>Ga0302157_10000003_pt1 | contig 421378 bp, 365 predicted proteins | sample I_Bog_N3_3_FD_193502 | JGI IMG/M metagenome (GOLD analysis project Ga0302157, IMG submission 193502) | Peat permafrost microbial communities from Stordalen Mire near Abisko, Sweden - I_Bog_N3_3 | ecosystem: Environmental > Terrestrial > Soil > Wetlands > Peat | place: Sweden: Abisko... | reverse complement strand
GGGATGTCGAAATTCGCCGGCATTGCGCCACAGGACGTCTCAGCCGCGGTTTGCGGGTGCATGATCCCGGAAGCGGTGTTCACGGACGCTTGGGCCGGCTCATCCGAGCCGGCCGCGGTGGATATCACCGCGGAAAAGAGGCCCCCGACCCCGACCAATTGCCGCCGAGTCGCGTTGAAAACTCCCATAGAAACTCTGGAATTGCTGGAAAGGGCGGCTAAATATCCGTATTCCGCAACCACTCGGCAGTGATTGCGACGCCATCCTGAAATGTGGTTCGACAGTCCCACTGGGTGGCGTTTTTCAATTTCGTGGCATCGAGAACGATTCGCGGCACATCGAACGATCTTGACGGCATCCAGGTCACCGGGACTTCGATGCCGACGACACGGGAAATTCTATTCAAGATCTCGCGAATCGACAGGCCGGTGCCGGTGCCGACGTTAAAGACCCCCGCGATGGGGTTGAGCGTTGCGAGATAAACGGCGTTTGCCACGTCGCCGACGTAGATGAAATCGCGGGTCACGCCGCCATCGCCCCATACTTCGATGGTTTGGTGCTTCAACGTGCGATGCAGGAAAACGGTGAGTGCGCCCAAGGCGCGCAAGGGGCTCTGGCGTTCCCCGTAGGGATTGGATAATCGCAGGGCAACATAGTCCAGCCCGCGCAAGTGCTTGTACACGTCGAGATAGTGTTCGATGGTCAGCTTCGAGACGCCGTAGGAGCACATGGGCCGGACGGGGTGGGTCTCGTCAACCAAATCGAGATCGCCGATATCGCCGTAGACCGTGCCGCCCGAGGAAAGGAAGACCAGCTTGCCCACTTTGTGCTTGGCACAAATGTCGAGAAGATACAGCGTGCCGATGACATTCGACTGAATGTCGAACTCCGGGGACTCGTTGGAGCTCTTCGGCGTCGTGGTGCTGACACAGTGTATAACCGCATCGAATTTGGTTGCGATCAGTTCCTCGAGGGCGCCGACATTGCCGAAGTCGCCCGTGTGGAACTTGATGCCTGCCGGCGACCGGCGGAACCGCTCCGGGTACAGGTCATAAACATATACGTCGTGCTTTTCCGCGAGAAATTTGTCGACGATGTGCGACCCTAGAAATCCCGACCCACCGAGTACCAGTACTCTCATGTGTCGCTACGAGCGGGCCTCGCGCACCCGTGTCCAAAAATGTCGCACATACCTTAGAAGACGTCTCGTCTCAGCACGACGCCGCGAAATGTCCTCCAAATTATCCGAAAATCCAATCCCAGGCTGCGGTCGCGGATGTAGGCCAAATCGAGCTCAATCGTCTCCTTCTTGGTAAGCCGATCCCTGCCAGTGCACTTGGACAGGCAAGTCACACCCGGTTTCACCGAGAGATACTGTTCCCGGTAGTGCCCATACAACGGCAACACTTCCGGTATTTCAGGCCGCGGCCCGACCAGAGACATTTCGCCGCGCACGACGTTCCACAGATTGGGAAGTTCGTCGATGCTCATTCTTCGCATGAATTTCCCCGCGCGCGTAATGCGAGGATCTTCCTGGTGATGGAAATAGAACTCCAGGTCCTTGTGCTTCGCGTAGTCGTAGTAGCTGGAAAACCGGGTACGGGAGTCAATGAACATCCCGCGAAGTTTCACGATCTTGAAGGGATGCCCATTTTTGCCCAACCGGGTTTGCAGGAAGAGCGGGGATCCCTTGGAATCGAGCCTGATGGCCAGCGCGGACAGCAGGATGATCGGCGTTGCGACCAGGAGAAGCGGAAGGCCAATGGCGAGATCGATGACCCGCTTTGTCGCCTCGTAGACGATTCTGCCCGTCCGCGCATCGGATCCGCTGCGGAATCGAATATCGCTCTGGACACGCGAGGGTCCTTGACCAAACGCCTTCAGCGGAAGTACTTGCGCCGCCCTTGCGGCTTTCGGGGCGGTTTCGCTGCCTGCGGCAGCGTGGAGGGCGACGGCATCTGTCTCCATATGGCTGGGCTTTTTGTTGGTATTCACTTTCACCTGAGTTTGATGCTTCGTCGGCATTCCGCAATTCCCCGTTTGCTTCGCTCGAAACGCCGCATCCTAACGACTTGGCGGATCAATTGGCACTCCGGCCTCGCGATCCCAAGGTGCCGCGCCGCCTCCCTCCAATCGGTCCTTCAACCATCCCCCCAATAATATATGGGCTCCAATTAACTCAATAAAATCAGGTCGTCCAATAGAATCAGGTCGTGCCGAAAGGGTCAATCAGGTCATGCCGAAGGGATCGCCAGCTACATCTTCCTGTCATAATAGCCCATAAGCCATTAAACATTCTTAACTGTTGTAAAAACAAGTCACTCCGCGCATTTTGAGGTCATAAACGCATGACCCGTGTCATCGGTTGACACATAAGCGGGGTAGGCTGCCTCCCACATCGCATGTGCCTAAGCGGCGGGCGAGTTTGCCGCGCGAATCGCCCGATCCGGAGGGTCGGGTAATCCGCCCTTGGATCCGTTCCGTGGCCATACCGCCGCGTGCGTGTGCGAAAATGGCCACAGTTGGGCTGCGGCGCCGGCGTCTCGGTGCACCTCGAATGCGCAGCAGGCCTTTGCAGTTTCAGAGATCGGAGGATACTTGACCAAGACGGCGTTAATCACCGGCATCACGGGGCAGGACGGTGCCTACCTGGCGGAGTTGCTGCTGGCGAAGGGCTATGCGGTCCACGGCGTGAAGCGCCGGGCCTCGTCCTTCAATACGGCCCGCATCGATCACCTGTACCAAGACCCGCACGAAATGAACGTCCGGCTCAAATTACATTACGGAGACTTAACGGACTCGACGAACCTCATCCGGATCATCCAGGAGGTTCAACCCGACGAGATCTACAATCTGGCCGCACAAAGCCACGTCGCGGTGTCGTTCGAGACCCCGGAATACACGGCCAACTCGGATGCGGTCGGGACCTTGCGGGTTTTGGAGGCCATCCGAATCCTCGGGCTGGAAAAGAAGACCCGCTTCTACCAGGCGTCCACCTCGGAAATGTTCGGCAAGGTGATGGAGACCCCGCAACGCGAGACCACCCCGTTCTACCCGAGGTCGCCCTATGGGGCGGCGAAGGTCTACGCCTACTGGATCACGGTCAACTACCGGGAGGCCTACGGCCTGTACGCGTGCAACGGCATTCTTTTCAACCACGAGTCGCCGCTGCGGGGCGAGACCTTCGTGTCGCGCAAGATCACCCGCGCATTGACGCGCATTCATGTGGGGTTGCAGGAAACCCTGCACCTGGGCAATCTGGACTCGCGCCGGGATTGGGGCCACGCGCGCGATTACGTCCTCGCTCAGTGGCTGATGTTGCAGCAGCAAGCGCCGGAGGATTTCGTCATTGCCACGGGCCAACAGCACTCCGTGCGCGATTTCGTGGTCATGGCCGCCGCCCGGCTGGGGATGCGCATCGAATGGCGGGGACATGGCGTCGACGAGATCGGCGTCGACGCGGTGAGCGGCCGCACCTTGGTGCATGTCGATCCGCGCCATTTCCGCCCCACGGAGGTCGATTCCCTGCTGGGCGATGCGACCAAGGCCAAAGAGAAGCTCAACTGGACTGCGGCGACCTCGTTCCCGGACTTAGTCGCCGAGATGGTCGATGCGGACCTCGATGCCGCCAAACGGGACGCAACGGTGGCCAATCACGGCTATAAGATTTACAAACCCCACGAGTAGCGGCCAGTGGCATTGAATCCAACGGCGAAGATCTATGTGGCCGGGCACCGCGGCCTCGTGGGGTCTGCGGTCCTCAGGGCGCTCGAGGGCAGGGGGTACAGCAATCTCCTGGTGCGCACCCACGGCGAGTTGGATCTCACCGATCAAGCGGCCGTTCGGGATTTCTTGGGCGCCGAGCGCCCCGCGGCCGTCATCCTTGCCGCGGCGCGGGTTGGGGGAATTCATGCAAATAACAGCCGCCCAGCGGAGTTCTTGCGCGACAACCTGTTGATGCAGAGCAACGTGATCGACGCCGCCTGGGTCACGGGCGCCGAGAAACTGGTGTTCCTGGGATCGAGCTGCATATACCCGAAGCTCAGCGCCCAGCCCATCAAGGAGGATTACCTCCTCACCGGGCCATTGGAGCCGACCAACGAGTGGTATGCGGTCGCCAAGATCGCCGGACTGAAGATGTGCCAGGCGTACCGCCGCCAATACGGGTTCAACGCCATTTCGCTGATGCCGACCAATCTGTACGGCCCGGGTGACAATTTCGACTTGCAGAACTCGCATGTTCTTCCGGCCTTGATCCGGCGCTTCCACGAGGCCCGGATCAACGGCGATCCCACCCTGACCATCTGGGGCAGCGGCGCGCCTCGCCGGGAATTCCTGCACGTGGACGATCTCGCTGGCGCCGTGGTGTTCCTGCTCGAGACGTATGACGCCGAACCCATCGTCAACGTCGGTTGGGGGGAGGACGTGACGATCAGGGAACTTGGCGAAACCATCGCAAGCGTCACCGGATACCAGGGACGCTTGACGTTCGATCCGAGCAAGCCGGACGGCACGCCGCGCAAGCTTCTCGATACCACGCGCCTCACCGCGTTGGGATGGACGCCGACCATCCGGCTGCGGGCCGGCATCGAGCGCACGTACGCGTGGTTCAAGGAGCATCACGGCGAGGCCCGGCTGCAGTGCCCTTGAAAGCGCGATTGAGCATGGAGGGGATTGGTGGCTGAGCGGAGCATCCTGGTAACCGGGGGCGCCGGCTACATCGGCAGCCACGTGGTCCGGCAACTCGCCGAGGCCGGCGAGCGGGTCGTGGTACTCGACAACCTGTCGAAGGGATTCCGGCAGGCGGTGATCGGCGGCGAACTGATCGTGGGCGACGTTGCCGACTACGGGTTGGTGTCGAAGCTGATGGCCGAGCGGGGCGTCGACACCGTCATGCATTTTGCGGCGCACACCGTCGTTCCGGAATCCATCGCGCTGCCGCTCAAGTACTACGGCAACAACACCTGCGCGACGCGCAGCCTGCTCCAGGCGTGTATCGACAATCGCGTCGAGCACTTCGTCTTCTCCTCCACGGCCGCGGTCTACGGCATGCCGACCGACGGCCACGCCAGCGAGGATTCTCCGACGCGGCCGATCAACGCCTACGGCACCTCGAAGCTGATGAGCGAGTGGATGCTGCGCGACGTCGCGGCGGTGAATCCCTTGCGCTACGTGGCGCTGCGCTACTTCAACGTGGCGGGGTCGGATCCCGGCGGGCGCATCGGACAGGCGACCGCGGGAGCGACCCTGCTCACCAAGGTGGCGTGCGAGGTCATCGTGGGAAAGCGCCCCCATGTGGCGATTTTCGGCGTCGATTACCCGACTCCCGACGGCACCGGCGTGCGCGACTATCTGCACGTCGAGGATCTGGCGTCGGCGCATCTGCGCGCGCTCGACTACCTGCGGGGAGCGGGCCCGTCGGTCATCCTCAACGTGGGTTATGGCCACGGCTATTCGGTGCGTGAGGTGCTACGCATGGTCGAAGAGGTCGCCGGGAAGCCGTTGGCCACGCGCGAGGAGCCGCGCCGAGCCGGCGATCCTGCCTATCTCGTGGCACGGGCCGATCGCATCCGGACCTCTCTAGGCTGGCAGCCGCGCTACGACGACTTGCGGGCCATCGTGCAAAGCGCCCTGGCTTGGGAGCGCACGCTCCTGGCGCAGCCCTGGCAATAACCTAAGCAGCGGCGCCTTTACTTGAAGCGCCGCAACCGTTAAAATTTTCGGTTAATTTTCCCTTTTAAATCAAAGACTATGCGAATTACGATCTTCGGCTCGGGATATGTGGGCCTCGTCACCGGCGCGTGCCTTGCCGATGCGGGGAACCACGTGATTTGTGTTGACGTGGATGCGCGGAAGATCGAGATGCTCAAGGGGGGGGAAGTCCCCATCCATGAGCCGGGCTTGGATGCCGTGGTCAAGCGGAATTTCGAGGCCGGGCGGCTGGCGTTCACCACCGATGCGAAGGAGGGGGTGGATCACGGTCAATTCCAGGTGATCGCCGTGGGTACCCCGCCGGACGAGGACGGTTCGGCGGACCTGCGCTACGTTCTCGCGGTGGCCCGAAGCATCGGCGAGCACATGAGCGAGTACAAGGTGATCGTCACCAAGTCCACCGTGCCGGTGGGAACGGCCGACAAGGTGCGCGATGCAGTGGCCGAGACCCTGAAGGCGCGGCGGTCGACCATCGAGTTCGACACGGTGTCGAACCCGGAATTTCTCAAGGAGGGGGCGGCCATCGCGGACTTCATGAAGCCCGACCGGGTGGTCGTGGGCACCAACAGCCCCCGGGCGGCCGAGATGATGCGGACCTTGTACGAGCCTTTCACGCGCAATCGCGACCGGATGATCGTGATGGACGTGCGCTCCTCCGAACTCACCAAGTATGCGGCGAACGCCATGCTCGCCACCAAGATCAGCTTCATGAACGAGCTGGCGAACTTGGCCGAGCTCTTCGGCGCGGACATCGAGTCGGTCCGCATCGGCATCGGCTCCGATCCCAGAATCGGGTATGCCTTCATCTATCCGGGGGCCGGGTACGGCGGGTCATGTTTTCCCAAGGACGTCCAAGCGCTGCAGCGCTCGGCCGCGGACGTGGGCTACGACGCGAGCATATTGGCGGCGGTCGAGAAGGTGAACGGGCGCCAAAAGCGTGTGCTGTTCGACAAGATCGAGCGGCATTTCGGCGATCTTCGCGGCAGGACCATCGCGGTCTGGGGCCTGGCATTCAAGCCCAACACGGACGACATGCGCGAGGCGCCGAGCAGGGTCCTGATGGAAGCGCTGTGGGCCGCCGGCGCCCGCGTCAGGGCCTATGATCCTGCGGCCATGGCCGAATGCAGGCGCATCTACGGGGATCGCGCCGATCTCGTGTTGTGCAAAACCAGTCCGCAGGCCATCGAGGGCGCCGATGCGCTGGCCATCGTGACCGAGTGGCAGGAGTTTCGCAGCCCGGATTTCGACTACATCAAGAGCGCCCTGCGCAGCCCCTTGATATTCGACGGGCGAAATCTCTACGACCCGGCGCACATGGCGCGTGCCGGCTTCAGCTATCATGCCATCGGCCGGGCCAATCGAGAGCTGGTGGACAAAACATGACCGTGGTCCCAGTGATCCTATCCGGCGGGGCGGGGACCCGGCTCTGGCCCCTGTCCCGCGAAATGTACCCGAAGCAGCTCCTGGCGCTCACGGGCGAAAATACGATGCTGCAGGATACGGCCCTGCGCCTGGCGCCCATCGCCGGCGCCCGCCCGCCCATCGTCGTATGCAACGAAGCCCACCGGTTCGCCGTCGCCGAGCAGCTGCGCGCGCTGAACATCGAGCCGGCCGCGATCCTGCTGGAACCCGCCGGGCGCAATACGGCGCCCGCGGTCGCGCTGGCGGCTCTCAAGGCGCAGGAGATGGACCCCGACGCGGTCATGGTGGTGGCGCCCGCCGATCACGTGATCCGGGACGCACAGGCGTTCCGGCAAGCCGCCGAAGTCGCCGCCGAACTCGCGCGGGCCGGCAAGCTCGTGACCTTCGGCATCGTCGCCCATGCGCCGGAAACCGGGTACGGCTACATCCGCCGCGGCGACGGCCGCGGGCCGTCCTATCCGGTGGACAAGTTCATCGAGAAACCGCCGCTCGACGTCGCCACGCAGTTCGTGGCGTCGGGCGATTATTATTGGAACAGCGGCATGTTCGTATTCACGGCGAGCCGCTACCTCAAGGAACTCGGCACTTTCGCTCCGGACATTCTCGCCGCGTCCATCGCGGCCTATGGCGCGGCGAAGTCGGACCTCGATTTCGTGCGCATCGACAAGAAGGCTTTCGAGGCGTGCCGCAGCGAGTCCATCGACTATGCCGTCATGGAGAAGACCAAGGATGCCGTCGTGCTGCCGCTCGACGCAGGGTGGAGCGACGTCGGCTCGTGGTCCTCGCTCTTCGACGCGTTGCCGGCGAACGAGGACGGCAACGTGCTGCGGGGCGACGTGCTGGTCCACGACACGCAGGATTGCTTCGTGCACGCGACCAGCCGGCTGGTGGCGGCCGTCGGCATGGAGAACCACGTCATCGTCGAGACCAAGGATGCGGTGCTGGTGGCTCCCAAGGATCGCGTGCAGGACGTGAAGGAACTGGTGGCGGCGCTGAAGAAGGCCAAGCGCAGCGAGACCGCCTGGCATCGCGAAGTATTCCGCCCCTGGGGCAGCTACGACAGCGTCGACGACGGCGAGCGGTTCCAAGTCAAGCGCCTGTCGGTGAATCCGGGCGCAATGCTCGCGCTGCAGATGCATCATCACCGCGCGGAGCATTGGATCGTGGTGCAGGGTACGGCGCGGGTCACCTGCGACGACAAGACGTTCCTGTTGTCGGAGAACGAGTCGACGTTCGTTCCGATCGGTGCGCGGCATCGCATCGAGAATCCCGGCAAGGTGCCGCTGCACATCATCGAAGTGCGGTCGGGGACCTATCTGGAGGAGGACGATGTCGTGCGGTTCGAGGATAAGTACGGCCGGGAAGGAACCAGCGATTGAGCCACATCACGTGTTTCAAGGCCTACGACCTGCGCGGCCGTATCCCCACCGAGCTGAACGAGGAGGTGGCGTACCGCGTCGGGCGCGGCTATGCGCAGTTCCTTAAGCCGCAGCGGGTCGTGGTGGGCCGCGACATCCGCCTGTCCAGCGCCGCCCTCACCGACGCGCTGTGCCGCGGGCTCACCGACAGCGGAGTCGACGTGTTCGACATCGGAATTTGCGGGACCGAGGGGGTGTACTTTGCGACCTTCGACGGCGGCTACGACGGCGGGATCATGGTGACGGCCAGCCACAATCCCCCCGACTACAACGGCATGAAGTTCGTGCGCGAACAGTCGAAACCGATCAGCGGCGACAACGGCCTTGCGGACATCCGCGCGTTTGCCGAACGCGGCGAGTTTCCGGCGCCCGCGCGCGCCGGCGTTCGCCGGACCGTCGACACCATGAAGGCTTACGTCGCGCACCTTCTCTCGTACATCGAGCCCGCGAAGCTCAAGCCCTTGCGGATCGTCGTGAATGCGGGCAACGGCGGAGCAGGGCTCATCGTCGATCAGTTGGAGCCGCACCTTCCGTTCGAATTCATCAAGCTGCACCACGAGCCGGACGGCCGCTTTCCGAACGGCATTCCGAACCCGATGATCGAGGAGAATCGCGTTCCGACCAGCGAGGCGGTCCGGGCGCACGGCGCCGACCTGGGGGTGGCCTGGGACGGGGATTTCGACCGCTGTTTCCTGTTCGACGAAAATGGCGGATTCGTCGAGGGCTACTACATCGTGGGGCTCCTGGCCGAGGCGCTGCTCAAGGGACACCCGGGCGGCAAGGTCGTGCACGACCCGCGATTGACCTGGAATACCCTCGAGATCGTCCAGGCCGCCGGCGGCCAGGCGGTGTTGTCCAAATCAGGCCATGCATTCATCAAACAGCGCATGCGGGACGTCGACGGCGTGTACGGCGGCGAAATGAGCGCCCACCATTACTTCCGCCGCTTTGCCTATTGCGACAGCGGCATGATTCCGTGGCTGCTGGTGGCGCAGATTCTGAGCGAGTCCGGCAAGCCCCTGTCGAAACTCGTCGGGGAGCGAATCGCCAGGTTTCCGGCCAGCGGCGAGCTCAACTACCGGGTTCCGGACGCCAAGGCGGCCATCGCGGACATCGAATCCCGGTACGCGGGGACGGCGCTCGCGGTGGACCGCACGGACGGGATCTCGTACGAATTCAGCGACTGGCGGTTCAACCTGCGCACCTCCAACACGGAGCCGCTGATCCGGCTGAACGTCGAGACCCGGGGATCGGATAAACTCATGCGCAGCAGGACCGCCGAGCTGATCGAACAGCTCGAGTCGCACGGTGCCGTAGCCGCGGACGCCTGAGGCAACATCGGCATGTCCGCGCCCCATCCCAAGCTCAGCGTCGTTATTCCGGTCTACAACGAGGAGCAGGTTCTGCCCAGCCTGTTCGAGCGCCTGTATCCGTCGCTGGACGCGCTCGGCATCACGTACGAGTGCGTGTTCGTCAATGACGGCAGCAAGGACCGCTCGGCGGCGTTGCTGCGGCAGCAGTTTCAGGCGCGTCCCGCGAACACCCGGGTGGTGCTGTTTCACGCGAACTTCGGCCAGCATTCGGCGGTCATGGCGGGCCTGTCGTACGCGCGCGGCGACTATGTGGTGACGCTGGACGCCGACCTGCAGAATCCTCCCGAAGAGATCGGCAAGCTCGTGGAGAAGCTGGACCAGGGCTACGATTACGTGGGCACCATCCGGCAGCAGCGCCAGGACATGCTGTGGCGGCGGCTGCTGTCCCGGTCCATGAACGCGATCCGCGAGCGGATCACTCCCGTACGCATCACCGACCAGGGGTGCATGATGCGCGGCTATGCGCGCTCGGTGGTGACGGCGCTCAATGAAACCCGCGAGATCAACACCTTCATACCGGCCCTGGCGTCGCTGTACGCGATGAAGCCGATCGAGGTGCCGATCCTGCACGAGGAGCGCCATGCCGGGCAGTCGAAGTATTCGCTGTACAGCCTGATTCGCCTGAACTTCGACCTGATCACCGGCTTTTCCGTGGTTCCGCTGCAGCTGTTTTCCATGATCGGCATGGCGGTGTCGACGATGGCCGCCCTGTTGATGGCCTATCTCATGGTCCGCCGCATCATGGTGGGGCCGGAGGCCGAAGGACTGTTCACCCTGTTCGCCGTGATGTTCTTCTTCATCGGCCTCACGCTGTTCGGGATCGGCCTGCTGGGCGAGTACGTCGGACGCATCTACGGCCAGGTGAGGGAGCGGCCGCGCTACATCGTCGAGGCCGTTCTCGAGGCGGACCGCGAGCAGCCGGGGCCATGAGCGCATGACGCGGGCCGTGGTATTCGCCTACAGCGAGGTCGGAGTCCGCTGCGTCCGCGAACTGCTCGCCCAGGACGTGGAGATTCCCCTGCTGTTCACCCATGCCGACGATCCGGGCGAGAACCATTGGTTCGGAAGCGTCGGGGAACTCGCGCGGTCACGGGGCCTGCGCGTCGAGACGCCCGAGGATCCGAATACGCCGGACTGGGTGGAGGAGGGCCGCCGCGCCGCGCCGGATTTCCTCTTTTCCTTCTACTACCGGCACATGCTCAAGAGCCCATGGCTCGGGGTGCCGCGGTGCGGCGCCCTGAACATGCACGGCTCGCTGCTGCCGAAGTTCCGCGGCCGGGCGCCGGTGCATTGGGCCATCATCAAGGGCGAGTCGGTGACGGGCGCCAGCCTGCACTATATGCGGGAGAAGCCCGATGCGGGCGCGCTGGTGGATCAGGAATCCGTGCCCATTCTGGAGAACGACACGGCGCTCGACGTATCCATCAAGGTGGCGGAGGCCGCGCAGCGGGTGCTGCATCGCTGCCTGCCCGCGCTACTGGCCGGCCGGGCATCCGCGCGCGAGCTGGATCTGTCGCAGGGTTCGTATTTCGGGCGGCGCCGCCCCGAGGACGGCCGCATCGACTGGCGGCAGCCGGCGCGCGCCGTGCACGACCTGGTGCGCGCCGTCGCGCCGCCGTTTCCCGGCGCGTTCACGGTGGTGAACGGGTGTAGGCTTGAGGTGCTGGAGACCCGGGTCGAGGGGCCGGTCCGCCACGCGGCTTGCGCGCCGTGCCTGTACGCGGCGGACGGTGCTTGGTACGCGGACTGCGTGGACGGCACGCGGCTCAAGATCCTGCGCCTGGCGCTCGATCACCGGCGCGTCGAGCCTTGGTGCGCGCCGCCCGCGCTGTCCAAGCAGCCGGTCGCGTTGAACTAATGCGCATCAATTTGGGGGTTACTTGAAAAACGTTCTCATTCTCGGCGTCAACGGATTCATCGGCCATCACCTGAGCAAGTACATTCTTGCCAACACCGATTGGAATATCTACGGCATGGACCTGCAGTCGGAGCGCGTCGGCACGCTGCTCGGAAAGCCGCGGTTCCACTTCGTGGAGGGCGACATCACCATCAACAAGGAATGGGTCGAGTATCAGGTGCGAAAATGCGACGTGATCCTGCCGCTGGTCGCCATTGCCACGCCCGCCACGTACGTGCGCGAGCCGCTGCGCGTGTTCGAGCTGGACTTCGAGGCGAACCTGCCCATCATCCGGCATTGCGTGAAGTACAAGAAGCGGGTCGTGTTCCCTTCCACGTCGGAGGTATACGGCGCGTGCCGCGACAAGGAGTTCGATCCGGAGACCTCGGAGCTCGTGCTGGGCCCGATCCACAAGCAGCGCTGGATCTATTCCTGCGTGAAACAGCTCCTCGACCGCATCATCTGGGGCTACGGACAGCAGGGCCTGCAGTTCACCCTGTTCCGTCCGTTCAACTGGATCGGCTCGGGGCTCGACAGCATGGACGATCCGAAGGAGGGCAGCTCGCGGGTGCTGACGCAATTCCTCGGGCACATCGTGCGCGGCGAGCCGATCAAGCTGGTGGACGGCGGCAGCCAGACGCGCGCCTTCACCTTCATCGACGACGCCGTCGAGTGCCTCGCCACCATCATCGACAATCCCGGGCGCATCGCGGACGGGAAGATCTACAACATCGGCAATCCCCACAACTCGTATTCGATCCGCGAGCTCGCGCAGATGATGCTCGAGATCGCCCTGGCCAGGCCCGAATACGCCCCCACCGCGCGCAACACCCGGCTCGTGGACATCTCCGCACTGGACTACTACGGCAAGGGTTATGCCGACATTCCAGCGCGGCTTCCGTCGATCAAGAACACCACGGCGGAACTCGGGTGGACCCCGAGAACCGACATGCGCTCGGCGCTGAAGGCCATCTTCGACTCGTACGCCCATAGCCTCCCGTCCGCGTCCGCGCTGTTGTCGAACAATGCTTGAAGGCGCACGCATCGGCCTCAAGGTCGATGTCGACACTCTGCGCGGCACGCTGGAGGGCGTTCCGCGGCTCGCCTCCCTGTTCAGGAAGCATGGGGTCGACGCCACGTTCTATTTCTCCGTGGGGCCCGATCACACGGGACGCGCCATGCGCCGGGTGTTCCGCAGGGGTTTCGCCCGGAAGGTGGCGCGCACCTCCGTGCTCAAACACTACGGCCTGAGGACGCTTCTCTATGGGGTGCTTCTGCCCGGACCCGACATCGGGATGCGCGGCGGCGGCGAGATGCGGGCGGTGCGCGACGCCGGATTCGAGGTGGGGCTGCACTCCTTCGATCACGTGCGCTGGCAGGACAACGTGGCGGACGCCACGGCGCAATGGACGCGGGCGGAATTCGAGCGCGGCATGCACGCGTTCGAGCGGGTCTTCGGATTCGCGCCCGAATCGCACGCGGCCGCGGGTTGGCAGATCAACGGCCATGCGCTGGAACTCGAGCGCGACTACGGTTTGCGGTACGCGAGCGACACGCGCGGCGGCCCGGCGTTTTTTCCCCTGCTCGGCGGCGGCGCCAGCAGCTGTCCGCAGCTGCCGACCACGCTGCCGACCTTCGATGAACTGATCGGAAGCGGCGGCATCGACGAGTCAAACATCGCGGACGCGCTGTTCGACCGCACCGTGTCGGCGCAGGAGCCGGCGGTCCAGGTGTTCACGCTGCACGCCGAGTTGGAAGGCATGCTGCTGCTCGACGCCTTCGAATCCCTGATCGGCAAATGGCGCGCCGCGGGCGCGGCGCTCGTCCGGATGTCATCGCTGCATGCGTTCCTCGCCCAGCGGCGCCTGCCGGTCCGCGCCGTAGTCCGGGGCGAGATACCGGGACGATCCGGCCTGCTGGCGGTGCAGGCCCCGGCAGCGGCCCCCTCGGCGTGAGCGCCGACAGCGCGGTCGGCCCGCCGGCGCAACGGACCTATGCCGGCATCGCGGCCATGATCGTCGTGCTGTGGCTGGCGGTGCTGCCGCTGCGTCCGCTCTTCAACCCGGACGAGGGCCGGTATGCCGAGATACCTCGGGAGATGCTGGCGACCCACGATTGGGTCGTGCCGCATCTGAACGGTCTCGCGTATCTGGAAAAGCCGCCGCTGCAGTATTGGGCGACGGCCGCCGCGCTGCGCGTCTTCGGCAACAACGAATTCGGCGCGCGGCTGTACACCGCGCTGTGCGCTCTCGCCACTCTGGCCGTGGTTTGGCTGACCGCCAACCGGCTGTGGGGCCGGGCGGAGGCATGGCGGGCCGGCGCGGTGCAGGGCGGCATGTTGCTGTTCGTCGTGCTCGGCCAATTGCTCACCCTGGACATGAGCCTGACGTTCTTCATGACGCTGAGCCTTGCGGCCTTTCTCAGGGCGCAGCGGGCGCCTTGGCCCGGCCACGCGGCGGCGAGGCCGTGGATGCTGCTCGCCTGGGCCGCGGCGGCCTTGGGGGTGCTCACCAAGGGCCCGGTTGCGGCGGCCCTGCCGGCGGCCGTTCTCGTGTCGTATACCCTTGCCGCGCGGGACGCCTCCCCCTGGCGGCGCCTGCACGCCGGGTGGGGGCTGCCGTTGTTCTTGGCGTTGACGGTGCCGTGGTACTGGCTCGTCGCCCGGCGGTTGCCCGGTTTTCTGGAATTCTTCTTCGTGCATGAGCACGTATCGCGCTATCTGACTCCGAGCGCCGACCGCGAGGAAGCCTGGTGGTACTTCGCCGCCGTGTTCACACTGGGCAGCCTGCCGTGGACGCTTTCCGCGCTGCGAATCGTGGCCACGGGTTGGCGCCGACGGACCCCGCGCGGCGTCTTCGATGCCGGATTGTTTCTGTGGATCTGGATCGTGTTCATCATCGGCTTTTTTTCCCTGTCGGATTCGAAGCTCATCCCCTACATCCTGCCGGTCATGCCGGCCTTGGCCCTGTGCGTGGGCGCGTTGCCGGACGGGGCCTTTGGCCGCGACGTCCGGACCGCCTGCGTGCTGACGCTCGCCGCCGCCGCCGCGCTGGCGGCCGCCGCCCTGTTCGGTCCGCATTGGCTTGCGCCCACGGAACGCAATCAATACTTCCTGATGCTCGCCCAACCCTTGGGCTGGATTGCGGCATTGGCGGCCGTCGCGGGGTCGTTCGGACTGCTCGCCGGCAGGAAGGACGTCACCCGTGCGACGGTGATCCTCGGAGCGGGGTGGTGCCTGTCGGGCCTGCTGCTGATGCAGGCGGCGGGGTTTGCGGCGCCCCTCTATTCGGGTGCGGTGCTGGCGCGTGCCGTGACGGCGATTCCACCCGGCGAGCCGATTTATAGTGTCGGCACCTACGACCAAACTCTGCCGTTCTACTGGCGGCGAACCGTTAGACTGGCGGTGTATCGCGGCGAGCTCGATTACGGGCTGAAGGCCGATCCTGCGGCGGAGATTCCCAGCCTCGCGGGATTCGTCGCGGAGTGGCGCGGCCGGACGGATGGCTATGCGGTGATGGAGAGGTCCATGTTCGACGAATTGCAGAGCGGCGCAGTGCCCATGCGCGAGGTGGCCCGGGACGCGCGACGCGTGCTGGTGGCGAGGCGATGAGCTGGGTTACCTGGGCGCTGATCCTGTCCGGCGTCGGCTTGAACGCGTCGGCGCAGCTGCTGCTGAAGGTCGCGACCCGGCCGCTGGCGCACGTGACCGGCATCGACTTCGAGTCGCTTCGCTACAGCGTGGGGACCCTCGGGATCAGCATCCATTTCTGGGCCGGCATGGTGTGCTACGCGGCCAGCGTCTGCGTGTGGATTGCCGCTCTGTCCAAGGCTCCCGTGAGCACGGCCTACCCGATGCTGTCCCTGGGTTACGTCGTGGTGACCGCGGTGTCCGTGCTGTGGCTGGGGGAGACCTTGTCGCTGCCCAAGGTGCTGGGCATCGCCTTGATATGCGCGGGCGTGGTTCTGGTGTCGAGGAGTGCCGCTTGATGAAGCCGTTTCTGCCCTTTACCCGTCCCGCGATCGACGAACAAAGCATCGCCGAGGTGGCTGCAGTGTTCCGATCCGGACACCTGGCCAGCGGTCCGAAGGTCCTGGCTTTCGAGGCGGCGCTGGAGAACTACCTTGGAGGGGGGCGGCGCGTGCGCGTCATGACGTCGGCGACCGCAGGCCTCGAGATGGCGCTCGAGATCGCCGGTGTGGGCGAGGGCGACGAAGTGATCGTGCCCGCGATGAGCTTTGCCGCAAGCGCCAACGTCGTCGCGCGCGTGCGCGCACGGCCCGTATTCGTCGACATCGAACTCGAATCGAAGAATCTCGACCTCGATCTGGTCGAGCGCGCCATCACCGCGAGGACTCGCGCCATCATGCCCGTTCATTTCGCGGGCTTGGCCGTCGACATGGATGCGCTCCTGCAGATCGCTGCGCGGCATCGCCTGCGTGTGGTCGAGGATGCGGCGCACGCCATCGGATCGCGCCATCGGGGCCGGCTGATCGGCAGCTTCGGGGACCTGGCGGTCTTCAGCTTCCATCCGAACAAGAACATGACCTGCATCGAGGGCGGCGCAATCGCCACCGGGGATGAGCGCGCCGCCGAGCTCGTGGAGCAATACCGGTTCCACGGCATCAAGCGCAATAGCGACGGCGAGGTCGACGTGATGTTTCCGGGCGGCAAGAGCAATCTCACCGACGTCGCGGCGCAGGTCGGCATCGGGCAGCTGCGGCGCCTGGACGAGTTCAACGCGCGCCGGCTGGAGCTGGCCGGCTTGTATTTCGAGCAGCTCACGGGGTGGTCTGCGGTGGTGCTGCCGGCGCGGGGAGACGCCGGACATAGCTGGCACATGTTTCAGGTGCTGATCGACTTTCCCGCGCACGGCCTGACTCGCTCCGAATTCCAGAAGCGCATGGCGGAGCGCGGGATCGGCGTCGGCATGCACTATCCCTGCATACCCGGCCTCACCTACTACCGCAGGCAGGGCTACGATCCGAACGCGACGCCGGTGGCCGCGCGGGTCGGCCGCGAGACGGTCACGTTGCCCCTGTTTCCGGCCATGAGCAACGACGACGTGTCCCGGGTCTGCGGGGCGCTGCGGGACCTGCTGGGCTGAGCCGCCGCGGGCGAGGAAGTCGGGGGCGGGGCGTGGGAGCGCAACGGGAGCGGCGCCCTGTTGCCGGGGGCCATGGGCTTGGCGCACACTCGCGGCAGCGTCGATAACCCCAGGCACATCAGGAGAAGACCCTCATGATTCGTTCGATCCTTCTTGCGCTCGGTATCTGCATGCTCGCCGCTCCCTCGCACGCTGCCCTGGAGGTGGGAGCGCAGGCGCCCGACTTCACGACCCAGGCCACGCTCGCCGGGAAGCCGTTCACCTTCTCCCTGGCCGACGCCTTGAAGCAGGGTCCGGTGGTGCTGTATTTCTATCCCGCGGCATTCACGCCGGGTTGCACGGTCGAGGCGCATGAATTCGCGGAAGCCACCGACAAGTTCAAGGCGATGGGCGCGACCGTGATCGGCGTCTCGCACGATTCGATCGATACGCTCAACAAGTTCTCGGTGACCGAATGCCGCAACAAGTTCGCCGTGGCATCCGATGCGGACCAGAAGATCACGAAGGCCTACGATGCCGTGCTCAAGATCAAGCCGGAGTACGCGGATCGAACCTCATACGTGATTGCCCCGACCGGCAGGATTATCTACGAATACACGGCGCTTAACCCCGACAAGCACGTGGGCAACACCATGGCGGCGGTGCAGAAGTGGCAGTCGGAGAACAAGAAGGGAAGCTGAGGGGACCTGAGCGGCCGGGAGCCGATCCTCAGTGATACGCGGCTCACGCAGATCACTGAAAGCGGCCTCTCAACCGTCCACCCGCGGCATCAGCAGCTTCGCGATCAAGCCGGTCCAGCCGGTTTGATGCGATGCGCCCGCGCCGCGCCCGTTGTCGCCGTCGAAAAACTCGTAGAAAGGTATGTAGTCCCGATAATGCGGGTCCGATTGCAGCTGCGGGTATTGGCGCAGGACCGGGCGGTTGCCGGATTCGTCCCTCAGGAATAGGCGGGACAGCCGATGCGACAGCTCGTTGGCGACCTGGGCGATGGTCATGAAGGTGCCCGATCCGGTGGGGCATTCGACCTTGAAGTCGTCGCCGTAGTAGTGATGGAACTTCTGCAGCGATTCGATGATCAGGAAGTTGACCGGAAACCATATGGATCCGCGCCAATTCGAATTGCCGCCGAACTGCCGGCTGTCGGACTCCGCGGGCGTATAGCGCACCGTGAGATCGTTGCCGTCGAACCTCAATACATACGGATGGTCGAGGTGCGCCCGCGACAGCGCTCGAACGCCGTGGTCCGAGAGGAACTCGGACTCATCCAACATGCGCCGCAGCAGCTGCTTCATGCGATGGCCCCGCAGCAGGGACAGCAGGCGCCGCTCGCCGCGTCCCGGCGACTGCCACCGCGACACGAGCTTCGCAAGGTCGGGGCGATGCGCCAGGATCCATTCGAGCCGCTTGCGAAAGCCGGGCAGCCGGTCCAGTAGTTCGGGCTCCAAGGTTTCGACCGCGAACAGCGGGATCAGCCCGACCATGGAGCGGATTCGCAGCCGAATCTTCACGTCGTCGGGAAGGTTCAGGACGTCGTAGAAGAACTGATCCTTCTCGTCCCACAGGCCCGAATCGTCGTTGTACATGCTGCTCATCGCCTGGGCGATTCCCAGGAAATGCTCGAAGAACTTGCTGGCGATGTCCTCGTACACGTGGTTGTACTCGGCGAGCTCCAAGGCGATGCGCATCAGGTTGAGCGCATACATCGCCATCCAGCTGGTGCCGTCCGACTGGTTGATGAATCCGCCGGTGGGCAGTTGGGCGCTGCGGTCGAACACCCCGATGTTGTCGAGACCCAGGAATCCGCCCTGAAAGATATTCCTGCCGGCCTTGTCCTTCTGGTTGACCCACCAGGTGAAATTCAGCATCAGCTTGTGGAACACGCGCTCGAGAAACTCGAGGTCGCCGGTCCCGCCCTTCTGCTTGCGGTCGATCTGGAATACGCGCCATGCCGCCCAGCCATGCACCGGCGGATTGACGTCGCCCAACGCCCATTCGTACGCCGGAATCTGGCCGTTCGGGTGCATGTACCACTCCCGCGTGAGCAGCACGAGCTGATGCTTCGCGAACTCGGCATCGATCAGCGCGAACGAAATGCAGTGAAAGGCGAGGTCCCAGGAGGCATACCAGGGGTACTCCCATTTGTCGGGCATGGAGATGATGTCGGCGTTGTTGATGTTGGCCCACGCGCTGTTGCGCCCGCGCTTGCGGCCCTCCGGGGGCGGAGTCTGCCCCGGGTCCCCTTCCAGCCAGCGGGGGATGTCCAGGTGGTAGAACTGCTTGTTCCAGATCATGCCCGCGAAGGCCTGACGCTGAATGTTGCGTTCGTCGGCCAACGCAATTCCCTGCTGCAGGCCGGCGTAGAACGCGTCGGCCTCGACCCGCCGTACTTGCAGCCATTGCTCGAAATCTTCGAACGGCGCCTCCCGCGGCTGCCGGCACAGGCGCACCCGCCACTCGGCCTTGCCGCCGGGCGCGATGGCGCCTCGATGCCACGCGGCCGCCTTGGTGCCGGTCTTCGCAGGATTCACCCGATCCCGACGGCCGTGGACGATGCGCTCGTGAAAGCCGTCCTTGCAGTAGCCGCTCGGCGCGAAGCTCCACAGCCGCGCGGCGTTCGATTCGTTCTCGGTGAACAGCAGCTCCGCGTCGCCCTCGACATACATGCGGGTCATGCCGAGCCGCTCCGGCTCGATGCCGATGGCGGACCCGCCGAGCGCGCTCAGCGACGGTTTCACCGCCCCCGGTTCCCAGCTCCAGGTGTTTCGCAGGACCAGTTGCGGGATGACGTGCAGCGATGCCGTCTCGGGTCCGCGGTTCCAGGCGGTGATCTTCATCAGGAGGTCGCCGGGCTCGGCCTGCGCATATTCGACGAAGACGTCGAAGTAGCGGTTTTCCGCAAAGACGCCGGTATCCAACAGCTCGTATTCCGGCTCGTCGGTGCCGCGGCGCGCGTTTTCGGCGACCAGATCGGCGTACGGAAACGCGCGCTGCGGGTACTTGTAGAGCATCTTCAAGTACGAATGGGACGGCGTCGCATCCAGGTAGAAGTAATGCTCCTTGACGTCCTCGCCGTGGTTGCCCTGGGAATTCGTCAGGCCGAACAGCCGCTCCTTCAAGATCGAATCGCGGCCGTTCCACAGGCCGAGGGACAGGCAGACGAGCTGCTCGGCGTCCGACATGCCGGCGATTCCGTCCTCGCCCCAACGGTAGGCGCGGCTGCGCGCATGCTCGTGCGGAAAGTAATCCCACGCGGTTCCATCGGGGCTGTAATCCTCGCGCACGGTGCCCCACTGGCGTTCGCTCAGGTAGGGGCCCCAATGCTGCCAGCCGTCGCGGCCGGGCAGGTTGCCGAGCAGGCGCTCGCGCTCCCTTTTCATCGACGAGATTCCTTAGGGCTTCGAGATCTTACGGTCGAGGTATATCCATGACCGTAGTATCTCAGCGACGCCCCAAGCCTGCGCGAAGCAGCCGCGGGCAATGTGAGGTGCGTCACCATCGAAGACCTCGCTGACCGACCCCAGGCAGGCCGCCGCGAGGTGTTGCGCGATTGGCGCGAGGAGTCTCTGGGCCCCGACGGCGTCGCCGTGCACCCGGTAGTGGGCTCGCGCGAACGGCCCCAGCAGCCAGCTCCACACGGTGCCCTGGTGATACGCAGAATCGCGCTGCCAGGCGTTGCCATCGTAACGGCCGAGGTAGGCGGGGTCGCGCGGACTCAAGCTGCGCAGGCCATAGCTGGTCAACAGCTCGCGGGAGCACGTCTCCACCACCGCGCGCATCTGTTCCGGCGTCAGGACGCAATAGGGAAGCGACACCGCCAGCAGTTGATTCGGTCTGACGCTGGCGTCATGCAGGGTGCCCCCGTTCACGTCGATGACGTCGTGCAGACAGCCGCGTTCCGCGTTCCAAAAGCGCGCGAAGCCTTCGCTGGCCCGTTTCAGCAGCGCCTGGCAAAAGCGCTTTTCCGCGCTCTGGCGCAGCCGCCCGGCAAGACGTCCGGTCACCTCCAACGCGTTCAGCCACAGGGCGTTGATCTCGACGGGCTTGCCGATTCTCGGAGTGAACACGTGATCGCCGTTCTTGGCGTCCATCCAGGTCAATTGGGTGCCCGCTGCGCCGGCCCGCAGGAGCCCGTCGCCGGCATCGACCTTGATGCCGAAGCGCGTGCCGTCGACGTGCGCATGGATGATGCCGGTCAGCACCGGAAAGAGATCGCGGAGCAGGTCGGGGTCGCGCTTGGCTTCGAGGTGCTCGCCGAGGGCATGGAACAGCCACAAGGTCGCGTCGGCGGTGTTGTACTCGAGCGTCTCGCCGGCATCGGGGAAGCGATTCGGCAGCATGCCCCGGTCGACCACCCCGGCATAGGTTCGCAGTATCGCGGCCGTGAGGTCGAAGCGGCCCAGCGCCGTGGTCAGCCCGGGCAACGCGATCATGGTGTCCCGCCCCCAATCCGCGAACCAGGGGTAACCGGCGATCACGCTGGCGGCCCCGCCGCTCTTTTTGCCGCGGCGCACTATGAACTGGTCGGTGGCCGTGGCCAGCGACTGCACCCATGAGGGCGCCGATTGGGGCAATCGCGCGATGAGGCTCTGCGCCTGCTCGGTGCGTGCGGCGAGCACCTTCTCCCCCGGGGCGGGATCGGATCGTTCGGCCGTGGCAGTGAGGAAAACCGGCCGTCCCACCTCGAGATCCGCGCAGAAGGTCCCGGGGTTCCACAAGTCCTCGGTCGCATCCAGGCCCCGCGCGAATTCCTCGCGATGGAAGAAGTTCCAATTCCAGGTATCCGCGGCGGTGAATTGGCCGCCGGCCAGCTTCAGGCGAAAGGGCGGGCCGCCGCCGCCCGCCACGGTGCAGCCGTCACTGGTGGCCGCCGCCTGCAGGCTCTGGACGCCATGGCCGTGCGAGTGGTAGTCGCGGGACGTGACGAGCGGCTTGAAGGTCACCCGGATGACAGCCCCGGCACGCAGCACCTCGACCCGCAAATAGCTGGTATTGGCGCCCGGCGCCATGAAGACACGCTGTTCCAACAGCGCATCGGCGAGGGCGTAGCGCCAGACGGGCAGGCCGTTCTCGATCGCGAAGGACTCCAGATGGACATAGCCCCGCGGATCGATCGTGCCGTCGGCAAACTCGTTGGCGCTCAAACGGTAGAGTTCGCCGAGATATTCCGCGCTCAGCTCGATCTTGGCGACGAGGAGCCGGCGCTCGACCGGAGGCTTGAGGCTCGCGATCAGAAAGCCATGATAGCGGCGCGTATTGGCCCCGCCGATCGTGCCGCAGGCAAAGCCGCCGAGGCCGTTGGTCACGAGCCATTCGCGGCCGGTGGACGCGGCCCATTCCCCGCAAACGTCGCGACCGAGGATCAGAGGCTGCTCCTTTTCAGTTTGGGGTCCATCTTAGGTTCATTGCCCGATGCCGACCCCCATGTCAAGCAACCCTCGCGAAGCCCAACACGTGCGCATCCGGTTTGCATGTATAATGGGCGTTTGTCTTCAATCGAGTATGCGATGGTGAATGACCCCGCCGCCCGCAAGGCCGCGCTGATTTGCGGATCGGTCGCTTACGATACCATTCTGGTGTTTCCCGACCGATTCCGGACGCATATCCTGCCGGACAAGCTGCACATTTTGAACGTTGCCTTCCTGGTGCCGGACATGCGCCGCGAGTTCGGCGGCTGCGCCGCGAACATCGCCTATGGGCTGAAGCTGCTGGGCGACGACGGGGTGCCCATGGCGACTGCGGGACTCGACTTCGAACCCTACCGCCGGCGGATGATCTCCCTGGGAATGAACGTCGAGCACATCAAGGTGATCGAGGGCGCCTACACGGCGCAGGCGTTCATCACCACGGATATGGACGACAATCAGATCACCGCATTCCATCCGGGTGCGATGCAGCACGCCCATGTCAACAAGATTTCGGACGCGCTCACTCTGGCATCCGGCCGAACATCCGGCGCCGGGCACGGGGCCTCGAGGATCACGCTGGGAATCGTCGCCCCGGACGGCCGGCAGGCCATGATGGAGCATGCCGCGCAGTTCAGGGCGGCCGGCATTCCGTTCATTTTCGACCCGGGCCAGGGGCTGCCGATGTTCGGCCCGAGCGAATTGCAGGAATTCCTCGATCAGGCGACTTGGGTGACCGTGAACGACTACGAATGGGAACTCATGCAGCAGAAATCGGGCATGACCGTCGCCGACGTGCTGGCGAAGGTCGAGGCGTTGATCATCACCCGGGGATCCGAAGGCTCCATGATCCACACCCGGGAGCGCGTCTACGCGATTCCCGCGGTCAAGCCGCGGGCGGTGGTCGATCCGACGGGTTGCGGTGATGCCTATCGCGCTGGTCTAATTCACGGCCTGCTGCGGGGCTTGGATTGGGAGTCCACGGGACGGGTGGCCTCGCTGATGGGCTCCATCAAGATCGAATCGCGCGGGCCGCAGAACCACGCCTTCACCAGGGCGGAGTTCGATCGGCGATATCAGGATTACTTTGGCTGAGGAATCAATATGAGCAGAAGCTTCTCCTTCACGTCGGAATCGGTTTCAGAGGGCCATCCGGACAAGGTCGCCGATCAGATCTCGGATGCGGTGCTGGACGCCATTCTGACCGCCGATCCCCGCGGCCGTGTGGCCTGCGAGACCATGGTGAAGACCGGCGTCGTGATCGTCGCAGGCGAGGTGACCACGAGCGCCTGGGTCGACGTGGAAGCCCTGGTGCGCAAGACCGTGCTCGGCATCGGGTACGACAATTCCGACATGGGCTTCGACGGTGCGAGCTGCGGCGTGCTGAACATCATCGGCAAGCAATCGCCCGACATCGCCCAGGGCGTCGACCGCAAGGATGAGCGCAAACAGGGGGCCGGGGACCAGGGTCTGATGTTCGGCTACGCGTCGAACGAGACCGACGTGCTCATGCCGGCTCCGATCACGCTCGCGCATCGGCTGGTCAAGCGCCAGGCCCAGGTGCGCAAGAACGGCAAGCTGGCGTGGCTGCGTCCGGACGCCAAGAGCCAGGTCACCCTGCGGTACGAAAACGACCGGCCGGTCGGGCTCGAGGCCGTGGTGCTCTCCACCCAGCATTCCGAAGACGTCAGCACGAGGCATCTTCGCGAGGCGGTGATGGAGGAAATCCTGAAGCCGGTGCTGCCTGCCAAGTGGATCGACAAGCGCACTAAATATCACATCAATCCCACCGGCCGATTCGTGATCGGGGGACCCGTCGGCGACTGCGGACTGACGGGCCGCAAGATCATCGTCGACACCTATGGTGGCTTTGCCCGGCATGGCGGCGGCGCATTCTCGGGAAAGGATCCGTCGAAGGTCGACCGCTCGGCCGCCTACGCCGCCCGCTACGTCGCCAAGAACGTCGTTGCCGCGGGCCTGGCGGAGCGCTGCGAGGTGCAGGTCTCCTATGCGATCGGCGTTGCCGAGCCGACATCGATCATGGTGGAAACCTTCGGCACCGGAAAGCTGTCGGACGAGCGTCTCACCCAGATCGTGCGCGCGCATTTCGACCTGACCCCGTTCGGGCTGCGCGAGATGCTCGACCTGGCCCGCCCGATCTATCAAAAGACCGCCGCCTACGGCCACTTCGGCCGCAAGGAGGAGGAATTCAGCTGGGAGCGCACCGACAAGGCTGAAGTGCTCGCCGCGGAACTGAAAGCCGCGCGCGCTGCCTGAACCAGTGCCCGCCACGACAAGCAATTCTCGAGGAGCGATCGTTACATGAATGCAGCAATCAAGCCGTCCGCCGATTTCATCGTCAAGGACATGGGGCTGGCCGACTGGGGCCGCAAGGAAATCAAGATAGCCGAGACCGAAATGCCCGGCTTGATGGCCATTCGCCACGAGTACGCCGGGAGCCAGCCGCTCAAGGGTGCGCGCATCAGCGGATCGCTGCACATGACCATTCAGACGGCCGTGCTGATCGAGACGCTGAACGCGCTCGGGGCCCAGGTGCGCTGGGCGTCGTGCAACATCTACTCCACCCAGGACCATGCGGCCGCGGCCATCGCCGCCGGGGGCACCCCGGTGTTCGCGGTCAAGGGCGAGTCGCTGGCCGAGTACTGGGATTACACGCACCGCATCTTCGATTGGACCGACGGCGGGTACTCGAACATGATCCTCGATGACGGCGGGGATGCGACGCTGCTGCTGCACCTGGGCGCGAAGGCCGAGAAGGATGCGTCGGTATTGTCGAACCCCGGCAACGAGGAGGAGCAGCTCCTGTTCGCCGCGATCAAGGCCAGGCTCAAGGCCGAGCCGAAGTGGTATTCCTCCCGCCTGTCCCGGATCAAGGGCGTTACCGAGGAGACGACGACCGGGGTCAAGCGGCTCTATCAGATGGCCAAGGATGGGCAGCTCGCGTTCCCGGCGTTCAACGTGAACGATTCGGTGACGAAATCGAAATTCGACAACCTCTACGGCTGCCGGGAGTCCCTGGTCGATGCCATCAAGCGCGCCACGGACGTCATGGTCGCCGGCAAGGTGGCCGTCGTCGCCGGCTACGGCGACGTCGGCAAGGGCTCGGCGCAGGCGCTGCGGGCGCTCTCGGCCCAGGTCTGGGTCACCGAAATCGATCCGATATGCGCGCTGCAGGCGGCCATGGAAGGTTACCGCGTCGTGACGATGGATTATGCGGCCGACAAGGGCGACATCTTCGTGTCGGCCACCGGGAATTTTCATGTCATCACGAACGATCACATGAGGCGCATGAAGGATCAGGCCATCGTCTGCAATATCGGCCACTTCGACAACGAGATCGAGGTGGCGGCGCTGCGGCAATATACCTGGGACAACATCAAGCCGCAGGTCGACCACGTGGTCTTCCCCGACGGCAAGCGCATCATCCTGCTGGCCGAGGGCCGATTGGTGAACCTGGGCTGCGGCACGGGTCATCCGTCCTACGTCATGAGTTCCTCCTTCGCCAATCAGGTGCTGGCGCAGATCGAGCTGTTCGCGAACACGGCCAAGTACCCCGTCGGCGTCTACGTGCTGCCGAAACACCTGGATGAAAAAGTGGCGCGGCTGCAACTCACCAAGCTCGGCGCCGAACTCACGGAGCTGACGGACGTTCAGGCCAGATACATCGGCGTGTCGAAGCTGGGGCCCTACAAGACCGATCATTATCGCTATTGAGCCGCCCAAGGGGGCCCGACCATGAGCGCCGAGACGAGGAGTTCCAAGGTGTATCCCGATGCCGCCAGTGCGCTGCACGGCATCGTGAGCGACGGCATGAGCCTGTGCTGCGGAGGCTTCGGATTGTGCGGCGTCCCCGAGAAGCTCATCGCGGCGCTCCATGAGACGGGCGTGCGGAATCTGACGGTGGTGTCGAACAACGCCGGAACCGATGGCGAGGGGCTGGGGATCCTGCTCGCGTCGCGGCAGATCAAGAAAATGATCTCCTCCTACGTGGGCGAGAACAAGGAATTCGAGCGGCAATATCTGGCCGGTGAGCTGGAACTCGAGTTCAATCCTCAGGGCACCATGGCCGAGCGCGTGCGCGCCGGAGGGGCGGGCATCTACGGGTTCTTCACCAAGGTGGGAGCCGGCACCATGGTGGCCGAAGGCAAGGAAACCCGGATCGTGAACGGCGAGACCTACATTCTCGAGACCGGCATCGTCACCGACCTGTCTCTCGTCAAGGCGTGGAAGGGCGACACCGAAGGCAACCTCATCTACCGCAAGACGGCGCGCAACTTCAATCCGAACATGGCAACCGCCGGACGGATCACGGTGGCCGAGGTCGAAGAGTTGGTGGAGCCGGGCGTCCTCGATCCGGATTCCATCCACACTCCCGGCATTTTCGTACAGCGCATCATCAACGGCAGTCCGTACCGGAAAAAGATCGAAAAGCGCACCGTCCGGCCGCGCAAGGAGGGCTGATATGCCGTGGTCACGTGAAGATTTGGCCGCACGCGCCGCCCGGGAGCTCAAGGACGGATACTACGTGAATCTCGGGATCGGGATTCCGACCCTCGTTGCCAACTACATCGCGCCGGGCTTGAAGGTGGTCCTGCAATCCGAGAACGGCATGCTCGGCATCGGCCCGTTTCCGTACGAGGGGGAGGAGGATCCCGACCTCATCAATGCGGGCAAGCAGACCATCAGCGAACTGTCCATGAGCTCCTACTTTTCCTCGGCCGACAGCTTCGGGATGATCCGTGGCGGCCACATCGACATGGCGGTGCTCGGCGCCATGGAGGTCTCCGAGAAGGGCGATCTCGCCAACTGGATGGTGCCGGGAAAAATGGTCAAGGGCATGGGCGGGGCCATGGACCTGGTCGCCGGCGTGAAGCGCGTCGTCGTGGTGATGGAGCACACCTCGAAGGAGGGCGAACCGAAATTCAAGCCCTACTGCGAACTGCCTCTCACGGGAACGAACGTGGTCGACATGCTAATCACGGATCTGGCCGTGTTTTCCAGGGGCTCGCGCCACGAGCCGTTCAAGCTCGTCGAAATCGCCCCCGGCGTCACGGCGGCCGAGATCCGGTCGAAGACCCCGGCCCACTACGTCGGCTAGACCCGCTCGCGCCGGCCGCGTTCGCGGCCACGCAGATGACTCAGACCGGCTCCTGGGCGGCGCCGGCCGACCTCAAGGTGGCGCGGCGCTCTTGTTCTTCGCGAACGTCCGCCTGGGTCAGTCCCGTATTGGCGGCGATGATCACCACGAGCTTGTGCGAGGCGTTGCGGGGCAGGGTGACCTCGTGAATGCGCTCCCAGATCCGTATCCGTTCCTCCGCGGTCTTGAGGCGCGAGGATTGTTCCGCCAGGTCGAGCCGGCGGCGCTCGGCAGCCTCCGCCTGTTGGTGCACCAGGCGGGCCCGGAAGTCCATCATCGGATCTTCGCCGGAGGGCGGCGGGCTTCGGCCGGCCTGGATCGGCTTGAAATAATTCACTCGCATCTCCCAATGGGGTTTGTCCTGCGCACGGTACCACTGTCCGCGACCGGACGGACCAGAATCGGCGTCGGAATCACTGCTTGACGTGCTTGGTTCGAAACACCACGAACCGGCTGGCCGCAAAATTGAAGCAGGTGCCGGCCAGGACCCCGGCCACGGCGGCCACCTGCTTCAGCTGGAGCATCGGCCACAAGGCGGTGGTGGTGACGTAGTTGACCGCGGCGCCGAGGGAGCAGGCGGCGACGAACCCCAGGAATTGGCGCACGATCGAACGGTCCCGCGCATAGGAGAAGCTGAAGCGGCGATTGAGGGCGAAGTTCCACACCATGGAAACGAGGATGGCGATGGCCACCGCCGGTCTTTCCATGACCGCGAACTGCAGCAGAAGCGTCAGCACCAACAGGTTGATGCCGAGGCCCGATGCGCCGACGACCAGAAACTGCGCCAGGTGCGACCAGGTTCCATAGCGAAACATGTACAGACGCCGCAGGTGCCGAAAATACCGGAACTGCTCGGCAAGCGAGAGCTTGCTATGACCGAAGCGGCGGTTTTCGAAGTGGATTGGTACCTCAAAAACGTAATTACAACGGCACTTTACAATGATTTCTAGAAGTATTTTATAACCTATCGGATCGAACTCGCGTCCCGCTTGGACGGTCGACCGGCGGACGGCGAAGAAACCGCTCATGGGATCGCTGATGGTGGTGAGCGGCAGCGCCAGAAGGGTCGCCACACGGCTGTTCAACCAGCGAAACGGCCCCCAATCGTCGGCTGTCGAGCCGCCCTCGGTGAAGCGAGATCCCACCGCGACATCGGCGCCGTTGCGCAACGCCGTCAGCAGCTCGGGGATTTTTTCGGGTGGATGACTGAGGTCCGCATCCATGACCACCGCCAGCTCGCGCCGGCTGCGATTCAATCCGTCCATGACCGACTGGCTCAATCCCCGGTCGGTCGGTCGGGTCACCAGGGTGACCCAGGACAGGTCGAGCGAGGCGATCAGCTCGACGCTGCCGTCCCGGCTGTCGTCGTCCATGATGAGCAATTCAAGATCGAGGCCGGCCTCGCGCAGGACGCGCAAGCGCTCCACCAGCGGGCGAAGATTGTCGACTTCCCGGTACGTCGGGACGATGACGCTCACCGAGGAAGTGTCGACCGGGGGCGGGAATTTGCTCATGCAGCGAACAATAAGGTGCGGGGTTGGCGGGTGTCCAATCTTGCCGGAACCCAGGGATTCGCCGGCGCACCCCGATATTGGGGCGCGATCCCGCAAAAAAAGACGCCGGTGCGGTCAGCACCGGCGTCCCCTGCATCATGGCAAAGTCTGCCTCGAACCCCGATCCCGCAGGGCTTAATGCCCGGCGGCAGCGGGGCTGAACGACTCGACGAACGCCTGCCCGTTCGGTGTACCCACGCCCGTCACGTCGTCCCAACCGGGTGCCGTCTTCAAGCCCGAGTCCGTGCCGAAGGTGATCACGTACTCGGTGTCTTGGTACAGCGGATAGTTCCAGATGGCGCTGATGAACCGGGTGGTGGTCTCCAAGGGCCCCGCCATTTCGTCCGCCGTGTAGGTATCCGTCACGGTCGGCGACTCCACGAAGGTCGAGACGACGTTGCTCGGCGAGGATACGGGCACGATGTCCGTGATCGCGCCGGCCGGCAGCCCATACACATACTGTGCCGCCTGACCCAGCGACCCCCCCGCTGCCTGGTTTGCAATGGCCCACAGCCCGGAGAACATCGGGCACGCCAGACTGGTCCCGCCGTAGACCACGTATTCCTGGGGCGGGTTGACGAAGGGCTCGCTGATCACGATCACGGCGCCGGTGAACGGGTCGGCCAGCCAGGAGATGTCCGGAAGCAGCCGCCCCTTGCCGCGCAGACCCTTCTGGAACGACGGCTTGGTGTATACCGCGCTCGGGCCTCCGCCCGACCCGTAGTTGAAGAAGCCGCACAGCGTCGGTGGGTCGCACACGGCGCCGCCGCTTTGCAGCGATACGACGTTGGTACCCCACCCCGATTGCCAGGCAATCGAGTTGTCCGCGTTCAGCGCGAGGCTCACGCCGCCCACGGCCGTGGCCCAGGGGGAATCCGCCGGGGCGCTCACGCTGGCCGTATAGTATTGCGGCAGATCGAAAGTGAAGTCGCCGGAGTCTCCGCTCGAAAAGTTGGCGGAAATGCCCCATGCGGCCGCCATTTCGTTGAGGAGGTTCTCCGTCTGCAGGTCGGCAAGATCGGTGTAGAGTTCCTCGCTGCCGTAGCTGCCGGAGATGATCCCTCCCAGGCCGTTGATGATCGCGAAGTACTCGGCGGTGTCGACATCCGCAAAGCTGCCGCTCGGCGGCGTCACGAGGTCGATGGTTGCACCCGGTGCGATGGCGTGCGCCCACTCCACGTCGATGTTGATCTCCGGATCCGGCGCCGCGCAGGTGGGCGGCGTGGACGAGTTGAGGATGTTGAAATTGACTCCCGGCGTCAGCGCGGGCAGGCCGTATGCCGCCGAGAAGGTATTGGCGTCGGCCGTGATGGTCGGCGAGCCGCACCAGTCGATGATGACGATGGTCTGGCCCGTGCCGTCCAACCCTTCACCATAGAGTCCATTCAGATGGTACGCCGCTTGAATCTCGGGCGGCGTATAGCCGCATCCGCCCGGTCCCGCGTTCGCGGCATAACCGTTGCCATGCACGGTCACGGCGGGATAGCTGCCGCTGTTGTTGAATTTCTCCTTCTCCACGCCCGAGAAGCATTGAGAACTGATTGGGGGAGGCGTGACGACGCCCGCGGCCTGTGCGGCAACCGAGGCGCCCGTGTGCGGGGTCGGAGCGGACATCTGTTGTACATAGGGATGCGTGTACTGCAGATCGTGAAGCCCCGCCACCGCCGCCGTCAGCGCGCCGGCCGGCCCGTCGATCTGCGGTGCGCTGGTGTTCGCGTAGTACGTCTTTCCATTGAGCGCGAAATTATTCAGCTGGACGTGAAACGCCTTGTTCACGTTGGCGACGGTGCCCCGCGCCCGAACGAACATGTTCTTCGCGCCGACCTCGACCACCGACAGCCCGTTGGCGGCGAAGAATTGCGACACGGTTTTTGCTTCCTGCGCCGTGGGCGCAAAGCTCCTCTCGAACACGGCAGGCGTCAGCCACTGGTGGTAGTTCGGCGAGTTCCGGTCGTAGACGTCCGCCGCCAACGCATCCAACTGTGCTCGATTGTGAACCTGCAGCCAGATGACCACGTCGATCACCTGCGCCCCATCGGTGACCCCCACGTTCTTGCCAGCCCGCGTCAACCCGGGCACGCTGTTTGCAATGACCTGGCTCTTCGAAAAAGCCGCGTCCTGCGCCGAAGCCAATCCTGCGCCGGCCAGCACGGAGGCTACGGCCACGGCTACGCTCCTGACCACTTGATTGATCGCCATTCGTTAGTGCTCCCTTGTTGATTATTTCCCCGATGCAGGAGCGCTCTCTCGCGCGGAGAATTTCCTGCGTTTCGACTAGCCCGTGCAGGATACTCCGCCGGACGTGCAATATGTATCGTGTCGAAAGGCGCGCGATGCGCCGGGATAGGGTCAACTAAAGAGCGCGAGGTAAGCTCTCTAAACTATTGATATTATTGGTGGGCGGTACAGGGATTGAACCTGTGACCCCTGCCGTGTGAAAGCAGTGCTCTACCGCTGAGCTAACCGCCCGAGATGGGACCAGTGTCAAAGTACAGGTTAAGTGTAGCAAAAAAATCGGCATGCACGGCAGCGGCATGTGCCGTTGGCTCAAGGCGCGGTGCGCCTCTGATAGACTGCGCGGTCGTTCGATTCTAAGGTGAAACGGCATGTCCGTGCGTACTCGCTTTGCCCCCAGCCCCACAGGCTATCTTCACATCGGCGGACTGCGCACCGCCTTGTTCTGCTGGCTCTATGCGCGGCGGCATTCGGGCACGTTCGTGCTGCGCATCGAGGACACGGATCTCGAGCGCTCGACCGGCGAGGCCATTCAGCAGATCCTCGACGGCCTCGAATGGGCCGGCCTCCAGCATGACGAGGGACCGTTCTTCCAGACCAAACGCTTCGACCGCTACCGCGAGGTCATCGACATGCTGCTGGCCGAGGGCCACGCCTATCGATGTTACTGCACCAAGGAAGAACTCGAGCAGATGCGTGCGGAACAGACCGCTCGCGGAGAAAAGCCGCGCTACGACGGCCGCTGGCGCCATCGTACCGGCGCGGTCGCCGGCGTGCCGCCGGTCATCCGATTCAAGAACCCGCAGCACGGCCAGGTTGTCGTCGACGATGTCGTCCACGGACGCGTCGTCTTTCAGAATGCGGAGCTGGACGACCTCATCATTGCCCGGTCCGACGGCTCGCCCACCTACAATTTCTGCGTCGTGGTCGATGACATGGACATGCAGATCACCCATGTGATCCGCGGCGATGACCATTTGAACAACACGCCGCGCCAGATGAACATGCTGACGGCGCTGGGCGCTTCGGTGCCCGTCTATGCCCATCTGCCCATGATCCTCGGCTCGGACGGCGCCAAGCTGTCGAAGCGCCACGGCGCGGTGAGCGTGCTGCAGTATCGCGACGAGGGCTTCCTGCCGGAGGCGCTGCTCAATTACCTGGTCCGATTGGGCTGGTCCCATGGGGACCAGGAAGTGTTTTCCATCGAGGACATGATCCGCCTGTTCGACATAGCCGATGTGAACAAGTCGGCCTCGGCCTTCGACGGCGAGAAGCTCGCCTGGCTCAATCAGCAGCACATGATGCACGCTCCGGCGGCACGTCTCGTGGCGCCGCTGCGGTGGCACCTGGAGCAGGGCGGGGTGCACGTGCCGGCGCATGAGGATGCCCGGCTCGAGCAAATTGCCATCGCGCAGCGTGAGCGGTCCAAGACATTGAAGGAGATGGCGGCCAACAGCCGGTTCTTCTTCCGGCCGCCTGAAGGCTACGACGGCAAGGCCCTGGCCAAGCACGTGAACCCGGCGGTGCTCGAGATGCTTGCGGCCGCCGCGGCGGATCTGGATTTATTGACGAGTTGGACGGCGGCCGATATCCATAGATTAATCAGCGAGTTGGCCGAAAAATATAAAATGAATCTAGGTAAGGTTGCGCAGCCCCTTCGGCTCGCCATGTGCGGCGGTACGGTATCGCCGCCGATCGATGCGACACTGTCGATCTTGGGCCGGGAGGAGGTTCTCTCGCGCTTGCGAACCGCCATCGCGGCGTGGCGAGGTACGCTGCCCCCTTGAGGTTTGCGCGTGAATCGGCCCGGCGGTGAGGGAATCGTCTCCCCCACCGCCGGCGTCACATCAGGGGGCGAAGCCCACGTTGTCGATGTACCAGCTGTTGTTCGACAGCCCGGTCTTGTCCTGAATGCAGAACTTGTAGATCGGCATGCCCAGAACGCCGAGGTCCGAGAGCGGCACGGTGTAGGTGTTCCATTGACCCACGACCGGCGCCGGGCCGTAGTTGGACACGTCGACGGAAATTCCAACGGGGATGTCCCCCACCTTGACGAAGTAGACGCTCCACGTCTGGTTCGCGACCGTCGGCTTCAGGGCAAACGTCAGCTTGGTGTAGCCCTGCGAATTGAAGTCCCAGTTCTGCGCGTAAGGCAGCCACCCGCCGTACGCTGCCGTCAACGACACCTTGATGTCGTAGCCCCCGCTCAGCGGATTGCCGGTGGTGTCGTGGTAGTCGGGCACCAATACGTAGGAGTAGTCGCCCGGCCAGTCGAACACGCCGTTGTAATACACCCACGAGGTGCCCGGCGGCGGTCCCTGCCCCGAACCCACGTCCACGGTCGCGGAAGCCTGGACGCTGCCGCCTGCACCGGTGCAGGACAGGGTATAGGTGGTCGTCGCCGTGGGGGAAACCGACGTGGATCCGTCGACGGCCTTGCCGCCCGACCAACCGTCGCTGGCGGTGCAGGACGCGGCGTTGGTCGTGGTCCACGTCAGGGTCGATGACTCGCCCGATGTGATGTTGTAGGCGTTGGCGCCCAAAGTGACCGTGGGCTGCGGGGGCGGGCTGTTCCCGTCGACCGCAACCGTGGCCGATGCCTGGGTGCTGCCACCCGCGCTCGAGCAGGTGAGCACGTAAACCGTGGTTTTGGCCGGCTTCACCGTGTGGCTGCCGCTGGCGGCTTCCGTACCCTTCCAGCCGCCGCTCGCCGTGCACGACGAGGCATTGGTGCTCGACCACTGCAGCGTCGACGTGCTGCCGACCGTAATCTGGGCGCTGGTCGGCGCCAGGCTCACCGTCGGGGCGGTGGTGCCGGTCCCGGACGCTTGCACCGTCACGAGTACGGCCGCGTGGCCGCTGCCGTAGGCGTTGGTGCAGGTGATGGTGTAGCCGGTGGTGCTCGTCGGAGAGATCGTGATGGAGCCGTTGACCTGCTGCGTGCCCGACCAGCCGCCGCTCGCGGTGCAGGCGGTGGCATCCTGGCTCGCCCAAGTCAGCGTCGTGCTGGCGCCGGCGGCCAGGGTGCTCGGGACGGCCGTCAGTGAGACGGTGGGGAGTTGACCCGACTGGGCGGGAACCACCGTGATCGACGTCGGTTCGCAGGCGGACATTTCGCCTTCCGCATCCGTCGCGCATACCGTGAAGTCATATTGACCCGGCACGCTCGGCGTGCCGGTCAGGTTTCCGCTCGGATTGACGATCATGCCGAGGGGCGGCGTACCCGCCGTCAAACTGCCGGAGGCGTACCGATAGGGCGCCGTGCCGCCCGACATGGACTGGACGACCGTGCTCGAATAGGGTGATCCGACCTTCGCTTCCGGCAAAGCGCTCATGGCGCTGAACGACAGGATGCCGGCGGCTGCGGTCGCCGAGGTGAAATTGTTGGTTGACGAATCCGCGCTGGCCACGCTCACGATGAGCGGGGCCGTGAATACGTATCCGGGGAGCGCGGCGCTGACCGCGTAGGTCCCGCTCTGCAGGCCGGCGAACGAGTAATTGCCGGAACTGTCGGTGATCGTCGATCCCACGTTGGAGCCGTTCAGCGTGACGAGCACCCCGCCGGCGACGCTGCCGCTCACCGTCCCGGCGACCCGATAGGTGGGGGCCGTGTTGGCCGATGCGGTGAAGTTCAAATCCGTCAACGAGGCGGTATCGACGACGGCGGCGCGGCTCACCGGTACGAAGACGTAGCCGGCCAGCGACGGCGCGAGCGTGTAGCTGCCCGCGCCCAGCGTCTGGAAGCTGAAATTACCGCTCGAGTCGGTCGCGGTCGCGGTGGCCGCCGTTCCCGCGAGCGATACGCTCACTCCCGTGATGCCATAGACGGATCCGGAAATCGTGTAGCCCGACGTGGCGCTGGTGCCGCTGCTGTGGCCCGTGGAGCCCGTGGTGCCCGTCTGCGAGATCGAGCCCGTGACCGACCCGCCGCTACTCGACGAGCTGCCCCCGCCGCATCCGGCTAGGGAAGTGCAGGCAATGAGAACCAGGGCTGCCGACGAGCGGAACAATCGGGTCATGGGTTATGCCTTCCATACGTTAAGGTGCGAACGAGGCGGCAGTTTTATTGGAATTTCTTCAGCCGCGCAATTGTCGCCGGGATGCGACCTTCGACATAATCTGGCGTGACCCAGGTCACATTTGCTGCTAAGACGGGGCGCTCGGCCTCGGCACGCTCCGCTGACGGTAGGCACGGCGAAAAAAGCGCAGCATGGGCAGTTCCAAACTGCGGTAGATCGCGATGGTCCCGACGATGGTGAGGCCCATCCCGAAGATCGCGAAGCCGATCGCGTCGGTGAGGGAATCGTGCACCAGGCCGGCCCGGGTCCACAGGAGGCGCGCGGCCCCGAGGCAGAACAAATGCCCGAGATACATTGAATACGAGGCGTCGCCGAGATAGGCGAGCCACCGCAGCGGGCGCCGCTGCAGTACGGGCTCGAGCGCCACCGTCGCCAGGACGATGAGTGCCGCCGGCAGGCCGTTTTCCAGGAATTGCTGCTGGATGGACCGCGGCGAAAGCTGCAGGAACGGCAGTCCCAAGAACAGGATCGTGAATGCGCCGGCGGCGATCGCCCAGGGCAGCGCGGCCGGCAGGCGCGGCAGCCCTTTCGAATACCATTCTGCGATGAGCATGCCGAACAGGAATTCGAACATCCGGAGGTCGCCGAAGAATCTTATCGCGCGGACATGAGGTGAGGTGCTCTCACCGAGCAGCGCCGCGCCGCAGGCGGCGATCACGAAGATGAGTCCCGCCGCCGCGACCCGCCGCCGGCGCGGCAGGCAGAGCGCCACGGTGAACACCGCGTAGAAGAACATCTCCAGATTCAACGACCAGCCCGGCACCAGGAGCGGGAAGAGCCGACCGTTCTGGCCGGGATTGGGATAGGGAATGAACAGGAGGCTCTTGACGAGGTATTCGACGCTCGCCGCCGTGGCTCGAAACGCCTCCGGCCTCCACAGCGCCAACAGCATCAGCGCTCCCGTGAGCGTCCAATAGAGGGGCACGATCCTTATTATCCGGCGCATTGCGAACTCGCGGGGTGCGGCGTTGCTGCTGGTGAGGACCATGATGAAGCCGCTGATCACGAAAAAGAGATCCACGCCGTTGGACAAATGCAGGCCGCCCAGCAGGTAACGGCTCAGCAGGCCTTCGAATTGCGGGATTACGGACGACGCATGGAAGTACGCCACCATCAGCGCGGCAATCGCGCGCAAGTATTGGATTCCGATCAACTGACCGGGGTTGGCGGACTTGGAGTCGGGCATGCGGGGAGCGCCTACGATACCCTACTTTGGGCGGCGCGGATGCGGGCCCGACCGGCCGCCTCCGGCCCGTTTGCGCGCCGCGGCGGGGCGCGTGAGATCTTCAAGGTTCCTTGACGGACTTGCTCCCTTAGGGTAACTTGCCGCGCCTCCATGTGGGGCCATAGCTCAGCTGGGAGAGCGCTTGCATGGCATGCAAGAGGTCGGCGGTTCGATCCCGCCTGGCTCCACCAGAATCTGCTTCGGTCGCGCGAGTTGTCGATATTGGGCCTTCTTTCCGTCCCCATCGTCTAGAGGCCTAGGACACCACCCTTTCACGGTGAGAACCGGGGTTCGAATCCCCGTGGGGACGCCAATTTCAAATGCCGCGGATTATTGGCGCGCGCCTGCGGGCGGATCATGTCCCGATGCGTTGGCCTCGGTTTGGCGAAAATTGCCTGCCTGCGGCATTGCGGCCAAAATACCGGCTATGAAATTCTTGGACCCCGATACCGAAAGCGCTGTGCGCGACTTCCTGGCCCGCATTCCTGGCGATATACGGCTGGATCGAGCGATTCTTTTTGGCTCGCGCGCGCGCGGAGAACACCGTCCGGACAGTGATGCGGACGTCGCGTTGATCCTGCACGAACGTGGCGACGACGGGGAGACCTTGATGATGTTGGCTGAATTAGCCTACTACGCGTATCTCGATACCGGGATCATGGTTCAGCCGGTCCCCATTGCGATCGAGGATTGGCTTAATCCAGCGGCTTTCCCAAGGCCAGGATTTCTAAGGAACGTCGCGCGCGAAGGCATCGTTCTATGACCAAGCGGCCATTTGCGCAGGCCTTGGTGCGAAAAAGCGCGAGGGCTCTGAAAGTTGCCAGGCTCGCACTGGACGCGGGCGATAATGATAGCGCAGTCAGCAGATCCTACTATGCGATGTTCGACATCGCGCGGGCCGCGCTTTTGCGTGCCGGGGTCACCGAAGACATGCTGCCAAGAACGCATAGCGGCGTGATCGAAGCGTTTCGTAACCATGCCGTTCAGTCGGGACAGATTGATAAACAACTCGCGACCCAATTGAGCCGTACAGAATCACTGCGGATAAAGGCTGACTACACCGGAGCCGAAATCGAACTTGCCGAGGCAATGGACGTGGTTCAAAAGGCTGAACTTTTCGTGCAAACGGTTGAACGAGTATTTGGCCTTGAGGAATCGTCTTTAGGCGTGGATTCGAGCCCTACAAAGGACGGTGGCAAGGTTTCGGAGCCGGACGTCGCGCCATTGGAAATCGAGAGAAATGACGCACAACTTGAGCCAATTTCTTTGGAGGAGATTCGCCGTCAGGCGCGCGAGAACTGGCGGCAGTTGCGGCAGCAAAGGGTCGGCGTCGCAAAGGGGGTCAGCCATTCCAAAGACGCAGACCGAGGCACTACGGAACATCAAAGTCATTCGATTGCCGACGATGACATTGAATAGCTTTTGGCGTATCCGTGGGGACGCCAATTTCAAATGCCGGCCACGCGCGAACTGGCGCACGACACGCCATGCAGCACTCCTTAAGCCAACGCCTGGCTTGAGCCGGAGAACTCCCGGCTACGGCACCTCCGGCACCCAGGTATAGGCATCGCCGTCCGCCACGACACGACCGACGCCGGGATACGGGAAGTGCGGCGCGAAGACCAATTCATGCGATTTGGCCAGCCGGGCGAACGTGGCTTTGCGTGTCGTCGAAGCGGTGGCCTTGTCGTTATCGAACTGCATGGTCCACTCGGGCTTTTTCAATGAGATGACCCAGCTGTGCGCCATGTCGCCGATGTCCAGCAGGCTCTGCGTGCCGGAGGTGATTTTGTAGCCCATGTGACCCGGCGTGTGGCCGTTCAGTGCCACCGAAGTCACCCCCGGTGCGATGGGCGCTCCCGGCGTGAAGGTTTGGACATGACCGTCAACGGCCTTGACCAGAGCGGCCGCATTCGGCTGGCTCTTCATCCAAGCCCACTCGGCCGTGGACATGCGAATGACGGCTTTCGGAAACGCCAGCTGGCCGTCCGCGCCCGCGAGGCCGCCCACATGGTCAAAATGCGAATGCGTGATCAGAACATCCGTCACCTCGTTGGGGGCGACGCCGGCTTCACCGAGGCTCGCCATCAATGCACCATGCGCCGCCGGGCCCAGCCCCGAGTCGATCAAAATGACGTGCTTCCCGGTACGCACCAGCAGTGCGTTCACACTGAGCGTCAGTCGATCGTCTGGAAGGTTGCTTGCCTTCAGTAAGTTGCCGACCGTCGCGACGTCCGCATCGGAACCGAAGGTCTTGCCGTCGTTGTGCATGACGAACTGAGCATCACGCAACGCGAAAAGCTGCAAAGACCCGAGCTTGAACGGCTGGGCGGCGGGGGGGGCTGCCATCGGACCGAACGCATCATCGGCGAAGGCGGTGGACGTCAGCGCCACCACGGCCGTGCAGAATAGAGTGGCCCAGTAATGACTCTTGAGTGCGCTCGACATGGAGATTCCTGCTTGAATTGATCCTACGACCATTACATTGTCATGCTCGGCGCGGAAGAGGGCAATTCCAATTTGGGGCATCGTAAAGGCCCCTCATAAGATCAATAGGTTCTGTGTCGTAGCCTGCCTGACCGCCTCGAGAGTAATGCCCGTGTCGAAAGTAACGAGCCTTCCTCGGTGCTGAACCGCGAGAGCCAGCAGGTATATGTCGGTTAGTTGCCGAGGTCCATGAATTCGGGTCGAATCCACGGCGTCCGAATCCAACAGGCTGACCCCATCCGGCCAGAACTCATGGATCTCTTCGTGGCAGGCATCGGCGAGATGATCAACGAGGGCTTGGACGGGTAACGGGTTTGGATAGCCCGGATTCGACATGATGCGGATACACCCGTTTTGCGTGATTGGACATGATGCCCAACCCTCCCGCGCATGCTTTGCGAACCAACTGATCGCCGACTCGTGGGATGCGTGGTCGGAGTCCAGCAACGCGATCAGCACGTTGACATCCAAGAGAGCGCGCACTGTTTAGAGTCGGACCTCGAGCGGACTTATGGCGGGATGACGCGCACGAGACCCGCCTGGTTGGGCGCGGCTAGTACGCATCTTCGTCACGAAGATTGTCGATCAACTCATTCGTAACGATACCGCCGCGCCGCGCGAACGGCTTGAGCCCATAAACCGCCTTGGGTTCCTTCGCGGAGAGCGGCTCTTGCGGAGTCGTCAGGGCGCGCCGCGCCAGCTCGGAGATCATCTCGCCGACGGTCTTCCGCTCCCGCTTAGCCCGCTCCTTGGCGGCCTGCAGGACATCGTCGGCAATGTCGATCGTCGTTCTCATGCATCAGATGTTAACGCATCACGCATCAATTGTCCACCCGCTATCGCGAGCCGAATTACCGCTGCGCGGGCCGGCGCCACCGCCGCGCCATCACGGCAAATCCCGCGGTCAACGCGGCAAAGGGTATCAGCCACGAAACACGCGTCTGGTAGCGATCGTGCGGACCGGACAGGGCCCCGCATATCGCCGAGTTGATCAGGACACCCATCGCCACCAGCGCGAGCATGTAAATCTGTTCGCGCTCGAATCCTCGCCGCCACCGCGGCCGGGCGAGAATCGCCAGCAGCACCGCCGCTCCAATCCCGAAAGTGGCTACTTGAACGACCGAAGCCCCCAGCGTCGGCATCGCGTCCCGATAGGCCGCGCTGTCGAGAAACGCGGCACGGTAACTCGCCGGCAACTTCGCCACGCTGATGTCATGGTACGCAGGGCCCGTGAACTCATACAGGTCCATGAACACGAGCTGATGCAGCACATCCTCGATGGTCGTGCTGGCGACGCCCATCGGGTCGTGGCGCAGCACCTCCCAGACGAAGCGATACTGCTCCGCCGACAATTTGCGGCGCGTCTCCACCGATGCCGCCGCGAACACGCCGGGCGGATTCCGCGACCAGAGGAACTCGTCCGCCAGCATCGGCATGCGAGGCAGGAACTCGCAAACCTGGAAACCGTTCGCGGGGCAGGTCTCGCGCAGGTACCGATAGCCGGGACCGTTTTCGATGAGGCGTGCCGTCAAGAAGGGAGGCCGCAGCGGAGGGGCGCCGACCATGCGAGTGACGGCGATATTGAAGGCCGATTCGGCGGCGCCGGCGATCACCAGACAGCCGGCGATCACGGCAATGCCGCGCCAATTGGCAAAGGACCGGCGCAGCACATCGATCAAGAGCGCCAAGGCCAGCAGGGCCGCGCTGATCAGCACATGCGATGAATGAGATATCAGCGAGAATGCGAGCAGCCCGGTCCACAGGCAGTAGTCGGCCCGGCTCAAGGTGCGCGCGCCGATCAGGCTCGCGCAGGCCAGCAAGGTCACCGCCGCAAACACATCCGGCATCAGGAAACTCACGTAGAACGATGCCGAGGTCAGGACTCCCATGACAATTCCCGCCACGGCCAGCTGCGGCCACACCGCCACCCCGAATGCCTTGAAGAACAGCCCCATCGCCAACATCAACAAGACGGCCTGCAGCAGCACCGTGGACCAGAACTGCCCGACTCGATCCCCGAAGTACAGCAAGGCGCCGTAGTACACCGAGCGTCCGGACAACACGGACTTGTCCTTGACGGAACTGACGCTCGGCGCCTCGGCGGCCTCGCCGGGCAGCGCCTGCGCCGACTCGCCGTCCTCGATCAGGCTCCAGGCGCTCGGCCGTCCGGTGAGCTTCTGCAGCCCGGCGTCGGCGCCGCGGATGTAAGTGATGGTGTCGGCAAAGAAGAATGGCTGGCCGTTGTACAGCGCCGGCCACATCAGCGCCGCGACGGCGACGATCGATCCGATGATGGACAGGGTCAAGGCGCTGCGCATGGTTCGAAGCTCGTCGGGTCTCGCGGTTGCGGGCGCGCTATTCTGCGAACACGAAGCGCCGCGCCACGAGAAAGTTGACCATCAGTCCGGCCAGCGAACCGGCTGCGACGCCGATCACCGGACGATCGGCGCAATACCGGCTCATATGGACCAGGCTGGCGTAAACTCCCAAATTGATGGTGGCGCCCGACAGCTGCGACACGGCAAACCGCCGCCACTGCCTGAAGCGGTTGACCGCGGCGCGCCGCTCGAAGGTGTACCGGCTGTTGAGCAGCCAGGTGAAAGTCACCGCGACCAGATACGACAGCCCGCGGCCCGCGTAGAGCCCCAGACCCAGGTAGAGGGCCGCATAGAGAACCGACGTATCGACCACGAACCCCGCGGCGCCGATGACCGTAAATGAGAAGATCTCTGCGACGGTGCGGTGAAAAACCGGCATCCGTTCAGTTCGCACGATAGCGCTTGGCGCCGACACCCGGCTGCTGCAAATAGATCAGGCGTTTCATCTCGCGTCGGCCCAGCGTCACCGTGCTCAACACGAGCCCGCACGTGACGCTGAGGAGGGCCGCGAGCACCAGAGCCGTCGCCAGGATGGCGGTCGGGAAGCGGCGCACGAGCCCGGTTTGGAGGTACTCGATCAATACCGGAATGAAGATCACCACCGCCGCGAGAGTGAGCGCCAGGCCGATCGTCGCAAAAAATGACAGAGGACGCTCCTCCTTGATCAGAACGCCGATCAGCCGCAATATCCGGGCGCCGTCATGGAACGTACTGAGCTTGCTCGCCGAACCTGCAGGACGGCCGCGATACTCGGTCTCGAAGTCGGCCATCAACATGCGCATTTCCAGCGCATGCACGATGATCTCGGTTTCCGTCTCGAACCCTCCGGCGACAGGAGGAAACGACTTCACGAAACGCCGCGAGAACACCCGATATCCGGTCAACATGTCGCTCGTGCGCCGTCCAAACACCATCGCCACCAGCGCCGTCAGCATCCAGTTTCCAAAGCGGTGACCCGGCCGGTAGGCTTCCTGCACCAGCGAACGGCGTACGCCGTTGACCAGGTCCAGATTGCCGTCGATCAGCGTGCGGATCATGCGGGGCGCCGCCGCCGCATCATAGGTGCAGTCTCCGTCCACCAATACGTAGATGTCGGCCTCGATATCGCTGAACATGCGACGAACCACATGGCCCTTGCCCTGCAGCGGTTCGGTGCGAACGTGGGCGCCGGCCGCAACCGCTGCCGCGGCCGTACCATCGGTGGAGTTGTTGTCGTAGACGTATATCTCGGCGTCCGGCAACGACCGCCGGAATTCCTCGACCACCGTGGCGACCGTGACGACCTCGTTGTAGCAGGGAATCAAGACGGCGACCTGCGCGTCGTTCTCTTCGGCCGGCGCGGCAAGTGAAGTCACAGATTGATTGATCACGGTCGATCTCAAGTCCGTTTAAGTGTGCAGCCGTCACGAGGACGCGGATCGAGCGCGCTCATGATCATCGCTGTTGTGGCTGGAAAATGCGGTTCGCAGCTTACGCTATGTTCCCCATAGTGGCTAGGGGATGCACTGAATCCACGCGACTGCGCTCCGCTGTGCGGCGTCAAACTCCGGCGCGGGCGGTGTCTGCGCGATTCCGCACGTACCGCCATCGGCAGTAGGGGCAGTTCTCATAACTTTGCGGCACGATCTCGTGCGAATTTAGAATCTTTCCTAATGCGAAGAATTCACCGAGCCCGCCGGGCGGCGCGCGAGCGCGAGCGCGGCAGGGGGTGAGTCCGGCCTGCATCTCGTTCGGGGTGCGGCGGTCGTTTGGGGCGCGGCGGGCCGCCTTCGGAGTGAGCCGCCCACATTATGTTATGATTTTCAAGGCGTTCGTTGGCGCCAGGGCGCGTTTGCCCGCCGCTTCCCGGGTTCGGGAGCGGGTCTGGCATCGTGATGGACTTCCTTGAAAATTACCGCGGGATGAGCCCCAATTAAAACTATGAGAAACACACCGGCGCGACAGGCTTCGCGCGCGTTTCGCGCGCTCTCGACTCCAAGGTGCCAGCGCCATCCATGGCCGGCGGGGGCGCGTCAGCGCGCCCTGATGCTGCTCTGCCTCCTCGGCGCGGCGGGCGCCGGGCCCGCGATTGCCGACGGCTTCCTGACACCGTATGCCGCCGAGGACATCGAGCACAACACGAACGTGTTCGACCTGCCGAGCATCAGTCCGTTGCCCGTGGGCAAGAACGGCCCCACCCTGGCGGATACGTTCTTCGAGACGCGTGCCGGCGTCGAGGGCCAATATGTCCTCGATCAGGACAGATTCTTCGGCACGGCGGAGTTTCGCCACTTCATCTACGACAATTTCACGGCGCTCGATCACAATGAAGACCTGTTGGACGGCGGACTGAAGTGGAAGGCGGGCAACGCCGTCGACGGTCAGTTCGAGTACAAACATGAAGAGCGCATGGTGCAATTTCAGGATCTGGAGGCGGCCACGCAGCTGATCCAGGAGACGGAAAACACGGCGACCGCTTCGGCGAACGTCAACGTGACGCCGGAATGGCGCGTGGAGAGCAAGCTGCAGGATCATCTCTTGGACTCGCCGCGCGTCGATATCCCGGGCTTGAGCCTGCACGAGGAGTCGATCACCGAGGGACTGAAGTACCTCAGGGTCGCGAACCTGTCGGCGGGATTTCAGGCATCGTATCTCGAAGGCCAGTACAGCCACGATCCGCTGGCCCTCGATCCTTATTATCACCAGATCACCGGGGGACTCGCGGCGACCTACAAAGTCTCGGGCCTGACGAATTTCGACGGCATGGTGGGCTACACCCATCGCACGGATCCGACCAACGCAGGCCTCTCGGGCGTCACCGGCGAACTGGGATACCAGCATAGCGTGTCCGCGAAGACGTCCGTCAACCTGACGCTCAGGCGCGCGCTCAATTCGTATTTGACCACCGGCGGCAACGAGATCGACACCAGCGCCGGCGCCACCGTCAACTACCAATTGACCTACAAGATGCTGCTGCGGGCCGGCTATTCGTACACGGACAGCAAATTCCCGGGCTCAACCTTCGGAGCGGTCACCCTCGACCGGGTCGATCATTATCAAATCGCCAACGTGGACCTCAGCTATCAGGTCTTGCATTGGCTCTCCATCCGGCCCTACGCGCGTTACCAGAGCCGCCATTCCAACGAAGATATCTACAGCTTTCAGGGCAGCATCGTGGGCGTGGAGTTGCTCGCCAAGCAGATACGTCCAAACGGCGAACCCAATCCGTGAGGGGATGGCCGCCCGCATGACCGCGACGGTGCAAATCAGCGACTGCGATTTGCCGCAGTTCATGAACATCGCGGCCGATTTCGGCTGCGATCGCTATGCGTTCGCGGTCACGCCCAATGCGGATCATTTGATCCGCTTTTGCGACGATGCCTCGTTCCGCGAGCTTTACCGCGCGGCGGACTTCGTGCTGCTCGACAGCCGATTCCTGGCCTACCTGCTGCGTTTGGTGGCGGGCTTGAAGCTGCCCGTCAGTCCCGGCAGCGACGTCACGGCGCGTCTCTTCAGAGACGTGATTCGCCCGGACGACAAGGTGGTGCTCATCGGCGGCACCGGCGAACAGGCGCAAATACTGTCGCGTGAATATGGGCTGCGCGGGCTCCGTCATATGAACCCGCCGATGGGCTTCATCAACGACCCCGCCGCGGTCGACGAATGCCTGCGGTTCATCGAGAGCGAAAGCCCGTTCCGGTTCTGTCTGTTCGCGGTGGGCAGTCCTCAGCAGGAGGTGCTCGCCCGGGCTGTCCAAACCCGCGGGCGCGCGCGCGGGCTCGGCCTGTGCATCGGCGCGTCCATCAATTTCCTCACCGGAATGGAACGCCGGGCGCCCGCGTTCGTGCAGAAGTCGGGTTTCGAGTGGCTGTACCGGCTGATCAACGATCCGGGGCGCCTCGCCAGGAGATATCTGGTTCGCGGCCCGCGCATTTTTCTGCTGCTGCCGCGGTTGAAGGTTCAACTACGCCCGGCGATGGCGCCCGTCCAAGTACCTCCACGCTCCTTGTGACGACGCCGGTCCGCCACATACCGTCGCTCGACGGGCTGCGAGCGATCAGTTTCCTGCTCGTTTTCGCCGCTCACGCCGGGCTCGAGAGCTTCGTGCCTGGCGGCTTCGGCGTCACCATATTCTTTTTCCTCAGCGGATTTCTCATAACGACTCTGCTGCGCGGCGAGTTCGAGAAAAACGCTGCGATCAGCCTGAGGCATTTCTGGCTGCGCCGCATCCTGCGGATTCTCCCGCCATTCTATCTGGTGCTCGCCCTCTCGATTCTGCTCAGCCTGGCCGTGGACCCCCCCGCCACCCTGGTGCCCGCGGCGGTGCTCGCGCAAGCGCTGCAATACACCAACTACTGGATCATCGGGCACGGCTATTGGGGCCAGCCTTCGGGCACCGGCGTCTACTGGTCGCTCGCGGTCGAGGAACACTTCTACCTGGCATTTCCGTGGTTCTTCATCGGGCTGCAGCGCATGAAGGCGGCCGCCCGGACTCAGGCTTTCATCCTCTGGGGGCTCTGCGCGCTGATACTCGCCTGGCGCCTGGTGCTGGTGTTCCACGATCATGCGCCGACTTTGCGCACGTATCTGGCCAGCGACACCCGCATCGATTCGATCCTGTTCGGGTGCGCCCTCGCGGTGTGGCGCAATCCGGTCCTCGATGCGGTGGCGTTGAATGACCGGCGCTGGAAGGGCGTCTATTTGCCGGCCGCCGTGCTGCTGCTGGCGTGCTGCCTTCTGGTGCGGGGCGACGCCTTCCGCGAAACCTTCCGCTACTCGCTGCAGGGCGCGGCGCTGACCGTGCTGTTCATCGGCGCCATCCGTTACAACCGGTGGCCGGTGTTCGCGTGGCTGAATTCGCGGGTTCTCGTCTTCATCGGACTCCTGTCGTATTCACTGTACCTGGTGCACTTGGCGGTGATCCTGAGAATCGCTCACGCGCTGCCCGGCGTGGGGCAAGTTGCGCAGGGCTGTATTTCGCTCGCCATCGCCGTCGCGCTCGCGTGGTTGATCTACATCACCGTGGAGAAGCCCTGCGCGCGATTGCGCAGGAAGCTCACCGACTAGGAGCCTAATTCCCGGCCAGCGCGCGCAGCCGCGCCGCCAGCCGCAGCGCCAGGGCCACGACCGTGAGCGTCGGGTTCGCCTGGCTGGACGTGGGAAACACCGCGCAGCTCGCAATCGACAGGTTGCTCACGCCGTGTACCCGGCAGTCGGGGTCCACCACGCTGTGCGCGGGATCCGTTCCCATCCGTGCCGTGCCGATGTGATGACCACCGTAGGCGCCGTAGCGGGTCATTTCGAACTCGATGTCGGCGGGATCATAGGTGAAGGCGCCGACTCCCGTGCGTTCGATCTCGCGCGCCAGCAGCGCGATGGAGCGGCTGACCGTGTCCACGTCGACCGGCGTGTAGCGCCAATCCACACGCAGCTTCGGCATGCCGAGCGCATCGACGTCCCGCATCAATTCGACGCGGCTCTCCGCGGCCGGCTGCTGCTCGGCGTGGAAATCCAGGCTGAACAGGTTTGCCTTGGGCTTGATGATGATCGAGGGGAATTTTCGCTCAGCGAGCCTGCGGTCCTTCAGCATGTGCCATGCGAATCCGGCGGCGTCGAACGGGCCGGTCGCGACGTTGCGCACGTGCTGGAGCCACATGCGCAGCGTGGCCGGCTCGCCGCCATGCAGGCGCTTGCCGTATTCGTAGGGAATCACGAATTTTGCGAGAAACAGCAGCGAAAGAATCGCGTTGCGATGCTCCGGGTCGGTGATTCTCGGGTGGTGCAGCCGGGCGATGAAGTTGCCGAGGCGATGTTCCCGCTGCGCATCCGGCGAGAGCGCGATGCGCCGGCGGCAATAGACCCCTTCGTCGGAGAGATCATAGCCGTTCCAGACCGAGCCGAGAGGCTTGTCGACGGCGAGCGCACCGATGGTCCCGGCGAGGTGGCACATGTAATAACGCCCCACCACGTCGCGGCCGTTCCCGATTCCGCCCGACTGGACGTCGCGGCTGGCCAGCAGCAGGCGGGCGACTTCGAGCCCGCCGGCGGCCAGCACCACTTGCTGCGCGATCGCCTCGAGGCTTTTTCCTTCCAGAGTCCGCACGGCCAGGGATTCCACGCGGACGCCTGCGGCATCGAGCTGAATCCGCGTGACGTTGGCGTGCAGCACCACGCGAACATTGGGCGCGGCCCGCAGCCGGCGGCCGTAGCGCGCGCCGAAATCCGTCGGGCAGCTGAACCTCTCGAGCGTATCCGTGGTGAACAGGGGGCTCTCGAAGCCCTTGATCATCGGCCGCAATGGCCGATGAAACGCCGCCGCCGCGCTGTAGGTGAACTCACCCGCTTCGCACAGGCGATTCGCTTCGGGGTAGTAGGGCATCAGCGCCGACAGATCGATCGGCCAGCCGCTGTTCGGCATGTAGTCGCGGCGTTCGAAGTCGATCGGGTCGAGCGGTATGCATCGGCCGCCCCAGATCGTCGTGGTGCCCCCGAAGCGGCGTTGCCTGTAGGTGTCGGGCGGGCTGTGCAGGCGCTCGTCGGCAACCGTGCCGGAATACAGCTCCTGGGTCGCCTTCTCCGGGCGCAGACCGCCGGATTCGAGGACGAGCACCTCGATCGACCCCTTGGCCAACTCGAGAGCCATGCTGATGCCCGCGGCGCCGGCCCCCACGATACACACGTCCGCAGTCAGGGTTGCGCCGTCTGGAAGGTCGCGCGCGTCGATGATCATCTTAGATTCGCGCGCCTCTCATTGCACGAAAGCGGACAGCAGCCGGATGTACGCGGATTGGTAATAAATGCCCGGTTCGGTCACCGCCCAGGAGCTGTCGGGCCACCCGCCGTTCCAATCCTTGTACGATTTTTGCGGCGGCTGGCCGGCCGGCGGAGACAGGCGGGCCGGCACCCCGTCCTTGGCGGCCGCCGCGTTGGGGCCGCCGGGAACAAACCCCGGCGGCGGCCCGCAGGGTGAGGTCTTGGCATCGCTCCATCGGCTGTTGGCGGCAAACCAGACGTGATAGATCTCATTGGCCGAGGCGGTGGCTCCGTAGGGGTACATGTTGCTCAGATACACGATACCGAGTGGATTGACGCCGTGCATGTAATGCAGGATTCCAGCAGCTCGGGCCCGCAGGCCCGGAGAATCGGCGATCCCCGCATCGTATCGGGCGGCATCGAGGTTCGTGTTGCCGTAATTGGCACGCGGGTTGTTGCTTCCCCAATGGTATTGCGCCTCGTGCATGAATGCCCGGTAGAGATCATCGTCCGGGTTGAATCCATAGATCCGGTTTCCGGCCTTCACATCCGCCTCCTTGTCCGCCAGGATGGAGCGTGAAAGGGTGCGATCCGATCCCGGCAACGCGGCGTAGAACAGCAGCGCTTCGCCCTGATCGGGTTTGTAGCGCGACCAACCGATGTCGTGGTAGGGGTGCGCCTCCTTGTAGTGTTTCGCGATGTAGGCCTCGTAGGCCGGATCAGCGGTCAGCGCGAACAGGTAGATCGCCGCCTCGACGGCCACGCCGTTCTGCTCGTCCACCGGCAAGTCGGCGAGCCCCGCGTGCACGACTCCCGTGTCGCAGGCGGTCTGCTTGGGTTCCGTGGCCTGGTATTGTTTCCACGCCAGCACGGCCCTTGCCTTGAGATCACGCGCCTCGGCGGCAAGCGGGGAGAATGACCCGAACTCGTAGGCCGCGTGCGCCAGCATGCCGGCGCCGGCGATCGTCGCGGACGTGCAGGAGGGCACGTAGAATCGAGGCGAATGGTCGGAGCTCGGCGGGCTCGCGGGAACGTAGTCGAGTTCTCCGACTTTCAGCGCGAAGCTGCCGTCGGCGTATTGCATTTTCTTCAGCCAGTTCGTCTCCCACCGGACCTCGTCCAACACGTCGGGAATCCCGTTGCCCGACTCCGGGATCCGATAGTCGTCGCCGAATGCCGCCTTGTTGGCGCCGTAAGCGGTGAGAAGCTGATGGACGGCCTGCGCCGCGAAAGTCACGTACTTGTCGGTGTCGCCGGCATCGAACCAGCCGCCCCCCAGGTCGCGGATCTTGGCGGCGTTGTCGCGGTCGGTGACATCGTGCGCCTCGGTGTCCTGATTCTTTCCCGCATAGGCCGCCTCGTCGGCCCAGCATGCGCCCGCCAGCGCCGCGGGCTTGGCCGCACCGCTGCGCTGATAGTAGTACATGCGCATGGCCGCCTTGAGCACGTCGCGATACACCTTGGGATCGATCGAGAAGGCCGCGGATCGCACATTACGGTCCAGGTCATAGACGAAGTATCGGCCCGGCGCGTCAACGGCGGAGAAATCGAACCACCAGCCGCGGTCTCCGGACAGCGGTTCGGTGGCTCCGCCTTTCCACGGCGCCGGCCGACCGGTCAGCACGGCCGCGGAATCCTGCGCGCGGCGCAGCTGATAGCGCGCGCCCGGGGCGAAGTGGTCGTTCTTGTCGTAGCCCGCCTGCGGATCCCGAATGACGGCGACCTTGGTCTCGCCGGGCAGGTAGCCGAACTGGTCGACCAAAATGTGATGGTCGAGCGGTATCCGGTCGGTGGCGTCGGGCGCCGCATGCGCGGTTCCGGGATCGAGCCCGCAGCCGCCCGCTGCGCCGGCAAGAGCGGCGGTCTGGGCAAGGGCCATGAGCCGACGTCTCAGCACGCGGCAACGGGACCGTTTGCACGCTCGTTCCGGTACGCCACGGCGAGCAGCACGACGACACCGCCCAGGTTGATGGATTCTCCCGCAACCTGGCCGATGAGCGCGGCTGCGGGACCCCAGTCCTTGATCCCCATCCACATGATGGTCAGAGAGGCGGCCGCGCTCAACGCAGTCACGCCGGCCAGCGAGCGGAACTTCCGGAGAGCGAAAAGCCCGGTCTGCAGGAGATCGCGGTACAAGGCGATCAGCGACAGCAGCGCCCACAGGATCAGCAGCATGTCGCGGTTGGCGATGTTCTTGTGCATCAAGTCATGACTCGCCGCGTCCCTGAATATCCACAACACGATGCAGTACACGACGTCGATCAACGCAATTCCGGTCGCAAACAGCAGGAGTTTGCGGATGAGCCGGCCGACGCTCGATTCGGCGAGCCAGGACGCGGCCGTGGGCACCAGCAGCGTCTTGACGCCGACCGTCAGCACGATCGTGGGCATGAGCAGCAGCCGCGCCGCATTGACGTCCGCCACGGCGGTGAGGTCGATCCGGGAGGCGAGCACGTAGTTATAGCTTTGGTTATAAATCCAGTAGGTCATCGCGCCGATCGTCGCCCACACCGCGAGAGGCCGCATCTCCCGCCAAAACGGCGCCGAATCGCCGGTTGCGAACCCGGGATCCCGGGCGAGCGAGCGGCGCGCGGCCGCCATCCCGGAGAGCGCCGAGGCGATCAGGGCCGCCACGGCCCAGACGACGGCCGGCTTTGGGCCGTAAACCGCGATCAGCGCCCCAACCAGCAGCACGGCCACATTGATCACGTCGGCCCGGAGCATGGCCTGTGGGCGGCCGTAGATGAGCAGCACGCCGCGCAGGTACTCCCGTTGCAATGCAGCCCAGCATGCCGCGATGCCCAGAACTACGACCAGCGTTTCGAGGCCCGTCCAGTAGTGCAGGAAGTAACCGATGGCCGGAATCGCCAGGGCGGCGACGGCCGCGCCGTTCAGAAAGCGCCGCTGGCTCGCCTCGACCGATCCCACCATGAGCCGTCGCAGTGCGGCAGGCTTGCCGGGGGCGAGCACCGCGAGCGGACTCGACAGCCATGCCATCTGGCCGGATATCAGCAGCATGATCGCCGACTGCACCAGCACGAACATGCCGTAATCGGCGTCGCTGGTGCGACGGATCAGCAGCAGCCCGACGATGAAATTGGCCGCGGACAATACGACCTGGTCAACGACCGTCGTCGAAAATTGCTTGATCAGGCCGCCGCGCACGGGAGTTGCGACTGCTTCTTGTGCGCTCACACGTAGGTTCTGGCTAGATTGATTCGACGACCGCAGCCCCGGTCCTCATTGCGGGCGATTATCGCATGGTTTTCGGACATCATGACCGCCATCGCTCCGCTTCGGTCCAGTAGGCCCGTATATCCGGGTAAGTGTCGCGCTTCCTGGCCTGCGACGTCAATCGAGATTGTCGTGAGATGAGTCTCATATGTCGCAAAATGGCGTCATGCTGCACGTGCAATGAGACCGAGTTGCGGTATTCTTCGGTCATGATGAGGCCGTCGACCCTTAGCCCGTCGCGCTCGCCGCGTACGCCGCGCGCGCAGGCGCCGCGTCCGGCCCGTGGAGGCGTGCGCCCACCGGACTCGCGAGGATCGCTGCTCACCACGGCCATGACGTGGGTGCTCATCGTCTCCCTGGTGGTCCCGCTCCAATATTTCACCGGCGACATGCTTCTCAATACGTCAGTGGTGGCCATGGCCGCGCCCAATCCCATGGCGCGGACCATCAAGCTTGCCCTGTTGGCGGTCAGCGTCGTGCTGTTGCTCTGGAAAAGCCGGACGGCATGGCTCGAAGCGAGGGTGGTCAATCCCTTCTTCTGGGCGTTCATGGCATTGGTTCCGGCGAGCGTGCTGTGGTCCGTCGCGCGGGATGCGACGATCAACCGATACCTGTCTCTGTGCTCGATCGCCGCACCGTGCTTCGCCTTCACGCTGCTGGGGTGGAACCGAACGCGGTTCCAAGACGTCCTCCGTCCCCTGATGACCGCGCTGCTCGTGGCCTCGGTCATCTTCGAGATCCTGTATCCGCAGTACGCCATCGAGTTGGGCGAAGGCACCCTGAAGAACTCCTGGCGCGGATTGACCGACCAGAAGAACCAGTTCGGGATGCTCGCGAGCTTCAGCGCCTTGTTCTGGCTGCATGCGTGGCTGAACCAGGACAAGCGATGGTGGATCGCAATTCCCTGGCTGGGCCTGTCCATCGAGTGCGTGCTGCTGTCGAGGAGTTCGACGGCGCTGCTCGCAACTTCGTTGTCGACGCTGTTTCTGTGGCTCCTCATGGTGACGCCGTCGAGTCTGCGCCGCCTGATGCCGTATGCCGTTTCAGGGTTCGCGATAGTCGTCGTGATGTATGCACTGACGGTGCTCAACCTCATCCCCGGCATCAGCATTTTGCTCGAACCGCTCGCCGCATTGGTGGGCAAGGACCTGACCTTTTCCAACCGCGCGGTGATTTGGGGCATCATCAAAGAGCACATCGCGCTCGCTCCGATGCTCGGGTCGGGGTACGGCGCCTATTGGACGGGCGCCGTGCCCTCGTCGCCTTCCTATGTGTTCATGGGGCGAATGTACTTCTACCCGACGCAGTCCCACAACGGCTACCTGGAGATGGTCAACGATCTGGGGTTCGTCGGATTGACCTGCCTGCTCCTCTATTTGGTGTATTGGATCAGGCAGTCGCTGCAATTGATGAAGCTGGATCGCGGTCAGGGCGTCTTGTTCCTCGGCCTGTTCTTCCAACAGGCGATCACCAATCTCACGGAAAGCACCTGGCTTGCGATCAATTCCGCCTTCGCCATCGCGGTGGGGACGCTGGCCACCTTCTCGATGGCCCGCTCCCTGCTCGATCAGCGGTTGCGCGCCCCGGGCCGCCCGCCCGGCGCGGGGGGCCTGAGATAGGCATCACAACGTTCGGGTGCCTGATCTGCTATTTTTGGTTGTTGCGAAATTCCCACTGGTAACCATCACCCATGCCCGCTCATTACGACGTCATCATAGTAGGCACCGGATTCGCGTCCTCATTCTTCCTGATGCGATATTTGGAGCGCGCGCCGAAATCCAACCGGATCCTGGTGCTGGAGCGGGGCAACGAGGACACGAAGCCCTGGCAGCTCGAGCACCGCCTGCATACCAGCATCGACCCCGACACTCTGTTCAAAAACGACAACCCCGGAAAGGAGTGGTACACGAGCCCTGGATTCGGCGGCAACTCCAAATGTTGGATGGGCGGGACCACACGGATGATGCCGGGCGATTTCAAGCTCAAGTCGCGCTATGGAGTCGGCACGGACTGGCCCTTGTCGTACGACGACCTGGAGCCCCACTACGGCGTGGTCGAGCAGGTCATGCTCGTTTCGGGGCCGGCCGACAGTCCGATGCCGCGTTCCCGGTCCGCTCCATTGGCGCCGCATCGATTTTCCGACCCCGACGCGCTCCTGAAGAAGCATTTTCCCGACGGCTGGTATCAAATGTCGACCGCGAGGGCGAGCACCGCCACCGGCCGGCGGGGAGTCTGCTGCGCGAGCGGCATCTGCGGATTGTGCCCGGTGGACGCCAAGTTCACCATTCAGAATGGTCTGGCGGAAATCTACCAGGATCCGCGCGTGACGCTGCGGCTGCGCTCCGAAGTGCAGACGGTCGAGACCGCGGCCGGAGTCGCGCGCGCCATGAACTACCGGCACGAGAGCGTGCAGGAGAGGGATACGGCGGATCTCATCGTTCTGGGCGCCAGCGCGCTGTTCAATCCGCACATCATGCTGCGCTCCGGATTCACCCACCCGTTGATCGGCCGTCGGTTGCACGAACAGATGCCGGTATACGCCACCATCGATCTTAAGGGCGTCAAGTGCTACAACGGCAGCACGGTGCTCACGGGCTTGGGGTACCTCTTCTACGAAGGCGAGCATCGCGCCGATCACGCGGCCTGCATGATCGAGACCTGGAGTTCACCCTTCGCCTACCGCCCCGACGGGGCTCTGCGCGTCGAACGCGGCCGGTGGAACGAGCGGTTCATGGTGGGATTTCTCTTCGACGATCTTCCCAGCCCCGACAACCGCGTGACCGTCAACGCATCGAATCCGTCGGTGGCCGACGTGCACTTCGGGGATTACTCGGAATATGCACAGAGGGCGGCCGACCGCATTCCGCAGATGATCGACAAGCTGGCCGAGGCGCTGCCCGTGGAGCGGCTCGTGAGCACGTCGCTGGGCACGACGGCGGCGCACATACAAGGGACCGTCGTGATGGGCGACGACCCGGCGTCGAGCGTGGTCGATCGGTACCTCGTGCATCACGAGTACAGGAATCTCCTGGTTCTCGGCTCGAGCGCCTATCCGACCGCAAGCCCCGCGTATCCGACGCTGACGGTGTCGGCGCTGTCGCTGTGGGCGGCGGACCATCTGCTCGGGGGGGCCGCCACGTGATGAACCGCCGCCGGTTTTTGCTGGGTGGAGCGGGGCTCGCCGTAGCGGGGGTCGGCGCGTGGGTCCTCGGCCACCGGGGGCTGGAGTGGGAGATCGGCGCGATCCTGCGCCGGCGGCTGTCTTACCTGACTCTCGATCCACAGGGTGTGAGAGCCTTCGCCAAGGATCAGACGGCGGCCATCCTCGGAAAGAAGATTCCGACGTGGAACCGCCTGCGCTATCACTTCCTCGCCTCGTCGGCCACCTCGTACAAGAGGTTCTTCCGGTCCGCCGACCGGCGCGCGCGCCGGGAGCGGCTCGAGGACGGCATCATCTCGACCTATTTGCTGTCCAGCGATTTCTTCACGGGAGGAATGGATGAGTCGCGCACCGTGCACTACCTGGCTTATTACGATGCAGGGCGGCCGTGTCAGAATCCCTTCGCCCGGCCCGTCGTGGACACGCCGGCCACTGCGACGTGAACACGATGAAACTCCCGATTGCCGCCCTGGCCGCCGCGCTCGCGCTCGCGGGTTGCGCCAAGAAACCGCCGGTGATGGTCGCCGCGCCCGCGGGGGCCTGGATCAGCTTGTTCAACGGAAAGGATCTAGACGGCTGGACCGTCAAGATCGCGGGGCATGAGCTCAACGACAATTACCGCAACACCTTCCGGGTCGAGAACGGCATGCTGAAGGTCTCCTACGACCAGTACGACAAGTTTGGCGGCCGGTTCGGCAGCATTTTCTACGGCAAGAAGCTGTCTCATTACTGGTTTCGCGCCGAATACCGCTTCGTGGGCCAGCAGGCGTCCGGCGCTCCCTCGTGGGCCTACAAGAACAGCGGCATCCAGCTGCACAGCCAGGCGCCGGAATCGATGGGCCGCAACCAGGAATTTCCCGTGTCGGTCGAGTTCGACATCGTGGGAGACCGGCGCTTCAGCCGGCATCCCACAGGCGACGTATGCCAGAACGGCACGCGGGTGAAGATCGCCGGCGCACCGCTGCAGGGAAAGTGTTCCAAGCTGAGCCAGGTGCGGATTCCCGGGGACGAATGGGTGACCATACTCGCCGAGGTGCAGGGCGGCACGCGTGTGAGGCAGGTGGTCAACGGCGAATTGGTGGTCGAATACGCCGACCTCGCCCTGGATGAGAACGATCCCGATGCGAGACGGCTGATTCAATCCGGAAGCGACAAGTCGCTGACCTCGGGCTACATCTCGATCCAGGCGAACAGCCACCCCATCGAGTTTCGGCGCATCGAGATCATGCCCATCGACTGAGCGGCTGCCGGCCGGTCACGGCCCTCCCTCTTCCCACGCGTCTCACGCAGGAGACTCAGACCGGCTCCGGAGCCCCGCAGCGGCCTGCCGCAGCCCGGCGGCGAGCGGCGTCCAGGCGAGCCCGAGGGCTTGTGCGGCCCTGCGGCTGTCGAGCGTGATGTCCTGACGGCAGAGGTTCAGCAGGGACGGCGTGATCGGGGGTGGGAGCGCGCGCGAAAGCCCCGGAACGCGACGCCCCAGGAGTTCCAGAATCTTGAGCGGCGGAGCCAGCAGGCGCGATTCGATCTTGAGGCGGCGGCCGCCGATGCGGGAGACGGGCACGGCTGCCAGCGCGCGGGCGAACAGCGAGAAGTACTCGTTCCAGGTCGGCGGGGAGTCCATCGCGACGTTGAAGCGTGCGCCCTCCAGGCCCGGCATTCGAAGGGATGCGGCGATGGCGGCGACGAGATCGTCCGCGTACACGAGATTGCAGGCTCCGTCGCCGTTCGCGCCCAAATCTCCGAGGCGATGCGACCGCAGCAGGCGGGCGATGCGTTCGCTCCACTGCGGGCAACCCGGACCGTATTCGCATCCCGGACGGAGAATCACGCTGCGCTCGCAGCGGGCCGCGAGCGCCTCGGCGGCGACCTGCGCGGCTCCGTAAGCGCCCAAGTCCGCTCGCAGCGGCGTGCTTTCGGCCGCCGTGCCCGAGTAGGATCCATAGACGGTCATCGAGCTCAAATGCACCACGCGCACGCTCGCCGTGGAGCGGAGCGCCTGGTGAAGCGATTGGGCGGCATGGACGATGGCGCGGGGGCTTTCCATGGTGCCGTTGAACACGGCATCGATCCCGTCCAGGTGGCCCGCGGAGATCGCGCCGGGCCCCTGAAACGGCACTGGCGACGCCCAGTCGGACGCCGCCAGTGCCCTGATCAGCTTGATCCCGAGGAAATTTCCCGCGCCGATGACCAGAACTCGGCGCTTCATCGACACCTCCAACAGGCGCCGTTCCCCGGGCGGTCACCCTTCTCTAGGGGGCGAAACCCACATTGTCGATGTACCATGTATTGCTGGACAGTCCCGACTGATCTTGTATGCAGAACTTGTAGATACTCGTGCCTAATACCCCGAGATCGGACAGCGGCACGGTATAGGTCGCCCACTTGCCCGGCACCGGCGCCGGACCGTAGTCAGTCACGTTCAGGTAGATGCCCACCGGCACGTCGCCGACCTTCACGAAGTATACGTGCCACTGCTGGTTCGCAACAGTCGGCTTCAACGCGAAAGTGAGCTTGGTATAGCCGCTCGAATTGAAGTCCCAGTTCAGTGCGTAGGGCAGCCAACCACCCCAGGCGCTATCGAGCGTGACCTTGATGTCGTAGGGACCGGACAACGGTCCACCGCTCGTGTCCTTGTAGTCGGGCGTCAAGGCATACGAATAATCGCCCGGCCAATCGAACACGCCGTTGTAATAGACCCAGGACGTACCCGGCGGGGGCGGCGGGGGCGTGCCTCCCGATGATCCCACGGTGATCGACGTGGGCGCGCAGGTCGGGCTCACGTCGCCCGCGGCGTCGGCGGCGCACACTTCGAACGGGTAGGTGCCGGCGACCTGCGGCGTGCCGGTCAGGGTGCCCTGCGGCGTGAGAATCATGCCGATCGGCGGCGTGCCCGACGCGTACTCGCCGGTCTGATATCGATAGGGAGCCTTCCCGCCCCACACCCTTTGAATCACCGACGCGGAGTAGGGCGTGCCGACGACGGCGGCGGGCAGCACGGCCACGGGTGCGACCGTGATGTCGTTGCCGCCCGGCGTGGCGGCCGACGTGAAATTGTTCGAGTTCGAGTCGACCTTGCCAAGCGTCACCGTCTGCGACACGCTGAACGTATCTCCGGCAAGCGCGGCGCTCAAGGTATACGTTCCCGCGGCCAATCCGGCAAAGCTGTAGTTGCCGCTGAGATTGGTGATGGCGGATCCGACGTTCGAGCCGTTCAACGTCACCGTGGCGCCGATGGCTCCGGGTCCGACGATTGCGCCCGCGATGCTGTACGTCGGCGCGCTGGTGGCACTCGCGGAGAAATTCATGTTGCCGACGTTCGCATTGGCAACCCGCGTGGCGAGACTCGCCGGCGTGAACACGTTGCCCGCAACCTGCGGCAGCACGGTGTAGCCGCCGTCGGCGACGTTCGCGAAGCTATAGGTCCCGCCGGAGGCCACGCCCATGGTGCGAGTCGCCAGGCCCTGCAGCGTGATCTGCGTGCTCGAGGGACCCTTCACCACGCCGGACACCGTGCCGTTCGTCTGCGAGCCTTTGGTGACCGTGAAGTTGGCGGACGTGAACCATGAGTGCTGCGGGTTGATGAAGCCAAGATGCGCCGTGGTCGCTTGCGGCGATACGGTGACCCTCACCATATGGTCGTTGACGACCTGGATGGGCGAATTCTTGGAGTTGCCGATCCATATCTGGGTCAGGCCGTCGAAGCCGTTGCCGTTGACCGTGATGACGGTGCCGGGGGGGCCCGACATCGGCGAGAACGTGGTCGGCATGGGCTGGGGATAGACCTTGGTGATGGTTCCTGAAACCGAGGCGGCGCCGAGGGCGGATGCGCTCGCAGCGGCCATGACCGACATGGCCAGCATCGACATGAACTTGGAGGGTTTTGACATCTAATTCACTCGAGAAAGTTTGGAACTTGGGAAGAACCGCGCCGCGGTCACCGAGCCAAAATCTGGAATCCCTCGGAGGCGACAAAACGGACCACGACGCTGTTTTACGGCCAACGTGAGATGGTCGCAATTGTCTCGAATCCACGACGAGCGCCGGGGGAGCTGTCTTCGATCAGCGACGGATTAAGTACGCTGTATGAAATTCATACAGCAGCGGGGGGGCTTATGTCGCAGCCGGGGAAGCGCAGCGGAGCGCGGGAAATCCCTGCAATTCAGCGCTTTTCCCGATCGGTGCGCACCCACTCGTTCGACTTGCGCCGGCGCATCATGAGCAGGAGTTTCCAAACGAGGAAACCCGGGGCGCGCGCGAGATCGATCAGGCCGCGTGCGCCGATGCCGCTCAGCTGCCATCCGCGCAGCACGTACAAGGCGAGGCTGGCGGCGCAAGCCGCGCTGAGCCAGAGCCACCCTTGAAGATCGGGCCGCCAGAATGCGCCGAGGGCGGCGAGGAGCAGGAGGGCCATGACGTTGAGCGTGACATAAGAGAGCGGCAGCACCAGCAAGTCGAGCGCGAGATCGAGGCACACGGCGCTGCGCTTGCGAAATGCGGCCTCCAGCAGCGTCAGCGTCTTCGCCCGGATCAGCTGGAAACGCCCGTGTTCCCAGCGCTGCCGTTGCTTGCTCGCGATCTGCTCGCCCGAGACCATGTCGGCATCGGAATGCGACTCATCGGCGTAATGGACCCGGAATCCGGCCAGGCCGAGCTCGATCCCATACTCGACGTCCTCGGTGAGCGAAAAGGCGCGGTAGGGCACCCTGCGAAGCAGCTCGTGCGTGACGCACCAGCCGTTGCCGCGTATGCCGCAGGAAACTCCGGCGCGCTCGCGGGCCCTGGAACGCACGATGTGAAACGCCGCCTTGGCGATCGTGATGAGGCGCGTGCGCCATGAAGCGAACGGATTCAGCACGCCGTAGTGCGCTTGAACGGCGTGCGCGCCCCGTTCGATTCTCACCGCGAAGGACTCGAGGAGGTTCGGCGAGGCCTCGGCGTCGGCATCGATCACCGCCACGGCGTCGGCCCAACCCTCCGCAGCGCTGCGCTCGAAGGCGTAGGCGAGGGCATATCCCTTGCCGCGCAGTTCGGCGTTGCGGCGCTCGAGCACCTGCGCGCCGGCGGAGCGCGCGATGTCGGCGGTCGCGTCGCCGCAGTTGTCAGCGATCACGATGACGTGGAAGCGGTCCGCCGGCCAGTCGAGCTGTCGAAGATTTGCCACGGTGCGCGCGATCACGGCCTCCTCGTCGTGAGCCGGGACGAAGACGTCGAAGCGCAGGCCGCGGGACGACGCGGGAGGCGGCCGCTCGCGCGCCGACAGGAGCGTGCACAGGAGCAGATATCCGCAGGCGAGCACGGCCGGGAGCGCCAGCGCGAGGAGGCACAGGTCGAGGATCAGGAGCATGGGCGCTCACGCATATTCGCGATACCGCCAGCCCCAGAACACCGAAAGCTTCCCGACGTTCGCCGACAGCGCCGTCAGCCACCGGGCGGCGTGGTGACGGCCCAGCGGCAGCGCCAGCAGCGCCAGAGCCGCGGCGGCAAGCGCCTGCGCCAGCGCGCGGGCGAAGAACAGCGCGCGCTTCGGCGCCGAGACCGCGCCGTAGCGCCCCGCAAGCGTGTGGCGGGCGAAATCCTGGCCCCCGGAGAGCGCGCGGCGCAGCAGCCAGCCGAGGGACAGGCGCGCAGGCTCCACCGGCTCGCTCACGACGGCCTCATCGCACCAGACGATCCGGGCGCCGCGCAGCGCCAGGCGCGACAGAAGGTCTCCGTCCTCCCCGCCCGTCAGGCCCAAGGCGGGATCGAAGGGCGGCCCGGCGTCGCGCAGCCAGGATGCCTTGAGCAGGACGTTGCCGAACCGCAGGCGGTTGGGCGGAATCACGGTGCCCGTGGGCATGCGCGGAAAGTCGTAAAACCGGCCGCGGCGGATCCACGCGGGTGCCGTTGGCGGCACCACCGGATCGACCGGACCCAGCACGCCGTCCGCGGCGGACGCGCGCGCCGCTTCGATGAGCTGTGCGAGCCACTGCGCCGGCGCGCGCTCATCGTCGTCTATGAACGCCAGCCAGTCCCCGCCGGCGAGTTCGACGGTCTTGTTGCGCGTCAGCGAGATGTTCTTCTGCGGCTGGACGGCGTAGCGTATCGGAAACGGGGCTCCGGCGGCCACGCGCTCCTCGACCACGGCGCGCGCGCTGCCGGCGCCGTCGTTGTCCACGACCACCACCTCGTCGGGCAGCCGCGTCTGGCGCGCCAGGTCCTCGAGCACGGCGGCGAGGCGCTCCTGGCGGCGGTACGTGGCGATACACAGGCTGACCGTGCTCATGGCAGTGTGGGTGCCCGGGCGTGCGCAATCAGAAATAATTGATCACGGCCCCGAGGATTCTGGCCTGCGTGCTGGCGAGGCGCCGCATCAGCGCGCGCGTGCTCTTGTAGGTCGTATGTTGAGCCCGGCTCAGGACCAGTGCGCGAGCCGCCATCGTGGCCACCGCCAGGCCGTCCGCGCACAGCGACACCGGCGGCGTGTCCAGCACGATGAACTCGTAGGAATTCCGCCATTCGTTCAGCAGATTGCTGAACCGGCCGTCGGACAGCAATTCCAGCGGATTCGGCGGAATCGGCCCCGCCGTCAGGAGATGCATGAACGGCAGGCCGGCGACGGGGTGGAAGTAGGGCTTCTCGTTGTGCGCAATGGCCTGCGACAGGCCGTGCTGATTGGTCGAGCCGAACAGTACGTGCTGCTGCGGCTTGCGCATGTCGGCGTCGACCAGCAGCGTGCGCCGGCCGAGCTGCGCGAACGAAATCGCGAGCTCTCCGCAAAGCTGGGATCGGCCCTCCCCCGGATCGGAACCGAGGACCGCCAGCATGTTCGCGCCCCGGCCGCCCTCGTGCAGAAGCAGCAGTTCCGTGCGCAGCGCCCGCATCCGCTCGCTTCGCGGATTGTCCGGGTCGTGCGCCAGGATCAATTTCAGGCTCGGGGTGACGCGTTCGCCCTGGCGAAGGACGATCCGGCGGTCCGATGCGATGCGACGGATCGCCGTCTCGATCATTCCGGCGTCCTCGTCGGTGCGTCCGGATTTGATCTTGAGCAGAGCCTGTTCGATGACTTCGGGCTTCAAGATCCCCAGACGGCTCGCGGCGTCGACGAAGTCGGTGCCCATGGTGTGCATGACTTCGTAAATCCGCTCCACCACGACGTCGGTGAGGCCAAGCTCGGAGATCAGCGCGGCATGCAGGTGAACCTTGGAATTGTCGGGCTGGTCCTGATTGTTCGGCGACCATGCGCTCATGAGGCGCTCCGGACGCCGGCGATCCGGTCGAATTCCATCAACACGGGCAGCTCGAAGTTGCGCTCGTAGTCATCACGGCAACGGATGCGCCGGTCGATCAGCAATTCATAGACCAGGGGTGCCGCGAGGCCGATGAATAATCCCGCGAGCATGCCGAGTATGAGCAGCTTGGGCTTGTTCGGCTTCGTGGCCTTCTGGGGCGGGACCGCGGCGCTGACGACGCTGATGTTGGCCATGTGGCCGCCGGATGCGAACATGATCTGGTCGTACCCGTCGAGCGCGCGCTTGTACACCGATTGTGCGGACTCCAACTCCAGCTCGTACTTGGTGCCTTCGTCCTGGAGCTTGTTGACGCCGAGCACCTTGTTGCGCTGTTCCTCGACGGCGGCCCGCATCTTTCCCTCGAGCTCGCGCGCCGCAACGAGATCGGACGAATTGCCCGAGGAGACGCTGCGCAGCTCGGCTTCGAGATTGCGCTGGGTCGCATGGATCTGGTTCTCGAGTTCGAGCACCTTGGGGTGTTGAGAGCCGTAGGTGGTGCGCAGCTGGGCAAGTGAGGTCTGCTGCGTGTCGAGCTGGGCCTTGAGATTCTGCACGACGGTCGAGTTGGAGGCCGTGCTCGCGGTCTGTTCGGACATGGCCTTGACCTCGGCCGCCCGCCGGACGTTCTGGGCATCCTGCAGCTTGCCCTCGAGGCTCGCGAGCAGCGCCTGCTCGACGTTGATGTTCCTCTCGTTCGTGTCGGTGACGCCGGTGCGCTGGCGGAATGCGGTGACCTGCTCCTGCGCCACGCGCACCTTGTCCTTGAGCTCCGCCAGCTCCAGCGCGTAGCGCTTCGCGCGCTCGCTCGCCGGGCCGCTCACGCGCTGTCGCTGCTGCGTCAGGTAGACGTCCGCCAGCGTGTTGGCGATCCGGGCCGCGAGCTGCGCGCTGCTCGCCGAGGCGTTGATGTAGATCAGCTGGCTGCCGAAGGCGCCCAATTGAATGTCCAGGTTCTTGACGAGGCCCTCGCGCACCCAGTCGCGCAGGTTGCTGCCGTCGCCGGAGTAGCCGGCCGTGTAATCCTTGTCCTGGGTCAGCTCCAGCCTGTCGATCACCGGCAGCAGCACTTCCGGGCTCTGCATGAGCTGCGACTCGGTCGACATGTAGTTGAACATGGGCGTCGCCATGCCCTGGTTGTTGTTCGCCAGCGGGTCGTTGCCTTCCGGGCTCACCATCAAGGTGTTGGTCGCCGTGTAGGTCTTGGGCATCAGCTTGATGATCCCCGCCATCAATACGGAGATGGCGATGACGATCATCAGGGTCTGCATTCGATACGCGCGCAGAATCGCGAATATCTGCGGCATCGACAGTCCCGGCCCCGCGGATTCCTGCGCAAACGCGGATTCCTGGCTCGGTTGCGGAGCATAGGCGACGGGCGCGGGATTGGCGACCGCCAGCACGGGAAGATTTCTACGTGACCTCAAAAAATGCTCTCCTTGACTTGAATGACGTCGTCGGGCTGCACCAGATCGCTTTGCGCGGCCTTGTTGATCGAGTATGTTCCGTCGGTCTTCTTGCGCTTGATGAATACGCGTCTCTGGCTGCCGCGTATCGTGATGCCGCCGGCCCTGGCAACGGCTTCGATCACCGTCATCCCGGGCTCGACCCGGTAGCGCCCTGGCGTCGTCACCTCGCCGTAAATCGAGAACTGCTCGGCCTTGGGAACGAATACGGAGTCGCCCCCCTGCAGCGTCAACGTCGGGACGGCGCCGTTCGCCAACCCCTTCAGGTCGACCGGATAGCGGACCTCCTTGCCGTCCTTCTGCTGACGCAGCACGTAGACGATGTCCGACCCGCCGGCCGTGACGCCGCCGGCTTGCGCCAGCAAGTCGAGAATGGAGGTGTTCGATTCGATGGGGTAGCGTCCCGGCGTGCCGACCTGCCCCAGAACCGAAACGCGCTGGCTGCGCGTTTGCGAGACCGTGATCGTGACATGCGGGTCGACCAGGATCTTGGCCGATTTCAATGCCGCCTCGACCCGGCTGCCGGCCTGCGCCGGCGACAAGCCGCCGACCTGCACGGTGCCCGCCAGCGGGATAGACAGGGTTCCGTCGTCACCCACGTATTGGGTCGTGCTCAAGTCCGGCTGGCCGTAGACCTGGACATTCACACTGTCGCCCGGTCCCAGTTGCAGCAGCGGCCCCTTGCCCGCGGCCGGAGGGGAATCAGCCGGGGTCGCGGGAATCACGCTACCGGGCGCGATCTGCGGAGCCGGGCTGGCGGGGGCCGCGGAGCAGCCCTGGACGGTCAACGCCAACACCCCGAGGGTCAAGAGGGCGAGCAAGGTCAACCCCAGGAAGCCTGTCCAGGCGGCTCGCCAAGTCATGCGACTGTTCGATTCCATGATCAATTCAGCACCTTACCGTTACTTGACATAATGTGGCAGGACTGCATTATGTCCCAACCGACCGTGGATATATTACTATCGGACGCCGACCATGGAGCGCGATTCATCAACGGGGCGGCTTTACCTCGCGCAAGCCGCCAGCGACCTTTCCTGCCAAGTGCGCATTCTAGTCGCTCGCCGTGCCGGCATTTGGTAAGCGCGCCGCATTCTTTGTATAAAGATTCAGGCAAGATCGCCTCGGATACATAATGTCGATGCCATCTGCCCAGTGAAAGTCCGCGCGCGCCTATCACCCACCTCCTGGCTGACCACTAAAACGGTCTTTTCTCAGGTTTTTGCGGTGCTGCTGTTCGCCATTCAGGCGCCGCTGCTCGGCCCGAAGGCCTTCGGCCTCATTTCCATCGTGATGGTTTTCGTCGGCTTCTGTGAATACGTGCCGGGGGAGGCTGCGGCGGAGGCGTTGATCTCGGTCCGAGAGATCGAGGACGAGCACTTCCACACCATGACGGCCTTCAATGTGCTGTTGTCGGCGGGGATCGGCGTCGGCGTTTTCATCATGGCCCGGCACATTGCCGCCTGGTTCGGCGACCCGGAACTGACCCGCCTCCTGCGCTACATGTCGGTGCTGCCGGCCATCAGCGCGTTTGCCGCCGCGCCGACCGCCGCCACCAAACGCGACATGGAGTTCCGGCCGCTGGCGCTTCGTTCCATGGGCAGTCTTTTCGCGGGCGGAATCCTGGGATTGATCTTGACGCTGTCCGGGGCCGGGGTGTGGGCCCTGGTCTGGCAGGCCATCGTCACGCGGTTGGTGGCATCCATCGTCCTCTGGTACACCGTGCCGCTCCGGTTCGGCATGCGGTTCTCCGCGCGCCACTTTCGGGAGCTGGCCCGCTTTGCGGTGCCGACCATGCTGTCGCGCTTCCTCACCTGGAGCTGCAACCAGATTCCTCGGGTGATGCTCGGCTTGTATTGGGGCTCCACGGAACTGGGTCTGTTCAGCCTGGCGGCCCGCCTGGGGGACATCCTCATGGAGGTGGCGGTGGTGCCCCGGTACGCGGTGGCGCGCGTCGAACTGCGAAAGTTCGCGGGGGATCCCGCCGGACTGTCGGCCGCGCTCGGGCGCATCTTCACGTTCATGACCGTGTTCTGCTTTCCACTATGCGTGGGCGGGGCCGCGATCGTGCCGACGCTGTTCCACGTCTGGCTCGATCCCCGGTGGACCGGCGCCATTGCGCCCGCCCAATGCATGTTGCTGACGAGCCTGGCCTTGGTCACCCAGTATCTCGTGGGAGCCACGCTGCTCGCGATGAACCACCAGAGATCGGAGGCCCTGGTATCGGTCGCGCAAACCGCCGCCACCGTGGCCGCGGTGGCCGCGTGCGCGCCTTTCGGCCTGCTTCCTGCATCGATCGGGATTGCGGCACGGCCGTTCCTGCTGCTGCCGCTGTCGTTGCGGCTGCTCAAGCGCCATTGCCAGATTCCAGCGTCGGCGATTTTCCGCCCGCAGTGGCCGGCCTTGGCGGCAAGCCTCGTCATGGGAGCCTGCGTGTGCGCGCTGCGGCTCGCTCTTGGCACTTCCGTCAGAGACATCGTGGCGTTGCCGCTGCTGGTGTTGGCGGGCGCCGGCGTCTACACGGTCATGGTCCGGCTGACGATGCCGGCGGTCGTGGCTCGGTTCACGAGCCGGTTGCCCGGACGCGCGTAACGAGCGGGGCGGCGGGGCAGGCCCCGCGCCAGGCCTTCAGGCCCCAGGAGCCTGTCTGAGTAATCTACGCTCGCGGCCACGCAGATTACTCAGACAGGCTCCCAGCCGGAATTTGCTCGCCCAAAACCAGGTCCGCCGCGATGTGCGCAGCCATCTGGCTGCAACCCGGCTCCTGGAACATCGTGAAGTGATCGCCGTCCACGAAGCGCACGTGGATGCCGGGCTTCACGAAGGCCCCCCATCCGGCGTGTTCCTGAAAAAACCAGCCGGTGGGCTCCAGTCGGCTGCGCAGCAGCGTCACGGCACCATCGTAAGGTTGGGGCGTGTAGCGGTTGGTCACGAGCTGCAGATAGGCGAGCAGCCACTGGTCGTAGGTCTCGGGCGTGGCCTGCTCGTCCGACTCCACCACCGCGCGCCGATTGGCGCCGGACCCTCTGAAGAGCCGCTGCAACCGCATGAACAGCGTGCGCCGGGTGACGAATTCCCAAAGCGACCTGTCGCTGGACAGCACCCGCCGCAGGTCCGCCATCACGAGCTGCGCGCGCATCGTCCATTCGCCCACGATCCGGCGCCAGGCCGGAAGGCTCTCGAAGTAGTTCGGCAGCCACGAATCGATCAGGAACAAGCGGGAGACCGCTTGTTTCTGCGCAAGAAGCTGCCGCGCAATCTCGAAGGCGAGCGCCCCCGCCACGCACCAGCCGATCAAATCGTAGGGTCCTTGGGGTTGCACTCGCCGGATCAGCCCGACATAGCCCGCGGCGATCTCCTCCAATGAAGTCGGCAGCGCCGAGTCCCGGACCGACGGATCGAACAATTGCAGGGAATAGACGGGTTGTTCGGGCCCCAGGCTCTTGGCGAGCCCGTAATAAATGCCCGTGTTGTTGATCGCGATCAGCGGCCGCTTCGAGCCGTGCGGCTGGATCTTGACCACCTGCCGGAAGTCGAATTCGCGCAAATCGGTCTGTTGCAGGATCTTGGCAAAATCGTGCAGCGTTGGGGCGAGAAACAGGGTGGCGAGCTTGATGCGGCGCCCGAATTCGCGCTCGACCCGCGTCAACATGCGCGCCGCGAGCAGCGAATGGCCGCCCAACTCGAAAAAATTATCGGCGGGATCGACGGAATCGATGCCCAGCATGGTTTTCCACAGCTCGGCCAGGCGCCGCTCGACGTCGCCGCTCGGCTGACCGGAACTCGCGCCGCGGACCACCGGTGTCTTGGCGGCGCGAAGCGCGGTGCGGTCGACGGATCCATTCGCAAGGCGCGGCAAGGTCTCGCGCACGACCACGGCGGCCGGAACCAAGTGATGCGGCAGGTTATTCGCCATGTGCGCGCGCAGGGACTCGATGAGCGCGGCATAGCCATCGGTTCGGGGCGAGCGGGGCACCGCGTAAGCGGTCGGCGATCCGTCCGCGCCGGCCGCCGGCACGACGATCGCGTCGCTGATCTCGGCATGCCGCAGCAGGACACGTTCCGTCTCGGCCGGATCGAATGATCGGCCGGAATGCATGAAGCGAGCATCCGACCGGCCCAGATATTCGATTTGGCCGTCCGCCCGCAGCCTTGCCAAATCGCCGGTGGAATAGAGCGGCATACCGGGAGAAGCCCCCGGAATCTCCCCGGCCTTCGAGCCGGGCCGGTCGGCGAGCCCATCTCCGCCGATCATCAACTCGCCGGTGGCGCCGACCGGAGCGACCTGACGTTTCTCATCGAACACATACAACGACGTATTGGCGATGGGCGAGCCCACGATGGCCGCGGGCTGTTTCGGCTTGAGGCGGTGGACCGCCGACCAGACGGTGGCTTCGGGATGTCCATAGAGGGCCCACAGCTCGCCGCTCATGCCGGCCAGTTGGTCCAGCATCCCCAGCGGCAAATCCGGGGCGCAGCACAACATCTTCAGCGCCGGGTAACCGACCCAGCCGGCCTCCAGCAGGGCGCGCCAAGTGTGCGCGGCGCCGTACATGAGCGTTGCGCCGCTCTTCTGCAGAAGAGTGAGCAAGGAGCGGCCGTTGCCGAGCTCCCGTTCGCCGGCGACGACGACGCGGGCGCCGAGCAGGAGCGGCGCGAATAGCTCGATCACGGCTCGGTCGGTGGCCGGCGGGGAGGCCGACACCACGACGTCGCGGCTGCCGATGCCCGGGCGCTTGGCCAGTGAATAAACCACGTTGGCGATGCCGCGGTGCGAAAGCCCTACGACGGCCGCCGCCTCGCGAGTTCCCGGGGTGATGAGGTAGCACGCGGCGCTTGCGGCATCCTGCGCCGCATTCGCCGGTGCGGCGGAATCGCTCACGCCGGCGGCGAGCGCATCCTCGATCTCGATCGAGCGGACGGCGGCTGCGCTTCCCACCGGCAACCGGTAATCGCGGCCGATGACCGCCGTGAGGTCCGCGGCGGCGATTCCCTCGGCGTGCCGCGCCGGCGGATCCGCCGGGTCCAGGACCAGGAATGCGGCGCCCGCCTTGACGACGGCCAGGACGCACAGCGGCCATTCGACCGAAGGCCGCAGGCAAATGCCGACCTTGGCGCCCGCGGCCACGCCGTGCGCGCGCAGGTAGCCGGCGACCCGATCGGCCGAGGCGTTAAGCTCGGCATAGGTGAGCTGCCGCTCGCCGCAGGTCACGGCAATCGCGTCGGGCGCGCCCTGAGCCTGAACCTCGATGAGCTTCGACAGGCTGAGATCGCGGGGGTAGAGGGTGCGCGTGTCGTTCAACTTGTCGAGCAGCAGCCGCGCCTCGCCCGGCTTGCACAACTCGAGGCCCGAGACGCGTCGGCTCGGATCGGCGACGCCGCTCTCCAGGGTGTTCTGGACGTACAGGAGGAGGCGCTCCGCCGTCGCGCTCTCGAATTGATCGGTATTGAATTGACACGAGAATCGCCATCCGTCCGGGCGCTCGACCATGAAGAAATTCAGATCGTAGATCGCGCCGGCCGGCAACGAGGGCATGTCGATGAGATCGAAGTCGCCGTAGTTCGCGTTCTGTATGAATGTCTTCTGAAAGATGAAATTGACCGAGATCGGCGGGCTGTTGGCCGAGTTGCGTTCGCCCTTGATCATGCCGAGGAGGCGTTCGATCGGTATGTGGCGATTCTCGAGCGCGAGCGCCACGGTGTCGCGGATGCGGACGATGAGATCGCCGAAGCTCGGGTCGCCGCCGAGGTCATTGCGCAGCACCAACGAATTGACGAATTGCCCGATCATCGGCTCGAGCTCGACCTGATCGCGGTCGGACACCTGCGTGCCGACGACGATGTCGCTTTCGCCGGTGAAACGCGCGAGGGTCGCGCAAAGGGCCGCAAGCGCGGCGGCGAACATGGTCGCGCCGCGCTCGGCGGTCAGCACCTGCGCCCGATTGGTCAGGTCGCGCGGATACAAGCGCGATACGATCGCGCCGTTGGTCGTCGGCACGGTCGGCCGCAACCGGTCCGGAATCACCTTGAACGGTTTCACGCCGGCAAGCTGCTTGGTCCAGTACGTCGTCTCCGCCTCGGTGCCGCGCACCCGCAGCCATTCCAGATGCCACAGGGAGTAGTCGGCGTATTGAATTGCCAGCGGTTCGAGGGGCACCGGTTGATCGTGCCGCAGCGCCTGGTAGATCGTGCCCATCTCTCGAGCCATGACGCCGATCGACCAGCCGTCGCAGGCGATCTGATGGGAGGTGACGAGGATGATGGACGTGGTCGGCGAGAAACGCAGCAAGGTGACGCGAATCAACGGGCCCGATGCGAGATCGAACGGCGCTCGCGCTTCCAGAACGCCGGTGCGATCGCCTTCGGGCTGGCGCTGCTCCGGGCTCAGTGTGGAAAGATCGATTTCGTTGAGGCGGAACTGCGCCTTCGGCGCCACCCTCTGGATCGGCGCGCCGTCCACCTCGTGAAACGTGGTCCGCAGGATCTCGTGCCGCTCGATGATCTTCAGCCAGGACCGCTCCAGCAGGTCGGTCGCGACGCGTCCCTCGAGCCGCCATCGCACCGCGACATTGTAGGACGCGTTGCCGGGGTCGAGCCGATCCAGCAGCCAGAATCGCTCTTGGGCGATCGAGCAGGGGAATTCCGTCCTCTCGGGGGCCGACTCCGCGACCGCGGGTTCATCTCCCGCAGGCACGGCAGATCCCGCGGGCGAAGAACCTGGCGGTGCATTGAATAACTTGTTCGCGGGCTTCGACATCGGTCTCGAACTCAAATTACCCGGTCCGCCGGTTTCTCTTGAACTGTCCGAGAGTCGGCAACGCCGCTCCCTTGTCGCCGGGCGGGGCGTCCGCCGCGCCGGCGTCGGCCGCCGCCGCGAGCGCCCGCGCGGTTCGATGCTGCAGCAGCTGCTTGGCCGTGATCTTGATGCCGCCGCGGTTGGCTCTGGCGGTGATCTGGAACAATTGAATCGAGTCTGCCCCCAATTTCAAAAGGTCCGCCGTCACGCTCACGCGTTCCAAATGCAAAACCTCCTCAAAGATCTTCGTCAGCGCCACTTCCGTTGCGCTTGCCGGTGCTTCGAATTCTACCGCTTCCATCTGCGCCGAGTCAGGTCGCGGAAGGGCCGCTCGATCGAGTTTTCCGTTGGGCGAAACCGGCAGCGAATCCAGCCTCACCCAGGCCGACGGTATCATGTATTCGGGCATGTCCTCGGCGAGAAGCTCGCGAAATGCCTCCGGGGAGCGGGCATTTTCCCCCTTTTGAACATAATAAGCCACGATGCGCGGGGTCCCGGGTGCATCTTCCCGCAAAATGACGGCCACCGCATCGAGCCCGGCCTTCTTGGTCAGAACGGACTCGATCTCTCCCAGTTCGATGCGGAATCCGCGCAGTTTGACCTGATGATCGATCCGGCCCAGGACCTGCAGTCCGCCCTCCGGCAGCCATCGCGCCAGATCCCCGGTGCGGTACATCCGGCCCGGGCAGAAGGGGTTCGGTAGAAATTTCTCGGCCGTCAGGGCCGCCCGCTTGTAGTAGCCGCGGGCGACGCCGTCGCCGCCGATGTGCAACTGGCCGGGCACACCGCTCGGAACCGGCTGATCGTGATGATCGAGCACGTAGAATTGTGTGTTGCCGATCGGGCCGCCGACGGTGATCGGCTCGTTGCCGGCGGTCACGCGGGTGCACGAGGACCAGATCGTGGTCTCGGTTGGCCCATACATGTTCCAAAGCTCGCCCGACCCCGCCAGCAGGCGATTGGCGAGATCCCGCGGCAGCGCCTCGCCTCCGCACAGCATCTTGAATCCTTCCGGCGCGCGGAATCCCGCCTCGAGCAGCAGCCGCCACCCGGCGGGGGTTGCCTGCATGGCGGTCGCGCCGACGGCCTCCAGCTGCTTCAACAGCTTGAAACCGTCCGCCACGGTCTCGCGCTCCGCAATCACGACCTTGGCGCCGACGATCAACGGCAGGAAGAGTTCCAGACCCGCGATGTCGAAGGAGATCGTAGTCACGGCGACCAGCACGTCGCTCGGAGCGAGGCCGGGGCTGCGGGCCATCGTGGCGAGAAGGTTCACGACCGCGCGGTGAGGTATCTCGACGCCTTTCGGCTGGCCGGTCGAGCCCGATGTGTAGATGACGTAAGCCAGGCTGTCCGGTGCCGCCTTGACCGCCGGGGGCGACGGCGACGCCGCCGCTATCGAGGGCGCATCCGCGCGCACGTCGATGACCGGCACCCCGGCGACGACGAGCGCGGCGCTCTCGGGGTTGTCCGTGATGAGCGCCGCGACCTCGGCCTCGCTCAGGATGTGGCGCAGGCGCGCCGCCGGATGCAGGGGATCCAGAGGCACGTAGGCACAGCCTGCCTTGAGCACGGCGATCATCGCGACCAGCATGTCGAGCGATCGCTCGACGGACACGCCGACGAGCCTGCCGCTCTTGTCCGGCCCGGCGATTCGCTCGCGCAGGAGGTTGGCCATCTGATTGGCGCGCCGGTCGAGCGCCTCATAGGTGAGGGTGCTGCCCAGGCACTGCGCCGCCATCGCCTGCGGGGTCGCCTTCGCCTGCAGTTCGATCAGTTCGTGGACGCTGCGGTCCCTCGGATAGTCGAAGGCCGTGGCGTTGATGCCGTGCACCAGCCGTTCGCGCTCCGGTGCCGGCATGCACGAAGCGGCGCAGAGCGCCTGCATCGGATCGGCGGCGACGGCCTCCAGCAGGGCCTGATAACAATCGAGCCAGTGCGTTACCGTCGCCTCATCGAACAGGTCGGTGTTGTAATCGCAATCCATGCGCAAACCGTCGGCGGATTCGATGACATTCAAGAAGAGATCGAAGTTGACGTAGGCCTTGGCGTTGGGCGTCACTTCCATCGTCAGCCCGGGCAAGTCGACGCGGTCGGCAAGCCGTTCCAGATTGAACTGAATCTCGGCCAACGGCAGCCGTCCCGGCTCGCGCGGCATCGCGAGCTTCCGCACCAGGGTGCCGAACGTGTAGTCCTGGTGTTCATACACGTCGAGCACACGCTTGGCGGTGGCCGCGAGGAACTCGGAGATTCGCGTGTCGTGTTTCCAGCCGCCGCGGATCGGAAGAAAGTTGACGCAATGGCCGACCAGGGTCTGGTCCTCGAGCAGCGATTGCCCGGCGGTCGGCACTCCGACCACGACCTCGTCCTGGTCCGCAAGACGCCCCATCAGCGCCTGGAAGGCCGCCAGCAGGGTGACGAACAGCGTGCTGCCCTGGCGGGCGCCGGCCTTCTTCACCGCCTGGTAGAGCTTGGCATCGATGCGGCGGCACAGGCTCGTCCCCTGGAAGGACTTGACGGAGGGCCGGGGCCGATCGGTGGGCAGCTCGAGCGATCTTGGGCGCTCCGCGAACTGGTCCATCCAAAAACGTTCGGTCTTGGCGAGCTCCGCCGGGTCGCGCGCGGCTTGCGAGCGCGCGTACGCGCTGAACGCCATCGCTTCCGGCAGCTGCGGTTCCTCGGTGCGGCACAGCGCGCCATAGATCTCCGCGAGTTCCGTCACGATCACGTTCATCGACCAGCCATCGCAGATGATGTGGTGCGCGGTCAGCACGAACGCATGCCGATCGGCGGCGAGCTTGACCAAGTGCGCGCGCAGGCAGGGACCCTCGACCAGGTCGAAGGGCGTGCGGGCATCGGCGTCGAGCAGCTTGGCGTAGGCCGCCTCGGCCTGCGCCTCGGTGCCGGCGGACAGGTCGGTGAACGGGTAGTCGACGGCGGCCGCGCCCGCTATCCGCATCTCCTCGCCGGTGGCGCTGAAGCGCGCGCGCAGGGCATCGTGGCGGGCGACGACGCGATTCATCGCCGACTGCAATGCCGCCGCATTCAGCGCGCCGCGCAGCCCGAGGCTCACCGATTCATTGAACGCGCAGGACGCCTCATCGCCCAGCTGCGCAGCGAGCCATATTTCGAGCTGGCTCTCGGTGAGCGGCACGGCGCCGTCGGCGGCGGCCGGCCCGGCGGCTGCCGCGACGCGGGCGGGCGGGGCGTCGCCCCGCACTTGCGCGGGACCCACGATGCCGGCCGAGTGCAGCTCCTCGAGGCTTTCCGCGAATGCCGCGTAGATCTTCTCGAAATCCGCATCCGAATGCGCCGTCGTCAGGAAGCAGGGGAAGCCGTCCTGGATGTGGATGCCGCGCTCGCGCAGATGATAGAACAGCAGCGCGGTCAGAGGATGGTCGTTGTGCAAATGAAAGAAGAACCAGCTCGAGTAGCTCTCGATCCGGGCGGCGAGGCCGTGATGCGCGAACAGTGCGCGCAGGCGCTCGACCAGGGCCAGGGTCTTCTTGGCCAATGTTTCCTGCAGCGCCGGCCCATGGTCCTTGAGGTGGTTCAGCACCGCCCAGGCGGCCGCCAGAACCAGCGGATGGCGTACGAACGTGCCCGCGAAGAAGGTCACGCCCGCCTCGGGAACGGAATCGTCGCCGAAGCGCCACTGGCCGCCGTCCAATGCGTCCATGAATCTCGAGCTTCCGGCCAACACGCCGATGGGAAGACCGCCGCCGACGACCTTGCCGTAGGTGGCCATGTCCGCGCGAATGCCGATCACCGCCTGCATGCCGCCGGGATGCACCCGGAAGCCGGTGACCACCTCGTCCATGACGAACGCGGTGCCGGACGCGGCCGTAATCCGCCGCACCTCGCGCAGGAAATCGAACGGCCGCAAATCCGCATGGCGGCTCTGGACCGGCTCGACGATCACGGCGGCGAGATCGTCGGCGTTGTCGCGTATCCATTGCAGGGATTGATCGGACCCGTACTCGAGCACGATCATGTTCTCGACCGCGGACCCGGGTATCCCGGGCGCCACGGGAACCGAACGCGGCTCGCCGCCCGGCCGCTGCACGCCCTTGACCAGCACTTCGTCGAACTGGCCGTGATAATCGCCGTTGAAGATCACGATCTTCTGCCGGCCGGTTACCGTGCGGGCGATGCGCATCGCCGCCATGACGGCTTCCGAGCCCGTGTTGCAGAACGTCATCCGCTCGTTTCCCGTCATTTCACAGAACAGATCAGCCACCTTGCCGGCGAGATCCGCCTGCGGGCCGATCGCGAAGCCGCGGTCGAGCTGACCCTTGACGGCCTCGACGACGAAGGGAGGAGAATGGCCGAGCGCCGTCTGGCCGAAGCCGTTGACCAGGTCGATGTACTCATTGCCGTCGATATCGAGGAGCTTCGAACCCCCCGCTTTCGCGACCACGATCGGGTAGACCATGTCCTTCCATTCGCTGCGGAATCCCGCGGCGGCGCGCGGATCGGCCAGCGTCGCGCGGTGGGCCTGCGTGAAGCTGCGGGAACCCGCGGTCTTCTTCGTGTAGCGTGCGACCAGCGCATCGATGTGCTTGCGCTGCTCGGCGGAGATGCCCGAATCGGCCGATTTCTGGACCGGCACGAAGACGGCGAAGCGCGACGGCTGCGGCCCATCGGCGGCCGGCGCGGCGGCGGGAGCCGCAGCGGGTTGCGGCGCCGCTGCGCGCTGCGATGCCGCCGCGGGCTGCGATGCCGCCACGGCCGGCGCTGCGCCGGCGCCCAGCCCCTGCAGCACTTCGAACTGCCGGTTGATGAGTTGCGACATGGCCTGCAACTGCTCGCGGAAAATGCCTTCCATACCCGCCGGCGCGCCGTCGCGCGCAGAGGCCGCGGCCTGGGGCGCCGCGGCGGCACGGATCGCTGCCGGTGCCCCCGCTGCCTGCGCGGCGGCGGGCGGGGCCACGGCGGGTTTCGGCGCGGGGGGCATTTTCTCCGCGAGGAATTTTGCGAGCGCCGGGATCGTCGAGAAGTCACCGAGCAACTGGCGGAAGGTGATCTTCACCTTCATTTGTGATTGGATCTTCTGGGCCACCTGGGTCAGGAATAGGGAGTCGTAACCCATTTCCAGGAACGTGGTTCGAGCATCGGTGGCCGCCGGCCGCTCGCCGGAGAGATCCTCGATGATGGCGGCGACCATGCCGCTGATGTCGGAAATGCGATTGTCCACGGGGCTCTGCTCCATCGTGCTGTCGACCTGATTCGTCAAAAGGGGTGGCTCGTCAACGCGGGCTTCGGCCATCGCGCCGGACCCGCCGCCGATGGCGGCCTTGGGGGGCTCGATCCAGTGCCGCTTGCGCTCGAAGGGATATGACGGCAACGGCACACGCGCGCGCGGCGCGCCGTGGACGGCCTGCCAGTCGGGCGTCGCCCCATAAATCCAGAGGCGCCCCAGAGCTTCGAGCAGGCACTCGCGATCACTGCGCTCGCGCGCCGCGTCTTGCATCGAAGCGATCACCGATACGCCGCGCCCGCGCGTCGCCTGGGCGGCCAATGCGGACAAGGTCGCGCCGGGCCCGACCTCGAGCAACGCCGCCGGCAGGTCGGCTATTTTCATCACGCCGTCGGCAAACCGGACCGGCTCGCGCGCATGCCGGGCCCAGTAGGCCGGGGAAGTCGCCTCCTCGGAGCGGATCCAGTCGCCGGTCACGCACGAGACGTACGGGATGGACGGAGCCGACAGCCGCACCGATTGCAAGTGCGCGCGCAGCGGCTCGATCATGGGATCGACCATCGCCGAATGGAACGCGTGGGACGTGTGCAGCCGGCGGTTCACCACGTTGCGGGCCGCCAGCGTCTTTTCGAGCGCATCGACCTCGCCGTACGGTCCCGAGACTACGCACAGGGCCGCACCGTTGATCGCGGCTATCGCGAGTCCGGGAGTCAGCAGCTGCAACACCTCGGCTTCCGGCAGCCGAACGGCCAACATCGCGCCGCCCGGCAGTTCCTGCATCAGCCGTCCGCGGGCCGCGACGATGCCCAACGCCGCCTCGAGAGAGAACACGCCCGCGAGCGCCGCTGCGACGAACTCGCCCACGCTGTGGCCGATCATGGCCCGGGGTTTGATTCCCCAGCTCATCCACAGGTTGGCAAGTGCGTACTCGATGGAAAAAATCGCCGGTTGTGCGGCCACGGTCGACATCAACCGCAGCTTCGCATCCGCCGAATCGCTCGAAGGATACAGCAGCGTGCGCAAGTCCGTGCCCATCAGGGGCGCGAGGATCTCCGAACAGCGATCGATTTGCCGGCGGAATTCGCCCTCACGCTCATAGAGTTCGAGCCCCATGCCCGGGTACTGAGCCCCCTGGCCGGGAAACATGAACACGACGTCGCCAGCCTTGCTTTGCCGCGTTCCTCTCTGCACCAGGCGCGACTCGCCTTCATCGAGAGCCGCGACCGCCGCCGCGCAGGTCTGCGCCACCACCGACAGCCGGTGATCGAACGCGCGACGGCCCACCTGCAGCGAATAGGCCACGTCCGGCAGGGCGGGAGCGCCGGGCTCGCGCAGCCTGTCGGCCAGATTACGGCGCGCGGTGTCGAGAGCCGCCTCGCTTCTGGCCGACAACACGAGCAGCTGTGCGCCGGCTGCCGCCCTGCTGCGCTCGGCCGGGTTGCGCGGCGCTTCCTCGAGAATCACGTGGACGTTCGTGCCGCCCACGCCGAAGGCGCTGACGCCCGCGCGGCGCGGGCCGGAGCCGGCCGTCCAAGGTCTGAGCTTGTCGTTGACGAAGAACGGCGTCTGCGAGAAATCGATTTGCGGGTTCGGCCGCTTGTAATGCAGCGTCGGAGGAATTTGCGCGTGCTCGAGGGACAAGGCCGCCTTGATGAGTCCGGCGACTCCCGCAGCCGTGTCCAGATGGCCGATGTTGCTCTTGACCGACCCGATCGCGCAGAACTGGACGTCGCTCGTGCCGGCTGCAAACGCCTTGGTCAATCCGGCCACTTCAATCGGGTCTCCCAGCGGTGTGGCCGTGCCGTGGCATTCGACGTAGGAGATGGAGCGGGCATCGACGCCGGCCGCCGCCAACGCCATCTCAACGGCCCCGGCTTGGCCTGCGACGCTGGGCGCGGTGAAGCCGACTTTCGAGGCGCCGTCGTTGGTGATGCCGCTGCCGCGGATCACGGCATAAATGTGATCGCCCTCGCTCAGCGCATCTTCGAGCCGCTTGAGCAGCACCACGCCCGCGCCGCTGCCGAATATCGTGCCGGAGGCGTCGGCATCGAAGGGCCGGCACGTCCCGTCGGCGGACACCATGCCGCCGTCCAGATATTGGTAGCCGCGCTTCTGGGGGAAGGTGATCGACACGCCGCCGGCCAGCGCCATGTCGGTTTCGTAGAGCAGGAGACTTTGGCAAGCCTTCGCCACGGCGAGCAGCGAGGTGGAGCAGCCGGCCTGCAGCGTGAGGCTGGCTCCCTTGAGGTCGAGCTTGTACGAGACCCGGGTGGCCAGGAAATCCCGGCTCGCACCGAGGAGCATGGGATAGCAGCCGACTTGATAGCTGCTCGTGTACTCGTCGATGGTGCGGCGGTCTCCGCACACGTTGTTCAGGAAATAGGTGCTCGGGCTGCATCCGGCGAATACGCCGATGGCGCCCCCGTAGGTGGCCGGGTCGTAGCCGGCGTCCTCCAGCGCCTCCCAGGAGCACTCCAGGAAGACCCGTTGCTGGGGATCCGTAAGGTCGGCTTCCTTCGCATGCATGCCGAAGAACGGGGCATCGAACAGCTCGGGGTTCTCGAGGATGGGACGCGCCTTGACGAAATTGGGCGCATTGCGGATCTCCGCGCCGAAGCTGTCCTCGAGATCGGAGTCCTCGAAGCGTGTGATGGACTCGACGCCGCCGCACAGGTTTCGCCAGAACTCCTGGAGATTCCCGGCGCCGGGAAACCTGCCGGCCATGCCGACGATGGCGATGGCTCCCAGCGGGGCATCCTGATCATCCGTATCCGTACGGTCAACCATTGCAAGAAACCGTCCTTAACATAGCGATCCGCAGGTGTCCATTGGGCCGTTCCAAGCCATTGCGCAGAACCATCAATGGCGGCCGAAGGTGAATCCGGTCACACATTACTTTATTGATATTGGAGTCAATAGCGCCTCATTACCAGGACCGAACACGCAAAATCCATCATCCCCGGCGCGCGCCGGTCAAAGGCCGTCACGCCGGATCTTGCGCTGAGCCAATAGCGTTTCGCGCTGCCGCTGGGCGCGTAGGAGATTGGCGTTCGGGGCGGCCTTCGTCTCCGCGCCGACCGAGAAATGAGCTGCGAGCGCGCGCACCGTCGAGTGGGCGAAGAGTTCGGTGATCGAAAATTGACGCCCGAGCAGTTTTTGCAATCGAGCGTGCACCTCCGCCACATGGATGGAGTTGCCGCCGACGTCGAAGAAGTTCCGGTCGAGGCCGGGCTCCGGTATCTGCAGGACGTCACGCCAAATTTCCGCGATCCCCCGCTCGAGCGGTGTGCCTTCAGTGAGTGCGGCGGCGGGCGGTACCGCGGGCCGGGAGGGCGGGGGCAGCGCCTTGACGTCCAGCTTGCCGTTGACGGTGAGCGGGAGCCGGTCGATGAACGTGAAGGTGGCGGGCACCATGTATTCCGGCAGCCGACGGCGCAACGCCTGCCTGAGCTCCGCAACATCCAGGTCCTCGCCCGCGTTCTTCACGATGTAGGCGGCCAATTCCTTCTCGCCGGCCGCGGAATCGCCGACCACGACCACGCTCTCGCGGATTCCCCGGTGTAGATCGAGCTCCGCGGAAATCTCGCCGAGCTCGATGCGAAAGCCCCGGATCTTCACTTGCTGGTCGATACGGCCGAGATATTCGAGATCTCCGTTCGGCAGATGCCGCCCGAGATCGCCCGAGCGATACAGACGCCTACCCGACGCCGGCGCAAAGGGATCCTCGATGAATCGTTGCGCGGTAAGTTCAGGTCGGTTCAAATAACCGCGTCCAACACCTTCACCGCCCACGTAAATTTCGCCCGGTTGGCCCGTTGGCACCGGTCGCCGCTCCGCATCGAGGAGGTGCACCTGCAAGTCCGGTATCGGTACGCCGATGACGCTGCCGGCGGCGAGGTCCGCCGCCCCGATCGGGCGGTAGGTCACGTGGACCGTCGTTTCCGTGATGCCGTACATGTTGACCAACTGCGGACGGGCATCGCCGTGCCGGTCGAACCAGGGCTTCAGGCTCTTCAAATCCAGCGCTTCGCCGCCGAAGACCACGTAGCGAAGCTCGAGGCCGCCCGCCGCCGCATTCTCGTCGGCGCGAATCAGCTGGCGAAACGCGGAGGGCGTCTGGTTTAGGACCGTCACCCCCTCGTCGCGGAGCAGTTGGAGGAACGCATCGGGCGTGCGGCTCAGGCCGAACGGCACGATGACCAGGCGCCCTCCGTAGAACAAGGCGCCCCAGATCTCCCACACCGAGAAGTCAAAGGCGCACGAGTGGAACAGCGTCCAGACATCCTGATCGGTGAATCCGAACCACGGCTGCGTGGCCTCGAACAGCCGCACGACGTTATGATGCGAGATCAGCGTGCCCTTCGGCGTCCCGGTGGAACCCGAGGTGTAGATCACGTAAGCCAGATCGTCCCGCCCCACCTGCACGCGCGGATTCGAGGCCGGCTCCAAAGAGATCGCCGGCCAATCCTTGTCCAGCAGGACCACCCGGGGTTGCGATGTGCTCGAACCCGGTGCGAGCGCCTCCTCGGTGACGATGATCGGCGAGTTCGAGTCCTGGAGCATGAACGCCCGCCGCTCCGGGGGATATTGCGGATCGATCGGAACGTACGTGCCGCCGGCCTTCAAGATCGCGAGCAGCCCGACGACGAGTTCCAGGCGGCGGTCGAGGCAAATCCCGACGAGCACTCCGGGCCGCACCCCCAGGCGCGCGAGATGGTGTGCCAGCTGATTGGCGCGGCCGTTGAGTTCGCGGTAGGTGAGCTTGGCGCTGCCGAGTGAGACGGCGACGTTGTTCGGGGAGCGTTCGACCTGCGCCTCGAAGATCTCGTGTATGCAATCCAGATTGAAGGCGCCGGGGCGGCCTTGGGTTGACATGGCGCCGTGGGTCAGGCGGAAGTGACTGGCGCCGAACCGCCCCGCGAAGGACGCCACACGGGATACGCGGCGGCTGCGGGATCGGCCGTCACCGCCCGCTTGCGCAACATGGCGAGCAGCAGCTCCAGGCCCACCGAGGCCTTCTCCTTGACGGCGTCGCGCAGCGTCGAGGTGCCCGGTGGCGAGGGCCTCATGCCGACGCGCCGCATGACGCGGTTCAACGAGTAAATCCGCCGCATGCGCTGGTGCACCGAGATCAGATCGAAGTTGATGTTGATCGAAATCGACATCTCATCGCCGTTCTCGACCCAGTGGGGCGCCGTGCTCGGGAAATGCACGCCGTGTCCCGGCGTCAGGCAGTAATGATGGGCGTCTTTTTGCCGATCGGGCTTGAAGATCGCCCCGTTGTGGTCGCCGCCGCAGTGGTTTTCCAGTTCCTCGTGCGGGACGATGGAGCGGTCGGCGTGATCGTGCACGTGAACGAATTTCTGGCCCGCGACCTGGAGCAGGAAATTCGACTCGAGATCCAGGTGATATGCCGTCACGCGCCGCGGCGAATTGAGGAATATCAGCGACTCGCCGAGAACGATGTCGGCCTGCGAGCCTGGCGAGGTGAATGAAAATATGCGCTGCAATATTTCCTGCAGCACCGGCCCGTACACCGGATCCTGCTCGGCGTGCTTCAACACCACCAGCGAGTCGTTGTTGGCGATGTTGAGGATGGTCTCCTCGAGCGACAGGCGGGTGCCCGGGTTCGCCTCCCACCGGTCATTGACCTTGACGCGCCCGTTCTGCCAGTAGACGAAGTCACGATATTTCGGAATCCGATTCGCGAGCCCGAGGAGGGCGCGCGGCTCGAACATGGGGTGATGCGCGAGGCCGTGATCGAAGAGAAAATCCGTGCGATTGAACTTGGCCGCGAACTCGCCGTTCGGCGGCAGCAGGTCCGGGCCCGTGGGGAACGAGAGCTCCGGTCCGGGGGATTGTGCAACGCTCGCACTCACTGTCACGATTCGCCCTCTCGCCTCCCGGGGTGCGGGAGCCGCCCCCGCGCACCGCCGCTGCGTTTCGATCATATCCAAAGTCCCTGTTCACCGCATGCGCGAACGCGGATGCGAACCGCGACGCCATAAGGGTTAAGCTTACCAATCAACCCATCGAGATTCGCCGCGCAAAGTGTCGACCCAATCGCAATTCCCGCCGGAAGCATCGCTGCCCGAGGCTGCACTCGCCGGGCTCTTTCCCGGCGCGGTCGTGGTACGGGAGCGCCGCATTCCGGGCGATGCCGCTGATTTATTGCCGTCGGAGGCGGTTTTCGTGAAAAACGCCCGCCCCAAGCGCATCAACGAATTCGCGGCGGGCCGCTGGTGCGCCCGATCCGCGCTGGCGCAGTTCGGCATGCCGGATGTTGCGCTGCACCCGGCTCTCGACCGACAGCCGAGCTGGCCGCCGGACTACGTGGGCAGTATCACCCATACCACGGGTTTCTGCGCTGCCGCGGTGGCCAAGCGGAGCCAGATTCAGGCCATCGGACTCGACAGCGAGGTCGTCGGTGCCCCCTCGGCGGACATCTGGGCGACGATTTGCCGGGACGAAGAGCTGGCCTGGGTGACATCGCTGCCGGAAACCGCCCGTCCGGCCGCGATCACTCTGCTGTTCTCCGCCAAGGAGGCATTTTACAAGTGCCAGTACCCGTTGGTGGGTGAATGGCTCGACTTTCACGATCTGGCCGTGCAGGTGCGTGACTTCGGGCGTGCCATGGGTGCCTTCGCGGTGCGGGCCTGCCGGGATTTGCAATTTCGCCGCCGCGTGGACCTGCCCATCGATGGGCGCTACCTCTTCCACGAGGAATTCGTTTCGGCGGGCATCGTCGTCCTCGGCGAGCCGGATCGGGCTCAGTAAGCCTTGTCGTCGCGAAAGATCTTCACGACCGTGAGCAGGATGATCTTGATGTCCAGCATGGGCGACCAATGCCGCAGGTAATCGAGATCGAAATTGACCCGCGCCTCCATGTCCTTCAATTCGGCGGTCTCGCCGCGGCAGCCGTTGACCTGCGCGAGACCCGTGATGCCGGGTAGAACCTTGTGCCGCACCATGTAGCCCTTGATGAGCTTGCGATACTCCTCGTTGTGCGCGACCGCATGCGGGCGCGGGCCGACGAGGCTCATGCGGCCCTGCAGTACGTTGATGAGCTGGGGCAGTTCGTCGAGCGAGGTCCGGCGCAGGATGGCGCCAACCCGGGTGATGCGGCTGTCGGTGCGGGAAGCCTGCCGGATTTGAGCGCCGTCCTCCGTCACGCGCATGGTTCTGAACTTGTAGACGGCGATTTCCCGGCCGTCCAGCCCGTAGCGGCGCTGTTTGAAGATAACCGGACCCGGCGACGAGACCTTGACGACAATCGCCACCAAGGCCAGCAGCGGCAATAGGAGCACCAGGATCAACAGGGAGAGCCCGATGTCCGTCAAACGCTTGGCGACGCCCCGGTAACCGTAGAACGGCGTCTCGCACATGGCCACCACCGGGATCCCGTGAATCTCGCCGGAGCGGGCCTGAATGAGGTCGAAGACGAAAATGTCGGGGACGTAGTAAATGGAGGCCGTGGTGTCCCGAAGGTCATCGAGCAGGTTCATCACGCGCTTCACGTGGCGGATCGGCAGCGCGATGAAAATCACGTCCGTGCGGTGTTCCTTGGCATACGTGCCCAGGTCGCTCAGGCTGCCGATGAGCTTGGCGTCGGGCTCCATGCCGAGCCGGTCGCTGCTCCGGTCGTCGAAAAAGCCGGCGACGTCGATGCGCATGCCCGGATTGCTCCTGAGGCGGCGGGCGAGTTCCAGGCTGCTGGTGTTGTAGCCCGCGACGATTGCGCTGCGGCTGTCGAATGCGTTGATCAGGAATCGGCGCATGATTTCTTGCATGGCCAGGGTCGCCATGATGAGCGCGACCGGCGTCAACGCAGCCCACGTCAGAAACACCCTTCTCGGATACGCCTGGAGGGGCGATTTCGTGATGTAGCCGATGGCGAGCAGGACCGCGAGCAGCAGCAGCCACCGGAATATGACGTCGACCACGGCCGAGACGCGGGCGGAGCTGAACTGTGAGGTGACTTCGCGGGGCGGCTGGACCAGGACGAGGCACAGCACCGCCACGATCACGATGGCCGACGACGACGGATCGAAGGTGTCGCCAAACAGGATGATCGTGGTGTAAAGGGATGCCACGGCAACCGCCGCAGGCATGATTGCCTGCGCCGCCGCCAAAATCGCGATCAGAAAACTTTGCTTAGCTAGGACCGGCTGGGTCATTTCTAATCCGTTGAACCGCCATCGTCGGCCGCAGCTCCGGGCAGCCGTGGCTTGAACTGCGACAATTACTGCAGAGCATTATCAGGCATTCGCCCGGGGACGTGCGTGACCGATCTCTATAATAAGGTCTGGAAAAGTTAAATTGCGCACCAGATGTTATTCTAGTGACACATGATAAACGTTCCATTACTTGATCTTAAGGCGCAATACGCGCAGATTCGCGACGAAGTGATGCCGCTGATCGAGCGGGTTTGTGCGAGTCAGCAATTCATTTTGGGCGAGCACGTGCGCGGTCTCGAGGCGGAAATCGCCGGCTATTGCGGCGCGCCTTTCGGGATCGGCGTGTCCTCCGGCACCGATGCGCTGCTCCTGGCCCTGATGGCGCTCGAAATCGGCCCGGGCGACGAGGTGATCACGTCGCCCTTCACTTTTTTCGCCACTGCGGGAACCATTGCACGCGCGGGCGCGCGGCCGGTCTTTTGCGACATTGATCCCATCACCTACAATTTATCACCTAACGCGCTGGAATCGTTCATCGAGCGGGAGTGCAGTCCGAGGAGCGGTGGACTCGTCAATCGGGCGACCGGCGGCCGAATCAAGGCGATCATCCCCGTGCACTTGTACGGCCAGGCCGCCGACATGGCGCCAATCATGGACGTCGCGCGGCGCCACGGCCTCAAGGTGGTCGAAGATGCCGCCCAAGCCATCGGCACCGAATACAAGGACGGGGCGCGGGTGGGTTCGATCGGCGACGTCGGCTGCTTCTCCTTCTTTCCGAGCAAGAATCTCGGCGCATTCGGCGACGCGGGAATGTGCACGGCGCGCGATGCGGAACTCGCCGAGCGCATGCGCGTGTTGCGCGTCCACGGCGGCAAGCCGAAGTATTACCATGCCTTGATCGGCGGGAATTTCCGGATCGATGAATTGCAGGCCGCCGTGCTGCGCGTCAAGCTGAAATATCTGGACGGCTGGACCATGGCGCGTCAGCGCAACGCAGCATTCTATACCGCGGAATTCACCGCGGCCGGCTTGGGCGATCGCCTGACGACGCCGTCGGTGGTGCCGGGACAGCGCCACATTTTCAATCAATACGTGATTCGCGCGCGGGGCCGCGACGGCCTGCGGCAGTTCCTCGCCGAGCGCGGAATCGGCACGGAGATCTATTACCCGGTGCCGTTGGACCGCCAGGAGTGCTTCGCGTACCTGGGATCGAAGCCCGGGGCCTTTCCCCATTCCGAGCGGGCCGCCGCCGAGACGCTGGCGCTGCCGATCTATCCGGAATTGACCGAAACGCAACTAGGTGCGGTGGTCGCCGGGGTCGCTGAATACCTCAGGTCTTCTTGAAGTCGTCCGGCAGCAGCTGATGGCGCGACAACAGCTTGTAGAAATCGGTTCGATTGCGCTTCGCGAGGCGGGCCGCCTGGCTGACGTTGCCGGTGGTGATCTGGAGGATTTGCGACAGGTAGTTGCGCGTGAACTCGTCGCGGGCCTCGTCGAAGGAGGGTAGGCGCGCCGGGCTGCCTCCCAGCGACTGTTGTACCAGCTCGGCCGTGATGATCGGGCCGTGCGACAGCGCCACATTTTGCCGCACCACGTTGTAGAGCTGACGGACGTTCCCCGGCCATTCGGCGGTCGCCAGGAGCTCCACCGCCTCGGGCGCGTAGATCTTCCGATGCCCGGTCTCCTTGGCAATCCTCTCGAGAAAATGCGCCACGAGCAGCGGAATGTCCTCGCGCCGGCGTCCCAGCGACGGCATTTCGATGTGCACCACGTTCAGCCGGTAATACAGGTCCTCGCGAAAATGCCCGGCGACCATTAGCTGGTGCAGGTCGCGGTGGGTGGATGAGATGACTCGGACGTTGATCGGCACCGGGGACTCGCCGCCGACCGGGCGAATCTGGTTCTCCTGCAGCACCCGCAACAGCTTGACCTGCAGCCGCATGGGCATGTCGCCCACTTCGTCGAGCAGCACCGTGCCGCCATCGGCCGTTTCGAACAATCCCTTCTGCGCGCGGGTGGCTCCGCTGAACGCCCCCGCTTCGTGGCCGAAAAGCTCCGACTCCAGCACATTCTCCGCCGTGGCGCTGCAGTTGATCGCGACGAACGGCTTGTTTCGCCTCGGGCTGGCGTCGTGTATGGCGCGTGCCAGCAGTTCCTTGCCGGTTCCGCTCTCTCCGGTGAGCAGCACTCGGGCATCGGTGCCCGCCACCATGTTTGCCTGGGCGAGCTTGTCCTCCATCAGCTGATTGCGCGTCACGATGTCGGCGCGCCAGTCCTCGTCCACTTGCGCAAATCCGGACACCTTGAGCGCCTTTTGCACGTGGTCGAGCAGTTCCTGTTTGTCGACCGGTTTGGTGAGAAAGCCGAACGCTCCGCTCTGGGTGGCGTGCACGGCGTCCGGAATCGTGCCGTGGGCGGTCAGGATGATCACTCGCAGACCCGGCCAGCGGCTCTGCAGCTCCTTGAGCAGTCCGATGCCGTCCATTTGATCCATGCGAAGATCGGTGATCACGAGGTCGGGACGGAATCGCGTGCACGAGGCGAGTGCCGCCGCGGCGCTCTCCACGGCCTCGACCTCGTAGTTCTCGGCGCGCAAGCGGATGGTCAGCAGACGCAGCAGCCCGGGGTCGTCATCGACCACCAGAATTCTCGCCTTGCGCTTCTGAGGCGCCGAAGTGTCCTTGGCGCCTGCGGGGAGCCCAAAGCCCAAGGGAGTGGTGGCGGCGGTCACATGGTTGTTCACTGGTCTCTCCGTCATCGGCGATTACTCGACCATCGGGGCGCCCGCCCGATCAAGGATTATGCGCCTCATTGGCTTTGCGGTCGTTGATGGACCGCTCGATGTGAGTAACCGCGTCGAGTTTTGCCTGAGCTTCATCCAAGGCTTTGCGTAACCGCGCATTCTCATCCGACTCCGCCGACAGCCGGCGATTGATGGCCGAGAGTTTGTCACGCGATTCGCGAGGAGCCTCCTCCCGCAGTTGCTTGTTTTCCTCCAGCAGAATCAGCCGCTGATCGACTTCCTGCAATTCAACCATCGCCAACAGGCGTTCCACGGGCACCAGAGTCTCAGGGGTAGCCAGCAGTTCAGACAACTGTCGCTGCGCGGCGACTGGATCGGAGCCGCTGTGGCCCGGTGTTGCCAGCGCCAGGGCGTATTTCAGCCGATTGCTCGTGGTGGGGTAGATCGCAGCGGCATCCTTGGCCGACTGGAATATCTCGGCCTGGCGCGCAGGATCGCCGGCGGGCAGCTCCCGCATCATCTCGAGATCCGGAGTGACGGCGCTGATGTCGGCCGGCGGCGGAGGGGGCGGCGGCGATACCTTGGTGGGTTGGCCGCCTCCGAGCAAGCTGCAGCCGCCCGCGACCGCCGCCAGCGCGATCGCCGCACAACGCAGGCGATTACGCGGCATGAGCTTCTGCACGCTTGGCCTCGACCGCCTGACGCAATGGCAGGCGGACGCGAAAATGGGCTCCTCCGGTCTTGGCTTCCAGAATCTCGATGGTCCCGCCGTGGGCATTGACGAATTCAGTCACCACCGAGAGGCCGATGCCCGTGCCCTTGACGTGCCCTCCCTGCGGGGTCTTGCCTTGATAGAAGGCCTCGAAGATACGGTCGCGCTCCTCGGCCGGTATGCCGGGCCCGCTGTCCATGACGTCGAGGACCAGCTGGCCGCCTTCCCCGCGGGCGTGAATCGTGATGGTGCCGCCGCGCGGCGTGAATTTGATCGCGTTGGACAGGAGATTGTCGAGAATGAGGCGGACCTTGCCGCGATCGGCAAGGGGGGTAAGATCCTCGATCTGCACATCGAGGCGCACGCGCTGCGCCACCAGGGTCAGTTGCTGATTTTCGAGGACCGTCTTCACCAGCGGCCGGAGCTTGAACTCGCTGATCTCCAGGCCGACGCTCTTGGCTTGCCAGGCGCTGAATGACAGAAGGTTCTCGATGAGTCGCTGCAGCTTCATCCCGTTCTCGCGCAGTATCGCGGTCACCTCCCGCTGGGCGCTCTGCAGCTCACCGACCGCGCCATCCATCAGGAGTTCGGTTCCTTCGCGAATATTCGCCAGCGGCGTTTTCAGTTCATGCGACATGTGTCGCAGGAATCGATTCTTCTCCTGAGCCAGCTCCAGGAGCCGGCCGCGCAGCCACTCGAGCTGCGCCGCCAGCCGCTCCAGGTCGGCGGGTCCGCTGATGGCGATGGGCCGGGAGAAGGTCCCGCGCCCGAGCTCGCTGATGGCGCGATCGATCGCCCTGATGGGCCGCCCGAACAGGTACGTGAAGACGCCGACCACTGCGAGCGTCATGGGAACCAGCAGCAGGGTATGCCGGAACAACTTCTGCTGCGCCATCTCGGCCGCGAGCTGCAGGCTGGTCAGTTCCTTGTCGATGTGGGCGCTGATGCGATTCGACACGCCGGATGCCATGTCCGACAAATGCGGATAGGCGTTGATGATCTCCGCCATATGCGGCGAGTTCGGTGGGGTGCTCTTCAACTCGGTCGAGAGCCGGTCCGCCTCCGCGAGCAGGGCGCGTGCGTCTTCTTGCGACGCGGCATCGAGCGGCAGCGCCAAGAGATCGTTGACGGTCCCCACCAGGCGCACCTGATTGCGGGTGTAGACGTCGAGAAGCTCGGTGTTACCGATGATCTGGTACAGGCGGGCGGTGCGCTCCAGCGCCCCGATCTCCTCGAACATGCTCTGATTGTTGCGGGTGCCCTGGATCCCGTGGATCACCAGCTGCTCGCTGCGGTTCGACAGGCGGTTCATCTGCACGGCGGCGTTCACGATCGCGAAGAGCAGCGGCGCGGCCACGATCGTGAAGCCGATCAGCATCAATCCGCTCAATGACTTGGGTCTCGGAAGTCGCATCACGATCATTCTAGCAGCCTGCCGGCACCGGAGCGGTGCCATCCTACCTGTAGAATCACGACGATGAATGCAGATGCGCCTTATTCGGGCCTTTCTCCCGAGGTCGTGCTGGATGCGCTCGAAGCCGTTGGATTCAACTGCGACGGGCGGGTACTGGCCCTGAATAGTTATGAGAACCGCGTATACCAGATCGGAGTGGAGGACGGCGAGCCGGTGGTCGCCAAGTTCTACCGTCCCGGCCGCTGGAGCGATGCGGCGATTCGCGAGGAGCATGGTTTTTCGTCCGAACTCGCGGCGCAGGAAATTCCCGTGGTCGCGCCCATCACGCGCAGCGGAGAGTCGCTGTTCGTTCACTCGGGCTTCCGCTACGCCGTTTTCCCCAGGCGGGGCGGCCGCTGGCCCGAACTCGGCACCGCCGCGGACCGCGAATGGGTGGGCCGGTTCCTGGGGCGCATCCACGGAGTCGGCCGGGCCGGCCAATTCCTCCACCGGGGACGGCTCGACGCGCACCAGCTGGGCCGGGCTGCCCGCGATTTCGTGCTGGATGGGGACTGGATGCCCGACTATCTCGCCGACAAGTACCAGGACCTGACCGAGAGCTTGCTGGGCGAAATCGAGGCGCGAACGAGCGGGTGGGGCGGCGCGAGGCTCGGCCGCATCCTCGGCGACTGTCACCGCGGCAACATCCTGTGGACCGACCTGGGTCCGCATTTCGTGGATCTCGACGATTGCCTGACCGGGCCTGCGGTGCAGGACCTGTGGATGCTGCTGTCGGGGAATCAGGAGGAAATGCGCTCGGAGCTCACCGACATACTGCGGGGCTACGAGCAGTTCCTGCCGTTCGACCGGAGTGAATTGGCCCTCATCGAGCCCCTGCGGGCGCTGCGCATGATCCATTACTCGGCCTGGCTGGCGCGGCGCTGGGCCGACCCGGCATTCCCGCGCGCCTTCCCGTGGTTTGCGGGGCCGCGCTATTGGGAAGAACACTACCGCGCGCTGGAGGATCAGCTGGCGGCGGTGATGGGTCCGCCGCTCGAGTTGTGATTAACTCGGCATTTGAGGGATCATAGGTCAATGAAACGAGGGAGCGCGTTGCCGTTGATCGCGGTGCTGCTGTTGGCGGGCTGCCACGGCGAATCGAGCCCGGGTCCGGCAGCCAAAGCCGCGCCGAAGACCAAGGCGTCGGTTGCGCCCAAGCGCGGCCCCACCCAGGACGAGCTGACCGCCGGAATGGTGGAGGCGGTGACGGTCGGCAAGTCAACCGTGCCCATTTCGATGAAGTTCGATCTGGCCGGGCAGCCGGTGGTTGGCCGCACGCTCGACATCGTCATCGCCGTGCTGCCCCAGGTGTCGGGCTCGGCCACTCTGCAGGTTTCGGGATCGGATGGGCTGCAGCTGGCCCCCGGATCGGAGAAGATCGACCTGCCGTCGCTCGAGCCGACCCAGGCGTACCGGGTCACCATATCGGCGACTCCGACCAGCGCCGGCGTTCAGCTGCTGAGTCTCGCCTTGTCCTGGAGTCACGAGGACGCCACCGATACCCGCACCTTCTCGGTACCCGTCATCGCGCTGGCCGCCGCCGCCGCGCCGACCGGGTAATTCGGAGCGGGGCAAGCCCTACCCCTGACAACCGACAGGTGGTGCTACCGCGGCCTGCTTTGTGACCGTCGCAGCATTGAAAACTCCAACTTACGTCGCCATAAGACTCTATAATGGGCGGTTTCCCAAGGGCATATCGTGACGCAGAAACTTCGCAACATCGCCATCATCGCGCACGTCGATCATGGCAAGACCACGCTCGTAGACCAGCTTCTGCGCCAGTCCGGCACGCTCGATGCACGCAAGGATCTCCAGGAGCGCGTGATGGATTCGAACGCCCTGGAGCGCGAGCGCGGGATAACCATCCTTGCGAAGAACACCGCCATCACCTGGGGGGACTTCCGGATCAACATCGTCGACACGCCCGGCCACGCTGATTTCGGCGGCGAGGTCGAGCGGGTCCTCGCGATGGTGGATTGCGTTTTGCTGTTGGTGGATGCCGTGGACGGCCCCATGCCCCAAACGCGCTTCGTGACGCAGAAGGCTTTCAAGCACGGCCTGCGGCCGATCGTCGTCATCAACAAGATCGACCGGGACGAGGCGCGGCCCGGCTGGGTGCTCGACCAAACCTTCGATCTGTTCGACCGCCTCGGCGCCACCGACGAGCAGTTGGATTTCCCCGTGGTTTACGCATCCGCGCTGCGGGGTTTCGCCGGCCTCGATTCCACCGTCCGCGACGGCGACATGCAGCCCTTGTTCAAGACGATCGTGGAGCATTGCCCGCCGCCGAAAGTCGACGCAGAGGGTCCGTTGCAGCTGCAGGTCACCTTGCTGGACTACTCGAGCTACGTCGGCGCGATCGGCATCGGCCGAATCAAGCGCGGAACCTTGAAAAAGGGCATGGCCGTCACCGTCGTGAACCGGGAGGGTCAGCAGCGCAGCGAACGCATCACGCAGGTGCTGGGTTTTCATGGATTGACCCGCATCGAGGTCGAGTCGGCGTTCGCCGGGGACATCGTCGCCTTCGCGGGAATCAGCGAGCCGAAGGTCTCGGATACGCTTTGCGATCCTGCCAATGTGGAGGCCCTGCCGAGCCTGACCGTCGACGAGCCGACCATCAGCATGACCTTCGAGGTCAACACCTCGCCGTTCCTCGGACGCGAAGGCAAGTTCGTCACCAGCCGGCAGATCCGCGAGCGCCTGGAGCGGGAGTCGATCCACAATGTGGCATTGCGGGTCGAGCCGACCGCGGACCCCGATAAATTCGTGGTATTCGGCCGCGGCGAGCTGCACCTCGGCGTTCTGCTCGAGAATATGCGGCGCGAAGGCTACGAAATGGCCGTCTCGCGGCCCCGGGTTGTCATCAAGCAGATCGACGGCGTGCCCCATGAGCCGTACGAACAAGTGACCGTCGACGCGGACAGCGATGCGCAGGGATCCATCATGACGGCGCTCGGCAGCCGCGGCGCGGAGTTGAAGGACATGCAGGCGGATGGGCGCGGCCGGGTGCGCCTGGACTACATGGTGCCCTCGCGCGGGTTGATCGGCTTTCAAACCGAGTTCCGCACCATGACGCGCGGCACCGGTCTGCTGCATCACGTGTTCGACCATTACGGCCCCGTCGTGCAGCGGGAACTCGGCCAGCGGCCGCAGGGCGTCCTGATCGCGAACGGCCAGGGCGTCGCACTTGCCTATTCGCTGTTCAGCCTGCAGGAGCGCGGCCGGCTGTGTATCGGCCCCGGCGAAGAGGTCTACGAGGGCATGATCATCGGGCTCAACAATCGCGAGGACGACCTCGTGGTGAATCCGTTGAAGGGCAAGAAGCTCACCAACATGCGGGCCGCGGGCAAGGACGAGAATGTGGTGCTGACGCCGCCGATCAGATTTTCGCTGGAACAGGCGATGGAGTTCATCGACGACGACGAATTGATCGAGGTCACCCCGTCGTCCATCCGGCTGCGCAAGCGGAATCTCCGCGCGCACGAGCGCAAACGGGAGGGACGCGAGGCGGCGGACCCCGTGACCTGAGCCGGCCAAGGCGGCCCGGCCCGGAAGCCGTCGGCGCGGCCGCCGTCATTTAACCGATTATTGGCCGAAGCGAGAAGCGCGTCACGCCGCGATTCAGGGATCTCCCTAATATGAGGAATCGGCGCCCAATGCGGCGCGCCGTTCATCGGTGGGAGATAAGGAGTGTCACGCGACAATGCGGCAGCGCTTCGTGGCGCGCCAGCGCAGCGCCCTACGGGCTTGAATCGCGTGCTCGAGCGCCAGCTCGACCAGGCGAGCGGGAGCGGCGGCGAACTGGATCTCGACGCTTTCCTTCAGACTATCAGCGCCCATTACGATCGCTTGGAAGCCGAGCGGCGCGGGGTCGTGCTGTCCATGCAGCTCATGTCGGACGAGGCGCAGGCTCTCACACGCGAGATCCGCGAGGAGACGGCCTGGCGGCTGCAGGCCATTCTCGACAACGTCAAGGATGCCATCGTCACCGTCGACGACGGCGGCCATATCGAGAGCTTCAATCCCACGGGGGAGCGCATATTCGGCTACTCGGCTGCGGAGGTCCTCGGCCGCAAGCTCGACTACCTGCTGCCGAGCCTGACCGGGGGCGCGGCCGCCGGCGCAGCGGATTGCGTCACCGACCAGGGCGGTCTGGTTGAATTCCTGGACCGCGCCGCCGCCAAGGTCGACGACACTCATGTGGATCTGGCCGCCCTGCAAACCTGGGGCCGCTGCAAGGGCGGCACACGCGTTGCGGTGGAGATCGCCGTCAGCAAGGCGAGCCTGAGCCGGCGCGACGGCTTCATCGTCTGCATTCGAGACACCACGGAGCGCCGAATCGCCGAACAGGCGGTCCGCGACAGCGAAGCGCGCTACCGAACTCTCGTGGAGCATGCGCCGGAGGTGATCGTCGTGTTCGACGCCGACCTCGGCAGGTTCGTCGACGTCAACGAGAATGCCTGCCGCTTCTTCAGGATGGACAGGGCGACGCTGCTGGCGAGCGGTCCGGAGCAGATCACTCCGCCGCGGCAGCTAGACGGCGCCGCATCGTTCGACATGGCCCGCGGCTACATCGACGGCGCACTCGAGGGCGAGGCACCGGTTTTCGAATGGGCGCACTGCGATGCCCACGGACGGAATTTTCCCTGCGAAGTGCGCTTCGTGCGTCTGCCGAGCTCCAACCGGCGGCTGATCCGCGCCAGCATCACCGACATCACCGAGCGCAAGCGCGCGGACGCCATCGCGGCCGGCGAGCGCCGGATCTTCGAGAAAATTGCCGCCAATGCCCCCCTGTCCAGCGTGCTCGAAGCCGTTGCCGAGGTCATCGAACGCGTGGTTCCGGACAGCTGGTGCGCCATCAACCTGCTCGACGCGGAGTTGCAGGTCCTGCGCTACGGCGTGGCTCCCAGCCTGCCGCGCGAGTTCGTAGCCGCCATGGATCACGCGCCGGTCGGCATCCGGTACGGATCGTGCGCCGCAGCGGTGTACCTGGGACGCCAGGTCACCGTGGCCGACATCGAGGCCGACGCCCTCTGGGAATATCGCCGCGACGCTGCCCGACAGGCGGGCCTTCGCGGCGCGTGGTCCGCCCCGATTTTCGCCACGGACGGCATCATCGTCGGCACCTTCACCGTCTATCAACGCCTCCCGGGCGTGCCATCGATCCGCGATCAAGAAATGTTGTCGCGCATGGCGCAGATCACCGGCATCGCCATCGAACGGCGCAGCGCCGAGGATGCGATGCGCCAGAGCGAGGCGAAATTCCGGGGCCTGTTCGAAAGCATGATGGAGGGCGTGTACCGCACGACGTGCGACGGCCGGTTCCTGGTGGTCAATCCCGCATTCGTGCAGATGCTCGGATACGCGTCGGCGGAAGAGATCTACGCGACGCCGGCGGCCTCGTTGTACTGGTATACGGCCGATCGCGACGCCTACGTGCGGCGCATGGACGGCAGCGGCGAGGTGCGCAACATCGAATCCATATTGCGCCGCAAGGACGGCTCGATGCTGGTCGTGGTCGACAACGGCCGGGTCGTGCGCGACAAGCACGGGCGGATCAGCGGCTACGAAGGCACCATCGCCGACATCACCGAACGCAAGAAGGCCGAAACCGAGATCTTCCAGGCGAAGGAGCGCGCCCAGATCACTCTGCAATCGATTGGCGACGCGGTCATAACCACGGATTCCGAAGGACGCATCGACTACATGAATCCGGCGGCGGAGAGCCTCACCGGATGGGAAAGCCGCGCAGCGCAGGGCCGGTCCATCGCCGCCGTATTCACGCTGATCGACGAGGTGACGCGAGCGCCGAGCGACAATCCGGTGATTCGCTGCCTGCGCGAGATCCAGGTCGTGGGGCCTGCCGAACATACCGTGCTGGTCAACCCGCGCGGACAGGAAATCGCCATCCAGGATTCGGCCGCGCCCATCCTCGACCGCGCGGGCAATCTGATCGGCGCCGTCATGGTGTTCCATGACGTCAGCAAGGAACGGCGCCTTCACCGGGCGCTGCACTACCAGGCCAGTCATGATGCGCTCACCGGCCTCATCAACCGGCGCGAGTTCGAGAGCCGGCTCACGGCCGCCGTCGAGGGCGCCCGGCAGGGCTCCGGCAGCGTGCACGCGCTGCTGTACCTCGATCTGGATCAGTTCAAGCTGGTGAACGACACCTGCGGACACCCGGCAGGCGATCAGCTGCTGAAGCAGATCACGGGCGTACTGCAGTCGCGGTTGCGGTCGGGCGACACGTTGGCCCGCTTGGGCGGCGATGAGTTCGGAATCCTGCTGCCCGGCTGCGGCATCGATCAAGCGCAGCGCGTCGCGGAGACCCTCCGGCAGGCCATTCGGGACTATCGATTCATGTGGCGGGACGGCAGCATGGCGGTCGGCGTCAGCATCGGAATCGTGGAAATCACCCGGGAGACGCCCAACGCCGCCAACGTGATGAGCGCGGCCGACGTGGCCTGTTACGCGGCCAAGGATCAAGGGCGGAACCGGGTCCAGCTGTACCATCCGGAGAACGTGCCGGAGCGGCACCGCGAGATGCTGTGGGTGTCGAAACTCACCCGGGCCTGCGACGAGAGCCGCTTCGAGTTCTTTTATCAGCCGATCGTGCCGATCGGCGCGAACAGCGCCGAGCGGGAGCAATTCGAACTCGTGCTGCGCCTGCGCGACGACGAGCAATTGATAGCCCCGGCGGAGTTCATACCGGCGGCCGAGCGATACGACGTCATGCCGTCCATCGACCGATGGGTGGTGCGGCAGGCACTCGACCGGTTCGTGCATCGCACCGGCACCGGGACCAAGCCCTACACCATCGCCCTCAACCTGTCCGGAACGTCGCTCAACGACGAGCGCTTCCTCGAGTTCCTCATCGCGGAGCTGTCCGGCCGCGATCTCGGCGTGGGCGCCGTGTGCTTCGAGATCACCGAGACCGCGGCCATTGCGAACCTCGGAAACGCGGCCTACTTCATGCGCGAGATCAAGGCGCGGGGCTGCCATTTCGCGCTCGACGACTTCGGCAGCGGGTTGTCCTCGTTCATGTACCTGAAGACGCTGCCGGTCGACTATCTGAAGATCGACGGCCAGTTCGTGGAGAACATCACGCGGGATCCGGTGGATCGGAGCATGGTCGAGGCCATCAGCCAGGTCGGAAAGGCCATGGGCATTCACACCATTGCCGAGCGCGTCGAGTCGGCCGAGGTCATGCAGGAGCTTGGGAGACTCGGCATCGGATTCGCCCAGGGCTTTTTCGTGGCGCCGCCGCGTCCGGAAAAGGAATTCCCCTACCTCCGAAGTTGACCCCCGCGGGCGCTTGCGCCACGAACTGTATGTATGTACAGTTTCGCCATGAGCCGCCGTATCGTCGGTCGACACGCCTTGAAGGGCCGAGGCGCCGTCTCCAATCCCGCCGGCCGCTTCGAGAGCCGCGACCTTACGGCGGTGGACGACGGCTGGTACGCCGAGGATCCGCCCGAGAGCATTTCGACCACCGTTGAACCGGACCGGGCCCGGTCGGTCATTACCACCAACGACTCGCCCGATATCCCGTTCGAGTATTCCATCAACCCGTATCGCGGCTGCGAACATGGATGCATTTATTGCTATGCACGCCCCAGCCACGCCTACATGGGCCTGTCGGCGGGCATCGATTTCGAAACGCGCCTCTTCTACAAACAGGATGCCGGCAAGCGGCTCGAGGAAGAACTCGCGCGGCCCCGATACGTGTGCAAGCCCATCATGATCGGCGCGAACACCGATCCGTACCAGCCCGTGGAGCGGCGTCTCGGGGTGACCCGGTCGGTGCTCGAGGTGCTGGCCCGGGCGCGTCATCCCGTGAGCCTCATCACCAAGAGCGCGCTGATCCTGCGGGACCTCGATCTGCTGATGGACCTGGCGCGAGACGGCCTCGTGAGCGTCGCGATCAGCATCACCACGTTGAGCGCGGAAACCAAGCGCGCACTCGAGCCGCGAACCGCCTCCCCGCCGGCCCGGCTTCGCACCCTGCAGGAGCTGCATGCCGCCGGCATACCCGCGGCGGTCATGGTGGCGCCGGTGATACCGGCCCTCACCGATCATGAATTGGAATCCATTCTCGAACAGGCCGCGCTGGCCGGCGCGCACCGGGCGGGATACATCCTGGTGAGACTGCCGAACGAGATCAAGGATCTCTTCAGGGAGTGGCTGAGCATCCACTTTCCGGATCGCGCGGCGCATGTGATGTCGCTCATCCGGGACATGCGCGGCGGCCGCGACAACGATCCGCGGTTCGGCACCCGGATGAGGGGCTCGGGTCCGCTCGCCGAATTGCTGCGCAACCGCTTCAAGATCGCCTGTCGTCGGCTCGGGCTCAACTCTGCGGGTCGGGAGACGTCGCAGCCAACCCATCTTTTCCGGCCGCCGCACCGGGTGCCTGCGCCGCCCCGGGACGGTGCTCAACTGCCGCTCGATTTCTAGGCGGAGTGAGCCTGCGGCGATTTACCTGCGAGGAGAGCTGACCATGAACGGAGCGTCGGAGCGGACGGCAAACGCCGAGCAGATCGACTACTGGAACTCGGCGGCGGGCGACACCTGGGCGCGATTTCAGGCGCAGCTGGACCGGCAGATTGCGCCCCTCGGGGCCGAGGCTCTGCGGCAGCTCGCCGTCCGCGCGGGCGAGCGTGTGATCGACATCGGCTGCGGTTGCGGGGAAACCTCGCTGGATCTCGCCGCGAGGGTCGGGGCGCAGGGCCGGGTGGTGGGCATCGACATATCCACGCCTATGCTCGAAGTCGCGCAGCGCCGGCTGGCCGCGGAGCCCGGCTTGGCCGTCGAGTTCCGCCAGGCCGACGCGCAGTGCGATGACCTGGGACGCGCCGGGTTCGACGCGGCGTTTTCGCGATTCGGAGTCATGTTCTTCACCGACCCCGTCGCGGCTTTCGCCAACATCCGAACCGCCATGAGGCCAGGGGGACGTTTGGCGTTCGTGTGCTGGCGCCCCCTTGGGGACAATGATTGGATGCGCGAACCGCTGGATGCTGCGGCGCCATATCTTCCGCCGGCCGCCCCATCGGACCCGGCGGCGCCCGGCCCGTTTGCCTTCGCAGACGCCGTCCGGGTGCGCTCGATTCTCACGGACGCGGGTTTCGTCTCGGTGACCATCGACCCGTTCGATGCCCGCATCGGCGGCGGAGACATCGCGGAATCGCTGCAGCTGGCGCTTCGCATAGGACCGCTGGGGTACCAGATGCGGGAGAATCCGCAGCTCATGCCGTCGGTCGCCGGCGCGGTGCGCGCCGTGCTGGAGCGATACGCCACGCCGCGGGGCGTCATGATGCCCGCGGGCGTCTGGATCGTGCGCGCCCGAAACTGAGGTAGGGAGCTTGTCCGACTCTTCTGCGCGGCTGCGGCGGCCCGTGTAGGAGCCCGCTTCCACTGCGATGCGTGCGCTTGCCGATGCCGAACGCATCGCAGCCGCGGTAACATCAGGGAATGAGTCTCGCCCCAATGTCCAGCGAGGTATCAGCGATGATGCGACTCGTCAGCGTTCTTCTCGCGGCATGTCTACTGGCCGGGTGCGTTGCCGCGAGTACCAGGCCGGGCGACGACAGTCCGGAATCCAGGAATCAAGACCGGACCCCCACGCTGTGCCGGAATGGCACGCCGCCCCCTTGCAACGACCGGGACTGAGCGACCGCCGGAGTCCGGCGGTTGGGTTCCCGCAGGGGGTGACCCAAGTCACCAGCCGGATCAAACGGAAGCGCTTCCGGCCATCCGGCGGCCCCAACCGGCTATCATGGCGGCATTTCGTTGCCTATTGACGAACCCGGAACCTCGAGCCCATCCCCGAATGAACAAGGCTGCTTCCTCCACCTCGCGGGCGCGAGCGCCCGGCGCAACCCCAAGCGCGTTGAGCCTGGGCTGGCTGCTCGACGAGATGGTCAAGGCGGATCTGATCACGGCCTCGGCGGCGAAGCAGGTCGCCGAGCCCGCCCGAAAGAAGGACGGCTCGCAGCAGCATCCGTTGGTGGTGGCCGCCGCCCAGGAATGGCCGGACCGGCGCGTCGCCGGCCGCAAGCTGTCCGTCGAGGCGCTCACGCAGTGGCTGGCGCACCGCGTGCACCTGCCCTACGTGCGCATCGATCCCTTGAAGCTGGACGTGGCGAGCATGACCGAAGTCGTGCCCTATGCCTATGCCTCGCGCAGCGGGATCCTGCCGATCAAGAGCGGGCCCTCCGGCGTCGTCTTCGCCGTCAAGGATCCGTTCGACGTGGAATGGATGCGGGAGCTCGAGCCGGTGCTCAAGGTTCCGCTCAAGCGCGTTTGTGCGAACCCCCTGGACATCGACCGGTATCTCGTGGAGTTCTACGCCATTGCGCGCTCGGTGAAGATCACCGGTCAGGAGCGTTTGCGGTTCGCGCCGACGGAGCTTCGAAATCTCGAACAGCTGACCGAGCTTTCCCGCGCCGGCAAGCTGTCGGCCGAGGACCAGCACGTCGTCGCCATCGTCGACTGGCTGCTGCAGTACGCCTTCGATTCGCGCGCCAGCGACATCCACCTCGAGCCGCGCCGCGAGACGGGCAACGTCCGGTTCCGGATCGACGGCGTGCTGCACGACGTCTATCAGCTGCCCGCTCCCGTGATGCCGGCCGTGACCAGCCGCGTCAAGATTCTCAGCCGGCTCGATCTGGCGGAGCGGCGGCGCCCCCAGGACGGCCGGATTCGCACGCGCTCGCCCGACGGCAAGGAGATCGAGCTGCGGGTCTCGGCGCTGCCCACGGCCTTCGGCGAGAAGCTGGTGCTGCGCATCTTCAATCCCGATGTGCTCGTGCACGACTTCAACCGCCTCGGCTTCACGGAGCAGGAGGCCGTCACGTGGCGCCGGATGATCGGGCTGCCGCATGGAATCGTGCTGGTCACGGGTCCGACCGGTTCGGGCAAGACGACGACGCTGTATGCGAGCTTGAAGGAGCTGGCCACGGCCGAGGTCAACGTCTGCACCATCGAAGACCCCATCGAGCTGATCGACGGCAGCTTCAATCAAATGCAGGTACAGCCCAACATCGATCTGCATTTCGCCGACGGGGTGCGCGCGCTGCTGCGCCAGGATCCGGACATCATCATGATCGGCGAAATCCGCGACAAGGAAACCGCGGACGTGGCGGTTCAAGCGGCGCTCACCGGCCACCTGGTCCTGTCCACGCTGCACACCAACGATTCCCCATCCGCGATCACGCGGCTTCTCGAACTGGGCGTGCCGGCCTACCTGATTCGCGCCACCCTGATCGGGGTGCTCGCGCAACGCCTGGTGCGCACGCTGTGCCCGGATTGCAAGGCCACGATGGAGATGACCCGCGAGTACTGGAGCCAGCTGGGAGTCGGTGCCGACGTGCCCATGCCCGACGCCGTCTGCCGCGCCGTCGGCTGCCTGGAATGCCGGCAGACGGGTTACAAGGGCCGCAGCGGCGTGTACGAGCTCATGCTTCTCACAGCGCCGCTGCAGGCGGCGATCGCGGACAACCCGGATCTGCAGAACCTGCGACGGCTGGCGATTCAGGGAGGGATGCATCCGCTGCGCCACGCCGCCGCGCGCAAGATCGCGGCAGGACTCACCACCATCGACGAGGTGTTGGCGCTGACGCCCGACCCGCGGGATCGATGACCCGGAGGCGGCTTCACCCCGGGATCGCATCATCCATGCATGTCGGCGGCCCCAACGATGGTAAATTGCCGACATGGATAGCCTGGACCGCCGGATATGCGTCGCGCCGATGATGGATTGGACCGACCGGCATTGCCGTTATTTGCACCGCCTGTTCGCGCCCCGCGCCCTGCTCTACACGGAGATGGTGGTTGCGGCCGCGATCGTGCGCGGCAATGCCGTCCGATTGCTGGACCACGACCCGGCCGAACACCCGGTGGCGCTGCAGCTGGGAGGCAGCGACCCCAAGGAACTCGCCGAGGCGGCGCGAATCGGGGCGGCGGCCGGGTATTCCGAGATCAATTTGAACGTCGGCTGTCCCAGCGATCGCGTGCAGAGCGGTGCGTTCGGCGCCTGCCTCATGCTCCGGGCGTCCCTGGTCGCCGAATGCGTCCGGCGCATGCGGGACGCCGTGCAGATTCCCGTAACGGTGAAATGCCGGATCGGGATCGACGAGCGGGACGACTACGAATTCTTCGCCGGATTCGTCGATGAAGTGGCGGGTGCCGGCGTCGATGCGCTGATCGTGCACGCCCGCGCGGCCATCTTGGGAGGGCTCGGACGGCCGGGATTGAGCCCCAAGGAGAATAGGGAAATCCCCCCGCTGAAATACGGATTTGTGCACCGGCTGAGGCGCGAACGCCCGGACCTGCCGCTGGTCATCAATGGCGGATTTGCCGATTTGGCCCAGGTGCGGCTGCAATGGGCCGAAGGGCTGGGGGTCATGATCGGCCGCGCGGCCTATCACCGGCCGGCGTTCATCGCGGAACTGGAGCGCGCCCTTCCCGATTCCGATTGGCCGACTCCGGAGCCCGCGCGCGTGGTGGAGACCATGGTGTCGTACGCCCGGGCGCAGGCGCCTCGGGGCGTGCGCCTGCACTCGGTCACTCGCCACATGCATGGCCTTCTGGCCGGCCGGGAGGGGGCCCGAAGCTGGCGCCGCTTCCTCTCGGATATCGCGAGCCGGCCCGACGCGGCGCCCGAAACTCTGTTTTCGGCGCTGCCCATCCTCAATCAGGGCATGGCTGCCTAAACGTCTGAAGCGCCGGAAGCCAGGTTAAGTATAATTCAACGAGCGTATGGGACAAGAAATCGAACTTGCGATCGTTTTTGCCGATGTGGTCGGCAGCACCAAGCTGTACGAATTGCTCGGCGATCTGCGTGCCCGGGACATGGTCGGCATCTGCATCGACGTGATGCGCTCCGCGACCGAGCAGAATCATGGGACCGTGATCAAGACCATGGGCGATGAGGTCATGGCGACCTTCCCGACGGCCGACGACGCGTTGAACGCCGCCGCCCAGATGCAGAAACAGATCGTCCTGCACCCGGCGCTGAAGGTGGACGAGCAGACGGTCGCCATTCGGATCGGGTGCAATTTCGGCCCGGTCGTGCTGGAAAATCGGGATATTTTCGGCTCTGCGGTGCACACCGCGAACCGTATGACCAGTCAGGCCAAGGCGGGCCAGATCATCACCACCGCGACGATGGTCGAGCATCTATCGGACGAATGGCGTGCTTCGGTGCGTCAGATCGACATCGCGACTCTCAAGGGACGCAGCAGCGAGGTTGCCCTGTTCGAGGTGCTCTGGCAGACGGAGGACGTCACGAGCATGGTGCCCGCCATCGCCATGACCTCGCGCGAGCGCCCGAACAAGGGTCTGCGCCTGCGGCTGCGGTACCAGGGCCAGGAGGTGCTGGTCGACGACGGTCACGCCAGCATCACCATGGGGCGGGCCGAGGAAAATGATCTCGTCATCAAGGGCAACCTGATCTCGCGGCTGCACGCGCGCATCGAGATCAATCGCGGCAAGTTCATCCTCATCGACCAGAGCACGAACGGAACCTTCGTCGTCGGCAAGGACGGCGAAGAGGCTTTCGTGCGGCGCGACTCCATGCAGATCCGGGGAGAGGGCCTCATCGGACTCGGCAAAGCGCCGGACAGCAACTCCTCCCAGGTCATCCGTTATACCTGCGAAGAGTAGCGGGGGCGGTGCGCGTCAGGGCTGGATGGATTCGAGGCGCAGCAGCGCCTCGGTCAACTCCATGTGCAACGCCACGGGAACCCGATCTCCGAACTCATTGAAGTACGCCGCGATTCCCTCGAGCTCGGTGCGCCACGAGGCGCGGTCCACGCTGAGCAGCTCGACCAGCGCATTGGCGCTGATGTCGAGGCCGCGCGTGTCGAGATCCTCGACGTGCGGGAGTTGGCCGATGGCCGTCTCGTGCGCCTTCGCGGCACCGGTGCAGCGATCGATGATCCAGCGCAGAACGCGCAGATTCTCGCCGAATCCGGGCCACAAGTACTTGCCCGCGCCGTCCTGCCGGAACCAATTGACGTGAAAGATCGCCGGCGGCGCCTTCAATTTCGCGCCGACATCGATCCAGTGATTCCAGTAATCGCCGAAGTTGTATCCGGCAAACGGCTTCATCGCCATGGGATCCCGGCGCAGCACGCCCACGGTTCCGGTGATGGCGGCCGTGGTTTCGGAGGCGACGCTCGCTCCCACCATCACTCCATGCCGCCAGTTCCGGGCCTGGTAGACCAGCGGCGCCAGGGTGCGGCGGCGCCCGCCGAATACCAGTGCGGTGATGGGCACGCCGCCGGGAGCATCCGCCAGCGCCGAGTAGCTGGGGTTTTGCGCTGCGGCCACCGTGAAGCGGGAATTCGCGTGCGCGGCAGGTCCGTTCGCGGGATCGTGAGGCCGTCCCTGCCAGTCGAATGCGGGCCGGCCCTCGGCGAGACCCTCCCACCAAGGTTCATTGTCCGCGGTCACCGCGACATTGGTGAAGATCGTGTCCTTGCGGATGGTTTCGTAGGCATTGAGGTTGGTCTTGGGGTTGGTGCCGGGCACCACGCCGAAATAGCCCGATTCGGGATTGATGGCGTACAGGCGGCCATCCTTGCCGGGGTGCAGCCAGGCGATATCGTCGCCCAGGGTCCATACCTTCCAACCCTGGTAAGAGTCCGGCGGAATCAGCATGGAAAGGTTGGTCTTGCCGCACGCGGATGGAAACGCGCAGGCCAGGTAATGGATCTCCCCCTGGGGATTCTCGATGCCGACGATCAGCATGTGCTCGGCCAGCCATCCCTCGTTGCGTGCCTGCCAGCTCGCGATGCGCAGCGCATGGCACTTCTTGCCCAGCAGCGCGTTGCCGCCGTATCCGGATCCGAAGCTCTTGATCGACAGCTCTTCGGGGAAATGCATGATGAAGCGGCGCTGCGGATCGAGTTCCCCGATCGAATGGAGTCCCTTGACGAAGCTGCCGTCGCGGTTGATGCGTTCCAGAGCCGCCCGGCCCATGCGGGTCATCAGCTTCATGTTGAGCACCACGTAGGCGCTGTCCGTGATCTCCACTCCGCAGCGGGAAAACGGCGAATCGAGCGGGCCCATGCAGTACGGCACGACATACAGGGTGCGTCCCTTCATGCATCCGGCAAAGAGCGCGTCCATCTTCTGATGCGCCTCGCGCGGCGACATCCAAAAATTGTTCGGACCCGCGTCCTCCCGGTTCTGCGTGCACACGAAGGTCAGGTGTTCGACCCGCGCCACGTCCGCAGGGTCCGAGCGGTACAAATAGCAGCCCGGGAAGCTGCCCTGGTTGAGGGGCAGCAGTTCATTCCTCGCCACCAACTCGCCCCGCAAGGTTTGAAATTCGGCATCGCTGCCATCGCACCAATGAATTCTGTCCGGCTTGGTCAGTCCCGCAACCTCGTCAACCCATTTCGAGATATCCCGGTTCAGGGACGGTAGACCCGGCACGTGCTGTGCTGCGGTAGCCATAAAACTCCCATGGACAGTCGGTTAGACTGATGAGAATGACAGATGGATCGCCGCCTCGCCAACCCCCACGAACGGCCCGCCGCAGCCCGCGCGAGCGCTTTCGTCCGGACTTCGGATTATTGTCGCTAGAATGCATCGCATGTCATTGATCGTTATAAAGTAAGATCCTCGGGTTACATGCCCTACGCGGTCATAATGCGCTTCCCATGGTGGGCTCTCATCGCGTGCCTGGGCGCACAGGTTGTGAGTGGTCAAGCCACCTCGCGCGGCCTGTCGGTCAAGATGGTCGCGGAGGTCGAGGTCAGGCCGGATCAAGCAGGGCACGAGGCCAAGCTTGCCCCGGCGGATCGTGTCGTTCCGGGGGATGAGGTGATCTACACGGTGGAAATCCGCAACGCGAGTGCGCTCGCCATCCCGGCGCCGGCGGTTGCGATCGCCATCCCCGCCCATACCGTGTACGTTGCGGAGTCGGCTAGCGGGCCGGGCGCGTCGGTGAGCTACTCCATCGACGGTGGGCACACCTTCGACGGCGCAGAGAGCCTGCAGGTGTCGGAGGGCGGGCATGAGCGGCCCGCTACCCCGAAGGATTACACGCACATTCGATGGACGCTCAAGAACACCCTCAAGCCCAAATCGATCGCGTTTGCGCGATTTCGCGCAGTCGTGAAGTGACCGCGGGCGAATCCACGTAGGCTCACGCGCATCGACACCGATTATAAAGATGTCTTGGGTTCACAGGGACCGCTCGCGCGCGCGCTGCCCGGGTACTCTTTTCGCCCGGAACAGGCGGCGATGGCGGCGGCCGTGGGTTTGGCGCTGGCCCGGGCGGAGCCGCTCATCATCGAGGCGGGCACCGGCACCGGCAAGACCTTCGCGTATCTCGTACCCGCGCTTCTGTCCGGCCGCAGCGTCATCATCTCCACCGGGACGCGCACGCTGCAGGATCAGCTGTATCGCCGGGACATTCCCCTGCTTGCCCAAGCGCTGGGGCTGCCGGCGAAGGTGGCATTGCTCAAGGGACGCGCGAATTACCTGTGCAGACACCGCTTGGAACTCGGGCTGCAGCAGCCTTCGCTCTGGGCGGGCGAGCGGGGAATGTCCCGGATGCTCGCGCGCATCTCCCGCTGGGCGTCCACGACCCCGTCCGGCGATCTGGCGGAGCTTGCCGACCTGCCGGAACAGTCCCCGGTATGGCCGATGATCACCTCGACCCGCGAAAATTGCCTGGGGCAGGAGTGTCCACAGTTCTCCCGCTGCCACGTGATCGCCGCCCGGCGCAATGCGCAGGCGGCCGACGTCGTGGTGGTGAATCACCACCTGCTGCTCGCCGACCTCACGCTCAAGGACGAGGGCTTCGGGGACCTCCTGCCGGGGGCGGAGGCGGTCATTCTGGATGAAGCCCACCAGGTTCCCGACATCGCGGCGCAGTTCTTCGGACAGAGCTGGTCGGTCCGGCAGGCGCAGATTCTGCTGCGCGATCTCGGCGCCGAGTTGCATGCGGCAGGGGTGCGCGCGCCGGCGATCGCCGGCGAAGTCGCGGTCATCGAAGGGCATCTCGACGATCTGCGGGGCAGTGCGCCCGGGAGCACGGGCCGCCATGAATGGGCGAGTCTCCCCGAATCGTTCCTGGACGTGTTGCCGGAACTCGCGACCGATCTTACGCGCCTGGCGGCGGAGATCGACGGCCTGGGCGCCGGCGGCGGCACGGCAAGTTGCGCGCGCCGGGCTCACAGCCTCGCGGCCGGCCTGGGCGCCTTGGCGCAAGTGTCGGAGGAGGCCGGCCTGCGCTGGGTGGAGGCCACGCCGGGCGGCTTGCTCCTGCAGTACACCCCATTCGAGGTCGCGGATCGATTGCGCGGCTACATCGAGGCGCGACCCTGCGCCTGGGTATTCACCTCGGCAACCCTCGCGATAGCGGATGATTTTACGCACTTCGCGAATCGCATCGGGCTTCCCGGGGCGCGTACGCTGCAGATCGGCAGTCCCTTCGATTATCGCGATCAGGCCCGCATCTATCTGCCGCGCAACATGCCCGAACCCCAGAGCGCACAGTTCGCCGCCAAGTTCATCGCGGCCTGTGCGCCTCTGCTCGAGGCCAGCGGCGGACGGGCATTCCTGCTGTACACGAGCTACCGCGGCCTGGCCGAGGGCGTCGCGGCGCTCAAGGCGCAATTTCCCGAGCCGCCGTTTCCCGTGCTGGTGCAGGGCCAGGCTCCGCGCGAGGCTCTCCTGAATCGATTTCGCGAACTCGGCTGTGCGGTGCTGCTGGCGACGGGAAGCTTCTGGGAGGGCGTCGACGTCAAAGGCGAGGCACTGTCGATCGTGGCCATCGACAAGCTCCCGTTCGCATCTCCCGACGATCCGCTGCTCAAGGCCCGCCTCGAGGGCATCCGGCGGCGCGGCGGCAACCCGTTCAACGAATATCAGCTGCCGCAGGCGGTGCTGGCCTTGAAACAGGGTGTCGGCCGGTTGATCCGCGATTTCGACGATTTTGGAGTGATCGTCCTCGGGGATCCGCGGCTCACCACCAAGGGGTATGGCCGGGTGTTCCTGAAGGCGCTGCCGCCGAGCCCGGTCATCACCGACGGCACCGCGGCGCGGCAGTTTCTCACCGAGCGGCTGGCAGGGAGGCGCGCGCAGCCGTCTGCGGCGGCCGCCACTTGAACATGCGGGTGCTGGCGCTCGACACCGCGACCGAAGCCTGTTCGGTGGCCATCTTGACCGAACGCGGCGTGTGCGGAGCCTTCGAAGAGGTCGGGCGCGGGCACGCCGAACGAATCCTGATGATGGTCGATGCCGCCCTCGAACAGGCGGGGCTCGCGCTTGGGATGCTCGACGGCATTGCGGCAAGTGTCGGGCCCGGAGCGTTCACGGGAGTGCGGATCAGCGTGTCGGTCGCGCAGGGCCTGGCCTTCGGAGCGGGGCTGCCGGTGGTTGCCGTGAGCACGCTGGAGACCCTGGCGTGCCAGGCCATGCGCGGCGGCGCCGACCAGGTGCTGGCGTGTCTCGACGCCCGGATGGGCGAGGTCTACTGGGGATGCTACCGGGCGGCCGCGGACGGGCATCCGGTGGCCTGCACAGCGCCTGCCGTCGGCGCCGCCACGACCATCGAGTTGCCCTTCACCGGCGCCGTCCACGGGATCGGCCGGGGCTTCGCCGCCTACCCGGCATTGGCCGCGTTGCGCGGGATCAGGCTGTCCCCCGGCGCCGACCGGGCGCTGCCGGACGCTCGGGACATGGTTCGGCTGGGTGCGAAGCGGCTCGAGGCGGGGGAGGGAATGGACCCGGCGCAGCTCACCCCTTTGTACGTGCGGGACAAGGTTGCCCTCACCGAATCGGAGCGTGTCGCGGCGAAGGGCGGCCCACGATGAGCTCGGCACGGGTGAGCGCGAAGCCGCGTTATGATCGGTCATGGAACTGTCACGCGGCGCGGTTGTAATAGCGGCTTTTAGATTAATCAACGGACTAGCGGGAAATGACGGCAAAACGCATCCTCATCGTGGAGGACGAGAAGAGTATTCGGGACATGGTCGCCTTCGGCTTGCGTCGTGCCGGTTATGATGTCCGCGAGGCCGAGGATTGCCGGGGGGCGCGGGCATGCATCGCCGACGTGCGCCCCGATCTGATGCTGATCGATTGGATGCTGCCCGACATGAGCGGGCTGGAACTGACGCGGTCACTGAAGCGCGCCAAGGATACCGAGGAGATCCCGGTGATCATGCTGACCGCCCGCGCCGAGGAACAAGACAAGGTCAGCGGGCTGGAAGGCGGGGCGGACGACTACATCACCAAGCCGTTCTCATCGCGCGAGCTGCTGGCGCGAATACAAGCGGTGCTGCGCCGCGCGGCGCCGGCCGGCGCCGCGGACACCGTCGAAGTCGAGGGGCTCAGGCTGGATGATTCCAGCCACCGCGTCAGCGCGGGCAACCGTGAAATTCCGCTGGGGCCCACCGAATACCGCCTGCTGCACTTCTTCATGACCCATCCGGAGCGGGTCTTCACGCGCGGGCAGTTGCTCGACCGGGTATGGGGGGGCAATACGTACGTGGAGGAGCGGACGGTCGACGTGCACATCCGTCGACTGCGCAAGGCGCTCGAGCCCTTCCTGCTGGAGCGGCTGGTCCAGACCGTGCGCGGCTCCGGCTACCGGTTCTCCGCACGGGAAACCTGAGACGGACAATCTCCATCCCATGGCATCGATGTGGACCTTCGCTTTGGTGCGGCTCGCGGGTATTCTGCTGGCCGGCGCGTGCGCAGGCCTGCTGATCGGACCGGTCTGGCTGTGGCTATTGGGGACCGCCTGCCTGTACCTCGGATGGCAGCTGCTGAACCTGCACCGTCTGGACCGCTGGCTGCGGTTGCGGTCGCAGATCGATCCGCCGAATCTCGGCGGGATCTGGGGGGATGTCATCGGCCAGGTCGTGCGGCTGCACCGCCGCAAGCAGTTTCACAAGCAACGGCTGGTCCAGCTGTACCGGGAACTGCGCCGCTCGACCGCCGCGCTTCCGGACGGCGTCATCATCCTGAGCAGCCAACACGAGATCGTCTGGTTCAATCGCCAGGCCGCCCGTCTGCTCGGGCTGAAGCGTCCAATCGACGTCGGACTGCGGGTCGACAACCTGATCCGCTCCCCCGAGTTCGTCCGGTACCTGCACGGCGAGGATTTTGCGGTCCCGGTGATCATTCGGCCGCCGATGCACGCCGAACTCCACCTGGCGCTGCAGCTGGTGCCCTACGGCGTCGGACAGTCGCTGCTGCTGGTCCGGGACGTCACCCGGCAAATGCGCCTGGAGGCCACGCGCAAGGATTTCGTGGCGAATGCGTCCCATGAACTGCGCACGCCCCTCACCGTGATTTCGGGTTATCTGGACACGCTCGCGGAGGACCCCTCCATCGACCAGGCATGGGCGGGTCCGATACGGGACATGCGGTCCCAAACGCTGCGCATGAACGCCATCATCACGGACCTGCTCGAGCTGTCCCGCCTGGAGTCCACGGACGGCGAAGCGCCGCGCGACCTCGTCGACGTGCCCAAGATGCTCGAACGGCTGCACCGGGATGCCCTGGCGGCCGGCGACCGGCCGCGGCATATATCCCTCGATCTCGAGTCGGAGGACGGCCTGTACGGATCCCCCCAGGAAATCGAGTCCGCCTTCACCAACATCCTGGTGAACGGAATCAAGTACACGATGTCCGATGGAGTCGTGCGCATCCGCTGGTGGTCGGACGAGGACGGCGCTTGTTTTTCGGTGATCGACAGCGGCATCGGCATTCCCGCCGAACACATCCCGCGGTTGACCGAGCGCTTCTATCGCGTCGATGTGGGGCGATCGCGCGACCGCGGCGGTTCGGGTTTGGGACTCGCGATCGTGAAGCACGCGTTGCAGCGTCATGGCGCGTGGCTCGACGTGCAGAGCATCGAAGGCAAGGGCAGCACGTTTACGTGTCACTTTCCCCATCAGCGGGTATGGCGAAGGGCGCTGTCCGCGACTGCGAGTGCGTAGCGTCACATTTATCTGGCAAACTATTGACGGGCCGGTGGATCGGCTGTAAACGATCAGCGAATGAACCGGGCGCCCCACGTGCCGGGCGCGGCGGGCCCCGCCCGGGGAAACGCGATGCGCCGGACAGATGAGGTTCGGGACCGCGGACCGGGTTCTCGAAGGCTTTCTTGCAAGGTACCTACGATCATGGAAACGGCCGATCTGACCCATCACATTTCCCGGCGCTTCAACGAAGACCTGGAAAAGGTGCGCAACCAGGTGCTGCAGATGGGCGGCTTCGTCGAACAGCAGCTCCACAAGGCCATCACCGCCCTGGTGGACGGGGACAGCCAACTCGGCGAATCCGTGGCCACCGACGACTACAAGGTCAACGGGATGGAGGTTTCCATCGACGAGGAATGCAGCCGGATCCTGGCCCTGCGGGCGCCGGCGGCGGGCGACCTGCGGGTCATCGTCGCCATCATCAAGACCATCACGGACCTGGAGAGAATCGGCGACGAGGGGGAGAAAATCGGCTACATCGCCTCGCAGCTCGCGACGATGGAGAGACCGGCGGACAAGTACCGGGAGGTCAAGCACTTGGGGAGGCAGGTCGCGCAAATGGTGCACGATGCTCTCGATGCCTTCGCACGCATGGATTCGCAGGCGGCGCTGCGCACCGCCCAGGAAGACCGGCTGGTCGACGAGGAGTACGAGTCCATCCAGCGTCAAAGCATCACCTTCATGATGGAGGATCCCCGCACCATTCGGCGGGCGCTCGAGATCATGTGGGTCGTGCGCGCGCTCGAGCGCATCGGCGATCATGCCAAGAACATCTGCGAGTACGTGATCTACATGGTTCACGGCAAGGACGTACGCCACACGGCGCTCGAGGACGTCGCCAAGCAAATCGACGCGGCCAACGCCATCGCCCGCCGCTGATGAATTCCCGCACCGCCAATTCGCTGGGCGCGCTCGCGTGCGCCGCGCTGCTGGCATACGCTTACTACGCCCAGTTCGTCATGCACCTGGAGCCTTGTCCGCTCTGCATTTTCCAGCGCGTCGGCATCTTCGCCGTCGGCGTGATGTTTGCGGCCGCGGCGCTGCATGATCCCGTGTCGTGGGGCCGCCGGGTATATGCCGCGCTGCTGGCGCTGGCGGCCGGCGTCACGATCGGCGTGGCCGCGCGCCAGCTCTACATTCAAAGTCTGCCGCCGGACGCCGTGCCGGCGTGCGGCGCGTCGCTCGACTTCATGCTCAAGGTCTTTCCGCTGACCGACGTGCTGGTCAAGGTCCTGACGGGTTCGGGCGAGTGCGCCAAGGTCGATTGGCGCTTCCTGGGTCTCGCCATGCCCGCGTGGGTGCTCATTGCGGCGGCGGCGCTCGGCGGCTTCGGCCTGTGGACGAACCTGCGGCGCCGGCCCCCCGTGCTGCGGTTCTGATGTCCACTTTGCTGGAGTTGACCCGGGACTTGATCTCGCGGGCATCCGTCAGCCCCACGGATGCCGGATGCCAGCCGCTGATGGCTGCGCGCCTCGAGAGCGTCGGGTTCGAGGTGGAAAACTTGCGCTTCGGCCCCGTGGACAACTTCTGGGCGAAGCGCGGCCGTGAGGGGCCGGTGTTCTGTTTCGCGGGACACACCGACGTCGTGCCGTCGGGCCCGACCGACGCCTGGCGCACCGATCCGTTCACGCCCGTAATCGAGGGCGGGATGCTGTATGGGCGCGGCGCCGCGGACATGAAGAGCGGCCTCGCAGCCATGGTGCTGGCCACCGAGCAATTCGTTCGCCGCCACCCCGATCATCGGGGCACCATCGCTTACCTCATCACCAGCGATGAAGAGGGGCCCTCCGTGGACGGCACGCGCCGGGTGGTGGAAGTGCTGCGCGATCGTCACGAGACGATCGACTGGTGCCTGGTGGGGGAGCCCTCGAGCGAGAAGGTGCTGGGCGACACCATCAAGATCGGCCGCCGCGGGTCCTTGAGCGGACGGCTGACCGTGCACGGCGTGCAGGGCCACATCGCCTATCCACAGTTCGCGGATAATCCGGTGCACGCGCTCGCGCCCGCGCTCGCCGAGCTGACCTCGATGACCTGGGATCAGGGCAATCAGCACTTCCAGCCGACCACCTTCCAGATCTCCAACATATCGGCGGGAACCGGCGCCCCCAATGTGATTCCGGGCGAGCTCAAAGCGCGATTCAACCTGCGATTCTCGACGGAGCAGAGCGTCGAGCGGCTCCAGGCCACGGTCGAAGCGGTGCTGGCCAAGCACCGGGTGAAGCATACGCTGGAGTGGTTCGTTTCCGGCCTGCCGTTCCTCACTGCGCCGGGAGGCGCGCTGTCGAATGCCGCTTGCCAGGCCGTGCGCGAACAGCTGGGGCTCGATCCGAAATTATCGACCGGAGGCGGCACTTCCGACGGGCGCTTCATCGCGCCCATGGGCGCTCAGGTCATCGAGTTGGGGGTGGTCAACGACACCATCCACAAGGTCAATGAATGCGTTCGAGTGACCGACATCGAGCGTCTCGCCCAAGTCTATTTCAGAACGCTCGAACTGCTCCTGGCATCGTAGTGGACCCGGCCGCCCGAGCTACTTGACGCTATAGCCCCGGCCTTCCAAGCAGGCGGCTTGCGCGCGCATGTAATCGCTGCGCTTGACGGGCGTTGCCGACGCGCTCGAACCCTGAGTCGGGTCGAACCCGGTTTGCGACGCCGCCCACCGGTGGCATTCGAATTTGTCGGTGCGCTGCTGTTCCTCGCTCTGGCCCTTCGCGGGGTAGGCCATCAGGTCGGTGCCGACCGGCGCTTGTCCGGGCGGCGGACCCTGGGCCGCCACTTGCTGTTGCAGTTCCTGGGGCGGAGCGATGGTCTGGTACTGTCCGAGATTGCCGTCGTAAACATAATAGGTGTTGTCGGCATAGTAGTAGGGAACTCCACCCCACCAGTAGGTGGCGTAATAGGGCGGCAACGCTGCGAAGTAGAGGCCGAGCCCGAGGCCGCCCCAACCCCAGCCGCCGTAATAGCCGCCCCGCCAGCCCCATCCGCCGTAGTAACCCCCATGCCAGCCAGGATAACCGTAGCCGGGGTGTCCAGAATAATGGCCGCCTGCCGGGCCTCCGAAATGGCCGCCGCCAGCGTGGCTTTGCGCCAGCGCAGGGCCGGCGGACAGCGCCAGGGCCGCGAGGGACGCCAGCAGCAGGGTCGGTCGGAGCTTCGTTAGGGTCTTCATGTGCTCACCATCCGTATTCGTCGCCGGGCAGCGCGACACGCGCTCGCCGTCGTTTCAAGCATGATCTCTCGGCGTCCATATGACGCGCATCCATCTCACATAGTTTCGACCGCAAATGACCGAGTCAGTTCAAAAAACCCTGCCGTCCGATCGGAGTCTACCGACGCCTAGCCAGGCGCGCTACCGACGCCTCGGCAGGGCGCTGCCCGCGCCAGCCGTATGCAGGCCGCCGGCAAGGCCCGGCCATTAGAGCGTTCTCGCGGGCGCCGGGGTTACGGTCATCCGCACCGTGGCCTGGCCGGAGCCGCTCAGCTGCAGCACAAATCGCTTCGTGCCGATCAGATCGAATGCGACGATCTTGCGAGGCCCCTCACAGCCATGCTGGCCCTGGAAATCGGTGGGAGCCAACAGCTTGCCGTTGGCCACCACGTCGATCCACAGCGGTGCATCGACGGCGATGCGGTAGTTGCCGGGGGCATCCAGGCGAAGCTCGGCGAGGCCGGCGTATGCGCCCTCGTTGGCCGAGGCTTTCCCGGGCGTCGTCGCAAAGGCGACCTGGCCCTGCGGGAGCAGCGTCAGCTCGTAGAGCCGGTCGACGGAGACCGACGCCGCCGATGCCGTATCCTTGCCCGCGGACAGAGGCACGTTTCGGCCCGCAAATAGCGCGAGTTCCCGGGTCACGTCCCACTTGAATCCCGTACAGGTGTCCGCGACGGCCGCCTGCGCCGTCGCCAGCACCATCACCAGCAAGGTGATCGACAGGGGTCTTCGCATGGCGTCTCCGGTCGGCGTTGTGCGCAGATTGGCAAAATAAGTTCGCTGCGTCGAGCGCGTTGGCGTACAGGTCAGCGGTTGCTGCTGAGTCCGATGGAGTCGACCACCCGGGTGACGCCCTTGGCCTCCCGGGCGGTGGATTCGGCCAATTGGCGCTCGACGTCGGTATCGAGCAAACCCGTGAGGTACACCACGTGGTCGATCGCATGGGCGTCGATCAAGTTAGGCGGTCCGAGCGCGGGATGCTCCGCGAACAGCCGCTGCACCTCGGCCGTGATGGCGGCATCGCCCGGGCAACCTCCGAAGCTGCATTTCTCATAGGCCGCGTAGGCGCCGCAGCCACCGAGCGTGCTCAAACCGATGAGCGCCAATCCGAGACCGGCAGCGGCAAATCCGTTCATGATCTCAGCATTGTGCCAGCCGCCTGGCAACCAAGCAGCGGTTGCGACTTGTTGTCCTGTCGCAACATTCTTATGTCACAATGGAATCCCGGCGAGGCCACTCCAACTCTTTGTTCCATATGGTGAATTTCGCGACCTGAGGTTTTGATGTTGCATTGAACATACGGGAATTTGCTTGACTGTCATTTATTTGTAACAATTCCTGGATTAAATCGCGCCGTGTTGAAACATCGGAGCAGACTAGTGACATACCAAAGAATCGCGCAACTCAAGGATCGAATTCACCAGGTCCTCTTTGGCTTGGGCGGCGCAGCGCTGCTCGGCACCTTGACGACGTCCGCGGCGCTGGCGCAAAGCGCTGCCGCCTCGGACGACAGCCTCACCTGGCACGGCATCACCCTGTATGGGATCGTCGACGTCGGCTTGCAATACGAAACCCACGGCGCGCCGATCAGTCCCTATTTCCCAGCCGGCAGCAACGACATCGTGCAGCCGGACAGCAACCGGTCGGTGTTCGGCGTCACCCCCAGCAACCTGAGCCAATCCCGCATCGGCCTGCAGGGTCTGGAACCGATTCCGGAAATGGGCGATTGGTCGGGCGTGTTCAAGCTCGAGACGTTCTTCAACCCCCAGTCCGGCAATATCAGCGACGGCGAGAAGTCGCTGACCCTCAACAACGGCGTAGCGCTCGCCAACCGGACGACCGGCATCGACACCAGCGTGGCCGGCCAGCCGTTTCAGCAGGCCTTTGCCGGATTGAGCTCGCCGACCTACGGCACCTTCACCTTCGGGCGCCAGAATACCCTGCTGGCGGACGGCGTCGCGAAGTACGATCCGAACTACGCCTCGCAGGCCTTTTCGGTGATCGGCTTGTCCGGCACCGCGGGGGGCGGCGGCGACACGGAGGATCGCCGGCTGGATGAATCTCTGAAGTACGTGGCGACGTTCAATCACCTGGTGCACCTGGGCCTGATGTACAAGTTCAACCAGTCGACCGGCGGAGGGAATACGGCGATTCAGGGCGATCTCGGCTTCGAATTTGCCGGCGCCTCGGTCGATGCGTTCTACGTGAAGCAGTACGACGCCATTGCCGCAGGCATCTTGAGCGCCGCGCAAGTGGCGGAATTGCCGACTCTGGCCCAGCCGGCGGTTGCCCCGGCCGTGCCCGTGCCCGGAAGCCTTGGTATCACCGCGACCAACGCGATCACCGGCACGGTGTCCGACACTACGACCATCGGGCTCATGGGCCTGTACAACATGGGCGCGTTGAAGTTCTTCGCCGGCTACGAGAACATCAAGTTCGAAAATCCGTCGACGCCGTTGCTGCCGGGCTATGTCGACATCGGCGGCTACCGGCTGGCGTTCGTGAACAACGATGCCTACACGGTCGAGAAGATCCTGCAGGTCTACTGGGCCGGCGTCAGGTACACGGTCGTTCCGGACCTCGATCTGGCCGTCGCCTATTACGGGTATCACCAGAGCGCCTACGGCACCGGCAAAGATGCCAACTGTTCCACCAACGTCTCCGGCACCTGCAGCGGCGCCCTCGACGCGGTCTCGTTCGACGCGGACTACCGGTTGACCAAGCGCTTCGACGCCTATGCCGGCCTGATGTACTCCGTGGTCTACAACGGATTGTCGGAGGGGTACCTGCAGAGGATCAGCGTGAACCCGACGATTGGCATCCGCTACAAGTTCTAATTCGAAGTATGCTATCGGCCTCATGACCTCGCCTCGAGGTCATGAGGCCGGAGTCGGTCGCGGCGGGGGCTGCGCACCTTGGGATCCCGCACGGGAGACCCTGAGGCTCCGCGGGGGAGGGGACCGCTGGAGGTGCCATGACGACGAGCGAGACAGGCAAGAAGCGCAGGGGCTGGAGCTGGTGGTACCTCCTGTTCGGCATTCAGTTCGCCGTGGCGTTGTGGCCGCCCTTCTACAACAAGTTCGAGCCGACGCTGTTCGGCATCCCCTTTTTCTACTGGTTCCAACTGCTGTGGGTGCTCGTCAGCGCGCTGCTCACCGCGGTCGTCTATTTCGCGACCGACCATTAGGATCCTCCAGTGAGCGACGTGAACTGGATTGCGCTCGGCATCTTTGCCGTGATTTTCGGCCTCATAACCTGGCTGGGCTTCGCCGCCGCGCGCTGGCGCCGGGGAGATCTGGACCAACTGCACGAGTGGGGGCTGGGCGGGCGGCGGTTCGGCACGCTCATCACCTGGTTCCTGGTGGGCGGCGACGTCTACACCGCGTACACCTTCATCGCGGTGCCCGCGCTCGCGTTCGGGGCCGGTGCGGTCGCCTTCTTCGCGGTGCCCTATACCGTCATCATCTATCCCTTGCTGTTCCTGGTGTTTCGGCGCCTCTGGCACGTGTGCCACCGCCACGGATACATCACCGCGGGCGATTTCGTGCGGGGCCGGTTCGGCAATCGCTGGCTGGCCCTCGCGATCACGCTCACCGGGATCGTCGCGACGATGCCGTACATCGCGTTGCAGCTCGTCGGCATCCAGGTCGTGATCGGGGCGCTGGGGGTGTCGGGATCGGGCCTGGCGGGCGATCTGCCGTTGATTCTCGCCTTCGTGGTGCTGGCGGCATTCACGTATTCGAGCGGCCTGCGCGCGCCCGCCTCGATCGCGGTGGTCAAGGACGTCCTCATCTACATCACGGCGCTCGCGGCCGTGATCGTCATTCCGGTCGAACTCGGCGGATTCGACAAAATCTTCGCAGCCGTGCCGGCCAAGAAGCTCCTGCTGGCGGTCCCGGGTCCGGGCACCACGGGTTCCTACAGCGCGTATGCGACGCTGGCGCTGGGCTCGGCCTTCGCGCTGTTCCTGTACCCGCATTCGCTCACGGGCATCCTGAGCGCAAGCAGCGGCCGGGCCATCCGGCGCAACGCGGCGATGCTGCCGGGCTACTCGTTCATGCTGGGACTTCTCGCGTTGCTGGGTTTCTTCGTCATCGCGGCCGGGGTCGACAAGCTTCCGGAGTACGCGGCCGGTTTCAAGCAGTTCGGCAACAATTTCGCCGTTCCGGCGCTCCTTCTGCACAGCTTTCCCTCATGGTTCGTGGGCATCGCCTTCGCCGCGATCGGCATCGGCGCTCTGGTGCCGGCGGCCATCATGTCGATCGCCGCCGCCAACCTGTACTCGCGCAACATTCACCGGGAGTTCATCAACCCGAATCCCACCGACCGGCAGGAGGCGCGAATCGCCAAGATCGCCTCGCTCATGGTGAAGGCCGGTGCGCTGGTGTTCATTCTCTTCGTGCCGACGCAGTACGCCATTCAACTGCAACTCCTGGGCGGCATCTGGATCATCCAGACGCTGCCCGCGGTGATGCTGGGCGCGTACACGCGCTGGTTCAATTCATGGGCGCTGCTCGCGGGATGGGCGGCCGGCACCTATGCGGGTACTGCCATGGCGGTGGCGAGCAAGCTGACTCCGACATTTGCGCTCGTGATAGGCGCGCATACCTTTCCAGGTTACACTGCCGTGTATACCGTGATGCTCAATCTTGCCATCGCAATCGTGCTCACTCCTGCGTTCAATGCGCTCGGTGGGCGGGGCGGAGCCGCCGATCGAACGGCCGCATCCGACTATCACGAGTGAGCGTTCATGGATCTCGCGCCGACCTCGCGACTGCGAAATGGTCATCACAGTGAAATCTCGGGCATCGATACTCGCGAGTTATTCTCGGCCCTCCGGGCCGACCCACAATGAAAGGCGCGCCCTCATGCAAAGCACTGCAATGATGAACATCAAACATTCGTTGGCGATGGGCGCGGCCGCGTTGCTGTGTACCGCGGCCATCGGGTCCAACATCGCGCGGGGGTCCGACATTTCGGGCGCCGGCGCCACGTTCCCGTACCCGGTCTATTCGAAATGGGCGGACGCCTACAGGAAGCTCACCGGAGTCGGCCTCAACTATCAGTCCATCGGCTCGGGCGGCGGCATCAAGCAAATCAAGGCGAAGACGGTCACGTTCGGCGCCTCCGACATGCCGCTGAAGCCCGACGACTTGAAGGCCGCGGGCCTGGTTCAATTCCCGATGATCATCGGCGGAGTCGTCCCGGTGGTGAACGTCAAGGGCATCGCCCCCGGACAGCTGCAATTGGACGGTGCGACCATCGCCGCCATTTATCTCGGCGACATCGCCAAATGGGACGACCCGCAGATCAAGCGGCTCAATCCGAAGCTCGCGCTTCCGGGCACCGCGATCGCGCCGGTATACCGGTCGGACGGCTCCGGCACCAACTTCCTCTTTTCGGATTACTTGTCCAAGGAAAGCGCCAAGTTCAAGTCGACCATCGGCGCCAACTCCTCGGTGCAATGGCCCGCCGGCATCGGCGCGAAGGGCAATGAGGGGGTGGCCAATATGACCACGCAGACCGACGGCGCCATCGGCTACGTGGAGTACGCCTTCGCGAAACAGAATAAAATGGCCTACGCCATGCTGCTCAACAAGGCGGGCAAGCCCGTCGGGCCGAGCGCGGCGTCCTTTCAGGCGGCGGCGGCGAACGCCGACTGGGCGCATTCCGACAGCTACTATCTCATCCTCACCGACCAGGATGGCGCGACCAGTTGGCCGATCACGGGCGCGAGCTTCATACTGATGTACCGGGAGTCGCCGGATCCGGCCGCGGCGGGCGAGGCGCTGAAGTTCTTCGCCTGGGCCTTGAAGGACGGCGCCGGTATGGCCGCCGATCTCGACTATGTGGCGCTCCCCGCATCGTTGGTTGGCCAGGTCGAGGCAACCTGGAAGTCCGCCATCATGTCGGGCGGCCATCCCGTGTGGAGCGGCAAGTAGTGGCCTCGGGAGTCTAAGGTTCCGGCCTAGATCAAACCCGCGTCCGGGAGCGAAACTGACATCGTGGCGATCATCGATCCGAGGCACGCCGCAAAGCAACTGGTTTACGAGAAGAGCTTCAAGGCCGCGACCCTGGCGGCCGCGATACTGGTGCTGCTCATTCTCGGCGGGGTTGCGATTTCCCTGATGATCGGCGCGTGGCCGGCCCTGCGCCATTTCGGATTTTCGTTCGTGATGACCGAGGTCTGGAACCCGGTCACGGATGAATACGGCGCGTTGGCGCCGATCTACGGCACCGTGGTGACTTCCCTCATCGCCATGGCGATTGCCGTGCCGGCAGGCTTCGGCATCGCCCTGTTTCTGACCGAAATGTGCCCGCCCGTGTTGAAGCGCCCGATCGGCACGGCCGTCGAGCTGCTGGCGGCGGTCCCCAGCATCATTTTCGGCATCTGGGGGCTGTTCGTGCTCGCACCGGTACTGCAGCGCCACACCGAGCCCTGGCTGATCGAGCATGCGCACTCGATACCGGGGCTCAACAAGCTGTTCATGGGTCCTCCCTATGGAATCGGCATACTGACGGCGGGCGTGGTGCTGGCCATCATGGTCCTGCCGTTCATCGCCGCAACCATGCGCGACGTGTTCGACACCGTGCCCGCCATGCTCAAGGAATCCGGCTACGGCCTCGGGGCCACCACCTGGGAAGTCATCTGGCACGTGGTAGTCCCGTATTCACGCGCGGGCATCGCGGGAGGCATCATGCTGGGGCTGGGGCGAGCCCTGGGGGAGACCATGGCGGTAACCTTCGTCATCGGCAATGCACATCGCATCAGTTCATCGCTGCTGGCGCCGGGAACGACCATCTCGTCGTCCATCGCCAACGAGTTCACCGAGGCCGTCGGCGACCTGTACACGTCGTCGCTGATCGCGCTCGGATTGCTGCTGTTCATCATCACCTTCTCGGTCATTGCGGCGGCGCAGGCCATGCTGCGCCGGCTCGAGCGCCGGGTCTCGGGATAGCCCATGAATAGGCGCGCCTTCCGCAAGGCAAAAAACGGGGCATTCCTCGTTCTGTCCCTGATCGCGACCCTGATCGGCCTGGCCTGTCTGGCCGCCATTCTCTGGACGCTGATCACGCGCGGCGTGTCGGGCATGTCGCTGCAGGTGTTCACGCAGATGACGCCGCCGCCGGGCAGCGAGGGCGGCTTGCTCAACGCGCTGTACGGCAGCGCCGTCATGACGCTCCTCGGCATCCTGATCGGCGCCCCCGTCGGCGTGCTGGCGGGCACCTACCTCGCCGAATACGGACGCGACTCCCGCTTGAGCATTGCCGTCCGCTTCATCAACGACGTGCTCCTGAGCGCGCCGTCGATCATCATCGGCCTGTTCATCTACGAGATCGTCGTGGTTCCGATGGGCCACTTTTCGGCGATTGCGGGCTCCATGGCCCTGGCGATCCTGGCGATTCCGGTCACGCTGCGCACCACCGAGGACATGCTCAATCTCGTGCCTCCCGGCATGAAGGATGCCTCCGCCGCGCTGGGGGCGTATCCCTGGCGGACCGTCGTGAGCGTATTGTATCCGGCGGCGCGCAGCGGCATCGTCACCGGACTGCTGCTGGCGGTCGCGCGGATCAGCGGAGAAACCGCGCCGCTGCTGTTCACCGCGCTCAACAATCAGTTTTGGAGTACGCACCTGAACGCGCCGATGGCGAACCTGCCGGTCGTCATCTTTCAATTTGCGCTGAGCCCGTACAAGGAATGGCAGCACCTGGCGTGGGCCGGCGCGCTCGTCATCACGCTCGGCATCCTCGTCCTCAGCGTCTCGGCGCGCATCGTCCTGTCCTTGCTGCAGGCCCAGCGGGGCTCCGGCCGATGATTCCCTCCGCCAAGACGCCGAGACACCTGAAGGCGCGGGGACCTCTCCCGGCCGGGCCGCCCGACGTCATCGACACGGGGCCGCCCAAGATCGAGATTCGGTCGCTCAACTTCTATTACGGCAACGTCCAATCGCTGAACAACATCAGCATGACGTTGGCCGACCGGTGCATCACCGCCTTCATCGGTCCTTCGGGATGCGGCAAGTCGACCCTGCTGCGGGTCATCAATCGAATGTACGCCCTGTACCCGGAACAACGGGCCGAGGGCGAGGTCCTCATCGACGGCAGGAACATCCTGGACCCCTCGGTGGACGTCGCGGAATTGCGCTACCGGGTGGGCATGGTGTTCCAGAAGGCCACGCCGTTTCCGATGTCGGTGTTCGACAACGTGGCCTTCGGGTTGCGGTTGGCGGGGGGCGTGCGCGCCTCGGACATCAAGGAGCGCGTGGAGTCCGCGCTGCGCGATGCGGCGATGTGGGACGAGGTCAAGGACAAGCTCCATGCCGATGGGCGCAGCCTGTCCGGCGGCCAGCAACAGCGGCTGTGCATTGCGCGGTGCATCGCGGTGCAGCCGGAGGTCCTGCTCCTCGACGAACCCACCGCCGCCCTCGATCCGATCTCGACGCTGCGCGTCGAGGAAACCCTGCAGGCGCTCCGCGAGAGATACTGCATCGTGGTGGTGACGCACAATCTGCAGCAGGCGGCCCGAGTCTCGAACGTCACGGGCTTCATGTACCTGGGGGAACTCGTCGAAGTCGGCCCGTCGCGCGAGATATTCACCTCCCCGAAGAGCCGGAAGACCGACGATTACATCACCGGCCGGTTCGGTTGAGGCACGCCTGAATGCAGGACGGAGCCGAACCCCGCAACCCCGCCGCCGCCCATCCGCCGGCGGCGCGCGACTGCGTGCACGACCCGGTGATGAGCGCGCGCGGCGTCAACGTCCACTACGGCGCGAAGCACGCGGTCAGGAACGTGAGCCTCGACATCGGACGCAATCAGGTGCTCGCCATGATCGGCCCCTCGGGCTGCGGCAAATCGACCTTCCTGCGCTGCCTGAACCGCATGAACGACACCATCGCGAGCGCGCGGGTCGACGGCAGCATCACGCTCGAGGGCCAGGACATCTACGGCCCGAAGCAGGACGTCGCGCAGCTCCGGGCGCGCGTGGGCATCGTGTTCCAAAAGCCCACCCCGTTTCCGCATTCGATCTACGAGAACGTTGCGTATGGGCCGCGCATCCACGGCCTCGCCCGCAATCGCGGCGACATGGACGAGCTGGTCAACGGCAGCCTGCAGCGCGCGGGACTGTGGGACGAGGTCAAGGACCGGCTGTCGCAGCCCGGCACCAGCCTCTCCGGCGGCCAGCAGCAGCGGCTGTGCATCGCGCGCACCATCGCCGTGAACCCCGAGGTCATCCTGATGGACGAGCCCACGTCGGCCTTGGATCCGATCGCGAGCGCCCGGATCGAGGACTTGATCGATGAGCTGCGCGCGAACTACGCCATCGTGATCGTGACGCACAACATGCAGCAGGCCGCGCGCGTGTCGCAGCGCACGGCGTATTTTCACCTGGGCGATCTCGTCGAGGTCGGACCCACGGACCTGATATTCACCAATCCGCAGCAGAAGCTCACCGAGGACTACATCACCGGCCGGTTCGGCTGATTTTCCGGGCCGGTCATTTCCCGGCAATGAGCGATGAATCGCCGCAGGGAGTCGGACACGACCTTCCTGTCGTGATGAATGAGCGTGAAGCGGCGAGTGAGCCGGGGCAGCCGGGTGGGGAGCACGCACAGCCTCCCGGCGGCCACCAGATCCTGCACGACGCATCTCGACAGGCAGCACAGCCCGATCCCCTCCGCGGCGGAATTCTTGATCGATTCGGAGCTCCCCAGGGTGAGCGCCGAGTGAATCGCCGGGAGATGCGGCAGGAGAATCCGTTCGACCGTTTCGCGGGTGCCGGATCCGGGTTCGCGCAGCAGCCATAGCGCCCGGCTCAGTTGCCGCGGGGTCAGTCTGCCGCGCCTCGCGGCCGCGGCCAGCGGGTGATCCACCGACGCGGCGATGACCAGCTCGTCCTCGATCCACGGCATGACGACGAGATCCGATGCGTGGCACGGGCCCTCGATCAACCCGAGATCGGCCGCGAATTCGCGCACCGCCATCACGACGGTGCGCGTGTTGCCGATTTTCAGCTCGAGCCGCGCCGCGGGACACAGCTCCCGATACCGGGCCAGCACCGGCGGCAGGATGTAGTTGCCGATGGTGGTGCTCGCGGACAGGCGCAGATCGACGAAGGAGGACCCGTCGGCGGAGGCGAACGCGGCCTCGAGGTGCCGCGCGCCGTCCAGCACGGCGAGAGCCGTGGGCAGGAGCGCCCGTCCGTTGTCGTTCAGCAGCAGGCGTTTCCCGATACGGTCGAACAGCCGCGCTCCCAACACGCGCTCCAATTCGAGGAGGGCGGCGCTGGTCGCGGATTGCGACAGCGGCACGCTTTGCGCCGCCGCGGTCGTGCTGCCGGTGTGGGCGATGGCGCGAAAAATCTCGAGCTGCCTTAATGTGAGACGCATCTTGCAGCTCGATATTAACCTAAGAAATAGGTTGGTTATACAAAAACAATCTGTTTTACCAATATTGAGCGCGGGCCCATAGTGCTGTGTGCTTCCCAAACCCATCGCAACCGACCCCAGGAGCACGCCAAAACTCCCTGAACCCCCGTCCGGCGGCCCGCGCCGGCACCGTCCGGCGGATTTCCGGATTTGGCTGGACCGCATTCCGGGGCTGCTGCTGGCGGGTGCGCTGGGCCTGGCCGCTCTGAAGCTCGCCGGGGCCGGCTGGCTTCGGGCCAACGGCATCAGCGCCCTGACGGTGGCGATCGTCCTGGGCATGATCGTCGGCAACACCGTTTACCCGCGTTTTGCGCAGGTTGCCGCCGGCGGGGTCACGTTCTCGAAGCAATGGCTATTGCGCGCCGGGATCATTCTCTACGGCTTGCGCCTGACGTTTCAGAACATCGCCGATGTCGGCATCGCCGGGGTCGCCATCGACGCGATCGTGCTGTCCAGCACGTTCGGGCTGGCGTACGTCCTGGGCACGCGCGTGTTCGGCATCGATGGCAAGTCGGCGATGCTGATCGGCGCCGGCAGTTCCATTTGCGGCGCGGCGGCCGTCATGGCCGCCGAGCCCGTGCTGAAGGGCAGCGCCGAACAGGTCGCCGTGGCGGTGTCGACGGTGGTGGTCTTCGGCACGCTCGCGATCTTCCTCTATCCCGCGCTCTATCATCTCAACATCCGGCATGCCGTGATCGAGATGTCGCCCACGGCATACGGCATCTACGCCGGCTCCACGATTCACGAGGTGGCGCAGGTGGTTGCCGCGGGGCGCGCAATCGCCGATACTGCCGCGGACACAGCCGTCATCACCAAGATGGTGCGAGTCATGATGCTGGCGCCGTTCCTGATTTTACTGTCGATGTATACCGCGCGCAGCCCGGTTCGGGCGGCCGCGCGGCACGGCGCGCCGCGGACCGGCCGTATCGTCGTTCCGTGGTTCGCTCTCGGATTCGCGGCGGTCGCGGGCCTCAATTCCCTGTCGATCATTCCCAAATCGGTCGTTGCCGCAGGCATCGATGCGGACACCGCCATCCTGGCAACGGCCATGGCCGCGCTCGGCGTCTCGACCCACGTCTCCGCCATACGCACCGCCGGCATCAAGCCCCTGGCGCTCGCCGCCATGCTCTTCGCCTGGTTGATACTGGGCGGCCTCGCGATCAATCTCTGCGTGGCCAGGGCGCTGGCCTGATGGACGCCGATCCGCAGTCACGCCGACGCTTTCTGCGCACCGCGGGCGCGGCCTTGGGCCTGACCGGCATGCCGTGGCGCGGTTTCGCAGGCGCCGCGAGCCCTCCGGGCGCCGTGAACCAACCGTTCGGCAACGGTGCGCGGGAACTGGTCGCGTACCCGCAAAAGCGGCCGCTGCTGCGGATCACGGCCCGGCCTCCGCACCTGGAGACGCCGTTCTCGGTGTTCAACGGCGGCGTCATCACGCCGAACGACGCATTCTTCGTGCGCTATCACCTTGCGAACATCCCGCTGTCGGTGGACTTGAATGCGTACCGGCTGCGGATTCGCGGACACGTTGCATCCGAGCTGTCGCTCTCGCTGGCCGAATTGAAGGGTCTGGGAGAGGCGCGCGAAGTCGTCGCGGTCAATCAGTGCTCCGGCAACAGCCGCGGGTTCTCGAACCCGCGCGTCTTCGGCGCCCAGTTGGGCAACGGGTCGATGGGCAATGCCCGTTGGGTTGGGCTGCCGCTCAAAGCGCTGCTCGACAAGGCCGGCGTCCTGCCGGCGGCGAAGCAGGTGACCTTCAACGGGCTCGATTCGCCGGTGCTGCCCAGCACGCCCGACTTCATCAAGGCCTTGGATGTCGACGTCGCCATGCAACCCGACGTTCTGCTGGCGTGGGGCATGAACGGCGGGGACATCCCGCTGTTGAACGGCTATCCCCTCAAGCTGGTGGTGCCGGGCTTATTCGGAACCTATTGGGTCAAGCACCTCTCGGACATCGAAGTCATCGACGCGCCCTTCAGCGGGCACGACGCGTTCTTCATGACGACCGCCTATCGGGTTCCCGACAACGACTGCGCGTGCGTCGCCCCCGGAACCGCGCCGGCGAAGACGCGGCCGATCGGGCGGCTCAAGGTCCGCTCCTTCATCACGAGCCTGCCCAACGATGCCGTGGTGACGCTCGATGCGCCCATCGTGCTCAAGGGCATTGCGTTCGACGGAGGGTCCGGCATCAGGAGCGTCGAGGTGTCGGCGGACGGCGGCCGCGCATGGCGCGAGGCGGCCTTGGCCGGGGACCTGGGCCGCTATTCGTTCCGCGAGTGGACGCTGCGGTTCACTCCCCGGGAACGCGGGCCCATGGAGTTGCGGGTCCGCGCGACGGCAGCGAGCGGCGAGACCCAGCCCGACCAGGCCACGTGGAACCCCGCGGGCTACGCCCGCAATGTGATCGAGTCGATCCGCGTCATGGTGGCTTGAGTGGGCCTTGCGCCGCTCCGCTTAGGGTCGCTCTGCGGCCTGTGTCTCGCCGTCGGCGCGTGCGCCGTCGCGGGCGGTCCGCGGGACATCCGGCTCCCGCAGGACACCGCCGTCCTGAAGGCGTCCGCGGCGCCGGGCTACGATATCGCACGGACGAAGTGCGGAATCTGTCACTCGGCCGACTACATCAACCTGCAGCCGCCCGGCATGAGCCTCGCTCAATGGTCCGCCGAGATGGTCAAGATGCAGCGCGCCTACGGCGCGCCCATCGACGACGACGACATCAAGCTCCTGGCGGTTTACCTCACCACCGAGTACGGGGATGCGAGCACCGTGGCCGCATCGCGCGCGCCGTGACGGTAGCCCGCGCCCGGCACAGCGTCAGTCCACGTTGCGCAGCAGGTCGTTGAGCGATGTCTTGGCACGGGTCTGCGCGTCGACGCGCTTGACGATGACCGCGCAGGCAAGGCCGTACTTGCCGTTGCCGGAGGGCAGCGTGCCCGGAACGACCACGGCGCCCGCGGGTACGCGCCCGTAAAGGACCTCATCGCGTTCGCGGTCGTAGATGCGCGTGCTCTGCCCGATGAAGACGCCCATTGAGATCACCGCCCCCGCCTCGACGATCACGCCTTCGACGATCTCCGAGCGCGCCCCGATGAAGCAGCCGTCCTCGATGATGGTGGGGCTCGCCTGCAGGGGTTCCAGCACGCCGCCGATGCCGACCCCGCCCGAGAGGTGCACGTTCTTGCCGATTTGCGCGCAGGACCCGACGGTCGCCCAGGTGTCGACCATGGTGCCGGTGTCGACGTAGGCGCCGATGTTGACGTAGCTCGGCATCAGGACGACGTTTTCCGCGACGAAGGCGCCGCGCCTCACCGTTGCAGGGGGCACGACCCGCACGCCGGCCGCCGCAAACCGGGCTTCGTCCCAGCCGCTGTACTTGAGCGGGACCTTGTCGTAGAAGGCCAGCGGACCCGCGGCTTGCGGGGTGTTTACGGCAACCCGGAAGGAAAGCAGCACGGCCTTCTTCAGCCACTGGTGCACCCGCCAGCCGTCGGGTCCCTTCTCGGCCACGCGCAGGCGCCCGGAATCGAGCAGCTCCAGCACCGACTCGATCGCCCGCACGAGTTCGGGGGAGGCGTTCCGCGGCGTGAGCTGCGCCCGGTTGTCAAAAGCGGCCTCGACGGCCGTTCGCAGATCGTCATTCGTCATGTCACACCACGTAGGAGGCGCGCGACGGATCGCGGCGATCGAGCGCAGTCACCAGGGAGTCCTGGACGCGCTCGCAGGCCTCTGCCGAGAGAACCTGTCCGTCGTCATCGGTAATGTAAAAGACGTCCTCGGCGCGCTCTCCGACGGTCATGATCTTCGCGCCGTGAATCGCCACCCGCTCGGCCTTGAACACCTTGCCAACCTCCGACAGCAATCCGGGGCGGTCGCCGGCGATCAATTCGAGGATCGTGCGGGCGTTGCGGGAATCCACGCTGCAGTTGACCTGGGTGGGCGTCGAGAACATGCGCACCTGCCGCGCCGCCCGCCGCGTGACGGTGAGCGGCGAATCCTCCGGCTGCCGGAGGTTGCGCCATAGACCGCGCTCGATCTCGGTGATGCGCTCGGGATCGGCGATCACGGCGCCGTTGTCCTCCAGCACCACGTACGTTTCCAGGCTGAAGCCGTTCGCGCTCGTGATGAGGCGCGCGTCGACGACGTTGAGGCCCATCTGATCCAGCACCGCGGTGGTGCGGGCGAAGCTGTGCAGGTGGTGCGGCGTGTAGGTGAGCACGGCCGTGCCGCCGCGCTCGGAGAGCTGGCGTATCGCGACGAACGGCGAGTCGTCCCGCGAATCGCGCCCGGCGAGCGCGGTGGTTTGCCACGCGATCTCCTCCGGGGTGTACCGGAGGAAATAGGCTTCGGTCCACTGGGACCACACGGCCGCGATGGCCTCCGGCGGTATGGACGGCATCCTCTCGCGGGCGTGGGCCTGCGTTTCGCGGATGAGCTCCTCCTGATCGACCGGAGTCTCCAGCCCCCGGCGCAGCGCGCGCTTGGTGCGTTCGTAGAACTCCTCGAACAGGCGCGCCTTCCAGGTGTTCCAGAGCTTGGGGTTGGTGCCCCGCACGTCCGCCACCGTCAACACGTACAAATAGTCGAGATGCGCCTGGTCGCCGACGGTCTTCGCGAACGCGTGGATGACTTCGGGATCGCTGATGTCCTTCTTCTGCGAGGTGATGGACAGGATCAGGTGGTTGCGCACCAGCCACGCGACCAGGCGCGCCTCGTACCGGGCGAGCCCCTGTTCGAGGCAGAAGGCCTCCGCGTCGACGGCGCCCAATTCCGAATGATCGCCGCCCCGGCCCTTGGCGATGTCGTGGAACAGCGCCGCGAGATAGGCGAGCTCCTGCCGCGGCAGTGATTGCATGATCTGGCTCAGGGCCGGGAACTCATGGTTGAACTTCGGGATGGCCAGGCGGCGCAGGTTGCTCACCACGAACAGCGTGTGGGCGTCCACGGTATAGGCGTGAAACAGGTCGTACTGCATCCGGCCTACTACACGGCCGAACGCGGGAATATACCGGCCCAGTACGCCGTAGAGATTCATCCGACGCAGCTCGTGCGTCACGCCGACCGGCGCGCAGAGAATCTCGATGAACAGGCGGTGGTGGCGCGGGTTCTGGCGGAACTCCTCGTCGATGAGCGAGACGTGGGTGCCGATCAGGCGGATGGTCTCGGCGCGGACCCCGCGCACTTCGGGATGCTGCTGGAGGAGAACGAACAGCTCCAGCAGCGCCGACGGATAGCGCGCGAAGACATCCGAGTGCGTCACTTCGAGGTAGTCGTTGCGTATCTGGAAGCGCGCGTTGAGGGGCACCGGCGGGCCGCTCTGCGTGAGGATCGCCTCGCGGAAGAGCTGCAGGAGCATCTCGTTCAGCAGGCTGATGTCCATCACCGTCCGGTAGTACTTCTGCATCAGCTGTTCGACCGCCAGGGTGAAGCTGGCGTCTTCGTAGCCGAACAGCTTCGCCAGCTTGATCTGGTAGTCGAACAGGAGCCGGTCCTCCCGGCGGTTGGTGAGCATGTGCAGCCCGAATCGGACCCTCCACAGGAAGGATTGCCCGGCCTTCAACTTGCGCAGCTCCTCGCGCGTCAGGAATCCATGGGCCACCAGCTCATCCAGCGTGTCCGTGCCGAAATGACGCTTCGCCACCCAGCCGATGGTCTGGACGTCGCGCAATCCCCCCGGGCTCGACTTGACGTTCGGTTCGAGGTTGTACGCGGTGTCGAAGTACCGGTGGTGGCGCTCGGTCTGTTCGCGGCATTTCGCCTCGAAGAAATCCTGCGACGACCACAGCCGGTCCGGCGCGAGGGCGCGGCGCATGCCGGCAAACAGGGACTCCGGCCCGGCCAGCAGTCTCGCCTCGAACAGGGTGGTGGCCACGCTGATGTCGGCGAGGCTCTCGCGCTGGCAATCGTCGATCGATCGCACGCTGTGTCCGACTTCGAGCCCGATGTCCCACAGGAACGTCAGGAACCTCTCGATGTCGGGCTGCCAGTCCGAGGAATCGCTCTTCGGCAGCAGCACCATGATGTCGATGTCCGAGCTCGGGTGCAGCTCGCCGCGGCCGTAGCCGCCGACGGCGACCAGCGCCAGATCGTCCGCGAACCGTCCCGCATGGCGAATCCACGCGGCCCTGAGGGCGATGTCGACGAGGCGGGCCCGGTCGCGCACCAGGTCCTCGATCGCATCGTCGACCACGAAGCGCTGCGTGAGCAGCTCCGTGCCGTGTTCCAGCACCTGCCGGAACGCAATGGGGGAGTATTGGCCGTCGCGCAGAGCGCCCGGGGCAGCCGCCAAATAGGGCCAATCCGCGCCAGGTTGCAGGGTTCTGTGGCGTGCGGTCAAGAGGCCGCCGCCACGGCGGGATCGGCCGCGCCTTCGGCGCCGGCCTGGATTTCCCTCGCGCTCAAGGTCAGCACCTCGTACCCCGAGTCGGTCACCAGGATCGTATGCTCCCACTGCGCCGACAACGATTGGTCCTTGGTGACGACGGTCCAGCCGTCGGGCAGGAGCCTCACGTCGCGGCGCCCGGCGTTGATCATGGGTTCGATGGTGAAGGTCATCCCCGGGACGAATTCCAGCCCGGTGCCCGGCCTGCCGTAATGGAGCACCTGAGGATCCTCGTGGTAGATCCTGCCGATCCCGTGCCCGCAATATTCACGAACCACGGAGAAATTGTTGCTCTCGGCGTAGGTCTGGATCGCATATCCGATGTCGCCCAGCCGGGCGCCGGGCCTGACCGCGCGGATGCCGAGCCACATGGCCTCGCGGCACACCTCGGACAGCCGCCGCGCGAGTACCGGAGCCGCGCCCACGAAGTACATACGGCTCGTATCGCCGTGAAAGCCGTCGCTGATCACCGTGACGTCGATGTTGAGGATATCGCCGTTCCTGAGCTTCTTGCTCCCCGGGATGCCGTGGCAGACGACGTGGTTCACGGAGGTGCATATGGTCTTCGGGAACCCGCGGTAGTTGAGATTCGCAGGAACCGACTTGAGTTCATCCACGATGAAGTCGTGGCAGAGCTTGTCGAGTTCCTCCGTGGTGACCCCGGGCTGCACATGGGGCTCGATCATGTCGAGAACACTGGCTGCCAGCCGGCCGGCGGCCCGCATCTTGTCCTGCTCCGCAGGCGTTTTGATGGTCACGTTCATGGAAGTTGGGACTTTGTTTCCGATGGGCGTTCATGGTATAAAGCGCGGCTATTTTTAACAACCCCGCACGCGTGTCGTCACAATCGGCCGGGTGCCCGGCGGATGCCGCGGAAGCTCGAAGGGCGTTGCCTGAAGAGGTTCCGGGGCCTAAGACGGGTTGCCGATTGGGATGCGCGGAGGCTCAACCCGACAAGGAGATCGATTACATGACCAGCGTGTCCATGCGACAGATGCTGGAAGCGGGCGTCCATTTCGGACATCAAACCCGCTTCTGGAACCCGAAAATGGCCCCATTCATTTTCGGCGAGCGGAACAAGATCCACATCATCAACCTCGAGAAGACGCAGCCCCTGTATGCCCAAGCCTCCGCCTTCATCAAGGGCGTTGCGGCCGAAGGCGGGAAGATCCTGTTCGTCGGAACCAAGCGTTCCGCCCGGGAGGCCGTCCAGAAAGAGGCCTTGCGCTGCAACATGCCTTATGTCAATCAGCGCTGGCTCGGCGGGATGCTGACGAATTTCAAGACCATTCGCCAGTCCATCAAGCGGTTGAACGAACTCGACGACATGGCCCAAAACGGGACTCTGGAACGCCGCGGCAAGAAAGAGGCGCAGATGCTGCGCCGTGAGATGGACAAGCTGTTGCGCAGCCTCGGCGGAATCCGCGAGATGACCGCGCTGCCCGACGCGCTGTTCGTCATCGACGTCGGACACGAGGAGATCGCCATCCATGAGGCACGCAAGCTCGGGATTCCGGTGGTGGCCGTGGTCGATACGAATTGCTCGCCCGAGGGCATCGACTATGTGATCCCGGGGAACGACGACGCGATGCGCGCCATATTGCTGTACGCGGGCGGCGTAGCCGACTCGGTGCTCGAAGGCAAGGCGTCGCTCCCGGAGGTGCCGGTCGGCGAGGACGAGTTCGTGGAGCTGGACGAGGAGGGCAACCCGAAGAAGCGCAGCGCTGGCGGAGCCCGTCGGCCCGCACAGGCGCCCTCACGCGGCGCACGCAAACCGCCCCCGCGCCGCAAGGTGCCGGTCACCGTCATTCCCGGCGCCGCGGCGGTGGCGGCCGCCGGCGACGAGGCGGAGATCGACGACGCCGATGTGCCCGATGCGGCGCCGGCCGAAACCCGGCCCGCGAGTGCGCCCCGGCGCCGGCCGGTGGGCCGAAGCGCGCCTCGTCGCGGCGCATGAGGACGGGCGTCTCGAGAGGCCGCCTCGCGCGTTCTCTTGGAGCCACGCCCGGCGATTTGTTGGCGAACAATTGAGGAAGGCTGCCCGCGGCAGCCTTGAACACCATGAACATTACGGCAGAAACGGTCAAGCAACTGCGTGAGCGTACCGGCGCAGGGATGATGGAGTGCAAGAAGGCGCTCGTCGAGACCCAGGGCGACCTCGATGCGGCGGCGGAATTGATGCGCAAGAGCGGCCTGGCGAAGGCCGACAAGAAGGCGGCGCGCGTCGCGGCGGAGGGCGCGGTCATTGCGGAGCGCGACGGCTCGAACGCGGTGCTGGTCGAGGTCAATTGCGAGACGGACTTCGTCGCGCGAAGCGATGAATTCCAGGCGTTCGCCCGCGATCTGGCCAAGGCGGCGCTCGCGAAGTCCCCGGATACGCTCGAGTCCCTGCTCGGATCCCCGAGCGGCGAGGGCAGCTTCGAGGAGCGGCGCCGGGCGTTGATCGCGAAGATCGGCGAGAACATTTCGGTGCGGCGATTCGCGAGGATCACGGCGACCGGGGCGCTCGGCGCCTACGTCCACGGCGGGCGCATCGGTGCGTTGGTCGCTCTCGAGGGCGGCGACGAGGCGTTGGCCCGCGACCTGGCCATGCACGTCGCGGCGGCGAATCCCGCCTACGTCGATGCCGGCGAGGTTCCGGCGGCGGTGCTCGACAAGGAGCGCGAAATCCTCACCGAGCAGACCAAGGGCGAGAAGAAGCCGCCCGACATCATCGCCAAGATGGTCGAAGGCCGGTTGCGCAAGTACCTGGCGGAAATCACGCTGCTCGGGCAGCCCTTCGTGAAGGATCCCGAGATCACGGTCGAGAAGCTCGTCAAGAAGGCGGGCGCCAAGGTGGTGCGATTCGTCCGCTACGAGGTGGGCTCCGGCATCGAGAAGAAGCAGGACGATTTCGTGGGCGAAGTCATGGCCCAGGTCAAGGCGCAGCAGAAGGGCTAGGACGCGCAGAATCGAAACGCACATGAATGACCCCGCGCCCGCGGGGTCTTTTATAGTAGGGTACTCAAGATGACGACCACCAGCAGCCCCACTGCACGCTACCGCAGGATCCTGGTCAAGCTGTCCGGCGAGGCGCTGCTGGGCGGCGAGGACTACGGCATCGACCCGAACATCCTGAAGCGCATCGCGGGCGAGATCGTGGATCTGACCCAGATGGGGGTGCAGGTCGCGGTGGTTCTCGGCGGCGGCAATATCTTTCGCGGCGCCGGGCTCGCGCGCGCCGGGATGGATCGCGTCACGGGCGATCACATGGGCATGCTGGCCACCGTGATCAACGCGCTCGCGCTGCAGGACGCCTTGGAGGCCCAAGGCACCTACGCCCGGGTCATGTCCGCGATCCGGATCAACGAGGTTTGCGAGGATTACATCAGGCGGCGTGCGGTTCGCCACCTGGAGAAGGGCCGCGTGGTCATATTCGCGGCCGGCACCGGGAATCCGTTCTTCACCACGGATACCGCGGCATCCCTGCGCGCCATCGAGATCAACGCCGAGATTCTCCTGAAGGCGACCAAGGTCAACGGAATCTACGATTCCGATCCGCAGCTGAATCCGGACGCCAGGCGCTATGCGAGGCTCACGTTCGACAAGGTCCTGAGCGACCGGCTCAACGTGATGGACGCGACGGCCATCGTAATGTGTCGAGAAAATAACTTGCCGCTTCAGGTATTCAACCTGTTCAATGCGGGCGACCTGGTGCGTATCGTTCAAGGCGAGGACGTCGGAACCGTCGTCTCCGCCGGATCCTGAGGGGGCCCGTTCACATGCTCGATGATCTGAAGAAGGACGCAGCGCAACGCATGGCGAAGTGCGTCACCACGTTCCGGGACCAGTTGAAGAAGCTGCGCACCGGCCGCGCGCACACCAGCCTGATCGAACACATCAAGGTCGACTATTACGGGTCGGAAATGCCGCTCAACCAGGTGGCCAACGTGGCCACCGAGGACGCCCGGACGCTGACGGTCACGCCCTGGGAGAAATCCATGGTGCCCGTCATCGAGAAGGCGATCTACAAATCCGATCTCGGGTTGACCCCGAACACGGCCGGAACCCTGATTCGCATCTCCATGCCGGCGCTCACCGAGGAGCGGCGCCGCGACATCACCAAGGTCGTGCGGTCGGAGGCCGAGGCCGCCCGCGTTTCGGTGCGCAACGTGCGCCGCGAGGTCATGACCGAATTGAAGGAAATGCTCAAGGAGAAGCTCATCGCCCAGGACGACGACCGCCGCGCCCAGGATGAGGTGCAGAAGCTGACCGACAAGCACGTCGCGGAGATAGACCAGGCCATGGCGGAGAAGGAAAAGGAGCTGATGCAGGTCTGACCCATGCAGGACCCGCAATCATCGTGACCACAATGGCCGACTCGCCGCAGCACGTCGCAATCATCATGGACGGCAACGGTCGATGGGCCCGCTCGCGCGGGTATCCGCGGGCCGCCGGTCACCGGGCGAGCGTCAAGGTGGTGCGCCGGGTCGTGGAGGAGTGCGCCGGCCGCGGCGTGCAGTTTCTGACCCTGTTTGCCTTCAGCAGCGAAAATTGGTGCCGGCCCCCCGACGAGGTCGGGATGCTCATGAGTCTCTTCCTGGACGTGTTGCAGCGTGAAGTCGACGACCTGCACCGCAGCGGCGTGCGCCTGCGCTTCATCGGCGACCGCGAGCTGCTGGGCAACGCGCTGGCGCAGCGCATGCGCGATGCGGAGACATTGACGGCGGGGAATTCGGGCCTGGGGTTGATGGTGGCCCTCGGCTACGGCGGCCGGTGGGACCTCACGCAGGCCTGCCGCTCGCTCGCCGCCGAGGCGGCTGCCGGCACGCTGCAGCCGTCCGAGATCGACGAATCGCGGCTGGCCTCGCGACTGGCGCTGTCGGGGATGCCGGATCCCGACTTGATGATCCGCACCGGCGGCGAACAGCGCATCAGCAACTTCCTGCTGTGGAATCTCGCCTACACCGAGATGTATTTCACCGACGTCCTGTGGCCCGAGTTCGGGCCGGCCCAGCTCGATGCGGCCTTCGAGTTCTTCGCGCGCCGGGAGCGCCGCTTCGGGCGCACGTCGGCGCAGGTCGCGGTGAAGGCCAATGCTTAAGGTCCGCATCCTGACCGCGGTCATCCTGGGCCTGGGGCTGCTCGTGAGCTTGTTCCTGCTGCCGGCGCGCTGGACGGTCGTGGTGTTCGCGGCCGTCTTCACGCTGGCGGCCTGGGAGTGGTCGGGCTTCGGCGCGCTGCACAGCCGGGCTGCGCGTGCCGCCTATACGCTGGGGATCACCGCGCTGCTCGCGATCTGCTGGCGGTGGACCGAGGGCGCTGCGCACCTCCTGCTGCTGCTCGAATTGGCCTGCCTGTGGTGGGTGGCCGCGCTCGTATGGTTGTCCCTGGCGCCGGGACGACATCGCCCGGCGGTGGCGCTCGCCTGTGGCGTGCCGGTGCTGGTCCCCGCATTCATCGCGCTGGCGCGCGTGCTGCTCGCCTCGCGGGGCTTTGCCCGCGGCCCGGAGATGCTGCTGTGGATGCTGCTGCTGGTGTTCGCCGCCGACATTGGCGCCTTCTTCGCGGGGCGCCGGTGGGGGCGCCACAAGCTGGCGCCGCGCGTCAGTCCCGGAAAGACCTGGGAAGGCGCGCTGGGCGGGCTCTTGGCGGTGGCGATGGTTGCGCTGGCGGGCACGCGGCACTTCGACCTTCCGGTTGCGGCCGGTGTCGGCTTCGGTTGCGCGGTCGGCGTGTTTTCCGTCATCGGCGACCTCACCGAGAGCATGTTCAAGCGCGCGGCGGGCCTCAAGGACAGCGGCAGCGTGCTGCCCGGCCACGGCGGCATCCTGGACCGCATCGACAGCGTAACCGCCGCGGGACCTCTCTACGCACTGGGGTTGTACGGGTCGGGAGCGATCGAATGAGCGGACCGTGCGGCATTGCCATACTGGGCTGCACGGGCAGCATCGGGCGCAGCACTCTCGCGGTGATCGCGCTGCACCCGGAGCGGTTTCGAGTCGCCATGCTGGGCGCCAATCGCAACTGGGAGTCGGTCGTCGAGCAGGCACGGCGTTTCTCACCAGACGTGGTGGTCCTGGCCGATCCTGCCGCCGCGGCCCAGGCGAAGGCGGCCCTCGCGGCCTGCGGCTCCACGACGCGTGTCGAGAGCGGCGCCCCGGCGCTCAGCCAGGCCGTGGCGGGCGACAACGTGCACATGGTCATGGCGGCGATCGTCGGCGCGGCCGGATTGCTGCCGACCCTCTCCGCGGTGCGCGCGGGGAAGCGGGTGCTGCTCGCGAACAAGGAGGCCCTGGTGATGGCGGGCCGGCTGCTGATGGAGGAGGTGAGCCGCGCAGGCACCGAAATCATCCCCATCGACAGCGAGCACAATGCGATCTTTCAATGCATGCCGGCGGGCTATCTGCCCGGAGGCGCGGCTCCGGGGGTCACGCGCGTGATCTTGACCGCCTCCGGGGGACCCTTCCGGACCACCGACCTGGCGCGCCTGACGCACGTCACGCCCGACGAGGCTTGCAATCACCCGAAGTGGAAGATGGGCCGCAAGATTTCGGTCGACTCCGCGACGCTGATGAACAAGGGGCTGGAGGTCATCGAGGCGACGTTGCTGTTCGGACTGCCCGAATCGCGGGTGGAAGTGGTGGTGCATCCCCAGAGCCTGGTCCATTCGCTGGTGGAATACACGGACGGATCGCTCCTGGCCCAGCTCGGCGCCCCGGACATGCGCACTCCGATCGCACAGGCGCTGGCGTGGCCGGACCGGGTGGCCTCGGGTGTAGAATCCTTGAACATGAGCCAGGTCGGCCGGTTGGATTTCGAACCGCCGGACCACGCGCGCTTTCCCAGTCTCGGATTCGCCCGGGCGGCGGCCCGCGCCGGCGGTACGGCGCCCGCCGTATTGAACGCGGCCAATGAAGTGGCGGTCCAGGCCTTTCTCGACCGGCGCTTGAACTTTACGGGCATTGCCGCGGTCATTGACAAGGTATTGCAGCGCCTCGACTCCACTCCCGTCAAGGCTCTGGGGGATGTATTGGATGCGGATGCCGCCGCGCGACGCATGGCGGACTCGCTGATTGAACTGGGCACTGGAGCCTTTGCATGAAAATATTGATTTTCATCGCCGCTTTTCTGGTGGCCATAGGGGTATTGGTCGCCGTTCACGAGTTCGGGCATTACTGGGTGGCCAAGCGGCTGGGCTTCAAAGTCTTGAGATTCAGCATCGGATTCGGCAAGCCGCTCCTGACGCGGATCGGTCGCGACGCGGACAAGACCGAGTACTGCGTCGCCGCGATTCCTCTGGGTGGTTACGTGAAGTTGCTCGACGAGCGCGAAGGCGACGTGTCGCCGGCGGAACTGCACCGCTCCTTCACCCGCAAGCCCATCGCACAACGCATCGCCGTGCTGCTCGCCGGGCCGGCCATGAACCTGATTTTCGCCTCTCTGCTGTATGCGACATTGGCGATGTTGGGATCTCAGGTGGTGAAGCCGGTGGTCGGCCAGATCCGGCAGGACAGCCCGGCTGCCGCGGCCGGGCTCGAACGCGGCGACGAGATCGTGCGCGTCGGCGATCGCGGCGTCGATGATGTCGAGGAGCTGCAGATCGCGCTGATCCGAAGGTTTTCCGGCGACGGCGTGGTGCCGCTGGTCATCAGGCGCGGCGGCCGCGAGGAGGCGATCACCCTGCGGGTCGCCGGCGACCGCGTGGCCCTGACCGAGCCGGGCCGTCTGCTTCCGGGGCTGGGCTTCGACCTGGCGACCTGGTCCGCGAAAACCATGGTCCAGGAGGTGCCCCAGGGCAGCGCGGGCGCCCGTGCGGGCCTGCGCGCGGGAGACCGCGTCATGTCCGTGGACGGGCAGCCGGTGGTCAACATGGTGGACTTCCAGTCGGCGGTCAGCGGGGCGCCGGGACGCGAACTCACCATCGAAGTCGAGCGGGCGGGCGCGCGATTGCGTATCGTAGCGGCCGTGCCGCGCGTGATGGAGGGGGGGCGCCCCATCGGGCGGCTGGGGATCACCCTCGAGGAGGGTACGCGGGAGTGGCCGCCGGGACTCGTCGGCGTGCGCCGTGCGGGACCGGTGGCCGCGCTCGGACTGGGCATCGAGAAGACCTGGGACATGTCGTCCCTGACGGTGCAGATGCTGTGGAGAATCGTCACCGGACAGGTATCGGCGAAGAACATCAGCGGACCGATCAGCATCGCGGAGTTCGCGGGGATCAGCGCCTACCTGGGGTTGGCGGCGTTCCTCGGGTTTCTCGCGATCATCAGCGTGAGCCTCGGCGTGCTGAACCTCATGCCGGTGCCGCTGCTGGACGGCGGCCAGGTCGTCTATCAGCTGGTGGAAGCCGTGAAGGGCAGTCCGCTGTCGGAGCGGGCGCAGAACTTTGGCCAGCAGGTCGGCATCGCGCTGCTGGTCGTATTGATGAGCCTCGCGTTCTATAACGATATATCAAGACATTTGAATTAACGGGATATCATGATTCATCGAGTTTGCAATCGGTCGTTGTCGCGTGCGGCCTGAATTCAGGCTTTTCGGCCTGGTGGCTCTAGCCATCCAGCCGTTGGGGTCCGCCGTCCACGCGCAAGCGCCGGCGCCTCCTTCACAGGAAAATTTCACCGTCGGGGATATTCGCGTCGAAGGGCTGCAGCGAATTTCCGAAGGAACGGTGTTCAACTATCTTCCGGTGAACATCGGCGATCACCTGGACGGGCAGCGCATCGGCGAGGCGATGCGGGCGTTGTACGCCACGGGCTTCTTCCGCGACGTGGAACTGCGGCGCGACGGCAACACCCTGCTGGTGGTGGTCATCGAGCGCCCCTCGATCGCGAAGTTCGAGATCAAGGGCAACAAGGACATCAAGACGGAGGACCTGCAGAAGAGCCTCCGCAACGTGGGTCTCGCCACCGGCAAGACGTTCGACCGGTCGGTGCTCGACGAAGTGAAGCAGTACCTGACCGACCAGTATTTCAGCCGCGGCAAGTATGCCGTGCGCGTGGACACCAAGATCACCGAGCTGCCGGGCAACAAGGTCGACATCGTGGTGGACATCAAGGAGGGCAAGCGCGCCAAGATCGAGATGATCAACCTGGTGGGCAACACCAAGTTCAAGGAAAAGGACGTTTTGGCCGGCCTCGAGCTGCATACGCCGAACTGGTTGTCCTGGTACAAGCAGGACGATCGTTATTCGCGCGAGTCGCTGACCGGCGATCTCGAGAAGCTGCGCTCCTACTACATGGACCGCGGCTACGCGAACTTCCAGCTCGAGTCGACTCAGGTGACCATTGCGCCTGAGAAAGACAACATGTACATCACCGTGAACGTCAACGAAGGGGACATCTTCAAGGTCTCCGACATCAAGCTCGCGGGAACGATGGTGGTTCCGGAGCCGGAGCTGCGCAAGCTCCTGCTCATCAAGCCGGGGGACGTGTTCTCACGCAAGGCCGTGACCAGCTCGCAGGAGCTCATGAGTTACCGCCTCGGCGCCGACGGCTACGCGTTCGCCAAGATCGACCCCGTGCCGACCCCCGACAACGACAAGAAGACCGTGTCCATAACGTTCTTCATCGAACCGGGCAACCGCGTCTACGTCCGGCACATCAACTTCAACAACATCACGGCGATCAACGACGAGACGCTGCGCCGCGAAATGCGCCAGCTCGAGGGCGGCTGGCTGTCCAACTCCGCGGTCGAGCGCTCCAAGGAGCGCCTGCAGCGGCTGCCGTACGTGGAGAAGGTCGAGTTCGAGAACAAGCCGGTCGCCGGAAGCGCCGACATGGTGGACGTCGACTTCAACATCAAGGAGGGATTGCCGGGCCAATTCGGCGGCGGCATCGGTTACTCCGAAGCGCAGAAGTTCAGCTTGAACGGCAACTTCGTGCACAGCAACTTCATGGGGACCGGGGATCGCGTCGCCGTCGAGATCAACGCGGGCCGGTACAGCAAGAGCTACGTGCTCTCGCAGACCAACCCCTATACGACCATCGACGGCGTCGCGCGCACCGCATCATTGTCGTACCGTGACATCACGCAGTTCGTGGCGGCCAGCTCGAAGTTCTCGACCAAGCAGCTCACGCTGGCGAACCAATGGTCGTACCCGATCACCGAGTATCAATACCTGCAGGCGGGCGTGTCCGCGAACAAGAACGAACTGGTCGTCTCGCAGGGCTACAGCGCGCAACAGGCGGTCGACTGGGTCAAGGACAACGGCAGCACGTTCGAGCGGCAGCTCGAGGACACCAACGGCGACGGCGTCGTCAATTCGCTCGACAGTCCCTACACCGTCTACGGCACCGATTTCTACACCTACGAACTCACGGCGGGCTGGAACTTCGATACGCGCAACCGGGCCATATTCGCCGACCGCGGCTTCCACCTGGCCGTCTCCGGGCGCTATGCGCTGCCCTTGAGCACCGTGCGGTATTACGCATCGAACTTCCAGTACCTGCAGTACATTCCCCTGTGGCACCACTGGCTTCTGTCGTTCAATTCGACCCTCGATTACGCCGAGCCGCTGGGCAAGACCACCGCGCTGCCGCCCTATTTGAATTATTTCGCCGGCGGCCCGGACAGCGTGCGAGGGTTTCGCGAGAGCACCCTCGGCCCCCGGGACAACATCGGCATCGGCAACCCCTATGGGGGCAATTTGCGGGTGGTCGATCGCCTGGAGCTGATTTTCCCGGTTCCCGACAAGTGGAAGAGCGCCGCGCGGATCAGCTGGTTCTACGACATGGGCAACGTTTTCCAGACGGGGAACAAGGTGCAATTCCTGGGCGAAGATGACATTACGCCGATCAACTATCACTTCAATTATGATAATCTGAAGCGGTCGACGGGCATCGCAGTGCAGTGGCTTGCGCCCCTGGGATTGTTCCGGTTCTCGTACGGGGTACCGTTGAACGCATACCCGGGCGACACGGTGAGATTCAACGACGAAACAGAGCGCTTTCAGTTTTCCATCGGTCAAGCGTTTTGACCCTCCATCAATCGAGGTCCTAAAGAGCAACATGTCGACTTTCAATCGCAGCATTACGTTCATGGCGCTGTGCCTGTGCGGGCTCCTTTGCGCCCATCCGGCACGTGCGGAAGTCAAAATGGGCGTCGTGAATTTTCAAAAGTTGCTTGAGGAGGCCCCTCAGACCAAGGCCGCCATGCAGGCGCTCGAGAACGAGTTCGCGCCCCGGCGCCGCGATCTGCTGACCATGCAGAACGACCTGAAGGCCAAGGACGAGAAGTTGCAGAAGGAGGGTGCCGTCATGGCCGAGGCGGATCGCGCCAAGGCCGAGAAGACCCTGCGCGATCAACAGCGCGAGTTCTCCCGCAAGGCCGGGGAGTTCCAGGACGACGCATCGACGCGCCGCAACGAGGAGATCGGCAAGGTGCAGCGCTACCTGGTGTCGGAGATCCAGGCCTACGCCAACGCCCAGGGCTACGACCTGGTGCTGGGTGACGGCGTGTTCTTCGCGAAGGGACCGCTCGACATCACGGCGAACGTGCTGGCGGTGCTCAACACGAAGCCCGTGACGCTGCCGCCGTCGCCGCCGGGCGCGCCCGCCGGCTCCGCCAAGCCCGCCACCCCGCCCAAGTAGGCCGCAGAGCGCTGGTCTTTGCGCCGAGGGAATGTGCGCACGTGCATAGCCTAGGCGAGCTGGCGGTGCGGTTCGGACTGGAGTTGCACGGCAACCCTGAGTTGAGCGTGGCGGGAGTCGCAACGCTCGCTCAGGCGACCGAAGGCACATTGAGCTTTTACGCCAACTCCCGCTACAAGAGGCATCTGGCCTCGACGCGGGCCACGGCGGTGGTGCTGAGCCCCGGCGATCTCGCCTTGTGCCCGGTTGCGGCACTGGTGGCTCCCAACCCGTACCTCGCCTATGCGCGCATCGTGACCCTGATGCAGCCGGCCGCGCCCATGGCGGCGGGCATCCATCCGAGCGCCGTCGTGGCGGCCACGGCGGAGGTTGCCGCCTCCGCGTCGGTCGGCGCGCTGTGCGTGATCGAGGCGGGCGCCGTGATCGGGGAGCGCTGCAGTATTGGCGCCGGGTGCACCATTCAGGCCGGCGCGCGCGTCGGCAACGACACGCAATTGATGCCGCGGGTCACGCTGTACCAGGCGGTGAGGATCGGGGAGCGCTGCCTGCTGCATTCCGGCGCGGTGATCGGCGCCGACGGCTTCGGCTTCGCGCCGGATCAGGGCGTTTGGTTCAAGGTGCCGCAGGTGGGCGGCGTACGGATCGGGGACGACGTGGAAATCGGCGCCAACACGACCATCGACCGCGGCGCCATCGGCGACACGATCGTCGATGATGGCGTAAAGCTGGACAATCAGATCCAGGTGGCTCACAACGTGGTCATCGGGGCGCATACGGCGATAGCCGCCTGCACCGGAATTTCAGGAAGCACCACCATCGGCCGTCGCTGCATGATCGGCGGCATGGTGGGATTCGCGGGGCATTTGACGATTGCCGACGACGTGACGGTCACCGGCTGCAGCCTAGTGAGCGCTTCGATCAGGCAGGCTGGGAGCTACTCGAGCGGCATGCCGGCGGTCGGGTCCCGGCTGTGGCGGCGCATGGTGGCCAATTTGAGGCGACTCGGGAAAAGGAGCGATGATGGCGGAACCCTGCCGGATGGATATTGAAGCGATCATGCGGCAACTGCCGCACCGGTATCCCTTCTTGTTGGTGGATCGCGTGCTGGCCTGCGAGCCCGGCAAGTACGTGCATGCCCTCAAGAACGTGACCTTCAACGAGCCGTTTTTCCCGGGACATTTTCCGCATCGGCCCGTCATGCCGGGTGTCATGATCATCGAGGCGCTGGCGCAGGCCGCGGGAATCCTCGCGTTCAAGACGGTCGACGTCATTCCGGACAACGATACGCGATTCTATTTCGTAGCGATCGACAATGCGCGGTTCCGCAAGCCGGTTGAGCCGGGCGATCAGCTGATACTGAAGGTCGTGCTCAAGCGCGCCTTCAAGGGCATCTGGAAGTTCGCCTGCATCGCGGAAGTAGAGAATCAGGAAGTGGCGTCGGCGGAGATCATGGTGGCGCCCGAGACCAAGCCGCCGGATGCGAAGGCGGCCGCGGTCGCGGGAGACGAAGGATGATCGATTCGCGCGCGGTGGTATCGCCGCAAGCGGAAGTCGCGGCGAGCGCCGAGATCGGACCGTTCAGCATCATTGGGCCGGGCGTGAGCATCGGCCCGGGCACCTGGGTGGGACCCCATGTGGTCATCAACGGCCCGGCCCGCATCGGCGCACAGAACAAGATCTACCAGTTCGCATCGATCGGCGACGCTCCGCAGGACAAGAAGTACAAGGGCGAACCGACCCGGCTCGAGATCGGCGACCGGAACGTGATCCGGGAATTCGTGACCGTGAACCGCGGCACGGTGCAGGGCGAAGGCGTGACCCGCATCGGCGACGACAATCTTCTGATGGCCTATTCGCATGTGGCGCACGATTGCCGCGTCGGCAACCAGATCGTCCTGTCGAACGTGGCGACCCTCGGCGGCCACGTCGAGATCGGCGACTATGCGATTCTCGGCGGGTTGTCGGCGGTGCATCAATTCACCCGTGTGGGCGCCTATTGCTTCATTGCCAACAACGCCGCGGTGACCCGGGACGTGCCGCCCTACGTCCTCGCGGTGGGCCAGCCGGCCGAACCGCATAGCGTCAACGGCGTGGGATTAAAGCGGCGCGGGTTCACGGACGAGCAGATACGGAATGTCCGGCGCGCCTATCGCGTGCTGTACCGTTCCGGCTTGAAATTGCAGGCGGCCCTGGACATGCTCGACAAGGCCGCCGAAACCCAGGCGGAAATCCGCCCCTTCGTCGAGTTCATCAGACGCAGCTCCCGCAGTATCGTCCGCTGACGGGCCCTCGATGAAGACGCCGCTGCGGGTGGGTCTGGTGGCTGGGGAGGCGTCGGGCGACACGCTTGGCGCCGGCTTGATCCACGCCCTGCGCCGGCTGGCTCCGGACGCGGAGTTCTTCGGCGTCGCCGGGCCGAAGATGCGCGCCGCCGGGTGCGAGGTGTGGGAGCCGTCCGACTCGCTGGCCATCATGGGCTTGTTCGAGGTGCTTCGCGATCTGCCGCGGCTGGTGCGGTTGTTGGGGCGGCTGCGCCGATCGTTCATCAAGGCAAGGCCCGACGTCTTCGTCGGTATCGATGCGCCCGACACCAATTTGCGCCTGGCCCGGGCCATCCACCGGGCCGGCATACCGACGGTGCAATACGTGAGCCCCCAGGTGTGGGCATGGCGGCAGAATCGCGTGCGCGGCATGAAGTCCTCGATCGACCTGGTGCTGTGCCTCCTGCCGTTTGAAAAGCGCTTCTTCGACGAGCAGGGAATTGCGGCCGAATTCGTCGGGCATCCGTTGGCCGATGCCATACCGCTCGCGGTCGATCGGGCGGCGGCGCGCCGCATGCTGGGCCTCGGCGACGCGGAGATCGTGGCATTGCTTCCGGGCAGCCGGCGCGGCGAGGTGACCCGGCTGGCGGCGGATTTTGCGCGCATCGCGCGGTGGCTGGCCGTGCGGCGGCCCGCGCTGAAGTTCATCGCGCCGATGGCGAGCCGCCGCGTTCGCGACATTTTTGCCGCGGCTCTCGAGCGCATGGCGCCGGGCGTTGCGGTCACGCTGCTCGACGGGCAGGCTCAGACGGCCCTGATCGCCGCCAACGTGGTCCTGGTGGCCTCCGGCACGGCAAGCCTGGAGACCGCCCTCTGCAAGCGCCCGATGGTGGTGGTCTACCGGCTGGGAGCGCCGACCGCCTGGCTCATCAAGAGCCTGAACCTCGTGAAATCCAAATACTTCGCCCAGCCGAATCTGCTTGCAGATCGGCGCGTCGTCGGCGAGTATTTTCAGGACGCCATTGTTCCGGAGTCGATCGGAGCCGAACTCTTGATGTGGCTGGACGACACTGCCCGGCGGGAATCCTTGGAGCGCGAGTTCCTGGGGCTGCACGCGGCTCTCAAGCTGGATGCCAGCGCGCGTGCGGCGAAGGCCGTGCTCGCGCTCGTCTCGCGCGAGCGGGCCCGGCGGCCGGGTGCGCCCCGCCCCGAGGGGGCCGCATGAGCTGGGTAGTGGCCGGGGTCGACGAGGCCGGACGCGGGCCGCTGGCAGGGCCGGTGGTCGCTGCTGCAGTGATCCTGCGGCCGGATCGCCCGATACCGGGCGTCGCCGATTCGAAGGTGCTGACCGCGGACGAGCGCTCGGCCTTGAACGCCGCAATCCGGCAACGCGCGCTGTGCTTCGGCATCGGGTGGGCCGATGCGCGGGAGATCGACGCGCTCAACATTCTCCACGCCACGTTTCTCGCCATGCGGCGCGCGGTGCTGTCCTTGTGGCGCCGCCCGGATATGCTGCTGGTGGACGGCAACCGACTGCCCCAACTCGGAGGCCTCGGGGGGGCGCTCGAAGCGCGTGCCATCGTCAGGGGCGACGCCACCGAGGCGGCGATAAGCGCCGCCTCGATTCTGGCCAAGACGGCCAGAGATCAGTTTATGAATCAGATGCATGCGATCTATCCTGAATATGATTTCGCACGCCACAAGGGTTACCCCACGCCCTTGCACCTGCGGCGGTTGGCGGCGCACGGGCCTTGCCCCCTGCATCGGCGGTCGTTTGCCCCGGTGGGGATGGCATGAATCAGTTCGTCCACCTGCGCTTGCACACCGAGTATTCGTTGCTCGACGGCATCGTGAGGGTGCCGGAATTGATGGCTGCGGTCGTCGCGGCCGGCATGCCCGCCGTGGCGCTGACCGATCAAAGCAACCTCTTTGCCATGGTGAAGTTCTACAAGGAGGCGATGAGCGCGGGCGTCAAGCCCTTGATCGGCGTGGATGCCTGGATACGCGAAGCCCGCGCCGGAGCGCACGCCGGGTCGGCCCAAACCGGAGCGTCCCGCGCCGTGTTCCTATGCCAGAACCTCGCGGGTTACCGGAATCTGACCCGGCTGGTGACGCGATCCTTCCTCGATGGGCAGCAACGAGGCGCTCCGATGATCGAGCGCGCGTGGCTCGAGCCCGCGGCCGTCGAGGGGCTCATCGTGCTCTCCGGCGGCCAGGACGGCGACATCGGGCAGGCGTTCGCCCGCGGCAAGCACGATGAGGCGGCGCGCTGCCTCGACCGCTGGCAGGCATTGTGCGGCGATCGCTTCTACCTCGAAGTGCAGCGAACCGGCCGCACCGGCGAACAGGGATACGCCGAGGCGGTCCTGGACCTGGCGCAGGCGCGCGGGGTCGCCGCGGTCGCGACCAACGACGTGCGCTTCCTGACCAAAGGCGAGTTCGAGGCTCACGAAGCCCGCGTGTGCATCCACGACGGCGCCTTGCTCGCCGACCCCGGCCGGGTCCGGCGCTATGCCGAGGCCCAATACCTCAAGAGCCCCTCGGAGATGGCGGAGTTGTTCGCCGACGTGCCGGAACTCATCGTCAACACCGTCGAGGTGGCCCGGCGTTGCTCCCTGGAGATCAAGCTGGGCGCTTCCATGCTGCCCGCCTATCCCGTGCCCGCCGGCAGCACCACCGAGGACTTCCTGCGCGAGGAATCCGAGCGCGGAATGCGGCGGCGGCTCGGCGAGGCGAGCGCGCTCAGGAACCCGCCCGCCGACGCAGCCGTCTATGCCGCTCGACTGGCCCTGGAACTCGGCGTCATTTGCAGCATGGGCTTTGCGGGATACTTCCTGATCGTGGCCGACTTCATCCGCTGGGCGCGCGAAAACGGAGTCCCCGTGGGACCCGGCCGCGGCTCGGGGGCCGGCTCGCTCGTGGCGTATGCGCTCGCGATCACGGACCTCGACCCGATCGAGCACGACCTGCTGTTCGAGCGATTCCTGAATCCCGAACGCGTATCGATGCCGGACTTCGACGTCGACTTCTGCATGGAAGGGCGGGACCGCGTGATCGAGTACGTCGCGAACAAGTACGGCCGCGAACGCGTGTCGCAGATCATCACCTACGGCACGCTGGCGGCAAAAGCCGTGGTTCGCGACGTCGGCCGCGTGCTCGGCCACAATTACGGCTACGTCGACAAGATCGCGAAGTTGATACCCTTCGAGATCGGCATGACACTCGAAAAGGCGTTGGCGCAGGAGGAGGAACTGCGCCGTCTGTACGAGGGCGACGAGGCGGTGCGCGATCTGATCGATCTGGCGCGCTCCCTGGAGGGGCTTGCGCGCAATGCGGGCACGCATGCCGGCGGCGTGGTCATAGCGCCTTCCGTGCTCACTGACTTCACGCCGCTCTATTGCGAGGAGGGCAGCAACGCGCCGGTCACGCAGTTCGACAAGGACGACGTCGAGGCGGCGGGCCTGGTCAAGTTCGACTTCCTCGGGCTGCGCACTCTCACCGTCATCGACTGCGCCGTGCGCGTGATCAACGTCGAGCGCGAGCGCCTGGGCGAGCCCCGGCTCGTGATGAGCGCGTTGCCCATGGACGACGCATCAACCTACGAGCTGCTCAAGAGCTGCAGGACCACCGCGGTGTTTCAGCTCGAATCGCGCGGCATGAAGGACCTCATCCGCCGCCTGCAGCCCGACCGGTTCGGCGACATCGTGGCGCTGGTCGCGCTGTTCCGCCCGGGCCCGCTGCAGTCCGGGATGGTCGATGATTTCATCGCGCGCAAGCACGATACCAGCGGCGCGACCATCGACTATCTGCACCCCGACCTGAAGCCCGTCCTGGAGGCCACCTACGGGGTGATCCTCTATCAGGAACAGGTCATGCAGATCGCGCAGATCCTCGCCGGCTACACCCTCGGCGGCGCCGATCTCCTGCGCCGCGCGATGGGCAAGAAGAAGCCGGAGGAGATGGCCAAGCAGCGTTCGATCTTCGTCTCCGGCGCCGTGGCTCGAGGCGTGCCCGAGGCGCAGGCGACCATGATCTTCGATTTGATGGAGAAATTCGCCGGCTACGGGTTCAACAAGTCCCACTCCGCCGCCTATGCACTGCTCTCCTATCAGACCGCATGGCTGAAGGCGCATTATCCCGCGGCATTCATGGCGGCCGTGCTGTCGGCGGACATGGACAAGACCGACAAGGTGGTCACGCTCATCGACGAATGCGCCGGGATGAAGCTCGCGGTGGAGCCGCCGGACGTCAACGAGTCGGCGTACGCGTTCCAGGTGTCGGGAACGGCCAGCATCCGATACGGCATGGGGGCCATCAAGGGCGTGGGCGAGTCGGCCGTGCAGGCCATCATCGAGGAGCGCGCCGCGCACGGCCCTTATGCGGGCCTCCCGGACATGTGCCGCCGCGTCGATCTTCAGCGCGTCAACCGCCGCGTGTTCGAGGCGCTGATCCGTTCCGGGAGCCTCGATCGAATCGGAGCGAATCGCGCCTCGCTGACCGCGCAGCTGGAGCGCTCGCTGCATCTCGGCGAGCAGAATTCCCGCGCTGCGAGCGTCGGACAAGTCGACTTGTTCGGCCTCAGCGCCGCGGAAGAGACCCCGGTTGCGGATTGGACCGAGGCGGAGCGCCTGGCGGGCGAGCGCGAGACGCTGGGCCTGTTCCTGAGCGGGCACCCCATCACGCCGTACCTGCCCGACCTCAAGGCGCTGGGCTGCGCGCGCCTCGCCGACGTGGGCGGACCCCGGCCGGCGTCTGCGAAGCCGTCCGCGTCGGGCGAGCGAACGTGGTCGGCCGGCAAGCCGGCGACCGTCGGCGGCCTCGTGCTCGAGATCCGCCGCCGTCCCAATCGCGTGACGCTGATCCTCGACGATCGCACGGGGCGGCTGGAGGTCGGCCTGTACGAGGAGACCTTTCAGCAGCACCGCGACATCATCGTCAAGGACGCCATAGTGGTCGTGGAAGGCTCCCTGCGCTACGACGAATTCATCGAGGCGTGGCGCCTCCAGGCCAAGTCGCTGATGGACATCGACCGCGCCCGCGAGCGGTTCGCCCGGCGCCTGTGGCTCAAGTGGCCGGAGGCCTTCGACGGCCCTGCCGGCATGAGCCGATTCGAGGAGATTCTGAGGCCGCATCTCCGCGGCCCCTGCGGAGTGAGCGTGGTGGTATCGCGGGCCGAATGTTCCGGGCGGCTGAATCTGGGCGATGCCTGGTCGATCCGTCCGTCCCGGGAGTTGTTGGATAAATTGTCGGCCCTGGTGGGACGCGACGGTTGGTACTTGGTGTATGGTTCGCGAAGTGAATCTCGCGGCGAGGAAAGCTCGACATGGCAATGAATTTTCTGGAATTCGAACAACCCATCGCGGAACTCGAGGCGAAAATAGAGGAACTCAAGTTCCTGGGTTCGGACTCGAACGTCAACATCTCGGAAGAAGTCAAGCGACTGCAAACGAAGAGCCGGGCGCTCACCAACAGCATCTTCTCGAACCTGTCGCCCTGGCAAATCACCCAGCTCGCGCGTCATCCGCAGCGGCCCTACACGCTCGACTACGTCTCCATGATCTTCACCGACTGGCATGAATTGCACGGTGACCGCATGTACAGCGACGACTTGGCGATCGTCGGCGGCTTGGCCCGACTCGAGCGAATGCCGGTCATGGTGATCGGCCAGCAGAAGGGCCGGGACACGAAGGAGCGGGTGCGCCGCAACTATGGGATGCCGAAGCCCGAGGGTTACCGCAAGGCGCTGCGCCTCATGCGCATGGCCGAGCGCTTTCGGATCCCCGTGATCACGCTGATCGATACGCCCGGCGCCTACCCGGGAATCGGATCCGAGGAGCGGGGTCAGAGCGAGGCCATCGCCCGCAACCTGTTTGAGATGTCGGCCCTCGCGGCTCCGGTCCTCTCGATCGTCATCGGCGAGGGCGGCTCGGGCGGTGCGCTGGCAATCGGGGTCTGCGACCGGTTGGTCATGCTGCAGTTCAGCGTCTACGGGGTGATTTCTCCCGAGAGCTGCGCCTCGATACTGTGGAAGAGCACCGAAAAGAAGGAAATCGCGGCGGATGCCATGGGCGGAACGGCCGACCGGCTCAAGAAGCTCGGATTGGTGGACGAGGTGTTGAAGGAGCCTCATGGCGGCGCCCATCGCGATCCGCAGGCCATGGCGGATTCTCTGAAGCAATGCATGATCAAACATTTAGGCGAGCTTTGTAATCAACCTGTCACGACCTTGCTGGATGCGCGGCAAGCTCGCCTGCGCAATTTCGGCGTGTTCCGGGATCCATAAGAGCGGGATCGCCTCAGCACCCCATGCGCTTCTCGCCGGTCTCGCTCCACGCCGTGATCCAGGCCCATTTGCCGTCTGCGGCGTCCGGTCTGGTCGTGGCCGTCAGCGGCGGTGCGGATTCCGCGAGCCTGCTGGCGGCGCTGGCGCAGCCGGGGTTGCCGCGATTTCGTGATCTGCCGCTGCGCGCCGTTCATGTCGACCACGCGCTGCAACCGGCGGCGGTCGGCCTGCGTGAGGCCTGCGAGACGCTGTGCCGGCGGCTCGGCGTGCCTCTCACCGTGATCTCGGTGGCCGTCGTGGCGGCCCACGGCGCGTCGATCGAAGAGGCGGCGCGCGATGCAAGGTATTTGGGATTGGGACGCGAACTCAGGGTCGGGGAATGCCTGCTGACGGCGCACCACGCGGAGGACCAGGCCGAGACCGTCCTGTTGCAACTGCTGCGCGGTGCCGGACTGAAGGGACTGTGCGCCATGCCGGTGTGCCGGCCTTGGAGCCGCGGCTGGCATCTGCGGCCGCTGCTCGATGTCGCACAGCGCGATCTGCGCGCGTTCGGCGCGGCGGCGGGAGTCGCCGCGCTCGCGGATCCGATGAATTTCGACACGCGTTTCGACCGCGCCCATCTGCGGCTCAAGATCTGGCCGTTGATCGAGGAGCGCTGGCCGGGGGCCGCCGTCGCGTTGTCGCGGACGTCGCGCCATCTCGCGGAAGCCCAGGGATTGCTGGATCGAACGGCGTCTCTCGCGGTCGGGCGGCTGCGCGACGGCACGGCGCTGTCGGTGACCGGCCTGCGAGCCCTGTCGCGTCCCGAACGCATGAACGTCGTGCGGCACTGGCTGCGCGCCAGCGGCGCAACGCCGCCCCCGTCGGCGCGCCTCGCTGAAGCGCTGCGCCAGATCATCGCCGCGGATCCCGATCACCTTCCTTCGATCCGGTGGGAACAGCATGCGCTGCGGCGCTACCGTGACCGCCTGTACTTGACGGCGGCGCAGCCGCCGGTCATCGGGAAGCCGGGCGAGTGGCACATTGCCGCAGGCGCGGCCCTGAACCTCGGTAGCGGGCTCGGCACGCTGCACTGGGTGCCGCAGACGGGGGGGCTCGACCGGGCACGCCTGCCCGATTCGCTCATGGTGCGCCGCCGGCTGGGCGGCGAGCGGCTCAAACCCGCGCCGCGCGCACGCGCGCAAACCGTGCAGCACCTCTGCCAGACGGCGGGGGTGGTGCCGTGGATGCGCGATGCGCTGCCGATGCTATGCGCCGGGGACGACCTCGTCGCGGTTGGAGACTTGTGGCAGGACGCCCGCTGGTGCGTCGCGCCCAAGGCCCCGGGCTTCGGCTGCAAGTGGCTGGATGCGCCGGTCTTGGTGTGATAAGGCAGGCGCCTTGGGGTGAAATGACAGGCCCAAGGGCGCGCGAAGCCGATTGTCGCACGCGGCGCGATCTGGTAACCTGAATTCCCGTCGAATTCCAATTAATCCCTTGAGCCTTTTGCGTTCGCGCGAATTCAAGTTTCGTGCGGGGCTTGAGTGCAACCGGCGGTGACCCATCATGACACGTTTCGTATTCGTCACCGGCGGCGTGGTTTCCTCGCTTGGGAAGGGCATCGCCTCGGCCTCTCTGGGGGCCATCCTGGAGGCTCGCGGCCTCAAGGTGAGCATGGTGAAGCTGGACCCGTACATCAACGTGGATCCCGGCACCATGAGCCCCTTTCAGCACGGCGAGGTGTTCGTCACGGCCGACGGCACCGAGGCGGATTTGGACCTCGGACATTACGAGCGCTTCATCCGCACCACCACGGGCCGCAACAGCAACTTCACCACGGGCCGGATCTACGAGCGCGTCATTGCCAAGGAGCGCCGCGGCGATTATCTCGGCGCCACCGTTCAGGTGATCCCTCACATCACCGATGAGATCAAGTATCGCGTGCGCATGGGCGCCGGAAGCGCGGACGTCTGCATGGTCGAGATCGGGGGCACGGTGGGCGACATAGAATCGCTGCCGTTTCTCGAAGCCATCCGCCAGATGGGCGTCGAGCTGGGGCGCAATCACGTGCTCTACATGCATCTGACGCTGGTGCCCATCGTGGGCGGCGGCGGCGAGATCAAGACCAAGCCGACGCAGCACTCGGTGAAGGAGCTTCGAGGCATCGGCATTCAGCCCGATATCCTGCTGTGCCGTTGCGCGCACCAGCTGCCGGACGAACAGCGGCGCAAGATCGCGCTGTTCACCAACGTGGAGGAGCGGGCGGTCATTTCCGCGGTGGATTCCGACGACATCTACAAAATCCCCATGCTGCTGCACGAACAGAATCTGGACGACATCGTGGTCGACAAGCTGCGCCTCGACGTTCCGCCCACGGATCTCTCCGAGTGGCGGGCGGTCGTTGCGGCGAAGCAGAATCCGGAGGCCGTTGTCGACATCGGCATGGTCGGCAAATACGTGCAGATCCGGGATTCGTACATATCCTTGAACGAATCCCTGATGCACGGCGGAATCAAGACGCGCACGCGCGTGAACATCCACTACTTCGAGTCGCAGGACATCGAGCGCTCGGGCCCGTCGGCCCTTCAGTCGATGGATGCGATCCTGGTGCCGGGCGGGTTCGGCGATCGCGGCATCGAGGGGAAGATTCAGGCCATCCGATATGCCCGCGAGAACGGCATCCCCTACCTCGGCATCTGCCTGGGGATGCAGCTCGCCATCATCGAATATGCGCGCAACGTGGTGGGATTGAAGGGCGCGAACAGCACCGAATTCGACCGTGCAACGATGCACCCGGTGATCGCGCTCATCACCGAATGGCAGGATCTCGCCCGCGGCCAGCAGGTGCGCGACGAGGCATCCGAACTCGGCGGGACCATGCGCCTGGGGGCGCAGGAGGCGCGGCTGGTTCCGGGGTCGCTGGTGCACGCCCTCTACGGCAAGGACGTGATCTACGAGCGCCACCGGCATCGCTATGAGTTCAACAATCACTACCTCGACGAACTGTCGGATGCCGGCTTGACGTTCTCGGGTTTCTCGGCGGACGGGCTGGTGGAGTTCATCGAACTGCGCAGTCATCCCTGGTTCGTCGCCAGCCAGTTCCATCCGGAGTTCACGTCGACCCCGCGCGACGGCCATCCGCTGTTTGCGGGGTTCGTACGGGCGGCGCGCGAATACCGCGCGGCATTGCGGCCGGGCCGCGCGACTGCATGAGACTCGGGGCATTCGAGGTCGGGCCCGATCGCCCGTTCTTCTTGATTGCCGGTCCTTGTGTGGTCGAGAGCGAGGCGCTGGTCCTGGAGGTCGCCGAGCGGCTGCGCGACATGACCGCGGCCCTCGGCATCCCGTTCATCTTCAAGGCCTCCTTCGACAAGGCCAACCGCTCCTCCGCCGCGAGCTTTCGCGGGCGCGGCTTGGAGGCCGGCCTCAAGGCCCTGGAGCGCGTGCGGCGGGAGATCGGCGTGCCCGTCCTCACGGACGTGCACGAGGACACGCCGCTCGCCGAGGTGTCGGCGGTGGTTGATGTGCTGCAGACGCCCGCCTTCCTCTGCCGGCAGACGAATTTCATCCTGAACGTCGCGTCCCAGCAGAAGCCGGTCAACATCAAGAAGGGACAATTCCTCTCGCCGTGGGAGATGCAGAACGTGGTCGACAAGGCGCGCTCCACGGGCAACTCGCAGATCATGGTGTGCGAGCGCGGATTCTCCTTCGGATACAACAATCTGGTGTCGGACATGCGCTCGCTCGCCGTCATGCGCGGCACGGGATGCCCGGTGGTGTTCGACGCCACGCACTCGGTTCAATTGCCGGGCGGGCAGGGCGGCTCGTCCGGGGGCCAGCGCGAATTCGTGCCCGTGCTCGCGCGCGCGGCCGTGGCGGCGGGCGTCGCCGGCATTTTCATGGAAACTCATCCTGATCCGGCCAAGGCGCTGTCCGACGGCCCCAATGCGTGGCCGCTGGACCGCATGTCGTCGCTGCTCGCGACGCTGGTGGAGTTGGATCGGGCAGTCAAACGGAAACCTTATGAGGAGTCTTCGCTATGAGCCGCATCGCCGACGTTCGTGCGCGCGAGATCATCGATTCGCGGGGGAATCCCACCGTCGAAGCCGATGTCGTCCTGGATTCGGGCGTGATCGGCCGGGCGGCGGTCCCCTCCGGCGCCTCCACGGGCTCGAGGGAGGCGGTTGAACTGCGCGACGGCGATCCGAAGCGCTTCGCGGGCAAGGGCGTGCGCAATGCCGTGCGCAACGCCAACGCGACTCTGCGCGATCTCGTCCTGGGGTTGGACGCGGAGGATCAGTCCGGCCTGGATGCCAGGATGATCGCCGCCGACGGAACCCAAACGAAGTCGAAGCTGGGCGCCAACGCCATCCTGGCCGTATCGCTGGCGGCGGCGCACGCCGCGGCGCGAGACAAGAAGATGCCTCTGTACCGGCACCTGAGCGGCCCCGGCGACCTGACCTTGCCCGTGCCCATGATGAACATCATCAACGGCGGCGCCCACGCCGACAACAGCGTCGACATTCAGGAATTCATGATCCTGCCCCTGGGCGCGCCGTCGCTGTCGGAAGCGCTGCGCTACGGCGCGGAGGTCTTTCATACGCTGAAGAAGGTGCTGCACGGCAAGGGTCTCAACACCGCCGTCGGCGACGAAGGGGGCTTCGCGCCCGATCTGCCGTCGAACGAGGCGGCGTTGACCACGATCCTGGAGGCGATCGAAAAGGCGGGCTACCGCGCGGGCCGCGACATCTACCTGGGTCTCGACGTCGCGAGCACGGAGTTCTACGACAACGGCGTCTACGACCTGGAGTCCGAGGGCCGTCGATTCAGCGCCGCCGAATTCACCGATTATCTGGCGGGCCTGGTCGCGAAGTATCCGATCGTCACCATCGAGGATGGAATGTCCGAGAACGATTGGGAGGGCTGGGGCATCCTCACCAAGAGGCTCGGCAGCAAGGTGCAACTCGTCGGCGACGATCTGTTCGTCACGAATACCAAGATCTTCGCGGAAGGCATCTCCAAGAACATCGCCAACGCGATTCTCATCAAACCCAATCAAATCGGCACCTTGACCGAGACTCTCGCGGCGATCGAGATGGCCGCGAAGGCGAAGTACGCCGCCGTGGTCTCGCACCGTTCGGGCGAGACCGAGGACGTCACCATAGCCGATATCGCCGTGGGCACGTCGGCCACTCAGATCAAAACCGGTTCGATGTCCCGATCGGATCGCGTCGCCAAGTACAACCAGTTGCTGCGCATCGAGGAGCAGTTGGGGCCTAAGGCGGCCTACGCCGGTCGCGGCGCCTTGAAGGTAGCGGTTCCTATCTCTTAAGAGTTTGTGCTAAGCTGCTGTCCCCATGAGGATTTCCGTAGTCATTCTTGGCCTGATCTTGGTGCTGCTCCAGTACCGGGTCTGGGTCTCGGATCAGGGGCTGCGCGAAGTTTCGCGGCTGACTGCGGCGATCAAGACACAGACGGCAGCCAACGCCGCGCAGCGCGATCGAAACCGCCAGCTGGCGGCGGAAGTCGGTGACCTGAAGGGCGGATTGACCGCGCTCGAAGAGCGCGCGCGCAGCGAGTTGGGCATGGTGGGAAGCAGCGAGACTTTCTATCAGGTCGTCACGGCCGGGGCGCCGGTGGCCGCCGCACCCGCGATTGCCGTCACCGCTCGCGCCCAGTGAGTCCCGCCGTGCGACGCGTATGGGCCGTCGTTCCGGCGGCCGGGCGTGGAATGCGCTTCGATCCCTCGAGCGCGAACGGACCGAAGCAATACGCTCCGTTGTTGGGATCCACGGTGATCGAGTGGTCTCTGTCGGCGCTGCTGGCGGAGCCGCGCATCGAAGGCATCGTGGTGGTACTCGCGGCCGACGACCTGCGCTTTGCGCAGATCGCCGCCGCCCTCCCGGGATCCAAGCTGGCTACGGCCATCGGCGGCGCGAGCCGCCAAGAATCGGTGCTGAACGGCCTCAGGGCGCTCGCCGGCCGTGCGGCAGGCGGGGATTGGGCGCTGGTGCATGATGCGGCGAGGCCGTGCCTGACCTCCGAGGACCTTGCGGCGCTGATCGATGCGGTTCAGGCGGGCGATGCCGCGGCCGAAGGCGCCGTCCTGGCCGCGCCCATCGTCGACACCGTCAAGCGCGAGCGCGGCGGCATCGCGGTCGATACCGTGGATAGAAGCGGATTGTGGCGCGCACTGACGCCGCAGGTGTTCGAGTTCGCGGGTTTGGAGCAGGCGCTGGACGACGCGCTGAGATCGGGTCTTGCCGTGACCGACGAGGCGCAGGCGATGGAGCGGCGGGGGCTGCCTGCGCGATTGGTGCGCGGTTCTCCCTTCAACATCAAGGTGACCACGCCTGCGGACCTGTCGATGGCCGAGGCGATCCTGAAAGGCACGGAGCAAAGCCAAATGCGGATCGGGCAGGGGTTCGACGTGCACGCCTTCGGCGAGGGCGACCACGTGGTCTTGGGCGGAGTGCATATCGCCTACCCACGGGGCGTGGTGGCGCACTCGGACGGCGACGTCGTCATTCATGCGCTGTGCGACGCGCTGTTGGGCGCGCTCGGGATGGGCGACATCGGCCAGCACTTTCCCGATACCGACAGCGCCTTCAAGGGAGCGGACAGCCGCAACTTCCTGCGCGAGTGCGCGGCGCACGTGAGCGCCGCTGGAATGAAGGTGGCGAATGCGGATATCACCGTCCTCGCCGAGGCTCCCCGCATCTCGAAGCATCGCGGCGCCATGCGCGACAACCTCGCGGCGGACCTGGGCATTCCCGCGGAGGCCATCAACATCAAGGCCACCACGACCGAGAAGCTGGGATTCATCGGCCGCGGCGAAGGACTTGCCGCAAGCGCGGCGGTGCTGCTCGAAGCCAAAACCCGGCGGTGAGCGGGCACGGCAGATATGCCGACCTTTGGAGCCGCGCAGCCTTCAATCCGCCGCGCGCGCACGGCGTGCCGCTGCCGTCTGCGCAGTTGAAGACGCAGCCGGAGGATTTTCGGGTGGAGGAACTGCTGTCGTTCACGCCCTCGGGCTCGGGCGCGCATTGGCTCCTGCGGGTCGAAAAGAAGGGCGCCAACACCCGCTGGGTTGCCGCCGAGATCGCGCGACTGGCGCGGACTCCGGCCGACGAGGTGGGATTCGCCGGGCTCAAGGATCGCCATGCCGTCGCGGTGCAGTGGTTCAGCGTGCCTGCGCTCGCCGCTCCGGCCGACTATTGGCGCGAGGCGCGAACGGCGGACTTCAGGGTTCTCGAAGTGCACGGCAATTCGCGCAAGCTCAGGCGCGGCGCCCTGTCCGGCAATAGATTTCGCATCCGCCTTCGCAAGGCCTCGTGGTCCCGGGAGCAGCTGGATCTCAAGCTGGCGGCCGTGCGTGCGCACGGCGTGCCGAATTACTTCGGCCCGCAGCGCTTCGGCCGCGACGGCTTCAACCTCGATCGGATCCAGGCCTGGGTGCAGAGCGGAGCGGCGCCGCGGGGGCGCGCCCAACACGGGTTCGCCCTGTCGGCAGCAAGGTCGCTGATCTTCAATGCCGTGCTGGCGCGGCGTGTCGAAGCGGGAAACTGGTCGCAACTCGCCCCCGGGGATCTGGCGAGCCTCGACGGGAGCGGCAGTCATTTCCCGGTGACGGTCGTGGACGACGAACTGCAGCAGCGTCTGGCGCAGTTCGACATCCATCCGTCGGGTCCGCTGTGGGGCGCCGGCGAGACTCCGGCGCGCGGCACGAACGCCCGGTACGAAATCGAGGCCGCGCTGGAATTCCAGCCGGTGGCTTCGCTGCTCGCCCGGCAGGGGCTCGCCCAGGAGCGGCGCTCGCTGAGATGCCCGGTCCGCGACCTTGCCGTCGAAGGCGATTCCGGGTCCGTTACCTTCAGTTTCCTGCTCGGCCGGTCCCAGTACGCCACCACCGTGCTGCGGGAGATTTGCGAGATCGGGCCGTCGCCCGCGCTCGATTGCGAGGACGAGTGACCCTTCAAGCCCGCAGCAGCACGTACACCGCGCCGGTGCCCCCGTCGATGGGACGCGCAGAGGTGAAGGCCATGACGTCGGTGTGCCGGCGAAGCCACGAGTCGACGGCCGTCTTGAGCACCGGACCGCGCGCACCGGATCGATATCCCTTGCCGTGAATGATTCGCACGCATCGCCAGCCGGCGTCGCAACTCGCATGGAGGAATTGCGCGAGCTGGTCGCGCGCCGCCGACTGGGTCAGGCCGTGCAGGTCCAACTCGGCCTCCACGGGGATCAGGCCGCGGCGAAGGCGCCGGACGACCTGGGTGCGCACGCCGGGCCGGTGGAAAGTCACTGCGGCGGCGCCGGCGGGTCCGCCCGGCGCGCCTGCGCCCGCATGGCCGCCGGCCTCGGACACGGGCGCAAGCGGCATCGCCGCGTCGAGGTCCTCGAGCGCGGGCATCGCGCGCCGGCGGGCCCGCTTTTTCGGCGTGGCAAGGCCTTGCGGCGGCGGCGTATGCGCCAGGCGCTTCACGTCCCGCACGGCGGCACGAAACGCCTGGGCGTCGTCGGTGGGGGGCGTATCGGCGCCGGGTTCGTTCGATCGTTGCTTGGCCATGATATTTTGGTCCCATCGCGCAGGGCTTCCGCCGTTACAGTATAGTCCGCACGGCGAGACCCGCCAGATTCAGGCAGGCTGTTGAGAGCAGTGAAAATCCTTCTTTCCAATGACGACGGCTACCAGGCCGAGGGCCTGGAGGCATTGCGCCTCGCCGTCGAGCCCCTGGGCGCCGTGACCATCGTGGCTCCCGATCGAAATCGGAGCGGCGCCAGCAACTCGCTGACTCTGGATGTCCCGGTGCGGGCGACGGCCTTCGGCACCGACGCCTACTATTGCAACGGCACGCCCACCGACTGTGTTCACCTCGCCATCTCCGGTCTATTCGACTACGAGCACGACATCGTCGTCTCGGGCGTGAACGACGGCGCCAACCTGGGCGATGATACCTTGTACTCGGGGACGGTCGCCGCCGCGGTCGAGGGCCGCTTTCTCGGCCTTCCGGCCGTTGCCGTGTCGCTGTGCGTCGAGCCGGGAAGCCCGCGAAATTTCGCGAGCGCGGCCGGGGTGGCGGCACAGGTGGTGGCGCGCATGGCCAAAACGCCGCTGCAGGAGCCCGTGATCCTCAACATCAACGTTCCGGATCTGCCCGACGGGGCGCTGCGAGGAGTCAAGGTGACGCGCCTCGGCAGCCGGCACCGGGCGGATCGGGTGGTGCGAGCCAAGGATCCCCGGGGCCGAAACGTCTATTGGGTGGGATCGGCCGGGGCCGGCCAGGACGCCGGGCCGGGCACCGACTTTCATGCCGTTGCCGAGGGCTATGCGTCCGTCACACCGCTGCACTTCGATTTGACCCGGCATGCCGCCCTGCCCGAGTTGGAGCGTTGGCTGAACATTGAGTAGCTTTATGGAAGGTTCACGTCTCAGCGGCATCGGCATGACATCGGCCCGTACCCGCGAGCGCCTGGTGCAGAGGCTGCAGGAACAGGGCATCAAGGACCAGCGGGTGCTCGATCGCATTCGCAACGTTCCGCGCCACCTGTTCATGGACGAGGCGCTGGCGACCCGCGCCTACGAGGATACGGCGCTGCCAATCGGCTTCGGCCAGACGATCTCGCAGCCCTATGTCGTGGCGCGCATGACGGAGGCGCTGCTCGAAGCGGGCCCGACGCCCAAGGTCCTGGAGATCGGAACGGGGTGCGGATATCAGACGGCGGTTCTGTCGCCGCTGGTGCAGGAAGTCTTCACCATCGAACGCTGCGCCAGCCTCCTGGGAAAGGCGCGCCGCACGCTGCGCGAGCTGCGGATTCGCAATGTCCACTTTCGCCACGAGGATGGGTCGCTCGGCTGGCCGGCGCGCGCACCCTTCGACGGCATACTGCTGACGGCCGCGCCGCGCGAGGTGCCTCCGGCGCTGTTCGAGCAACTCGTGGTGGGCGGGCGCCTGATTGCGCCGGTGGGGCCGGATGGCCGCCAGGAACTGACGCGCTATACCAAGTTGGAGAACCGGCTGCACAAACAAGTGCTGGGGGCGGTGAGCTTTGTTCCCTTGCTTTCAGGGTTGCAGCGCTAGACGCATGACCCGGGCGATCGCCGTCGCCTGGGTTTGTTGCACCCTGACCGGCGGATGCGCTTCCAGCCCGCCCGCCTCCATGCCGCAGACGTATGTGGTCCGGCAGCGCGATACGCTCTACGGCATTGCCTGGCGCCACGACCTCGACTATCGGGATTTGGCGAAATGGAACCACATCGGGCCCGACTTCAGGCTTAGCGTAGGCCAGGTGCTGGTTCTGTCGCCCACGGCGGGGGGCATCGCGGCGCGGGCGCCTCCCGCGCCTTCGCGGCCGGCCGCATCGGCCGGATCGGCTGGGCGGAGTGCGGCGCCGAGCCCGACGACACCCGCCGCGCGGGCGCGCGCACAGACACCTCCCATCGAGGAGAGCGCGCCGGGCGGGGCACCGCGGTGGGCATGGCCCACCGAGCGACTGTCGGATCCGCGCCCCGTGCCGGGTGGCGGCATCCTGTTGCTGGGCCGGCTGGGCCAGGACGTACGCGCCGCCAGTTCGGGCCGCGTGGTGTACGCCGGCAACGGGTTGCGGGGATACGGCAATCTGCTCATCATCAAGCACGGCGACAATCTGCTGTCGGCCTATGCGCACAACAACGACTTGCTGGTGCACGAGGGACAGGATGTCGCCCAGGGGCAGGTCATCGCGCACATGGGGTTGGGACCCCATCAGGTGTGCGCGCTCTACTTCGAGATCCGCGTCAACGGCAAGCCGACCGATCCGCTCCCGTACCTCGCGGGCGCTCCCTGAGCCGGGAGCCGCACAACGGCCATGAATCGCGGGGCCGCGAGTACCGGCGGGTTTTTCCGCGTTGTCAAAGCGGTCAAAGTAGCGTAATTATCCGAGCGGAAACCACAACAACGCGAGGGTTGGCACATGGAAAGCAAACAACGTACTGCGCTGGTCACGGGCGGCATGGGCGGTCTCGGGGAGGCCATTTGCATCAAGCTCGCGGCCCTCGGCGACAGGGTGGTCACCACTTTTTCTCCGGCGAATAAGAAGGCTGAGGAGTGGCTGGCCGCCATGCGCAAGCGGGGCTTCGATTTTCGTGCGTACCCCTGCGACGTGAGCGATTGGGATTCCAGCGTCGAATGCGTGAAGAGGGTGAGGGCGGAGATCGGCGAGGTGGACGTGCTGGTGAACAACGCGGGCATCACCCGGGACACCACTTTCAAAAAGATGGACCGGATAAACTGGGACGCGGTGATTCACGCGAATCTGGATTCCTGCTTCAACATGACCAAGCAGGTATGCGACGGGATGGTCGAGCGGAACTGGGGCCGCATCATCAACATTTCATCGGTCAACGGCCAGAAGGGCGCGTTCGGTCAAACCAACTACGCGGCGGCGAAGGCCGGCATGCACGGCTTCACCAAGGCGCTGGCGCTGGAGGTGGCCCGCAAGGGCGTGACCGTCAACACCATCTCGCCGGGCTACATCGGCACGCAGATGGTCATGGCCATCCCCAAGGACGTGCTGGAATCGAAGATCCTTCCGCAGATCCCGATCGGCCGGTTGGGCAAGCCCGAGGAGGTGGCGGGACTGGTGGCCTATTTGGCCAGCGAGGAGGCTGCGTTCGTGACCGGTGCGAACATCGCCATCAACGGCGGCCAGCACATGCAGTAAAGGGCGCGCCGGCCGCGGCGCGCCGTCATGACCTGCCGGGCCTCACCATGAGCGCCTCGCCCTCGACGCTGAAGCCCCAGTTGTTCATCTCGTTGGGGAAGCAGCTCGTGTGGTAGGAGAAGTTCCTGAAGCTGAAGTTCTTCACCACGAGAGGCTTCATCTGCTCCACGAGCTCGCAGTCGCCAGCCTCGACGAATCCGGGGCGGCGGGGAGTCAATTCCACCCGCGTCCACTGCGCCATCTCCGAGTCCGCCGCGCCGGCTGCGGCGGCCGGCGCGGGTACATAGAACTCCGCATGCACCGATGCGGTGTGGCTGGGGATGTCCGGGCCCACCGGACAGCCCCGCGCCGAGACCTTCATGTCGGGCCGCGCCCCAAGATAGGACAGGATTTTGCGAACCTGCGCTTCCAGAGCATTGCAGGTGTAGCTCGATGTCGTGCCGAAATAATCGAAGTCTCCCGCTCGATGCTGCCATGCGATGGCCGTTGCGTCGGGAGAGGCGGCGGCGGCGAAGGCGGCGCCCGAAGCGAACAAGCAAGATAGAAGCGCGTTGAGGCGTTGCATGCTCGGATTCCCTCCAATGACCCCACGGCAGCGCGATCGGCAACCCCACTATAGCGCGAGCGGTGCGCAGGCGCCGCCGGATGTTTCAGCTCGCCTGCAACGCAGGTAAGATACCGCAACTTCCGCGAGGGACTCTCCACCGTGCTTTCCCAGAAAACCCGCTACGCACTCAAGGCTCTACTGGAATTATCCGCGCTTCCGCCGGGCGCCACGCTGTCGTCCGCGGCCATTGCCGCCCGGCGAAACATTCCGGCCAAATTCCTCGAGGCCATTCTGGTCGAGTTGAAGACGGATGGCCTGGTGCGGGGGCAGCGGGGCCGCGGCGGAGGGTATCAGCTCGGGCAGAGTCCCGAGGTGATCTCGTTCGGGGCCGTGGTGCGCCTGATGGAAGGGCCCCTGGCGCTGTTGCCCTGCGTCAGCCAGACGCAGTACCGCCGGTGCGCGGATTGTCCCGACGAAAAATCCTGCGAGCTGCGGATCTTGTTTCGCGAAGTGCGGGACAGCACGGCGGCCATTCTCGACGGACGCACGCTGGCCGATGCGCGCCGCACCCCAGGACCCCCGAACCGCAAGAGCGGGACTGGACCTGCGCCAAAGACGCGAAAGCGCTGACCGGCGCGGCCCATCCGGCTTCGCCGGCCGCCCGGACCCATGGCTACAACAGGAGCAATGCGACCACCCGCCGGTGCTCGCTCACGAGGATGTTGAAGGTTCGGCAGGCGGCGCCGGTGTCCATGACCTCGAAGCCGATGCCGGATTGGAGGAACCGCGCGCCGAACTCGGCCGCCGGAAACGTCTGCCGGCGCCCGGTACCGAGCAGCACCACTTCGGGCTCGAACTCCAGAATGCGCGCCGCGTGTTCGGCTGCGAGCTCCGCCGCCGTCGCGAGCGCGGGTTCCTCGCGGATCGCGGACGCGCCGACAATCACGGAACTGCGATATACGCCGTCGTTGATGCGAAGTTCCCCCGGGTCGTAGCCGCGGATGAGGTTGGGGGCGGAGGCGGGGTCCCGGGTGAAGCGCATAACGGTAAGATACTCAAATTCACTCCGGGACGCCCTTGTCGATCGTCTATATTCGTTTTGCCGCTCATAAGTCGGTCGAGCTGCGGCGTTCGCCACTGCTCGAGGAACTGCTCGCGCGCGCGGCGCGGCCGGTTGCCGTGGCGGACTGGCGCGCCGATGCCTTCCGGGCGCTGATGCCCGAGGCGCCCATGCCGCCGGTCGGCGCCGCTGCATGGCATGCCGCGCCCGCTCGGGTGAAGCCGGACCCGGCCGCCCGGTGCGCCACCGGGTCCGCGGCGGCCGAAGAGTGGGCGTGGGTTTGCGTGGCAACGCCCGTCCATTTGAGCGCAGGCATGACCAGCGTCGCCCTGCCGCGGGACGGCATCCTGGCCCTCGGGCCTTTGGAGGCCGATGCGCTGGCAACGGATTTCAACCGGGTATTTGGCGGGGACGGCGTACGGTTGGCGAGAGGCCGCGCGGGAGTTCTGTTGTGCGCATTCGATCAAATCATGGAGGTGAACACGCACGACCCCGAAGCGGCGGCCGGGCAGGATGTATTCGGATTTCAGCCGTCGGGCGCCCACGCGGCGCGGCTGCGCCGATTGATGAGTGAGATCGAAATGTGGCTGTTCGAACATGAGGTCAATCGCTTGCGCCTGGTCCGGGCGGAATTGCCCGTGACGGGACTCTGGTTGTGGGGCGGAGGGCCCGCATCCGCGGTGATGCCCGTTGCCCGCGGGTGGACTGCCGGAAGCGATCCCTTCTTCTCGGCATTCGGCAATGCAGAGGCGTGGCCGTCCGCGCCGGGCGCCGCAGTCATCGTCTGCGACGCGCACCCCGGGTCCGAGGACTGGGCGGAGATGGAACGGCGCTGGCTGGCGCCGGCCGCCGACAGGCTGCGGTCCCGGCGGCTGTCGCGCCTCGATTTGTCCGCCGGAGCGCGCCGATTCAGCATCGGGACGGGAGCGCATTGGCGAATTTGGCGGCGCCCGCGGCCATGGTGGGAATCGTTTGAAATGGCCGGCGATTCGGCTACGGCGGGCGGAGTGACTCGATGACGATCAGCGAGATTCGGCGGCGGCCCCCGGTGGAGCCGCTGGGCATGGCGGAACTGCATCCGGTATTGCGGCGCGTCTACGCGGCGCGCGGCGTCTCCCACGGCGAAGGACTGGACCTGTCGATCGAGCGGCTGCTGCCGGTGAGTTCGCTCCAAAGCGTCGAGGCCGCGGCGCAGTTGCTGGCGGCGCATCGCGGGGGGCGGATTTTGGTCGTGGGCGATTTCGACGCGGACGGGGCGACCAGCAGCGCGCTGATGGTGCGCGCCCTGCGTTCGATGAAATTCACCCACGTCGACTTCCTGGTGCCCGATCGATTCCACTTCGGTTACGGGTTGACGCCCGAGATCGTCGCTCTCGCGGCGACGCGCGGGCCCTCGTTGATGGTGACCGTCGACAACGGCGTGTCCAGCATCGAGGGCGTCGAAGCGGCGCGCGCGCTGGGGATCCCGGTGCTGGTGACGGACCATCATCTGCCGGGCAAGACGCTGCCGCGGGCCGCGGTGATCGTGAACCCCAATCTCCCGGGCTCCACGTTCGGCAGCAGCGCCCTGGCGGGAGTCGGGGTGGCCTTCTACGTCATGGCCGCATTGGCGCGCGAGTTGGGCGATGCCGATTACCGGCCCGCGGAACTGCTCGATCTGGTGGCGCTCGGCACGGTCGCCGACGTGGTCCCGCTCGACCATAACAACCGAATTTTGGTCGCCCAGGGGCTGCGGCGCATCCGCGCCGGCCGCTGCGTTCCGGGCATTCGGGCTCTGATCGAGTCCGCGGCGCGCCGCCTGGATCAGGCGACGGCGTCCGATCTCGGGTTTGCCGCTGCGCCACGATTGAATGCGGCCGGCCGGCTCACCGACATGAGCGTCGGCATCGCGTGCCTGCTGGCCGACGACCCCGCCGCCGCGGCGCAGTTGGCGGCTCAGCTTGCACGGCTCAATGAGGAGCGGCGGGAAATCGAGCGGCGCATGCAAGCCGAGGCGGTGGGCATAGCGGCCGGCCTGTGCGTCGACGCCGCGGGCGGTGAATCCCCGGGATTGTGCCTGTTCGACGCCGGCTGGCATCAGGGGGTCGTGGGCCTGGTTGCCGGCCGGATCAAGGACCGGCTGCACCGGCCGGTCGTGGCGTTTGCCCGGGCCGAGGACGGTTCGCTGCGTGGCTCGGCGCGCTCCGTGCCCGGCGTGAACGTCCGCGACGCGCTGGATGGGATCGCCGTGCGCAATCCGGGCCTCATCGCGAAATTCGGCGGCCATGCGATGGCGGCGGGGATGACGCTGGCGGAGGCGGATCTCGAGCGGTTTCGGGTGGAGTTCGCCGCGGAAATCGCCTCGCGCGCGGACCCTTCGGCCCTGCGGGGCGTGGTGGACTCGGACGGCGAATTGCGGGGCGCCGAGCTGTCGATTGAGACCGCTCGTGTGCTGCGCGGCGCGGGTCCCTGGGGCCAGGGATTTCCCGAGCCGGTATTCGACGGGACATTCACGGTTCTCGAAGCGCGGATCCTGGCGGGCCGGCACCTCAAGATGCAGCTCGAGCCCATGCCGGGCGCCGCCGCCGCAGGCCGCGGTATCGACGCCATCGCCTTCGGCCACGCCGGCGGCGACGCCCTGGATCCCTCGGTGCGGCCCGGGCGCCGCTTGCAAGTCGCGTATCGGCTCGAGGTCAACGACTACCGGGGCGCGGAAAGCATGCAGCTGAACTGCCAGCACATCCTGCCTGCGTGAGCCGCCGCCGCAGGACGGCGCGGCGGAACACTGTGCTACAGTATCCGCCATGGAAATCAATCAACTCAAACGATCCATCAAAGATCTCGAGGAACGCACCGATTCCTTGAGGAGGTATCTTTGATTACGACAACAAGAACGAACGCCTCCAGGAGGTAACCCGCGAACTCGAGCAGCCGGGCATCTGGGACAACGCGGAGCGCGCCCAGGAACTCGGCAAGGAACGGGCCAAGCTCGAGGCCGTGGTCGCCAACCTGGATCAACTGACACGGGGACTGCGGGACGCCGCAGACCTGCTCGACCTCGCGGCCGAGGAATCGGACTTGCGAGCCGCCGACGAGATCGAGCGCGATGTCGCGGATCTCTCCACCGTGGTCGAACGGCTGGAGTTCCAGCGCATGTTTCCCGGCAAGATGGACTCGCACAACGCGTACCTGGACATCCAAGCCGGGGCGGGCGGCACGGAAGCGCAGGATTGGGCCGCCATGCTGCTGCGCATGTACCTGAAGTGGGCCGACGCGCACGGCATCAAGACCGAGATCATCGATCAAAGCGACGGCGAGGTCGCCGGCATCAAGGGAGCGACGGTGAGCATGGCCGGCGACTACGCCTACGGGTGGCTTCGCACCGAAACGGGGGTGCACCGGCTGGTGCGCAAGTCGCCGTTCGATTCCGGCAACCGGCGTCACACGTCGTTCGCATCGGTCTTCGTCTCTCCGGAAGTCGATGACGACATCGACATCGAGATCAATCCGGCGGATTTGCGCACCGACGTCTACCGCTCCAGCGGGGCCGGGGGGCAGCACGTCAACAAGACCGAGTCGGCGGTGCGCATCACGCACGTCCCGACCAACATCGTGGTCGCCTGCCAGAGCGAGCGCAGCCAGCACAAGAACCGCTCGACGGCCATGAAGATGCTGAAGGCCAAGCTCTACGAACTCGAGTTCAACAAGCGCAACGCGGCAGCGAAGGTCCTGGAGGATTCGAAGTCCGACGTCAGCTGGGGCAACCAGATCCGCAGCTACGTCCTCGACCAGTCGCGGATCAAGGATCTGCGGACGGGCATCGAGATCGGCAACACCGGCGCGGTGCTCGACGGCGACCTCGACGTGTTCATGCAAGCCAGCCTCAAGCAGGGTCTATGAAAGAAAACGAGCCCCCCAGCGACGAGAATCACCTGATCGCCGAGCGGCGCGCGAAGCTCGCAAAGCTGCGCGAACGCGGCAACGCCTTTCCGAACGACTTTCGCCGCAATGCGCTGGCCGCCGATCTCCTGCTGGCGTACGGCGACCGGAGCGCCGAGGCCTTGGAGGCCGAACCCATCCGCGTCAGCATCGCCGGCCGCATGCGCGCGAAGCGCGTCATGGGCAAGGCGAGCTTCGCCAGAATCGAGGATGGGAGCGGCGCGATCCAGGCGTTTCTGCAGCAGCAGGCGCTCGGAGCGGCCTACGACGATTTCAAGGGATGGGACGTGGGGGACGTGGTCGGCGCTGAAGGCACGCTGTTCCGCACCAAGACCGGCGAGCTGTCGGTGCGCGCCGACCGGCTGGTGCTGCTCACCAAGTCGCTGCGGCCCCTCCCGGACAAGTGGCATGGCATTGCCGACACGGAAATGCGCTATCGCCGGCGGTACGTCGACCTGATCATGAATGAGGGCACGCGGCGGGTGTTCCAGACGCGGTCCGGGATCGTGCGCTACCTGCGCGCCTTTCTCGACGCGCGCGGCTTTCTCGAGGTGGAGACGCCGATGCTGCATCCCATCCCGGGGGGCGCCGCGGCGCGGCCCTTCAAGACTCACCACAATGCGCTCGACCTGGACATGTACCTGCGGATCGCGCCGGAGCTGTATCTGAAGCGGCTCACCGTCGGGGGCTTCGAGCGCGTCTACGAGATCAACCGGAATTTTCGCAACGAGGGCGTGTCCACCCAGCACAATCCGGAATTCACGATGCTCGAGTTGTACCAGGCCTATGCGGACTACGCGGATCTCATGGAGATGATCGAGTCGCTGTTCCAGGGCCTGGCCGACACGCTGCTGGGATCGCGCATGCTCGCTTATCAGGGCGCCGAATTCGACCTGTCCGGCCGCTTCGCCCGCAAGACGATCGAGGAGATCATTCTGGCGAACAATCCCGATCTGCAGCGCGCCTCGCTGCGCGACGCGGCGTACCTGCGCCGCGCCTGCGACCGGCTGAACATTCCCCACAAGCCGGGGGACGGTCCGGGCAAGCTGCAGATCGAGATCTTCGAACGCACGGGCGAGCACACCCTGGTTCAACCGACCTTCGCCTATGCATACCCTGCGGAGGTGTCGCCCCTCTCGCGGCGCAACGATGCCGATCCGTTCATCACCGATCGATGGGAATTCTTCATCGGCGGCCGTGAACTCGCCAACGGCTTCTCGGAGTTGAACGATGCCGAGGATCAGGCCCAGCGATTCAAGGATCAAGTGGCCCGCAAGGATGCGGGCGACGAAGAGGCCATGTACTACGATGCGGACTACGTGCGCGCCCTGGAATACGGCATGCCGCCGGCGGCCGGCCTTGGCCTGGGCGTGGATCGCATGGTGATGCTGTTCACCGACTCGCCGTCGATCCGCGACGTGCTGCTGTTCCCGCACATGCGTCCCGAATTTTGAGCGCAGCCCGGGGTCCGATCGGCGTCTTCGATTCGGGAGTCGGCGGCTTGACCGTGCTGCGCGCCCTGCGCACGGCGTTGCCGGCGGAGGATTTCATCTATCTCGGCGATACCGCGCGGCTGCCTTACGGCACCAAGAGCGCCGCGAGCGTCGTCCGCTATTCGCTGCAGTGCGCGGACGCGCTCATGGACCGGGGCATCCGCTGCCTGGTGGTTGCCTGCAATACGGTCTCATCGTGCGCCCTGGGCGCGCTGCGGTCCCGCTACCCCGGAGTTCCGGTGATAGGCGTCATCGAACCGGGCGCCGCCGCCGCCGTGGCCGCTTCGCGCTCCCGGCACGTGGCCGTGATCGGGACCGAGGGAACCATCACCGGGGGCGCCTATCAAGATGCCATACGACGGATCGATGCCGGCGTTCGCGTCACCGCGAACGCTTGCACGCTGTTCGTCGCCATGGCCGAGGAAGGGTGGACCCAGGGCCCCATTGCCGAGGCCGTGGCCCGGCGCTACCTGGACCCGATCTTCGAGGACGCCGACGCCCGTCCCGACACGCTGGTGCTGGGATGCACTCACTTTCCCGTGCTCAGCGCGCCGATGCGCGCGGTCCTGCCGGCAGCCGTGACCATCATCGACTCCGCGGCCACCGTGGCGGGCGTGGTGGCGCGCGAACTCGATTCTCCGGTACTGTCCGGCGGGGGCGGCGCCGTCACGTGGCTCGCCACGGACGGGGCCGCGCGCTTTGCCCGGGTGGGAGGCATCTTCCTCGGCCAGGCATTGCGCGCGGATGAGATCGAGATCGTCGACCTGTGATCCGAAGGAGCCTTGCAGGAGCGCAATCATGACCGATGAACGAAGCACGATTTCACGGCGCGAGTTCGCCATGCTGACCTTGGCCGCCGGGCTCTCCACGGCGGCCGGCGCCGACGCGGCGGCCGAGGTGATCGACACCGACGTATCGGTCAAGACTCCGGACGGAACCTGTGATGCGGCATTGATCCATCCGAAGGCCGGCCACTGGCCGGGCGCCATCATTTTTACCGACATCTTCGGATTGCGCCCGACCATGCGCGAGATGGCGAAACGGCTGGCCCGCGACGGCTACACCGTGCTGGTTCCGAACCCGTTTTACCGATCGACCAAGGCCCCGGGACTGTCGCTCGACTTCGATTTCTCGAGCCCGGCGGACCGGGCGAAACTCGATGCCTACCGCGCGCCGATGACCCCCGAGGCCGTCATGCGCGACGCAGCCGCGTACGTCGCGTATCTCGACGCCCAATCGAGCGTAAACCGGCGGGCGAAGATCGGCGTCGTGGGCTACTGCATGGGCGGCCCGATGACCTTGCAGGCGGCCGCCGCGAATCCCGATCGAATCGGCGCCGGGGCGTCCTTCCACGGCGGCGGTCTGGTGACGGACAAGCCCGACAGCCCGCACCTGCTCGTGGCCAAGATCAAGGCGCAGTTTTATTTCGGAATCGCCCAGAGCGACGACGCGAAGCAGCCCGATGCGAAGATCAAGCTGAAGGAAGCCTTCGAGGCGGCGCAGCTTCCGGTCGCGATCGAGGTCTATGCGGGCACGCTGCACGGCTGGTGCGTCAAGGACATGCCGCTGCAGGCCGGCAAGCCCATCTACAACGAGCCCGAGGCCGAGCGGGCCTGGCAGGAGCTGACCGCGCTGTATCGGCGCGCGCTCGGCTGAACCGGCGGCGGCTCTTTTTCGAGACGCGCCTCGCGGATTGGGTGCCCGCAAACTGCGCATACTCGGCTCCCGACACTTCGAGAGGCGAGCGCATGCGCGCAAGCGTTGCGGTGAAATCGATCCTGAGCGGACCGGAGCAGCAATTGTACGGCCGGCTGGTGCGCGCGTTCCCCGGGCACGTGATTCTCGCCCAGGTCGCCTTGCCTCGGTTCTTGATCGGCGACCAAGCTTCGGGCGCCAGCCTCGATTCGAGCCCAGACCGGCCGGCAGCATTGGTGGCGGACTTCGTCATCTGCAGGCCGGACTTCACCGCGGTTGCGGTGGTCGAACTGACTGCGGCCGCCGCGTCCTGCGGCGCCCGGAGCGATCGTCGCCCCCAGCAGGACGAGCTGCTGCGCGCATCCGGCATCAAGGTGCTGCGCATCGACGCCGGCGACATTCCCAACGAGCAGGCCCTGAAAGCGTTGATTGCCGCCCTGCCGGTGCAGGTTCCCGCGCCGCCGATACGGCGCGTCTCCTGAGACCGCCGCCGCCTGAGGCCGCCGCCCGCGCAGGCGGCCATTGCAGCGCATCCCAAGACTCCAGCGCATCCTAAGGCAGCCAAAAATCACCCGATTGGCGCTACACTGGCGGCAATCGATCTGGGGGGATTGGGATGTTCGAACTGCGGGTGAATGGCGAGCAACGCGCCGTGGATGTTCCGGCGGACATGCCGTTGCTGTGGGTGCTGCGCGACGTCATCGGCCTCACCGGGACCAAGTTCGGCTGCGGTATCGCCCAGTGCGGCGCGTGCACGGTGCATCTGGACGGGCGGGCGGTGCGCTCCTGCATCCTGCCGATGAGTGCGGTCGCCGGGAAGGAAGTGACCACGATCGAAGCCGTCGGCCTGACTGCGAGCGGACAAAAGATCCAAAGGGCCTGGCTGGACGTCGATGTAGTGCAGTGCGGATACTGCCAGTCGGGCCAGATCATGTCCGCGGCCGCGCTGCTGTCCCAAACGGCGAATCCGACCGATGCGGACATCGACGCCGCCATGTCGGGCAACATCTGCCGCTGTGGAACCTACGTCCGAATCCGCGCGGCCATCAAGCAGGCGGCGACGGGCAAGGCGGAGGCTCTCCAGACCCTTGCTCCGGCGGAGAGAGCCTCGTGAGGCCGCAGAGCCTTGCGGGGAGTCCGGCCGCAGACGCGGTCGATGCGGGCCGGCGCCGCGCCTTGCAGCTCGGCGGATTGACGATTGCCTTTCTATGGACCGGCGCTCGAGGGGCGGCGCGCGCCGCGATCAATGCGCGGCGTCAACCGGGCGACGCCGCCGCGGCTGCGGCCGACGGCAATCCGCCGTTCGCTCCCAATGCCTTCATCCGCATCGATGCCGACGGCTTGGTGCGGCTGGTGATGCCGAACGTCGAGATGGGACAGGGCATCTATACCGGCGCCTGCATGATGCTGGCCGAAGAGCTCGATGTCGGGATGGATCAGATCAGGGTGGAACATGCGCCTCCCAATGAAGCGCTGTATGCCACGCCGTTGCTGGGGGAGCAGGCCACCGGCGGCTCCACCAGCACGCGCAGCCACTGGCAGGTGCTGCGCGAGGCCGGCGCCGTGGCGCGCGCCATGCTGGTCGCGGCCGCGGCCGCGCGTTGGCACGTCGATGCGGCGAGCTGCAGCGTGGCGCGCGGGATCGTGACGCACGAGCCGTCCAAGCGCAGCGCGAGTTTCGGGGCCCTCGCCAAGGCGGCCGCCGGCATGCCCGAACCCGCGAAGGTCGTGCTCAAGAGTCCAACGCAGTTCACGTTGATCGGCAAGCCGCTGCGACGCGTCGATTCCGCCGAGAAGGTGCAGGGCGCCGCTCGATTCGGCATCGACGCGCAGGTGCCGGGGATGAAGATCGCCACGGTCAGGGCCTGCCCGACCTTCGGCGGCAAGCTCGTCGGCATCAATGCCGATCGGACGCGCGCGATTCCCGGCGTGGTTGCCGTGCTTCAGCTCGACGGGGCGGTCGCCGTCGTCGGGGACCATTTCTGGGCGGCCAAGCGCGGACTCGATGCGCTCGACATCGCGTGGGATCGCGGCGACAACGCCGATCTGACGACCGCGCAATTGCGCGCGGCGCTCGCGGAACGATCGCGCAGCGGCACGCCCATCGTCGCCCGCGAGGTCGGCAAGAAGCCGGCCGGCAAGCTGGTCGAGGCTATCTACCAGCTGCCGATGCTCGCGCACGCGCCGATGGAGCCCCTCAATACGACGGTGTGGGTCACCGCCGACAAGTGCGAAATCTGGGTCGGCACCCAGGTGCCGGCGCGCTGCGTGTCGGTGGCGGCCAAGATCACGGGACTGCCCGAGTCCAGCATCGTCGTGCACAACCATTACCTGGGAGGCGGGTTCGGCCGCCGCCTGGAAACCGACTCGGTGGAGCAGGCCGTTCATCTGGCCAAACAGGTGGCCTATCCGCTCAAGGTGATCTGGACGCGGGAGGAAGACATCCGCCACGACCTGGTGCGGCCGATGTACCACGACCGAATCTCGGCGTTGCTCGACGCCGGCGGGAACCCCCTGTGGTACGGCGATCGAGTCACCGGCGGCACCGTGCTCGGACGATGGGCGCCGGCCGCCATGGGCAAGAACGGACTGGACGACGACACGGTCGAATGCGCGGCCGAACTGCCCTACGACATACCCAACCTCAAAGTCGAGTGGGTGCGCCACGACATGCCCGAGGGCTTGAGCGTGGGCTGGTGGCGGGGAGTCGGACCCACGCACAACCTGTTCGTGGTCGAAAGCTTCATGGATGAGCTCGCGCACGCGGCGGGCAAGGATCCGGTGGAATTCCGGCGGGGATTGCTGAGGAAGAATCCGCGCTCGCTCGCCTTGCTCGAGCTGGCGGCGCAAAGGATCGGCTGGAATGCCACGCCGCTGCCGCCGCGGGTCGGAAGGGGCGTCGCCCTGGGAGAACCGTTCGGCAGCCGAATTTGCGCGATCGTGGAAGCCGAGGTCTCGCAGCAGGGCAGCGTTGCGCTTCGCCGGGTGGTGGCCGCGCTCGACTGCGGCGTGGCGATCAATCCGAGCTCGGTGGAGGCGCAGGTCCAGGGGGGCTTGCTGTTCGGGCTGTCCGCGGCGCTGTACAGCGGCATCACGATCAGGGACGGCGGCATCGAGCAGAGCAACTTCCACGACTACCGCAATCTTCGGATCAACGAAACGCCGGTGATCGAGCTGTATCGAATCGAGAGCGGCGATGCGCCGGGTGGTCTCGGCGAACTGTGCACGGCGATCGCGGCGCCGGCGCTGGGCAACGCCATTTTCGCCGCCACCGGAGTGCGCCTGCGGAGCTTGCCGGTCGACGGCGATCTATTGGCGCAGAATGCGGGTGCGTTCAAGGCCGTCGTCGGCGACAATGAGGCGGCCGGCACGAATCGCGGGGGGACGGAAGCGTGAAGCGGGCTCTGACACTCATCGGATTGACGGCGGGGATCGCCGTCGCCGCCTATGTCGCATTGAATCGCACGGATGACGCCCCCGGCACTGCGCCGGCGCTCTCCGGGGCGCCCGAGTCGGCCGCGGTGCTGGCGCGCGGCGAATATCTCGCCAATGCGGCGGACTGCACCGCCTGTCACACCGTGCCCGAATCCGCAATGCCCTTTGCGGGCGGCGTGGCGTTCACGCTGCCCATCGGCACGATCTATTCCACCAACATCACGCCCGATCCCGAGTACGGCATCGGCGGCTGGAGCGACGATGCGTTCGTGCGCGCGGTGCGCGACGGCGTGGGCAGCCACGGCGAGCACTTGTATCCCGCGTTCCCGTACACCTCCTATACGCAGCTGAGCCGCGGCGACGTGCTCGCGATCAAGGCGTATCTCATGAGCCTGCGGCCGATTCCGCGGAAGAATCGCGCCAACGATCTCGGCTTTCCGTTCGATCAACGCTGGGCGGTCGGATTCTGGAACGCCTTGTTCTTCAGGGATCAGCGTTTTGCGCCGGACACGTCCAAGACCGCCCTTTGGAACCGCGGCGCCTATCTCGCCACCGCGCTCGGCCACTGCGCCGAGTGCCACACGCCGCGCAATTCAGCGTTCGGCCTGAAGCGCGGCAGGGATCTCGAGGGCGCCGAGCTGCAGGGCTGGCGGGCCTACAACATCACCTCCGACGCCAAGTTCGGTATCGGTTCCTGGAGCGATGCCGAGCTGACCCGCTATCTGCAGACGGGCCTTGCGGCGGGGCGCGCGTCGGCCGGCGGACCCATGGGCGAAGCCGTTGCGCACAGCCTGCAATTCCTGGATGACGGCGACATCGCCGCGCTGGTGTCGTACCTGCGCACGGTGCCGGGGCGCACGGGCACGCATCCGGTCGATGTCGACCGGAGCCCCGCTCCGGTCATGGCGTCGTCGGATACGATGCCCGGACCCGGCGATGCGCCGGCGCACCCGGATGGTCTCAAGCTGTTCGAAGGCGCTTGCGCCAGCTGTCATCAATGGAACGGTCAGGGGCAGCTGTCGCAATACGCGGCGCTGCTCGGAACCCGCGGAGTCAACGACGCGGACGGTGCGAACGTCACGGAGGCCATACTCCACGGCGTGAACATGACAATCGGCGGCCGGGCCGTCTTCATGCCGGCGTTCGGCGGCGCGTATTCGAACTCTGAAGTGGCCGCCCTGGCGAACTACGTCGTTGCGCACTTCGGCGGCAAGCGCGGACAGGTCACGCCGGAAATGGTCGCCGAGCGCCGCAGTTTGTAGAAGTTGCCGAACGCCCAGGAGCCGGCCTGCGTCATGGGCGCGGCCGCGAGCGCCGATTACCCGGACTGGCTCCCGGCTGCGGGTTCCAGCGGATACGGCAGCGGCAGCTCGACGGCCGCGATGTCGCCGCCCGGGGCCGCCTCGCTGGGACCCGCCGGATCGGCGGCGCCGCTCATCGAGGCGTCGGTGTTGAGCACGGCGAGCGCTTCGAAGCCCGTTCCCCATTCCGCCAGTTCGGTCAATCGGCCGCCGCGCCCATCGGTCAAGCGGAGCGCCTGGCCAATCGACCAGGTTCCGGCGGGGAGACGCAGGCGGTACATGCGGCGCTTGATGCGTCCGAGGTGCTGCGTGCGGGCCACGATTTCCTGGCCGGTGAAACAGCCCTTGGTGAAGCTGATCCCGTCGATCAAGTCCAGATTGAGCATTTGTGCGACGAACGATTCGCTGGTCGCCGCGTACACCTGGGGGAGGCCGGAGCGAATGTCCGCCAGGCGCCAATCCCGCTCGACGCGGTTCGAACCGGCGCCGTGGCGCGCATACGCCCCCGGCGCGAGCGCCGCGACATCCCGGATGCTGCCGATGACCCAATAACGGGTATCGGGGCCGACGCGCGCAATTCCAATGCCGCCGCGCTCGGCGTAGCGCCGCTCCCGGTCCAAGATCGGCGACCCCTCGAAGCACAGATCCGGCGCCTCCTGCGCGCCCGCGGCGTGCAGCCCGAAGCACGCGAACTGCGCGCTCAGGTCCTCGATCGTGACCTTGGCGCGCAGGACGTATTTGCGCAGGCGCTCGAGGACGGGGTGGATCAATTCCCGGGGCAGCAGGGCGATGATGCCGCTCGAGTGCGGGAGCAGGCGCATCACGGCGACGACCCGGCCCTGCGGCGTGGAGTAGGCGGCCAGCAGGGGCGCCTGCGCGCCCAGGCGGCGCGTGTCGTTCGACACCTGGCCCTGGAGAAAGCTCGCAGCGTCGGGCCCCGCAAAGCGCAGCAGGCCGAGGTGAGGCAGTATTCCAGACGCGGGCTCGACCGGGTTGTCCGTGGCGGGTTCGGCGGGTATGTCCATGGCGGGATAGGATGGGCAGCCCCGGGCGCATGTCAACCCCCCCAGGTCAATCCAGCCTGGCGCAAATTCAGCGCCGCAAGCGTTTATGAGGGGGGGTTTTCTGGCACACTTTGCGCCGTGACTTGCATCGCGAAGATCTGCGGACCCGGATCCCACGCGTTATGGCGACTGGGAACTGCGGGGCCGCTGCATTGACTTCTGAGTTCGAGGATTGAATCGACCATGCCCCCGCGCCCCCGGCCCACATCCCCGCATTTGCAAGTGTATCGCTGGCAAATGGGCAGCACGTTGTCCATTTTGCATCGATTCACCGGCGCCGCGCTCGCGCTCGGACTCCCCGCGCTGTCGTACTGGCTCGTATCCCTGGCGGGGGGCAGCGAGAGCTACGGGAAGGCCTTGGGGGTGCTGTCCAGCCCGGTCGGCCAGTTGTGCCTCGTGGGGTGGACGTTCGCGTTCCTTTACCACCTGCTGAACGGCGTGCGGCACCTGTACTGGGATGCGGGCTACGGGTTCGAACGGCGGCAGCGGCATGCCAGCGGCTGGTTCGTGGTGCTGGCGGCGCTGGGATTGTCCGTCGGGATCTGGCTGGGGATCTGGCTTGGAGTGCACGCATGAGCTTGCGATCGCCCCTGGGCCGCGTGCTGGGCATGGGTTCCGCCAAGGACGGGACAGCTCACTGGTGGGCACAGCGGGTCACTGCGATCGCACTGGCGCCGCTCACCTTGTGGCTGTTCTTTTCGCTGCTGTTGCTGCCCGGCCTCGATTACTCCACGGTCAAGGCGTGGCTGTCGCTGCCCGTCAGCAGCTTCCTGGCGATTCTGACGATCGGCGTGCTCGCCCACCACGCGTACCTGGGCTCGGCGGTGATCATCGAGGATTACGTGCACGGCGCCGGATTGAAGGTGCTGTGGTTGGTCACGCTGCGGTTTTCCTATGTACTTTGCGCGGGAGCGGGCGTGTTTGCCGTGCTGCGCGTGGCTTTCGGATCCTGAGTGCCCATGAGCGAATATAGGTTCATTGACCATACCTACGACGTGGTCGTCGTCGGCGCGGGCGGCGCAGGATTGCGCGCGACGTTCGGCCTGGCCGAGGCGGGACTGTCCACCGCGTGCCTCACCAAGGTGTTCCCCACCCGCAGCCACACCGTCGCGGCCCAAGGGGGCATATCCGCGGCCCTCGGCAACATGGGCGACGACGACTGGCGCTGGCATATGTACGACACCGTCAAGGGTTCGGATTGGCTGGGCGACCAGGACGCCATCGAATTCATGTGCAAGGAGGCGCCCGCCGCGGTCATCGAACTCGAACACTATGGTGTTCCGTTCTCGCGCACGGAGGAAGGCAAGATCTATCAGCGCCCCTTCGGCGGCATGACCACCCATTATGGAAAGGGCATTGCGCAGCGTACCTGCGCGGCCGCGGATCGCACCGGGCACGCCATGCTGCATACCTTGTATCAGCAATCCCTGAAGCATGAGGCGACGTTCTTCATAGAATACTTCGCGCTCGATTTGATCATGGAAAACGGCGAATGCCGCGGGGTCATCGCGCTGGACATGTCCGACGGGACCCTGCACCGATTCCGATCGCACCGGGTGATACTGGCCACCGGCGGCTATGGCCGGGCCTGGTTCTCCTGCACCTCGGCTCATACGTGCACGGGCGACGGCGGGGGAATGGCCCTGCGCGCGGGGCTGCCGCTGCAGGACATGGAGTTCGTGCAATTCCACCCCACCGGCATCTACGGCGCCGGTTGCCTCATCACCGAGGGCTCGCGCGGCGAGGGGGGGTATCTGACCAATTCCGCGGGCGAGCGATTCATGGAGCGCTATGCGCCCAATGCCAAGGATCTGGCGTCGCGCGACGTGGTCAGCCGTTCGATGACCATCGAGATTCGAGAAGGCCGGGGCGTGGGCAAGAGCAAGGATCACATTCACCTGCACCTCGAGCATCTGGGTCCGGCAGTCATCAAGGAGCGGCTGCCGGGCATCGCCGAGACCGCGCGGATCTTCGCCAACGTCGACGTCAACAAGGAACCGATCCCGGTGCTGCCCACGGTCCACTACAACATGGGCGGAATTCCCTGCAATTTCCATGGCGAGGTGGTCACGAGCCGCAACGGGGACACGGACTCGGTGGTGCAGGGACTCATGGCGGTGGGTGAGGCCGCGTGCGTCTCGGTTCATGGGGCCAACCGCCTGGGGTCGAACTCGCTGCTCGATCTCGTGGTTTTTGGACGCGAAGCGGCGCGGCATTGCGCGCTAACCGTCAAGCCCGGCACGCCGCACCGCGCGTTGCAACCGGATGCCGCCGACGCTTCGCTGGCGCGGCTCGACCGGCTGCGCCACGCCAAGGGATCGCTGCGAACCGCGGACATTCGGCTGGCCATGCAGCGAGTGATGCAAAGCGATGCCGCGGTATTCCGCACGGGCCAGACGCTGGCCGACGGCAAGCGGCGCCTGGGCGAAGTATTCGCCTCGTTCAGCGACGTCCAGGTGACTGACCGCTCCATGGTGTGGAACACCGATCTCATCGAAACCCTGGAGCTGGACAACCTCCTCGGCCAGGCCGTCGCCACCATGCACTCGGCCGAGAACCGCAAGGAGAGCCGCGGCGCCCAGGCGCGCGAGGATTTCCCGAACCGCGACGACCAGAATTGGCTGAAACATACGCTGTGTTGGGTCGACGGAGGCGGCGCGACCCGGTTCGAGTACCGCAACGTGCACCTGAACACGCTCACGGACGAGGTTGAGACCGTAGCGCCCAAGGCACGGACTTATTGATGCGCCGCGAAGGAGTTTTTATCGATGGCTGAGTTTTCGCTTCCTGCGAATTCCAAGGTGCGCAAGGATGGGCGGGTGTTCAAAGCCCCGGCCGGTGCAAAGAACGTGCGGGTCTTCAAGATCTACCGCTTCGACCCCGATTCCTCGGAGAACCCCCGGATCGACAGCTACGAAGTGGACATGGACAACTGCGGGCCCATGGTGCTGGACGCCCTCATCAAGATCAAGAACGAGATCGATCCGACCTTGACCTTCAGGCGATCCTGCCGCGAGGGCATCTGCGGATCCTGCGCCATGAACATCGACGGCAAGAACGGCCTCGCCTGCATCAGCGCCTGCGCGGACGTCAAGCACGACGTCCGGATCTATCCTCTGCCGCATATGCCCGTCATCAAGGATCTGGTCCCGGACCTCAGCAATTTCTACGCGCAATATGCTTCGATCAAGCCCTGGCTGCAGACCCGCACGCCGGCGCCGCCCGACGCCGAGCGGCTGCAGTCGAAGGAGGACCAGGAGAAGGTCGATCGCCCGTCCGCGTGCATACTCTGTGCATGCTGTTCCACCAGCTGCCCGAGTTATTGGTGGAACAGCGACCGCTACCTGGGTCCGGCCGCGCTGCTGGCCGCCTATCGGTGGATCGTCGACAGCCGCGATGAAGCCACCGGGGAACGTCTCGATCAACTGGAGGATCCGTTCCGGCTCTACCGGTGCCATACCATCATGAACTGCGCGGAAAGCTGCCCGAAGGATTTGAACCCGGCCAGGGCCATCGGCCAGATCAAGCAGGCGCTGGCGCATCGTCGGTTTTGATGGATGAGGAGCTGGGCAGGCTGCGCTGGCGGTGCCGACGCGGCATGAAGGAGCTGGACGTGCTGCTCATCGGCTACATCGACGGCGCCTACCGGCACGCCGATCCGGACCACCAGGAGGCGTTCCGTCGCTTGCTGGACTGCCCCGATCCGACGATCTACGACTACGTGCTCGGGCAAGTGCAGCCGCCCGACGCCGCCCTGGCAGCCCTCATCCGGCGAATCACCGGGACCCCGAACGACCGCTAATGCAGCCTCACGCGGCTGGTAGAATCGACTCCGTGAGCGAAATCACGAAAACTGCCCATCCCAAGTGGAAACTGTCGAACTTTTCTTCCCCCCCTAGGTCTATCGCGACAGGCTGGAGGGTCTGCCGGCCCGTTTGGGATCACTCATGAGCGTCGAGGAAAGTGATCTCAAGCTGGTCGAGAAGGTCCAGCGCGGCGAGCGCGCGGCCTTCGATCTGTTGGTGCTGCGATACCAGCACAAGGTGCTGAAGCTGATCATGCGATATGTGCACGATGCAACCGAGGCTGAGGACATTGCACAAGAGGCGTTCGTGAAGGCATACCGGGCGCTGCAATCGTTCCGCGGGGACAGCGCCTTCTATACCTGGCTGTATCGAATCGCCATCAACACGGCCAAGAACGCGCTGGTGGCGGCCAAGCGCCGCCCCATGGATTACGACCTCGACCTCCAGGATCCCGAGCAGTACGACTTGCATGCGCGCCTGTCCGAGTCCGAGACCCCCGAGGGGCTGCTGCTCACGGACGAGATTCGCGATACCGTCAACCGCGCCATCGAGAACCTGCCCGACGATTTGCGGACCGCCATCGTGCTGCGTGAGTTGGAAGGCTTGAGTTACGAGGATATCGCGCAGACGATGGATTGCCCGGTGGGCACCGTGCGTTCGCGCATCTTTCGCGCCCGCGAGGCGATTGACAAGAAGCTTAGACCCATTTTCGAAGGGGGCCTTGGTCGGCCAGAGGACACATGAGCGAACAGATTCGTGAGCAAATCTCCGCTTTTCTCGACGGCGAACTGCCCAGTTCGGAAACCGAGTTGCTGCTGAAGCGCCTCACGCGGGATGCGGAGTTGCGCGAGAGTTTCGGACGCTATGCCCTCGTCGGCGAATGCGTGCGGGGCGGCGCCCATGCGGGCCTGACCCACGGGTTCGCGGCGCGCGTGAACCTGGCGATCGACGGTGAGTCGGTCGCCGACGATCCGCAGCCGCAGCCGCGGCGACCCACGCGGTGGTGGCGGCCGCTGGCCGGCGCGGCGGTGGCCGCCAGCGTGGCGGCAGTGGCGGTCGTCGCCCTCCAGCAGCGGGCCATCTCGCCGGCGGGAATGCCGCCGGCGGTCCGGATTATGGCAAGCGGCGGCCTGCCGGGCGGCGCGGGCCCGTCACCGGCCCCCGCAACCGTACAGAATGTGGTCCTGGCGCGGCAGGTCGTTCCGGGCCAGGTCACGGAGCCCGGGTCGTATGTGGTGCCTCCGGCGTCGGCAGAGGGACCGAGCCGGTTGCCGGCGGCGCGACTGACCAACTACGTCTTCGCCCACAGCAAGTATTCGTCCGTCATGGGGCAAAACGACGTCCTCAACGACCTGTTGTCCGAAGCCGATGCCGACGCTGCCGGCGATGCGTCCCAGGACCGGCGCGCGGCTCCATGATGGTCGCCCGATGATGGCCGACAATAGCAGCCGGGCGAACTGGCTCGCTCCCTGCGCCGTGGTCGGCGTGCTGCTCACGTCGGCCTCTCCCATGGCCCGGGCCGGGGATGCCGCGCGCGAGTGGTTGCAGAGGATGAATCAAGCCCTGGCCACGCGGAACTACGACGGCACCTTCTTCCATTTGAGCGACGGCCGGGTGGAGACCATGCGCATCGTCCACCGCGTCCTGGGAGGACGGGTCACCGAGCGGCTGATGTCGCTGGACGGGTCGGGCCGGGAATTCGTGCGAAATGGCGATGCGCTCACGTGTTATCTCCCGGACCTGCACACCGTGCTGGTCGAGCCCCGCGAGGAGCATGCTCCGTTCCTGGGGTCGCTGCCGCAGTTCGCCGACGACGTGTCCGGGTTCTATCGCATCGAGTCCCAGGGCGAGGCCCATGTCTTGGGCCACGCGGCCCAGAAAATCGTCGTCACGCCCAAGGACCAGTATCGATTCGGCTATCGGCTGTGGCTCGACGAGAACACCGCCATGCCGCTCAAGACGCAGTTATGCGACTCGCGTGGCCAGGTGATCGAACAGATCCTCTTTGCCCGTCTCGACATGCCCGACAGCATCCCGGACAGCGATTTGGCGCCCGGGGTGCACACCCAGGGAATGCGCTGGGTGAGGCAGGGACCGGCGCGCGATTCCGCCTCCCCGGCATTGTCGGCGTATCGGGCCAGCGAATTGCCGCCCGGGTTCCATCTGACCATATCCGGCGCGCAGACATTGGGCGGCGCGAACGTGCCGGCGGCGCACCTCGTGTATTCGGACGGTCTGGCGACCGTGTCGGTCTTCGTGGAAGCCCAGGCGCCTCCCCGGCAGGAGGGCGGCGCCGACGGCAAGCCCAGCCCGCCTGCTGAACCGCCCATGGAGGGACTGGCCCGGGTGGGCTCGGGCTTCGCGTTTTCGACCGTCATTCAGGGACATCAAGTGACGGCGGTCGGGGAAGTTCCGGCGCAGACGGTGGAAACCATCGCCCATTCCGTGCGGTCCTTCAGCAGCGGCGATTTGCCTCCCCATTGACGTTTCTCCTCTATTCTCGCCCGGGATGCGGACTGTGCGAGGAGATGCTCGCTGAGTTGACCGCGCTGCCCGCGGCACGCGGCTTGAGAATAGACGTCGTCGACGTCGACGCCGACCCGGAAGCGCGCGTGCGCTTCGGCCACAAGATCCCCGTTCTGCTATTTCGCGGCGAACTGGTGTGCCACGGCCGTCTCGACCCCGAGGAAGTGCAGAAGGCCCTCGCACACCACCGCCGACCGGTATAATGAGGAGTTTGCCCTCAAGCCCATATTAGATGAAAAATATCCGCAATTTTTCGATCATTGCGCACGTCGATCACGGGAAATCGACGCTGGCGGACCGATTCATCCAGGAGTGCGGCGGCCTGGATGCCCGCGAGATGCACGCGCAGGTGCTCGATTCCATGGACCTGGAGCGCGAGCGCGGCATCACCATCAAGGCGCAGAGCGTGACGCTCGGCTTCGAATCGGTCAGCGGCGAGACGTACCAGCTCAATTTCATCGATACGCCCGGACATGTGGACTTTTCCTACGAAGTGTCGCGCTCGCTGGCGGCCTGCGAAGGGGCGCTGTTGGTGGTCGATGCAGCCCAGGGTGTCGAAGCCCAGAGCGTCGCCAACTGCTACACCGCGCTCGAGCAGGGACTGGAAGTGCTGCCGGTGATCAACAAGATCGACCTGCCCTCGGCGGATCCGGCCAAGGTCATTCACGAGATCGAAGAAATCATCGGCATTCCGGCCGACGATGCCGCGCTGGTCAGCGCGAAGACGGGCTTGGGAGTTCGCGATCTGCTGGAACAGCTGGTCAAGCGAATTCCGGCTCCGAAGGGCGACCCGGACGGTCCGCTGCAGGCCCTCATCATCGACTCGTGGTTCGATAACTACGTGGGCGTGGTTTCGCTGGTGCGAGTCATGAATGGTGCGCTGCGGGTGGGCGCGAAGATCCGCGTGATGTCCACCGGTCGGAGTCACCAGATCGACCGGCTGGGCCGGTTCACGCCGAAGCCGGTGCCGCGCGAGTCGCTCGAAACCGGCGAGGTGGGCTTCGTCATCGCCGGCATCAAGGAGATCGACGGGGCTCCGGTGGGGGACACCATCACGCTGGATGCCAATCCGGCCAAGGCGCCGCTCGCCGGATTCAAGCAGGTTCAACCGCGGGTGTTCGCGGGCCTGTTCCCGGTGAGTTCGGACGACTACGAACAATTTCGCGACGCCCTCAAGAAGCTCAAGTTGAACGACTCGGCGCTGCACTTCGAGCCCGAGGTCTCGACTGCGCTGGGTTTCGGTTTCCGCTGCGGATTCCTGGGGCTGCTGCACATGGACATCGTGCAGGAACGGCTCGAGCGCGAGTACAACCTGGACCTGATCACCAGCGCGCCCACCGTGATCTACGAAGTGCTGCTCACCGACGGAACGGTCGCCTATGTCGACAACCCGACCAAGCTGCCGCCCCAGGACCGCATCTCTGAGCTGCGCGAACCCATCATTACCGCCAACATTCTCGTGCCGCCCGAGCACGTGGGCGCGGTGCTCACGCTGTGCAGCGAGAAGCGCGGCGTGCAGAAGAAGATGCTCTTCCTGGGCAGCCAGGTATCGCTGCAATACGAGCTGCCGATGGCCGAGGTCGTGCTCGACTTCTTCGACCGCCTCAAGTCGGCGAGCCGCGGCTACGCCTCCTTCGACTATGAATTCAGCCATTTCCAGGCGGCGCCGCTGGTCAAGCTCGACGTGCTGATCAACGGGGACCCGGTGGATGCGCTCTCCCTCATCGTGCACCGGGACAACGCCTACACGCGCGGCCGCGAATTGGTCGACAAGATGCAGGAGCTCATTCCGCGCCAGATGTTCGACATCGCCGTGCAGGCGGCCATCGGCGCGCACATCATCGCGCGCGCCAGCGTGAAGGCCATGCGCAAGAACGTGCTCGCCAAGTGCTATGGCGGCGACATCACGCGCAAGCGCAAGTTGCTCGAGAAGCAGAAGGCGGGCAAGAAGCGCATGAAGCAGGTCGGGCAGGTGGAGATTCCGCAGGAGGCGTTTCTCGCGGTGCTCCAGGTCGGCAAGAAGTCCTAATCTTTTGGGGGTCTTTGGTGAGTGACGGCGATACGCTTTTCATCTTTTTTTTATGCGCGGGCCTCGCTTGCGTGCTGGTGATCCTGATCGACGGCTGGTTCCTGCGGCCGCAGCGGGATCCCGGCGCCACCAGCGTCGATGAGCCCATGCTGCCGAAATTGGCGGGCTATGCGCTCTTGGCGCTCGCGCTCGGCATGCTCTGGCGGCTGTTCCGCTACGAGGCCGTGGATTTCAGCCTGATGCTGGTGGCCGTGGGCGCGCTGTCGGGCGCAATCTGGGGCCTGGACCGGCTCTTGTTCGCGAATCGCCGTCAGGTCGCGGCCGCCGCCGCCGGCACGCCGGCCGAGCGGATACGCGAACCGGTCGCCGTGGAGTACGCGCGCTCGTTCTTTCCGGTGATCGTGCTGGTTCTGGTGATCCGCTCGTTCCTGTTCGAGCCCTTCCGGATTCCGTCGGACTCCATGATGCCGACGCTGTACGACGGCGACTTCATTTTCGTCAGCAAGTACTCCTATGGCCTGCGGCTTCCCGTCACCAACACGCTGGTCGTTCCGACCGGCACTCCGCAGCGCGGCGACGTGATCGTATTCAGGCTGCCGCCGAATCCCAAGATCAACTACATCAAGCGCCTGGTGGGACTCCCGGGCGACCACATCCGGGTGGACGCCAACAATCAGCTGTACGTGAACGGGGTGCCGCAGCCGCAGGAGCCGGGCCCGAGCTACACGGGGCCCAAGCAGGATGCGTGGAATTATGCAGGCGCTCCCACGGCCATGGAAACGCTCGGGACCAAGCGGCACGTGATCATGTTCGCCCGCACCGGCCCGGGCGGCGTGAGGGAGGGGGAGTGGGTGGTCCCGGCAGGGCACTACTTCTTCATGGGCGACAACCGCAACAACAGCAAGGACAGCCGGTGGCTGGACGAGCCGGACGCCCCGGGCTTCGTCCCGGAGCAAAATTTGGTGGGTAAGGCGGTGCGAATCTGGCTTAATCTCGATACTCGTGACGGACCTCTCTGGCGACGAATCGGAACTGCGATTCAATAAGAGGTCAATTAGGGAGGTTTTTATGGTGAGGTATCACACAGCACGCCGGGACAGCCACGCTCAACAGGGCCGCCCGGGCGGCGGGCTCGTTGCGCCTGCCGGGGGCGGCCGGTTCCTGCGCGGGGCCGGCAGTGGGCGCGCCATGCGCCGCCAGCGGGGCATGACGATGATCGGGATGTTGCTGATCATGGCGATGGCGGGCTTGATCGGCTACGCGGGGCTGCGCCTGGTTCCCCTGTATCTGAACTACATCAAGGTCGCGCGGAGCATGAATGCCGCGGCGGCCGACTTCAAGAGCGACAGTCCTGACCAGGGAGCCGTGCGCCGCTCTCTCGAGAAGCACTGGCAGATCGAGGACATCACCGGCGTCGAGGCGAAGGACGTCGAGATCGTCAAGGACGACAGCGGCATGTCCCTGCACGTGGCCTACGACGATTCGGCTCCCTACATCGCGAACGTGTCGGTCGCCGTGCACTTCGACAAAACCGTGAAGGTGCAGTGAACCCGCAGGGCAGGCCGGACGAGATCCTGAAATGGGTCGAAGGAGCGTTCGGACATGCCTTCGTGCGGCCGGCCCTGTGCCGCGCCGCGCTCACTCACCGCAGCGCGGGATCGGATCACAACGAGCGGCTCGAGTTCCTGGGCGATTCGGTTCTCAACTGCAGCGTGGCGAGCATGCTCTTCGACGCGCATCCGGATGCCGACGAGGGGGCGCTGTCCCGGTTGCGGGCGACGCTGGTTAGCGGCGAAGCGCTGGCCGAGATTGCTCTCGAGCTGGGTCTGGGCGAGCATTTGCATCTGGGTGCGGGCGAATTGAAATCCGGCGGCTTCCGCCGCGCTTCGATCCTCGCGGATACGTTGGAGGCCATTTTGGGCGCAATTTTCCTGGATTCCGGTTTCGATGCGGCCGCGGCTGGGGTGCGGCGCATCATGGGTGCGCGGATGTCGGCGCTGCCGGCAGCGGAGGTGCTCAAGGACTCGAAGACGCGTTTGCAGGAAGCGCTGCAGGCGCGCGGGCTGGCTCTACCCGTCTATGCCCTGACCGGAGCCACCGGCGAGAGCCACGCCCAATCCTTCACGGCCACCTGCGAGGTGCCGGCGTTCGACATCGCGACCGTGGGCGAGGCGGGCAGCCGGCGGCGCGCGGAACAGGTGGCGGCGGCCAAGGCGCTCGATCTCCTGCCGCGCGAGGTTCGCGGGGCCGGTGACCGGAACCCGGGCGCGGCGTCGTCCCCGGAACGGAAACCGTCATGACCGCACCGGGGTTCCGCGCCGGACACGTCGCCATCGTCGGCCGCCCCAACGTGGGCAAGTCCACGCTGGTGAACGCATTGGTGGGGCGCAAGGTGAGCATCGTGACGGCGAAGCCGCAGACCACGCGTCACCGCATCCTCGGCGTGGTGAACCGGCCCGAGGCGCAGCTCGTGCTGGTCGATACGCCCGGTCTTCACGAATCGACACGCCGCGTCATGAACCAGTACATGAACCGGGTGGCGATTTCCTCCGTGCAGGATGCGCAGGTCATCGTGTTCGTCATAGAAGCCTTGCAATTCACGGAAGAGGACGAATGGGTCTGGGAGCGCGTGCGGGGGCTCAAGCAGCCGCTGTTCCTGGTCATCAACAAGGTGGACCGCGTGTATCCCAAGGAGAAACTCCTGCCGTTTCTCGAGGATATGACCGCCCGCGTGCCGGCCTCGGGAATCGTTCCGGTGTCGGCGCTCGAATCGGACAACCTCGACCGGCTGGCCGACCTGGTGGGCTCGCGACTGCCCCTGTCCCCGCCGCTGTTCGCCACCGGCGTGCTCACCGACCGCGACGAACCGTTTCACGCCGCCGAAGTGGTGCGCGAAAAGCTGACGCTCAAGCTGCGCGAGGAACTGCCCTACGGCATCAACGTGCAGATCGAGCGCTTTGCCGACGAGGGCAGCCGCCTCATGATCAACGCGGTGATCTGGGTGGAGCGCGCCGGCCAGAAGGCCATCGTCATCGGCCAGGGCGGGGAGCGGCTGAAGGAGATAGGCCGGCTGGCCCGCATCGAATTGAACGACTTGTGGCAGCGCTCGGTGCACCTCGAACTGTGGGTCAAGGTGAAGGAAAACTGGGCCGACAGCGAGATGGCGTTGCGGCAATTCGGATACGATACGCTGTAGGGACCAAACGCCGGGGGCGACGTCATCATCAATTCGGGTCACAGCGGTGCGCGGAGGGTGGCGTTGGCGCCCGGCTACATCCTGCACCAGTATGCCTACCGGGACACCAGCCGCATCGTCGAAGCGTTCAGCGCGGCGCACGGGCGGCTTACCCTGTTCGCGCGCGGCGCCAACTCGCCCAAGTCGTCCTTGAAGGGCGTGCTGCAGCCTTTCCAGAGGCTGCTGTTGTCGTGGACCGGGAAAGGCGAGGCGTGCACCCTGATCGCGGCGGAAGTCGACGGCACTCGCACGATGCTCGGCAAGGACCGGCTGATGAGCGGTTTCTATGTGAACGAACTGCTGCTCAAGCTCACGGAGCGCTGGGATCCGCATCCGGAGATCTTCTGCTCGTATGCGTCGTGCATCGAGGCGCTGTGCGCGGGGGCGGACGAAGAGGCCGGGCTGCGGCGCTTCGAAAAGCGCTTGCTGAACGACCTGGGATACGGACTGCAGTTGATCCGGACGGAGGAGGGCGTGCCCGTGGAGCCTGACAGCTTTTATCGGATGGCCGCCGAACGCGGCCCGCAGAGGTGCGTGGCGGAAGCGCCCGGCGCGGTGTACGGCCGTTCCTTGACGGATCTGGAGTCGGGGATCTTCGCCGACGCGCGCTCTCTGCGCGACGCCAAGCGGGTCCTGCGCGCGGCGATCGATGCGTGCCTGGACGGCCGCTCGCTGAAGTCGCGCGAGGTGATGCTGGCGCTGCTGCGGCACGGCCCGGATCGCCGGCCGGCGCGCCCCGGGGAGCCGGTACCGCAGAGGGAGGAATCGTGAGCGCCCCTGCAACGATGCCGGCGGCCATTGCGCTGGGGGTCAACATCGACCATGTGGCCACGCTGCGCCAGGCGCGCCGCGGCCGCTTCCCCGATCCGCTGACGGCGGCGCTGCTCGCGGAGCAGTCCGGCGCCGACAGCATCACGCTGCATCTGCGCGAGGACCGGCGCCACATCCAGGACCGCGACGTGGCCGTCATGCGCGAGGCGCTGCAAACCCGCATGAATCTCGAGATGGCGGTGACCGACGAGATGATCGCGGTCGCGCAGCGCGTGCGGCCCCAGGATTGCTGCCTGGTCCCCGAATCCCGCCAGGAAATCACCACCGAGGGCGGTCTGGACGTCGTCGGACGGCCGGCGCGGGTGGCGGAGGCCTGCGCCGCGCTTCAGGCCGCGGGCGTCCGGGTATCGATCTTCATCGATCCCGACGCCCGGCAGATCGAGGCCGCGCGCCGGGCGGGCGCTCCGGTGATCGAACTGCACACCGGCGCCTACGCGAACGCCGAAGGCGCGGCACGGGCGCGGGAATTCGCACGGCTGCGCTCGGCGGCGGCGCTGGCGCACTCCCTGGGATTGACGGTCAACGCCGGCCACGGTCTCGACTATCACAACGTTGAGCCGATCGCGGCAATCCCCGAGATCGTGGAGCTCAACATCGGCCACGCCATCGTGGCGCAGGCGGTATTCGAGGGTTTGCCCGCGGCGATCCGCTGCATGAAGGAACTGATGCGCGCGGCACGGCGCGCGCTCTAGGGTCGCGATGATCTTCGGGATCGGAATCGACGTATTGAAGGTGGACCGAATCGAGCAGGTGTTCAATAAGCACGGCGAGCGGTTCCTGGCCCATCTCCTGATGCCCGAGGAGCGGGCCCAGCTCGGGCGCACGACCCGCACGGTGCGTTTTCTCGCCATGCGATTCGCGGCCAAGGAGGCGATCGTCAAGGGCATGGGCACGGGTTTCGCCCACGGCGTGTGGATACGCGACGTCGGCATCGTGCAGAATTCCTGGGGCCGGCCCGAGGTGGTGTATTCCGAGCGCGGCGCGCGCGTGCGCGACGATCTGGGGATCGGGGAGGGGCACGTCACGCTCACGGACGAGGCGGGGCTGGTGGTCGCCGTGGCGATATTGATGCGCCGCTCCTCATGAACACCCTGGTTTTCGACATCGAAACGGTGCCGGATACGGATCTCGGGCGCCGGCTGTACGGCCTCGGTGACGTGTCGGACGAGCATGTCGGTCAGATCATGTTCCTGAAGCGGCGCGAGGAGACCGGTGCTGAGTTTCTCTCGCACGAGCAGCATCGCGTGGTGGCGATCTCGGTGGCGATGCGCTCCCGCGACTCCTTCAAGTTGTGGAGCCTGGGCGAGGAATCCTCCTCCGAAAAGCATCTCATCGAGCGCTTTTTCGAAGGTCTGGACAAGTTCACGCCGGAGCTGGTGTCGTGGAACGGCTCGGGATTCGACTTGCCGGTTCTGCACTACCGCAGTCTCCTGCATGGCCTGACCGCGGCGCGCTACTGGGAGACCGGGGAGACGGACAGCAGCTTCAGGTACAGCAACTATCTCAGCCGATTTCACTGGCGGCACATCGACCTGATGGACGTGCTCTCGGGATTCCAGGGCCGCGGCCGGGCGAGCCTGGACGATGTGGCGACGCTGCTCGGTCTTCCGGGGAAGCTGGGCATGCACGGCTCGCAGGTCTGGGACACCTACCTCAAGGGCGGCCTCCAGCGCATTCGCGACTACTGCGAAACGGACGTATTGAACACCTACCTGATCTACCTGCGCTTCGAGCTGCTGCGCGGTCACTTGAACGCGGCGGAACACGCCGCCGAGGTTGCCCGGGTGCGCAGGATGCTGCGCGATTCGAGCGCGCTGCACCTCAGGGCGTTCGATGCCGCGTGGCCCGGCGGCGGCGGCGATCTCTCGCACAGGCCCGCCGGAAGTTGAGGCCCGGCGCGATTCAAGAAGCGGAGGTCGTCGATCTCGCCCACGATGGCCGGGGGGTCGCGCGGATCGACGGCAAGGCGGTCTTCGTCGACGGCGCCCTGCCGGGTGAGCGCGTACGCCTTCGCATATTCAAGAGCCGGCGCCAATTCGACGAGGCGGTCCTGGTCGACGTGCTGTTGCCGTCGCCGGATCGCACGAGCCCAAAGTGCGCCCATTTCGGGGTTTGTGGCGGATGTTCCTTGCAGCATCTATCGCCGGCGGCCCAGCTCGCCGCCAAGGAGCGGCAGCTGCTCGACAATCTCGAGCGCATCGGCCGGGTGCTGCCGGATCGGGTCATCGCGCCGCTGCAGGGTCCGCATTGGGGCTACCGCCGGCGCGCCCGGCTCGGCGTGAAGTACGTGCACAAGAAAGGCCGCGTGCTGGCGGGGTTCCGCGAACGCGAGAAGCCGTATCTGGCGGACATCCGCCGTTGCGAGGTGCTCGTCGAGCGGTTCGCCAACCTGCCGGAACAGCTGGCCGCCCTGGTGGAGACTCTGTCGCTGCGCGAGAAGATTCCGCAGGTGGAACTGGCGGCCGGCGATCCACCGCCGGGGAGCGGGCCGTCGGCGCGGGGCGAGGCGGCGCTGGTGTTTCGGGTGATGGAGCTTCCCGTCCCCTCGGATCTCGATGCGCTCCGGGCCTTCGGCGAGCGGCACGGCGTGCAGGTGTACTTGCAGAGCGGCGGCCTCGACAGCATCGAACCGCTCCGGGAGGGCTATCCGCCCCTCGAATATTCGGTCGACGATCCCCCCATCGCGATCGAGTTCGGGCCGGCGGATTTCATCCAGGTCAATCGCGACGTCAACGTCTCCATGGTGGCGGCGGCCATGCGGCTGCTGGCGCCGACCCCGGCCGACTCGGTGCTGGATTTGTTCTGTGGACTGGGGAATTTCACCCTGAGTCTGGCCGCCCGGGCCGGCCGGGCAGTGGGGGTGGAGGGCGACGCCGCCCTGGTGGCGAAGGCCCGCGCCAACGCACTGCGCAATGGCGCGGCGAATGCGGAATTCCATGCCGAGAACCTCTTCGAGCCGCAACGCCTGGGCTCGTGGGCGCAGGATCCCTATGATTTGGTGCTTCTGGACCCCCCGAGGGCCGGCGCGGCTGAAATCCTGGAACGCATGGCACAGTGGCGGCCGCGGCGGGTCGTGTATATTTCCTGCCATCCAGGGAGTTTGGCGAGGGATGCTGGGGTCCTGGCGGGGGTACAGGGCTACCGTCTGACCGGCGCTGGAGTGATGGACATGTTCCCGCATACGACACACGTCGAATCGATCGCGGTGTTCGAGAAGGACCCATGAGTCTCGGCCCGCTCATGGTCGATATCGCGGGGACCGATTTGACCGCCGAGGACATCGGCGTGCTCCGGCACCCCTTGGTGGGCAGCGTTCTCCTGTTCACCCGAAATTACCGGAACCCGGGCCAACTCGCCGGCCTGACCGAGTCCATACGGGCATTGCGCACCCCCCATTTGCTGATCGCCGTCGATCACGAGGGGGGCAGAGTGCAGCGCTTCCGCGAAGGATTCACCCAGTTGCCGGCATCCCGGAGCCTGGGCCGGCGCTACGACGGGGACCGCCGCGACGCCGTGGCACTGGCGCGCTCCGTCGGCCGGCTCATGGCGTGCGAACTGCGCGCCGTCGGCGTGGATTTCAGTTTTGCTCCCTGCGTGGACCTCGACTACGGGGTCAGCGAAGTCATCGGCGACCGGTCCTTCCATCGGCACCCCGAGGCCGTGGCCGCGCTGTCGGCGGCCTATATGCTGGGCATGCGCGATGCCGGGATGGCGGCGACCGCCAAGCACTTTCCCGGGCACGGGGCGGTGGTCGCCGATTCCCACGTGGCGATGCCGGTGGATCGACGCGCACTCGTGGACATGGAAGACGACATGCGGCCCTACCGACTCCTCATCGAAAACAACCTCTCGGGAGTGATGGCGGCGCACGTCGTCTACAGCGCCGTCGACCCGCGGCCGGCCAGCCTGTCCCGCCGCTGGATCAGCGAAATCCTGCGCGGCGACTTGGGCTTTCACGGCTGCGTGTTCGCAGACGATCTTTCCATGGCCGGAGCGGCTGCCTTCGGCGACGTCCTGCAACGGGCGCACCTCGCCCTCGCTGCCGGCTGCGACGTGCTTCCGATTTGCAACGACCGGGCGGCCGTGAAAATCGTGTTGGACAGGTTCGAGCCCGGATACGCGGATCCAGCCTCGCAGGCGCGGGTGGTGCGGATGCGGGCGCGCGGCGCCCCGACCTCGACTTTGGACGCCGGGGAGCGGCAAGAAACCCTGCGGCGAATCGTGGAGCTTTCGGCCGCGCCGCCCCTGGTCCTGACCGAGGAGAGATCGTGAGCGACTTCAACGCGGACATGTTCCGCCGCATGCTCGAGAACTCGCCGGAAGGGGTGGTGCTCGTCGATGCGCAAGCTCCCGATCATCCGGTCGTGTACGTGAATCAGGGCTTCGAGGCGCTGAGCGGGTACGCGGCCGGCGATCTGATCGGCAAGAACCTGCGCATGATGCAGGGCGACGACCGCGATCAGGACGCGCGCCACCGATTGCGGGAGGCATTGAATGCGGGCAGCGCCTGCCGCGCGTTGCTGCGAAATTACCGCAAGGACGGCACGGTCTTCTGGAACGAGATGAGCATACTGCCGCTGCGCGACGCGGATGGGCGCGTCACTCATTTCGCGGGATATCATCGGGATGCCGGCGAGCGTCTGCGGATCGATCCGAAGCTGTCGCGCGACTCCCTGAGCGGCGCCCACCAGCCCACGTCGGTCGCCATACGCGACGACCGCTTGACCGGGTTGTTCACGCTGCCGTACCTCGAGGAGCTGTTGAAACGCGACTGGGCGATTTCGCAGCGGGAAGGCCGCAGTATCGCCATGTTCGCCATCGACATCGACGCGCTGGATTCCTACAACGCGACCTTCGGGCGCGCCGCCGGCGATTCGGCCATCCGCCGCGTATCGCATTGCGTGAGCGGCTGCCTGCGCCGGTCGAGCGACGTCACGGCGCGCATCGACGGCGGCAGCCTGATGGCGTTCGCGCCGGGGCTGTCGATCGAGCAGGCCATGAGCGTCGGGCGAACCATGGCGGAGCGGGTGAGGGAGATGCGCATTCATCATCCGCGTTCGGCGGTGCTCCGCTACGTCAGCGTCAGCGTCGGCGTGAGCGCCATGATCCCGGGCGCGGCGGACGAGCCGACCGCCTTGATCGAGAAGTCGCAGCGGCATTTGAAGCTCGCCAAGCAATCCGGCCGCAATCAGGCGGCCTGACATGGGAGCCGCGCGCAAGGATTGAGCTCGCCGATCGGCCGGGAGCCCGTCACCGGGCCGGGGCGGGCTTCCACTGCTCCAGGAACTGCGTGACGGCCGCCGGCTCCATGCGACGCATTGCCTCGAACTCGCCCGTCTTCTGGCTGTACAGCAAGGTGCCGTCGCCGGCGAGAACGGCGAGCGCCGGGACACCCTTCTCGATCGGGATGCGGAATCGCTCGGCGAGATCCAAATTCCGGTCCAGGCGCCCGACGTTGACGTGGACCAACACGAAGTTGTCCTCGAGAAGCGGCAGATTGGCGCGGTCGTGAAAATAGATGTCGAGCACGCGGCAGTCGGTGCACCAGTTGCCGCCGAAATCCACGATGACCCGGCGATGTTTGGCGGCGGCGCTCTGCAGCGCGGCGGCGAGGTCGCCCGCGGCCCTGTCCGGGTCGGGGAAGATGTCCGCCGCCCGAGCTTCGACGGCGGGTCCTTGCGCCAGGCCGGCGTATGCCGCCAGCGCGGCGGCAATCATGCAGATCGTCTTCATGCGCGCCACTATCGCTCAATCCGGGGATCGCGTCGAGATTCGCAGCTCCGCCCGGGCCGGCCGCGGTTCAGGCGGGCTCCTTGGCGAAGACCAGCAGCCGGTTGAAGGCCGGCAGGTCGTGGTCGGCCGCAAGGGCGAGTCCGAAGCCCGCCGCAAGGGTCGTGACGGCGCGCATCTCGCGCAGCCCCGACCGCGGGTCGCGCTCCTGCAACATGCGGTCGAATTCCAGGTTGCTGGGCGACGTGTAGCGCCCGTCGTAGCGGAATGGCCCGTAGATGCACAGCGTTCCGCCGGGAGCGAGGGCCGCTCCGATGCCCTGAAATAGGCAGGTCACTTCGGACCACGACATGATGTGCAGCGTGTTGGCGGTGAACATGCCGTCCACCCGCGCGAGCGGCCACACCGGCTGCCTGACGTCGAGCACCGTCGGCGGGCGCAGATTCCGGCCGCCTTCCGCCTGAATCCGCGCCGCGAGGTCCGGAAGGCATGCCAGCCTCTCGGTCGGGTGCCAAGTCAGGTGCGTGAGCTGCGCCGCGAAATGCACCGCATGCTGCCCCGTTCCGCTGCCGATTTCGAGGACCTGCGAGCAGCCGGCGAAATGAGTCCGCAGAACCTCGAGTATCGGCCCCTTGTTGCGTTCGCAAGCTTCCGAGAATGGCAACACGCGCACCTCCCTTCGACCTCCGCGACACTGTTCGGCCACGGCCAAATTATTACTCTTCGGGCTCCCCTTTCGCTACAGTGTGCGCCTGCCCCGACCGGGGATGAGAGGAGAACCGCGATGACGATTTCCGTTTACGACATTTCCATACCGGCGCTGAGCCGGGGGTTGACGAACCTGTCGGCCATTTTGGACAAGGCCGCCGCGCATGCCGCCGCCCGGAAATACGATTCCAGCACGCTCGCGCAGCTGCGATTGTTTCCGGACATGCATCCCCTGACCCGCCAGGTCCAAATCGCCTGCGATACCGCCAAGGGCGCGGCGGGGCGCCTCGCCGGAATCGAGATCCCGAAGCACGAGGACACCGAGGCGACGCTCGACGAACTCAAGCAGCGCATCTCCAAGACGGCAAGTTTTCTCAAGACGGTGAGCCCCGATCAAGTCAACGGCCCGGCGACCCGCGCCATCGAAATCAAGTTTCCGACGGGCGCGTGGAAGTTCACGGCGCTCGCCTACATCACGGATTTCGTGCTGCCGAATTTCTATTTTCACGAAAGCATGGTGTACGCGCTCCTGCGCAAGAGCGGCGTGGAGATCGGCAAGACCGACTTCCTGGGCGCCATCCAGTAGGGTCCGAAGCCGGCTGCTCCCCAACGCCGGGATTGGATCAGGGCGCGAATCCCACGTTGTCCGCGTACCAGACGTTGTTCGCCAGCCCGGTTTTGTCCTGGATGCAAAACTTGTAGACGGACTGGCCCAGAACGCCCAGGTCGGCGAGCGGCACGGTGTACGTGTTCCATTGGCCCACCACCGGCGCCGGACCGTAATTCAGGACGTTGAGGTAGATGCCGACCGGGATGTCCCCGACCTTGACGAAGTACACGGTCCATTGCTGATTGGGGACCGTCGGCTTGAGCGCGAAGGTCAGCTTGGTGTACCCCTGGGAATTGAAGTCCCAATTCTGCGCATAAGGCAGCCATCCGCCATAGGCGGCGGTCAAGGTGATCTTGATGTCATAAGGGCCGCTCAGCGGCTCGCCGCTGGTGTCGCGGTAGTCGGGCACCGCCACGTAGGAATAGTCGCCCGGCCAGTCGAAGTCGCCGTCGTAGTAGACCCACGAAGTGCCGGGCGGCACGCCGCTCGAGCCCACGGTGATGGTCACCGCGGACTGTGCGGTGCCGCCGGCGCCGGTGCAGGTGAGCGTGTAGATCGTCGTTGCCGCGGGCGAGACCGTCTGAGTACCGCTGATCGGCTCGGCCCCGCTCCAGCCGCCGCCAGCCGTACAGGAATCGGCGTTCGTCGCGGACCATGACAGCGCCGCGGATCCGCCCGCGTCGATGGCGTATGGATTCGCGGTCAGGCGGACCGTGGGGGCCGGGTCGGTCGCCGTGACCGAGATCACCGCCTGCGCTTGGGCGGTGCCGCCCGCGCCGGTGCAGGTCAGCACGTAGAGCGTAGTCTCGGCCGGACTGACGACACGCGCGCCGCTGACTGCCTGCCCGCCACTCCATCCTCCGCTCGCGGTGCACGAACTCGCTCCCGTGCTCGACCACTGGAGCGTCGACGTGGCGCCGGCGTTGATATTCGCGGAGGTGGCCCACAGGCCCACAGTGGGCGCGGCGGCGGCGCCCCCAACGCCCTGCACGGTCACGAGGACTGAGGCATGAGCGCTGCCCTGCGCGTTGGTGCACGTGATGGAGTAGGTGGTCGTGCCCGTCGGCGCGACCGTGCTGCCTCCGCTGAACGTCAGGTAGCCCGACCAGCCACCGCCCGCCGCGCATGACGTGGCATTCTGGCTGGCCCACTCGAGAACCACGCCCGTGCCCGCCGCGATGGTGCCCGAGCTGGCGGTGAGGGAGACCGTGGGGGCGGGCACGCTGGGCGCCGCGGCCGCCGCCACGGTAATCGACGCGGGCTCGCAGGCGGATACCATGCCCCCGGCATCCGTGGCACACACGGAGAACTCATATTGACCCGGCGTGTCGGGCGTGCCGGTCAGGTTTCCGTTCGGATTGACGATCATGCCGAGCGGCGGCGTGCCGGTGACGAGGCCGCCAAGAGCATAGCGGTACGGCGCAGCTCCCCCCGATATGGATTGCACGACGGTGCCGGAATAAGGTGATCCGACCGTCGCCTGCGGCAGGCCGCTCACCGCGGCGAAGGTCAGCGTCCCGGCACTCGCGCGCTGCGCGGAAAAATTCGCGGCGCCCGGATTCCCATCGCCAACGCTGACGATGACGGGTGTGGAAAAGGCATACCCGGGAAGCACGGCGCTCACCGTGTAGGTGCCGCTCACCAGGCCCGAGAACGAGTAACTCCCGGCCGGATTGGTTACGGTCGACCCCACATTGGAGCCGCTCAGCGTGACGACGACGCCGCCGGCGGCGCTGCCGCTCACGATTCCTGAAATCTCGTAGGTCGGCGCGGCGTTCGCCGTCGCCGTGAACGTCAAATCGGTGGCCGACGCGGAGCTCAGGAGCGCGGCGCGGCTCACCGGCGTGAAGACGTAGCCGGGCTGTGTCGGAGTAACGGTGTAACTTCCCGCGGCCAGGCCCGGGAAGCTGAAATTGCCGATCGAGTCCGTGGGCGCGGCCGTGGCCGCCGACCCCGAGAGCGATACGTCGATGCCCGTGATTCCGAAGATGGTTCCGGAGATCGTATGGCCCGAGCTCACGCTCGTGCTGCTGCTGGTGCTCTCCGCGGCAGAGTTCGCGGCGGTGCCGGCCGCGGATGCCGCACTCGACGAATTCGCGCCGCCTCCGCCGCATGCCGCCAGGGACACGCAGAGAATTGGAATCATCGCGCCGAAGAGCCGGTGCGGTCGGATCATTGCGTTTGCCTTCGTTGCCCGGAATGCGAATGGAACCCCGTCTTTTTAAGGGGAAATCGTCCGCAGCGCAATTGTCGTCGTGATGCGACCGATGAGGCCGGCGCGTCACATTACGGTCACATGGGCGGACGATAATGACCGGTGGTCCCGGACGCCGGACGGTTGCGCCGTCTGCAGGCGCGTTGCGCAACGGGGCGGCCGTCGTTGGAATCCCTACGCCAGCAATTCGACCAGCAGCTCGATGCGGGTGAAGAGGTTTTCCTCGGTGCGCGCATCGTGCATGAAGCGCAGCTTCAGCGGACCGTCGAGCCGGTAGTCCTTCGGCTTGCCCTGCACCAGCTTCATCACCCGCTTCGCGTCGATCTTGTTCTGTTCGTCGAAGACGACGTACCCGCCGGTCGCGCCGGCGTCGATCTTGCGTATGCCGAGCTCCGCGGCACGCAGCTTGATCTGCGCCGAGCGGAACAGCGACTGCGCGGGCTGCGGCAGCGGTCCGAAGCGGTCGATGAATTCCGCCCTCAACTCGTCGAGATCCTCGCGCGACTGGGTGCCCGCAATGCGCTTGTACAGCACCAGACGAAGGTGCACGTCGGGCACGTAGTCCTCCGGGATCAAGACCGGCAAATGCAGGTCCACCTCAACCCCCGAGTCCATCGGACGCTCGAGGTCGGGCTGCTTGCCGGACTTCAGCGCCGCCACCGCGCGCTCCAGCAATTCCATGTACAGGTTGTAGCCTATCTCCTGGATCTGGCCGCTCTGTTCATCGCCCAGCAGCTCGCCGGCGCCGCGAATCTCGAGGTCGTGCGTGGCCAGCGTGAAGCCCGCGCCCAGGTCTTCGAGCGACTCGAGCGCCTCCAGGCGTTTCACGGCATCCGCCGTCATCGCCTTGCGCGGCGGCGTGATCAAATAGGCATAGGCGCGGTGGTGCGACCGGCCGACGCGGCCGCGCAGCTGGTGGATCTGCGCCAGCCCGAAGCGGTCGGCCCGGTCGATGATGATGGTGTTCGCCGTCGGCACATCGATGCCGCTCTCGATGATGGTGGTGCAGACCAGCACGTTGAAGCGCCGGTGGTAGAAATCCAGCATGAGCTGTTCCAGGTCGCGCTCGCGCATCTGCCCGTGCCCTACGGCGACCTGCGCCTCGGGCACGAGCTCGCGGACGGCCTGCGCGGTCTTCTCGATGGTCTCGATGGCGTTGTGGACGTAGTAGATCTGGCCTCCGCGCCGGATTTCGCGCATTGCCGCCTCGCGCACCACCGTCCCGTTCCATTCGAGGACGAAGGTCTTCACGGCGAGACGCTCCGCGGGCGGGGTCGTGATCAGGGACAAGTCCCGCAGTCCGCCCATCGCCATGTTCAGGGTCCGGGGTATCGGGGTCGCCGTCAGCGTGAGCACGTCGACCTCCGTGCGCAGCGCCTTGAGCTTTTCCTTGTCGCGCACGCCGAACCGGTGTTCCTCGTCGATGACGACCAGTCCCAGGTCCTTGAATCGAACCTTGCCCTGCAGCAGGCGCTGGGTCGCGATGACGACATCGACCGAGCCTGCGGCGATTCCCGCGATCACCGCCTCGGCCTCCTTGTTCGTGCGAAAGCGCGACAGGCTCTCGACGCGAACGGGCCAGTCGGCGAAGCGGTCCGTGAAGGTGGTGTAGTGCTGCTGCGCGAGCAGGGTGGTCGGCACGAGCACGGCCACCTGCTTGCCCGCCTGCACCGCGACGAAGGCGGCGCGCAGCGCCACCTCCGTCTTGCCGAACCCCACGTCTCCGCAGATCACCCGGTCCATCGGCTTGCCCGACTTCAGATCGCCCAGCACCTGCTCGATGGCGGCCGCCTGATCGGCGGTCTCCTCGAAGCGGAATCCAGCCTGAAAGGCGCGGTATTCGGCCTCGCCGGCCGCCATCCGGGCGCCTTCCCGCGCGGCACGCCGGGAGTACAGATCCAGCAGCTCGGCTGCAACGTCGCGAATGCGCTGCGCCGCCTTGCGACGCGCCTTCTGCCACTGTTCGCCGCCCAGCTTGTGCAGCGGCGCAGTTTCCGCCGGCGCGCCCGTGTACCTCGACACCAGGTGCAGCGCCTGGACGGGCACGTACAATTTGTCGCCGTCGGCGTATTCCAGCACCAGAAATTCGCCCGTGTAGCCAGCCACGTCCATGGTCTGCAAACCGAGATAGCGCCCCACGCCGTAGGACTCGTGCACCACCGGCGCACCGATGCGAAGGTCGGACAGTTCCTTCAGGATCTTGGCCGGGTCGCGCTCGGCGCGCCTGCGGCGGCGCTCCTGCCGCGCCCGGTCGCCGAACAACTGTGCTTCGGTGAGTATCTCCAGCCGCGGCGAGTCGAGGCGCAGGCCCGAGACGGCGGGGGAGACCGTGATGCCGAGCGGCTGGCCGCCGTTCAAGAAGGCCGCGAAATCATCGAACACCTTGGGCCGGATGCCGCGTGCGCGCAGCAGATCGAGCAGCAGTTCGCGGCGGCCGGCCGATTCCGCCGCGAGCAGCACCCGGCCTTCGCCCGATGCAAGATGGGCCGCCAATTCCGCCGCCGGCTGCTCGGCCCTGGGGTCGAGGCGCACGGCCGCCGGAGCCGAGCTGGGGAAGTTCTGCACCGGGCCCGCCGTTTCCGGGGGCCATTCGAAACTATGTAGCTCGACCCGCGGCCACGCCGACTGCAGGTCGTGCAGCTCGCCCGGCGCCAGGTACAGCTCCGCCGGGTCCAGGATCGGCCGTTGCCGGTCGTGGCGCAACTGTTCATGCCGCTGGGAAATTCCGTTCCAAACCGCATCCGCGGAGTCGCTGGCGTCGTTGACGTCGATCAAGGCGCTGCCGGGGGGCAGATATTCGAACAGATGCGAGGTCCGTTCGAAGAACAGCGGAAGGAAATATTCGAGGCCGCCCGAGGCCTGGCCCGCGCTCACATCCCGGTAGACGAGCTGTTCGGACAGATCGCCGGTGAAGCGCAGGCGATAGCGGCGGCGAAACTCCCGGACGGCATCGGGATCGAGGGGCGTTTCGCGCGCGGGCAGCAGCTGGATGCGCTCCAATTTGTCGCCGGAGCGCTGCGTGTCGGGGTCGAAGAGACGGATGGTCTCGACGTCACGGTCGAGCAGGTCGATGCGGAACGGGTCGTCCGAGCCCATCGGAAAGACGTCGAGCAGCGAACCGCGGACCGCGAATTCGCCGTGCGCCACCACCTGGGTCACGGCGGCGTAGCCTGCCAGGGTCAGCCGCGCGCGCAGGGCATCGAGATCGAGAGTCTCGCCGACGTGCACCTTGAGGGAATGCGCCTCGACATAGCTGCGCGGCGCCAGGCGCTGCAGCAGCGTATCGATTGCCACCAGCCACACGCCCTTGCGGGCGCGTGGCAGCTCGGACAGCGTTGCGAGCCGCGCCGACGTGATGTCCGGGTGCGCGGAGAAGCCGTCGTAGGGCAGCGTCTCCAAGTCCGGGAAGACTCTCACCGGCATACCGGCGCCGGCGAAGAAGGCGATCTCCTCGCCCAAGGACTCGGCGTTGCGTGAATTCGGCGCGACTACGATGAGCGGGCCGGCGGCCTGGGCCGCGGCCTCGGCGATGGCGAGGGCGGCGGCGGCGCCGTATAGCCTTCCCCATTTGATGCGCGGGGAGTCGGCGGTCGGGAGACCGGGGCCTAAGAGCATCGAATCTACTCGTTGGGACAAAAAATGCCCGCCGCGATTCGGCATCGCGGTGAGCGGGGGATTCAATCAGGGGCGGATGTTACGCGATTCGACTCAAGAATTCGCGACCACGGTGTGGATCACGTGCGTGTTCTCGAAATAAACCACGAATCCCGGGTATTCCCAGCGGGCGATCGGCGGCCTGCCGACGGCCGGCACCTTGGTGACGGGCGCGCCGAATCTTGCCGCAACCTCGTCCATGGACATACCGCGGGCCGGTGTGGCCACGTCCGATTGCTTGACGGCGATCCCGTTTTCCGTCGCGACGGTTTCGGCGCCGGCCGAAGACACGGCCACCATTCCCGCGACGAGAACTGCGCAAGCGAACGGGATTCGTGAGTCCATGGCACACCTCTTTCGATGATCGGATGCGTATATCCGGTTTGGAATTATATCACCGGCCAGAATCAGCAATAGTTGATAGATTTAACAGTTTGATTGCATTCATTTTTTTTAACCCCCTCCAACATACCCCCGAATTCGAGCAGCCTGTGGTTTAATCGCCGCGAATGTTTCAGCCCGTTCCAGTCTTCGTGGGCCTGCGTTATTCGCTTGCCCGTGAGCACAGCTTTTTCGTCTCTTTCATCACCTGGGTGTCGCTGCTCGGCGTGGCGCTGGGCGTGGCCATTTTGATCGTCGTGCTGTCGGTCATGAACGGGCTCGGCACCGAGCTACGGGACCGGCTGCTCAGCGCTTCCGCGCATGCCAGCGTGGGCGCCGGCGGAGCCCCCATCGGCGAGTGGCGTCGGGACATCGAGAAACTCCAGGGATCGCCGGGACTGGTGGGCGCCGCTCCCTATCTGGACACGGACGGGATGTTGAGCCGGCAACCCGCGATGAGCGGCGCCGTCGTGCGGGGCATCGACCCGGACCTGGAGCCGCAGGTGTCGTCCATCGCGCAATCCATGCGCGAGGGAAAACTCAGCGATCTCAAGGCGGGCGAGAATCGCATCGTTCTCGGCCGCATGCTGGCGTACCAACTCGAGGTGGGCGTGGGCGACACGGTGACGGTCATGACGCCGGGCAGTGCGGCGGCCGGCTCACAGGCCGGCGCGGCGGGGGCGGCCCAGGGCAGCGTCGTCCCGGTCCTGCGCGAGTTCCAGGTCTCCGGCATTTTCGAACTCGGCCTCCAGGAGCACGACAGCGTTCTCGCATTGATCAACCTGGCGGATGCCGAGGCGCTGCACGGGCTGTCGGGTCCCACGGGGATCCGGCTCAAATTCGACGACGTCCTGAAGGCTCCCGCATTGGCCCGCATTGCCGCGAAACGCCTCGGGCCGGGGCTCGAAGTGCGCGATTGGACGCAGGACAACCAGGCTTACTTCCGCGCCATCCGCATCGAAAAGACCATGATGACGCTGATCCTGTTGCTGATCGTCGCGGTCGCCGTGTTCAATATCGCGGCCACTCTGGTCATGGTGGTCAGCGACAAGCGCACCGACATCGCCATTCTTCGAACCCTCGGCTTGAGCCCCCTGGGCGTGCTGGGGGTGTTCATCACTCAGGGCGTGCTCATCGGCTGGATCGGCACCGCCATCGGCGTGATCCTGGGCTGCGCCGTCGCGGTCAATGTTCCCTTCCTGGAACAGGCGCTGAATCTTCACATCATGGATCCGGACGTCTACTACATATCGACCGTCCCCAGCGAGATGCACGCGGGCGACGTGGTGGGCGTTGCGCTCGCCGCCCTCGTGCTGACCTTCGCGGCGACGATTTATCCGGCGCGGCAGGCGGCGAGAACCCTTCCCGCGGAGGCGTTGCGCTACGAATGAGGCCCTACTGGTACGAGGGATTTCTGGGACTGCGCTACCTGCGCGCCTCGCCGCAGCGGGGCGTGGTCTCCTTGATCGCCGGTATCGCGATGATCGGGCTCGCGCTGGGAGTCGCGGTGCTGATCGTCGTGCTCTCGGTCATGAACGGCTTCGAGGAGGAGTTGCGCACGCGAATTCTGAGCCTCACGGCGCACGCCACGATTTCGGGCCTGGAGGGCCGACTCTCGGACTGGCGGCGGCAGATCGCCAAGCTCGACGGATTTCCCGGAATCGCCGCGGCGGCGCCGTACATCGAGGAGCAGGGCATGGTGACCCGCGGCGGCAGGGCCTCGGGAATCCTGCTGCGTGGAATAGAGCCCGATGCGGAGCGCAAGGTCGCGGACCTCACGCCGCACCTGCTGAGCGGCCGGTTGAGCGACCTGGCCGCCGGCAGCTACCGCGTGATCCTCGGCAGCGACCTGGCGCAGGAAATCGGGGCCAAGGTCGGCGACCGGGTGGTGGTGATGGTCCCGCAGGGAGACGTCACGCCGGTCGGGGTCATGCCGCGCATGCGGGCCTTCGAGGTGAGCGGGATCATCGAAGTGGGCATGTACGAATACGACCGGCGCATCGCGCTCATGGCGATGCGGGACGTCGCCAAGCTCACGCGCATGGGCGAGGACATCACCGGGATCCGCTTGAACGTCCCGGACATGTACGCCGCCCCGCGGGTGGTGCGTGCCGCCGCCGTTGCGCTCGGGGGCACCTACCTCGTGGAGGACTGGACCACGCAGCACGCGAACTTCTTCCGCTCCATCGAAATCACCAAGCACATCCTGTTCATCATGCTGTCCGCGGTGGTGGCCGTTGCCGCGTTCAACATCGTCTCGACGATGGTGATGGTGGTCAAATCCAAGCGCCGCGACATCGCAATCCTGCGCACCTTCGGCGCGTCTCCCCGCAGCATCCTGTCGGTCTTCGTGGTGCAGGGCAGCCTCATCGGCACGCTCGGCATCGGCCTCGGGGTCGCGCTCGGGGTGCTGGTCGCGGTCAATCTGCAGACTCTGGTCCACGGACTGGAGGGCCTCGTCGGATTCAAGTTCCTGGATGCCCGGGTCTATTTCATGAGCGACCTGCCGGCGCACGTGCGGGCGTCCGACGTCGGAAAAATATGCGCCATCGCCTTCGTTCTGGCGTGCGTGTCGACACTCTACCCCGCATGGCGCGCCGCGCGCCTGCTGCCCGCCGAATCATTGCGCAATGACTGAGGATCCATCCACCGTGGCCGACACCGACGAAACCGTGCTCGAAGGCGCGGATCTGGCAAAGGACTTCATCCAGGGCGGCGTGACGCTGCAGGTGCTGCGCGGCGCCTCGATCACGGTGCGCGCGGGAGAGCGCATCGCGATCGTCGGCTCCTCCGGATCCGGCAAGACCACGCTGCTGCAGCTGCTCGGCGGATTGGACCTGCCGACCCGCGGGACCGTCAAGATCGCCGGCGCCGCCATGAATTCGCTGACCGACACGGAGCGCGGCCTGCTGCGCAATCGGGCGGTGGGCTTCGTGTATCAATTTCATCACCTGCTGCCCGAATTCACCGCCCTCGAGAACGTCGCCATGCCGCTGCTGGTCCGGCGCGCGCGTCCGGCCGCGGCCAAGGCCGCCGCCGAGGCCATCCTCGCCCGGGTGGGGCTGGCGGCACGGCTCGGCCATCGCCCGTCGCAGCTGTCGGGGGGGGAGCGGCAGCGTGCGGCGGTGGCCAGGGCCTTGGTGACCCGGCCGGCGCTCGTTCTGGCCGACGAGCCGACGGGCAACCTGGACGGTGCGAATGCGGCGCAGGTGTTTGAATTGATGCTCGAACTCAACCGGGAGCTCAACACCAGCCTGGTGATCGTGACGCATGATGAAAGGCTGGCGGCCCGGCTCGACCGGATATTGACCCTGGCCGACGGCGTGCTAACGGAACGCGCTGCGCTGCAGTCCCATTCTCAGGCGGCGCCGGCGCCACAAGAGGCCGACGCGGGCGCGCCAGGCGAATTGCGCTAGGAAATAGCCGACGGCTGCGGCACACACTCCGAGCACCAGCGCGCCGAGGAGCAGGGGCTCCCATAGCTTGTGAAGATCTCCGGCCAGATTCCGGTAGCTTGCCTCGTGCAGCATCGGCATGAGGTCGAGACCCATGAGCCTCGACCCGACCCAGAGGGAACCGGCTATCTGAGGAAACCAGGTCAGAGGATTGCTGAGGAACACGGTCGCCATCATCACCGGAATGTTCAGCCGCAGCAGCACGCCCAGCGCCATGCACAGGGTGAGATGCAGCGGCAACGGGGTCGGCGGGATGAAGGCGATCATCAACCCGAGCGAGAACGCGCGCACCACGCTCGTCCGCTTGAAGGTCCAGCAGCCCCGATTGACCACGAGCGCGGCGAAAGGTTTCACGCACCAGAGCTTTTCCAGCGCATGGCGGTCAGGCGTGATGCTCTTTATCCAGCGCCGCATGGATGCTTGCGATCCAACTCTCCCGGGCCTCCATTATGCCGCGTCGGCGTCCTCAAGAGTGCGGGCAATCGGCGGATTCGCGCCAGCGGTGGAAAAAATCTCGACCATTGCGCAAAACAGTGACTTGGGGCGGCCGGGCGGTATCTGAACAGTCGGCGCTCAAGTATTATGCCCGTAGGTCGAAGAGTTACGTTAAAGAGGACGCAATGTGGGAGATCATCCGGGCCGGCGGCGGCTTCATGTGGCCCATCATCCTTTGCTCGATCGCATCGGTGGCCATCATATTGGAGCGGTTGTGGACCTTGCAGAGCAGCAGGGTCATCCCCCGCGACCTGTCCCAAAAGGTCTGGAACTGGATCGAGGCTGACCAGCTCAGCGACAAGCTCATCGCGGCCCTGGAACAGAATTCGCCGCTCGGCAAGCTGCTGGCCATCGGCCTGACCAACCGTTACAAACCGCGGGCGCTCATGGTCGAGCGTCTCGAGGACGGGGGCCGGCACGTGATCCACGAGTTGGAGCGGTTTCTCAACACCCTGGGCACCATCGCCTCGGTGGCTCCGCTGCTGGGCCTGCTGGGCACGGTCGCCGGCATCATTCACGCGTTCAACGCGATCACGGCCAACGGTCTCGGCGACCCGCGGATCCTGTCGGGCGGCATCGGCGAGGCGCTCATCACCACCGCCGCCGGCCTCACGGTCGCGATTCCGTCGCTGATCGCCTACCGCTATCTGCGCGGCAAGGTCGAGCGCCTGGTGGTGAGGATGGAAAAAGAGGCCATGAAACTCGTCGACGCGCTCGATGAGCGCGGCGGCGGGGCCAATCTGGCCGCGATGGCCGGCGCCGGCCTGGTGGATGTGGACGCCGCGAGCGCCTGAGCGTGAATTTGCGGCCGCGTCATCGGGAGGATCCGGAGATCAACTTGATCTCGATGATCGACGTGCTCCTCGTGCTGCTGATCTTCTTCATGGTGTCGACCACGTTCCAGCAGGAGGGACGGGTCAAGGTCCAACTGCCGCAGGCCAGCCAGATTCCGCTGCCGCGCGGTGCGAGGGAGCCGCTGGTCATCACCGTGACCGCGGAGGGGACCTATCGCGTGAACGAGCGCGCGCTCATCAACGCCTCGCCGGATACGCTGCGCGCCGCGCTCCTCAAGGAGGCCGGCTCCGATCGCGGCCCGATCACGATCAAGGCGGACGGGCGCAGCACGCATCAAGCCGTGGTCACCGCCATGGACGTCGCCGGCAAGCTCGGATTCGCGCAGTTGAACATCGCCACGGTGCACGAGGACGGCTCGCCTTGAGCGCAATCCCCGCTTCGAGAGCCGGCAGCCCGATACCCCGCAGCACCTCCTGGTCGATCTACCGGCGGCTGTTGCGCTACGCCAGGCCGCATGCCGGGGTTTTCCTCGTGGGCGTGCTGGGCATGATCCTGTTCGCGGCCAGCCAATGGGCGCTCGCATACCTGGTCAAGACCTTCATGAGCGGCGCCTTCGTGAACAGGGACCCCGCCATCCTCTGGGAGATCCCGCTGGGCGTGGTCGTGTTGTTCGCGCTGCGCGGCATCGGGGATTTCGTCGCGAACTATTATCCGAGCTGGGTGGGGCGCCAGGTGATCAAATCCCTGCGCCGCGACGTGTTTTCCCACTATCTGCGGCTGCCCACGGCATTTCTCGACCGCCAGCAGTCCGGCCACCTCTTGTCGAAGCTCACCTACAACATCGAGATGGTCGCCGATGCGGCGACCGGCGCGTCCATTTCGCTCATCGGCGACTCCATCACCATCGTCGGCCTGATCAGCTACCTGTTCTATTTGAACTGGCGGCTGGCGTTGTTCTGCATCCTCGCGGCGCCGGTGATCGGCTGGCTGATGCAAGTCGCCAATCGCAGCTTCCGCCGGTACAGCGAGCGCATCCAGAGTTCGATGGGCGACATCACGCGCGTCGCCAAGGAAGCCATCGACGCGAATCGATTGATCAAGATCTTCAACGCCGAGGACCATCAGGAAGAACGGTTCGAAGCGGTCAGCGAGCACAACCGCGCGTCCCAGATGAGGCTTGCCCGCGCCAAGTCGGTCAGCAATCCGGTGGTGCAGATCATCGCCTCGATGGCGCTTGCGGGCGTTCTCTTCGTGGCGATCCGCCAGATCTTCGCGCACAACATGCGCGTGGACGAGCTGTTCGGGTTCCTCACCGCGCTGATGCTGGTCCCGGGGCCGCTGCGCAGCCTCGTGAACGTCGGCGGTCCCCTGCAACAGGGCGTCGCTGCCGGCCAGAGCGTCTTCGAGCTTCTGGACGAGCCGACGGAGGGCGGCGGCGGCACGCGCACCATCGGGCGGGCGCGCGGCGACATCGAATTTCGCAACGTGTCCTTCATGTACGGCAGCGAGAAGGGTCCGGTGCTGCACGACGTCTCCTTCCACGTCCGGCCGGGCGAGACCGTCGCGATCGTCGGCCGGTCGGGCAGCGGCAAGACCACGCTCGTGGGCCTCGTACCGCGCTTCTACGACGTCCAGGAGGGAGGCGTGTTCCTGGACGGGGTGGACGTCCGGGAGTACAGGCTCAGGGACCTTCGCGCGCAGGTGAGCCTCGTCAGCCAGGACGTCGTGCTGTTCAACGACACCATCCGCAACAACATCGCCTTCAATGCGACCGACAAATCGGAGGCCCAAGTCGAGGCCGCCGCCCGGGCCGCCAACGTCATGGAATTCGTGGCGCAGCAGCCTCGAGGTTTCGACACGCCGCTGCACGACCGCGGGCAGAATCTGTCCGGCGGTCAGCGGCAGCGGATCTCCATTGCGCGCGCCCTGCTCAAGGATTCTCCCGTGTTGATCCTGGACGAGGCCACCGCGGCTCTCGACAACGAGTCGGAGCGGCGGGTGCAGCAGGAACTCGCCGTGCTGATGCGCGGGCGCACGACCCTGGTGATCGCGCACCGGCTGTCGACGGTCGAGGGCGCGGACCGGATCATCGTGCTCGACGAGGGGCGGATCGTCGAAATGGGCAATCATCAGGAACTGCTCAAGCGGGGCGGTCTGTACGCCGCGCTGCATGGGATGCAATTCAACGCCTAGGAAGACTCCAGGCCCGGAACGCTCGAGACATGTCGGTTCAATCCTGGCTCAATGAGGTCTGGTACGAGCGGCCGGCGCCGCCCTGGTGGCTGGTGCCGCCGTCGCTGCTCTATGCGGCCGTCGCCGCCGCGCGCCGGCTTGCCTATGCGCGTGGGCTGTACCGGTCCGTGCACCTGCCATGTCCCGTCGTCGTGGTCGGCAATCTGAGCGTCGGAGGCACCGGCAAGACGCCGCTGGTGTGCTGGCTGGCGGCGAATCTGGCCGGGCGCGGCTACCGGCCGGGCATCGTGACCCGGGGCTATGGGGGAACATCGCGGGAGCCTCGGCGGATCTCGGCGTCCGACGATCCCGGCGAGGTGGGCGACGAGCCGATTTTGCTCGCGCGGCGGACCGGCGTTCCGGTGGCCATCGGGCGCGACCGCCCGTCGGCGGCGCGGCTGCTGGCGGACGATGGATGCAGGGTCATCGTGAGCGACGACGGTTTGCAGCACTATGCGCTGGCACGAGATTGCGAGATCGTGGTCATCGACGCCGAGCGCGGCTTCGGCAACGGCCGGCTGCTGCCGGCCGGACCACTGCGCGAGGCACCCGGGCGCCTGAAGGGCGTGGATGCGATCGTCGTCAACGGCGGCGCGGCCGAAGTTTTCGGCGGCCTCCGCATGCGGCTCGATGCAGGCGATGCCGTGGCGTTGCGCGGCGGGGCTGTGCGGCCGTTATCGGCCTGGCAGGGCACTTTGGTGCATGCGGTGGCCGGCATCGGCAACCCCGAGCGATTCTTCAACATGCTGCGGGCCCGCGGCGTAGAGGTCGACGGCCGTCCGCTTGCCGACCACGCACGTCTCACCCCAAGCGACATCGACTTCGGCGATGACCGGCCGGTGCTCATGACCGAAAAGGACGCGGTGAAATGCCGGGCATTCGCCGGCGAACGGCATTGGTACGTGCCGGTGAGCGCGGGCTTCGATGCGCCCGATGCGCAGGCGTTGCTGGACGTCGTCGTCGGCAGGATTGACAATCGCGGCGGGTTATCGCGAGGATCGACATATGAATAAACGCCTGCTCGAGTTGTTGGTATGTCCGGTGTGCAAGGGTCCGCTGCGCACGGCGGGCAGCGGCAGCACGATGGAACTGGTGTGCCGGCCGGACCGGCTCGCCTACGCGATCCGGGATGGAATTCCGGTGATGCTTCCCGAGGAAGCGCGCGTGCTGGGCGCCGATGACCCGCTGCTGATGCGCTGATTCTCCCGGACCGCCGCATGTTCCACGTCGTCATACCGGCCCGGTTCGCCGCTTCGCGCCTGCCGGGCAAGCCGTTGCTCATGATAGCCGGGCGGCCGATGATCCAATGGGTGTGGGAACGGGCCAGCGCCAGCGGCGCGGCGTCGGTCGTCATTGCGACCGACGATGAACGCATTCGGGCGGCTGCGACGGGCTTCGGCGCCGACTGCGTCATGACCTCGGAACGGCATGCGTCCGGAACCGACCGCATCGCGGAGGTGGCGCGCGCGCGCGCGCTGCCCGGCGAGGATGTCGTCGTCAATCTGCAAGGCGACGAGCCCATGATGCAGCCCTCCGTCATCGCGCAGGTTGCGGCCGCGCTCGAGGGCCGGTCGGCCGGCATCGCCACGGCGGTGGCGCCCATCGCGAATCTCGATGAGTTCATGGACCCGAGCTGCGTCAAGGCGTTGCGCGCCCTCGATGGGAGCGCGCTGTACTTCAGCCGCGCGCCGGTGCCATGGCCGCGCGAGGGATCGGCATGCGGCCGGCCGGCGACTTACGCCGGAGCCTGGCGCCATATCGGGATTTACGCCTATCGCGTGCGCAGCCTGCTGCAGTTCGCCTCATGGGAGCCGACGCCGCTCGAGATGAGGGAAAAGCTCGAGCAATTGCGCGCCTTGGAACACGGCATGGGTATTCACTTGGTGGCGCTCACCAGCCCCCCGCCGGCCGGCGTGGACACGCCGGAGGATCTGGCGCGGGTCCGCGCCGCCGCCCGGTAGCCGAGGCGAGCGCTCAAGGCCGCGGCCGCGGCCTTCAGGCGGCGCGCCGGCAAGCCGCCGGCCGACGTGTCGAAACCGGCGCTGGATCCGAGTACCGCGATCACCGCTGCGGCGCGCCCGGCGGCATCGAAAATCGGCGCGGCAATCGCGTCGATGCCGGGGAAGAACAATCCATGCACGGCGGCCATCCCGCGCGCGCAAACCTCGCGCAGGCGGCGCTCGAAGGCGGCGTCGGGCCGCCGCGCCATGCCGTCCGTTCGCGCGGCGGCATGCGCCTCCGGGAGAAACGCGCAAAGCGCCAAGCCGCTGGCCGAGCATCGCAGCGGAAGCACGGAGCCGATCGGGGTGATCACCGTGACCTGTCGCGGCGGCAGTGCGACGCGCACCACCGTCGCGCCGCCGTTCGCCCAGATGGACAGCAGCACCGTTGCGCCGACTTCGGCGCAGAGCGCGGCGATGGGTTCCTCCGCCATGGCGATCACGTCGATCCCGGCCAGGGCCGCGAGGCCCAGGCCAAGCGCCTCGGCGCCCAGACGGTAGCGTGCGGTCGATGCATCGTGATCCACGAAGCCCGTGCCGATCAGCGCCCGCAAATACCGATGCGTCTTGCTGGGCGGCAGCCGGACGGCGGCCGAGAGTTCGGACAGGGAGGCGGCGCCTGCGAGTTGGGCGAGGGCGCTCAAGATGCGCGCTCCGGTCTCCACCGCTCGAACCGAGTGCCGCCGACCGTCGCCCGGGACCGCTTTCGGCGGCCGGTCCGGGCGCCGCCGAACCGGACTGGCGGCGGAGCGGCGACCCCCGGATTTCTTAGCCTGCGACAACGGTCCCCCGGCATTCGCCAAATCCGATCGACGCGAAACCGGCTCGCTGCGCCCGTGCCTTGAAGATGATCTCGTCGCCGTCGACCAGGAAGGTGCGTGTTTCGCCGTTGGCGAGGCGCAGCGGAGCGGCTCCTCCCTTGCTGAGCTCCAGCAAGCTGCCGCTGCCGTCGGCGGCGTCGGATATGGTGCCAGACCCCAACAAATCGCCGGCGCGCAGGTTGCACCCGCCGCTGGTGTGATGGGCCAGCATCTGAGCGGCCGTCCAGTACAGATATCGCGCGTTGGACGCGCTGATGCGCTCCGCTTCGAGTGCGCTGCGGCGCATCGATTCGGTGCGCAGATGGACCTCCAGATCGAGGTCGAGCGCGCCGCGGGCCTGGTCGGCGGAGTCCCACAGGTAGGGCAGCGGCGGCGGGTCGCCCGGCGGGCGCGGCGCCTGCGGGATCCGGAAGGGCTCCAGTGCCTCCGGCGTGACGATCCACGGCGAGATGGACGTCATGAAATTCTTGGCATTGAAGGGTCCCAGCGGCTGGTATTCCCACGCCTGAATGTCGCGCGCCGACCAATCGTTCAGCAGGCAATACCCCGCGATATGGGCCGCCGCCCGGTCGATGGGCACGGGTGAGCCCAGATCGTTTCCGGGGCCCACCCAGATCCCCAATTCCAATTCGAAGTCCAGCCGCCGGGTGAACTCGTAGGCCGGGGGCGCGGCAGCCGGCGGTTTGACCTGGCCGCGCGGCCGCCGCACCGGGGTCCCGGAGACCCGAACCGACGATGCCCGGCCGTGATAGCCAATGGGCACGAACTTGTAGTTGGGCAGGAGCGGCGCGTCAGGGCGAAACAGCCTGCCCACCGCCTCGGCGTGGTGAATGCCGGCGTAGAAGTCCGTGTAGTCCCCGATGTCGCAGGGCGGCAAAATCCCGCAGTCCTGCGCTTCGTGCACCAACCCGCGCAGTTCGCCCGGCGGGTCGGCGGCGCACAGGAGCGCGGATACGGCCTGCCGCAGGGCGCGCCGGTGCACGGCACCCATCGCGAGCAGCGGGTTCAGGGTGTCTCCTGCCGCCGCCGCCGCCGCAACGCGGGCCTCGTCGCGCAGCAGGCCGCTTTCGGCGAGGCCGCCGACGTCGAGTATGCACTCGCCGATGGCGATTCCTCCGCGCGCCGGCCCGCCGGGCGGGGCGAAGATTCCGAGGGGAAGATTCTGGACCGGAAATTGATCGTGCCCGTCGGCCGACCGCACCCAACACCTCAAGCCTGGATCGTGCGTGACGTCCATCAGGCACCCGGGCGCGTGAACATCTTCGCGAGGCCGTCCCAGCACGCGTCATAGTCCCGCTGCAGCTGCTCCGCGTGCAGGGCCCGGCGCGACGGACAGATGATCGCGCTGGTCTCGAGCATGAAGGCCAGGGTTTCGGCAGGCTTTTCGGGCTCGAGCTCCGCGGTGAGCGCGCGGCGCGTCGTGTGTGCGTCCGGACCATGGGCGCTCATGCAGCTGTGCAGGGAACCGCCCCCGGGCTGGAAACCGGCCGCCTTGGCGTCGTATACGCCGCGGATCAATCCCATGTATTCGCTCATGCAATTTCGATGAAACCACGGCGGCCTGAACGTGTCTTCCGCCACCTGCCAGCGCGACGGGAAGATGACGAAGTCGACATTGGCCAGCCCGGGGCTGTTCGTGGGCGAGGTCAGCACCGTGCCGATGGAGGGATCCGGATGGTCGAAGCTCACCGTGCCCATCGCGTTGAAATGGGTCAGGTCGTACTTGTAGGGGACGTGAGTCCCGTGCCATGCAACGACATCCAGGGGCGAGTGGTCGAGGCACGTCGACCACAGGTTTCCGCCGAATTTCTGCACCAGTTCGGTCGCCTGGTCGCGCTCCTCGAACCAGGCCGTGGGGGCGAGAAAGTCGCGGGGGTTCGCCAGGCCGTTGGCGCCGATGGGGCCGAGGCCGGGAAGCCGCAGCGGCGCACCATGATTTTCGCACACATAGCCGCGCGCCGGCCCGGCCGCGAGCTCGACCCGGAATCTGATCCCACGCGGCACGACCGCGATTTCCCCGGGCGCGACGTCCAGCAGCCCGAATTCGGTCGCCAGCCGGAGCTCGCCGCACTCCGGAATGATCAGCAACTCGCCGTCCGCGTCGAAGAAGATCCGGCGCATCGACTCGTCGGCGCGGTAGATGTGTATGGCGGCGCCGCCCGGAGCTTCGGGGTTGCGCGCGGCTCCGATGGTGAACAGTCCCGCGATGAAATCCCACTGCCCCGGCGCCGCAGGCAGGGGCAGGGGATCCCACCGCAGACGGTTCGGGACCGGACCCTCGAAGGGGCCGCCGAGGGCGCCGTTATCGATACGCTGGAACGCGGGGTGCGCGGCGGACGGACGTATTCGATACATCCACGACCGCCGGGATTCGTGACGGGGCACCGTGAAGGCCGTGCCGGAAATCTGTTCCGCATAGAGTCCGTGAGGCGCCCGCTGGGGTGAATTCCGGCCGGTCGGCAGGGCGCCGGGCAACGCCTCCGAGGAAAACTCATTGCCGAATCCGGCCATGTAAGTGGGCGTCCGTGGGTTCCGCATGATTCCTCTCGGTAAGTAGTTTGCGTAATGAATTACGCAGTTCGCGTTGCGTGGATTGTGCGCGCTCCGGGAGATTTTTCCCATACGCCGTTCACGGCGCCAATCTGCGGGACCGCCTCTTGAATTGTGCGGGGCCGGCCTTAAGTCGGGGGACGTCACCTTCGGGCGTCCGCCCGAGGGAAGGGTCAACCACCGGACTAGAGGAGTGTTGGTATGAGCAGTGTGATACGACAGGATTACTGGAACGTGATGCCGCGACTGCAGGACGAGATCAACCGCCTGTTCGGCAACGCGCGCGAAAACGACAGCAGTTCCGCGACCGCGACCTGGGTCCCTCTCGTGGATATCCACGAGTATTCGGACCGGTTCGAGCTGTACGTGGATCTGCCGGGCGTCGAGCCCTCGAAGGTGGAGCTGACCCTCGACAGCGGGATTCTGACCCTGTCGGGAGTGCGCCCGGAGCAGGGGGCCAGCGTGCGGGGAGAGGACGTGCAGGCGCGCAGGACCGAGCGCGGAAGCGGCAACTTCCATCGCCGGTTCGTGCTGCCGGATACGGTCGACGGCGAAAAAGTCAACGCCACGGGGAAGAACGGGGTTTTGACCGTGACCATACCGAAGCAGCCGAAGGCGGTGCCGCGGCGCATTCAGATCGAAGCCTGACGCGCGGGAGGCGCCGGCCGCCGGATCGTCGAGGAGTGTGATGGGTGTCGCATATACGGGCGGCTGACTGCAGATTTGCGCTGTCCGCCCGTATTCTCATCATGGCCTTTGGGCATTACCCGCCGGTTCGCCGGCCAATTGCGGTCCCTCACGTTGATCGATAAACACTCGACTTCGCTCTCGGATCGACCCGCGCCAGCGCGCTCCGACGTCATCGTGGTCGTCCGACGCGACGGGGTATTGCTGGAATACGTCGCCGGCCACGGGGTCTTCGACATCGACCCGGCGGCCGACCCCGCAGGCCAATCGCTCGAGCGGCTGTGGCCGTCGCCGATCGCCCAGGCCGTCAAGCATTTGGTCCGCCGCGCAATCGCGGATCGCGGCACGGCGCAGGGCAGATTGCACCACGACCAAGACTTTCACGCCCGGGCCGTGCCTCAGGGCCCGGACCGGGCCGTATGCGTCATCCAGGCGGTGGCCGCCGCGCCGCCCGGCGAGGCGGAGGAGCCGGGGGAGAATTCCGCGGACCGGCCGTTCGACCGCCGGGGTTTCATGCGGCGATTCAAGCACTCGATGTCGTCGGCGGCGCTGCGGGAAAGTCCGACGGCCATCGTATACGTTCAGGTCGACGGGATCGCGGACATTGCCCGTTCCATCGGCAGCTTGGTGGCCGGTCAGGTGAGCGAGATTGCGATACAGCGGCTGATGCAGGTACCCGGCCACGCCGCGTCCGGCGGCGATCCTCCCTGGTACATGGGTCAACTGGGCGAAGGCGCGCTGGCGTTGGTGCTGCAGACGGCGGACCGCGTGGCGATCGAGGCGTGCGTGGGCCGCGCGTGCGAGTCGTTGAGCGAGCCGGTCGTCGTCGGCGACGCCGCCTTTCACCTGACTCCCCACGCCGGAGTCGCGATTCTGGGCCGGGATGCGTCTTCGCCCAAAATGCTGCTCGACCATGCCCGCGCCGCCGCTTCCGAGGCGCGGCGCTGCGGGCCGCAAGCCGTCTGCTTCTTCTCGGACACGCTGAAGCTGCGGTCGCTGGCACGCCTCGACGTGGCGCGGGAGCTGGCCGATGCCATCGAGCAGCGTGCCATACACCTCGAGTACCTCGGCCGTCACGATCTTGCCACCGGCCGCTTGACGGCGCGCGTGGCCTACTTGCGCTGGAGGCATCCGCTGCGGGGCGATGTCAGGCCCGCCGAGTTCGTGAGCGTCGCCGAGGCCACGGGCTTCGGCCACGCGCTGTCGTGCTGCGCGCTGGAGCGGCTGCGAGAGGACTATGAACTGATGGCGCAGCACGAGGATCCCGAGGTGCGGATCTCCTTCGGCGCGCTGCGGCATCATCTGCTGCGCGATGACTTCGTGGAAGAAATGTCGCGATTCATCGCCGGCGGGGCGATACCGCCCGAGCGATTCGAGCTGCGGATTGCCGAAAGGGCATTCCTCGTGATCGAGCCCGCGACGCTCCTGCCGTTGCAGGAGATGGGGGTGCGGCTCATCGTCGACGAGGTGGGCCGCGGGATGACGTCGCTCGACCGGCTGGCGCGGGCGCCCTTGTGGGGGCTGCAGCTGGATCGCTCGTGGGTGACGGCCCTGCATCGCGATCCGATCGCGCTGAAAGTGTGCAGGGCGGGAATCGGCATGGCAGCGGCGCTCGGCCTCGTTCCCATAGCCACCGGCGTCGACACCCCTGCGCAGCGGCGCGTCCTGTTCGACCTCGGCTGCCGTCACGGCATGGGCGATATGTACCTGCCCGGCGCCCAAGCGCCCAGCTCAGCCGCCATTTGACCGATGCTTATGTGACCGCCGTCTCAATCGGGAGGCGGCCGCACGATAGGGCCTGCGCCGCTTCCATCCCCTCGTTGCCGTTTAATGGACGCCAATCCGGTCCAACCGGCTTTTTCATCAAGGGAACGACCATGTGGACGAATAGATTGGGCTCCTCGAGGTTGCTGATCGCGCTTGCCTTGACTGCATCCGGGGCTGCATCCGCGGCCGCCAGCGCAGCCGTGCCTGCCGCCTCGCACATGGCCGAACCCGCGGCAATCCGCGACGGGGTCTCCCGCCGTTACATCGTCGAAGCCTCGACCACCGATGCCGCGCGCCAAAGCGTTGCGCGGGTGGGCGGCGCGGTCGAGCGCAGCCTCGACATCATTCACGGTGTGGAGGCGCAACTCAACCCCTGGCAGAAGACGCGGCTGAGCAAGCTGCCGGGAGTTCGCCTCTATGAAGATCGCGGAGTGAAGACCGAGGGAACGACGGCCCCCGCGACGAATCCATTGTCCGCCTTGACCTCCGCCATCGTCTCCCAGGCAAGCAGCAGCGCCACGCTCGCGGACGGCAAGGCGGTGGACGTCCCCACGATTCTCTACCAGACGGATTACACGGCTCAGGTCGGCGCGAGCACGCTGCAGGCGGCCGGCACCACCGGCAAAGGCGTGACCATCGCCGTGCTGGACACGGGTTTGTGGGTTGCGCCGGGTCAAACTTTCAGCAGCCGCATTCTCGCCAGCATCGACGTCACCGGCGGCGGGTCGGGGCCGGTCACCGGCGACCCGGACGGGCACGGCACGCACGTCACCTCGATCGCCGCGGGTGGCGCGATGAACATTGCAGGCGGCTATTTCGGCATCGCGCCGAAATCCAACCTCGTGATCGTGCGTGCCTTCAACTCCGACGGCGCGGGCACCTACGCGAACGTCATCGCGGGCCTGAACTGGATCGTCGCCAACAAGGCGAAGTACAACATCCGCGTGCTCAATCTGTCATTCGGGGCGACGCCGCAGTCGGATTATTGGAACGATCCGCTCGATCAAGCCGTGATGGCGGCGTGGAAGGCCGGCATCGTGGTGGTGGCGGCGGCGGGCAACGACGGCCCCAGTCCCATGACGATCGATGTCCCCGGCAATGTTCCCTACATCATCACCGTGGGCGCGATCACCGACAACTACACCCCTTACGTGTATACGGACGACCGCCTGGCCTCGTTCTCGTCCACGGGCCCGACCTACGAAGGCTTCGTGAAGCCCGAAGTGGTCGCTCCGGGCGGCCACATGGTGGGCTCGATGCAGAGCACGTCCTATCTGGCCAACATCGATCCGGGCTCCATGAACCCGACGGAATCGCTGTTCACCATGTCCGGCACGTCGCAGGCGGCGGCCGTGACCAGCGGCGTGGTCGCCCTGATGCTGCAGGCGGATCCCTCCCTGACGCCCGATAACGTCAAGTGCCAATTGATGGCCTCCGCGCGCCCCGCCCTCACCTCGGCCGGAGCCCTGGCGTACAGCGTATTTCAGCAGGGTGCGGGGCTCGTCAACGCGGTCTCCGCGGTGAACAGCAGCGCCACCGGTTGCGCCAACGTAGGGCTCAATATCAGCGCCGACCTGGCCGGGACCGAGCACTTCGGAGGCCCCGCCAATGTCGACGCGAACGGCAACTACTACATCATGAACATGGCCGCCTCGTCGGCGGGCACGCCGCTCAGCGGCGCCGGCCTCCACTGGTCGTCGGGGTACGTGACGGGCGCGTATACGTTCACCGAAGGTTATCTCTGGTCGCAGGGATTCGTCTGGGCCAACGGCTATCCCTGGTCGAGCAGCGTCAACTGGACGAGCAGCACTGCATTCTCCCAGGGTTATCTGTGGCGCAAGGACGTACCGTGGTGGAATACCACCGGCACGGCCGGCGGCAGCACCTCGCCGGCTTCGATCGAGGATTGGGTGCCAAACCAGTAACGGCGACCTCACGCACGCCGCAACCTCAGGGCAGGCGCTGGAAACGTGATGAATGTCACCGAAAGTCCGGGAATGGCGGCAGGTCAATCGGAAGTCGGTCAATGAACGCCCCGCCGACTTTCGGCAAAGTCGGCGGGTGAACAAGAAGGCACAAGCAAGGGGCTGGCGGCGGACGCTGTCGATATGGCTGCTGGCGGCCCTGCCGGCGGGGGCGGCGCTGGCCGATTCACCCCCCATCGTCCTCGAGCACCTGACGACCAACGACGGCCTCCCGCAAGGGACGGTTCTCGCGGCTTTGCAGGACTCTCAAGGCTTCATGTGGTTCGGCACCGAGGATGGATTGGTCCGATACGACGGACACGAGCTGACGCGCTATGCGTACTCGCGCACGAACCAGGGCGGCCTGCCCGCCAATTACATTCAAGACATCGCCGAAGACGCCCACCACGATCTGTGGATCGCGGTGAACGACGGCGGCCTCGTGCAATGGCACCGCGCTACCGATCAATTCACGGTGTACCGCCATGACGCCAAGAATCCGTCCTCGCTCGCCAGCGATCTGGTCTGCAGCATCCTGATCGACCGGCGGGGCCGGGTCTGGGCCGGCACCCGCGATGCGGGCATCGACATTCTCGATCCAGGCACGGGGCGCATCCAGCACCTTCGACACGATCCCGCGAGCGCGAATTCGCTGGCGGACGACCGGATTCAAGTGCTGGCCCGCGGTGCGTCGGGCGCGGTGTGGGTGGGAACCGAAGGCGGGCTCGACCGTACGGCGGACAACGGGCGCGCTTTCACTCACTACCGCCATTCGGCCGGCGATGCGAGATCGCTGAGCAGCGACGACATCTCTCAGGTACTCGAAGAACAAGACGGCACCGTCTGGGTGGGCACCCTGGGCGGCGGCATCGACCGCATGGACCGCACCGGACAGGTCACCGCCGTGTACCGTCACGATCCGCACAACGCGGCGTCCCTCGTGAACGATGACGTCAACGCCATGCTGGAGGACCGGCAGGGGCGGCTTTGGGCGGGAACCATCGAAGGGCTCGAGCTTCTGGATCGATTGAGCGGCAAGTTCACGCACTACCAGCACGACGACCGCGACGCCGGCTCATTGCGCGATTCGTGGGTGAAGTCGCTCTACGAAGACGGCAACGGCCTCGTCTGGATCGGGACACGCGAAGGCGGGGTCAGCCGCTGGAATCCCCGCAGCTGGGAACTCGGTGGCCGGCGCCCGGCCTGGCTCGCAGACAAGCCCGTTACCGCATTTGCGGACGCGCCCGATCAAAAAATCTGGGTGGCCGCATTGGATGGCGGGTTGAGGCTTTTCGACGCCAGGAGCGGCGAATCGACGGACGTCGACGAGATCGCGCACCGGCCGAACGCCGTCGGCAGCCGCCGCGTGATGGCGCTGCATCTGGACCGGCAACGCACGCTCTGGATCGGACTCATGGACGGCGGCTTGCGCACGTTGTCGCTGGACGGACGCATCTCAGCCGTTGGCGCCAAGCCGGGCAATCCGCGCGCATTGAGCGCCGCCGGGGTGATGGCGATCTACGAAGCTTTCGACGGCAAGATCTGGGTCGGAACGCACGGCGGCGGCGCCGACGTCATCGACCCGGTCACCGGCCTGATCAGGCAGCTTCCCTACGATGCGGCCAAAGGCGCGATCACGTCGGCGAACGTCACCGCGTTCGCCGAGGACGCTCAAGGGAACATGTGGATCGGCACACAGGGCGGCGGCCTCGATCTGGCCCGCGGCGACGGCACCGTGTTCAAGGTGTTTCGGCACGAGCCGACTGAACCGGCGAGCCTGTCGGCGAACACGGTGTTTGCGATCACCGTGGATGCGGACGGGCGCGTCTGGGTCGCGACGGACGGCGGCGGCCTCGAACTGGTCGAGGGGTCGTCGGCCGAGCCCGACGCCATCCGCTTCGACAACGTCTCACAGTCGGAGGGGCTCACGAGCGACACGGTTTACGGCGTTCTGCCGGATCTCGCCGGCCATCTCTGGCTCAGCGGCAATGCGGGACTCATGCGCTACGATCCGCGCACGAGGACCATCAAGACTTTCCATGTCGAGCAGGGCGCGCAGGGCGAGGAATTCGACTACGGCGCGGCGTGGCGGCTGCGCGACGGACGCCTTTGTTTCGGCGGCCCGGCCGGGTTCAATGTCTTCGACCCCGGGAAATTGACCGAGTCCACCCGCCCGCCGCACTTGGCGCTGACTCGGGTGGACGTGCTCGGCGTCCCGATGAAGAGCGAGACGCCTTACTGGCTGCTCGATCACATCGACGTCGATTCCCACGCCTCCATTCTGTCGCTCGATTTCGGGGCAATGGACTTCACGTCCGCGAAACGCAATCGCCTTTCCTACCGGATGCCCGGGCTGACGGACAACTGGATCGACCTCGGAACCCAGCGCCGGGTCACGCTGACCAACCTCGATGAAGGCGACCACATCCTCGAGGTTCGGGGCGCCAGCGCCGATTCGGTGTGGAGCGACACGCCGCTGCGCCTCAGGATCCACAGGAGCCCGGCGCCCTGGAAATCGCGAGAAGCCTTCGCCGCCTACGGGATCGCGCTGCTCGGCCTCCTTGTCAGCGTCTTGTGGCGGCAGCGGCGCAAGATCGCGCTCGCCGTCGAGGCTCAGCAGCGCCTGGAAGCCGAAGTCGAGGCGAGAACCCAGGACCTGTCGGCCAGCAACCGCCTGCTCGAGGAGGCGGCAAAGGCCAAGAGCGATTTCCTGGCCCGGATGACCCATGAGCTTCGCACGCCGATGAACGGCGTCGTGGGCATGACCGAACTCCTGGAACGCACGCCGCTTGCCGCGAATCAGGTCCCGCTCATCAGGACCATCCGCTCATCGGCCGACGTTCTGCTGCAGATCGTCAACGACCTTCTCGATCTGTCGAAGGCGCAGGCGCGCAGGATCGAGCTCGAGCGGCTGCCGATTGACCTCGTAGTGCTCATCGAGGAGTCCATGGCGCTGTTCGAGGCGCCCGCAGCCGCCAAGGGACTCGAATTGACCGTATGTCCGCCCGCGCCGCATCATCGGCAGCTGATCGGGGATCCGCTTCGAATCAGGCAGATCCTCTTGAATCTGATCGGCAACGCCGTCAAGTTCACCGATCGCGGGCAGGTCGTCGTGGTCGCCGACGTCGTCGAGAACGGGGACCGGGCGACGGCGGAGGTCAGCGTCGCGGATAGCGGAGTCGGGATCAGCGCCGCAGCGGCGGAGAAGATCTTCGAACCGTTCACGCAGGCGGACGAGTCGACGTCGAGGCGCTTCGGCGGAACGGGACTCGGGCTCGCCATTTGCCGTGAGCTGGCCATGCTCATGGACGGCGCCATCAGCGTGGAGAGCCAGCCTGGCATCGGATCCACCTTCAAGGTCAGGCTCGAGATGCGCCTCGGAGACCCGCGGACGGAATCGGGGACGGCCCCCCCGCTCGCCGGCCGGGTTCGAATCATGGCGCGCCAAACCGCGCTTGCCGAGGCGCTGGAACGGCACGCCCGTTGGTTCGGCCTCACGGTCGTCCCGGCGGATCCTCCCGGCATGGTGCGCGCCTCTCCCGCTGCTTCCCCGGCGCCGGAAGTGGACCTGGTCATCGCGGATGCCGCCGCCTACGCGGAATTCGCACTACGGCATACATCGTCACCCACCGCTCGAACGGGCGCGCTGATCGTCCTTGCCACCTCGGGTGAGGCCGAGCGTCTCGACCTCGCGGAGGGCGGCGGCGCCGGGTCCATCGTTCGCAAGCCGGTGAAGCGCGCCGATCTCTACCACGCCTGCGCGACCGCGCTCGGCAAGGGCCCCGTCCGGGCGGATGGCGCGGCGAGGCCGGCCGACGGCGTCGGGACAATGAGAGGCCATGTGCTGGTGGTCGACGACGAACCGGTGAACGGCGCCGTCGCTCAAGGATATCTCGCGGCCCTGGATTGCACCTCGGTGTGGGTGGACGAGGGAACGGCCGCTCTCGCGCGCTGCAGGGTGGAGCGCTTCGATTTGATCCTCATGGACGTGAGCATGCCGGGCATGGACGGGTTTGCGACGACGGCGCACATTCGCGCGCTGGACGGACCCAACCGTCATGTGCCCATCATCGCCTTGACTGCGCACGATTCCAAGAGCTATCGCGCGCGGTGCCTCGCGGCCGGAATGAATGAACTGCTGGAGAAGCCCTATACGCTCGAGGCATGTGCTTCACTCATCGGCCCGCTGATCGCCGGCGAGTTCGTCGCCGGCGGCGTGGATCACGCGGGCGCCGGGGACGGTGAGTTGCCGGATGCGGGTGTCGATGCGAAGCGGGCGTCCGGCTCGCCGCCATTGCGGATGGTGGATCAGGCCGTGGTTGCCGCGGTGCGTAAACTGCCGGCGCGCGGCAGGGGAGATCTGTACACCCGCCTGGTCGAACTCTTCAGATCGTCGGCCGGCGGCGATTTGGCAGCGCTGCAGGCCGCGCTCGCGGCGGCCAATTCGGAAGCCGCGGCGGCGATCTGCCACAAGCTCAAGTCGAGCGCGGACAACGTGGGTGCGGGCAGCTTTGCAGCCGGCCTGCGCAAGCTGGAGCAGCAGTGCAAGGCGGGGGGCGTCGAAGAGTGCAGACGGCAGTTCGAACTCCTCGAGGAGGCGTTTCCGGCGCTGCTCGATGAGCTCGAGCGCTTCACCCTGAAGGCCACCGCGTGACGGAGAAGAGCGCCACGCGCCCGCTGGTGGTCATCGCGGATGACGAGCATCTCGGCCGGCTGCTGCTTTCGGAAGCGGTGGCGGCCGCGGGTCTCGTCCCTCTCGACCATGCCGACGGCGCCAGTGCGCTGAATGCCGCGATGGAATCGGACGTATCCATGGTGCTGCTGGACGTCGAGATGCCCGGCATGAACGGCGTGGAGGTGTGCAGGCGGCTGCGTTCGATACCGCGATTCGACAGCGTGCCCATCGTGATGGTGACCGGCCAGGACGACGCGCAGGAAATCCGCCTCGCATTCGAGGCCGGCGCCACGGACTTCATACGCAAGCCCGTCAATTGGACGTTGTTGCCGTATCGGCTCGCATACATCCTGCGCAATGCCGCGCAGGTGCGCACCATAGCGGAGCGCGAACTGCAGATCAGGACGCTCGTCGAGGCGCTTCCCGACCGTCTCTGGATCGTGTCGGCGGACGGCGAAATCGAGTGGAGTCCGCAGGCCGGATTCAATCAGGCGGACGCCCAACCGGGTGATTCGTACGAGCCGCACACCGCGATCGCGCCTCCTGCGCAGATGCCGCGGGTGAGCGAAGCCATCCGGGCGACCGCGGCCGACGGATTGCGGCGCAGGCTCGATTACGGCGAATCCGCCGGCGCCGATCAGGGGGGCTCTTACGAGCTGCGCCTCAGCCGGCGCGAGGGTGGCGACGTCGTCGTCGTGAGGCGGGACACGAGCGAGCGCACGGCCGCCGCCAGACACATCGAACGCCTGGCCTATTTCGATGCATTGACCGACCTCCCGAACCGCCAGGGCTTCCTCGAAGCCGCCGAGCGCCACATTGCCGAAGCCGGCTCGAATCAGGGCGTTGCCCTCATCTATCTGGATCTCAACGGGTTCAAGAGGATCAACGATGCGTTCGGACACCCCGTCGGGGACGCCGTGCTGCGCACGGTCGCCCGCAAATTGTCCGAGACGGTCGGCGGGTTTCCGCGGGCGAACGGACAGGCGATCCTGGCTCGTTTCGGCGGCGATGAATTCGTGATCGTCCTGCGACATGCGGCAGCTCGGTCGATGGCGATCGAGCTGGCGGGCGAATGCTGCGCGTCGCTGCAGGAGCCCATCGCGTACGAGGGGCTGGAGTTTCATGCGGCGCCCAGCATCGGGATCGCGTGCTACCCCGACGATGGCGCCGATTTGACGACGGTTCTCAAACACGCCGATACGGCGATGTACCAGGCCAAGACCGGCGCCGCGCCCGCGGTGGCGATCTATTCTCCGGCGATGAGCAGCCGGCTGCGGGACTGGTTCGATTTGGAGGCCCGGCTGCGCCGCGCCGTGCTGGATGACGGGCTTGCCCTGCAGTTCCAGCCGAAATTCAGGCTGGCCGACGATCGGATCGTCGGCGTCGAGGCGCTGCTGCGCTGGTGCGACGGCGAGTTCGGGGAGATCCTGCCCGGACAGTTCGTCGCCATCGCCGAGGATAGCGGCCTCATCATCGACCTGGGGGCATGGGTCATCCGGGCGGCGTGCCGGCAGGCCCGTGCCTGGGCCGACCTGGGCCTGGCCGTCCCGGTGGCGATCAACGTGTCCGGCAAGGAACTGCTGCATGGGGATCCCGCTGGTCTCGTGGAATCGGAGGCGCGGGCGGCGGGCATCCCGACGTCGCTGATCGAGATCGAGATCACCGAGTCGCTGCTCATCAAGGACTCGCCGACGGTTCGCGCCACGCTCGACCGATTCCGCTCCCTCGGATGCCGCATCGCCTTGGACGACTTCGGCACCGGTTATTCCTCGCTGGCCTACATCACGCGGTTTCCACCCGACCGGATCAAGATCGACAAGACCTTCGTCAGGCACGTGGACGAATCTCCCGGGGATGCGGCCATCGCCAATGCCATTCTGTCGCTCGGAGCCAGCCTCGATCTGGTCGTGACGGCCGAGGGCGTCGAGCGGTCCGGCCAGCTGGAATGGCTGCGGCGGCGCGGCTGCCAGGAGGTGCAGGGATTCCTGCTGGCGAGGCCGATGGCGGCGCGCGCTGTCGAGGAGCGTTTCCTGCGGGCCCAGTTGCCGGCAATACCGGCGGCCGGCAGGACCTGACGGGATACATTCACGCTGCAGCGCGCTGCGCCGCCCGCGGCGGATTTGCGGTTGCGGACATCACGTATGGCCCGATCGCCCTGCGTAATCGACCATGAGATCGGAGATCGAGCCCATGGATGCACCACGCAAACACGAGAAATACGACGCGCTGATTCAGGCGTGTCGCGGCTTTCCACCGGTGAGGACTGCCGTGGCGCACCCGTGCGATGAGATCTCATTATCGGCCGTGATGGGCGCTGCGGCCGCCCAGCTGATCGAACCCATACTCGTCGGGCCGGCCGCGCGCATCCGTGCGCTGGCACAGTCGCTGCGGCTCGATATCGCCGGCGTGCAACTGGTGGACGCGCCTCATAGTCATGCAGCCGCGGAAACGGCGGTCGCCCTCGCGCGATCCGGCGAGGTTGCGGTTCTGATGAAGGGCAGCCTGCACACGGACGAATTGATGGCCGAGGTGGTGCGCAAGGAAACCGGGATCTGCACCGGCCGGCGCGTCAGCCACGTGTTCATCATGGACGTGCCGACTTATCCGAAATCGCTGTTCATCACCGATGGGGCCGTGAATATCTTCCCGAGCCTGGAGGACAAAGCCGACATCGTCCAAAATGCCATCGATTTGGCGCACTCGCTCGGCATTCCGCTCCCCAAGGTGGCGATACTGTCGGCCGTGGAGACCATCACGTCCAAGATTCCGTCGACCATCGATGCCGCCGCGCTGTGCAAGATGGCGGATCGGGGCCAGATCACGGGCGGGATCCTCGATGGGCCCCTGGCCCTGGACAATGCGATCAGCCGCGAGGCGGCCGCGGTCAAGCACATCGACTCCGCGGTGGCGGGTGACGCCGACATATTGGTCGCGCCGGGCCTCGAGGCTGGAAACATGCTGGCGAAGGAGTTGAGCTTCCTTGCCAATGCGGATGCCGCGGGCATCGTGCTCGGGGCGCGCGTGCCCATCATCCTCACCAGCCGGGCCGACAGCCTGCAGGCGCACCTGGCGAGCTGCGCGGTGGCCGCCATCTACGCGCGGGCGCTCGCGGCGGGAAGAGGGCGCTGATCGTCCGAGGCTCAGTGGAGCATGAAGACCGCGCAGGGCGCCTGGTCGATGAGCGATCGCGTCACTCCGCCAAAGACCAGTTCGCGCAGGGGGCCGCGGCCGAAGCCGCCGACCACGAGCAGGTCGGCCTGCAGCTCGGCAGCGGCCTGCGGCAGTTCGACGGCCGCCTTCCCGGTCTTTCGGGCGATGGCGCGCGATTGTGCGTCGATGCCGTGCCATCGCAGTTGACGGACGAGATCGTCGAGGCTGCCGGCGACCGCCTGCTCGTTCTCGGCCACGCCGAGCACGAGCACACGCTGCGCCGCCTGCAGGATCGGCATCGCTGCCGTGAGGGCGCGGGCCGCTTCCGGGGTTTCCTTCCATCCGGCGGCCACGGTGCCGGTCAATTGCTTAGGCTTCGAATCCGGCGCGATCAAGAGCGGCCGGCCGCAAGTCATGAGTAAATCCTCGATGAGCCGGCTTGGCATGTAATCGACGCGCTTCGGCCGGCCAAGCACGACCAAATCGCTGTGCCGAGCAAGAATGGTCAGGCGGCCCTCGGTGCGGTCCGCCAGCTGGTTCCAGCTGGCTGAAACGGCGTCGGACGGTCTCGGCTCGCTGATCACGGGCAGCGCATTCTTCCCGCAGAACTCGTTGAAGTGCTCAAATGCCGCCTTGGCCAGGCGCGCCTCCTCCTCGCTCAAATGATGGAGTGCATCCGCCAGCGCCTGGCCCACGCAAAAATCCACGTGCGGCGCTCGCGCAGCCGCGTCTGCCGCGGGGATGCGCACATGAACAAACGCGAGGTGAGCGCCCAGGGTGCGCGCCAGCATCAGGGCGGCGCCGAACACCTCCCGGTCGGTGGGGCTTCCGCTCGCCGGGACCAGTATGTTCTTGATCATGGCCTCTGCGGCGCAGACCGCCTAAAACCGGACCTGCAGCTTGTTGCCGACCTGCGTCAACCCGGGTCCCAGTTCGGGTGAGGTTCGATCAGGCCGCATCGCGCGTTGATCTCGTGTTCGGCGGCCAGCCAGTCGTCGAGTTCGCGGCCCGGCGCGAATGCGCGCTTCTCAGCCATGAAATAGGCCGCCAGGGCGATCATCCGATGACGTTCGCTGGCCCGGGACGCCCTCTCCAAGGTGGCGCTGCGAAGCGGCGCGCGCTCGATCAGGGTATAGGGGTCGGGGCTGCACACCGATCCGGCGGGGCTCTTGGTATCGGAAATGCTCGCGGAAGTCATGGCGTTTTCTCCGCTCCTGGGGCCCGAAAATTCGGGAGACACGATTCATCCTGCGGCAGGATGCGGCCGTCGGCCATTGGGGGATTCCTTGCTCGCGTTACGTGGTTGCTGCAATTCGGTAATTCGCAGGTACCAACGGCGGCGGCGCACGATATGGTGGCCGCGGAAGCCTCAGGAGAACGATGTTTGATGGGCGGCGCAAGAAGCGACGGCACCGAGCCGTGTGAGATGCTGGGTCAGCTATTGGAAACGGCCAGGGTCACTGCCCTTGCGGAACTGGCCGCCGGCATTGCGCACGAGATCAACCAACCTCTCGGCGCCATCGCCACGTTTGCGCAGGCGGCCGAGCGCATGCTCGCCAAGCCGGCGCCCATGATCGGACAATCCATCGACGTAATGCGCCAGATTCACCAACAGGCGCTCGACGCAAGCACCAATATGCGCCGCATTCGCGCCTTGTTCGACCCGCAGAAGCTGCCGCGCAGCGCCTGCCGGATGCCGGAGGTGATCGCAGATCTGCGGCCGGTATTGGATTTCATGGCGAGTCGAGTTCGCGGCCGCCTTACGGTGGATCTTCCGGAGGACACTGCCGCCCTCAGCATCGATCGCCCCGGCATCCAGTATGTGTTGTTCACGATGGTTCAAAACGCCTGCGAGGCCTCCTCCGCCGTGGCCGATCCCGTGATCGAGCTGTCGGTGCGCGGCGACCGATACTCGGTCGAGACCGGCGTCGCCGATCGGGGAACGGGCGTGCCGCCTGAACTGCGCGAGCGGCTCTTCCAGCCCTACTTCACGACCAAGCCCAGGGGCACCGGGTTCGGCCTCGCCTCGTGCCGCGCCATCGTCGAGGCGCACGGGGGCGGCATGGGGTTCGACGATCGGCCGGGAGGCGGCAGCCGGTTTTGGTTCCGGCTTCCGATCGTCATCGCGCCTCACGCAGATGACTCGGACACGCCGCGGGGCGGCGGGGCGAGCCTCGAAGGATAGTCGGCCACGCTTCCATACGCAGTTGTGCGTAATCCGGCGATTGCAGGGCCACGCGTAGATCTACGTATTCCATATGGACCATTGGCGCTGGCGGGCGGATCGTCATGCATTCAAAATTGAGCCATGAGAGGCGATCTGACCGGCGCGTTTCCAGGGCTGATGCCCACCGACATCATCGGCATCGAGCCGCTGCTCGAGTTGGCGCTCGACATCCGCTGGTCGTGGAACCACGCGGCCGACCGGGTATGGATGCAACTCGATCCCGAATTGTGGGAGCTCACGCACAGCGCGTGGGCCGTCCTGCAGTGTGTCTCCCGCAGCCACATCGAAAAGCTGTTGGGGGATCCGGCGTTTCGAAATCAGGTCGATGAATTGCTGGAGGCGAGAAAGGGTGCCGAGCAAACCGCCGCCTGGTTTCAACGTCATCATCAGGCGTCGGCCCTGGGCAGCGCCGCCTACTTCAGCATGGAGTTCATGCTCTGCGAGGCGCTGCCGATTTATTCGGGCGGACTGGGCAATGTCGCCGGAGATCAGCTCAAGGCGGCCGGCGACCTGGGTGTCCCGGTGACGGGTGTCGGGATCCTGTACTCGCAGGGTTACTTTCGCCAGATCATCGACCGCGGGGGGGCCCAGAGGGCCGTGTATCCGTATAACGACCCGGGGCAGCTGCCGATCACTCCTGTGCGGCGCCCGAACGGGGAGTGGCTGCGTTTCAAACTGGAGCTGCCGGGCCACCCCGTCTGGCTGCGCGCGTGGCAGGTGCGCGTCGGCAGGCTCAAGCTGTTTCTGCTGGACAGCAACGATGCGGCGAACTACCCCGCGAACCGGGGAATCACCAGCGAGCTGTACGGGGGCGGTCCGGAAACACGGTTATTGCAGGAACTGGTGCTGGGAATCGGCGGCTGGCGCCTGCTCGATCTGCTCGGCATGGCTCCCGAAGTGTGCCATCTCAACGAAGGCCACGCGGCATTCGCCGGACTGGAGCGCGCGCGTACCTACATGCAGAAAACCGGCCAGCCCTTCGATGTCGCGCTGGCCGTCACGCGTGCCGGCAACCTGTTCACGTCGCACACCGCGGTGCCGGCGGCCTTCGACCGATTCGATCCCGGGCTGATTCTGCACTATCTCGGCGACTACGCCGAGTCTTCCCTGGGCCTGTCGACGACGGATCTGCTTGCGCTCGGCCGGGTGAACGCCGGCGATGCGGCGGAGCCGTTCAGCATGTCGAACCTCGCCGTGCGGGTGAGCGGAGGCGTCAACGGCGTGAGCCGGCTGCATGAACAGGTGAGCCGGCGCCTGTTTGCGCCGCTCTTCCCCCGGTGGCCCCTCGCCGAGATTCCGGTCGGGCATGTCACCAACGGCGTGCACGTCGCCAGCTGGGACTCGGCGCAGGCGGACTTGCTCTGGACCGAGAATTGCGGGAAGGAATGCTGGCTGCGCGACGACGATGAGGTCAGCCGCGGCATCGGCAACGTCAGCGACGCGGAACTGTGGCGGTTTCGCAATGCCGGCCGCGCGAATCTGGTCGGATACTCGCGTGCGAGGTTGACGCGGGATCTGGCGGCCGCAGGCGCCAGCCGCGAGGAAATCGAGGCCGCGGGGCGCATCCTCGATCCGCGCGTGCTGACGCTGGGGTTCGCCCGGCGATTTGCGACCTACAAGCGTCCCAATCTGCTGCTGCACGATCCGCAGCGCCTGTTGCGGCTGCTGAGCGACCCCGATCGGCCCATTCAGCTCATCATGGCCGGGAAGGCGCATCCAGCGGACTCGGCCGGCCAGGCGTTGATCGAGCAGTGGACGAGTTTCATACGCAGCTCCGAGGCTCGCGGCCGGGCGGTGTTCCTGGCGGACTACGACATGTTGCTGACGGAGCACCTGGTGCGGGGGGTCGATCTGTGGATCAACACGCCGCTGCGTCCGTGGGAGGCGAGCGGGACGAGCGGAATGAAAGTCCTGGTGAACGGCGGCATCAACCTCTCGGAGCTGGATGGCTGGTGGGCCGAGGCCTACTCCGCAGACGTGGGCTGGGCGCTGGGCGACGGGCGTGAAGGCGACGGAGAGCCCTGGGATGCCGCCGAGGCGAAGGCCATGTACACGATTCTCGAGCAGGAGGTGATTCCGCAGTTCTATGAACGGGGCCCGAATGGCGTGCCGACCCCCTGGGTGGCCCGCATGCGGCAGAGCATGGCGAAGCTGACTCCGCGATTCTCCAGCATCCGCACGGTGCGCGAGTACGTCGAGCGGCACTATATTCCCATGGCCGAGAGTCATCGCCGCCGGGCCGCCCAGCATGGCGCCGAGGGCGTGAAGATGGCGGCCTGGCAGCTCGCGCTGCGGCGTAATTGGCCGCTGGTCTCCCTGGGCGAGCCCGCCGTCGAGACGGCGGCGGGGCGGCATCGATTCGACATTCCGGCGAATCTCGGCGGTCTCGATCCTGATGCGGTGCGCGTGGAAATCTACGCCGACGCGCTGGACGGCGGCGCGCCCGAGAGACATCGCGCGGTCAGGATTTCGGGTCTGGACGGGATTCCCGGCGGATACGTCTTCAGCGTGTCGGTGACCGCCGTTCGAGAGGCCGCCGATTACACGGCCCGCGCGCTGCCCGATTACGACGGCGTATCCGTGCCCTTGGAGGCGAGCCATATCGTCTGGCGGCGTTGAGCGGAAATGCGCGAATTCCGCAGCGCTCCCGCGATAACATGCGAGGCCATGACCCGCGAGCCCGACGTCGAAAAATTCTCGGTTCTGTTCGTCTGCCTCGGGAACATCTGCCGCAGCCCGACGGCTGCGGGCGTCTTCCGGCAGGTGGCGGCCGAAGAGGCGCCGCAGCTCGACATCCGTGTCGACTCGGCGGGAACGAGCGATTATCACATCGGGAATCCGCCCGACGAGCGCAGCGTGCGCGCCGCCCTGGGGCGCGGCATCGATCTTCGCGCATCGCGGGCGAGGCAGGTGACCGCGCGGGATTTCGAGCGCTTCGATCTCGTTCTCGCCATGGACCGGCGCAATCTACGCGACTTGCGGGCCCTGCAACCCGGCGCGTCGAGGGCGGAGCTGCGCCTGTTTCTCGAGTTCGCCGCCGAAGCAGAGGACCTGGAGGTGCCCGATCCCTACTACGGCGGCCCCGACGGCTTCGAGCGGGTGCTCGACCTTGCGATGCGGGCCTCGCGGGGCCTGATCGCGCAGCTGTTGCGGGGGCAGGGCGTCGAGCGGCCACGCGGATGACTCAGACAGGCTCCTAAAGCAGCGTCCGCAGCAGCCAGTACAAGCCGCCCGCCAGCACGATCGAAACGGGCAGCGTGAGCACCCATGCCATGGCGAGGTTGCGCACCGTGGCCCATTGCAGCCCGGAGCGATTGGCGACCATGGTTCCGGCGACGCCGGATGAGAGCACGTGAGTGGTGCTCACGGGAAGACCGTACGCGTCCGCCGCACCGATGGTCAGCATCGCCACGACCTCCGCGGAGGCGCCCTGTGCGTAGGTCAGGTGCGTCTTGCCGATGCGCTCGCCGACCGTCACGACGATGCGCTTCCATCCGATCATGGTGCCCAGCCCCAAGGCGACGGCAACGGCGACCTTCACCCAGGTCGGAATGAACTTGGTCGCGTTGTCGAGTTGCTGCTTGTACTCGCCCAAGGTCTTCCGGTCGGCCCTCGACAACGAGATCTGCGGCGATTTTCCGACGAACCGCAGCCCCTCGCTGATGAGGTACATGTCGTTGCGAATGTTGACCGTGGCGGCGGGCGGCACTTTCGCAAGCGAGTGATAGGTGTCGACCCGCTGTGCGACCGATTGGGACAGCGCGACGATCGCGGGCAGCGTCTGCGGGCTCACCGAGCGGGTCCTGACGATGTCGACCGCGGCCGCATGCGGGTCCGCAGGTGCGGGGCCGGCCGCATAGTGGCCGAGAGCGGTCTGCGCCTGGGCCGAAACGGCGACGAACGCGCCGACATCCGCCTCGTGCATGGCGCGGTTCAAGGCGTAGGCGGTCGGCACGGTGCCGATCAGGATCAGCATGATGAGGCCCATGCCCTTCTGGCCGTCGTTCGAGCCGTGCGCGAAACTCACGCCGGTGCAGGTCAGCACCAACAGCGCGCGGATCAGCAGCGGTGGCGGCCGATTGCCCTGCGGCTCCTTGAACAGGGACGGGACCGGAATCAGCGACATGGCGATGAGCATGAGCAGCGCGGCGCCACTGAACCCGACCAGCGGCGACAACAGCAACGATTGCCCTATTTTCGCTGCCTGGTTCCAATCGACTCCGCTGGTGCCGGTGGGAGCCGTGGCCATCAGTTGGTTCATGAGGCCCACTCCCATGATGGACCCGATCAGCGTGTGCGAACTGGACGCCGGCAGGCCGAAGTACCATGTCCCGAGATTCCACAGGATGGCGGCAATCAGGAGCGCGAAAACCATGGCGAACCCGGCGCCGCTGCCCACCTGCAGAATCAGCTCCACCGGCAACAGGGAGACGATGCCGAACGCCACCGCTCCGCTCGATACGAGCACGCCCAAGAAGTTGAAGAATCCCGACCAGACGACGGCCAGGTTCGGCGGCATCGAATGCGTGTAGATGACAGTGGCCACGGCATTGGCGGTGTCGTGAAAGCCGTTGACGAATTCGAAGCTCAGCGCGATGAAGAGTGCGACGCCCAGCAGCACATAGGGATAGACGCGCGTGTCGCGAACCACCGATAAATCATCCGCCAAGTGGTATCCGGCATATATGATGCCCAGCACCACGACGGCGCCTGCGAGCACGTTGAACCATGGGCTCGGCTTGTGGCGCGCGAGCGGCGAGGAGCGGGACGATTGATCGGCGAGGGCGGCATCGGACATTCTAATGGGCCCGCGTATGAATTGAAGAACTAGTCGCGCTTTATAAAGCCTTAGTATTGCAGGTGGATGACAGCTTAAGGTAAATCGATGCCCTTCACGATTTCGCACGTCGCGGCCGTTCTGCCCTTTTCCCGCCTATTGGCCAAATGGCGGCTGCTCTCCGCGACCATCATCGGCAGCATGGTTCCTGATTTCGGAATTCTGCTGCCGTGGCGTCCCGAACGCGGCGAGACTCATAGCGCCATGGCCCTGCTGACGTTCTGCCTGCCGGTGGGACTGGCGTCTTTTTGGATCTTCCAGCTGCTGTTCAAGACGCCGATCATGGAGATACTGCCGGATTCCACCTACGCGCGCTGGCGCAACTTTGCGGTTCCGGCCCGTCTTGGGAGCCCGTCTCAGTGGCTGCTGGCCGCCTGCGGCATCGAAGCCGGCGCCGTGACGCACCTGGTATGGGATGCGTTTACCCACGAGGGCGCGCGGGGCGTGCGCATGATTCCCATGCTGGATGAACCCATGTTCGATTTCGCGGGACATCACCTCATCGGGTCGCGGCTGCTGCAAGACGTGAGCTCCATCGTGGGCTTGAGCATCGTCCTCGCGCTCGTGGTGTACGCGCTGCGGCCGGGACGCGGCAGCTCTGCGTTGCCGGCCCGCCAGTTGCAGCCGGCCGAGCGGCACGCGTGGTTCGCGACTTATGTGCTGGTGGGGCTGGCGCTCGCCTTTGCATTCCTGATCATCAGGCGGCCGCATTTCATGGCGGGACGATCCCTGGCCATGGTCGTCGCCAATTATGCAATCGCAGCGCTGCGCGGATTCGCCGCGGCGCTGGTAGTGGTCAGTCTGAGCCTGATCCTGCGACTGCGCGCGAATCGTTGAGATTCGCGCGCAGCATCCACAGGCCCTTCTCCTGGCTTCTTCCTAGTGATCCTCAGGACCACTGCGCGGCTCCTCGCTCGGCGCTGACGACCACACCACGTATTTGCGATCTCCGGCAGCCGTGCTGGACGGCGCTTCGGCCGGACGGGGCGCGGGCGGCGCCTCTCGTGCCGGAGCGGGAGCGGTCCCGGAGCCGGTTTCGCCGCCCTGGGGAGCATCGTAGCGCGGCGCGACCTCGAGCCTCGGAATGGGATTGGCCGGCGGTGCCGCATCGGGCATCGGCGGCGCGTCGGACCGGGGAGATGCCTCGGGCCGGGCGCCTGCGCCGTTTCCTGCCGCGGTATCGCCGCTCATCGGCGCATTCGATGCACTGTCGCCGCCCTCCCGGCGGCCCCGGCCGCGCCGGCGCCTGCTGCGCCCGGTGCGCTCGCCGCCGGTCCGCGGTTCACCGGTGGGCTCCCGCTCTCCGCCCCTCGGTGGTTCGTTGCCGCGGGCAGCGTTGTCAACGCGCGCCGGCTGATCGCTTCGCTGGCCTTCGGGGCGGGGCCCATCGCCACGGGGCGCCTCGCTACGGGGCGTCTCGGTACGGGGCCCATCGCCACGGGGCGCCTCGCTACGGGGCGTCTCGGTACGGGGTCCATCGCTACGGGGCGCCTCGCTACGGGGCGTCTCGGTACGGGGTCCATCGCTACGGGGCGCCTCGCTCCGCGGGCCTTCGCCCCGCGGAGCATCAGGCCTTCCCGGACCGCCCGAGGGCCGTCCCGGACGATCGCGCCGTGCGTCGCGCCCGAAGCCTTCGCCGCGACTCTGGCCATCGCGTGCAGGGCCCTGGCCGCCGGAGCCGTCCCGACGCCCGCGATCCCGATCGCGCTCACGGTAGCGGTCGCGGTCACCGCTGCCACGATGGCGGTCCGGGCGGTGTTCACGATGCGATGAGCGCTCGCGATGGACGGGGGCGGGCGATTCGGCGGCGGGTGCAGCCTCGGGGACGCGCGTCCCGAACAGCCATCTCCAAAGCCGCACCAGCGCGCCCTCCTGCGGCACTGCGACGGCCACCGGGGGTGGCGGTGCAGCCGGCGCTTCCGGGACCGGGACGGGAAGGACGGGTGCGGCGGTTGCGGGCAGGATGCTGGGCACCAGCGGCGCCTCCGTCTGCGGCTTCTTGTCGCGCTCCCCGATATTCGTATCATCGATGGTCGGCTGGTCGGCCAGCTGGTAGCTGACGGTGTTGTTCTCTGGCAGTTCCTTCTCGTCGTCGCGGATGCGCCGCAAGGTATAGGCGGGCGTCTGCATGTGAGGGTTGGGCACGATCACCAGGGAGACCTTGTCGCGTTCTTCGATCTGGTTGAGCCAGTCGCGCTTTTCATTCATGAGGTACGTCGCCACGTCGATCGGCACCTGCGCGATGACGCGTCCGGTGCGCTCCTTGCGCGCCTCCTCGCCGATCAGCCGCAACAGCGCCAGTGACATCGATTCCACGCCGCGAATGGTGCCCATGCCGTTGCACCGCGGACAATTGATGTGCGTGGTTTCGCTGAGCGCGGGACGCAGGCGCTGCCGCGACAGTTCCAGGAGTCCGAAGCGGGACAGGCGTCCCAATTGAATGCGCGCGCGGTCCATCCTCACGGCATCGCGCAGCATGTCCTCCACCGCCCGCTGGTTCGCGGTCGACTCCATGTCGATGAAATCGATGACGATCAGGCCGCCGATGTCGCGCAGCCGCAGTTGGCGGGCGATTTCCTCGGCGGCCTCGAGGTTGGTGTTGCGGGCGGTGGCTTCGATGTCGCCACCGCGGGTGCTGCGCGCCGAGTTGATGTCGATGGACACCAGGGCTTCCGTGTGGTCGATGACCAGGCTCCCCCCCGACGGCAAGGTCACCTTGTGCGAATACGCGGATTCGATCTGACTTTCGATCTGATAGCGCGTGAACAGGGGCACGGGGTCCTGGTACAGCTTGAGCTTGCGCTGTGCCTCGGGCGGCATGAAGCGCTGCATGTACTCCTGGGCCTTCTGGAAGGCCTCAGGCTGGTCGATCAGACATTCGCCGACGTCGTCGGAGAAGTAATCGCGCAGTCCGCGGGTGACCGCGTCGCTCTCCTGGAAGATCAGGAAGGGAGCGGGGCGCCCGTCGTTGGCGGCCACGATGGCGTCCCAGGCCGTTTTCAAGTTGTTCAAATCCCACTGCAGCTCTTCGGTGGTGCGGCCGACCCCGGCCGTGCGCACGATGGCTCCCATGCCGTCCGGGATCTGCAGTGCGCTCATCGCCTCGCGCATCTGGTCGCGGTCCTCGCCCTCGATCCGCCGCGATACGCCGCCCGCGCGCGGGTTGTTGGGCATGAGCACGAGGAAGCGGCCCGCCAGACTGATGAACGTCGTGAGGGCGGCGCCCTTGTTGCCCCGCTCCTCCTTTTCGACCTGCACGATCAGTTCCTGTCCTTCCTGGAGCAGATCCTTGATGTTCATGCGGCCGCCGTTCGCCGGCTGGGACCGGAAGTATTCTTTGGATACTTCCTTCAGCGGCAGGAAGCCATGGCGTTGCGCGCCGTATTCGACGAACGCCGCTTCGAGGCTGGGTTCTACGCGGGTGATCCGACCCTTGTAGATGTTGGATTTCTTCTGTTCCCTGGACGGGATCTCAATCGATAAATCGTAGAGTTTCTGACCGTCGACGAGTGCGACTCGCAGTTCTTCTTCTTGAACTGCGTTGACGAGCATTCTTTTCATTTGCCCCAACTAGTGTGGTAGGGGCCGAGGAGGAGAGGTTGAGAATGGAAGCCGGGGCTGCGGCGTGGCATGCGACGACAATTGCAGTCGAGCCGAACGCGAGCCACGCGATCGGCATCAGATCAACCCAATTGTGCCAACACCCCACACTTAGAAAAAGCATACGGCAAGCCCGGGACCTGGTTCTCGGTAATCCGCTTGTCGGACTTGGGAGCTCCGAGGGCTCTCTAGCGTCCGTCTCATCGGCCGAGCGATGGTCTGGAAATCCAGAACCAACTAATATGCTGCTCCCCATCAGGATGGGGGGCCGCTGAATCCTGTGTCGCCTTCGGCTACTCGCGTAACCTCAAGAACTTGGGCGGTACCACAAAATGGCTCAGCGCCCGACACGGTTTTGCGACATTATCACGACAGCCCGCCAGGGTCAATGTAATCAATACCTTAAGAAGATTGCCAAACGAAGATCTGCAAATTATGACTCATCACACCGTCGAACCTGCGGCTTCGCACCTGCCGAAGAGCGCGGTCGAGATGCGCACCATCACCGCGGACGAAGCGGGGCAGCGCATCGACAATTTCCTCATGCGTCACTTCAAGACCGTGCCGCGGAGCCGCGTCTACCGCCTCTTGCGCAAGGGCGAGGTGCGCGTGAACCGCAAGCGCGTGGACGCGGAGTATCGGATTGCAGCCGGCGACGAGGTGCGGCTGCCGCCCGTCCGAATCGATGCCGGCGAGAGTGCGGGGCGGCCTTCGGCAAGCTTGCTGGCCCTCATCGAGGGGTCGGTGATATTCCAGGACAAGCATGTGCTGGTGCTCGACAAGCCCGCGGGTGTGGCGGTGCATGGGGGCAGCGGCATGAGTTATGGGGTGATCGAGGCCCTGCGCGCATCGCGCCCGCGCGAAACCTTGGAACTGGTGCATCGGCTCGACCGTGACACCAGCGGCTGCTTGATGGTGGCGCGCGACCGCCCGACATTGACGGCCCTGCATGCGCTCATCCGCAACGGCGGCATGCACAAGACCTATTTGGCCCTCGTGTCCGGGAACTGGCAGCTCGGCACCAAGCGCATCGACGCGCCGCTGGCGACCGACAACCGGCAGCATGGCGAGCGGCACGTGCGGGTGGCCGCCGCCGGCAAGACGTCCGTGAGCGTGTTCAAACCGGTGCAGTTCTTCGGCTCGCTGGCCACGCTGATGGAAGTGGACATTCCGACGGGCCGCACCCATCAAATACGCGTGCACGCCTCGTTCGCCGGGCATCCGCTGCTCGGCGACGACAAATACGGTGACCGCACGCTCAATGCGGAATTCAAGCGCCACGGCTTGAAACGCACGTTCCTGCACGCCCAATCGGTGGCGTTCGAATGGCCCGGATCCGGGAACCCGTTCCATGTCAGTGCGCCGCTGCCGGCCGACCTGTCGGCCGTGCTCGACGCCATCGCGGTGGTCAAACGCGGCGCCAAGCGCCCGGCGGGGGCCGGGTCCGGCCGGCGGCCGAGAGTTCGAGGGGCTTAGTCAGGAGCCTGTCCGAGGCCTCTGCGCGGTTCATGCTGGCGGCTCGGAGATGCTCTCCCAGGGCGCCTCGAACCCGGTTAGGGCAGCTCGAATCCGGCGCTTCGCAGGGCTGCGCTCAAGCGTATCAGGGGCAGTCCGACGAGCGCGGTGGGATCCTCGGTATCGATGGATTCGCACAGCGTGATGCCGAGGCCCTCGCTCTTGAAGCCCCCTGCGCAATCGAGCGGCGATTCGCGCGCGACATAACGCTCGATGGTCGCGCGGTCGAGCGGCCGGAAGACCACCCGGGTGGTATCGATGAATTCGCTGATGGCGCCGTCGCGATGCCGCACCAGGGCCACGGCCGTCACGAAGGAAAGGGCCCTTTGAGAGCATTGGGTGAGCTGGTCGATGCAGTTGGCGACCGAGCCCGGTTTGCCCAGGAGGGTCTCATGCGGCCCCGCGCCGGGCAGCACGGCCACCTGATCCGACCCGATGACCCAGGCCTCGGCATCCGTCGTGGCGACTGCCCTGGCCTTGGCTCGCGCCAGGCGCGCCACCAGATCCAGCGCTCTCTCGCCCGGCTGCCGTGTCTCATCGACGCCGGGGGAGCGGACTTCGAACGGTATTTGCAGGCGGCCCAGCAGTTCGCGCCGGTAGAGCGATGTGGACGCCAGAATCAGGGGGGGCGGAGACTTCAAAAACAACGACTTGCAGGTGGATGAATTTTGACAGGGGTTGGCACGGGCCCTATTATACGCGGCCCATGGCAGCCGGCTCGCCCGACCTCGTCGATTGCACGCGCCTCGCCGAGGAAAAAGCCGTACTGCGCCGGGACTACGAGCTCAAGGAGCTTCCCCGCATACGGGACTTGCTGGCGGAGCCGACCGGCGTTTTGCACGCGAGCTTTGCGTTCGCGAAGCAGCCCACCGGACTGCCCGGGGCGAAGGTTGAGATCGAGGCGATGGCGCCGCTCCTATGCCAGCGTTGCCTGCAGGGGTTCGGTTACCGTGTGCAGGCCGGAAGCGATGTCGAATTCTCGGCCTCCGCCAGTGCGGATCCCGAATCGGAGCGGGAGTTTTACGTGACGCAGGACGGCCAGGCGTCGCTCAAGGATCTGGCCGAGGAAGAGTTGTTGCTGGCGTTGCCGATTGCACCGGCGTGCGATGCGCCGCTCACGTGCGGCAACGCGCCAGGCTACGTGACGGGCGATGAGGACGTGGACGAGGGCGGCGGAAAGCGCCGGCCGTTCAGCGTATTGCAGGATTTGTTGAAGAAAACTTGATAGGACACAGCACCCATGGCAGTTCAGAAAAGCAGAAAGACACCGTCCAAGCGCGGCATGCATCGTTCCCATTCCGCGCTCGCGGCGCCCGCGGTATCGATCGACTCCAAGAGCGGCGAAACCCATTCGCGCCATCGCATTTCGCGCGATGGGTTCTATCGCGGTCGCAAGGTGCTCGAGACCAAAGCGGATATCGCAGCCAAGGACAGCGAAGAATAAGCCGCGGGCAGGCCCGGCGGCGAGCCGCCGGGCCTGCCCGGATGCACATCGTGGCTGAGCTGCTTCACATAGCGATCGACGCCATGAGCGGCGATCGCGGACCCTCGACCTGCGTGCCCGCCGCAATGGCCGCGGCGCAGGAATTTCCGGACGTGCGATTTACGTTGATCGGCCGCCAGGCCGATCTCGAACGCGAGCTGGCGGGCCGGCAGGCTCGTGCCAACGTGTCGTGCCGCTATTGCGAGCAAGTCGTCGAGATGGCCGACCATCCGCGCGAGGCCCTGCGGCGCAAGAAGGATTCCTCGATGCGCGTGGCCCTCGACATGGTCAAGGACCACGAAGCCGACGCGTGCGTGAGCGCCGGGAACACCGGTGCGCTGATGGCCATGGCCCATTTCGTGTTGAAGATGGTGCCCGGCGTGGAGCGCCCGGCCATAGGCTCTGCGATTCCGTCGCGCGGCGGGTACACCTACATGCTGGATCTCGGCGCCAACGCGGCGTGTACGCCCGAGCAGCTCCTGCAGTTCGGCGTGATGGGCTCGATACTGGCGGCCGACCTCCCGGGCGCGCACCAGATGCCGCGGGTCGGCCTCCTGAACATCGGCGAGGAGGAGATCAAGGGCAATGAAATCGTCCGGGCCGCGCACCATCTGCTGGCGGCCAGCGGGCTCAACTATGTGGGCTTCGTCGAGGGGCACGACATCTTCTCCGACAAGATCGACGTCGTCGTGACCGACGGATTCACCGGCAACGTGGCGTTGAAGACGATGGAGGGCGCGGCGCGGCTGATCGCCGACACGCTTCGCGAGGAATTCACGCGCAATTTCGCGCGCAAGCTCGGCGCGCTGGGCGCCAGGCCCGCGCTCAACGCGCTTCGCACCCGGCTGAACCCGACGCGATACAATGGCGCGACCATGGTCGGATTGAACGGCATCGTCATCAAGAGCCATGGCGGCGCCGACCTGTCCGGATTTCAGCGCGCCATCGAAGTGGCGATTCAGGAAGCGCGCAACGGCATACCAGCGAGAATCGCCGAACGGCTGGGTGCCTCCGGCGGGGCATGAAGGATCTCGATGTACTCACGCATTGCGGGCACCGGCAGCTACTTGCCGGAGAAAATTCTGACCAACGAGGATCTCGAGAAGCTGGTCGACACCAGCGATGAGTGGATCCGCAGCCGCACGGGGATCCAGCGCCGGCACGTCGCGGCCGAGGGCGAGACCACCACGGACCTGGCGGAGCACGCGTCCCGGCGTGCCATGGCCGCCGCGGGCATATCCGCCGCGGACGTCGACCTGATCTGCGTCGGCACGACGACCCCCGACCTCGTGTTTCCAAACGTCGGAACGTTGCTGCAGGATCGCCTGGGCATCCACGGCTGTCCGGCCTTCAGCCTCGAAGCGGCCTGCACGGGCTTCATGTACGCCCTGAGCGTCGCGGATAAGTTCGTCCGCCTGGGGGAGGCGAAGTGCGCGCTGGTGGTGGGCGCCGAGACGCTCACCCGCATCGTCGATTGGAAGGACCGCGGAACCTGCGTGATATTCGCCGACGGTGCGGGCGCCGTGATTCTGACGCCGTCGCCCGAACCGGGCATCATCAGCACGCGGCTGCATTCCGACGGCAAGTACAAGGACCTGCTGCTCTATCCCGACGGCGTTTCCAAGGGGTTCCATCTGGTGCGGGAGGGCAAGGCCGCCGTGCAGATGAAGGGAAACGAGGTGTACAAGGTAGCCGTCAACACTCTGGGACAGCTGGTTACCGAGACGCTGCAGGCCCACGGGATCGGCAAGGATCAGCTGGATTGGCTCATTCCTCACCAGGCCAACATCCGCATCATCGAGGCGATCGCCAAACGCCTCAATCTGCCGATGGAGCGCGTCATCGTCACCATCGGCGATCACGGCAACACATCGGCCGCCTCGGTTCCCCTGGCGCTCGACACCGCCATACGGGACGGGCGCGTGAAGCGCGGCCAGCTGCTGCTTCTCGAGGCCTTCGGCGGCGGCTTCACCTGGGGCTCCGCGCTGATCCGTTACTGAGCCGGCGCGGGACTCGATGCGCGCGCCGGGGGGGCGAAAAAAAACGCCGCGGGTCACCCCGCGGCGTTTACATGTCGCATCGATCGTTCGAAATTACTTCGACACTGACTTCTTGAACATGCGATCGATCTTCTCGTTGATCGCCTCGATCGCAGTCGAGTTCGACTGCGCGGTCGACAACGCCTGATTCGCAGTGCTCTGCGCGCCGGAAGCGGCCGAATTCGCCTTGGCGGCGGCGGCGGCGGCGGCGGAGGCATCGCTTTCAGCCTTGGCCGTGTCGCTCTGGTTCTTGGTGACCATGGCCTTCAGATCGTCGATCTGAGACTGAATCGGCTTCAGGTCCGTGCAGCCCGCGAAAGCAATGACGCAGGCAGCAGCCGCGGTGGTCTTGAGTGTCGTAGAAAATTTCATATCAATAGTCCCCTAAGGTTAATTCATAGGTATCGGCAAGCCCGAAGTGTTGTCGCAAGCAGGTCCTTTTTGAAGCTTCGGGCTCACATGCGTCGCAACACAGTCGCACATCAAGCCAAATTTGCGCGGTGAATGCAACTGAAATGCGCCTTTTGTCGGCCCGGAGCGACTGCATGTCGAGCCGATATGCGCTATTTCAGCCGAATTTTATCGCATAGATATTAATTCGTCGTTAGATTTGCCGGCTGAAATGTAAATTTTGGCTCCCGGGCCGCCTCATGACTCGCGGCTGCCCAGCAATTCCAGCGCTGCGCGATGACCCTGATCGATGGCCACGTCGGTGTAGGCGCCGCCGCCCGAATCCGAATTCGCGATGGCGATCCTTCCGAACCGCGCTCGTCCGATGACGTGCGGCATTCCCGATTCCGGAACCTCCGGATCCCAGAGCGGGTTGTATTCGGGCGCATAGCCGTGCGGCCAACGATTCACCGTGATGGCCGTGATGTCGCGGGCCGGATCGAAGCCGCCGTCCTTCAGGGTGCGGGCCAGCTGATCCCGGATGCGGCGCTCGAAGGTCTCGAAGCTGGTTTGCAGCAGTTCCGCCCGCCCCGCCCGGTTCTGTTCGTGCTCCGGAAGGCCGGCCTTGCAGGGCGTGCGGACCATGTGCACCAAAATGGGATCTTGCGGGGAGGAAACGCTTCGATACGACCCGACATCGACGTGTTCGTTCAAGTGAAAGTAGCAGTGATAGGCGCCGGGAGCGTAGACCCGATACAGCTTGAGCCGGTCGAAGGCTTCCCAGTTACGCAGTGCGACGCTCGTGTACACGAGCGGGGTCTTGACGAGTTGATGCAGCGCATCTTTTTGGGCGTCGGGCAGCTCGGGGCACAGGTACGGAATCATCATGTTGTAGCAAGCCAGAATGGCGCCGCGCGCTCGAGCGGCACGCGGCTTGCCGCCGTTCAGATAGGTGATTTCCACCTGACGTGCGGAGGCGGGCTCGCCCAGGTGGCGGGCGCGGATTGCGATGCTGTTGAGGCGCAGGCGCACGGGCGAGGCTGGCCTGTCGAGTTCGGCATAGTCGACCCTCGCGGTGACGACATCCTCGGCACTGCGGCCCGGAACGGCCTGCGGTATGAGATTGCGCACCAACAACCGGGCAATGGTTGCGTTGCCGTCCGGAAAATGGAAGTGAAACGATCCGCCGGTATCCTCATAGCCGGCCGGCGTGAATCCCATCCGCGAAATGGATCCCTTCGCGAGCTTCATGCCCTGAAATCCGGGCATGCCATACCCCCAGCAATCGAGAGCGGAGACGGCGTCCGCGCCGACCCCCCATTCTCCCATGGTGCGGGCGTAGTAGTACTTGACCACCGCGGGATCGACCCGGACGACGTCGTTCAGGAACGTCACGTAGCTCATGCGGGACAGGCGTTGTTTCTTGGCATCCGAGGACATGCCGGGCATGTAGTCGATCTTCGCCGTCTCGATCTGGGCGATCTCCTTGCGGGCCCGCTCCGAGATCGGCGCTTGGGCGAGCAGCGTCTCCCAGGGAACGTCGCCGGTGCCGACCACGAGTTTGTCGTCCCCAAAGGTCTCGCGGTCGAAGAACGCGCCGGTGCGCATCCCCAAGCGGTCGTAGAACTGCAAATTCTGCGACCTCTTGATGAGTGAGGGGACGTCGATACCCAGGGTTCTCAGGAGTCCTGCGGCAACCGCGCTGTAGGGGCGCGGACTGTCGATTTCGAGCGTGCCGCCGTTCAGCAGGTGGAGACGGCCATCCAAGTTGAATTCATTGCGCTTGGCATGTCCCCCGAAGTCGTCGTGGTTGTCCAGAATGAGGATGCGGCTCTGGGGCGCCTGTGCACGGTAGTAATGCGCCGCCGCCAGGCCGCTGATGCCGCCGCCGACCACGATCAGGTCGTATTCTTCGGCGGGTTCGGCGGCCGCTGGCCAGCTCCGGCCGTCGCGCAGCGCATGGGCGTCTTCGAACGACCCGGGATGGCTTCCGCGCAGGCCGGTGAGAAGCGGGGGGTAGTAGCCGATCGCATCCTGGGCGGCGGCTGCAGCGGGGTCGGTGGTGCCGGCGAGGCCGGCAGCCAGCAGCGGCGCCGAGGCCGCGGCGGTGGCGCCGATGGCGATTCCGTTCAAGAAGTCGCGGCGGGTGATCGGGCGGTCCATCCCGAGAGCGCGGTCGTTGGATCGATCGTCTGTTTTTTTCGGCATGAGGCTCACTGGAGAGATTGGGAGGATTGGCAATCCAGCAAATTACCCCGGCGCGTCGTCACTTGCCAGCGCCCGGATACTGTATATAATGACAGTTACTGGCTACATATACAGGTGACGCATGTCCGACCTCACGCCCCGTCAAACGCAGATCCTTCGGCTCATCCAAGACGCCATTGCCGAAAGCGGCATGCCGCCTACCCGCGCCGAAATTGCGCGCACTCTGGGCTTCAAGTCCCCGAATGCGGCTGAAGAACACTTGCGCGCCTTGCAACGCAAGGGCGTCATCGACCTGATACCCGGCGCTTCGCGCGGCATTCAGCTCAAAGATATTTTGCGGGAACAACTGGGGTTGCCGCTCATTGGCCGAGTGGCAGCCGGGCGTCCGATCTTAGCCGAGGAACACATCGAGGCGCGTTATCAAATCGATCCGCATTTGTTTCAACCACAGCCGCATTACCTGCTGAAGGTTCAGGGCATGAGTATGAAAAATGCCGGCATCCTGCACGGTGATCTGGTTGCCGTGCATCGCACTCCCGAGGTCCGCAATCGGCAAATCGTCGTGGCTCGCCTGGAAAACGAGGTCACCGTCAAACGCTATCGGCAAGAAGGCACCATCGTCTGGCTGTTGCCCGAGAACACCGATTTCGAACCCATTCGAGTCAATCTCAAGGAACAGCCCATGATCATCGAAGGGATCGTGGTCGGGGTGCTGCGCCGCGGTAAAGACGTGGATGCTGCGTGAGAAATCATCCCTTGCGGAAATTTTGGCCGATGCGCGCGTCTGGAAGCTGAAAGACCCGGCTGGGCGTCCCACTGCCTCTCGTCCGGTCTGGTCCACCGGCCGGAGCGAACTCGATGCGCGCTTGCCGGGCGGCGGCTGGCCGGCGGGCTCGCTGGTCGAAGTGCTGCTGGAGACGGCCGGTCTCGGTGAAGTACAGCTGTTTTTACCGGCTCTGGTGGAATGCCAGCGTGGAGCCGATGAGGTGCCTTGGCTGGTCTGGATTGCACCGCCCCATGAACCCTATGCGCCGGCTCTGGCACAGCGGGGGATCGAACTTCGCCGATTGCTCGTCGTGAGCCCTGCGAGCGCCACCGAGGCTCTGTGGGCGGCTGAGCAAGCGTTGAGTTCGGGGGTATGCGCGGCGGTGCTGCTGTGGCTGCAGGGTTCCGATGACCGCTGGTTGCGGCGCCTGAAGCTCGCGGCGGAGGCCGGTGGCGCGCTCGGCGTGTTGTTTCGTCCCGAGCGCCATCGTTTCGAGCCTTCTCCTGCCAGCCTGCGCGTGGCTTTGACGCAGGGCGAGCGCGAGGTGCATCTCGAACTGGTCAAGGTGCAAGGCGGTCGGCCCGGTCCCGTCGAATTCCATTCGCCATGAAATCGCGCGGTCGACACATCGCCGCCGCGAAATTTGCGCGGCCGGTTGAGACGGCGGATTTGTTCGATGCAATGCCGCCGGCCGAAGCCCCGGTCCGCCAGGCGCTGCCCTTGCCGGCCGTGCCTAAGCCGGCCGTGCCCTTGCCGGCGCCGCAACCCATCGGGCGGCCGCGCATCCGGCAGCTATGGTATGCCGTCGTATTCCCGGAATTGACGGAACCGCAGCGGGCGGCATCCATGCTGCAGCGCCTTGCCCTGTGCGCACAGCAATTCACGCCATTGGTCAGCATCGAGCCGGCCAATGCCTTGTTGCTGGAAATCAAGGGCAGCGTGAAGTTGTTCGGTTCGCTGGCTGCATTGCATGAGTCCATCGATGCGGCGTGGATGCGCTTCTCGCTGCGCGCGCACAGTGCCGCCGCTCCTGCCACGTTGGCGGCGCTGTGGCTGGCCCGCGCCGGCAAGCGGGCGTGCATCGAAGATCCAGGACAGCTGGCGGGTGAACTTGCGCAGTTGCCGATTGCCTGCACGTCCTGGAATCCTGCATGGCTGCAAACGCTGAGCGCCATGGGCGTGACTCGAATGGGCGAGTTGCTGCGGCTGCCGCGATCAGGGGTGTCGCGGCGACTGGGCCCCGCTGCAGTCCTGGATCTCGATATTGCATTGGCGCGGCAAGCCGCCCCCCGCCGCGCGTTCGTGCCGCGAGAGCGGTTTCGCGAGCGCTGCGATTTCGAGACGGAAATCGCAACCGTCGTTTACTTGCAAAAGGCGCTGGAGCCGCTGGTCGAGCGCTGCGCACGGTTCCTGCGAGAGCGGCAGGCGGGTGTCCAGACGGTGCAACTCAAGCTGCGGCATCGCGTGCTGCCGGCCACACGAGTGCGCGTCAGCTGGGCGAGCGTGACGAGCGAGCGCCGCCGCTTGGCGGACGTGCTGAATGGAAAACTGCATCGGCTCGAACTGGCGGCGCCGGTGAGAGGCATGGAACTCGAGTCGGGCTCTCTGCAGCCTCTTCCGCCCGACTCCCTGGATGTGTTTGCCGGCCTGCGCGCAGGGGGCATGCGTGCGGCCGGCGCGGTTCCGCAGTTGGTGGAACGTTTGCGCGCGCGGCTCGGCGAGGCGGCGGTATACGGCGTCGTGCCCGTCGCCGAGCATCGGCCGGAGGCCGCCTGGCAGCGGGTGCATGAACCGCACCTGGGCGCCGTGCGCCCAGGCGGCGTGTGCACCGGCGGGGTGATCGCAGCCGATGTGCCGAGGCCGGTGTGGCTGCTGGATCGGCCGTTGCTGCTCTCGACGAGTCTGCAGCGCCTGCTCGATGAGGGGCTGATTCTCGAGCAGGGTCCCGAGCGCATCGAAAGCGGTTGGTGGGACGGCAAGGGGGTTGCGCGCGACTACTACACCGCGCGCCAGACCCGCGGCGCAAGATGGTGGGTTTTTCAGGAGCGGCGCAGCCGGTCCTGGTATTTGCACGGTGTCTTCGCTTGAGGCCTCATGTACGCCGAATTGCACGCCTTGAGCAATTTCTCGTTTCTGCGCGGCGCCTCGCATCCCGAGGAGCTGGTGCTTCAGGCGCGAACATTGGGATATCGCGCGCTGGCCCTCACCGATGAATGCTCGCTCGCCGGGGTGGTGCGTGCGCACGTGGCGGCCAAGCAATCCGGGCTGCCGCTGATCATCGGCGCGGAATTCACCTGTGCGGACGGCCTCAAATTGGCGGTGCTGGCGACGGACCGGGCAGGCTACGGCGCGCTTTCCCGGCTGATCAGCCGGTGCCGCCGCGCGGCGGTGAAGGGCGGCTATGCGTTCGAGCGCGCCGGTCTCGAGGATTCGCTCGACGGCTGCCTGCTCATCTGGCTGCCGCGGACCGGCCGCGCGACGTTGCTGCAGCACGAGGACGGGCGCTGGCTGCGCGAGCGCTTCGCCGGGCGCCTGTGGATCGGGGTGGAACTGCTGGGCGGCTTCGATGCGCGCCGTTTGCAACTCCTGGAGGCGCTGGGCCGGGATCTCGGCGTGCCGCGAGTGGCTGCGGGCGACGTGCACATGCATCGGCGCAGCCGCCGGGCATTGCAGGACGTGCTGACCGCGATCCGCCTGAACACGCCCCTGAACGCAGTCGGGTACGCCTTGTTTCCCAACGGCGAACGCTGCTTGCGGCCCGTACGGCGCCTCCAGGAGCTCTATCCGGCGCCTTTGCTGGCCGAAACGCTCGCGATTGCCGAGCGCTGCACGTTCACGCTCGACGAGCTGCGCTATGAATATCCCGAAGAGATCGTGCCCGCCGGCGCAACGCCCACCGGTCATTTGCGGGCGCTGACGGAACGAGGCTGCGCCAGGCGCTGGCCGGCAGGCGCGACCGCCGGCGTGCGCGACGCCATCGAGCGCGAGCTGCGCCTGATAGCCGAACTCGGATTCGAGCCGTTCTTCCTCACGGTGCACGACGTCGTGCAGTACGCGCGTTCCCGGAAAATACTCTGCCAGGGCCGGGGTTCCGCCGCCAATTCCGTGGTCTGCTACTGCCTGGAGATCACCGAAGTGGACCCGTCGCGCATGGCCATGCTGTTCGAGCGCTTCATTTCCAAGGAACGCAACGAACCGCCGGACATCGACGTCGACTTCGAGCACGAGCGGCGCGAGGAGGTCATCCAATACATCTACGGGAAATACGGCCGCGAGCGCGCTGCACTCGCTGCCACCATCATCTCGTACCGGCCTCGCAGCGCCCTGCGCGACGTGGGCAAGGCGTTCGGGCTGAACCAGGCGGATGTCGACAAGCTGGCGCGCAGCTTCCAGTGGTGGGATGGTCAGCGCATCGACCCGCAGCGCATCCGCGACGCCGGATTCGATCCGGACGATGAGCGAACGCGGCTGTTCACCGAGCTCACGGCGCAGATCCTCGGTTTCCCCCGCCACCTGTCGCAGCACGTGGGCGGATTCGTCATCGCTCGCGGCCGCCTGGATGAGCTGGTTCCCATCGAAAATGCGGCGATGCCCGACCGCACGGTCATCCAGTGGGACAAGGACGATCTCGATGCGCTGGGCCTGCTCAAGGTCGACGTCCTCGGCCTGGGGATGCTCTCGGCGATACGGCGCGCCTTCGGGCTGGTCAACGAGTTCGGCGGCTCGAAGTCGGTGTCCGGACAGCTCGATCTGGCAACCGTGCCGGGCGAAGACCCGGCGGTGTACGAGATGATCTGCCGCGCGGACACCGTCGGCGTCTTTCAAATCGAATCACGGGCCCAGATGGCCATGTTGCCCCGCTTGAGACCGCGCAATTACTACGACCTCGTCATCGAGGTGGCGATTGTGCGGCCCGGCCCGATTCAAGGCGAGATGGTGCATCCGTACTTGCGCCGGCGCAGCGGCGAGGAGGCCGTGATCTATCCGAGCAGGGATGTCGAGGTGGTACTGAAGCGCACGCTGGGCGTGCCCATTTTCCAGGAACAGGTCATGCAGCTCGCCATCGTGGCGGCCGGTTTCTCCCCCGGCGAGGCCGACGGCTTGCGGCGCGCGATGGCGGCCTGGAAGCGCAAGGGCGGCCTGGAGCCCTTTCAGAAGCGCCTGATCGAGGGCATGCAGGCCCGCGGGTATCCGGAAAGTTTTGCGCAGCAGATATTCAACCAAATACTGGGCTTCGGGGAGTACGGATTTCCGGAATCCCACGCGGCGAGCTTTGCGCTGCTGGTCTACACCTCCGCCTGGCTGAAACATCACGAGCCTGCCGCGTTCTGCGCCGCGCTCATCAACAGCCAGCCCATGGGCTTCTACGCGCCGGCACAGCTCGTGCGCGACGCGCGGGCGCACGGGGTCGAGGTGCGGCCCGCGGCGGTCGAGGCCAGCGACTGGGACTGCACGCTCGAGCGGCGGCAGGACGGCCGCCCGGCACTGCGATTGGGCCTGCGGGTGGTGAAGCATCTGTCCGGGGACGGCGCGCTGCGATTGCTCGCCGCACGAGCCATGCGCGCCTTCGTCGGCACCGCGGACCTCGCGGAGCGCGCCGATCTCGACCGGGGCGATCTCGAGGCGCTGGCGGCGTCCGGCGCGCTCGAGGGGCTCGCCGGTCATCGGCACCGGGCCGTATGGCAGGTGAGCGGGGTCGAGCGGGCGCTGCCGCTGCTCGGCTCCGGCACGGCTGCCGAAGAGGGCGTGCCGCTGCTGCGCGCCCCGCGCGAAGGCCAGGACATCGCCGCCGATTACCGCAGCCTGGGGTTGACCTTGCGCCGCCATCCGGTGGCCCTGCTGCGCGGAGCGCTCGCCGGGCGCGGCATCCTGCCCAATCAGGAACTGTGGGAGCAGCCGAACGGCCGCATCGTGACGGCCGCGGGCCTGGTGATCACGCGGCAGCGGCCGGGCAGCGCCAGCGGTGTGACCTTCGTCACGCTGGAAGACGAGACGGGCTACGTGAATCTGATCGTCTGGGAGAGGGTGGCGGAGGCGCAGCGCGCGGCGCTGCTGGAGTCGCGGTTGTTGATGGCGCGCGGCAGGCTGCAGCGGGAGGGCGACGTGCTGCACGTGATCGCGCAGCGCCTGACGAATCTATCGGAACTGCTCGGCGATCTCCTCGTGACCTCGCGCGATTTCCATTGACCTTCAGCGGGACGGCGCTCAATGAGCTCGCCGGTGCTTCTTTCTCTTCCTGCCCGCAGCCTTGCCGGCGTCCTCGCCGTCGGCGAATGCCGCATCGCCGCCCTCGATTTCGTAGTCGTCGAAGTCGCTCAGCAACTCGGCGGTGCGGCGCTCCTCCATCACCCGCTCCAGCCGTCTCCAGGCAGGCTCCGCGCCCTTTGGTGCGCGGCGGCGCTGCGACTCGACGTCGCGCATGATGTGATCCACGTCGACATCGTCGCCGCCCGGCGCGACGTCTTCGGCATCCTCTTCCTCGAACTCGTCCGATTCGGGTTTTTCGTTCATGCCACGGGAGCTTTGCCGCTTCACGAGTGAACTGACACGCGCGCGTTATAAACGGAAATGCATCCCGGGCGCAATACCCTGGTTCACACTAGAACGACGGCTCGCGACGCACGTCGCTATTTGACGAGATCGTTGAGCTGAAATATGGGCAGCAGCAGCGCAATGACGATGAACATGACGACGGCGCCCATGAACACCACCATGAACGGACCCAGGAGGTTGGTGAGGGTTGAGAGCAGGCCGTCCATCTCCCGCTCCTGGTTTGCCGCCGCGCGTTCCAGCATCTTCTCCAACTCGCCGCTGCTCTCGCCGCTGCTGATGAGATGGATCATCATGGGGGGGAAGACCTTGCGGGCGGCGAGCGACTTGCCGATGGGCGCGCCCTCCCGGACCCGCAGGGCCGCCTCCTCGACGGCCTGCTTCATCGGCAGGTTGTTGACCACTTCGGCCGATATCCTGAGCGCCTCGAGGACCGGCACGGCGCTTGCTGTGAGGATGCTGAAGGTCCGGGCAAATCGCGCGGTGTTCACCCCTCGGATGAGTTTGCCCAGGAGCGGCACGCGCAGCAGGAACCGGTGGAACCGCAGCCGCGCTTCCGGCGCCCGCAGCCAACGGCGGAATGCCCACACCGCGAGCCCGGTCACGATGACGCCGTAGTACCAATAGAGCCGCACCATGTCGCTCAGCGCGATGAGGAAGCGGGTCGCGAAGGGGAGCTCCTGGTGCCCGGATTCGAAGACGGCGACGACCTGCGGCACGACGTAGGCCAGCAAGAACGACACGATGGCGAAGGACAGCACCATCAACACGATGGGATAGACCAGCGCATTGCTGACCTGCTGGCCCATGACCTGGCGGGATTCGGTGTAGTCGGACAGCCGCTCGAGCACCGAGTCGAGCTTGCCCGATTGCTCGCCGGCGGAGACCGTTGCCCGATAGATCTCCGGGAAGGCGTTCGGAAAGTCCTTCAGGCCATCGGCCAGAGGGTGGCCTTCGACCACCTTGCTGCGCACGCCGAGGACGATTCGCTGGACGCGCGGCTTCTCGGTCTGCTCGGCGACGGCTTGGAGCGATTCCTCCAGCGGCAGGCCGGAGCGCAGCAACGTGGCCAGCTGGCGGGTCAGGAGGGCCAAATCCAGCGTCGACAGGCCGCGGCGCATGAAGCGGCGCGCGCGCCTCTGCTTGAGCTCGCGCTCGGTGCTCTCCTGGATCTCCACGGGCAGCAAGTGCTTCTCGCGAAGCAACTGCCTGACGTGCTTCGGCGTGTCGCCTTCGATCAGCCCCTTACGCTCGCGGCCCTGGGCGTCGAGCGCAATGTACTCGAACGCGGCCATCAATCCTCGCGGGTGACGCGCAGGACTTCTTCGAGCGTCGTTTCCCCTTCCAGGACCTTGCGCCGGCCGTCGTCGCGGATGCCGGGGCTCGCCGTGCGCGCGTAGCGCTCGAGTTCCTGCTCGGAGGAGCCGTCGTGGATCATGGTGCGCATGTGGTCGTCGACGGCGATGAGCTCGTAGATGCCGGTGCGGCCGCGGTACCCGAGCGCCGGATCGCCGCAGGGGCGGTACATCTGCACCGGCGGCCCCTTGGGGTCGAGATTCAAGAGGCGGCGCTCGTAGTCGCCGGCGAAGAACGGCTCGCGCGTATCGGGATTCAGGACCCGCACCAGGCGCTGCGCGAGTACGCCGATCAAGCTCGAGGACAGCAGGAACGGCTCGATGCCCATGTCGCGCAGGCGGGTGACGGCGCCCACCGCCGTATTGGTATGCAGCGTCGACAGCACGAGGTGGCCGGTCAAGCTGGCCTGCACGGCGATTTGCGCCGTCTCCAGGTCGCGGATCTCGCCGACCATGACGACGTCCGGATCCTGGCGCAGGATGGCGCGCAGGCCGCGGGCGAACGTCATCTCCACCTTCGTATTGACCTGGGTCTGGCCGATGCCGTCGATGTAGTACTCGATGGGATCCTCGACCGTCATGACATTGCGGGTGTTGTCGTTGATGCGCTCGAGGGCCGCATACAGCGTGGTCGTCTTGCCCGAACCCGTGGGTCCCGTCACCAGTATGATGCCGTGCGGTTTGTGGATGATCTCATCCATGAGCTCCTGGGTGCGGGGGTCCATGCCGAGCGCGGTGAGCTCGATGCGCCCCGCCTGCTTGTCGAGCAGGCGCAGCACCACGCGCTCGCCGTGGCCCGAAGGCAGCGTCGAGACGCGCACGTCGACCGCCCTGCCGGCGATCCTCAGGGAGATTCTGCCGTCCTGCGGCAATCGCCGCTCGGCGATGTCGAGCTTCGACATGACCTTGATGCGGGACACCACGAGCGGCGCCACGGCCCGCTTGGTCTGCAGGACCTCGCGCAATACGCCGTCGACCCGGAAGCGGATGACGAGGCGATTTTCATAGGGCTCGATGTGGATGTCCGAGGCGTTTTCCTTCACCGCCTGCGTGAGCAAGGCGTTGATCAAGCGGATGATCGGCGCCTCGTCGTCGCTTTCGAGCAAGTCGGAGGATTCCGGAATGTCCTCGGCCAGGTGGGCGAGATCGGTGTTGTCGTCCAATCCCTCGAGCATCTGCATTGCGGCGCCCGACCCGGCCTCGTAGGCGATGCGCAACATCGAGTCGAAGGCGTCCACGGAGACGCGCTCGAGCTTCAGAGGGACGCCCACGAAACGGCGGACCTCCGCGAGCGCCTGGGGCGTCACGCCCGGGCGGCAAACGGTCTCCGCCACGTCGTTGACGATGCCCCGGATCAGCACTCCGTGGCGCTTGGCAAACGGGAAGGACAGCTTCCGTTGAAGCGAGTTTTCCTGCAGTTCGGCGCTCATGGCTTGGCCGTAGGACCTGGCGGGGAGGGCGCAGCCGGTGCGGCGGGCGCCGGGGACGCCGGCGTTGCCGGTCCGGACTGCGGGGCAATGGCGCCCTCCGGATTGACCAGGGACGGCGGCGGGGCGGCCGGCGACATGGTTTTCGGCGGAATCGACGGGATGGCGGGCTGCTTCTCGCCCGGCAGCAGCGTGATTTTCCCCTTGTTGAGAGTGCGCTCGTCCTGGCGCATCTCGTTGTACTTCGCTTCGCTGGTCTCCTCGGTCGACTGCGCGTCGCGCAGGATCTTCGGGCGGATGAACACCAGCAGGTTCTTCTTCTGGCGCGAGCCGCTTCGCGACTTGAACAGGTTGCCGAGCAGGGGAATGGCCCCCAGCACCGGGACGCGGTCCTCGCTCTCGGTGACCGTGTCGGACATGAGGCCGCCGAGCACGAGGATGCCGCCGTCATCGATCAGCACCGTGGTCTTGATGGAGCGCTTGTTGGTGGAGATGTCGGCCGAATCGGTCAGCTTGGCGCCCGGGGAGGAGTCCTCCTGCTCGATCTTGAGCTGCACGGAGTTGCCCTCGTTGATGTGCGGCGTCACCTTGAGGATGGTGCCCACCTCCTCGCGCTGAATGGTCTCGAACGGGCTGGTGGTGCCGGCGACGGCGGCGGTCGTGTTGGTGTACTGGCCGGTGATCAACGGGATCTCCTGCGTCACCTTGACCTCGGCCTCCTCGTTGTTCATGGTGATCAGCGAGGGGGTCGAGATGATGTTGCTGGTGCCGTCGCTGCGCAGCGCCTGGACGATGGCGGCGAAGTTCGTGCCGGACGTCGGGTTGTAGCGGCCCACGGCGAACGTTGCGCCTGTCGGAATGGCGCTCGAGAGGGCGCTCGCGGCGCTGCTGTTGGTGGACGTGGTCGTGGTGTTGGTCGCCGTGGTCGACAGGTTGGAGATGCCCCCGAGCGCCGTCGCGGCCAGGTTGACGATGCTGGTGCCGGCGCCCGGCAGATTCGTGATCGCCGCCGGGACGGTCGAGTTGCCCTGGCCGTAGAGTATCCACTGCACCCCGAGATTCGAGCTCTTGTTGACGTCCACCTCGACGATGATGGCCTCCACCTGCACCTGGGCGCGACGGATGTCCAGCTTGTCGATGACCGCCATCAGGGACCGCATGATCTTGGGCGGCGCCGTGATGATGAGGGCATTGGTCGGCACGTCCGCCCAGATGGTCACGCTGGCATCCACGTTGGGCGTTCCGCCGCCGGCGGCGGCGGACGGCTGGGCCGACGCCTGCGGGCCGGCCTGCGCCTTGGCCGTGGCCGAGGCCTGGCCCTTCAGCTTGTCGGCGATCTTCTCGGCGTCCGCGTAGCGCAGGTAGCGGACCTGCGTGTCGCCGCCAGCCACGCCGGGCGTGTCCATGTTGATGATGAGCGCCTTGGTTTTCAGGCGTATCGAGCGCTCGCCGCTGAGCAGCACGCTGTTGGTGCGCTCGTCCGCGACCACCTTGACCGCGGCTCCGGCCCCCTCGGCCGCCGCCTGGCCCTGGTTCAGCTGATTGATCGTGCGCACGAGGTCGGTCGCGCTCGCATTGTGCAGCGGGATGATCTCCGGGGACTCGTCGCCGCTCTCATCCATGCGCTGGATGATCTTCATGATGCGGTTCACGTTGCTGGCCCGGTCCGAGATGATCAGCATGTTGCCGGGGGCGTAGGCGGCCAGATGTCCCTGCTGGGGAATCAAGGGACGCAGCAGGGGCACGAGCTGAGCCGCGCTGATGTTCTTCATGGAGATGATCTGCGTGACGATCTCGTCCGAGGTCGAACTCACGTCGGTCGGCAGGTCGATGGAGGGCAGCTGGCGCTCGTCGGTGTTCGGAACGATCTTGATGACCTTGCCCGCCGGCACGGCCACGTAGCCGTAGACCTGGAGCACCGCGAGAAAGGCCTCGTAGAACGCGGCCGGCGACATGGGGGTCGCGGACAGCATCGTGACCTTGGCATTGACGCGCGGATCGATGATGAAATTCTTGCCGGTGACCTCGCTCACGGCCTGGATGATCTGGGTCAGGTCGGCATCCTTGTAGTTCGGCGTGATCGTCGGACCGTCGGTCAGCGGCGGCTTCTGGGCACCCGCCGGAAAGGACGCCGCCACCAGCACGATCGCGAGCAGGCATGACGACCCGCAGCAGAGCATCCGCCGCAGGATGTGAATGCCGGGCACCCGGCCCCCTCGGAGCGGCGGACGCGGTCGGTCGAGGCTCGGGCTACTGGTCATTGGTGGTCTCATTGGTGCTGTTGGGCGGGTTCGGGGGCGGCGTACCCCCTCCGACATTCGGAACCGACGATGCGTTCGACTGATCGCCTTCCAGGTCCTTGGTGGCCATTTCCGCCACCTGGCCCACGTTCAGGGAAATATCCTGTTTCACGCCGGCTCTCTCGATGGTGACCGTCACATGATCCGAGGACTGAATCGTATTCAGCACCTCCTGACTGTGCTGGGGATCGTCCAGCACGGTGCCGTTGATTGCCGTGACCAAATCGCCAGGTTTCAATCCCAATTTGCCGAAAAGCCCGCGATTCCGGCCCGGGTAGGCGCGAAATCCGCGCAACCGGCCGGCTACGTTGTCGTAGGACGGGACCGTTCGCATGACCTGGTCCAGGAGCCCGGGATCCTGTTGAACCATGCGGCGAATATTCTCAACCGCCGCGGTTCGGGCCACGGACGGCCGGCGAACTCCCGGCTCCGGGCGGCCGCCCGCCATGAGCCTCGGCAGCACCAGCGTCTCGAGGGCGCCGCCCCGGTCCAAAATCACGTGATCGAGGTACACCGAATGCAGGGAGGCGCCGTTCACGTTGTCTCCCACCCCATAAACCTTTCCGGGGCCGCCGTCGCTGATGATGGCCACCCCACGCTTGGGATTCTGGGTGGCGATGGTGCCGGCCAGCACCAGATTGGCGCTGCTCAGGGGCGCGGTGGCCGGGTCCTGGGAAGTGGATTCCACGGCCGCCGCCCCGAACAGGTGGGCCGACATCACGCTCTGGACGTCGACTCCCGGGCGCCTTTGGGGCTGCGTAGCCCGGGTCAGGACCGGGGCCGGGGATTTGACCGGGCCATTCAGGGTGGTGATGGCGAGCCGCGCCAGTTCCACGGCAATGAGCGCGGCCAGGGCGAATGACACATAGTGGGGGCCGTTTGCCCGCAGGCGGGCTGGCCAATCGGTTGTTCGCGTATCGAGCATTGGGCGGGACAGGGATGAATGCAAAAGTTGAACGGCGGCCATGCGGCGTGGGTACGAAGGCGTTAAGTTACCCAATCATACGGATTATTTCCATGATCTCTCAAGCATTTGTTTTTGCTTGTGAAAGTAAAGTGACACCAATTGGCGACAAGGCGCAGCCGGCGGCCTTTTGCCGGGAAGTCTTGTAAACCGCGATGACGCGCCCTATAAACAGTCGACGCAGCTTATAAACCGATTGTGATTCATGAGTGACACGGAACGCGGCCGAGACGGAACGGGCTTGGTGGTCGAGGAATCGGCGCCGAAGCTAAAGCGTCCGCCGCTCTACCAGGTGGTTCTCATCAACGACGACTACACGCCGATGGAGTTCGTAGTCGATATCCTGCAACGGTTCTTTGCGATGGACCGCACCAAGGCAACTCGGGTTATGCTCGAGGTTCACACCAAGGGGAAGGGCGTGTGCGGGGTCTTCACATACGAAATTGCCGAGACCAAGGTGGCTCAAGTGATCGCTTATGCGCGACAACATCAGCATCCGCTGATGGCAACGCTAGAAGAGGCATAGCCTGTGCTTAGTCAAGAACTGGAATTCTGCTTGAACGATGCATTTGCAAGCGCTCGGGAAGCGCGGCATGAATTCATGACCGTGGAGCATCTGCTGCTCGCCATCGTCGACACGCCGAAGGTCAGGGAGGTGCTGAAATCGTGCGGCGCCGATACCGCCAAGCTCAAGACCGAACTGAAGCAATTCATCGACCAAACCACGCCGCGGTTGCCCGCCGGCGAGGACCGGGACGTCCAGCCGACCCTCGGCTTTCAGCGAGTGCTGCAGCGAGCCGTGTTCCACGTCCAGTCCAGCGGCAAGAAGGAAGTGACCGTGGCCAACGTGCTGGTTGCAATCTTCAGCGAGAAACAGTCGCACGCCGCCTACCTCCTCAGCATGCAGGACGTGTCCCGTCTGGACGTCGTCAATTTCATCGCCCACGGCCTGTCGAAGGCCGGCGGCGAGGAGCGCATCGAGCGCGAGGAGGGCGGGTCGGCGGCGGAGGCGGAACGCGACAGCGACGGCGGCGGCAATGCCCTGGAGAAATACGCGACGAACCTCAACGAGGCGGCCCGCAAGGGCAAGATCGACCCGCTCATCGGGCGCAAGCTCGAAGTGGAGCGCACCATCGAAATTCTGTGCCGGCGCCGCAAGAACAATCCCCTGTACGTGGGCGAGGCCGGGGTCGGGAAGACCGCCATCGCCGAGGGGCTGGCCCGGATGATCGTCGAAAATCACGTTCCGGACGTGCTGCTCGATGCCACCATTTATTCCCTGGATATGGGATCGCTGGTCGCGGGCACGAAGTACCGCGGCGACTTCGAGAAGCGCCTGAAGGCCGTGCTGGCCGAGGTCAAGAAGCAGCCCGGCGCCATCCTGTTCATCGACGAGATCCACACCGTCATCGGCGCGGGCGCGGCGTCGGGCGGCGTGATGGACGCATCGAACCTGATCAAGCCGGCGCTCGCGAACGGCGAACTGCGCTGCATCGGATCGACGACCTACAACGAGTACCGCGGGATATTCGAGAAGGATCATGCGCTTGCGCGCCGCTTTCAGAAGATCGACATCACGGAGCCCTCGGTGCAGGACACCGTCGACATCCTGCGGGGCCTGAAGAGCCGGTACGAGGAACATCATGGCATCAAGTACGAGGACGATGCGCTGCAGGCCGCCGCGGAGCTGGCGGCGCGCCACATCAACGACCGTCACATGCCGGACAAGGCGATCGACGTGGTCGACGAGGCCGGGGCCAACCTTCGGTTGAAGCCGGTCGAGAACCGCGAGGCATCGGTCACGGTGAGCCAGATCGAAAACGTCGTCGCCCGTATTGCGCGGATTCCGCCGAAGAACGTCTCGCTGTCGGACCGCGACGTCCTGCGGAACCTGGAGCGGAACCTGAAACTGACGATTTTCGGGCAGGACAAGGCCATCGACGCGCTGTGCGCCGCCATCAAGATGTCGCGGTCGGGGCTGGGGGATCAGCGCAAGCCCGTGGGTTCCTTCCTGTTTTCAGGCCCGACCGGCGTCGGCAAGACCGAAGTCACGAGACAGCTCGCCATCGCCATGGGCGTGGAGTTCGTGCGTTTCGACATGTCGGAATACATGGAGCGCCATACCGTATCGAGGCTCATCGGCGCGCCGCCGGGCTACGTGGGATTCGATCAGGGCGGCCTGCTCACCGAGGCGATCACCAAGCACCCGCACTGCGTGCTGTTGCTCGATGAGATCGAGAAGGCGCATCCCGACGTGTTCAATCTGCTCCTGCAGGTCATGGACCACGGCACGCTCACGGACAACAACGGGCGCAAGGCGGATTTTCGCCACGTGATCATCGTCATGACCACCAACGCCGGCGCCTACGAGATGAGCCGGCCGAGCATCGGCTTCACGCAGTCGGACACGGCGCCGGATGCCATGGAAGCGATCCGACGGCTGTTCTCGCCGGAATTCCGCAATCGGCTCGATGCGGTGGTGCAGTTCGCGAGCCTGGACCAGGACACCATCGAGCGGGTAGTCGACAAGCTGCTGGTGGAAGCCGAGGCGCAGCTCGAGCAGAAGCGGGTGTCGATCTCCGTGGACGAGCCCGCGCGCCGCTGGATCGCGAAGAAGGGATACGACCCGAAGATGGGCGCGCGCCCCATGGCCCGTATCATCCAGGAGCACATCAAGCGGCCCCTGGCGGAGGAGTTGCTCTTCGGCAAGCTGGTGAACGGCGGCCACGTGGAGGTGACCCTGAGCGAGGACGGCGACAAGCTCAAGCTCGAAACGCGCTCCGTCGACGAACCCGCGCTGCTGTCGCACGAGAGCTGATCGGCCCGGCGGACCGCTTCAGGGGGAGGAAGCGGGCGCCTGCGCCCTCGCTTCTGCAGGCTGCCGGCCTGCGGCACGCGCTCGCTTACAAGCTACCGGCCGCGGTAAACGATTCGGCCCTTGGTCAGATCGTAGGGGGTCATTTCCACGGTGACCTGGTCGCCCGTCAGGATTCGAATGTAATTCTTGCGCATCTTGCCCGAAATATGGGCCGTGACCACGTGGCCGGTCTTGAGCTTGACGCGAAACGTCGTGTTGGGGAGGGTCTCCACGACCTCACCCTCGAACTGAATTGCCTCTTCTTTTGACATGCGTCCTTATGATGCGCGGGATGCGGTAAGCCGCGCGCATTGTGCATAAAGCACCCTGCTAAAGCAATTATCCACACCTCCGCCTAAGGATTCTTCCACCGGCCGCAGGGCGTGCGGCGCGCGTGGAGGCGCAGCAGCGCGGCGAAATCGCCGCGCGACACCTCGCGGGCGCCCAGGCTCTCGAGATGGGCGCTCGCCACTTGACAGTCGATCAGGCGGATATCGCGCTCGCTGCACTCCTCGACCAGCCGGGCCATGGCCGCCTTGGAGGCGTCGCTTGCGCGGCTGAACATGGATTCGCCGAAGAACACGCCCCCCAGGTGGATTCCGTACAGGCCGCCCACCAGATCCTCTCCCCGGTAGGTTTCGACGGAGTGGCCGAACCCCAAGTCGAACATCCGCTCATAGGCGCCGATCATGTCCTCGTTCAGCCAGGTTTCGGGCCCGGAGCGTCGCGGCGCCGCACATTGCCGGATGGTCGCGCCGAAGTCGTGATCGACCCGGGTGGTGTAGCGGCCGGAGCGCAGCGTTTTGCGCAGGCTTCTCGAGATCTTGAACTCGGTTGGAAACAAGACCATGCGCGGGTCCGGCGACCACCACAAGATGGGCTGCTGCGCCGAATACCACGGAAAGACACCCCGCTCGTAGGCTGCGAGCAGCCGTTTCGGGTGGAGGTCGCCGCCGGCCGCCAACAGTCCGGGCGGATCGCGCAGGGCTTGCTCGAGCGGCGGGAACCAATCCGGTTCCCCGTGCTCGCCCAGCCAGACCAGCCTGCTCAGAGGCGCAGCTCCTCATCGGGCGCGCGATGGTAGGGCACGTGCTGGCTGACCTCGGCCGCATAGTGGTCGACGCCTCGCGCCTCGCGCGCCGCGAAGTCGCGAATGGCGCGCGCGAACCGCTTGTCGACGATGTCGTGCGCCGAACTCATCAGCGTCGGGACGAATCCTCGCGGCACCTTGTGCTCACCCTGGGTTCCGGGCTCGAAGCGCTGCAATCGATGCTCGATGCAGTAGTCGATCCCCTGGTAGTAGCAGGTTTCGAAATGCAGGCTGTGAAAGTTGCCGCCGGCGCCCCAATAGCGGCCGAACAGCGCATCCTCGCCGACGAAGAAAATCGCCGCCGCAATGGGCGTCTTGCCGTGGCGGGCGATCTTCAGCATCAGGGAATCGGGCATGGTTGCTGCGATGCGCTTGAAGAACTCGAGATTGAGGTAGGGCGTGTGCCCGTGCCGATGAAAGGTGTCGGCGTAGAACTCGTATACCGGCCGCCAGGCGCGGTCATCCATCTCCCGCCCGGAGCGCGTGTCGAATTCAATGCCGGCCTCGGCCACGCGCCGCCGCTCGCGCCTGGCCTTCTTGCGCTTCTCGGACGTGAAGGTCGCGAGGAACTCCTCGAAGGAGTCGTAGCTGCGGTTGAACCAGTGAAACTGGCAGTCGCGGCGCTCGATGAGTCCCGCCTGCGTCAGCGGCGCCAGGGAATCCTCGTTGGGAAACAACACGTGCCACGAGGAGAGCTGTTCGGATCGTGCATACTCCATGGCCGCTTGAATCAACGCCGCCGCGACCGCGGGCGCGTCGGCGCCGCCGCCGCACAGGATGCGGGGGCCGCGCACCGGCGTGAAGGGGATCGCCGTGACCAGCTTCGGGTAGTAATCGACGCCGTGCTGGGCATAGGCGTTCGCCCAGGAAAAATCGAACACGAACTCGCCCCGGGAATGCTCCTTGAGATACAGGGGCATCGCGCCGATGGCCCGGCCGTCCCGGTCCTCCAGCACGAGATGGCGGGGAGTCCAGCCGGTTCGCGGCGCCGCGCAGCCCGACTCCTCCATGGCCAGCAGGAACTCATGCCGGGCGAAGGGCTGCGCGCTGCCGGCCAGGGCGTTCCAGCTCGCCGCTTCGATGTCGGCGATGCGGGTCAGGAACCGTGGGCGCCCGCCGGTCACGCGTGAGCGGCGAGCGGCGCGGCCTGGGGCGCCGCCTCGAGCTGCTCCAGGTACCGGTCGGCATCGAGAGCGGCCATGCATCCCGTGCCGGCGGATGTGACGGCCTGCCGATACACGTGGTCCGCCACATCGCCGGCGGCAAACACACCCGGCAGGCTGGTGGCCGTGGCATCGCCGTCGAGGCCCCCCTTGACGACGATGTAGCCGCCCCGCATGTCGAGCTGCTTATCGAACAGCTGGGTGTTGGGTTGATGGCCCACGGCGATGAATACGCCATCGAGGTGCAGGTGACGCGAGGCCGTCCCGTGCACCGGGCGCAGCCGGGCTCCGGTCACCCCCGACGGATCGCCGAGAATCTCGTCCACGGCATGATTCCAGACGATGTCGACCTTGCCGGCGCGTTCCAGCGCAAACAGCCGATCCTGAAGGATTTTCTCGGATCTCAATCGGTCGCGGCGATGCACCAGGGTGACGTGCGAGGCGATGTTGCTGAGGTAGAGAGCTTCCTCGACCGCCGTATTGCCGCCGCCCACCACGGCAACCCGCTTGCCCCGATAGAAGAAGCCGTCGCAGGTGGCGCAGGCCGACACGCCCTTGCCGCGAAAGGCCTCTTCGGAGGGTAGGCCGAGGTACTTCGCCGATGCGCCGGTGGCAATGATGAGGGCGTCGCAGGTGTACTCGCCGTTATCGCCCCACAGCCGAAACGGCCGCTGCCGCAAATCGGCGCGATGAATGGTGTCGGCGACGATTTCGGTGCTGAAGCGCTCGGCATGCCGGCGCATCCGGTCCATGAGCGCGGGGCCCTGAAGGTGTTCGACGTCACCCGGCCAATTGTCGACGTCCGTGGTGGTCATGAGCTGACCGCCCTGTTCCAGGCCGGTGATGAGCAGCGGCGAGCGGTTGGCCCGTGCCGAATAGACGGCGGCCGTGTAGCCTGCCGGGCCCGAGCCCAGGATGAGGAGGCGACTGTGCCTGATTACGCTCATGTATAATTTGCCTCTCTTCTCGAAGGTAGTCGTCAACGGACGTCTTTGCCGCCGGCTCATGGTAAGTAAATCTGTGGGCGCCGGCCACATCATGCAAGCTGTCGCGCGCCACCCAACATTGGCGACTGGCGCCGCAGGCTGGGATTTGACTATTGTTGCATCATATTCAACCAGTTAAGATGCAAACATCACTAAAGGTCTAGAATTGGCTGAAGCCACCCTCATCAAGAAGTCCAAGCCTGCGCTCAAATTGTCCGCGGCGGTGTCGCGGGCGTTGCGCGAGGGTACCTTATGGGTTTTGGGCGCGCTTGCGCTACTCCTGATCCTGGCGCTCCTGTCCTACCACAAGGACGATCCCAGTTTCTGGAACACCGGGGAGTCCGCCGAGCTTCACAACTGGATCGGCCCGGTGGGCGCGTGGCTTGCGGGCTTCTTCTTCTCGCTGTTCGGCCGTCCGGCGTACCTGTTTCCCATGATGCTGGCGCATGCGGGCTGGTTGGTGCACAAGGAACAATCCTTGCCCGACGCGCGGTCGCGGATCAATACGCTGCTGCGGTCGGCGGGTTTCGCGCTCACCTTGCTGACGAGCTGCGGGCTCGCGACTCTGCATTGGGACGGGGCGGCATTCCCCAGCACGGCCGGCGGCGTCGTGGGCGAGTTCGTCGGCACGAACGCCGAACATGCCCTGAGTTTCCTGGGCGCGACGTTGTTGCTGCTCGCGCTTTGGCTCTCCGGCGTGGCGCTTTTCCTGGGCGTGTCCTGGTTCGAGATCATGGACAGGCTCGGCGCCTGGGTGCTGCGCGGCATCGACTGGGTGGTTACCCGCATCGAGCAGCGCCGCGAACTCAAGTCGGGCCAGGAGCGCAAGCAGGCCCGCCAGGAAGTGGTGCGCGAGGGCCAGAAGAAGGTCGCAAACCGTCCGCCGCCGCGTATCGAGCCGGTGGCTCCGGTGCCCGAGCGCAGCGAGCGCATCGAGCGCGAGCGGCAAGTGCCGCTGTTCGATGCGCCGAAATCGAGCGAGTTGCCCGCTCTGTCCCTTCTGGATGAACCCGGCCCGCGCGAGCAGTCCTACTCCGACGAGGCCCTCGAGGCGATGTCCCGCCTGGTGGAGATCAAGCTGCGCGATTTCGGCGTCGAGGCCGAGGTAGTGGCCGTGCAGCCGGGTCCGGTGATCACCCGCTTCGAGCTGCGCCCGGCGCCCGGCGTCAAGGTGAGCCAGATCAGCAACCTCGCCAAGGATCTGGCGCGCGCGCTGTCGGCCATCAGCGTGCGCGTGGTGGAGATCATCCCCGGCAAGTCCGTGGTGGGCCTGGAAATACCCAACGAGAAGCGCGAGATCGTGACGCTCGGCGAGATCATCAAATCGAAGCCCTACGACGAAGTGACCTCGCCGCTGGCGCTCGCACTCGGCAAGGACATCGGCGGAGTGCCCGTCGTGGCCGATCTCGCGCGCATGCCGCACTTGCTGATCGCCGGCACCACCGGATCCGGCAAGTCGGTCGGCATCAATGCGATGGTGCTCTCCCTGGTGTACAAGGCGACGCCCGAGCACGTTCGCATGATCATGATCGATCCGAAGATGCTTGAATTGTCGGTGTACGAGGGCATTCCGCACCTCCTGGCGCCCGTGGTCACCGACATGAAGCAGGCGGCCAACGCCCTGCGCTGGTGCGTGGCGGAGATGGAACGCCGCTACCAGCTGATGTCGATGCTGGGCGTTCGCAACATCGGCGGCTTCAATCGGAAGGTCAAGGATGCGGCGGAGGAGGGCAAGCCCATCAAGGACCCGATCCGGATGCAGAAGATCGCCCAAGGCGTGCCGGGCATCGTCGCCGAAGACGTCGAGGACCTGACTCCGCTGCCGTTCATCGTGGTCATCATCGACGAATTGGCCGACTTGATGATGATCGTCGGGAAGAAGGTGGAGGAGCTGATCGCGCGGCTGGCACAGAAGGCGCGGGCTGCCGGCATCCACCTCATCCTGGCGACGCAGCGGCCGTCGGTGGACGTCATCACCGGACTCATCAAGGCGAACATTCCGACGCGCATCGCGTTCCAGGTCTCGGCCAAGGTCGATTCGCGCACGATCCTCGACCAGAGCGGCGCCGAGTCGCTCCTAGGCCACGGCGACATGCTGTACCTGCCGCCGGGGACGTCCATCCCCACCCGCGTGCACGGCGCCTTCGTCTCCGATCAGGAAGTGCATCGCGTCGTCGCGGGCCTCAAGTCGGCGGCGCCGCCCGTGTACATCGACGAGATTCTGGAGGGCCCGCGCAATGCCATCCCCGGCTTTCCGGATGACGAGGCCGAGGGCGAGGGCGGCCCCGAGGATGCCGAAGCGGATCCGCTCTACGACGAAGCGGTACGGATCGTCACGGAGACCCGCAAGGCCTCGATTTCCGGCGTGCAGCGGCGCCTGAAGATCGGTTACAACCGCGCGGCGCGGCTGGTCGAGGCCATGGAGGCCGCGGGCCTGGTGGGCCCCTTGCAACCGAACGGCGCCCGCGAAATCTACGGCGCGCCGCCGCCGCAGGAATGATTGCGGTGGCCCGTCAAATCATGCAACGTCCTGGGATCGCGATCGGCGCCGCATCGCTGGCTCTGTTCCTGTGGCTCGGCGGCGGCGCCTCGGGTCTCGCGGCAGCGAATGCCGCGGCAGCCGCCTCGGCGCCGGCGGCGGCAACAGTGGAGAAGTATCTGGCCGGGCTGGCCACCTGGTCCGCGGATTTCACGCAGGACATCGGCGACAGCAGCGGCAGGGTCCTGCGCAGTGCCGCGGGCAAGCTGTACCTGCAGCGCCCGGGGAAGTTTCGCTGGGATTACAGCGAGCCGTCGGAGCAGCTGGTGCTGGCCGACGGCAAGCAGATCTGGTTTTACGACAAGGACCTCGCCCAAGCCAACGTGCGGGACATGGACAGCACGCTGGCCGCCACGCCCGCGAGTCTGCTGTCGGGCGGCGGCTCGGTGAGCAGCCAGTTCGACATCACGGCGATGCCCCCGTCGGGCGGGCTGGAGTGGTTTCAGCTGGTCCCGAAGCGCGCCGACACCGACTTTCAGCTGGTGCGCATCGGCTTCGACAAGGGTGAGCTCGCCTCCATGTTCCTCGCGGACAAGCTCGGCCAGGTGACGCAGCTCACGTTCACCCACGCCTCGCGCAACGCCAAGTTCCGCCCGGACCTGTTCTCGTTCACGCCGCCGCCCGGAGTCGACGTCATCGGACGCGCGGCGCAGTGACCGGGAGCGGCGGCACGTACCGACCGCTTGCCGACCGGCTGCGGCCGCAAACGCTCGACGAGTACGTCGGGCAGCCGCATCTGCTGGGCGCGGGCGCGCCGCTGCGGCGCGCGCTGGAGTCGGGGCGCCCGCATTCCATGATTTTGTGGGGACCGCCCGGCACCGGCAAAACCACCCTGGCGCGCCTGGTGGCCAATCGCGCGAACGCCGAATTCATCTCCCTCTCGGCGGTGATGGCGGGCATCAAGGACATTCGAGCCGTGGTCGAGCAGGCGCGGAGCCTGCGGGGCACCCGGGACACCGTGCTGTTCCTCGACGAGGTGCACCGGTTCAACAAGTCCCAGCAGGACACGTTCCTTCCCTATGTCGAGGACGGCACGCTCATCTTCATCGGCGCCACCACCGAGAACCCCTCCTTCGAGGTGAACAACGCATTGCTGTCGCGCGCCCGCGTGTACGTGCTCAAGTCCCTGAACGCGGCGGACCTTGCCCTGTTGCTCGACCGCGCTCTCGGCGACGCGGAGCGCGGCCTGGGAGCGCTCAGGCTGCGGCTCGATCCCGGCGCCCGCGAGCTGCTTCTGGCGGCCGCGGACGGCGATGCGCGGCGCCTGCTGAATTTGCTCGAGACCGCGGCGGACCTGGCCGCTGCGGACGGGGACGGGCGGCGGCTCGACGTCGACACCACCCGCGCGGTCATCGGCAGCACCTACGTGCGCTTCGACAAGGGCGGCGAGAATTTCTACGACCAGATCTCCGCCCTGCACAAGTCCGTGCGCGGCAGCGATCCGGATGCCGCGCTGTATTGGCTGTGCCGCATGTTGGCGGGCGGCTGCGATCCCCTATACATCGCGCGGCGCGCCCTGCGCATGGCGAGCGAGGACATCGGCAACGCCGATCCGCGCGCTTTGACGCTGGCCCTGGAAGCGTGCGCAGTCTACGAGCGCCTGGGCAGCCCGGAGGGGGAACTCGCCATCGCGCAGGCCGTCGTGTTCATGGCGTGCGCGGCCAAGAGCAACGCCGTCTACACGGCCTACCAGGCGGCATCCGCCGATGCCGCGAGTCTCGGGTCGCTCGAGGTGCCCTTGCACCTGCGCAACGCCCCGACGCGGCTCATGAAGGAGATCGGCTATGGCAAGGGCTACCGGTACGCGCACGACGAACCTGGCGGCTATGCCGCCGGCGAGCGCTATCTGCCCGACGGCATGCCGGACCGCCGATACTACGTCCCCGCGCCCCGGGGACTCGAGATCAAGATCGGCGAAGCGCTCGAGGCGCGGCGCGCCCGGGATCGCAGCGCGCAGGCCGCCAAGGATCCTCAACCCAACGGCATCTAAGGAACCACCATGCCACGTCCCTCCGCCATACCCACGGTCCAGATCGACAACGAGAAGGTGAAGGTCACCGAGTGGCGCTTCCCGCCGGGCGCCGAAACCGGCTGGCACCGGCATTCCATGTACTACGTGGTGGTTCCGCAGAGCACCGGAATCTTGCTGCTGGAGACGCCCGAGGGGGCCGTCACCAGCCAGCTGAAAGCCGGCGTTTCCTACGCGCGGCCCATCGGCGTCGAGCACAACGTGATCAATCCGGGCTCCGCCGAGTTCGTGTTCGTGGAGGTCGAGCTGAAAGCCTCGTGAGGCTCGTACCGCGCCAAGCGGGAGTCCCGGCGCCGGCGGCCTGACGAGCGGCGAGCGCTGGGCCATAATGGGGGCGGGCCAACTTCAAGGGAATCACCGTGCTCGATCCGAAGCTGCTGCGCAGCGATTTGTCTCAAGTGGCCGCCCAGCTGGCGCGACGCGGCTTCGTGCTCGATGTCGCCGCGTTCGCCTCGCTCGAGGAGCGGCGCAAGCTTCTGCAGATCGATGCGGACCGGCTGCGCGCCGAGCGAAATGCCGGGGCGAAGGCCGTCGGCCACGCGAAGGCCCAGGGGCAGGATGCGGCGCCGCTGCTGGCTCGCGGCGAAGCCCTGGGCGCCGAATTGCAGGAGGTCGAGAAGCAGCTCGAGGGGATTCAGTCGCAACTCACGGCGCTGCAGCTGGGGTTGCCCAATCTGCTGCACCCGAGCGTGCCCGATGGGCGCGACGAGTCCGCCAATGTCGAGGTGCGCCGCTGGGGCGAGCCGCGACGATTCGACTTCGAACCGCGGGACCATGTGGCCATCGGCGAGAACATGGGAATGGACTTCGAGGCGGCGGGGCGGATTTCCGGGGCGCGGTTCGTGGTCATGAGCGGGAATCTCGCGAGGCTCCATCGCGCGCTCATCCAGTTCATGCTCGACCTGCACACATCGGCGCATGGATACCGCGAGGCGTACGTGCCTTACCTGGTGCACGCGGCGGCTCTGGAGGGCACGGGCCAGCTGCCGAAGTTCGAGCAGGACCTGTTCGCGGTCCGGGGCGACCCGGGGTATTTCCTGATTCCGACCGCCGAGGTCCCGGTCACCAACCTGGTGCGGGACCAGATCATCGCCGCGGAACTGCTGCCGCTCAAATATGCGGCGCATTCGCCGTGCTTCAGGTCCGAGGCCGGAGCGTCGGGCAAGGACACTCGCGGCATGATCCGCCAGCATCAATTCGAGAAGGTGGAGCTGGTGCACATCGTGCGCCCCGATCAATCGTACGAGGCGCTCGAGGAATTGACCGGCCATGCCGAGGCTGTGCTCAAGACCCTGGAATTGCCGTATCGCGTCATTTCCCTGTGTGCGGGCGACGTCGGGTTCGGCAGCGCGAAGACCTATGACCTCGAGGTCTGGCTGCCCTCGCAGCAGCGTTACCGGGAGATTTCATCCTGCAGCAATTGCGAGTCCTTTCAGGCGCGCCGCATGCAGGCTCGGTGGCGCAATCCGGCCACCGGCAAGCCGGAGCTCGTGCATACGCTGAACGGGTCGGGGGTGGCCGTCGGCCGGGCGCTCGTGGCGATCCTGGAGAATTATCAAAACGCGGACGGCTCCGTCACCGTGCCGTCCGCTCTCGCGCGCTACATGGCCGGAGTGTCCACCCTCGGACCTTGAGGGGGCGCCGAGGTAGCGCCAGCGCCGCGCGAGTGGTCCGGATCCGGGCCACCGCGCGGGCTAGCAAGAATCCCTAATTGCGGTTGCCCATCAGCAGCCGCAGCACGTACCAGAACATCAGCGCGATCGACGCGAACAGCTGCATCGCGGCCGACACGTACCGGTCCTCGGGATAGTGGTTGATGATGTTCGAGGTGTCGTACAGCACCGCCGCGCCGGCAAAACCGATCATCAGCACGGAGAACCAGGTCCCGAGCTGGAAGCCGAACACGGCCCCGCCGATGATGGCCACCAGGGCGAGCACGCCGCCCCACATCAGGATCGCGCGCAGGAAGGAGAAATCCCGGCGGGTCTGGTGGGCGACGAACATCAGGCCACCGGCTCCGAGGGCCGTGATCAGCACCGCGCTGTCGATCGTGCCGGGCGCCTTGGCGTCGGCCATATAGAGCAGGGGCACGAAGATGAGCGCCTCGGCGACGACGTACATGGCATACGCAAAGTACTGCATCCCGATGGAGGTGCTGGTTTGCGCCGTTCGGGTCGCCAGCCAACCGGTCAGCATGAAGGCCCCCAGAATGAGCATCCAGTTGAATCCGATCATGAACCGGAAGATCTGCGCGGCGAGCCCGGACTCGAACAAACCGAGTTCCACCAGGATGAATCCCAGTATCCCGGCCACCAAGTGAGTGTAAGTGCGGGTGATGAACAGGCTGCGGCTGTCGATTCCGCCCCGCGGAAGTGCAGCGTTATTCGGGAAATTCGCCATGGTCGCAAGTCCTCTCTACTTAAAGAGTCGATGAGCTGAAAACTTCAGCCGGTGAATTCTACCACCCTTAGGCAGCCGGCCCTGCCGCAACCACCGGGCTGGCAGCGGAATTGGGGGCGATTCCTGCGGATTCAATGTGCTGGACGTGATTCCTGCGGCAGGGTGATCGGTCAATATTTTATTTATAAAACAATATCTTGATACATATTTCAAGAATCAACGTGAAAAACGTCCAAGCCGCGCCCAGCCTCCAGGCTCACCGGTCCGGACGCCACAGCGCCGGCTGCGGGATGGTGTGCAGGAAGCTCTCGGCGCGAAGCATCCCGTGGACAAAATCGCCGCGTGCGAGCGCCGTGTCTCCAACGGTCGGATGCACGGCCGCCTCGCGCTGGATTGCCTCGCTGAGATCGACCGTGATGCGCTTGCCGTCCCGGGTTTCCATGACGATGCGCGCTCCCAGCACGGCTCGCACGAAGCCCGAAACTTGGTGCGCCGATATCGCCGCTTCAGCCGGCGGTTCCGGCCTGGTGAATTGAGATTTGGCCAGGAGCGGCTGATCGGTGGTCTGCACACCGAAGATCGCGAGACTTCGATAGCTGCCCACATAGACTTTGCCGTTGGCCACGGTGGGCACGAGGTTGGCATCGCCGCCGGTGTTCGGCCAGGTGCCGGCCGTCCCGGAGAACAGCTCAGTGCCCGTTGCGGCGTCGAAGGCGAAGAGCGTCACATCTTTGCTGCTGTCGAAAGGGCGATTGACGGCCCAGATGACCGCGGAATTCGCCGCCGTTCCGTTCGAGGAGACGGCGGTGAACAGTCCCGGGAACTGGCCCGTGCTGATCGACGGGGGCGTGAAGCCAGGCTCGGGCACCAGCGCGGTCGTGGGTGAGGTTTGCACCTCCCATACCTCGATGGATTTGCCGCCGCTCGACACCACGCGGCCCACACCGTCCGAGCCCCGGTAGTACGACGGGGCGCACCAGCAGGCGCCGATCCAGTATTCCCCCAATACGGTGTTGGAATCCTCGCCGCCGAGACTCGCCTTGTTCAGCAGGTACATCATGCCGGCCTTGCCGGCCGCGACCGAGAGCAGCGGGACCGCACCCGGCTGTTTGGGCAGCAGCATCACGCCTCCGGCGCCAAAATCCCCGTCGGTCTTATCCAGGGTAGCGACATCGTGCCCCGAGTCCGTGGGGCTGAAGTAGGAGACGATCTTGTTCAGGGCGGGCCTGATCTCGACGACGCTTTCCGAGAGATTGACGGCGCCCTTGTTGTCGTAGGTCGTGCCGCTCTTGTCGGAATTGCCGGTCACGAAGAACACATTGCCCGAGCCGCCCCAGGCGGGACCCGCGCCCGACATCCAGATCGAGGTCAGAAAGTAATCATCCGGCGAATCGCTGGGCAGCACGCGATTGGTGAGTTCCGACGCCCCGAGCGGCGCAAGCGTCGCTGCGTTCCAGCCCAGCATCCAGCCCCGCGACGCCTTCACGCTCAGGTCGCAGTAACTGCCGAACGCGGCGTAGATGTTGCCTTCCGCCTCGAGCAGCGCGGGACGCTGACGACTCGCGTGTGCATCGAAGGTGTAAACGGTTTTGCCGCCGGCGAGGGTGTTCGAGGCCGTGACCACCACCGGCGCCACCTTGTCGGCGAGTGTGCTCAGGTCGAGAGCATGCAGCACGAACTGCTCGGCCGCGCCCGTGTAGACATAGGCAATCGCGTAGATCGTCTGGGATGCAATATCGATGACGGGCGTCGAAGTAATCCCGACATTGGGACCGTTGTTGCCGCAGGCACCGGGCAATTGCGACTGGGGAACCGGCGTGCCCAGATTCACGTGCAGCAGGAGCGAGCCGGACGAGGCGTCCACCGCATACACCGAGTTGTTCTCCGTGGCGACGTAGGCCACATCGTGCTCGGCGCCGGCTATCGTGATCCCGGTGACCAGCAGCGGCTGCGCGTCCACCTGATCATCGAGGGTGACCTGTTCCAGGAGCCCGAAGGTCGTGCCGCTGACGACGGTCGGCGTAAGCGAGGCCTCGGCGTCGTTCCACCCGGTGCGCAGGGTATCGCCATGATAGGTGGCGACGTTCACCTTGCCGGCGGCGGCCATGCTCGTCGCGGCGATCAGCGTCAGCGCCGCTGCCGCCAGCGCCTTGCGCGACGGCTGCATCAACCCGCGCACCATTCCCGAAGCTCTTCCCATTTCAAGCCACCTCGAATCCATGGCGCCCCGCTGGGGCCAATCTATCATCAATCCTGCCCATGGAAACCATCCATTGGCCGGACGGCTCTTTTCCGTTAGAGCACTCTTGGGGATCGCGCTACAGTGCGCAAACGGTGCACCAATCCGTTCGAAAAGGAGCCATCAATGGACGTCATCAAACCCGTATTCACCGCAACCGCTTCCGTGACCGGCGGGCGCAATGGCCATGCCGAGGCGCAGGATCATTCAGTCTCGGTCGATCTGTCGGTTCCCAAGGCCATGGGCGGCCCGGGAAAGCCGGCCACGACGACACCGGAGCACTTGTTTGCCGCGGGCTATGCGGCATGCTTCGGCGGCGCCCTGGATTATGTCGCAAGCCAGAAGAAGAAGAACGCCAAGGGCGCGACCGTCACGTGCAGCGTATCCATCGGCCCGCGCGACGCCGGCGGCTTCGGGCTGGCGGTTAAGCTTCACGTCAAAGATGCAAGCTTGCCTCAGGCGGAATTGGCGTCGCTTGCCGACGAGGCGCACGAGAAGATCTGTCCCTACTCACATGCGACACGCGGCAATGTTCCCGTGGAGCTGAGCGTCGAGGGCAGTTAGTCCCTGCGCGCCGATCATGGGGCGCGGGGCACACAACCCTGACACTTCTGACTGCGCCGCGTCTTGTCTAGTTGAGGGGTGGGTGGATACTCTTCGACCCAGATGATGGCAGCCCAATCAGGAGTTCACCATGCGCGATGCCGAGATACTGAGAAGCCGAGGACCTTGGGCCGGCGTTGCTGCGGCCGTTGCCACGTTGCTGGCCTGGGATGCAGCAGGCGAGCCGGCTGCATACACCTATACCGCCGTCGCGTATCCAGGCAGCACCTACACCGAGGCCATGGGAGTCAATGCGTCCGGGAACGTGGCGGGGGAGTATCAAGATTCCAGCGGGGTGACCCATGGGTTCGTGTACACGGCAGGCAGCTATGCGAGCTTCGACCCCGACGGGAGTACCGGCACTCAATCCCGCGCGATCAACGACGCGGGCCACGTAGCAGGCTTCTACACCGATAGCCAGCAGGTGTACCATGGGCTGCTGTACATGCCGACCGGCAAGGTGGCCTTTAGGACCGTCGATCCGCCGGGCACAACCTCGACTCTGGCCTTTGGACTCAACGTCCACAATCAAGTGGTCGGGCAGTTCACGGACTCGGGCGGCGTGAGCCATGGCTTCATCTACTCCGCCAGCGCCGGGTACACGGTGCTCGACGCGACGACTCCGGGAGCCGGCACCTATACCACCGCTTTTGCGATCAACCCATCCGGTCAAGTCGCCGGCAGCTATTACGACGGCGTTCAGCAGCATGGGTTCCTCTATACCGCCGGCAGCTATCTGACGGTCGATCCTGCGAGCAGCGTGCATACCCAGGCGCTTGCCGTCAATGCCAGCGGACAGGTCGCGGGTTTCTATACCGATGCGCTCGGCGTCACCCGGGGATTTCTCTACGATCCGTCGACCAATGGCTACACGGTGCTCAGTCCGCCCGGCAGCACGTTTACCGTCGCGGATGGTGTGGCCAACAGCGGCCGTGTGGTCGGGTATTACTACAAAGGAACGCGCTATCACGGATTCACGTTTACGAACGGCCGCTACGTCGCCACGAACCCGCCGGGCAGCACGGGCTATCTGACGCTGATCCAGGGCATCAGTTCCAACGGCAAGCACATCGCCGGGGAGTACCAGAACGCATCGGGTGACCCAACGGTTGGATTTGCCGCTGCGCCATAGGTGCGCTGACCGGCGCGTGCGGTGCTCAGTCGCCGGCGCCCACGGCGACCCAGGCCAGATCCTTGTTGGAAACCGACGCAACGTCGAAGCTCTTGGCGGCAGCGGCCATACGCATGAGCGCCTGCCCGATCGGCATGGGAGGCTTGGCGCCCGTCTTCTTCATGTCGTGGAAGCGTACGGGATTGATGCGCGCCACCACGTAATTGCGCAGGTACGGTGACTTGAAGCCGCGCGCCGTCAAGGCCGCGATGGTCTTCTTGACCTGCGCGTCGATCTCGAGCAGCCGCGCCGCGTAACCTTCGCGTTCCCGCAGACTCGCAGTCAACGTACGTTCGCTGAACCGGTCGACCTTCTTCAGGAACGGGCTGTAGGCGCCGCCGGCAAACCGCGATGCCTGCTCATAGACGATGCCGAGCGTGAGAAGGGCGGGCGCCTCGAATTCGGCCGCGAATTCCAGCTCCTTGGCGCCCCCGCGCCGCTTGGCTAGGCTGCGCGCCATCCGAATGACTTCCAGGCTCCGATCGCGCAGGTTGTGCGCCTTCTCGGTGTTGAGGGCCAGTATCCGATAGGCAAGATTCTCATCGGGAGAGATCAATGCCGTTATCTGCCTGAGTCCCAGCACCTTGGCAGCCGCCAGCCTGTGACGACCATTCGGCGTCCACAGCTTTCCATCCAGACCGCGCACGACGATCAGCGGATCGAGAAACGCCTGAGCTTCATCGATCTTCTCGGCCAGACGCTTGACATGGGTGGGCGATAGATCACGCTGAAACGGCGTGGGCTGCACCGAGTTCAATGGGAGGGAGGCGAGCAACAGCGGGCGGCCTGCCAACGGCTCGCGGTAGGCGCCGATCACGGCCCCTCCCACCGATCGCACCAGAGCGGACAGGGCCGAGATCTCCTCGGCGTCGCTGGCGATCGGAATGTCGCTCGCTTCCAGTCCCCGTGCACGGGCGTTCGGGGCGAGTTTGCCGCGGACGCGCCGGGTGGAGGTCTTCTTGCCAGGGCGTTTGCCCGCGGCCAGTGGTTTTCGGGAAGCCATGGAAGGGAGTGTACACCGCAGAGTGCGCATCACCGATGGCGTCGGCGCGGGCGTGCTCCAGCGAAAAGTTGGGAACAAAGTTGCAGCATGGACCCGCAAAAAGCGCGATAATGCCCGGCGCCGATCGGCCCCAAGCCATCGATTTCAAGAACACCGGAGAGGTGGCAGAGCGGTTGAATGCACCGGTCTTGAAAACCGGAGACCCCTCACGGGGTTCGCGAGTTCGAATCTCGCCCTCTCCGCCAGCGACGGATTTGATGCGCGTCTAAGGCGACGTTGCCGGCGGCCGTTGTCTACTCGCGGGCCGCGCCGGCCAATGCGCCGTCCGGTCCTGTCTCCAGGAGCCGGCGATCCGTGGCGGGGCAGACCCAACTGCCGGCGGCATCGACCGGGCCGCCGACGTACTTCGCCTCTTCAGGAAACTTGCACAGCGGCATGGTGCGCCCCGTGGTGGCGTTGACGGCTCGCAGCGCCTCGGGGGCGACGCCGTCCGTGACCCATTGGTCGAGCGCGGTCAGGGTATCGAAGCTGTTCGGCCCGGACCCTCCCTGGCAGTGCCCCATGCCGGGCACCATGAACAGCCGCGCATGATCTTGCAGCGAAGCGTAGCCATGTTCCTGTTGCGCGAGGGCGCGGTAGAACCACAACGAGCGATAGGGCGAGACCTGTGCATCGCTGAACCCATGATACAGAATGAGTTTGCGTCCCTGCTGCAGGTAGGTTTGCAGCTTGGCGGGATCATCGGAATCGCCCGCGCCCTGGCGCCGTTTCAAGAGCCGGACGGCGGCGGTGGCAATGACATTGCCGTCCTCCGGCCAATCGTTGTTCACGTCGTAGGCCGGATCGTACTCGACGTAGTAGCGAATGCCGGCATCGCCGATGAGCCAAGCCGACGGGCCCCTGCCGATTCCGCCCCAGGGCTGTGCGCCGGTGGGATCAGCGGCAGGTGCTGCAACCTCCGCCTGTCCCTCGAAGCCTGAGGTCGCGTAATCGCCCACGATCATGCCGGGCGCCACGGGCCGCCCCGCGGAGTCGACGACCTCGGCGAGATACCGCTCGAGCCCGTCCGCCTGCGCCTGGCTCAACGTGGCCGGCACCAGCGAATGCGGGTCGAAGGAACATCTTGCGGGGTTCTGGATGAGCCCGTCGACGGTCCCATCGAGCGCGTCGCAATTCGCGTCGACGGCGGCATCGATCGCAGGGATCAGCGGGTAGGGAATGTAGGCGGCCGGCGGCAGGAAGGCCTTCGCCTGCTTGATGGTGGCTGCCCGCTGAGTGTCGAGATCCATGACCGGATCGCCGGCGATGAGGCCGTCATAATCCTCCGGATAGCGCTCCCCCTCCATCAACGATTGGCGGCCGCCGGTCGAGCAGCCGTCGAAGTAGGCGTACTCGATCTTGCCCGAGTAATAATCCTGCGCGAGCGTCTTGGTCGCGACGGTGACCTGATGCACGGCACGGTAGTAGAAATCGGCGATGGCGGGTTCGTTGGGCACGCCGGGCGCGAGCAGTATCCAGGTGGGGTCCGGCGTGGACGGGTCCTGCTCGTGGCCGGCGTCGGTGTTGACGGTTGCATAGCCCAACGAGAGCGCCGCCGCGACATCGGCGGCATTGGCCGATACCGAGTCGACCGACCCGCAATTGCCGCCGCAGCCGAAGAATAGGTAGCGATGGTTCCACGCGGCCGGAAGCTTGAGTACGAATTCCGCCAAGCCGTCGCCCGCGCCGCCCCGGGTCACGATCGATCCCTGAACCCGGCAAAATACCGGATTGGGCGGCAGGGCGGCCTCGTCGGTGGCCGATGCGATCGACACGGCATCGACCCCGAAACCGGACAGCAGTGCAACGGAACAATTCGACGCCGTGGACGGCGGTGCGGGCCAAGCGCAGTGCAAGGCGGCCAGTCCGCCGGTGCCGGCGAAGGCCAGCAGCAAGATCCGCTCCCACACTGTCCTGCGCCTGCGCCCCATGGAAGGCCCTGTCTCTTGCGTTGATTGCGCCGCAACAACCCGAATGGTGGTGCCCCCTGCCAAATCCTCACGAACCGCTCAATTTTTCTGCGGAGTGGCCGACTACCGTGCCAAGAGGTGCACTTTGGCTCTAGTCGATACGACTCCACAAGGGCTGGCCAACAGCATACGCGAACTGGTTACGCTGCCGGAGGTGGCCCTGCGGGTCACCCGATTGGTCGAAGATCCGAACTCGTCCGTGGCCGACATCGGCAAAGTCATCAGCCAGGATGCCGCGCTCACCTCGCGCGTCCTGCGGATCGCCAACAGTCCGGCCTATGGTCAGGACGGCAAGATTGCCACGATCAGCCGGGCGGTTACGGTGCTGGGCGTGCGCCAAGTGCGGGATCTCGCCGTCGGCTTGACGGCGGTGCGAAGCTTCGACGGCATCAGCAACGAGTTGGTGAGCATGGAGTCCTTCTGGCGGCACAGCGTGCTGTGTGCGGTCGCTGCCGGCAAGATCGCGGCACGGGGCAGCCGCAAGGGCGACGATGGCGCGTTCGTCGCCGGATTGCTGCACGACATCGGCCAGCTCGTGATGTTCAGCCGCGTGCCCGATCTGGCGCGCCAGGCGCTGCTGATGTCGGTGGATTCGGCCAGCGATCGCCCGTTGTACCTCTGCGAACGCGACGTGCTGGGGTTCGATCATGGTGCCGTCGGCGTGGCGCTGGCCCGAAATTGGGGTCTGCCGCTCGCGCTGCAGGAATGCATTGAATTTCACCACGAGCCGGAGCGGGCCAAGGCCCACCCGGTCGCCGTCGCCACGGTGCATATCGCAAACAGTGTCGCCGTCCTGGCCGAACTCGGCAGCAGCGACCTCGAGGAGGCCCCGGCCATTTCCGCAGCGGCGTTGCGCGCACTACGAATGACGCCGGACGAGGTGATCGAGATGGCCTCGCAGACCCAATCAGCGGCGGCGGAAGTGCTGCCGCTGATGCTCGCTGCTTGAATTCGGGCTGCGGAACCGGGCTCCCTGCGTGTCAAGTTTTGGCAGGTACTGACGATACTCCTGCTGTGGTGCACATGCATGAGCGATGAGTTGGATCGAGCGGAGACAACCTCACATGACTAAGACAATACTCGCGGTGGATGACTCGGCGTCCATGCGGCAGATGGTGCTGTTCACCCTGCACAGCGCCGGCTACGAGGTCGTGCAGGCGTGCGACGGTGTCGAAGCGCTGGGCATCGCCAAGCAGTCCGCCGTCGATCTGGTGCTCACCGATGTGCACATGCCGCGCATGGACGGCATCACGCTGGTGCGCGAGCTGCGGAATCTCCTTGGCTACAAACTGGTGCCGATGTTGATCCTCACGACGGAGTCGAGCCAGGAGAGGAAATTGGAGGGGAAGCAAGCCGGCGCCACCGGATGGATCGTCAAGCCGTTCAATCCCCCGCAGCTGCTCGCCACCGTGGCGCGAGTCATCTGAGCCGGGAACGGCACCGGTCGACGCAAGATGACAATCGAAGGAATCGGGAATGCTAATGGATGCTGAAATGGCGGAAATCGCCAAGGTCTTCTTCCAGGAGAGCCGCGAGGGGCTCGATGTGATGGAGTCGGGGCTCCTGAGCCTCGGCACGAACGGCGGCGCCGAGAGCATCAACACGATCTTCCGGGCGGCGCATTCCATCAAGGGAGGCGCGGCGACTTTCGGCTTTTCGGAGGTGGCGCAGTTCACGCACGGTGTGGAGACGCTGCTCGACGAGATGCGAAACGGCGCGCGGCCGGTCACGTCCCAATCCATCCAGACGCTGCTGCAGGCCTGCGACTGCCTGAGGGAAATGATCACCGCGACCGAGAGCGGACAGCCGCTGGATCAGGGGCGCATTGCGAGCCTCAACGCGGACCTGGGGCACATTCTCGGCGAGGCATCTCAGGCAGCGCCGGTTGCCGCTCCGGCGCAGGCGCCTGCGGCGGCCGGGTGGCGGATTCGGTTCGATCCCGTCCCCGATCTGCTGCGCGTCCGCAATGAGCCGACACGAATGTTCGCCGAGCTGAAGCGCCTGGGCCGCTTGACGGCCGTCGCCGACGTGTCGCGGATCCCCTTGCTCGAGGAGATCGATCCGGAGACCTGTTATCTCTCCTGGAACATCGAGATGGAGGGACGAATCCCCCGCGAGAAGCTCGTCGAGATATTCGACTGGGTGGATCCCAACTGCGGGCTGGAATTCATCGCGATGGACTGTCCCGGGAGCGGCCAGACCCGGCCGGGGGAATCCAAGGCCGATGCCCCGCCGGCGGCCGCCGGCACCGCACCCGCGGCGGCCCATGAGCCGGGGTCCGCGACCGCGGGCGATGCGCCATCCGCCGACGTCAAGAAGGTCCCGGCCGAAGCCGAGCGGATGGCGCTGCCGGCGGCCGGATCGGCGCACAAGGCCGGCACCGACTCCGGATCCATCCGCGTAGCCACCGGCAAGGTCGACAACATCATCAATCTCGTCGGCGAGCTCCTCATCACGCAGTCGATGCTGTGCGGATTTGCCGACGGCATCGATCCGAGCGAGCTCGATCGCCTTCGTCAGGGGCTCGCGCAGCTGGCCCGCAATACCCGGGAACTGCAGGAATGCGTGATGCAGATCCGCATGCTGCCGATCAGCTTCGCCTTCAATCGCTTTCCCAGAATCGTGCACGACCTTTCGCGAAAACTGGGAAAGAAGGTCGAGCTCAAGTTCACGGGCGAGGGTACCGAACTCGACAAGACGGTGCTGGAGAAGATCACCGACCCCCTGGTTCACCTGGTTCGAAATGCCCTCGACCATGGTTTGGAGACGCCGGAGCGCCGCGCGGCGGCCGGCAAGCCGGAGACGGGAACGATCGAATTGGCGGCGTTCCACGAGGGCGGCAACATCATCATCGAGGTGCGCGACGACGGCGCGGGACTCAACAAGGCAAGGATCCTGCAAAAGGCGCGGGAGCGCGGGCTGATCGATCCAACTCAGGAGCTCAACGACGAACAGGTCGACAACTTGATATTCATGCCCGGGTTCTCGACCGCCGAACAGGTCAGCGACGTGTCCGGTCGCGGCGTCGGCATGGATGTGGTGCGCCGGAACATCCACGATCTGGGCGGCTACGTTCAGATCACCTCCCGCGAGGGCGAGGGCAGCACCATCCGCATACGGCTGCCGCTCACGCTTGCCATCCTCGATGGTCAGCTGGTGCGCGTCGGCCAGGAGACCTACATCATCTCTCTGGTCGCGATCGTGGAGACCATTCAGATCAAGCCGGAGCGCCTCAACACGCTGGTGGGGCGTACCGAGGTGTTCCGCCTTCGGGATGAGGTCCTGCCCATCGTCAAGCTGTGCGATCAGTTCGGAATCGAGCCCGACAGCAGCCGGGCGCAGGATGGATTGTTGGTGGTGGTCGAGGCGGACGGAAGACGGGCCGGGGTCCTGGTGGATGAACTCCTGGCGCAGCAGCAGGTGGTCATCAAGAGTCTCGAGTCGAATTTCAAGACGGTATCGGGAATTGCCGGTGCCACGATATTGGGCGATGGAAAGGTGTCGTTGATCATCGACGTGCCGGAACTCATCCGGTCGGCGGTTGGTCGGGGTGCGGGCGCCGTTACGGCGCGCGCGGCTTGAGCCGGGCGCCGCGTGCGTCGTCAGGCGGATCAATTTTGGGGCGGGCGTAAGAGGTATTGAATCAATGAGCACGGTGAAAGCACAAGCGAGCGCGGACCAGGCCGGCGCGGAAGGCAGCGAGCAGTACTTGACGTTCATGCTCGCAGGCGAGGAATACGGCGTGGACATCCTGCGGGTCCAGGAAATCAAGGGCTGGGACAAGGTGACGCGCATTCCCAATACGCCGCCCTACGTGCTCGGGGTCATCAATCTGCGGGGCGCCGTCGTGCCCATCATCGATCTACGGCGCCGCTTCGGGCTGGAAATGATCGATTTCGGGCCGACGACGGTCGTGATCGTCGTCCGGGTCGCCGGGGAGCGCGAAGAGCGCACGGTCGGCGTGGTCGTCGATGCGGTGTCCGAGGTCTACGACGTCGGTGCGGCTGATACCAAGCTGCCGCCGGACGTCTGCGGAAGCGTCGATACGGTGTTCGTCAAGGCGCTCGCGACCGTCGGCGAGAAGATGCTCATTCTGCTGGACATGGACCGGCTCATCGGCAACAGCATCATCGATCAACCGGCGCCGGGAGCGGCGGCGGCATGAGCAAGCGAAAGGCGCCGCGGGCGTCCGCGGCCAAGGGCAGCGCGCAAAGCCCCATCGTTTTGGCGGGCAGGCTGACGATCGTGGACGCGGCGCAGCTGCGCGGGACGCTGCAGGCCGCCCTGGCCGGCGGCGGCCCTCTCGTGCTGGACGGCACCCGGGCCGAGGACACCGATACGGCCGTACTTCAGCTGCTGGCGAGCCTGTGGCGCAGCTGCCTCGCGCGGGAAATCGGCTGCCGGTGGGAGGGTGTCTCGGAGGCGCTCCGGGAATCGGCGAATCTGATCGGCCTCACGGAAGCGCTGCACATTCCGGGTGCGATACCCGGACAAGATCGCCCGAATGCCGCCGCCTGAAGCCCTGAGGGAAGGCGGCGAACCGGGCCATGACCTGCGCTTCGCCGAGCGCGACTCGGCGGCCGGTGCCATCGGCCAATGCCGCACCTGGCTGGATTGGGCGGCAGCCCAGATTTCCGACAGCCTTGCCAGCGACACGGCGGCCGGCAACCAGCTGCTGGCATCCATCTCCGAGATGATGGGCCCCGGAAAGCCCGGTGCGAGCCGCGTGCAGGGGGCCGGCGTCCCTGCCGAGGATCGCAACCTGTCGGCCGTCATCATGGCGGTGCAAGCGCACGACCGTGTGATGCAAGGCCTGGCGCATGTTGCGCAATCGCTGCGGGATCTGAGCGCGCATTTGGCGGATTGCGGCCGCATCGAGTCCGCCGAGGCCTGGAGGCAGCTGCGCGAGAGGCAATATCGCGTGTTCAGCATGCACGAAGAGCGCGTCCTGTTCGCACGCATGGTCGGAGGCGACGTCGACGGCTCCACCGTGAGGGATTCTTTCGAGCTGGCGGAATTGTTCGCGACGCAAGAGGTACCCGGACCGCCATGAGCCTCGAGCGCATGTCCAACAAGACCGAGTTCGAATTCACGGACTCTGAATTCAACCGGTTGCGCAGAGTGGTGCACGCAAGGACGGGAATCGCCCTGTCGGACGCCAAGCGGGAGCTGGTTTACGGGCGTCTCGCGCGCCGCATACGCGAGCTGCGGCTGGGCTCGTTCACGCAGTATTGTGAACTGGTGGAAGCGGGCGACCCCGAGGAGACCCAGGAGCTGACCAACGCGATCACCACGAATCTCACCTCGTTCTTCCGTGAGAATTACCATTTCGAGCAACTCGCGGCGAAGGTGCTTCCGGAACTCGAGGCCAAGCGCGCCGCCGGCCGGCGGATGCGCTTCTGGTCGGCCGGCTGTTCCACCGGGCAGGAGCCGTATTCCATGGCCATCGTCCTGCGCGAAGCGATGGGCCGCCTGCAGAACTGGGATATCCGGGTGCTCGCAACCGACATCGATTCCAAGGTGCTGGGGGCCGCAGCGGATGGGGTCTACGCGCAGGATCGATTGAACGGCATGAGCGCCGAACGGGTCCGCAACGGGTTCTCGCCGCTGCCGGGGCGGCCCGGCTTCTACGAGGCGCGCCCGGAGCTCAGGTCGCTCATCACGTTCCGGCAATTGAACCTGCTCGAAGACTGGCCGATGCGCGGCCCGTTCGACGTCATATTCTGCCGAAATGTGGTGATTTATTTCGACAAGGATACTCAGAGGAACCTTTTCGAGCGCATGGCCGACCTGCAGGAGCCGGGCGGGTGGCTGTTCATCGGGCACTCCGAGAATCTGGGCAACGTGACGCGCCGCTACGATTTGGTGGGGCGCACGGTTTATCGGCGGGCGTACTGATGGCACGCGAGGCGGCCCAACGAACCGACGAGACGCCCCGGCTCCCGCCGACGCTGCCGAATTTCGGCCACATCCGGCGCACCTGGGACCCGGATCTGGGGATGCCCGTTGCGCGGCTGCTGCCGGGCGAATATTACGTGACCCGCCACGATGAGGCGATTTTCACCGTTCTCGGCTCGTGCGTGTCCGCCTGCGTGCGCGATCAGCTCCTCGGCATCGGAGGCATGAATCACTTCATGCTGCCCATCGACCGCACGGGCGGCGGCAGTGGCTGGGCGGACAATCTGGTGAGCTCGGCTACGCGCTACGGCAACGTGGCCATGGAGCGGCTGATCAACGACATCATGAGCCTGGGCGGCCAGCGCGAGAACCTGGAGTTCAAGGTGATCGGCGGCGGAAAAGTCCTCGACATGGCGCTCGACGTGGGTGCGCGAAACGCCGAATTCGTGCGTCAGTTCCTGAAAACGGAGGGTTTCACGATCGCGGCCGAGGATCTCGGAGACTCCTTTGCCCGGAAGCTGTTCTATAGCCCGAAGACCGGCAAGGTGAGGGTGAAGCGCCTGACGTCGACGGTCAACCGCGCGGTGTTCGAGCGCGAGCGCCAGAGCGAGCCCTCGGCCGTGCAGGTCGAATCCGGCTCGGTCGAGTTGTTTTGACGCAGGGAATGCCCGATGGAGAAGAACATTCGAGTGCTGGTGGTCGACGATTCTCCGACCATGTGCCGTCTGCTGACGTCGATCCTGACCTCCGATCCCGGGATCGAGGTCATCGGAACGGCGCCCGACCCCTATGCGGCGCGCGAGCGGATCAAGGCGCTGAATCCCGATGTGTTGACGCTCGATGTCGAAATGCCGCTGATGGACGGTCTGGCTTTTTTGCGCAACCTCATGCGATTGCGTCCCATGCCGGTCGTGATGTGCTCGACGCTCACGCAGCAGGGGGCGGCGGTCGCGCTCGATGCGCTCGCGATCGGCGCGGTCGATTTCGTGGGCAAGCCGGCGTCGAGCGGGGCGCACAACCTCGATTCGTTCGCTCAAGAACTCATCGCCAAGGTGAAGACGGCCGTGCATGCGCGGGTGCGCACGCTGCCCGATGCGCTCGCCCCGGGCGGTCGAACGCGCCCGAAGGGCGGCCGAATCCTGCCGGCACGCGGTGTGTGGCCGCATAGTGCCTTGACCAATCGGATCATCGCGATCGGGGCCTCGACCGGGGGCACGGAGGCCATCAAGCAGGTGCTCATGGACTTGCCGGGGGAGATGCCCGGAATCGTCATCGCGCAACACATACCGAAGGCCTTCAGCGGAAAATTCGCACGCCGTATGGACGAGGCGTCGCTGCTCGAGGTGTGCGAGGCGGAGGATGGGCAGCCCATCCTGCCCGGGCACGCCTACATCGCTCCCGGCGACCAGCACTTGATCGTCGTGCGGGACGGCGAAGGGTATCGCTGCCGATTGAGCGATGGAGAACCGGTGAACCGGCATCGTCCTTCCGTCGATGTCCTGTTCCGCTCCGTGGCCCGGAGCGCCGGCCCCCATTCGATCGGCGTGATTCTCACCGGGATGGGCCGGGACGGCGCCGAGGGCTTGAAGGAAATGCTGGATGAAGGAGCCGCAACCGTGGGCCAGGACGAAAACACGAGCGTCGTTTGGGGCATGCCGGGGGCTGCATGGCACGTCGGCGCAGTAGAGGCGCTGCACCCCCTGCCGGAGATCGCGGAACGCATCATGGAACTCGTCGCGGCCTCCGTGGACCCGTTGCGGCACGCCGCCAAGAAACCATCGCGGACCATGGCCGGCTAGGTTCAAGAATCCGGCCGGGCGGCCGACTATTGACAGTGCCGTAGTTGCGGCAATGCCAATCCCCGAGGGGGGCTCGCGCTCATGAAGATTCTGATCGTCGACGATTCAACCGCCATGCGCATGATAGTCAAGAAAACCCTGCGCCTCGCAGGCTTCGAAAACCACGAGATCGCGGAAGCCGAGGACGGCGCCAAGGCGTTCACGTCGATCAAGGCCTCGAAGCCGGATCTCGTGCTGTCGGACTGGAACATGCCGAACATGACCGGCATGCAGCTGCTGGAGGCGCTGGCCAAGGATGGAATTGCCGTGACCTTCGGATTCGTCACCACCGAGGCGACTCAAGACATGCGCGCCAAAGCGTTGGGCGCCGGCGCCAAATTCTTGATCTCCAAGCCGTTCACGCCCGAGTCGTTCAAAGACCATCTGAGCGCCCACATTCACTAGCCCCGGGTCGAACCAGACCGGAGAACGCCATGGCGACCGCATATCCCCTGCCCGATGAGCTGAAGACGAAACAGTTGCTGGAGCTTCTGTTCGACGGACTCGATGTGAAGCCGGGCGGCAAGTTCGATTCAACGCCCACCGGCGGAGCCTGGTTCGGCGTGTTCGTTTCCGACAGCGGGGCGCCCGTGGCGTTGTGCGGTGCGGACGTGAACCTGACCGCGATCTTCGGCGCCGCGTTCTCGATGCTGCCGGTGGCGGCCGCCAAGGATGCCGCAAAGAGCCGCGACCTGACCCCGGTCATGATCGACAACGTGCGGGAGATCATGAATATCTGCACGCGGCTGGTCATGGACAATGCGTCGCCGCATCTGAAGCTCGATCAGGTCTACCCGAGAAAGTCGCTGCCCGCGGCGGCCGTCACGCTCTTGAGCGCGCCGGCCGGCAGGCGCGAATTCCAGCTGCAATTGCCGAAGTACGGTGCCGGCGTGCTGAGCGTCCTCACATGCTGACCGGGCTGCCGCCGTGCGGCGCCTCAGGTCCAACGGAGGCGCAGCTTGCGGGGCACCGCGGGCAAATAGCGGAACTGCATTACATCCAGATTGGTCCAGGGCTGCCGATAGGTGGTCTATGGTGTGTCAAAACAAGGCGATCTGAGATCGCTCGAGGAAACGATCATGTTGTCACCCTTTAGAACGCTTCTCGTGGTTGCGGCACTGAGCGCGCTGCCGCTTGCCGCCATCGCCGCGCCGCCGTCCAAGGACGAGGTCGTGGCCGTCGTGAAGAAGGCGGCGGAGTTCCTCAAGGCCAATGGACGGGACAAGGCGCTGGCCGAATTCAACAAGAAGGACGGGTTGTTCGCCAAGGGCGAGGACTACGTCGACGTACACGACCTCGACGGCGTGTGCGTCGCGCATCCGATTTCTCCCGCCAAAGTCGGGGTCAACCGGATGGACCAATCCGACTCCGCCGGCAAGTTCTACGTCAAACAGCTGGTGGAGGCCGCCAAGCACCAGCCGTCCGGGTGGATCGAGTACGTCATGAAGAATCCCACCAGCGGCAAGCTCGAGAACAAGGCGGCCTATTGGGAGGTGCATGACGGCCTCATCCTCAAGGCAGGAACCTACTCCGAGTAGGAAACACGGAAGCCATCCAAATGAAAGTCATTGGGGACTTGTCTCTGCGTTGGCAGATGCTGTTCGCCCCGGCGTTGTTGATACTTTCGTTACTCGTCCTCGAGGCGTTCGACTACAGCCATCAGACCGCCCTGGAAACCGCCACCACCCGGTTGTTCGATGAGACCGTGCACCGCCTGACCGCGCTCGATCAGGCGGACGCATTCGCGCTGGAGATCAACGGGCGCATGTTTCGCGCCATGACGCTGGTGCAGGGCGGGGCGCCGGCCAAGATCGTGCACCCTCTCGTCGACACCCTGCCGGCCGATCTCGACACTCTCAGCGCGCAGCTCTCCGCCGTGGCGAAAATGGCCGGCGACAGCGGCCACGCGGCCGAGGGCGCCAAACTGCAGGATCTGGCGGCGAAATATCACCGTGCGTGCAGCGAGTTCGCCAAGGTGCTGTTCGTGGACTCGAGCGTGGCGGGGGATTTCGCGACGTCGGGGGGCGCCTTCTTTCAGGATTTGCAGGGCATCTTCAAGAGCCTGTCCCTGAACTACAACGAGGCCTCGGCGGCGGAATTCGCCAAAATGGAGAGCGGCGCGGTGACCGCAAGGCACCAGATGTTGCTGGGCGGCCTGCTCGCGGTCGTCGGCGGATTGGCTGTAAGCCTCTGGCTGGCGCGTTCGTTGACGGCGCCATTGGTCGAATTGACGCGGGTCGTGGGCGCGCTGTCGCGCTCGGACTGGTCCGTCGGCGTGCCCTATGCGACCCGCGGCGACGAGGTCGGCCTCATGGCCCGTGCGGTCAATGTATTTCGGGATCACGGGGTCGAGAACGAGCGCCTGAAGCGCCTCGAGGAGGAGGCGCAACAGCGCGCCGTCGCGCAAAGGGCCGAGGAGACCGAGCGCAATCGAGTCGAACGGATGCGGGCGGAGCAGGAGGCGGAGCGGGCGAAATCGCTGACGGCCATGACCCAGCGGTTCGATGAGAATGCGCACACGGTGATTCGCAGCTTCGGTGAGTCGTTCGCGTCATTGCAGGAGAACGCGGGGACCATGGGCTCGGCCGCCGAGATGACCCGTAACCGCGCGGATAGGGTTTCGTGTGCGGCCGTTGAGGCATCGAACAACGTGCAGAGCATCGCGACTTGCATCACGCAGCTGGGACAGTCGATCAACGAAATCTCCAGCCAGGTGGGCGGATGCTCGACCATGGCGGAGGCCGCGACCCGCGACGCCGAAAAGCTCAGCACGACGCTTCAGTCGGTGAACGGCGCCGCGCAGGAAATCGGCTCGGTGCTGGATTTCATCAAATCGGTGGCGAGCCGCACCAACCTGCTGGCGCTGAATGCAACCATCGAAGCGGCGCGCGCGGGCGCGGCCGGCCGGGGCTTTGCCGTCGTCGCCAACGAGGTCAAGGCGCTCGCGACCCAGACCCGGGAGGCCACCGAGGGCGTCGCCTCCAAAGTGGAGCGCATTCAGACGCTGTCGGGCGATGCCACCGGCGATGTGACCTCGATTGTCGAGACCATCCGCGCGCTGCATCACGGCTCCGCCTCGATTGCCGCCGCGGTCGGCGATCAGAATGCCGCCATGCGCGACATCACCAACACGGTGCGGTCGGCCGCGGAGTTCACGCGGGACGTCAGCGATCAGATCCAGGAGGTCAAGAGGATAGCGACCGAGACCGGTGAAGCGGCGAAAGGCGTGCTCCACGCCTCGGCCGAGCTCGCCCAACGGACGGATATGTTGGAAAAAGAAGTGTCAGGGTTCCTAGATGCAGTGAGACCGAGTGCGCAGGGCCGGCAATCGGATAGGGAGGTTGGCAGCCAGATGACGAACGAGCGACGCAGGGCCGGATAGCGTCGCAAGGACGCCGTCGCGGCAGCATGGGATGCGAAGGCGCGTTTCGGTGAAGTTCAGCGGCCATGGTGCGCGTGCACGATGGCAACAGAGGCCAGGAGCATATGAGCATTCGTGATTCCGTTGCAGCGCGTCTCAGACTGACTATCGTGGGAGGAACCGCCGTTTACGGCGCCTCCATGGTCGCCTTCATCAGTCAAACGGGGCTCGCCGCGTCGCATCGGAGCGCGCTCGGCGTCCTGATCGCGCTGTCGGCCGCCGCCGTGGCGGGAGCGTGGGTGCTGGCGGTCCTTCTGGCCCGGACGATCACGCGGCCGCTGGACCATGCGATCGAGGTGCTGGCGGAAATCGAACGGGGAAACTATTCCACTCCCGTGGATGGCGGTTCGCAGGACGAAATCGGCCGGGCTCTGCAGGGGCTCGCGCGCACGCAGCGCGCGTTGCGCGAGCGTGCCGCAACCGAGTGGAGGCTGGCTACCGAGAATACGCGCGTGCGCAGCGCGCTCGACCGTGTGGCCGTGGGGGTCATGCTCGCCGATCCGGAAGGAAAGATCATCTATTTGAACGAGTCGATGCAGACGATGCTCCGCGCGCGCATCGGCGAGCTGCGCAAGCAGCTGCCGCATTTGGACCCCGACCGGTTGCTGGGCCAGCCGCTCGATTCCCTTCACCGATTGTCGTCGCACCAGGGCGGTCCGCTCGCGGATCTCAAGGGCACCCAGACGTCCGAGTTCAAGTTGGGCGAGGCGTCCCTGCGCATCATCGCGAATCCGGTTGCCGACCGCGAGGGCGTTCGCGTCGGCACGGTGGTGCAATGGGTGGACAGGACGCAGGAACTGGCGACCGAGGACGAGGTCCGTGCGATCGTGGCGAAGGCGATCGACGGGGACCTGACGGTGCGCATCAGCGAACAGGGCAAGGATGCGTTCTTCAAAACGCTCGCGGAAGGGATCAACCGCCTGCTCGCCAACATGGCGGACGTGGTTCGCACGATGTCGCGGGCGGCATTCGAGGTTCAGACCGGCTCGGAGGAGATCTCGCGCGGCAATGCCGAGTTGAGCCATCGAACCGAAGAGCAGGCATCCAGCCTGGAGGAGACGGCATCGTCGATGGAGGAGATGACCGCGACCGTCACCAACAACGCTCACAATGCCGAACAGGCCAGTCAGCTGGCCGCCTCGGCCCGGGAACAGGCGGAACGGGGCGGTTCCGTGGTGGGCGCGGCGGTCGCTGCGATGGGCGAGATCAACGCCTCATCCAAGCGGATCGCCGACATCATCACCGTGATCGACGAGATCGCCTTTCAGACGAACCTTCTTGCCCTCAACGCGGCGGTCGAAGCGGCGCGGGCGGGCGAGCACGGGCGGGGCTTCGCGGTGGTGGCTTCGGAGGTGCGGAGTCTGGCCTCGCGAAGCGCGGAGGCGGCCAAGGAGATCAAGACGCTGATCCAGGAGTCGGTGGGTCGCGTGACGGAGGGCACCAGGCTGGTGGACGAGTCCGGCAAGGCGCTCGGGGAGATCGTGGTGCGGGTTAAGAAGGTCACCGATGTGATCGCGGAGATTGCAAGCTCGGGACGGGAACAGTCGTCCGGCATTGCCCAGGTCAACAAGGCGATCACGGTCATGGACGACGTCACCCAGCAAAATGCCGCACTGGTCGAAGAGGCTTCCGCCGCCGCGCAGGCGCTGGCCGAGCAGGCCGCGAACCTGACCCAACTCATCGGGCGGTATCAGATTGGAGAGCGCTCGGTCGATGAGGTCGCGCGCGCGATCCCGGCGCCGGCTGCCGCGGCGCCTGCGGTGGAGCGCCGCTCGCCCAATCGGCCGTTCTCGGTCCGGAAGACGGCGGCCGCCGGCATCAAGAGCCCGAACTGCGCTGCGAACAGCGCGCCGCTCGACGGCCGAAAAAGGGTTGCCGCGGCTGCCGACGCCGAGGAGTGGAAGGACTTCTAACCGAACCCGGGCTGCCCGGGCGTCACCCGCCGGCGGCCGGATCCCGTCCCGTACCGGCCGAATGGCCGGGTGGCGCCCGGTACTCCGATCAGCGTGCCGTTGCCCACCGTGATGTCGCGGCCGCGGTTATGGCAAATGGGTGCAACCGGGATTCGATCGGCTCGCGCCGCTCGTCGATGTGTTGAAATGTCGCCCCGCTGAGCAGCGAGGGCGGCCGGGATTAGGGAGACTGGAGTCACACATTGATGCATTCGCATCGGGAAATGCCGCAACGGATGCTGGTAGATGACCTTCGTCACGCCATTCGATCGGCGCTTATGGCAAAACTTGTCCATTCACGGTGCTGCACCGCAGCCTAACTTTAGATCCCGTATGCGGCAGATAAAAAGCAGCGCACTGATGTGGGTATTGGCACTGGCGGGAGCCGGTGTAGCCCATGCGGCTGCCGGGCAGACTTTCGCCGACCGGGTCGAACTGCTCGACTGGGCCGATCCCGAGCGCGCTGCGGAACTCGTCGACGCCGTGCCCACGCCTGCCGAAGCACGCGTGCCCGAAGATCAGATGCTGGAGATGCGGGGCATGGTCTACACCGACATGCACCGCGACCAGGACGTCGACGCGACGATCGCCCGCCTGGACGCGATGGCTCGCCAGGGCAACCGGCAGGCCGTCGAGGCGGAACACTTCGTGCGGGCCTACTCGCTGTACGAGCGCGACCAGTATTCGGCGGCGAGCGCGGAACTCAGCCACATCGACGTCGAGTCCATCGAGTCGGCAACCGAGCGGTACCGGGTGTCGATACTCCGGGGGAACATCCTGCGCACCCTCGGGCAGGCGGAGGCGGCGCTGCCGTACCTCGAACGGGCCCTGGATTTGGCGCACGAGCTGCACGACGACACCCGCACGCTGCAGGCCATGCTGTCGCTGGTTCGCATCTACACGAACACCGGCAATCTGGACCGGGCCTCGGCGCAACTGGAGTCCGCCCGCAGCCTCGCGCTGATGCTGGGCGACGAAGCCGCGCTCGTCGAGGTGGAGGGCCGCATCTCGGACGTGGCCGATACCCGCGGCGACCGCGCGGAGGAGCGCCGGGCGAGCCTGGCGGCGCTGGCGCACGCGCGGCGTTCGGGGAGCAGCAAGTGGCTGGCGCAGGCGCTCATCAATCTGGGCGATTCCTATTTGAAGACCCGGGACTTCGCCGAATCGCTCAAGTACTCCAGGGAGGCACAGCCGCTGGTTTCGAAACTGCACATCAGCGGCGATCGGTCCATTCTCGAATTCAACGAAGGGCTCGCGTACATCGGGCTCGGCAACATCAAGCTCGGTGAGAAATTGGCGGAAGAGTCCATATCGGAGGCTCTTGCGGGCGAGAACGTCCTCGACGTGAAGGAGCTCCTTCGCGAGTACGCGGACGCGCTCGAGCACGCGGGCTACCTGATGATGGCGATTCAGGTCTATCATCGCTACGATCAGGTGAGCGAGCAATTCATGACGAACGCACGCCAGCGGGCGTTCCTCGAAGTGTCGGCCAAGTTCGACGACGAGCGCCGGGCGCGCGAACTCGAACTGCTCCGGCGCGACAATGCGCTCAAGGCTTCGGAGATGCGCGGGCAGCGTCTGCGTCAACAACTCATCCTGGCCGGGTCGGCGCTGGTACTGTGCGTTTGCGCCGCATTGCTCTGGGCCTTCGCCCGCGTTCGCAAGGCCAACAACCGCCTCCGGTTCGACAGCGAGCGGGACGCACTCACCGGGTTGCGCAATCGGCGCTACTTCAACGACAACGTCCTGTCGGTCGAGGGCGCGCGGCCGGTCGGTGGCTGCGTGCTGCTCGCCGATCTGGATCACTTCAAGAGGATCAACGACACGTTGGGTCACCCGGCGGGCGACGCCGTGCTGGCCACGGTGAGTCACCGCTTGTCGGCCGCCTTGCGGGAGAACGACAAACTCGTGCGGTGGGGCGGGGAGGAGTTTCTCGCGATTCTCGACCCGATCTCGCCGGAGCAGGCGAACTCCACCGTGCTGCGCCTGCTTCAGGCCGTTCGCCGTGATCCCGTGATGTGGAGCGGCAAGGAAATCCACTGCACGATCTCCATCGGGTATGCCTTCTTCCCCATGGAGGGCGCGACCACGCCCATCTCCCTCGACAGCGCGATCTGCCTTGTCGACAAGGCCCTGTACGAGGCCAAGCGCCGCGGCCGCGATCGCGCCTGCTTCATCAGCGCAGTGAGCGCGCAGGACGAGAAGGACCTGACGATCATCAGCGCCGAGTTCGAATCGGCGGCCGCGGACCGGCGGATTCGCCTCGTCGAAACGGGCGTCGCCGCCTGAGACGCGCCGCTTTCGGTCCCCGCGGCGAGCCCCGGTCGATACGGCTTGCTAGTCGGCGATCGAGGCGGCGCCCCGCCCGGAGCGCGCCCGCGCACCGCGGCGCCCTGGCCACATCCGGGCGAGCAGGCCGTCGCGCCGGTAGAACTGGTGCCAGAGAGCGGCGCCCGCATGCAGGCCCGCAAGCCCGAATATGGCGTAGGCCAGGTAACCGTGGACATCCTCCGTCGGGTGAAAGATCGCGCGGTTCTTGGCGATGCCCGGGTCGATCCGGAAGAGACCGAAATCGAAAATCCGGCCGTGATAGACGAACGTCACGACGCCGATCAGGGGCGTGACGAACAACAACGCGTAGAGCGCCCAGTGCACGGGGCCGGATAAGCGCCGTGCTAAATCGCCCGAGTGCGCCGGGAGCGGCGGCGGCGCATGCCGGCTGCGCCACCCAAGACGAGCGATGAGCGTGAACCAGAGGACGAGGCCCAACACGGCATGGAGGTTGATCCAGAACGCCTGGCTTGCGTCCGGCCACGAGTCGTGCAGCAGCCCGAGCACTCCCACCACCACCACCAGGGCGAACGTCGCCCAGTGGAATGCCACCGCGCCCGCATCGTAGCGTCCCGGGGCCGGCGTCGATTGCGATAGATCCGGGTTTCCTGCAGACATGATTCTTACGCCTCCTTTCCTGGTTCGAGGGGATACGCGCGGCGCCGATAGAGATACGCGCTCGGCAAGCCCATGCGCCGGCACGATTGCGCCGGCGGGCTGTCGGGCAGCAGGATCTTGTCCGAGAGCGAACCGGCGATTTTCATCAACAGGCGTTCCGGCGCGCGCAGCCCCTGGGACTCGTCGAGACGCAGGCGCTCGCGAATCCAGCCGGGAATCAGTTCCACGGCCGCCCGCACCAGCATGGGCTGCAGCCACTGAAGCGCCGTCGGCAATGCGGGCGCTTCGCGCATGATCTGCAGGAATTCGAAAATGATCGGCGAGAATTCCAGCCGTCCCCGCTGGGAATCGAACAGGGCCCGCATGTCGACCGCCGAACGCGGTGCGTTGCACGCGCCGTAAAGCCGCGAGGCCGGCGCGCCTTCGCGGTACAGGCGGTCGAAATCCGCTGTATCGAGCGGCTCCACATAGCGGCTGTAGGCCCCACCGAAGCCGAAGCTCGCCGTCGCCTGGACCCAGTCGAGCAGATGCGGATCATTGGCGCAGAACGCCTCGCCCGACGGCGTGCTGCCGTTGATCCGCGCGTGCATGCGGACCACGCCGCGGATCATCGGTTCGGACAGGCTGCGCGCTCCATAGACGGTCACCATGGCGGCCGTTCCGGTGCGCCGCAGGCGCCCCACGGGATCGTCGAGAAATGTCGAGTGCTGCCACACGCCGGTGCGCACGGCAGGTTCGGCCAATTCGAGTATTACGGCGGCAATGCCGCCCACCAGCAGCGCCACGGGGTTCTTGAAGATGCGCCACGACAGAGAGTCCGGCGCAGCCAGCGCGGCCTCGCCGAGCGGCGAGCCGAAGTCGATCCGGGGACCGTCGCGCGGCTGAACCAGCGCGCCCGCGGCGGCAAGGCCGAGCTGCATGCGGCGCGGCAGCTGTATGACGGGGATCATGCGTCAGGCATCCTGGAACAGGCGGGCAATTGTGTCGACGGCGTGCTGCGCTTCCACGCGGTCGGGTTCGATGGTGGCGTCGTCGAACCCATAATAGTCGTCGTCGCCGACCACCTGGAACACCAAACCGTCCCGCCGCGGCACGAATGCGACGTCGCGGTAGAACAGCCCGTAGTTGATTTCCGGCTGGGGAATCAGCCGCGCCAATTGCCCGCGCACGGGCGTGATCGACCGGTCGTCGAACAACGCCCGCGCGCCGTAACCGGTGGCGTTGATCAAGGTCCTCTGAGGCAGTGCCGCGAGATCGGCCGGCACATGGAACTCCGCGATGTTGATCTTGCCGCCGTTGGCGAGGAAATCGGAGAACAGCAAGTGCGAATAGGCGCTCAGATTGAACATCATCAACGTGTTTTGTCTCAGATGATGGTTTCCGAGCGGGTGCCTGCCGGGCGGGAACTCCACGGCGTTGGGTATCAGATCGGGAATCAATTCACGCTGCAACTCGGCGAAGGCCGGCCGCCCACCGGAGGGCGGCTGGCGCCGCCGTCCCATGGCCGTTGTATCGGAGACGAAGTAGGAGTCGATGAACTCCACCGGGTTGCCCGGCAATCCCATGTAGGACTGATACCTCTCGTACGACGCGCGGGCCATCGCGGCCCAGCTCTGCTTGAATGCCGGGGTCGCGTACTCATCGAAGCAAATCCGCGAATCCGGCGTCCATACGCCGGTGGCGAGCGAGGAACGCACGTTCGGCGGAAGCTCCTTCGCGTGGATCGTCACGCGCGCGCCGGCCCGCTGCGCGAGGATTGCGGACGTCAGCCCCAGCGCGCCGCACCCGATGACGCCCAGGTCCCGTTCGCCCGTGGCCAGGGCGAGCTGCAGCGCGAGGGCGCCCGATCCCCACGACAGCGACCAGCCGCTGCCTCCGTGACCGTAGTTGTGAACCACATTCTTTTCCCCTACGCGCTCGATCTCGATCCTCGGGCCCTGTGCGCGAAACGGCCGCGTGCAGACCGTGATCCGGGTGACGCGGTCCGTGCCGGCGCGAAGCGGGGCGAGTTCCAAACGCGACGCCGTGCCCGGGGACGTGCGCGCATCGCGCCGAAGCGGCGCGCAACCGGGCAGCGCACTCGCCGCCAGAGCGGCACCCGCACCGACCAGGATGTCGCGGCGTCGAATGGGTCGTGGCATCGTGGTTTCCATGATTGTCTTCGCCGCACATACTACCTAAGATCGCCGTGACCCGGCAGCCAATCAATTCGTTCGACTGCGGGCACTGGGATCAAGAATGCCGCAACGCGGTTCGGCCATGCACAAGGTGCGCGCTCTGCTGTATGCACAGCTGGATCATTCCGTCGCCGGGCTGCGAGAACACGGAGCGCGGGACCCGGCCGTGCACGACGCGCGCAAGGACCTGAAGCGCGCGCGGGCGAGCCTGCGGCTGTTGCGAGGAGGCCTGGGAAAAACCGCCTTTCGACGGGAAAATCTCGCGCTCCGCGACGCCGCGAAACCGCTCGGCGCGGTCAGGGATGCGAAGGCCGTCCTGAACGCGTTTGCGACCCTGCGGCTGCCCGAGGATTCCGGAGGAGAGAAGGCCTTCGGCGTCTGCGTGTCGCGGGCCCTTCAGCACGACTGGCGCGAGTGCCGGGAGCGGCTGCAGGTCCAGTCCGGCGCGGGCAAGTCGGTCCAGGACGTGAAACGCCGTATTGCCCGCTTGGGATCCGGCGGCCTCGAGCGGATGGGCGTCGGCGCCGGCGTGTCGAGGGTCTACAGGAGCGGGCAGCGGGCATTCGCGAAGGCGAGAAGGAGCCCCACCGATGAGCGGCTGCACGAGTTGCGCAAGCAGGCGAAGTATCTGTTCAACCAGATCGACATGCTGTCCCGGATCTCGGGCGCCCGATTCGCCGCCGTGAGAGGGCAATCCGACCGCCTCGCCCAGTGCCTCGGCGAGGATCACGATCTCGCGGGGCTGAAACGGCGGATAGAACAGATATCGAGCGCCGAGGGATTGGCGCCCGATTCCAGCGTCATGAAGGCGTGGACCGATCGGATCCTGGAGCGCCGCGCCTCGCTGCAGCGTGAGGCGGTCGCGCTCGCCAAGCGCCTCTACTCCCGGCGGCCGCAGGACCTTCGGGCAAAGATCGACCGCAAGCTTTAGCCTGTCTGCGTCATCTGCGCGGCTCGGGTCAAAGGGCCATGAGCAGCGCGCCGGCGGCGACGCAGATCGCGCCGATGCCGTTCTTCCAGGTCAGGCGCTCGCCGAGAAACGCCACCGCGAAGATCACGACCAGGACCACGCTGAATTTGTCGATGCTGGCCACGCGGGACGCCGTCCCCAACTGCAGGGCACGGTAATAGCAGAGCCAGGAAAGTCCGGTGGCGACTCCGGACAACACCAGAAAAATCATTCCCCGCCCGGACACTGCGCCGGGCCTCTGCCATTCGCCGCGCGCCGATACGATCGCTGCGCTCACGATCAGGATGACTACGGTTCGGATGAACGTGGCCAGGTCGGAGTTCAATTCGGCGACGCCGACCTTGCCGAATATCGCCGTCAATGCGGCAAAGACGGCGGATCCAAAGGCGAATGATCTCCAATCCACCAACGACTCCCGGTGCGTGTCACTCCATCCGGTCAATGCGCGGCCGGCGTTCCGGGATGCGCCAGCGCGGAGACCTGCGCCGCCGTGACGGTTTCCTTGAAATGATTCCCGAAGTTGCTCCGCACGTAGTTGACCACGTCCGCCACCTCCGCGTCGGTCAGGTAAACCATCACGAAATTCAGGAATCCGGAGTAGCCTGCGCCCGGCCGGCCGAACGGCGGCATTCCCTTCCGGCCGTTGAGCACGGTCGTCGCCGCGTATTGCCACGAGGCCAGGGCGGCGTCGCCGGCCAGCTGCGGGTAATGGCCGGCGCCGACCGCGCCATGCGCGTCGGGCATGTGGCATCCCTGGCAGATGTGCGAGAAGATCCGCGCGCCGCTGCTCGAGCCGCTTCCTTCGGCCGGTGCGACCGCTGCATCGGCATGCGCGGTGCAGCCGATGAGAGCGGTCAATACCGCGGCGGCGCGGAACCGGGGCAGCCGGTGAATGGATGGGTGCGTCATGCCTTGTCCCCTTCGGCTACGGCGCGTTGGTGCAGCCGTCCGACGGCATCCAGCGCCGAGGTGACGGCGCCCTCCTGCCAGGCCGTGATGAACGAGGCGTGCTCTCCGGCCAGCGCGATCCGGCCGTCGACCCGGCACAGATCATCGTAGTGCGCGGCACGCGCAGCGTCGCTCCAGATCCCGAAACAACCCATCGTGAACGGGGATCGATGCCAGGCCACGGCGACGCCGTTGTCGAATTCGGCCGGATACTGAGGATGGATCTGGCTGCCGTACTCGACCGCCTTTCGAACCCGCTCGGCGGGGCTCATTGCGGTGAACTCCATGGCATGGGGTCCCCATATGTAGGCGCCGAGCAGGACGCCCTTGCCGCCGCTGTGGTATCCGGTGCTGGGATAGCCGATGTTCAGGATCGGCAGGTTCGTGTAGGAGATGCCGCCGTAGATGTGCTCGTCTTCTTCCCAGAAGCGGCGCTTGAATTGCAGCCCCACCTTCACGGCGGACGCGTACGGAACCGCCGAGATCGCGCGCGCCATCGCAGGGCTCACATTCATGGGTATTTGCGCCAATATGGACAGCGGAATCGTGCACAGGCACCAATCGGCGCGCGCCGTCATCCGTGCGTCCGGGTTGGCCGGATCCACATAGGTGGCGGAGACGCCGCGATCGTCCTGCCGGATGTCGACGACCTTCGAGTTGTAACGGATCAAGGGTCCGAGTTCCCGCCCGAATGCCTCGCCGATCCGGCCCATCCCGCCCACCGGCTGGAACAGCGCCGTCTGCATGTCGTAGATATCGCCGTTCGGGATGTTCTGCCACAGATCCGATTTCAGCAGGTCGGTCAGGCCGATGGGTTCGGACGGCGTGGGGCGCGCGCTCAATCCTCCGCCCGGCGGCTTCTTGAATCCGCGCCGGTCGCTGGTTTCGTCGCTCGCCAGGTACTGGAAGTTGCCGTCGAGCGCGCCCCACTCGCGCAGCGACTCGAGCAGCTTTTCCTGGTCCTCCTTGCTGACCCCGGAATCCAAGGCATTCTGGCGCGTCGCCTTGGCGAGCAGCTCCGCGACATGGCCTTGATAGTCGGCCTTGATCTCGCGATAACGCTGCGGCTTGCCGCCGAATGCGCCGCTATTGTGCAGGTAGGCCTGGTAATTCACCTGTACGAATGCTTCGAGCGGCACGCCCAGCATCTTGCAGTAGTGGAGCATGCCCCGGTGATGGTGCGGAATGCGCCATGGGCCCGGATTGATGTACAGGTCCTTGTCGAATACGCACTCCTGAACGGCCCCGCCCAGTTCGGTGTACCGGTCGCCGCCGCGCAGCGACCAGTTGCGCCCGCCCGCCCGGCCGTTGAATTCGAGCACCTGAACACGATAGCCCGCGTTGCGCAGCTCATACGCGGCCGTCATGCCCGCCATGCCGGCGCCCAGGATCAGCACCGACGCGCCGCGTGGCGCATGCTGCAAATCGACGGGGCCCGCATACGGCGAGTCCGCGGCGAAGCCCAGCGCGCTCATGGCTTGATACATCGCCGCGCTGCCCGCCGTGATGCCTATCATGCGAAACAGGTCGCGGCGGCTCAGCGCGGATGGGGCACGATCATCGTTCATCATGGCTCCAGAGACAGAGGTGGGCAGGCCGGGGCGGCGAGATTGCGGTCAGTTAGTTATCACATGTGCGTCAGGCCAACAAGGCAAGCGTAACCGAGCATACCTTGCTGTACCATGGCGGGAAACACGAGAGGCTTGCATGGCCCAGAGTGACGACCCGAGCGATCGGCGGAATTTTCTCGTGCAGGTGGGCCTGGCGGGATTGGGATCCTTGGCGAAGCCGGATACCGCGGCGGCCGACGCCACGGCTGCGGCCGCGGTCCCCGCCGCCGCCACAGCGGCCGGATCCGCTGCGTCGAGCGCTTAATTATTCGCTGGGCCCCGACGAAGCCGCTTTCGTGGAGGCCTTGGTCAACCTCATGTGCCCGGCGGACGAGTGGTCTCCCGGCGGCGTGGATTGCGGACTCGCCGCCTACATCGACCGCCAGCTTGCGGGACCCTACGGCAAGGGTGCAGGCCGCTACCAACGCGGTCCGTTCCGGCACGGCAAGCCGCAGATGGGCCTGCAACTGCCGCTCACCCCGGAGCAATTCTTCAAGGCCGGCGTTGCCGCCGTCAATGCCGTGTGCCTGCGGGAGCGCGGCACGACCTTCGATCAACTCGGGCCGCCCGACGCCGACGCCGTGTTCGAAGGGATAGCGAGCGGACGAGTGACCGACGAGCGCCTGCCGCTCGCATCCTGGTTCGAGGAACTCGCCTACCCGCTGTTCATCGAGGCCTGCTTTGCCGATCCGATCTATGGCGGCAATCGCAACGCCGTCTTCTGGAAGTTGGTGGGCTATCCGGGTCTGCCGGCAACCTATGCGCTGGACATGGCTCGCTACCGCGGCAAGCCTCATCCCGGCGCCAAGGCCCCCAAGTCGATCGACGATTTTTCGTGAGGGCGGCCATGGCCAAACGCCTTCCGCGCCGTACCGTCGTCATCGTGGGAGGAGGGCTGTGCGCCGCCCTGGCGTCGCGGCAGCTGACGGCGCGGGGCATCGACGTGCTCGTGCTCGAACGGGGCGTGGACCACGCGCAGGGCGCCGAAGCGCGGCTGCCGTCGCAGCGCGACGAGCTGCGTTGGGCGCAGCGCCAGGGGCTCATGCAGAACTGGCAGCGGGAAACCTACACGTTGCGCCACTCGCGGCACGAGACCTCGCTGCCGGTGCGCTACATGAAGGCCTTCCTGGCGGGCGAGGGCGTCGGCGGCGCCGCCAGCCATTGGAACGGGACCACCTGGCGCTGGTCGGAATACGACCCGGTGCTGCGAACCCGCTACGAGTCGCGCTACGGAAAGTCTGCGGGACCCTGCATCCGGGCGGCAACCCGTTCGAGGCGCCGCGCCGGGGAGAATATCCGCAGCCGCCGCTCGAGGTCACCGAGGCGGGTTCGATATTCGAGGAGGCCGCGGCAGGGCTCGGCCACAGGCCGTTTCCCGTGCCGGCCGCAAACTCCTCCGGCGACTACCTGAATCCGGACGGCCGGAGGCTGGGCCGCTGCCAGTATTGCGGCCACTGCGAGCGCTTCGTGTGCGAGGCGCACGCCAAGGCGACGCCCGATCACCTCTTGTATCCCGTACTGCGGGCTCGCCCGAATTTCGAGCTGCGCACGCGCGCGCAGGTCCTGCACGTCGACTACGACAGGTCCACGCGGCGCGCCCTCGGCGTGCGCTACCTCGACCTCGAAACGGGCGAGGAATACCAGCAGCCGGCCGACGTCGTGGTGCTGGCCGCCTTCACGATGACCAACACCCGGCTGCTGCTGCTGGGCGGCATCGGCGAGATCTGCAAGGCGATGGGCGCCGACCCCGGCTCGAGCGTGGTGTCGCCGCATTTGCAGCACTGGAGCGCGGACAATCTCTTCGTGGTGGGCGCGTCGGTCTACCCTCACAACTCGGGGTACAACCCGACGGGGCCGCTGGCCGCGCTGGCCCTGCGGCTGGGGGATGATCTGCTGCGCTATATCTCGAGGCCGACGCGGCTATGACGGCCCGTTGCCGCGGTCCCTGGTTGGCGGCCCTCACGGCGTGCAGCCTCGTGACGGCGCCCTGCCGAGGCCAGCAGCCGGCCGTGGCTGTGGATTCGGGGAATGCGCCTCCAGCCCTTCGGGCGACCGGCCCCGGGGCCGCATTCGGCCAATGCGCCGTTTGCCACTCGACGGATGGAAGCAACGGCACGGGACCCACGCTCAAGGGGGTCTTCGGCCGCAAAGCCGGCGGCGTGGCCGGCTTCCGCTATAGCCGCGCCATGCGGGCCGCCGGCATCGTGTAGGACGAGAACGCCCTGGAGCGGTACCTGACCAGCCCACAGGAGGCTGTGCCGGGCAACAGCATGCCGTTTGCGGGGGTGCCGGAATCCGCGCAGCGGGCGGCGGTCATCGCCTATCTCAAGACCCTGTAGTGACGATTCTTCGGTAGGGCGATCGGGGAAACCCGTGATCCTGGCTAGGGCTTGCGGTCCGGATCATGGGGTGCCGGGCGTGGAAATCGCCCATTCAGAGGCCCAATTCGGGTCTTAAGGGCGAATTCGCGCACTTTTTTTCGACACTTCCCCGGCGTCGTGTCAAACTCTGCGCCCGTTAGCAGCCTGGCTAGTCGCAAACCCAAAGCACGTGATCGTCTGAAGATGGCGAAGGCTTGGCGTTGCCTCCAATCCGGTTGGATCTATTCACCTTGAACTGTCATGGAATCTTGAAATGGCCCGCACAACCCCACTCTCCGATATCCGCAATATCGGCATCATCGCCCACGTCGACGCCGGCAAGACGACGACGACCGAGCGCATCCTGTATTACACGGGGCGTAAGCACACCATCATCGACATTCACGACACCAAGGATTTGAAGACCTCGACCACGACCGATTACCTGGAACAGGAACAAAAGCGCGGCATCACCATCCAGAGCGCCGCGGTCTCGGCGTTCTGGCGCGACAAGAAGATCAATCTCATCGACACTCCGGGCCACGTCGACTTCACGATCGAGGTCAACCGCTCGCTGCGCGTCCTCGACGGGGCGGTGGTGGTGTTCGACGGCGTCGCCGGCGTGGAGCCGCAATCCGAGACGAACTGGCGGCTTGCCGACAACTATGGCGTGCCGCGCATGTGCTACGTCAACAAGATGGACCGCAGCGGCGCGAATTTCCTGCGTTGCGTCGACATGATCAAGAAGCGCCTCGGCGCGCGGCCGCTGCCCGTGCAGCTGCCGATCGGCTCTGAAGACAATTTCAAGGGCATGATCGATTTGATCGAAATGAAGGCGCTCGTCTGGGACTCGGACGACAAGGACGCGCAGTGGCAGGTTCTCGAGATCACGCCCGACATTGCGGACCGGCTCAAGATCACCGTGCCCAGCGACCGCGCGATCCTGGCGTCCATCGAGAAATTCCGCACCGAGCTGATCGACACCTGCCTCGAGCAGGACGACGAGGCCATGGAAGCCTATCTCACCGACGGCACCGTGCCCTCGGCCGACGTGCTGCGCAAGTGCGTGCGCAAGGGCACGATCACCTCCGCGTTCACCGCCGTGCTGTGCGGCTCGTCGTACAAGAACAAGGGCGTGCAGCAGGTCCTCGACGCCGTCGTCGACTACCTGCCGGCTCCCACGGACGTTGCGGCCATCAAGACCGTGGACGCGGACGGCCATACCATCGGCGAGCGCAAATGCTCGGACGATGAGCCGTTCTCGGCGCTGGCCTTCAAGGTCATCAATGACGCGTACGGCGCGCTCACGTTCATCCGCGTATATTCCGGCGTCCTGACCAAGGGCGCCTCGGTGCAGAACTCGACGCGCGGCAAGCGCGAGAAGATCGGCCGCATGGTGGAAATGTTCGCCAAGGAGGCGAACCCCATCGAGGAAGCGCGCGCCGGTGACATCATCGCTCTCGTGTCTCTCGCGGAGACGGAGACCGGCGACACCCTGTGCGATTCGGCGAATCCGGTGGTGCTCGAGCGCATGCGCTTTCCGGACCCCGTCATCAGCGTGTCGGTCAAGTCCAAGGCCAAGGCGGAGCAGGAGAAGTTCGGCGCAGCGCTCGGCAAGATGGTCCGCGCCGATCCTTCCCTGCACCTCGAGACCGACCGGGAGACCGGCCAGACCATCCTGCGCGGCATGGGCGAGCTGCATCTGGAGGTGACGCTGGACCGAATGCGCACCGAGTTCGGGGTCGAGGGCATCATGGGCGAGCCGCAGGTGGCCTACCGCGAGACGATCACCAAGAAGATCAACGAACAGTACGTCCACAAGAAGCAGACCGGCGGTTCCGGCCAGTTCGCGGAAGTGTGGATCACCTTCGAGCCGCTGGAGCGCAGCGCCGGTTTCGAATTCGTCGACAAGACCGTCGGCGGATCGGTGCCGAAGGAGTTCGTGCCGGCGGTGGAGAAGGGTCTGAAGATTCAAAAGGAAGACGGCGTGCTGGCGAAGTATCCGACCGTGGATTTTCGCGCAACCTTGACCGACGGCAGCTACCACGACGTCGACTCGAATGCGCTTACCTTCGAAATCGCGGCCAAGGCCGCGTTCCGCGAGGGCATACGCAAGGCCGGCCCGATATTGCTCGAGCCGGTCATGAAGGTCGAGACGGTCACGCCGGGCGATTATCTCGGCGACGTGATCGGCGACATCAACCGCCGCCGCGGCATGATTCAGGACCAGCTCGAGCGCGGCAGCAACATCGCCGTGGTGGCGACGGTGCCGCTGTCGGAGATGTTCGGCTACATCGGGCAGCTGCGCGGAATGACCAGCGGACGCGCCTCCTACACCATGGAGTTCTCGCATTACGAGCCGGTGCCGAAAAACGTCGCCGACGCGGTGATCGCGGAGGCCGCCAAGCCGGCGGCGGTGGCCAGCTAGCGGGAGATCGTCGCGGCGTCGGTCGGCGCGGGGGGATGCATGTCGGCAATGATGCGCTTGGGTCTGGTCATGGGGGCGTGGTTGGGCATGGCGGCCGCACCGTTGGCAGCGGCGGCAGGTTTCGGGCCGGCCAATCCGTTCTATGCGCCGAGCGGCCTGCCGTTCCAGGCGCCGCCCTTCGACAGGATCAAGGACGCGGATTACCAGCCGGCCATCGAGGCCGGCATGGGCCGCCAGCAAGCCGAAGCGCGCGCCGTGGCGCAAAATCCGGCCCGGCCGACCTTCGAGAACACGTTGATTCCACTCGAGAAGAGCGGCGAGCTATTGGAGCGGGCGCGCGCGGCCTTTTTCGCTGTGGCGGAGGCCGACACCAACCCGGCGTTGCAGGCCGCCAAGGCGGCGCTCGCGCCCGAATTTGCCGCTCACTACGACGCCATCCATTTGAATCCGAAATTGTTCGCCCGCATCGCCTCCGTCTACGCGCGGCGCAATAGCGGCCGTCTCGACGCGGAATCCCGCCGCCTGATCGAGGTGACCTATGACGAGTTCGTGCATTCGGGCGCCAAGCTCGGGGACGCGGACAAGGCCCGGCTGCGGCGCTTGAACGAGGAAGAATCGCAGCTCTCCGACTCCTTCGCCACGAAGCTCCTGGCCGCGACCAAAGAGGCCGCCTTCCACACGGCGACGCCGGCCTCTCTGGCCGGGTTGAGCGATGCGCAGCAGGCGGCGGCGGCCCAGGCGGCATCCGAGAGGAAACTGGACGGCTATCTTCTGGCGCTGCAAAACACCACGCAGCAGCCGGTGTTCTCGTCCTTGACCGACCGGTCGACCCGCCGGGCAATCTTCGAGAACTCCTGGCGCCGGGCTGAGCGCGGCGACGCGAACGACACGCGCGATGCCGTGACGCGGCTCGCCCAGCTTCGCGCGCAGCGGGCGCAGCTCCTCGGCTACCCGAATTACGCAGCCTGGAGGCTCGAGGATCAGATGGCGAAGACGCCGGCCGCGGCGCTCGAGTTCCTGGAGGCCCTGGCCGTGCCGGCCGCGGGCAAGGTCGCGCAGGAGAGCGGGGACATCCAGGCGCTGATCGACGCGCAACACGGCGGCTTCAAGCTCGAGGCCTATGACTGGAATTTTTATGCCGACCAGGTTCGCCAGGCGAAGTACGGCATCGAGCAAGCCGCGGTGAAGCCGTATTTCGAAGTCGGGAACGTGCTGGTCAACGGCGTATTCTACGCCGCCACCGGGCTGTACGGGATCACGTTCAAGGAGCGGAAGGACATTCCCGTGTGGCACGCGGACGTGCGCGTGTTCCAGGTGGACGATGCGGACGGAAAGCCGCTGGCGCTCTTCTACTGCGACTATTTCAAGCGCGACAACAAGAACGGCGGCGCGTGGATGTCCTCGTTCGTGAACCAGTCTTCGTTGCTGGGCACTCTTCCCGTGGTCTACAACGTCGCCAATCTTCCCAAGCCCGCCGCCGGCGCGCCGGCGCTGATCACCTTCGATGACGTGCGCACGATGTTCCACGAGTTCGGGCACGCGCTGCACGGCATGCTGTCGAATGCACGCTATCCGAGCTTGGCCGGCACCGCAACCGCGCGAGACTTCGTGGAGTTCCCCTCGCAGTTCAATGAGCACTGGGCGGCCTATCCCGCCGTGTTCGACCACTATGCCCGGCACGTCGAGACCGGGCAGGCCATGCCCGCCGACATGTTCGAGAAGCTCCAGAAGGCGGCGAATTCCAATGAGGGATATTCCATCACCGAATTGCTGGCCGCGGCGGAACTCGACATGCAGTGGCACTCGCTCCCGGCGGACGCGCCGCGGCAGAACGCGGACGATTTCGAGCAGCAGGCGCTGGCGCGGGCGCATCTCGACATTGCCGCCGTGCCGCCGCGTTATCGCTCCAGCTATTTCAGCCACATCTGGGGAGGCGACTACGCGGCGGGATATTACGCCTACCTGTGGACGCAGATGCTCGACGACGACGCCTACCAGTGGTTCGAGGATCACGGCGGGCTCACGCGCGCCAATGGCGAGCGGTTTCGCCGCATGATCCTCTCTCGCGGCAATACCGAGGATCTCGCCTCGCTGTATGCCGCCTGGCGCGGCCGGCCGCCCAGCATCGATGCCATGATGAAGTATCGGGGGCTCACGCCGGTGCGATGACGGAGCGGCTTGCGCGGCCCCGGCCACCCGGCCAGATCCCGGCGGGGGCAGCTATTCCCGAAGCGCCTCGATGAATTGCTGTCCGTAGCGCGCGAGCTTGCCCTGGCCCACGCCGCGGATGCCGGCGAATTCGTCGAGGGTGCGCGGCCTGCGGGCCGCCATTTCGCGCAATGTCGCGTCGTGAAAAATGACGTAGGGCGGCAGGCCCTGGGTATCCGCCAATTGTTTGCGCAGGGCGCGCAGCCGCTCGAACAGGTCGTGTTCCCTCGGCGACGCCGCGGAGGCCGGCGCGGGCTGTTCCTTCCGCGCATTGGGCGCATGGGCGACCATCACGGGGCGCTCGCCCCGCAGCACCTGCCAGCTCGCCTCGTTGAGCGATAGGACGGAAAAGCCGTCCTGGCTCTGCGCGATCAGCCGCTGGTGCACGAGCGAGCGGGCGAGGTTGCGCCATTCATCGGCGGAGCACTGCCGGCCGATGCCGTAGACGCTCAGCGAGTCGTGGCCGCGGCTCAACAACCGCCCGGTGCGCGCGCCCCGCAGAATCTCGATGATGTAGGCTGCGCCGAAGCGCTCGCCGCGCTGGCCGAGCCGGGCGACGCAGGAGAGGAATTGCTTCGCGTTGACGCTGCGGTCAAGCGTGTCCCGCGGTTCGCAGCAGTTGTCGCAGGCGCCGCAGGGAGCCGCAAAGGGCTCATCGAAGTGCTGCAGCTGGATGGCTCGCCGGCACTCGCTCGATTCCGCGTAACTCAGCACCTCGCGCAGTTGCTGACGCGCGATGCGCTGCTCATTGTCGAGCGGTTCCCCGGTGTTGGGATCCACCTTTTGCTGAATCAAGAACTCGGCGGTTCGAAGGTCCGACGCGCCGAAATACAGCGTGCAGCGGGCGGAATCTCCATCTCGCCCCGCACGCCCGGATTCCTGGTAGTAACTCTCCAGGCTGCGGGGCAGGTCGAAATGAACCACCCAGCGGACGTCCGGTTTGTTGATCCCCATTCCAAAAGCAATGGTCGCGACGATCACCTGCACGTCATCTCGGATGAAGGCTTCCTGATTGCTGCGCCGGGTCGCGGCGTCGAGTCCGGCATGATATGGCAGCGCCCGGATGCCGGCGGAATGGAGCTCCGAGGCGAGCTCGTCGACGCGGCGGCGCGACAGGCAATACACGATGCCGGCGCCGCCTTCGCGGGCCTGCGCCAGCAAATCGTGAATGCTGCGCTTGCTCTTGGGGCGCACCCGGTAGAACAGGTTCGGGCGATTGAAGCTCGCCACGTGGACGACCGGGTCGCGCAGTGCGAGCTGGGCGGCGATGTCGGCGCGCACCCGCGCGGTGGCCGTCGCCGTGAATGCGAGTATGGGAATATCGGGATGCCGCCGGCGCAGGGCGGACAGCTGGCGGTATTCCGGTCGAAAGTCATGGCCCCACTCGGACACGCAGTGGGCCTCGTCCACGACGAAGGCGTTGATGCCGGGGTTCGCGGCCAGGCGCCTGAGAGGACCATCGAGAAACTCGCCGAGCACGAGCCGTTCGGGGGCGAGGTATGCCAGCTTGTAGCGGCCTTCGAGCAGCGCGGCCAGCCGCCGTGAGATCTCGGCGGGCTCGATGCTGGAATTGATGACCGTCGCGGGGATGTCGTTGTCCAGCAGCTGGCGCACCTGATCCTGCATGAGCGCGATCAGGGGAGACACGATGATGCTCACGCCCGGTTGCAGCAGCGCAGGCAGCTGGTAGCACAGCGATTTCCCGCCGCCCGTGGGCATGAGCGCCAGCACATCGCGTCCCGCGAGGATGTCGCGGACCACGGACTCCTGGCGCGGGCGAAAGGCGTCGAATCCGAAGGCGCGCTTCAGCGCGTCGTGCAATGCGTCGGTCATGGCGCGCATTCTATCGTCCCGCAGCGCCGGTGATCGGATATCATGACGGGAGTGTCGATCCGGCCCGAGGTCCCATTGAAAGCGCGCGGCCCACTGCTATTGATTTCCACGCTGCTGATGACATTGGCATGGAGCCTGCCCGGCGCCGCAGCGCCCACCACGCGCGTGCAAGTGCGAATCGTGACGGGCCACACTGAGCTTGCGGCCGGCAGCGTCGTGGAATTGCGGATATACGAGGCGGCCAAGAGCGTGGTGCGGGCGCCGCTGACTCATGGGGAGTCCTGGCCGGGCGATTCGACGCGCCTGATCCCGGTGATCCTGAACACACCGATCGACCCCCGGACCGTGCTGCGCTTCGCGCTCTACTACCGCGCTTCCAGTCCCCTCTCTCCGCCGTGGGAGGTGGTGGCTGCGGACGTGAACGTGTCGACGGGCCTTGTTCCGGATTTGCTTCTGAACTCGACCCTCTCCGGCGTGATCACGGGACAAGGTGAATTGGCCACCGAGGAGCGGGCCGCCGGCTCGATCACCTGCGTCACCGATTCGGATTGCGACGACCACCGCAAGTGCAATGGACGCGAGCGCTGCGCGCCCGGGAACCCCGGCGCCGATGCTCGCGGCTGTCTAAAGGGCGCTCCGGTGGTGTGCCCGGTGAATCAGGTGTGCACGGAAGACCACGGCTGCCGTGGGCCGGACGCCGTGCGGGGAGCACCTGCGGCGCAACCGCAGCCGTGAACGTCGTCGGGTGAGCGGACATTATGCGCGCGCATCCGTGCGCGCGACTTTTCGGAATCGACACCCTGACGATCACATCCATGCTGCCGGGTGTCGCGAGTAATTATCAGAAATCGCACGCGCCTTCGCGCTGCGATGTCGCACGATTTGCAAGCAGATATGTAAAAAACTCGCCGCTCCCTGTCGGGGAAACCATGAATCGCCGGGGAATCATTGCGATCGGCGCGGCGGCGCGCGGCGCCCGTGCGGTCAAGCGGTCAATCGGCCGGGCCGTCAATCGGCCGAGCGGTCAAGCTCAGCCGAGCGCCTCCTGCAGACACCCGAGCTGGTATTCCGTATGGGTCAGGATGTCGGCGTTGTCCTTCTCGGAAAGGCCGATGGTTTCGAATGAACGGACGCCCTCGGTTTTGACCACCCGAGGCGCCGGCATGCGCAGCGCCTGGCCGAGCACGATGCTCGCGACGAGGACGTCGGAAAGATTGGTTTCCTTGTTCCGCAGGTCGGTGTCGGATTGAACTTCGACCGCCTCGCAGAGTTCCTCGGGGAAACCCCAGTTCTCGAGCACGGCCTTGCCGATCGAGGCATGCCACCCGTCGATCAGTTCACGGAAGGCTGCCGACATGCCGAACTCTTCGCCCTTTTCGACGGCCCGCACCATGATGTAGAGCCGGCCGATTCCGTGCATCAAACCGGTCAGGAATGCCTCGTCGGGAGTGACCTTGGTACGCCGGGCCACGGTTTGACAGATCATGGCGACGGAAATGCTCTCCTTCCACAACTCGTTCATGCGCCCTGCAATGGATCGCAGCGACGCCTCGTTTTTCATGTGCTGGACGGCGAACGACATGGCCGCGCTCTGGACCATTTGATGGCCGAGCCGGGTAATCGCCATGCGCAGGTCCGTGAGGGGTTTGCCCGAGGGATTGAAGGCGGCGGAGTTGGCCGTTTGCAGCAGGCGCGCCGCCAGCTGCGGTTCCGCGCTGACCACCGTCACCGTCTTTTCCGGCGTGTTCTTCGGGTCCGACAGCGTCTTGCGGATGCGCAGCACCACATCCGGAAAGCACGGCAGGTTGACGTTGCCCGACGATACCTCGAGCGCCAAACCGCCCAGGAACTGCATGGCAGCGGCACGAGCGTCGTCGGGAGACATCACTCCGGTGGGTGCGACCGATTTGTTCTTTCCAACTTTGTAGGTGGGTGCCTCGGGCGACTTCATCATAATACTGTGCTCTACTCCGTTGACGTGGTGGCTCGCCGGCGTACGTACCGGCGTGGGAGTGCACTCCCCATGCCTCCTATCGGCGGGAGTCTCAAAAACTCAAGTGCCGGCGCGCATTTTCCGCACTGCAGCATCGAATACCAGCCGGGCCAGGCCCATGTAGCTGCCGAGGTCGTTGGCGGCACTGCGGCAGCGCTCCCGGACCGCGTCGGTGAGGGCGATGTCCTCGCCGCCGAGTTGCCCGGCCTGGCACTGAATCTCGGCCGCGCGCTGGACGGTCCAGAGCAGCACGAATGTCGTGGGAATGTCCCGTTCGCAGACGGCCACGCCGTGATTACGCAGCATCAGGACATGCTTGTCGCCGAGACTCGCGAGCATTCGGCCTCGTTCCTCGGGATAGAGCGTGATGCCCTCGAAATCGTGATAACCCACGCGGCCGGCCAGCTGCGCACCATAGAAATTGTTGTGATCGAGTCCGCATCGCTTCATCGCGACGGCCGACACCGCGGTGGTGTGGGTGTGCGCCACGCAGCTCACGTCCGGGCGATGCTCGTGGATGACCCCGTGCAGAGCGAATCCGGCCGGATTGGCGGGATAGGCGGAGGGTTCGACGAGCCTGCCGTCCACCCCAACCTTGAGCAGGTTCTCCGCAGTGACCTCGTAGTAATTCAGGCCGAAGGGGTTGACCAGGTATTGGTGGCCGGTTCCCGGAACCCGGACCGAGATGTGGTTGAAAATGAGTTCGGTCCAGCCGAGGTGGTGGAGCAACTGATAGAAATCGGCGAGCTCGCGGCGCAGCCGCAATTCCTCGGGATTCATGCGGCACGAAGCCGAAGGTTCTTCGAGCATGGCGTGATCTCCGCCGGTTGAACGAAGCGCATCATACGCGTAGGCACGCCCGCGGCAAAAGACTGCGCTGCGGCCGGGCGCGCCGGTACTGTGACGGCTCCGGTGGTTGGGTTACCCTAAGACGACTCCAACAATCACACTCCATGCACATGAATCATATTCGCCGCGGCGGCTGGCCCGTGTCCGCCATGGTCGTCGTGGGCTACGCATTTTGCCTGCGGCTCCTCTACGCCAAACTGGTCGAACTGCTTCCCGAAGAGACCTACTACTGGAACTATTCCCGGCACCTCGACATCGGGTATCTCGACCATCCGCCGATGGTGGCGTGGCTGATCAGGGCAGGCAGCGCGGCATTCGGCGATGGCGAATTCGGCGTCCGATTCGGCGCGTTGTGCTGCGGGGCGCTGGCGGCGCTCTTCGTCTACCGCCTGACCCGAAACGTATTCGGAGAGACGAGCGCACTGCTGGCGGTGGCATTGACGCAGGCGCTGCCGTTCTTTTTCCTGTCCGGGCTGCTGATGACCCCGGACGCACCGTTGACGGCGGCCTGGGCCGCCGCGTTGTATTTCCTGGAGCGCGCCCTGATCGGGGGAAGCGCGCGCGCGTGGCTCGGAGTCGGGATTTCCATCGGCATCGGCCTGATCTCCAAGTACACCATCGGGCTGCTCGGCGTCGCGGCATTGCTGTTCATGGTGCTCGATCCGCCGTCGCGCCGCTGGTTCCGCCGGTGGGAACCCTACGCGGCGCTGTTGATCGCGGTTTGCGTGTTCGCGCCCGTGCTGATTTGGAACGCGCAGCATCAGTGGGCATCCTTCGCATTTCAGACCTCGCGACGGCTGGCCGAGGCGCCGCGATTCTCTGCACACAAGCTGGTGGGGGGCGCGATGGTGCTCCTGACGCCGGTCGGGTTGGTGGCGGCGGGAATTGCCCTGTGCGGCGCCATGAGCGGGCGGGCGCAGAGGCTGTTGCAGGCGGCCGTTTTGGTGCCGATCGCGGTGTTCGCGATGTTCAGTCTGCGCCACGAGGTGAAGCTCGATTGGACGGGAGCGCCGTGGACGGCGGCCCTGCCGCTGATGGCCGGCGGATTTGCACGGGGCGCCGGCGGCGGAGCGGGGCGCTGGTTGCGCGCGGCATGGCCGCCGACGGTGCTGGCGATGCTCCTGTTCTACGGCGCGGGTCTCTATTACCTGGCGGTGGGCGTGCCCGGCCTCGGATATTCCCGGCACACGGAGCTGGTGCCGGTCGGGTGGCGCGACTTCGGCCGGCAGATCGGCGGCATCGCCGATGCCCTGCGCGCGCAGGTCGGCGACGATCTGCTCGTCGTCGGCATGGACCGGTACGCCATCGCCAGTGAACTCGCGTTCTATTCGAACGACCAGGCAAGGTCGGTCGCATCGACGACGAGCGCTCATTTGTTCGACGGGGTCGGGCTCATGTATGAACGTTGGTTCCCGGCCGGGCGGCAATCCGGACGCCCGCTGCTGCTGGTCGCCTGGGATCCCGCCGATCTGGCGGAGCCGCACCTGATGCAGCGGGCGGCCGGTCTGGGCCCGGTCGAGGAAGGGGTCTTGATGCGCGACGGCGGCATCGTGCGACGCTATTACTACCGGTTTGCACGCAACTATGAGTATCCTTGAGGCCTGTTGATGCCCAGGCGCACCGGAGATCTTGCTTGAGCGATCTGAACCAGGTATTGGCCGAAATAAGCGCGATTCGAGCCCAGGTGGCGCGCGGCACCCAGTTCCGCGGCTATGGGCCGGCGTCGGTGGCGGCGAGCGGCATCCTGGCCCTGGCGGTGGCGGGCGCGCAGGAGTTTTGGCTGAAAGCCGCCGCCCGCGACGCCGCGTCGTTCCTCGGGATCTGGGTGGCCACCGCGGCGGTCGCCGTCACCCTGTCGGCCCTGGAAACCGTGATGCGGGCGCGTCGGGTGCACTCGGGGTACGCGCGGGAGATGATGCAATCGGCCCTGGAGCAGTTCCTGCCTGCCATGATGGTCGGCGTGATGTTGACCGTCGTGATGTTCGTGTCGGCACCTGCCGAGCGCTGGATGCTCCCGGGGTTGTGGCAGTTGATCTTCAGCATCGGCGTGTTTTCGTCCTGCCGGTTCCTGCCGCGCCAAATGTTCGGCGTCGGCGTCTGGTATCTCGCCTGCGGACTCGGGTGCCTGGCTGCGGAAGGCGGGGCGCGGTTGTTCTCGCCCTGGGAGATGGGCATCCCGTTCGGCGTGGGTCAACTGCTGGTGGCTGCCGTTCTGCAGTACGGCTTCGAGGAATCCGGTGAAGATCGCTAGCGCCCGGGAAAAGCACGGCTCCCGCTTTGCCTATGGGGGGCTCGATCGGGTCATTCACGAGCGGGCGCGCCTGAGCGTTCTCACCTCGTTGATCACCCATCCGAAGGGCCTGCCTTTTGGCGAGCTGAAGCAGCTTTGCGGCTTGACCGATGGAAACCTGAACCGCCATCTTTGGGTGCTGGAGGACGCGAGACTGGTCACCGCAGCCAAGAGCGCGGACCGCGGCCGTCCGCACACCATCTGCCGGATCACGCCCCTCGGCCGCAGGCGCTACATCGAGTATCTTGCGGTTCTGGAACAGGTGGTGCTGGACGCATCATCGGCAATCAAATCGGACGCGAGCTCCCGCAGCGGGCACAGTCCGGCGAGCGCGTAGGAGGAAACCCGCATGACCCAATACAGGCTGTACGGACGTCCCGGCTCGGGCTCCCTCGCGGTGCAAATCGCACTGGAGGAGATCGGGGCGCCTTATGAGCGCATCTGGGTGGGCACCGGCCCGGCCCAGGTGGACGAGTTTCGGGCCGTCAATCCGACCGGCAAGGTGCCGGCCCTCGTGCTGCCCGACGGCACGGCGATGTTCGAATCGGCTGCCATGCTCATTCATCTCGCGCTCGCGCACCCGGAGGCGGATCTCGCGCCGCGGCCGGGCACGACCCCGCATGCGCAATTTCTGCAGTGGATGGTGTACCTGTCGGCGAATGTCTACGCCTCCGCCCTTCGTGTGTACTATTCGGATCGATTTTCGTCGCGAGGCGAGGACGATGCCGAGGCCATTCGCGAACAGGGCACGCGCGATTTTCGCGCGCAGCTCGGGTTCGTGAGTGGATTCTTGAATCCCTATCTCCAGGGGGAGCGGTATTCCGCCGCCGACCCCTATCTGTACATGCTCGTCTCCTGGTTTCCGGACGACGCTGCGGCGCTCCACGCGCAGTTTCCGTCCCTCGGCAGGCATGCCCGGACGGTGGCGGCGAGGCGCGCGGTGGCGAAGGTCGAGGCCGATCACGCTCAGGGGGCCGCACCCGGCACGTAGATCGCCCGGCCTTGGCCGGTGGTCTTGAATACGCCCACCACGGCGCCCAGGCTCAGGCTGACGATGCCATGAGCCGAATAGGAGTCCGTGCCCGCACCGCCGCCGAGCGACAGGGTCTGGGCCTGGTCGAAGCCGTCGAGCAGGAGGCCGTTGGCGCCGAGCTTGGCGGCCTCGACCTTCAGCCGCTCGAGGACCACCTCGGTGCTGCGCTGCCCGCCGCCGTTGAACAGCGTTTTACGGTGCGCTCGAATCACCGCAATTTCCTGGAAAAGCGGCGGTGCAGTCGAGTACACGGTGACCCGGGAGGGCGACATGGCGGGATGGGGAGTCCCGGTCACGACGTGAGAGGTTCCTGCGCAGCCCGCCAGGAACAGCGCGGCGAGAGCCGCGGCCCGCCCGCCCGAGCCGCCCGCCCGCATCCCCGGCTTTCCTTACTGCTTCTTCGGCGGAGCCGCGGGAACCGTCAGGGAATCGAATTTCAAATCGATGTTCGAGCCGGATTCCTGATGCGGAACGCAGGTGATGTGATTGTCGAGGGCGCGGGTGGTGAACATCGGCAGCACGCTGGCCCGGAATTGATCGACGAGTTCGCAGTCGCCGATGGCGAGGTAGCGTGGACTATGATTGGCGAACGCGACCGCCTTCCAGACGGCGTCCACCGGTGTGGCTCCCGCTGAATTGGCGGTATCCGAGGGAATCAGGGTGTAAAAGGTCAGATCCGCCCGCGCCAGCTTGTCCGGCCGCCCGAAGGGCGATGCGCAGGGACCGGGCACCGCCTTGGAATCCGAACGGGCTCCCGCCGTGATGAGCAGCTGTTTCAGCTTGTCCGCCAACCCATCGCAGGAATAGGTGCTGGTGAAGCCCATGAAGACGAATGAGTACTCGTGCTTCTGCCACTCACCGGATTCGTGCGCGGCGGCTGGCGCGCCCACAGGCGCCTCCGCCATCGCTGCCCCCGCCAGCAATGCGCATATCGCAGCGCCGCGGGCGATTGATCTCACCGTCTTTGAATTAGCCACGATCCACCTCCGGAACCAAGCGATTGGCAATCAATAAACGAATCACGGGCACCCCGGGTTGACACGGCGCCCGGCAGAACCGCCGGCCGGCCGATGCGCCGGCTCTCGAATGACCGGGACTGCCGCGGCGATTATAAGGCCGCCACGGCGTCGTTCAGTGCCTCGATCGCGCCCACCACGTGATAGAAGCTGCTCGCCGGGGCGGGCCCATCGACGATCGTGCCGCCGGGCTGGCGGATGTCGAGCCACAACCCGGCGACCCGGGTCTCGAGGTAGGGCTGGAAGCTGGCCGCCGCGGCGGCCGCCATGGACCAGTACGAGGGATCGCCGGTGAGCTGGGCGGCCCACAGTGCGGCTTTGAGCCGTTCGGTCTGAGGCCAGAAACGCGCGGCGGGATCGTGCACGGAAAAATCGTCGAGCAGCGCATTGATCGCCACGCCGTCGCGAACCCCGGCGCTCTCGCCGATGGCAATGAGCCGGAGTGCGGCTTCTCGCAAGGGGCCGGGCTCGCCGCCCGCCGCGCGCATCAACAGCCAAGCCCATTCGAACTGATGCCCGGGTTCGACGATGCGCCCGGCGATCCCCGGCGCGGGCTGCCAATCGGGGGAGAAGGCTTCGCCGAGCGCGCCGGTGCCGGGGCGAATGAAGCGATTCATAGCGAGCCCGACCAGTCGTTGCGTCCAGACCCGCCAGGCGGGATCGCTGCCGATCTCGCCCCAAGCCAGACATGCCTCCAGCAAATGCATGTGCGGATTGGATTCGAAGATCCGGCCCTGGTTCTCGTCCGAGCGGAATGCCCCATCGGACCCCGATAGGCGTGACTCGATGGCCTGGCGCAGCGCCACCGCTCGCGGCTCGAGTTCGGCGCGCGCCTCGAGTGCGCGGGCCGCGGCGGCGTATCCCAGCAGTGCGAACGACTGATCATAGAGGAATGCCCGATCGTCCACCGCGGTCCCGTCGATGCCGGCGAGGGTTCGGATCAGTCCATCGGGGCGCCGGTAATGGGCCGCAAAATAGTCGATCCCGCGCCGCACGATCCGCCGGCTGTCGCCGTTCCAGCCGAAACCGGGAGCCTGCGCGAAGGCGTAAATCTGTCGGGGCTGAACCCGGGCGCGGCGCGGCAGCGGCAACGGGGCACCGCTCTGCGCCAGCGTCTCCACGAATCCACCGTTCTGTGGATCGACGCCGTTCCGGGCCCACAAGGGGTAGGCCGATCCCACCAGCCACCCGACGAGTTGCCCGCGCAGGTCGCGCAGGCGCGCCCGATTGGCTGCGATGTCATGAGTCATGGAGGGGCGATTCTCCCATATCCCGGCGCGGTGCGCGCCATCCGGCGGTTCGCTTGTCCCGCTAAGGTAGGTCACAATGACGCCTCCGCGGCGGCGGGTACGCTAAGGTGCCGGGACGCCCGGCCACCTAAACGACATGGGGGGGCGCAACGATCATGAAACACAGTGCGCTGAAATGCCGGTGGGGCCGGTGGCTGGCGGTGATGACGGCGCTGCTGGGGCCGGCGGCCGTTCCCGCGTCGGAGGCGCGGGCGGCCGACGCGGAGCATCCGGCCATCGTGGTATTCGCGGCCGCGTCGCTGACCGATGTGCTCGGGCAACTCGGCGCCGGCTTCGAAGGCTCGACGGGCATTCCCGTGAAGCTGTCGTTCGCGGCGAGTTCGGCGCTGGCCCGGCAGATCGAGAACGGCGCTCCGGCGGACGTTTTCTTCTCCGCCGACTCCGATTGGATGGATTACCTGCAGGCGCGCAATCTCATCGCGCCGGGAACGCGGCGCAACGTGGTCGGCAATCGGCTGGTGCTGATCGCGCCGGCCGCCAGCACCGTGCGTCTCAAGGTCGAACCCGGGTTTCATCTGGCCCAGGCGCTCGGCAAGGGGCGGCTGGCCACGGGCGATCCGGATTCGGTGCCTGCCGGGCGCTACGCCCGCGCGGCGTTGACGAAGTTCGGCGTATGGGATTCGGTCGCGGCCCGGGTCGCGGGCGCGGAGAACGTGCGTGCGGCCTTAGGCTTGGTCGACCGCGGCGATGCGCCGCTCGGCATCGTCTACGAAACCGATGCGCTCATCGACAAGGGCGTGCGAATCGTCGACACGTTCCCCGCGGACAGCCATCCGCCCATCGTCTATCCGATCGCCCTGACCGCGTCGGCGAAGACCGGCGCCGCGCAATTCGAGGACTATCTGCGTACGCCCGCGGCCGACGCGCTGTTCCTGAAATACGGCTTCATGCCGCTCCACTGAGAACTCATGAGCAGCCCGATCGACCTGCGAAGCGACACGGTAACGCGGCCCTCGCCGGGCATGCGCGCGGCTATGGCGGCCGCTGCGGTCGGCGACGACGTATACGGCGACGATCCGACGGTCAATCGCCTGCAGGACGTCATGGCGGATCGTTTCGGCTTCGAGGCGGCGCTGTTCTTTCCCACGGGCACCCAGAGCAACCTCGCCGCATTGATGGCGCAGTGCGCGCGCGGCGACGAGTACCTCGTGGGCCAGGACGCGCACACCTACAAGTACGAGCAGGGCGGTGCCGCGGTGCTGGGCAGCATTCAGCCGCAGCCCCTCGACAACGAGCCCCATGGGGGCATCGCCATCGAGCAAATTGCCGCCGCCATCAAGCCGGACGATTTGCACTTCGCGACCACGCGGCTGCTGGCGCTGGAGAACACCATGGGAGGCAAGGTGCTGCCCGTCGCCTACGTGCGAGAGGCGACGGCGTTCGCGCATTCCCGCGGCCTGCGAACTCACCTGGACGGCGCGCGCCTGTTCAATGCGGTGGTGAAACTGGGCACGGACCCCAGGACGGCGGCGGCCGGATTCGATTCGATATCCGTCTGCCTGTCCAAGGGACTGGGCGCTCCGGCCGGCTCGGTTCTGGTGTCCTCCCGGGAGGTGATCTCGGCCGCGCGCCGCTGGCGCAAGGCGTTGGGGGGCGGCATGCGGCAGGCCGGGATCCTGGCGGCCGCGGGGCTCTATGCGCTGGAGCACAACGTCGAGCGCCTGGCCGAGGATCACGACAATGCGGCGTATTTCGCCGACGGCTTGCGGGACTTGGGTTTCGAGGTCGAGGCGCCGCAAACCAACATCTTCTATGTGACCATTCCGGGGCGCCAGGCCGCACCGCTGTCGGAGTACCTGTCGCAGCGGGGAATCCTCGCATCCGTCGCGCCGCGAACCCGGCTGGTGACGCACCTGGACGTCTCGCGCGCCCAGATCGACAGCGCACTGCGCGCATTTCGAGAGTTCCCCGGCCGGCGGGAATGACGCAGGGGGCGCGGGCGGCCCGCACCCCGAGGCTCAATTCTTCACATCAAAATCACACGTCAAGGTCTAGCATTCGGCCGTCGGCAAAAAACGGGAGATAGGCGCGTGGACATGGTTTTTGTCTTTGTCATGGGGATCCTCTACGCCGTGACCCACCTGCTCGTGTGGGCCGTCGGCCGACTGGGAGAGAAAGAATGAGTGCGATGTACTGGCTTGGCGGCCTGCTGGCCGCGTTCCTGTTCGCGTACCTGCTGTACGCTCTCATCAGAGCGGAGAAATTCTGATGACCTCAGTAGCGGAATTCTGGTTGCTCCTGCTCACGCTGATCGGACTGGCGCTGCTGTGCGTGCGGCCATTGGGCGCGTATATGGCGGACGTCATGGAAGGCAAGCCGAACTTTGCGCTGCGCGCGGGGGGCGACCTGGAAGCGCGGCTGTACCGGCTGTGCGGCGTGGATGCGCGCCGGGAAATGGGGTGGGCGGAATATGCCGTCGCGCTGCTGATCTTCAACGTGCTGGGCGGCGCGGCCGTGTACGCACTGCAGCGCCTGCAATTCTGGTTGCCGTTCAATCCGCAGGGCATGACGGCGGTGAGCGCCGATTCGTCCTTCAATACCGCCGTCAGCTTCATCACCAACACGAATTGGCAGGCCTATTCGGGCGAATCCACGATGGGCTATCTGGTCCAGATGGCGGGGCTCGCGGTGCAGAACTTCCTGTCGGCCGCGACCGGCATCGGCGTGGCAATCGCGCTGGTCCGGGGGTTCGTGCGCAACACCGCGGCGACGATCGGGAATTTCTGGGTCGACGTCACCCGCGCGACCCTTTATGTGCTGCTGCCGCTGGCCGCCGTGCTCGCCATTGTGCTGGTCGGAACGGGCGTCATTCAGAATTTCGACGGCTACAAGGCGGCCGCGACCGTCGAGACATTGACCTATCAGAACCCCAAGACCGACGCCGCGGGCAACCCGATCAAGGATGCCGCCGGCAATCCCGTGACGGAGACCGCCACCACCCAATCCCAGACTCTGCCGATGGGTCCGGTCGCCTCCCAGGAGGCCATCAAGGAACTCGGCACGAATGGCGGCGGATTCTACAACGCGAATTCGGCGCATCCCTATGAGAATCCGACGCCGTTCTCGAACCTGCTCGAAATGCTGGCGATCATCGTCATTCCGTTCGCGCTGACCTACACCTTCGGCCGCATGGTCGGAGACACGCGCCAGGGCTGGGTGCTGCTGGCGGCGATGCTCGTGCTGCTGGTGCCGCTCGCCACGACGGCCTACTTCAATGAGCAGCGCGGCAACCCGCTGATTTCGCAACAGGAGGTCGACCAGGCGGCCACGCCGAACCAGGCAGGGGGCAACATGGAGGGCAAGGAAACGCGCTTCGGCATCGCGGCATCGAGCCTGTTTGCCGCCGTGACCACCGCCACCTCGTGCGGCGCGGTCAATTCCATGCACGACTCCATGACGCCGCTCGGCGGTTTCGTCCCGCTGTTCCTGATGCAGCTCGGCGAACTCGCCCCGGGAGGCGTAGGCACCGGCCTGTACACCATCCTGATCTTCGCAATCCTCGGCGTGTTCATTGCCGGGCTCATGATCGGCCGCACCCCGGAGTATCTCGGCAAGAAGATCGAGGCGAAGGAGATGAAGCTCGCGTCCATCTTCATTCTCACGACCCCCTTCGTCGTGCTCATCGGCACGGCGGTCGCGGTGACGGCGGCGGCCGGCAAGGCAGGGGTCGCCAATCCGGGGCCGCACGGCTTCAGCGAGCTCCTGTACGCCTTTTCCTCGGCCGCGAACAACAACGGCAGCGCGTTCGGCGGCCTTTCCGCCAACACGGTCTTCTTCAACGTGGCGACCGGCCTCGCGATGTGGTTCGGCCGGTTCTGGCCGATCGTCGCGGCGCTCGCGATTGCGGGCGCGCTGGCCGCAAAGAAGCGGGTGCCGGTCACCGAGGGAACGATGCCCACGCACGGTCCCCTGTTCGTCGTGCTGCTGATCGGGTCGATTCTGCTGATCGGGGTGTTGACCTACGTGCCGGCGCTCGCGCTCGGGCCCGTCGTCGAGCACTTCATGCTCACCGCAACTCACTGAGAGATACCATGTCCCGGCAAGAACTGACTTTGTTCGATCGGAAACTGATCGGCCCGGCCGTCTTCGAGTCGATCAAGAAGCTCGACCCACGGGTGCAATGGCGAAATCCGGTCATGTTCGTCGTGTACGTCGGCACGGTCCTGACGGCCGCGCTGTATGCGCAGGCGCTCACCGGCCGCGGCGAAGCTGCTCCGGCGTTCATTCTCGCGGTCACCGTTTGGCTGGCGTTCACCGTGCTGTTCGCGAATTTCGCCGAGGCGCTGGCCGAGGGACGCAGCCGCGCGCAGGCTGCCGCGCTGCGCGGCATGCGCCAGACCGTCTTTGCGAAGAAATGCACCGACCCCGATGCCGCGCACGGCGGCACGGTGAGCGTCAAGGCGGACGAGCTGCGCAAGGGAGACGTGGTTCTGGTCGAGGCCGGGGACATCATCCCCGTCGATGGCGAGGTCATCGAGGGCGCGGCATCGGTGGACGAGAGCGCCATTACGGGCGAGTCGGCGCCCGTTATCCGCGAATCAGGCGGTGATTTTGCCTCCGTCACGGGCGGCACGCGCGTCCTGTCGGATTGGATCGTCGTCAAGGTCGCGGTCAATCCGGGCGAGACCTTCCTGGACCGGATGATCTCCATGGTCGAGACCGCAAAGCGGCAGAAGACCCCGAACGAGATCGCGTTGACCATCCTGCTGGTCGCGCTCACCCTCGTCTTCCTCGTCGTCATCGTCACCTTGCTGCCATTTTCGATTTTCAGCGTCGAGGCGAGCAAGCTCGGCAGGCCCGTCACCATCACGGCCCTCGTCTCCCTCCTCGTGTGCCTCATTCCGACCACGATCGGCGGACTCTTGTCGGCCATCGGCGTCGCCGGCATGAGCCGGATGATGCAGGCCAACGTCATTGCGACCTCGGGCCGGGCGGTGGAGGCCGCGGGCGATGTCGACGTCCTGCTGCTCGACAAGACCGGGACGATCACGCTCGGCAACCGGCAGGCGCATGCCTTCTTGCCGGCGCCCGGGGTCAGCGAGCAGGAACTCGCCGACGCGGCGCAGCTCGCGTCCCTGGCCGACGAGACGCCCGAAGGGCGCAGCATCGTGGTGCTGGCCAAGCAACGCTTCAATCTGCGCGAGAGGGATCTGCAGGCCCTCGAGGCGACGTTCGTGCCGTTCTCGGCGCACACGCGGATGAGCGGGGTCAATCTCGGGAGCCGTCAGGTGCGGAAGGGCGCCCAGGATGCCATCGTGAAGCACGTGTCCGCCCTGGGACAGCCATGTCCGCGTGCCGTGATCGACATCGTCGATCGCGTGGCACGCCAGGGCAGCACGCCGCTGGTCGTGTCGGACGACGCGCGCGTGCTCGGGGTGATCGAACTCAAGGACATCGTCAAGGGCGGCATCAAGGAGCGCTTTTCCGATCTGCGCCACATGGGCATCAAGACGATCATGATCACGGGCGACAACCGGCTCACCGCGGCGGCGATCGCCGCCGAGGCCGGCGTCGACGACTTCCTGGCGGAAGCGACTCCGGAAGCGAAGCTCAAGCTGATTCGGGAACATCAGGCGCAGGGCCGGCTGGTGGCGATGACCGGTGACGGCACCAACGACGCGCCGGCGCTCGCGCAGGCGGACGTGGCCGTCGCGATGAACACCGGCACGCAGGCCGCCAAAGAGGCCGGGAACATGGTGGACCTGGATTCGAATCCGACCAAGCTGATCGAGATCGTCGAGACCGGCAAGCAGATGTTGATGACCCGCGGCGCGCTCACCACCTTCAGCATCGCCAACGACGTGGCCAAGTACTTCGCGATCATTCCGGCGGCGTTCGCGATGACCTATCCGCAGCTGGGGGCCCTCAATGTCATGAGGCTGACGACGCCGAACTCGGCGATCCTGTCGGCTGTCATCTTCAATGCGCTGATCATCGTGATGCTGATACCGCTCGCCATCAAGGGCGTCAAGTATCGGGCGCTCGGGGCGGGGCCGCTGCTGCGGCGAAACTTGCTGATCTACGGCCTAGGCGGGATCATCGTACCGTTCCCCGGCATCAAGCTGATCGATATGCTGTTGTCGGCCGCGGGCTGGGTTTGAGGAGGATAGTCGCATGTTCGCACGCAGTTTGAGACCCGCGTTGAGCCTCCTGGCGCTCATGACGGTGGTTTTGGGGCTCGTATACCCGTTGCTCATCACCGGGGTCGCCCGGGTGGCGTTTCCGGCGCAGGCGGCCGGCAGTTTGATCGAGAAGGACGGCAAGCTGATCGGCTCGCGGCTGATGGGGCAAAGCTTCTCGGATCCGAAGTATTTCTGGGGCCGGCCCTCCGCCACGGCGCCCCAGCCGGACAATGGCCTCGCCTCGGGCGGCTCGAATCTGGGGCCGCTCAACCCGGCGCTGCTCGACCAGGTGAAGGCGAACGCCAAGGCCCTCCGGGATGCCGATCCGGACAATCACGCGCCGATTCCCGTCGAACTGGTCACCGCGTCGGCCAGCGGCCTCGATCCGGACATCAGCCCCGCGGCCGCCGCTTTCCAGGTCGATCGGGTGGCCCGTGCGCGCGGCATGCCGGTCGCCGATCTTCAGGCACTGGTCGCCGCTCATCAGCAGAACCGCGTGCTCGGGTACATCGGCGAGCCGCGGATCAACGTTCTCGAGCTGAACCTGGCCCTAGACAAGCGTTGAATGGCCGACTCCGAGCGCCGAAATCCCGATGAACTACTGGCAGCGCTGAAGCGGGACGAGGCGCGAGCTAAACGCGGCCGCCTGAAGATCTTCTTCGGGGCATCCGCGGGCGTGGGAAAGACCTACTCGATGCTGGAGGCCGCGCGCGCCGCGCGGGCGAACGGCATCGATATCGTGGTGGGCTACGTGGAGCCGCACGGCCGAGCCGAGACCGAGCGCCTTCTCGAGGGGCTCGAGTGCCTGCCTTTCCTCGACGTGCAGTATCGCGGCCTCACGCGGCGCGAGTTCGATCTGGACGCCTCGCTGAAGCGCGCTCCCGCAACGCTGCTCGTCGACGAACTCGCCCACTCGAATCTCGTCGAGGGCGATCCGCGGCCGCGTCACGCCAAGCGCTGGCAGGACATCGAGGAGCTGCTCGAGGCGGGAATCAACGTCTGGACGACGATCAACGTTCAGCATCTCGAAAGCCTCAACGACGTGGTCGCCGGCATCACTGGCATACGCCAGAAGGAAACGATTCCGGACCGGATTTTCGACGAGGCCGACGACGTCGAATTGATCGATCTTCCGCCGGAAGACCTCCTGGAACGCCTGCGGTCCGGCCGTGTCTACATTTCCGACCAGGTGGGCACCGCCGTCGAGCGCTTTTTCCGCAAGCCCAATCTGCTGGCGCTGCGCGAACTCGCGCTGCGCCGTACGGCGGATCGCGTCGATGCGGCGGCCCGCGCCTACGCGACGGCCGACGGTTCATCGCGCCCGTGGCTCGCCCGGGACCGGTTCTTGATCGCGGTCGCCCCGGACGATCAGGCCGAACAGTTGATCCGTGTGGGAAAGCGTTTCGCAGACGCCCTGGATGCGGAGTGGCTGGTGGTGTCGGTCGAGACCCCGACGCTCCTCAAGCTCGGGGAAAGGGCGCGCAATCGGCGCATCGACAGCCTGCGGCTGGCGGAGTCGCTGGGCGCGCAGACGATCACGCTCGACGGACCGAACGCTGCGGAAGCCGTCATCGAATACGCCCGGCTCCGCGCCGTGACCCGGATCGTCGTCGGAGAGCCGAAGCGCAAGGGATGGCGGGCGATCATCCGGCCCTCCACCGCGACGACGCTGGTTCGTACCGGAAGCGGCTTCGATGTATCCGTGATCGCGCGCCGGGAGGAGCCGCCCAAGCGGCCGCAGCGCGATCGGGCGATGCCGCGCGAGATACACTGGGGCCGATATTGGGCGGCGCTGCTGGTGTCGATCATCTGCACCGGCGTCGCCGCGCTCATGTACCCCTATTTCGAGTTGACCAACCTGGTCATGATCTATCTGCTCGGCGCGACCATCGCCGCGCTCCGCCTGGGGCGGGGCCCTGCCAGCCTCACCGCCGTGATCAATGTCCTCGCGTTCGATTTCGGCTTCGTTCCGCCGCGCTTCAATTTCGCGGTATCGAATTTCGAGTACCTCGTGACCTTCGCCGTGATGCTGTCGGTGGCGCTCATCATCGCGACGCTGGTGGCAAACGTCCGCGCGCAATCCCGGGTCGCAGGCGCGCGCGAGCGGCGCACCACGTTGCTCTACGCCATGAGCCGCGAACTCGTCGCGACGCGAACCTTGGAAAATCTCGCTTCGGTCGCCGTCAAGCACGTTGCCGAATCGTTCTCGAGCCGCGCCGTGGTTCTCATTCCCGATGGATCGGGGCGTCTGCGTCATCCCACGGGCACGCCCGGGCCCGGCGCGTTGCGCGGAGCGGACTTGTCGGTCGGGCAGTGGGTGTTCGACCACGGACGGCCGGCGGGACTCGGCACCGACACCCTGCCGGCCGCGCCGGCCCAGTACCTGCCGCTGATGGGCAGTACCCGGACACTCGGCGTGCTCGCGGTGTGGCCGGAGCAGCGGCGTCGCCTGCTGCTTCCCGAACAACAGCATCTGCTCGAGACATTCGCCGGCCAGATTGCCCTGGCCATCGAGCGGGCTCACCTGGCCGAGGAAGCGGAAGCGGCCCGCATCGCGGCAGAGACCGAGAGCCTGAGAAACACCCTCCTGGGATCGATTTCGCACGATCTGCGCACCCCGCTGGCGGTGATCGCCGGCGCGAGCAGCGCATTGGGCGATGCGAAGCTTGCGCTCGATCCGCAGACACGGTCCCAGCTCGCCGCCTCGATCGAGGCCAAGGCCCGCGAGATGTCGGAACTCATCTCGAACGTGCTCGACTTGATGCGGTTCGAGGCCGGCGAGGTGAAGCTGCGCCGCGACTGGCAAACCGTCGATGATCTGGTCGGCCCGGCGCTCGACCGCGTTGGCGACCGGCTCAAGGGGCATTCGCTCGACGTGCAGTTGCCGAACGAGTTGCCCGCGGTCTACGTCGATGCCCCGCTCATCATCCAGGTACTGGCGAACCTTCTGGAGAACGCCGCCAAGCACACGCCCCCCGGAACCCGGATCTCGATCACGGCGGCGGCCGATGGCCAAAAGGTGCACGTGACCGTGGACGACGACGGACCGGGTCTGCCGCCGGGCGATCCCGAACGTTTATTTGCGAAGTTCCAACGCGGCCGCGAGGAGGGGAACGCCGGCGGGGCGGGTCTCGGGCTGGCGATCTGCCGGGCCATCGTGGCCGCCCATGGCGGGCGCATCGCGGCTTCCAACCGCCCGGAAGGGGGCGCGCGCTTTTCGTTCACGCTCCCGGCGGCGGAATCCGAATCATGACGACGGCGATGTTCCTCATCCTGATCGTCGAGGACGACGGAGGCCTGCGGTCGATTCTCGCCACGCTGCTCGAGGCACACGGGTACCGTTCGGCCGAGGCGAAGGACGGCGAGCGCGCCGTCATCGAAGCGCGCACGCACCGCCCCGACCTGATCATCGTGGATCTCGGGCTGCCGGATCGGGACGGCCTGTCGGTCATTCGCCAGATTCGCAGTTTCTCGCCGGTCCCGATCCTGGTGCTGTCGGCCAGGACGATGGAGACCGAAAAAATCTCGGCGCTCGATGCGGGTGCGGACGACTACGTCACCAAGCCCTTCAGCACGCCGGAGCTGCTGGCACGAGTGCGCGCGGCCTTGCGGCGTGGAGCGCGCGGCGGGGAGAGCCTGCCGGTGCTGGACTTCGGGCCGATAACGGTCGATTTGACCGCGCGAACGGCCAAGGGCCCCGATGGGCCGGTTCACCTGACGCCGCTCGAATATCGGGTGCTCGAGTGCCTGGCGCGAAACGCCGGGATGATCGTCACCCAGAAGCAGCTGATCGTCGAAGCCTGGGGACCTGAACGGCTCGGCGATTCGCGGGGCCTGCGATCCTACGTCAAGACGCTGCGGCAGAAGCTGGAACCGAACCCCGGCCGGCCGCGCTTTTTGGTGACCGAGGCCGGCGTGGGCTATCGGCTCTTTCCCGACGAACGTCCCGCCGCGGGAAGCGGCTGATGGGCGGGCCGGGGATGGCGCCGGAAGGCTCCGGGGTGCGGCGCGGGAGGCTGCGCATCTATTTCGGCGCGTCGACCGGCGTCGGCAAGACCTTCGCGATGCTGCAGGCCGGGCGCAAGCTCCGGGAGGACGGGCGCGACGTCGTCGTGGGCATCGCCGAAGCGCGCGGGTATCGCGCAACGGCGGCATTGCTGGAGGGCTACGAAATCCTGCCTCGCAGGATTCTCTGGCACCGCGGCAGCACGATCGCCGATTTCGACCTGGATTGCGCGCTGGCGCGGCGGCCGGCGGTCGCCTTGATCGATGAATTGGCACACTCCAATGCGCCCGGGTCGCGCCATCCAAAGCGCTGGCAGGATGTCGATGAATTGCTGGCGGCCGGAGTCGACGTGTTCACGACGTTGAACGTCCAGGACCTCGAAAGCCTCAATGACGTCGTTCGGGGTATCACGAACGTGCCGGTGCCGGAGACCGTTCCGGATACGGTTTTCGATGCTGCCGACGAGATCGTGCTGGTCGACCTGCCGGCCGAGGAGACCCTCGAGCGTCTCGAGTCGGCCGACATCCATCCCTCGCAGCAGGCCGGGCGCGCCGGCGACGGGCCTCTGCGCAAGGGCAATCTGCTGGCGTTGCGCGAACTGGCGCTGCGGCGCGCGGCGGAGCGCATCGAGGAGGACGTCCGGGCCTATCGCGCCGACAAATCCATCGATCGGGTGTGGAAGACCGCGACTGCATTGCTGGCGTGCGTCGGTCCGGACGAGGGCTCGGAACGCGTGGTGCGCGCCGCGGCGCGCCTGGCGAGCCAATTGAACGCGGTCTGGCATGCCATATACGTCGAGACGCCGGCGCTGCAGGGACTGCCCGACGCCCGGCGCGAGGCCATTTTGGCGGCGTTGCACCTCGCGCGGAATCTGGGGGCGGCGACGGCCGTCATATCGAGCCCGGAGGTGGCCGAGAGCGTCGCCGCCTATGCGCGCAAGCACAATCTCTCCAAACTCGTCATCGGCCGCGATCCCAACCGTCGCCTGTGGCCCTGGCAACGTTCCAGCGGCCAGAGGCTCGCGCTGTTGGCGCCCGACATCGATCTGATCCAGATCGGGAGCGCCCCGCGCTCCGCGCCGGGCTCCTGGATGAGCCCGGGGGCGGCGGCCGATTCCTCTCCCGACGCATCCGATCGCCGCATTGCCGTGGGCCGCGGCTACCTGTGGGCGACCGTGGCCTGCGGCGCGGTCACGATTCTGTCGATGCCCCTGTCGCTGCAGTTCGATCGATCCAACATCGTGGCCATCTACATCATGACGGTGGTGCTGGTCGGCATGCGCCTCGGCCGTGGACCGGCCGCGCTCGCGGCCGTGCTGAGCGTCAGCGCCTTCGATTTTTTCTTCGTGCCGCCGCGCCTCTCCTTTGCGGTGAGCGACGTCCAATATTTTCTGACGTTCGCGATCATGCTGGCGGTCGGCTTGATCACCGGACAGTTGACCGCCGGCCTGCGGTCCCAGGCCCGCGTCGCCCTGCATCGCGAAGAGCGCGCCGCCGCCCTCTACGAATTGGCCCGGGATCTTGCCGGCGCGGTTCAGCTCGACCAGGTGGCGCGGATCAGCGACGAGTCGATCGAGCGGACCTTCCATGCCGCGGCGGCGCTTCTTCTTCCCGATCCGGCCGGGCGGCTCGCCCGGGCGTCCGGGAGCACCGACCCCGCCCTGGACATCGATCTTGGGATTGCGCAGTGGGCGTTCGACAAGGGCCGTGCGGCAGGCGCCGGCACCGACACGCTGCCCGGGAGCGAAGCGCTGTACCTTCCGCTCCGCGCTCCGGTGCAGGCGCGCGGGGTGCTGGCATTGCGCGCGAGGAATCGCCGGTTGCTCAAGATCCCCGAGCAGCGGCAACTCCTGGATACGTTCGCGGCCCTCATCGCCATTGCCTTGGAGCGCGTGCACTACGTCGGCATCGCGCAGGATGCGCTGGTGCGCATGGAGTCGGAGCGGTTGCGCAACTCCCTGCTGGCGGCGCTGTCGCATGACCTGCGAACTCCGCTCACCGTGCTGGTCGGCCTGGCCGAGTCGCTGACGCTCGCGAGGCCGCCCCTGTCGCCGGCGCTGTCGGAAACGGCGGAAGCGATACAAGACGAGGCCCGGCGGATGGCCACGCTCGTGAGCAATCTGCTGGACATGGCCCGCATCGAGAGCGGCGAGGCGAGGCTCGATCTTCAATGGCAGCCGCTGGAAGAAGTGGTGGGCGCGGCCCTCGACTCGGCGCGCAGAATGTTGAAGCGGCATCAGGTGGAGGTGCGTTTGCCGGCCGATCTGCCGCTGGTTCGCATCGATGCGGTGCTGATCGAGCGCGTGCTCGTGAACCTGCTGGAAAACGCCTCCAAGTACACGCCGGCAGACACTCATGTCACGCTGGCCGCCGAGGTCGCGGGGGAACATCTCCGGGTGTCGGTGTCGGACGACGGTCCGGGATTGCCGGAAGGCCGCGAGGAGGCGCTGTTCCAGAAGTTCGCGCGCGGAGATCGCGAATCCGCCACGCCGGGTGTCGGTCTGGGCCTGGCGATCTGCCGGGCCATCATCGAATCTCACCACGGACGGATCGTGGCCATCAACCGGCCTTCCGGCGGCGTGACGTTTTCCTTCATGCTCCCGCTCGGCAATCCGCCCGTGGCGGCCGCCGAAATCGAAGCGGAGACGGCCGATGGCTGAGCCCGCGCCGGTCGCCATTCTCGTCGAAGACGAACGTCAAATCCGGCGCTTCGTTCGCGCGGCCCTGGAGGGGGAGGGCTGGAGCGTGGTGGAATCGGAAGGCGTCCAGCGCGGCCTGTCGGATGCAGGATCGCGCAAGCCGGACCTCATCATCCTCGATCTCGGCCTCCCGGACGGCAGCGGCATGGATCTGATCCGCGGCGTTCGCGGGTGGTCAAAGGTGCCCATCATCGTGCTCTCGGCCCGAATCGGGGAAAAGGACAAGATCGAGGCGCTGGACGCGGGCGCCGACGATTATCTGAGCAAGCCCTTCAGCATCGGTGAACTGCTGGCTCGCGTGCGCGCCGCCTCCCGCCGGCTGAGGACGCCGGGCGAGGCCCCCAACGCGATCTTCCAGTTCGGCGACGTGACGATCGACATGAGCCTGCGCACGGTGCAAAAGGGCAAGACAGCGGTCCATTTGACGCCCATCGAGTATCGATTGCTCAGGCTGCTGGTAGCCAACGCCGGCAAGGTATTGACTCACCGCCAAATTCTGCGCGACGTTTGGGGCCCATCGCACGCCGAGGACGGCCATTACGTGCGGGTGTACATGGGCCATCTCCGGCACAAGCTGGAGGATGACCCGGCTCAGCCAAAGCACATATTGACGGAGACCGCCGTCGGATATCGCCTGGTGCAGATTGCCAGGGAGCCTCTTTAGAGTCATGTGCGCGGCCACGCGGATTATTCGGGGCTGTTGGGGCTGGCCGCGGCGGGACGAACCCGGCGCCGCGCCCGTTCGAGATCCGCTGGCGTGTCGACGTCCCGAACGGCGGACGGCATCGCCACCAGGCAAACGGCGGCGCCCGGGAGCCGGCGCACCAGGTCGCGCAATCCACGATCGCCCGTCAGTCCTTCGGCACGCCGGTACAGCCAATGCGGCAGCACCAGCGGGGATCCGGGGCCGCCCATGTCCCGCGCGACGACCTTGCGCCGTGCAGAGCGCCAGCGCCGGATGAGGCGTGCGATGTCCCGGGCCGTGAGACCAGCCAGATCCACCGGCAGAACCAGAACCCCGGCCGAGTACCGGGCCCGACGGAGGCCAGCGAGAACCGAGCTCGACAGGCCGGATGCGCGTCCGGGGTTGGGGACGAACGCGGCCGGAATGCCCGCTGCGGCGATCCGGTAGCGGCTGGCGCCGGGAGGGACCACGACGATGATGTCCTGCGCGGCGGCAAAGGGACGGAGCACACCCAGGGTTCTTCGCAATAGGGGAACGCCGTATATCCGGACGAGGGCTTTGGGGCTGCCCAGGCGCGTCGAAAGCCCGGCGGCCAGCACCACGATCCTCAGCACCGGCCGCGCGCGTCCCTTCATTGGTATGATGCCGCCATGGAAGTCCACCGCGAGAGTCCCCGATCCGCGCATCCCGCGCGGCTGAAGCGCAGTCCATTCTTGACGCCGATCTGGCTGTCGGTGCTTGGCGTATTGCTCATGCTGGGGTTCCTGGGCTTGGAAGCGTGGGTATGGGTGACCGCGGATTCGACCATGATCATCGTCGTGCGCCACGCGGAGAAAGCGCCGGGCGATGCCAGAGACCCGCCGCTCGCGCCGGCCGGAGAGGCGCGCGCCGCATCATTGGTGCGGATTTTCGGCAATGCGCGCGAACCCGGGCACATCGAAGCGATTTACGTGACGGACACGGTGCGCAATCGTACGACGGCCGCCCCCCTGGCGGCGAGTCTCGGGTTGACGCCGAGCGTCGTGTCAATGAAGGACGCCGCAGGATTCGCCCGGCGCATTCTCCGGGAACACGAGGGAGGCCGGGTCCTGGTGGTGGGCCATGCCGATACCATGCCCGCTCTCGTCGCATCCCTCACGGGTGCGAAGAATCTGCCGCCGATCGCGGATGACGAGTACGGCACGATGTACGTCGTCACGGTACCCCGGATCGGCCGCGCGGATTTTCTGCGCCTCACCTACTAGCGCTCCGCAGCCGAACGTTCGGAAGTGTTCCTACGGCAGCGTCGCGCGCAACAGGATCGCCTTGCGCACGAACTCCTCGTGGCGGCTGATCCGGAAATCGGCCAGCACTGAATCGCGAATCCGCCGGCTTCCATCGACCAGATAGGTGGCGCGGCGCACGCCGATGCCGAGGGGCCCGTTCACCCCGTACATCTTGATGACCGCCTTGTCGACGTCGGAGAGAAGCGCAAAGGGCAGATTGTACTTCGCGCGAAATTTGGCGTGCGATTCCGGGCTCTGCGGGCTGATTCCCACCACGCGCAGGTTGGCATTCTGTATATCCGCCTGCAGGTCGCGCATGGCGCAGGCCTGGCGCGTGCAGCCCGGCGTGAAATCGGCCGGGTAAAAATACAGAATCGTCGCGCCCACGTTCAGGAAGTCGGTCAATGACCGGTCCCTTCCCGTGTCGTCCGGCAACGTGAATTCGGGCGCGCGATCCCCTTCCGTAAGCATCAAATTGTACCTCCCGAGCTACAGATCCTAACGGCTTTCCCGGACGAGCGTGCAGACTTTGGCGAAAATTCGCCTTTGCTGCTAATATTCGTGACCCTTTTTGGGGGAGTAGCTCAGTTGGGAGAGCGTCGCGTTCGCAATGCGAAGGTCGAGGGTTCGATCCCCTTCTCCTCCACCACCCATATAAGGCCGGAAGCGCATGGTTTCCGGCCTTATTCCTCGTGGCCTCGGTAGCTCAGTGGATAGAGCGAGTGCCTCCTAAGCGCTAGGTCGCAGGTTCGATTCCTGCCCGGGGCACTTTTTGTGGTTTTCATGGTCCATACCCATACGGACGATGGCAAAGCTGGATGGGTCTGGGTAGGATTTCATAAAAGGGTCAACGAACATGGACGAAATCGCTGCGGGGCGCTCCAAGCCGCGGGTCAGCTTGCAGATCTTCGCCTCTCTCCTGCCGGCGGCTCTGCTCTTTGCGGCATGGCCTCTGAGCCTGCCGGCCCAAGATGCGCAGGCTCCGGCGCCATCCGCGGCAACCTCCGCACCGACTTACGCGCAACAGACCCCCGACCAGCTGCAACAGCTGGTCGCGCCGATCGCGCTGTACCCGGACTCGCTGGTGGCGCAGATTCTGGCGGCGTCCACGTTTCCCGAACAGATCGTGTTGGCGGAACGATGGGTGCAAGCGCATGCGGATTTGAAGGGCGACGCTCTGGGGCAGGCGGTGGACCAGCAACCCTGGGATCCGAGCGTCAAGGCACTTGCCGCATTTCCAACCGTGCTCGGAAACATGGACAAGAACCTGTCCTGGACGTCATCGCTCGGCGACGCCTACTACAATCAGCAGCAGGATGTGATGGAGGCGGTGCAGGTGATGCGGCAGCGGGCGCAGGCGGCCGGCAATTTGCAGACCACCCCGCAGCAAACCGTGGCAACGCAGGACTCGACCATCGTGATCGAGCCCGCGAGCCCCGAGGTCGTCTATGTCCCGGCCTACGATCCCTGGCTGGTCTACGGCGCTCCGGTCCTGGCGTGGCCGTTTTGGTACCCCTATCCCGGAATCTGGTTCGACGGTCCCTACCCCTCATTCGGAATCGGCTTCGGGATCGGGTTCTTCGCGGGCTTCGGATGGGGCTGGGGCCATTGGGGATTCGATTGGCACCACCGGTACCCCGTGTTCGATCACAACCGGTATTTCTCCCATAGCAACACGTTCTACAACCGCGGCGCCTATTATCGCGGAGGCGGTGAGCGGGGCGTGGCGACCAACGTGACGCGCGGGGCGGCCGCAAGCCGCGGCAGGCCGGGCGAAACGGGCGATCCCTTCGGCGGACGCAACGAGGCGGCTCGAGGTTATGCCGAACCCCGCGGCGAAAGCGGGGTGCACTCGGGCGCGTTCAGCGGCTACGACCACGGCGGGCAGACCCGGGGCTTCTCCTCGCGCGGCAGTTCCAGCTTCAGCGCCGGTGGTCACGGCGGCGGGGGTCACGGTGGCGGCGGCGGACGGCATTAGTCGAGGATTCATGATGTCGCAGTCCTTTGGAAATTTGCAATCGAGGCGGTTCCCCATGCGTCGAACGAAGCAGCCAGTCGGCACGGATCATGGCGTCCATCGGCGAGGGCCGGCCGCATGCGCACTTTTCTGGTTGGCATGTTTTCCGCTCTGCGCCACGGCGCAGCAACCCGGCCAGAAGGTGTTTGCATCGGCCGAGGACGCCAGCAATGCCCTGGTCGCGGCGGCGGAGAACAACGACGAAAAATCGATGATCAACCTGCTGGGGTCCGACGGGAAGGAAATCGTCTCCTCGGGAGACGACACCGAGGACGCGCGCAACCGGGCTAATTTCGTCCTGGCCTATCGGGAAATGCATCGGCTGGTGGTTGAACCCGATGGAACCACGACATTGTATGTCGGCGCAAAGAACTGGCCCACGCCCATACCGCTCGTGCACAAGGGTCGCGCGTGGTATTTCGACACCGACGCGGGCAAGAAGGAGGTCCTGTACCGCCGGATCGGCCGGAACGAGTTATCGACCATCCGCGTTTGCCAGGAACTCGTGGCGGCGGAGAAGGACTACCACCGCACGCAGCCCGAGGAATTTGCCGAGAAGATCCTGAGCGACGCGGGACGGCGCAACGGTCTTTATTGGCCGTCCGCCGCGGGCGATCCGCAGAGTCCGATCGGGCCGCTGGTGGCATCCGCGGTCGCCGAGGGTTACTCCAACGGAAAGGAGATGGAGCAAACTCCCTATCGCGGTTATTTCTTTCATATTCTGACGGAGCAGGGGGAACACGCTCCGGGCGGCGCGAAGAGCTACATCGTCGACGGCAAGATGACCGGCGGATTCGCGTTCGTCGCCTATCCTGCGAAGTATCGCTCCTCCGGCGTAATGACGTTCATTGTCGCCAGCGATGGAATCGTGTTTCAGAAGGATCTCGGCAAAGGCACCGGCGTCGCCGCGAAAGCCATGAAACGCTTCGATCCCGACGCCAGTTGGACCAAGGCGGAGAATGGGCCCGGGGAAACCGCCCGCCAGCAGCGGACCCCGTAGGCGGCCGTGTGTGTGCGCCAAATCCGCGATGGCTGCGCTTACCCCTTAATTTGAGGAGTCTTCGATGAATGCTCGACTGAATGTCCGCGGATGCCGCCTGCTTGCCGGAGGCCTGTCGATGATCGTGCCGTTATTGGCCCTCGCTGGGTCACCGGCTGCCCCACCGCCGGACGGCGACGGTCCGCCCGGCGGTGGCGATGGTCATTTCCGGGGGCGCGGTCCCGATTTTGGCGATTTCGACTTCCACGAACACGGCTGGGGCTGGGGTCCGCACCCGGCATTTCTCGAGGGGCTCAAGCTGACTGAAGAACAGGAGGACAAAGTCTTTGCCATCCTCCACGCCGCCGCGCCGGCGCTGCGTGAGCAGGCGAAGGCTGCCAGGAAGGCGCATGAAGGACTTGACGAACTCGGCACCTCGCCTCAGTACGACGAGGCGCGCGCGAAAGCGTTGACGGATGCGGCGGGAAAGGCCGAAAGCCAGCTTGCGCTGTTGCACATTCGCGCCGAACACGACGTCTATTCGATACTCACCGCCGAGCAGCGCGCGGAACTGGCTGCCGGCCACAAGAGCCGGGCTCACGAGCACGATGGCGGGCCTCCCGCACACCCGTAGCCTGTGACGAGGGGCGTTCGGTAGAACAAACAAGCATCCTGCCGCGCCGGGTCCGGAGCGAGACGCCATGACAGAGTCGCAGAAGAGCGGTCTCAACCTCCCGTCGAAGAAGCCCGAACTCGAGATCAACAAGCGAGGACGGGGGCGGTTTTGGCAGCAACCCAACAATCTGTGGTGGGTCTACGTTCTTGCCATGCTCGCATCCATGTGGATGTGGGAGGGCGCGCAGACCGCCGCCCAGGAGCAGATTCCCTACAGCGAATTCCTGGGGCATTTGGACAAGGGCGAGGTGAAAGAGGCGGTTCTGAGCGATCAGATCGTCAGCGGCACGCTCACCGAGACCGATCCGAAGACGCAGCAGCCGCGATCGTTCGTCACTCAACGTCCGGACGACGAGGCATTGGCGGCTGCACTGGCGCAGCATGGGGTCAAATTCTCCGTATCGCACCAGACCCACTGGCTGTTGAATTTCCTGCTCAACTGGGTATTGCCCTTTGGGGCGCTGTTCCTGGTGTGGGGGTGGATAGGCCGGCGCATGGGCAGCCGCGGCCTTCTCAGTCTGGGCGCCAATCGCATCCATGTTCACGCCGAAACAGGCGTCCAGGTGAAATTCGAGGATGTGGCCGGCGCGGAGGAGGCCAAGGAAGAGCTCAAGGAGATCATCGACTTTCTCAAGGATCCGGCCCGCATTCAGCGCCTGGGAGGACACATGCCCAAGGGCGCGCTGCTGGTCGGACTGCCGGGCACCGGCAAGACGCTGTTGGCCCGGGCGGTTGCAGGCGAGGCGGCCGTTCCGTTCTTCAACATCAGCGGTTCCGAATTCATCGAACTGTTCGTGGGGGTCGGCGCCGCCCGGGTTCGGGAACTCTTCGAGCAGGCCCGGGAAAAGGCGCCGTGCATCATTTTCATCGATGAGCTGGACGCCGTGGGCGGCGCGCGCGGCATCGGTCCCAGCCTCGGGGGGCACGACGAGCGCGAGCAGACGCTCAATCAGCTGCTGGCCGAGATGGACGGCTTCGATCCATCGACCGGCGTGGTCGTGATGGCGGCGACGAACCGGCCGGAGGTTCTGGACAAGGCGCTGCTGCGGGCCGGGCGCTTTGACCGGCAGATCGTGGTCGACAAACCCGATTTGCGGGATCGCACGGCGATCTTGCGCCTGCATACGAAGGGCATGACGCTGGGCGCCGACGTCGACCTGAATGTCGTGGCACAGCGTACGCCGGGATTCGTGGGCGCCGATCTTGCCAACATCGCCAACGAGGCGGCCATCCGCGCGGTGCGTCATGGGCACGATGTGGTGACCATGCCCGACTTCGAGGAGGCCATCGACAGGGTGATTGCGGGACCGGAAAAGAAGCATCGGGTGATCAACGCCGAGGAAAAACGCCGCGTCGCCATTCACGAATCCGGCCATGCGCTGGTCACGCTCGCCGTTCCGACGGGCGAGCCGCTGCACAAGGTATCGATCATTCCGCACGGCGTGGCGGCCCTGGGGTATACCTTGCAGCTGCCGGTGGAAGAGAAATTCCTGTCCACCGAGGGGCAGTTCAAGGATCAGCTTGCCATCCTGCTCGCGGGCCGCGTTGCCGAAGAACTGGTGCTCGGGGACATCTCGAGTGGCGCACAGAACGACTTGGAACACGCCAGCGACATCGCCCGCACCATGGTCACCCAGTTGGGCATGAGCCCAAAGCTGGGACCCGTGACCTACGGACGGCGCCAGACGCTGGCGTTTCTCGGAGTCGAGGGCACGGAGGAGCGCAACTTCAGCGACGAAACGGCGCGCTGCATCGATTCCGAGGTGCGCGCTCTGGTCGAAGAGGCGCAGCGCCGTGCGCATGAGATTCTGTCGACTCGCCGTTCATCGCTCGACGCACTCGCGGCTGCGCTGCAGGAGCGCGAGGTCATGGACCGGGTGCAGGTGGAGACCCTGCTCCGAGCACCGGCCGCGCAATCCTAGCCGAACTACCCAACCAATCTATTGAAACTATGAGTCGACGGAGCGGGGCACGCGGCGCCCCGTGGTGCGGCGCGTGGCTGCCCCCGGCGCGGCACCGGCCTGCCGATCCAGTTGGCCCCGGAGCTGGGCCGTCGCTCCGGTGGAGATCGCGCCGAGTTTCGATTCGATGGCGGCAAGATCGGGCCGCGGTCCGCGTACGTGGCGTTCCAGCGCCCGGCGCATGAACGCGAGGTGCAGAGGCGTTGTTCCACAGCAGCCGCCGATGATCCGCGCGCCTGCGTCGTAGGCAAGGCAGGCATAGGCGCCCATCAGTTCGGGCGTGCCGTTGAAGCGTATCGCGCCGTCCACGAATTGAGGAATCCCGCAGTTGGCCTTCGCGACCAGCACGGCGTCCCCGGCCGCTGCCGCCAGATTGACGATGGATGCCACGAGTTCGGAAGGGCCGGTGCCGCAGTTGCTGCCGCAGCCGGCCAGGTGGTGCTTGTGCTGCAAGCGTCCAAGGTCCGCCGGCGTGATTCCCATCATCGTCCGCCCGTTGGTGTCGAAGCTCAGCGTCGCGACCACCGGCAGGCCGGTGCTGCGCGCGCCTGCGATGGCGGCTTCGGTTTCCTCCACGGACGACATGGTCTCGATCCACAAGATGTCGGCACCACCCTTCGCGAGGGCCGTCGCCTGCTCTGCGAACGCTTCCCGGGCCGCGTCGATTCCGAGCGGACCCAGAGGTTCTAGAATCTCCCCCGTGGGGCCCATGCTCCCGCCGATCAAAACGGTGCGGCCGGAACGCGCCGCCTCCGAGAGGGCGAGGGACGCGGCACGTTCGTTCAACTCGCCGACGCGCGAATCGGCGCGGTGCAGTTTCAGCCGGTGACGGGTGCCGCCGAAACTGTTCGTCAATATGATGTCGGCTCCCGCGTCGATGAAGCTGCGGTGCAGGTCGCGGATCCGCTCGGGATGGTCGGCATTCCACAGTTCAGGAGCATCGCCGGACTGCAGCCCGCGCTCGAACAAGTTGCTCCCGGTGGCCCCGTCGGCCAGCAACCAGGGGCGCTCTTCGAGAAGAATCGTCAGTCGATCGGTCATCTTGCAGTAGCTCCCAAGTTCACGGCGTCTTCGGCCAGCCGGTAATCCTACCGTTTTTTCGACATAAATCAATTCGTTAGCTGATCCAATGGCAGCACTCCGCTGGGCAGTCGCAAAGCCGGCCGCGTTTATCGATTCCGGGTCGAGGCAGGCATTGGAGAAAAGACTACCGCTTCGACGCAAAACGGCCGCACATTATACGCGAGGCGATCACGGGTCGATTATGAGAGGCGCGCGGCGGCCTCGAGGAGCGCTATGCAAGAAGAGGCGGAAATCACCATCAACGGCGCGAAGCTCACCGATAAGGAGTCCATGACCGTTCGGGTGGCCATCGATACTCTCGCCAACGTCCTGGCCGAGGACGTGAGCGCAGGAGACGGCAGGCTGCTCGCGGAACGCTACCTGACCGCTCTCGCGCGAATTCAGAGCCTTCTCGAAATCCGCCAAGAGCGCAAGCAATGACGGGCGCGCGTCACCCCGAGGTGCCGTATAAAATGCTTGCGTCGGGCGCGCTTCCCATATAGTTTGCATCGCAAAGTCAAAACCCCCGGTATGCGCGAACAGGCTGACCGAGCGGAAGCACCTAGAGGATCTTAGGCTCAAGATGACACGTAATTGGCTGCCGGCTGCGGCATGTCTCCTGGCCGCGCTGCTGCCTCCCGTGGCGTCGAGCGCGGAGGAAACCTCCGGTGTGCGCACGGCGTTGGACGACACCGAACAATATTTCACGTCGCCATTACGCTGGGACGCCGAGGATTGGAGCTACTTCGGGGTCTCCCTGGCGGCGGTGGCTGCCGCTCATGCATTCGACTCGAGGGTCCGGTCGGATTTCGCGACGGGGTCGAACGCGGTGCTGAACGGCGGCAAGGACAAGAACAGCGGCGTCGACGCCGCGCCAGCCGTGGCGCTGATCGTCGGGACCTGGTTTACGGCGGGGTATCTGCGCGACTCCGACGGCTTTGCCGAAACCTGGCGCCTGCTGGAGGCGGGCGCCTTCAGCACGGTAACCGCCGAAGGGTTGTCGCTCGCGGGCGGGCGCGAGCGGCCGGACGGCACGACCTCGCCCAACGAGTGGCGCAAGGGCGGCGATTCCTTCCCGTCGGTCCACACGAGCGCGGCATTTGCCATCGGCATGACGTTCGCAGAGTCCGGCAACGACGACTATCGCTGGGTACGCCGGATCTTGGGCTACGCAGTCGCCGGCGGCACCGCGTACATCCGCATGAAGGACAACGTGCACTGGCTTTCCGACACCGTTGCCGGCGCCGCACTCGGAGTAGCCACCGCTCGCTTCGTCCTCAATCGCGAGGACGGCGGTCCTTCCCGGGGCAGCCTGGCCTTCTCGCCGCAGAAGGGCGGGTGGATGGTCTCGTACAATCTGCCATTGCGGTAGACCGCGCCATACCCCTCATCGGGCGGCGGGCCATCCGGGATATGCCACCCGAACTGGAACGCGCTATCCTTGCGCGATTGTCCCGACCGGCCGCCCGAGGTCTCAAGATGACGCTACGTTCCCTTGCCTTGCTGCTGTTCGGAGCGGCGCTGCCGTTCGCGGTGTTCTCCGAGCCGGAATCGCCAACGTTCCTGGGATACAGCGCGCAGGGCGCGGGCGTGCAGCGAGGATGGGAGAGGAAATTCCGGGATGGGGTAGCGCCCGACAATATTCGCGAGTACATGCGGCGATTGACCGCTCGCCCGCACCACGTCGGATCCGCCTACGACAAGGACAATGCGGAATGGATCCTGGCAAAATTCAAGGAATGGGGTTTCGACGCAAGAATAGAGACCTTCAATGTGCTCTTCCCCACCCCGAAGGTGCGCGTGCTGGAGATGCTGAAGCCCAGCGTCTTTCACGCCGCACTTCGGGAGCCGGCAGTTCCGCAGGATCCGACCAGCGATCAAGTCGGCGAACAGCTGCCGACCTATAACGCCTACTCGGCGGACGGCGACGTGACCGCGCCGCTGATTTACGTCAATTACGGCAACCGCGACGATTACGAGCGTCTCGACAGGATGGGCATTTCGGTGAAGGGCGCCATCGTCATTGCCCGCTACGGCCACGGCTGGCGGGGCATCAAGCCGAAGGTGGCGGCCGAGCACGGCGCGATCGGCTGCATCATCTACTCCGATCCCGGCGGCGACGGTTACTTCCGCGGCGACGGATATCCGGCCGGCGGCTGGCGTCCAAGCGGCGGCGTGCAGCGCGGCAGCGTAATGGATACGGATTATCCCGGCGACCCGTTGACGCCCGGGGTGGGCGCGACGCCGACCGCCAAGCGCCTGGCATTGAAGGACGCGAAGACCATCCAGAAGATTCCGGTGCTGCCGATCTCCTATGCGGACGCGTTGCCCTTGTTGTCCGCATTGAGCGGGCCCGTGGCGCCCGAGGATTGGCGCGGCGCGCTCGCGATCACCTACCACGTCGGGCCCGGGCCCGCGCTGGTGCATCTGCAGATGGCGTCGAACTGGGACATCAAGCCCGTGTACGACGTCATCGCCACGCTCAAGGGCGCCAAGACGCCGGACCAATGGGTGTTGCGCGGCAACCATTTCGATGCCTGGGTCAACGGCGCGGAGGACCCGATCGCGGGCCAGTCGGCGATGCTCGAAGAGGCGCGGATGCTCGGCGCGCTGCACGCCCAGGGCTGGTCGCCGGCACGCACCATCATCTACTGCGCATGGGACGGCGAGGAGCCTGGGCTGCTGGGATCGGTGGAATGGGTGGAGACGCATCTCGACGAGCTCAAGAGCCACGCCGTCGCGTACGTCAACTCGGACACCAACGACCGGGGCTTCCTCGGTGCGGGCGGCACGCAGGATCTGCAGACGGTGGTGAGCGCCGTCGCCTTGGAGGTGCGGGACCCGGAGACGCCCATGTCGGTGTATCAGCGGTCCCATCTCGCCAGCATCGCGAAGGCCAAGGACGCGGATCAGCGCGCGGACCTTCGCAAGCGAAGCGACCTCGTGCTGGAGGCCCTGGGGGACGGATCGGATTTCACGGCATTCCAGGACTATGCCGGCATCCCCACCCTGGATCTCGGCTTCGGAGACGAGGACGACGGAGACCAGTACCACTCGATCTACGACGACTTCTATTGGTACACCCACTTCGTCGACACGGACTTCGTCTACGGCCGCGCGCTGTCGCAAATGGCCGGCAGCGTCATCATGCGCCTCGCGGATGCCGAACTCGTGCCGGTCGACTACGGGCCCCAGGCCGAGGCCATCGAGAAGTACGAGGCGGAGCTCGAGAAGCTGCTGAAGGACAAACAAGCGGAATTCACCGAGCGCAACACGGAGCTGGCCGAGGGGGTGTTTACCGCGACCAACGATCCCCGCCGGCCGCTGCTTGCGCCTCCTGCGGAGACCGTGCCGCCATACATGAATTTCGCGCCCATGAAGAACGCGATCGGCGCGTTTCGCAAGAGCGCCGATCGGTTCTCGAAGGCGCTCGAGACTTTCAGGGAGAAGGGCTCGCCGGAGCTCAATGAAAAATCCCTGACGCTGGTCAACGCCGATTTGATGAAGGTATCGCGCCTGTTTCTCAATCAGAAGGGGCTGCCGGAGCGTCCCTGGTTCAAGAATCAGATCTACGCGCCCGGGGCCTATACCGGCTACGACGCCAAGCCCATCGCCGCGGTGCGGGAGTTCATGGACGAGAAGAGATGGACGGAGGCCGAGGCACAGGTCCCGCAGGTGTCGCAGGTCATCGAATCCGCCGCTGCGGGGATCGACAAGGCGGCAGGCGACCTCGAGCGCGCGATCGATGCGCATTGAGGATCCTCGCCACGGGTATGGCGTGTGACGGCCGTTGCCGCCGCGCGGCGCGAGCGACCGCCGGCCGCCGCCCTTGCGGCCGGCCTCGTGATCGCCGGGCTCGCGATGGCGCGGCTCGCGATGGCGTCGGATATCGCGGCGCCCGTGAATGACGCAGCCAATGCCGGATCCGTAGAGGGCGCCCCCGTCCCCGCGGTCGCGGCGCCGGCGGTGCAGGGTCCGGCGACCGGCTTGGCGGATTCCGCGGCGCTGCGCGCCACCGTGTTCGGGACGCCGCCCCAGGACCGGGCGCCGATGCCGGCTCGCGTTCCGCTCGTGGAGATCAATGTCCGCATGCCCTGGGCGCGGCCGGTACCCGCCATCTTCTGGTTCGATGGAAAGCTGCGGGTGTGGTTTTCCGCCCAGGACAAGCCCGCCCCGCTGGCGATCGTCATCGCCGGCACCGGCGGCGACGGCAACTCCTCGGGGATATCCACCCTGCGCGGCGCCCTGTACGGAGCCGGCTATCACGTCCTGACGGTGCCGTCGCCCACCTTTCCGGGCTTCATCGTCTCGACCTCCCGCACCGGCGTGGTCGGCGACCTCCTTCAGGACGGGCAGGATCTGTACGCCGCGATGCAGATCATCGTCGCGCACCTCCCGGGCAAGGCGGTCGTCACCGACATCGACGTCATCGGATACAGCCTGGGCGGCGCCAATGCGGGCATCGTCAAATCCATCGACGCGCGGGAGCACAAGCTGCACATTCATCGCGCGGTGATGATCGAGCCTCCCGTGAACATCTTCGACTCCGTCGGGCGGCTCGACAAGCTGTTCGCCGAGAACATCGGTTCCGGCGAGGCCGGGGTGGAGCGCTTGTACCAGCGCTTGTATGCGCAATTGGCGAATCTCTACCGGGCGTCGAATCGCGTGAACATCGACGAGAGTTTCCTGCTGGGCGCCGCGGGAGCCGTCCTGACCACCGACGCGGAAATCTCCGCGGCCATCGCACTCACCTTCCGCATCGACCTGATGAACGTATTCTTTGCCGGCGACCTGTATGCCGGGACCGGGGTCGTGGTGGATCCCAGGCACCCGCCAAAGGTCGGCGATTCGCTCGAGCGCACGGAGCAAATTCTGCGCGGCAAGCCCTTTTCCGAGTACTACACCAAGGTGTTCGCGCCCTACTACTTGAAACACCACGCCAATGCGACATCGGCGTCGTTGATGGCCGAGAATCGGCTCGACGTCATCGGCGACGACCTGCGCAACAATCCCGATTACTACGTGCAGACCAACAGCGACGACCTGATTCTCGACCGGGAGGAGTTGTCCTGGTTGAAGACGACCCTGGGCAGCCGGATCGCCGTCTACGATCACGGCGGCCACCTCGGTAATCTGGGCGATCGGCGCCAGGTCGGCGACATGCTGGACATGCTGGCGGGACGCTGGCACGGCGGCGAGCGATGAGGATCGCAGGGGCTGCCGCGGCCGTGCTCCTGGGCCTGTCGGGCTGCGCGAGCACGGGAATCGTCATCCACCGGATGCCGCCGGAAACGCCGGCCGCCGACAATGCGGCCGCGATCGAGCGGGCGAAGGCGCTGCCGGCCAGCGGGCCCCAGTCTGCGGCCCAGGGCGCGAGTGCGCAGCCGTCGGCGCCGCCGCTGACGCCGGCGGATGCGCCGTCGATGAAGACCTACGACCCGTGGGAGCGTCTCAACCGCTTCGATTACCGGTTCAACGCGAGGTTCGACGAAGCCGTGTTCCTGCCCGTCTCGAACGCCTATCGCCGGCTGCCTGCGCCGTTGCGGACCGGCGTGCATAATTTTTTCGGGAACTTGTCGGAGATCGGGAGCGTCGTGAATTACACGATTCAGGGGCGGTTGGGCCTGGGTGCGCGCAGTCTCGGCCGCCTGCTCGTCAACAGCACGCTCGGAATCGCCGGCCTGTTCGACGTCGCCACGGGATTTCATCTCGCCTACGCGCCCACCGGATTCGGCACGACCTTGGCGCGATGGGGCATGCATCCCGGCCCGTACCTGGTCGTCCCCCTGCTGGGTCCCTCGACCCTGCGCGAAGCGGTGGGATCGCTCGGTGATTTCGCGACGGCGTACGGAATCAATGTCGCGAACCTGTACCGCGGCGATGCCGGCTGGGGACTGGGGCCGGGCGATGCGGTCGACACCCGCTCGAACGAAAGTTTCCGCTACTACTCCACGGGTTCGCCGTTCGAGTACGAGAACGTGCGCTTCCTCTACGTGCGCAAGCTGTTGCTGCAGGACGAAGGGCTGCACCGGACGAAGCCACGGGAGAGGCCGGCTCCGGACGTGCCCGCGGGGCAATGATGCTCCACGGATGACCATGCAGCCTCCCCCGCGATCTCCCAGGGTGCCCGTCCGGTGGCGAATCTTTTCGCTGCTGTTCGGATTCGGCTTCCTGGCTTATGTGCAGCAGAAGACCATCACGGTGGCTGCGGAGCGGATGATGCCGGAGCTCGGCCTCTCCCAGCTGCAGATCGGATATCTGGAGCAGGCTTTCGTGCTGGGCTATGCGCTGTTCCAGATGCCGGGGGGCGTCTTCGGGCAGCGATTGGGCGCTCGCAGGACCTTCGTCATCATCAGCCTGGGGGCATTTCTTGCGACCGTCGCCACACCCCTGGCGCCGAAAATTTTCAGCGGCGAAGCGCTGTTCGTGGCGCTGTTCGGCGCGCAGTTGCTGCTCGGCTGCTCGCAGGGCGCCATCTTCCCGGTGACGGCCGGCGTGTTCGAACACTGGTTTCCGCCCAATCGCTGGTCCCTGGTGCAGGGCTTGTCGACCATGGGCCTGCAGCTCGGGGCGGCGTTGACGCCGCCCCTCATTGCGCAGCTCATGAGCACGCTGGGATGGCAGCGCGCGCTTCTCTGGGCGAGTCTGCCCGCGCTCGGCCTCATCGCGGCATGGGCCTGGTACGCCCGCAACACGCCGCGGGAACACCCCTCCGTGACTCCCGAGGAGCTTGCCCAGATCGGCACTCATGCGGCGGCCCCGGCGGAGCCCACGGGGTCGGTCGGCCTCAGGCAGCTGGTGGCGCTGATGGGCAACCGCAACGTGCTGTTGCTCGCGATTTCCTATATGTGCATGAATTACACGTTCTACCTGCTGGCGAACTGGGTCTTCCTGTACCTCATCCAGGAGCGCGGGTTTTCGGCCTTGGAGAGCGGCTGGCTCGCAACCGCGCCGCCGCTGGCCGCGGCGGCGGGCGCCGGACTCGGCGGAGTGCTGGCCGGCCTCGCGTGCCGGCGATTCGGCAACCGCTGGGGATTCCGTCTGGTGCCCCTGACCGCGTTGCCGGCGGCTGGGCTCCTGTTGCTATTCGCGGTCAGCGCAGCCAACCCCTATCTCGCGGTGGCCGCGCTCGCCCTGTGCTATGGGTGCGTCGAGCTCACGGAGGGGGCGTACTGGGGCGCTGGAATGACCGTGGGCCGCGGCGATACGATGGCCGTTTGCGGTTTCATGAACACCGGCGGCAATCTCGGCGGCATCATCGGAATTCCGATCGTGGCGTATTTTTCGGCTCAGCATCTGTGGTCCACGGCATTCCTCGTCGGCGCCAGCTTCGCAATGGTCGGCGCGATCTCCTGGTTGGGCATCGATGTCGCGCCATCGGCCGGTAGCGCGCCGTGAGGCCGGAGTCGGTAAGGAGAGCACATTGAAAACCATCGTCGTCACCGGCGCGGCACAAGGCGTGGGTCTTGCCACGGCGTCTTTGCTGGCGCGCTCGAATCAGCGCGTGATCCTCATGGACCTGCAATCCGTGGACGCCCAGGTCGAGCGCCTGCGTGCGGAGGGAGCCGAAGCGGTCGGCATCTCGGGGGACATCTCGTCGGAACCCTTCGTCGAGCGCGCCGTGCGGCAGATGCATGACGACTTCGGCGCGATGGACGGCCTGGTGAACAACGCCGGCATCAGCCTCATCTCCCCGGCCGAGGAGACCTCGGCCGAGCAGTGGCGGCGGGTTCTCGACGTCAATTTGTTCGGGCCGTTCCTGCTATGCAAACATCTTGGCCGGCCGATGCTGGAGCGCGGTCGCGGCAGCATCGTCAACGTGGCATCGGTGGCCGGGCTCGCCGGCGTGATCCACCGCAGCGCCTACAACGCGTCGAAGCATGGGCTGGTCGGGTTGACGCGCACGCTGGCCGCGGAATGGGGCGGACGCGGCGTGCGCGTCAATGCGGTGTGTCCGGGGTGGATCAAGACGGAAATGGATGCGGCCGACCAGGGCAGCGGCGCCTATTCGGACGAGGACATCGTCAATCGCGTTCCCATGGCGCGATTCGCGCGGGTGGACGATGTGGCGGAGGCCATCGCGTTCCTCCTGGACGAGGCGCGGAGCGGCTTCATCAACGGCGTGAGCCTTCCGGTCGACGGCGGATGGACGGCGGACGCCAGCTGGGAGTCGCTGCGCATCGGCACCCGGTCGTAGAAGCCTAGAGGAAGGTCCTCTTCAGGAGACCCTGCAATTCCCTGGCGGGCCTGGTGTTGAGGACCTGAGCGGCCGTGATCCAGCCGCGCCGCGCCTGCATGATGCCGAGCGGCAGATGGCCGAAGTCGTTGATGCCGTGGGCATCGCTCGCAATGCTGATGAGAATTCCGTTGGCGGCGGCCTCGCGTACCAGGATATCGTCCAGATCGAGGCGCAAGGGCTGGGCGTTGAGTTCAAGATAGCAGGGCCGGGCACTGGCCCTGCGGAACACCGGGGACCAGTCGCAGTCGATGCCCGGGCGCTCGCCCAGCAGGCGCCCCGTCGGATGCGCGAGAATCGACACACAGCGCTGGTCCAGCACGCGAAGCAGCCGGTCCGTCTGTTGCCGCCGGTCAAGATTGAAATGGCCATGCACGGCGGCAACGACCAGGTCGAGCCGGCGCAGGACGGCGTCGGGCAGCGCCAGCGATCCGTCCTCGAGCACGTCGACTTCAACGCCCTTGAAGATCGTGAAACCTCGGTTGGCGGCGTTGAGGGCATCGATCTCGTCGATCTGCCGATCGAGAGCCGTCGCATCGAGGCCATGGACCGCGCCGATGTGTTTGCCGTGATCCGTGACGGCCATGTAGGCGAGATTCGCCCGCCGCGCCGCCTCGACCATGTCGCGCAACGGCGCCGTGCCGTCGGTGGCGACGGTGTGCACGTGCAGATCACCGCGCAGATCGCCGGCCTCCACCAGCCTGGGCAGGGTGCCGGCGCCGGCCGCCTCGATTTCGCCGCGATCCTCGCGCAATTCGGGTGGGATATAGGGCAGCTCGACGGCTGCGAACACGGATTCCTCCGTGTCGCCGGCAATGCGCGCGGTTCCCTTGAACACGCCGTATTCGTTGATCTTCAGTCCCCGCGACATCGCGATGCGGCGCACGTGAATGTTGTGAGCCTTGCTTCCGGTGAAGTAATAAAGCGCGGCGCCGAAGCTGCGGCGCGGCACCACGCGGATATCGGCCTGCAGTCCGCTGCGCAGGAGGATCGACAGGCGCGTCGAGCCCGCTGCGAGCAGCCGTGCGGTTTCCGGGTACTCCAGCAGGGCCTTTCGCAGGTCGATTCGGGCGTCGCAGCAAACCACCAGATCGAGGTCGCCGACGGTATCGCGGAAGCGCCGAAAGCTGCCCGCGACCTCCACCCGGGAGACTCCCGGCAGCGCGGCCAGATGAGCCTGCAGATTGCGGGCATGCGCGCTCGCCGCGGTCCGGCGCACGCGCTTCTCCTGCCCGGCCTGGGTGGCAAAATGCAGTCGCAGGGTCTCTTCTGTCCTGGCGCCGAATCCGGGCACCTGGCGCACCCGATGGGCCTCGACGGCCTTTTGCAATGCGGGCAGATCGTGAACCTTCAGGGCCTGGAACAGGGCCCGGGCCCGCTGGGGTCCGATGCCCGGCAACGAGAGCAGCTCGCGCAAACTCGCTGGGACCGAACCCCGCAGTTCATCGAGCGCCCGGCAGTGCCCGGTGGCGGCAAATTCCCGAATCTTGGTCGCGAGATCCGGGCCGATGCCGGGCAGCGAGTCCGGATCGAAGCCGCGCGCGATGCTGTCGGCGAGTTCCTCGGGCAGCGCGCGTACGACCTGCGCAGCACGGCGATAGGCACGGATCCGAAACGGGTTCTCCCCGCTCAGGGCGAGAAGATCCGCCATCTCATCGAAGCCGCTGGCGATATCTTCGTTGACGGCGTGCAAGTCCGGACTCGCCGGCGCCCCGTTGCGCCGGCTGCGCGATGTCCCAGGTACCGCCTTGGACCGGACACTCGACGTACGGGTCCTACGCTTGGGCATTGATGAATCCCCTCGAGTTGGCGACCGGCCCGGGCAGAGGAGGGCAACCTACCGGTTTGCCGCGGGCGTGAAAATACATGCATGTGCGCATCGTTTACGTAGAGTCTCGTAATGGGCGTTCATCCTTCAGGCCGCGCGCCGGTTGGAGGGCGCCTGATCATCGGGCGGCGCTCAGCCGGATCGACTCGATTCCGCCCAGATGTTCAGGCCGCCGTCCAGCGCGTAGCGGTCGATGGAGTCGAGTTCCTCGCGGCTGAACCCCGGATTTCGCAGCGCGCCCAGGCACTCCTCGATCTGCGCCCAGTTGCGCGCGCCGATGAGCGCACTGGTGACCGCCGGCTTGTCGAGCACCCAGGCGACCGCCATTTGTGCGAGGCTCTGTCCGCGTGCGCGTGCGATCAGGTCGAGGGCGCGCACGTTGGCCAGATTGCGCTCGCTCAACATGTCCCGGCGGAAGGAGCCGTCCGCAGCGGCGCGCGAGCCGGCGGCGAGGCCTTGCGAGTATTTTCCCGTCAGCAACCCCTGGGCCAGCGGCGAAAACGCGATGCAGCCCAGACCTTCCTGCGCCAGCACATCCAACAGGCCGCTCTCGACCCAGCGGTTGAGCATGGAATAGGAGGGCTGGTGAATCACCAGCGGTGTCCTCGAATTTCGCAGGATCGCTGCCGCGTCGCGCGTCGGCGCGGGCCCGTACGAGGATATCCCGGCGTACAGGGCCTTGCCGCTGCGCACCGCTGATTCGAGAGCGCCCATCGTCTCCTCCAGCGGCGTGTCCGGATCGAACCGATGCGAGTAGAAGATATCGACATAGTCCAGTCCCATGCGCCTGAGACTTTGGTCGAGACTGGCGAGCAGATACTTTCTCGAACCCCACTCGCCATAGGGCCCGGGCCACATCTCATACCCCGCCTTGGTCGAGACGATCAATTCATCGCGGTGTGCGGCGAGGTCGCCGGCGAGGATGCGCCCGAAGTTCTCCTCGGCGGAACCCGGCGGCGGCCCGTAATTGTTGGCCAGATCGAAGTGCGTGATGCCATGGTCGAAGGATTTGAGGATCATCTCGCGGGCAGCGTCCAGCGATGTGTCGCCGCCGAAGTTCTGCCACAATCCGAGCGAGATGCGCGGCAATTTGAGGCCGCTGCGCCCGCAGCGGGCGTAGGGCATTCGTTGATATCGATCGGCTGCGACGGGGCGCATACGCGGGTTCTCCGGGGAAGTGATGTCGGACGGCGGGAATTATAGGGTGCCGGGGCTCGAGCGGGGCATCCCTCGCGGGCGCGGACGCGCGGTCTCCTAAGGCGGGCGCCAGGCAATGGCGTTGAGGCGCCCACTGGTGTATTGAGAGGGTCCGGAGAGGCTCATCATGAACACTCGCTTGTCACCCTTTGCTCTGTACGACGACGCGGCGCCGACCGGCGCGCCTGCGGTCGACGTGGATCCGTTCAGCCGCGAGTTCTTCGCGGATCCCTACCCGAGTCACGCGCTGCTGCGGGACGCGGGCGGGGTCGTGTGGCTGCACCGGTACAGTATCGCCGCCAGCGCGCGATATGAGGAGGTCCGCCAGGTTCTGGTCGACCACAAGACCTTCTCCTCGGCGAGAGGCGTGGGGCTTGCGAACCTGGAGCGTCACGGCCGATTTCGCCTTCCAAGCCCGATATTGGAGACCGACCCGCCGTCTCACACCCGCGCACGCGCGGCCCTGACCAAGGCCTTGTCCGGGGCGGTCATGCGGTCATTGCGGGACCGCTTTGCTGCGGTGGCGGACGAGATGGTGGCGGCACTGGTGCGCCGGCGGGAATTCGACGGCTGCGTCGACCTTGCCGAGGCGTTCCCCCTGCGCGTCTTTCCGGACGCGATCGGCATGCGGGCGGAAAACAGGCACTATCTCCTGCCGTATGGGGACATGGTGTTCAACTCCTTCGGCCCCGCCAACGAACTGTTCCAGGTGGCGGCGGCGCGCGCCAAGGAGATGTTTCCTTGGGTGGAGGCGGAGGCGCTGCGGGAACACCTGTCGCCCGACGGATTCGGAATGATCCTCTATCAATGTGCCGATGCGGGCGAGATCACTCAGGACGAGGCGCATCGCCTGGTGCGGTCGGTGCTCACGGCGGGCGTCGATACCACGGTCAACGGCATCGGCGCCGCGCTCTACGCCATGGCCCGCCATCCGGCGCAATGGCACAAAATGCGCGCGGATCCGGCGCGTCTTGCCCGGGCGGCTTTCGAGGAAGCCGTCCGATTCGAGTCCCCGGTGCAGACCTTTTTTCGAACGACGACCTGCGCGACCGAGGTCGGCGGCGTTCGGATCGACGCGGACCGCAAGATCCTGCTGTTTCTCGGCGCAGCCAACCGCGATCCGAGGCAGTGGGAAAATCCCGACGACTACGACATCGAGCGCAAGGTGCTGGGGCACGTGGGATTCGGCGCGGGCATCCACGTCTGCGTCGGCCAGCTGCTCGCGCGTCTGGAAGGGGAGGTGGTCCTGCAGGCGCTCGCCCGGCATGCGGGGCACATCGAGCTTGCCGGTGCGCCTGAGCGACGCTACAACAACACCCTGCGAGGACTGAAGCATCTGCCGCTGCGGGTGACGGCGTGAAGGCTGGGAGGGATTCGAGCTGCGTTCCGCTCATCGCGCATCCCTCGGCGAAAGCGGACGGGAAATTCGCCATCGCGGCCCGTGCCGACGTCCGCGAGCCCGGCACGCTCGCATTCCGCTACCTGATCGGCGGCGATCTGGCCCGGGTTCGCCTTCCGCGGGCCAAGGAGCCTGAGCGGGCGGATCGCCTGTGGCAGCATACCTGCGTCGAGGCCTTCATCAGAGCGCCCGGCGCGGCGGCCTATCATGAGCTGAATTTCTCGCCGTCCGGAGACTGGGCCGTCTACCGTTTCACGGGCTATCGTGAAGGCATGTCCTCTCCGGAAGGCGTCTGGCCTCCGCAGATCCTCGCTCGCCGCCTCGGGGACGGGCTCGAAGTGGATGCGACCGTACGGCTGAAGAATCTGCCCGGTCTGGAGGATGCTCGCCGGCTGCAAATTGCGCTCTGCGCCGTCATCGAGGAGGTTGATGGTACGCTGTCCCATTGGGCGCTCCGCCATCCGCCGCATAAGGCCGATTTTCACGATCCGGCCGGTTTTGCGCTGGATCTGGCGATGGCGTGCCCGGGACCCGAGGCGTGAGGCGCAGGCATCATCCATGAAGTTTGGACTGGACCGACTCCTAGACGAACCTGCGCTGCGCAAGCCCCTCGCGGGACGGCGGGTGGCCCTGCTCGCGCATCCCGCCTCGGTGACGCGCGATTTACGCCATGCGCTCGACGCCCTGGCGTCGAGCGGCGATGTTCGCCTGAGCGCGGCGTTCGGCCCCCAACATGGGTTGCGCGGGGACAAGCAGGACAACATGGTCGAATCGCCGGATTACCGCGATCCGGTCCATGGCATACCGGTGTTCAGCTTGTACGGGGCCGTGCGGCGGCCGACGCCGGCCATGATGGATACGTTCGATGTGCTGCTGGTGGATCTGCAGGACCTGGGCTGCCGGATCTACACGTTCGTCACCACGCTGCGATACGTGCTCGAGGCCGCGGCGAAGGCCGGCAAAGCGGTCTGGGTGCTGGACCGGCCGAACCCTGTGGGCCGTCCGGTGGAAGGACTGACGCTGCGCGCGGGATGCGAGAGCTTCGTCGGGGCGGGCGCGCTGCCCATGCGCCATGGTTTGACGCTGGGGGAGCTCGCGCGCTGGTTCGTGACGACGCTCGGCCTCGACGTCGAGTATCGGGTCATCTCCATGTCGGGGTGGGACCCCGACGCTTCGCCCGGGCACGGCTGGCCGCTGGCAGGCCGAACCTGGATCAATCCGAGTCCCAACGCGCCGAATCTCTGGATGGCCCGGTGCTATCCGGGTTCGGTGCTGCTGGAAGGGACGACCTTGTCCGAGGGACGTGGCACCACGCGGCCTTTGGAACTGATGGGCGCTCCGGACTTCGATCCGCAGCCGCTGCTGGCCGAAATGCGCGCGCTCGCGCCGGCCTGGATGAACGGTTGCCGGCTGCGGCCCTGTTCCTTCGAACCGACTTTCCACAAGCATGCCGGGCTGCTTTGCGCGGGATTTCAGGTTCACGTCGAGGACCCGGCCCATTACGAACACGCCGCGTTCAAGCCCTGGCGGTTGTTCGCGCTGGCGTTCAAGGCATTGCGCCGGCTGCGGCCGGATTATCCGATCTGGCGGGATTTTCCCTACGAATACGAGAACGACCGGCTCGCCATCGACGTCATCAACGGCAGCGACCTGCTGCGGCGTTGGGTCGACGACAGCCAGGCGCTGCCGGGCGACCTCGAGGCGATCGCGGCGGCGGACGAAGCCGATTGGCGGGCGGCGCGCGCGCCGTTTCTACTTTATTGAGGGTTGCGGTCGATGGCCATTTACGAGTTGGATGGTATTGCGCCCAGGCTGGCGCGGGGGGCCTGGGTGGCGGATTCGGCCCAGGTGATCGGCCGCGTGGAGCTGACGGAGGACGTCAGCGTTTGGTTCGGCAGCGTCATCCGGGGCGACCAGCCGGAGCCCGTGCGCATTGGGCGCGGCAGCAACATCCAAGACTCCTGCGTGCTGCATTCCGACCCCGGCGTGCCGCTCACCCTGGGCGAGTTCGTCTCGGTGGGTCATCACGTCATGCTGCATGGATGCACCGTCGGCGACGGCTCGCTCATCGGGATCGGCGCCATCGTGCTGAACCACGCCAAAATCGGCAGCCACTGCCTGGTGGGGGCCGGCTCCTTGATCACCGAAGGCAAGGAGTATCCGGACGGTTCCTTGATCATCGGCAGTCCCGGCGTGGTCAAGCGGGCGCTGACCCCGGATGAGATCGGCGGGCTCCACAAGATTGCCGAGCACTACGTCGAAAACGCCCTGCGCTACCAGGCTTCGCTGCGCAAGCTGGCTTGAGCGCGGGCGGCCGGCCCGCGCGATCCTAGAGCTGCACGGTCGCCGTGATGCCGACCGTCATCGGCCGGACCGTGTAGCCCTCCTGCACCGAGTTGACCGACGGGTATTGGATGATGTGGTCCCAATTGAGCAGGTTCTTCGCATACAGGCTCACCGACACCTTGTCGCGGGTGATGCCGGCGCTCACGTTGACGATCCCGTAGCCCGGCTGAAACACGTGCGGCAGGCCGCTGCTGTCGAAATAGCCGCGCGAGCGGCCCGTGTACGGAAAGTCGGCCCGGGCGAAAACGGACATGCGGTCGCCGATCGGCGCGTCATAGTCCAAGCTGGGAGTGATCGTGTATTGCGGCACGCCGAGAATCTGCTCGCCCACGTTGACGATGCCCTGGCCTTCCTGGGTGACCGACGAGATGTAAGCGTGCGTGGTGCCGGCATTGAGCGACAGCGTCACGCTGGGCGCGACCAACGCGCGCAGCTCCAATTCGCTGCCGTAGATCTTGGCGTCGCCGACATTCGTGGTGAACAGGTACCCGCACGTGGGCAGGTTGATGGTCTGCTGAATGTTGGACCAGTCGATGGCGTACACGGCGGCGTTGATGGACAGCTTGTTGTCGAAATACCGCCCCTTGCTGCCGAGCTCGTAACTCCACAGCCAATCCGACTGATACTCCTTGGGCGCTCCCGTGAGGCCGTAGGTCCGGTAATCCGAGTCGCAGGTGCCGGGAGTCGCGGGCGGAGGACCATCCGGCTCGTACGTGGGGTCGGGTCCCGTGGGACCGCCGAGCCGAAATCCCTTCGCGACGGTCGCATAGAGGTTGCTCGTGGGAGTGACGGCATAATCCAGCGAGAACTTCGGGGTGGTCGCGCTGTACTTCTCGTGGTCGACGTAGGTGGACGGCAGCCCGTAGGCGTAGAAGCCGCCGCTGTCGACGACTTCCGATGACTTGGCGGACACGTAGCGCAGGCCGACGGCCCCCTTGAGCTCCGGCGTGATCGCGAAACCCAGCTCGCCGAAGGGCGCAATCTGCTCCTGGACGGGGTAGGTGTGCCCGAAGTAGATCAGGTCGTTGGCGAAGGACACGCCCGGATAGGCCGCGGTCGGCGCGTAATAGTAGGGACCGACCACGGATTCGTTCGAGTTGATCGGGTAGCCGTAGATCTTCTGGAAAGCCGCCTGAAGGCCGGGTATGTACTCGTCGTCCAGGAAGCGCCGATGCTGGTCGTTATAGTACAAACCGGCCGTCCAAGTCGTGGCGATGCCGGCGATCGTGGTGTCCCTGGAGCTCAAGCGCAGCTCCTGCGAGATCTGCTCGGTTCGGGCGTCGTAGTTCGCCGGGGAGGGCAGGAATGCCAGCACGGTTTGGGTCTGGTAGAGCTGCTGCGGGGTGGAGACCGGCGTGGGAGGCGTGGTGTACGCCCCGCCGGCCACGTAGTCGTTGGCGAAGATGTTCGAGTTGTACAGCGTGCCGTCGGTGACGCGGCGGAAATCGCGCTGGAAGTAGCTGGTCACCGACGCGAGGTCCGCCCAGCCGAAGCTCTTGTTCACGGTCAGGCTTGGCAGCACCAGATCGTCCGCGGAAGGTTCCGCCACGCGCTTGTCCTGGTCGTACAACCCGATGTCGGGATAGAAAATATTGGTGTCCGAGGCCGCGGTGCGCTGCCAGAGGAAGGCCGGCGTGATGGTCCAGCCGGCCGGGGCGGCGATCTTGCCGACCAGGCGGAATACCTGGGTGCGAACGTCGTTCACGCCGCGTTCGCCGAGCACGCCCGTGCTGTCGTTGGTGCCGAGCGTCAGGACGTTGCCGTTCGACCCGCCGGGAAAGGCGGCGTTGTAGCGGTCGATATAGCCGCTCTCGTCCGAGACGTCGACGCCGACCCGGAGCGCAAACACGCCCTCGATGACGGGAATATTCAGGATCGCGTACTCGTCGTTGTTGATTCCCCCGTGATGGGTCACGGACACGTCGGTACTCGCCGCGGCGCTGAAGGAATCGAGATCCGGCTGCTTGGTGATGAAGCGGATGGTGCCGCCCATCGAGCTCGCGCCGTAGAGGGTGCCCTGGGGACCGCGCAGCACCTCGATGCGATCCAGATCGAACAGCTTCGGCTGCACGGCGCCGTCGAACTGGCTGTTGCTGATGGTCACCGATACCTCGTCGATGTAGATGCCGACCGTCGCCGATCCCGACATGGAGCTGACGCCGCGAATCTCGATGTTGTCGAGACCCGGTCCCGGGCCGGCGGCGAACGAGATGCCGGGCACCGTGCGGGTGATGTCGTCGTAGTCGGCGACATGATGCTCGGCGAGCTGCGCGCCGCTGATCGCCGATACGCTGATCGGGATGTCCTTGATGTCTTCGGCGCGCTTCTGCGACGTGACGATGATCTCCTGCAGCTGGCCCGCGGCCGATTCGGCCTCCCCGCCGGGCGCGGCATCGCTCGCGGCCGCCTGGACCGCGAACGGCGCCGAAACGGCGAACACTGCCAGGATATGCACCGCGAACGGCGCGCGCGTCTTCGTCATTCATCGTCCCCTAACGTTGTTGGCCTCGCCCCGGTCGGACGTCGCCTTGAAATCGCCCGATCCCACCGCGGTGCCGATGGGCACCCGCGGGGCTCGGGGTTCCTCTATCATCGGTCCGCCGTACGTGCAGCATAAGCGAAAGTGCGGGCCGCCCGCAGAGGATTCCGTGATGAGAGGCGCAGGATGACCCCACGTTGAGCAGCCGCGTCCCGCGCGGCCCGTGGGCCGCGATTTCGCTCGCCATCGGCGGGGTCGTGCCGATCCTCGGCATGCCGATCATCGTCGAGGGCCTGGAGGATCATTGGCTCCTCACCGGAGCGCAGGCCGGCTACATCACATCCATCGATCTGGCGGGCCTGTTCGTCGGATCTACCATTACCTCGGCGCTGGCCCCCAGATTGCATTGGCGCGCCTATTTGTCGGCGGCCCTCGCCTCGGCGGCCGCCCTCAACGCCTTCTGCATGCTGCATCCCGCGCTCATCACGCTGGCGGCGCTGCGTTTTGGTGCAGGGATGGCGTCGGGGGCGGCCTATGCATCGTCCCTCGCGCTGCTGAGCCGGGAGTCCGATACGGCGCGGGCGTTCTCGCTGATGATATTTGCTCAAGTCCTGGCGAACGCTGTGATTCTCGCGGAGTTCCCGCACATCGACGATGCGTTTGGACCCGCCGGATTGTTTGCGGCGGTGGGCGCGCTGCTGGCCGCGACTCTGTGCGTGGTACCCAAGCTTCCGGGCCGGCTTGGAGCGCCTGTGCACCACGCGGGTGCGCGGCCGCGATCCCTGCCGGCATTGGCCCTGGCAGGTCTGTGTCTCGGCGCGGTCGCATTCGTCTATGTGGCGATCGGCTGCTACTGGGCCTATGCCGAGCGCATGGGCGTGAGCGCCGGCATCCCTGCGGCGTGGGTGCATCGATTTCTGACCGCGGGCGTCCTGTTGAGCGGCCTGGGGTGCCTTGCGGCATTTCGCCTTAGCCGGCGCATGGGGCAGGCCCGGCCGCTGCTGATCGCGCTTGCGGCGCTGTCGGCGGTGTTGCTGCTGAACGGCATGTGGGGAACGCCGCTGATGTTCGTGTTGACCCTGGCCACGATGCAGCTCTGCTGGAACTTCATCGACATCTTTCAGCTGGGAACGCTGTCGGCGGTGGATCCCTCCGGCCGGGCGGCGGCCTTCGTTCCGGCGGCGCAAGGGGCTGCGCTGGCCATCGGGCCGGCCGCGGGAGGCGTTGCACTGGGCCTGGGGCAAGGCTACTCCACGGTGCTGCTGACGGCGGGCGCCTCCGCGGCGCTGGCGGTCGGCTGTTACACTGCGGTGTACCTGATGCACGAGCGCGGGCGGGGCGAGCCCCAAGCCAACGAGTGAGGTCTATGCAGGGCCGCCATCTCATCGACGAACCGGAGGAGACGCTGCAGATCCGCGAGGGTTGCTTGTGGATCGAGGGCTGCAGCGCCGTCGAGATCGCCGCCTGCTTCGGTACCCCGGTTCACGTGCTGTCCGAATCCCAGCTGCGGCGAAACTGCCGCAGGCTCCTGGCGGCCTTTTCGCGCCACTGGACCTGCGGCCCCGTGCAGATGCTGCCCTCGCTGAAGGCGAACTACGTTCTGGCGCTGCGGCATATCCTGAACGAAGAGGGCGCCGGCTGCGACGTGTTCGGCCTGAACGAACTGCTCACGGCGCTCCGGGCGCACGTGGCCGCCGCCTCGATCTCCGTCAACGGGTCCGCGAAGGATGCGCCGCTCATCGCGGCTGCCGTGGAGGCGGGCGCACAGGTGACCCTCGACAGCGAACGGGAATTCGAGTTGGTGGTCGCGGCCGCCGAACGCTTGCGCAGGCGTGCGCGCATCCGGCTGCGCATCCGGCCGGACCACGCAGCACTCACCGAGGAGTCCGATTTCTTTCCGGGCATGACGATCCGCGACGCCGCGCAGCTCTACAAGCCCGGCATCGAACCCGGCGCGGCGCTGGAAATCGGCCGCCGGGCCATCGCTCATCCCGCCGTCGAGCTCACGGGATTGATGACCCATCTCGGGCGTCATAGCGCCGACCCGCGCGTGTGGGCCAAGGCGGCCGGCGGATTCGGCGAGTTGGTGGGCGACCTGTGCCGGGCATGGGTTCCGTGGCGCCCGCGCGAGCTGGATATCGGCGGGGGCTTCCCCGCGCCGCGGGATCCCACTCACCCTCGGCGGGCCGCGGCCAGCGATATCGACGTCTACGCCGAAGCGGTGGGCACGAGCCTGTGCGAGGCGCTCGCGCGCAAGGGCGTGGATGCATCCGGCGTGGCGCTGCAAATCGAGCCGGGACGCAGCCTTTTTGCCGACTGTGGAGTGCACTTGAGCCGCGTCCGGCACGTGAAGGTTCAGGCGAGGCCGGTGCCGCGAACCTGGGTCGAGGTGGATACCACGGAAATGTTCCTGCCGGATCTGTTGATCGAGCGGGCGCATTTCCGGCCGGTGTTCGCCTCTCATGCGGCGTCGGCGCCGGTTCAATCCGTCGACGTGGTGGGAATCTCCTGCGGCTTCGATCTGCTCGCGCTGGAGGTGCCCGCGCCTGCGGTGCAGATGGGGGATGTGATTGCATTCCTGGACACCGGAGCGTACCAGGATGCGGCCGGGTCGAATTTCAACGTCATGGGCCGGCCGGGGACGGTCCTGGTGACGGGCGATCGCGCCCGGCTGGTCAAGCGTCACGAAACGATCGACGACGTGCTGGCGCGCGATCAGCCTTCCGCGCAGGATTGGCGATCATGATGGCGCTGCATCACGTCGGCATCACGGTGCGGAATCTGCGCGAGTCCGTGGATTTCTACCGCCGGCTATTGGGCTGCACGGTTCGCGGCGAGTCGATGAGCAGCGGGGAAGATGTGGGAATGCTCACCGGCCATGCCGGCGCGCGCCTGGCGATCGCAGACCTCGATCTTCCCGACGGCGGCGCCCTGGAGTTGATCCAGTATCTCGAGCCGCAATCGGCGCCGTTGCAACAGGAGCGCTCGCAGCCGGGGCACACGCACATCGCTTTCTTGACCGGGGACGTCGATGCCGCGTACCGGCGGTGCGTGGAACAGGGGATATCGCCCACATCCCCGCCCGTCGAGGTCGTCGACCCCGGCGGAGAGTGGGACGGCGCCCGTGCATTCTATGCGACCGACCCCGACGGTCGCACCATCGAGTTCGTGACCATGCGTGCGCAGCCGCCGGCTCTCAGCGCGGCTGCATCCTGATGGCACCGTCGAGGCGTATCGTTTCCCCGTTCAACATGGGCGACTCGACGATGGATTGCACCAGCCGCGCAAACTCTGCGGGCTGGCCCAGCCGGGAGGGGAAGGGCACCTGCTTGCCCAGCGATTCCTGGACTTCGGGCGGCAGGCTCGCCAGCATCGGTGTCATGAAGATCCCGGGCGCAATGGCCACGCAACGAATGCCCGATTTGGCGAGTTCGCGGGCGATGGGCAGCGTCATGCCCACGAGTCCGGCCTTGGTGGCGGAGTAGGCGACCTGGCCGATTTGGCCCTCGAACGCGGCCACCGAGGAGGTGTGGATGATGAGGCCGCGCTCGCCTTCTTCGTTGGGGGAATTATCCTGCATGATGGCCGCGGCGGTCTTGTCGCACAGGAACGTTCCGATCAAGTTGATGCGCACCACCTTTTCGAAGAAATCGCCGCTCATCGGGCCGTCCTTGCCGACGAGCTTGCCCGCGCCGACGACGCCGGCGCAGTTGACCAGCAGATTGAGGCCGCCGAGCGCCCGGCGGGCGCCGTCGATCGCGGCCGTGACCTGCGATTCGACCGCCACGTCGCACTTGAAGAATGAAGCACCGATCTCGCGGGCGGTGGCCTGACCGGCCGCTTCCTGCAGATCGAGGATGGCGGCCTTGCCGCCGGCCCCGATCACGCGTTCGGCGACCGCCCGGCCCAATCCCGAGGCGCCGCCCGTGACCACCGCCAATGTCTTGCTGAAATTCATGATTCACCTTGAGTTCATTGAGTTGCACACTGAGGTTCACCCGCGTCGCAGCACCGATCTTTCCAGATCGCCGAGCGGGTGGGTCCCGCCGCGCCAGCGCTCGCGGAAGAATGCATCCACCGACGCCTCCGTCACATCCTCCGTCCGGGCGGGGTTCCAGCGGGGCGCGTTGTCCTTGTCGATGAGGAGCGCGCGGACGCCTTCGATGAGATCGCCGTGGTGGAAGGCGTGTTCCGCCATGCCGAGTTCCATGCGAAAGCAATCGGAGAGCTCCATGGTCCTGCCCCGCTGCAGCTGGCGCAGCGCGACGGCCATCATCGTGGGCGAACGGCTGCGCATGAGTTTCGAGGTCTGCACGGCCCAATCCGCGAATTCCGGGCGCGATTCGCCGGCCAGCGATGCCAGGATGGCGGACACCGTGGGATGCGAGAAATGCGCGTCGATGGCGGCCCTGAGGACGCTCAATGACGGGGCCGGCAGTCCCAGCGCGGAGCGCGAGTGAATCAGGCGGCGCAGCTCCTCGTCGCCGTCCTCCCGCCAAGCGAGCGATTCGAGGTCATCGGTGAGCGAGTCCACGGCGTCCGGCGACAGATACACATCCGCAAGTCGCGCGTACACCGCGTCGGCGCCGCGTATCTGCGCTCCGGTCAGCGCGAGATAGGGGCCCAGCGATCCCGGCAGCCGCGATAGAAAATAACTCGACCCCACGTCCGGAAACATGCCGATTCCGACCTCCGGCATGGCGATGCGGGTCCTGTCGCCCACGATTCGCAGCGTCGAGGCCTGCCCAAGCCCCATCCCGCCGCCCATGGTGATGCCGTCCATCAACGCGACATACGGCTTGGGGAAGGAATGCAGCATGAAGTCGAGCGCGTATTCGGCGAGGAAGAACTCCCGGTGCTGCGATTTGCCGTCCTTGAAGCTCTGATAGAGCGAACGGATATCGCCGCCGGCGCAGAAGGCCTTGTCGCCCGCGCCCTTGAGGAGGATCGCCCGCACCTCGGGCTGGTCCGCGCAGCCCTCGAGCATCGAGCGCAGGGCCATGATCATCTCGTAGGACAAGGCGTTGAGCGCCTCGGGGCGGTTGAGCGTGATGATCGCGACGCGATTGCGGATCTCGCTCGACACCGCCACGGCCGGTGGCGCCGGGCCGCTCACGAATTCTTCCAGACCGGCCTGCGCTTCTCGAAGAACGCCTTCACGCCTTCTTGTTGGTCGGCGCCGTCGAACAGATCGACGAAGCGTTCGCGTTCGAGGGCCAGCGCGGCGCCGCGCGGAGTGCCCTGGCGCGCTTGATGGATCAGGCCTTTGCTGAAGGCCACCGCGCGCGGGCTCAGGGTGCAGACGCGTTGCGCCAGCTGGAGCGCCGTCTGCCGGCTCTGCCCCCTGGGGACGACTTGTTCGACCAGGCCGATGCGCAGCGCGGTCTGCGCGTCGACCCGCTCGTTGGTGAGGATCATGCGCTTGGCCCATCCCTCGCCCACCAGCCAGGGCAGCGTCTGGGTGCCGCAGCCGCCCGGCAGCAGTCCAACGGACGTCTCGGGAAGCGCCATCTGCGCGTGCTCTTCGGCAATGCGCAGGTCGCAGGACAGGGCGCACTCGAGGCCGCCGCCCATGGCATAGCCATTGATGGCGGCGATGATCACGGGCCGCGATTCCTGCAGCGCCTCGAACGCCGCCCCGAACAGCTGGGCCATGCGGCGCGCCTCCGCCTTGTTGCCGTCGGCGAAGCTCTTCAAGTCGGCGCCGGCGCTGAAGAATTTGTCGCCGTGGCCGGTGACCACGACGGCATAGATCTCCATATCGGCGTTGAGCTCGCGCATCGTGTGCGCAAGCTCGACGAGTCCCGCCGCAGTGAAGGTGTTGGCCGACGGATTGTTCAGGATGACGAGGGCGACATGTCCGTCGACGCTGCATTCGATCATTGATGGCTCCGAGCTCTTGCGATGAACGCGATCCTCATCCGCCCGTCACTTGAGGCTGATCGTGGTGTTGACCCCGGTCGAGACGGCGCCGTCCTCGAACCAGCGCGACGTGACGGTCTTCGTCTGGGTGTAGAACTGCACCGACTGCTTGCCGTACGGCCCGAGATCGCCGAGCTTCGAGCCGCGCGACCCGGTGAAGCTGAAGAATGGGACCGGCACCGGGATCGGCACGTTGATGCCGACCTGGCCGGCGTCGATTTCGTTCTGAAATTTGCGGGCGGCGGCGCCGCTCTGCGTGAATATGCCCGTGCCGTTGCCGAACGGATTGTCGTTGACGAGCCTGATGGCCTCGTCCAGCGTATTCACGCCGACGATGACCATCACCGGCCCGAATATTTCCGTCGAATAGATCGACATCTCGGGCTTCACGCCGGAAAAAATCGTCGGGCCGATGAAGTTGCCGCTCTCGTAACCCGGGACCTTGATGTTGCGGCCGTCCAGCTCGAGCTTTGCCCCTGCCTTGACGCCTTCTTCCACCAGTCCGAGAATGCGCGCCTTCGCGCTCCTCGATATCACGGGCCCGAGATCGGCGCCCTTTTCGGTGCCGGCGTTGACCTTGAGGGTCTTCGCCTTGGCGACGATGTCGGGAATCCATTTTTGGGCCTCGCCGACCAGCACCGTGACCGACGTGGCCATGCAGCGCTGTCCGGCCGCGCCGAACGTCGCCCCGACGAGGGCGTTCAGGGACTGCTCCTTGTTGGCGTCCGGCAGCACCACGGCGTGATTCTTCGCGCCCATCATGCATTGCGCGCGCTTGCCGTGCTGGGAGGCAAGGTTGTAGACGTGGGTGCCGACGTGCGTCGAACCGACGAAGGAGACGGCCACGATGTCCGGATGCGTGCATAGGGCGTCGACGGCGCGCTTGCCGCCGTGGACGATGTTGAGCACGCCGGGGGGCAGGCCCGCCTGCAGCGCGAGCTCGGCCAGCAGCATCGGCGTCATGGGATCCTGTTCCGAGGGCTTGAGCACGAAGGTGTTGCCGCAGACGATGGCCATCGGAAACATCCACAGCGGCACCATGGCCGGGAAGTTGAACGGCGTGATTCCGGCGCACACCCCGATCGGCTGGTGGAGCGTGTAGGTGTCCACGCCGCCGGCGACGTTTTCGGCGAATTCGCCCAGTTGCAGCGTGCCCACGGAGCAGGCGTGCTCGATCACTTCGAGCCCTCGAAATACGTCGCCCTCGGCGTCGGCGAGGGTCTTGCCCTGTTCCGCTGTCAGCGTGACCGCAATCTTGGAGAGGTGCTCGCGCACCAGCGCCTGCAGCTTGAGCATGATGCGGGCTCGGGCGGCAATCGGGGTGTTCTTCCAGGTCTTGTAGGCCCGTTTGGCCGAGGCGACCGCCGCGTCGATTTCCGCGTCCGTCGCGAATGGCACCTGCGCGAGCACCGCCTGCGTCGCGGGGTTGACCACGTCGTGCCATTCGCTGGTCGCGGATTCGATGAATTTGCCGTCCAGCAGCATCTTCACGGTGGGCAGTTGTTCGGCGAGCGTTGCGGGCTTGGTGGTCATGCGTTCCTCACGTTTTGGGTTCCTGCTGCGCCTAGTTTAGCCTGAGGAGCCTCCGAGAGGCAGGCCAAACCGCCGCCCTGAAGGAAGGGGGCGGGACGGGGCACGGTCCCGCCGCGATCCCCCGCATGGCGTAAACTATAGCGTTGGAATATGACGGGATCGGTGTCCCAACCACTCAAAATGAGTGAGAAAAAATGCAACAGCCGCCGGCCGCCGTGAGCGCGCAGGGCATGCTCCCCGCCAGCCGAGCCGAACCCGGCACCGTGGCGATCTGTTTCGTGGCGGCGGCCCTGCAGAGCGTCCGCGCCCGGGATCTGGATCCGGACGGATTGCTGGCCCGGGTGGGTCTGTCTCCGGGGCTCCTGCAGGCTCCTCAGGCGCGGGTCTCGGTCAACCACTACGGGCAGTTGTGGCGCCTGGTGGCGGTCACGTTGGACGATGAGTTTTTCGGCCAGGACTCGCGGCGCATGAAGGCGGGCAGCTTCGCCATGTTGGTCCATTCGGTGGTCGGCTGCAGGAACCTCGGGCAGGCGCTCGATCGCAGCCTGCGTTTCTATGGTCTGATCCTCGACGATATATCCGGGTCGCTGGAGCGCAACGGCGGGGAGGCGGCGATCGTGCTGCGGCAGCGCGCCGGCCTGGCGGCCCGGGTCTTCGGGCACGAGGTGCTGTTGATGCTGCTCCACGGGGTCGCCTGCTGGCTGGTGGGCCGCCGAATTCCCGTGCTGCGGGCCCAATTCGGCTATCCCGAACCCGACCACAGCGCCGAGTACCGGCTGATGTACAGCACTGATCTGGCGTTCGGCAAGGCGTGCACGTCGATCGTCTTCGATGCGCAACATCTGCAGTTGCCCATCGTGCAGAACGACAAGACGGTCAAGGAATTTCTGCGCACGGCGCCCGAGAATATTCTGGTGAAGTACAAGAACGGCGGCAGCCTGAGCGCGCGCATCCGCCGCCGCTTGCGCCAGCAACTGCCGGGCGACGTGCCGGACTTCGAAAAGCTCGCCGGCGAACTCAGCATGACCACCGCCACCATCCGCCGGCGCCTGCATGAGGAGGGCGTCTCCTACCAGAGCATCAAGGATCAACTGCGGCGCGACCTCGCCATCGGCTATCTCAGTCATACGGATCGCAGCGTGATGGACATCGCGCTGGAACTCGGGTTTTCGGAACGCAGCGCCTTTCACCGCGCCTTCAGGAAATGGACCGGCGCGGCGCCGGGCGAGTTTCGCCGCGGACTGCGGACCTAAGGAGGCGGTCTGAGCGATCCGCCTGCGCCTTGGAGGCTTGGCCGGGGGAGGGGGCGGATTCGAGGCGCGCGGCGCGGCCGCCGGTACGGCCCGGAATGTTGCAATTTCGCTCATGCGGGACGGCGGATTTGGGCACCTCCATCGGGTCCCGTTTGCTCTAAGATACCCCGTCGTTGCGACCACCCCATTTCGATTCGAGGCGACCCCATGAACGCCGCTACCGCAGCTGCCAAGCCCGCCGCCTACCGGCCCGCCAACAAGATCCGGCTGGTGACCGCGACGTCGTTGTTCGACGGCCACGACGCCTCCGTCAACATCATGCGCCGGGTGCTCCAGGCCTCGGGAGCCGAGGTCATCCATCTGGGCCACAACCGCTCGGTGCAGGAAATCGTCAATGCCGCCTTGCAGGAGGACGTGCAGGGCGTCGCGATCACCTCCTATCAGGGAGGGCACGTCGAATTCTTCAAATACATGATCGACATGTTGCGCGGCAGCGGCGGCGAGAACATCAAGGTATTCGGCGGCGGAGGCGGCGTGATCGTGCCGGCCGAGATCCGGGAACTGATGGACTACGGCGTCACGCGCCTCTATTCGCCGGAGGACGGGGCCCGGATGGGCCTGCAGGGCATGATCGACGACGTCCTGCGTTCGAGCGATTACGACCTCTGCAGCTTTGCTCCGCCGGAGGCCGGAGCCGTCGACATGCTGCATTCGGGCAACCGCCGCCATCTGGCGCGCGTGATCACGGCGCTCGAGAACCGGGCCTATTCGATGCGCGCGCGGCAGGCGGTGCTGCAGGCCGCGGCCGGCATCAGAACTCCCATCCTCGGCATCACCGGCACGGGCGGCGCCGGCAAATCCTCGCTCACGGACGAATTGATCCTGCGCCTGCGGCTCGACCAGGAGGATCGGGTCCGCGTGGCCGTCGTCTCGATCGATCCGTCCCGGAAGCGCACCGGCGGCGCGCTTCTGGGCGATCGCATCCGGATGAATGCGATCGAATCCGACAAGATCTTCATGCGCTCGCTCGCCACGCGCGATACCGGCACGGAACTGTCGGCGGCGCTGCCGGAGGTGCTCGCGGCGTGCAAGGTGAGCGGCTTCGACCTGATCGTGGTGGAAACCTCGGGCATCGGCCAGGGAGAATCCGCCATCGTGCCGTTGGTCGACGCATCGCTCTACGTCATGACCCCCGAATTCGGCGCGGCCTCGCAGCTCGAGAAGATCGACATGCTCGATTTCGCCGACTTCGTCGCCATCAACAAGTTCGACCGCAAGGGATCGGAAGATGCGCTCCGGGACGTGCGCAAGCAATACCAGCGCAACCGGGAACGATTTGCCGACGTTGCGGAGAACATGCCCGTGTTCGGCACCATGGCGTCGCGCTTCAACGACGACGGCGTCACGGCGCTCTATCAGGCGCTGCTGCCGCGCCTGCAGGAGGCGGGATTGAAACTCGGCGAGCACAAGCTGCCGCGCGTCGCGGTCAAGGCGTCATCGCGGGGTCGCGCCATCGTGCCGCCCGAGCGCGTGCGCTACCTGGCGGAGATCTCCGAGACCCTGCGCGGCTTCCACCGGGATGTCGCGCGGCAGGCGCGCATCGCGCGCGAGCGGCAGTCGCTGCGGGTCGCACGGGGCCTGTTCGCCGATGATGGGCGGGACTTGGCGGGCTTCGACCGGCTGATCGCCGTGAAGGACGCCGAGCTGAGTCCGGCCGCCGCGAAGCTGCTGCAGTTGTGGCCGAAGACGCAGGAACTGTACGCGCAGCCCGAGTACGTCGTGAAGATCCGGGACAGGGAGATCCGGACCAATCTCACCCATGAGTCGCTGTCGGGCACGAGGGTCCGCAAGGTGTCGCTGCCGCGGTTCGAGGACGACGGCGAGATCCTGCGTTTTCTCCTCGAGGAGAACCTCCCCGGGTCCTTTCCGTTCACGGCGGGCGTGTTCGCCTTCAAGCGCGAGGGCGAGGATCCGACGCGCATGTTCGCCGGCGAGGGCGACGCATTCCGCACCAATCAGCGGTTCAAACGCCTGTCGGAGGGCATGCCTGCGCACCGCCTGTCCACCGCGTTCGATTCGGTGACGCTGTACGGCTGGGATCCCGACCCGCGCCCGGACATCTACGGCAAGGTGGGCAACTCCGGAGTGTCGATAGCGACTCTCGACGACCTGAAGGCGCTGTATTCGGGCTTCGACCTGTGCTCGCCCACGACCTCGGTGTCGATGACCATCAACGGCCCCGCGCCCATGATCCTCGCGATGTACATGAACGCGGCCATCGACCAACAGCTGGAGAAGTTCCAGCGGGACAACGGACGGGATCCGACCGCCGACGAATCCCTGAAGATGAGGACCTGGACCCTGTCGACGGTGCGCGGCACGGTGCAGGCGGACATACTGAAGGAGGATCAGGGCCAGAACACCTGCATCTTCTCCACCGAGTTCGCGCTCAAGATGATGGGGGACATCCAGGAGTATTTCGTCCATCACAGGGTGCAGAACTTCTACTCCGTGTCGATCTCCGGCTACCACATCGCCGAAGCCGGGGCGAATCCCATCTCGCAGCTCGCCTTCACCCTGGCCAACGGGTTCACCTACGTGGAGTCCTACCTTGCCCGCGGCATGCACGTCGACGACTTCGCTCCCAGCCTGTCGTTCTTCTTCTCCAACGGAATGGATCCCGAATATTCGGTGATCGGGCGCGTCGCGCGCCGGATCTGGGCGGTGGCGATGCGGGACAAATACGGCGCGAACGAGCGCAGCCAGAAGCTCAAGTATCACGTGCAGACGTCCGGCCGCTCGCTGCACGCGCAGGAGATGGCCTTCAACGACATACGGACGACGCTGCAGGCGCTGTGCGCCGTCTACGACAACTGCAACAGCCTGCATACCAACGCCTACGACGAGGCGATCACCACACCCACCGAGGAGAGCGTGCGGCGGGCGATGGCGATACAGCTCATCATCAACCGCGAATGGGGCCTGTCCAAGAATGAGAATCCGTGCCAGGGCAGCTTCATCATCGAGGAGCTGACCGAGCTGGTGGAGGAAGCGGTGCTGAAGGAATTCGACGCCATCGCCGGCCGCGGTGGAGTTCTCGGCGCCATGGAGACCGGCTACCAGCGCGGGAAGATCCAGGAGGAGTCGCTGAATTACGAGCGCCGCAAGCACGACGGGACCTATCCGATCATCGGCGTCAACACCTTTCGCAATCCGGCGGCCGCGGGCGCGGCGCCGACGATCGAGCTGGCGCGCTCGACGGAGGCGGAGAAGCAGTCGCAATTGCGGCGACTGGCGGCGTTCCATGAGCGTCATGCCGCGCAGGCGCCGGTGATGCTCGAGCGCCTGCGCCGCACCGTCATCGAGAACGGCAATACATTCGAGGTGCTGATGGACGCCGTGCGCTGCTGCTCGCTCGGACAGATCACGCACACGCTGTACGATGTGGGCGGGCGTTATCGCCGCAATATGTAGGGGGAGCGGAGCATGCAGGAATATCGGGCCCCGTTGAGCGACATGAGGTTCGTCCTGCGCGAGCTGGCGGATCGGGATCTGCTCGCGCAACTGCCGGGCTACGGCCATGCCACGCTCGATGTGATGGAGGCCGTGCTGGAGGAGGCGGGCAAATTCGCCGCCGGCGTCCTGTCGCCTCTCAATCGCAGGGGCGATTTGCAGGGCGCACGCTGGCACGAGGGACGGGTGGCGACCGCCGGAGGGTGGAAGCAAGCCTACGAGCAATTCATCGCCGCGGGCTGGAACGGCCTGTCGTGCCCGGAGGAACTGGGCGGCCAAAACCTGCCCCGCGCCGTGTCCGCACTGGTCGAGGAGATGTGGAACGGCGCGAACATGGCCTTTGCGCTGTGCCCCATGCTGACGCGCGGCGCGATCGACGCGATCGAGGTGTGCGGTTCCGCGGACCAGATCCGGACCTATCTGCCGAAGATGGTCGCGGGCCAATGGTCCGGAACCATGAATCTCACGGAGCCGCAGGCCGGGTCGGACCTCGCGGCCGTGCGAACCCGGGCGGTGCCGACCGGCGACGGCCGCTACCGGCTGGAGGGCCAGAAAATCTTCATCACCTACGGCGAGCACGATCTCACGGAGAACATCGTGCATCCGGTGCTGGCGCGAATCGCCGGCGCGCCGGAGGGCGTCAAGGGCATTTCATTGTTCCTGGTGCCGAAGTTCCTGGTGAATGCCGACGGATCGGCCGGAGCGCGCAACGACGTGCACTGCGTGTCCATCGAGCACAAGCTCGGCATCCGCGCCAGCCCGACGTGCGTGCTCGCCTTCGGCCAGAACGGCGGCGCCGTCGGCGAACTCGTCGGCGAGGGGAACCGCGGGCTCGAGTACATGTTCATCATGATGAACGCCGCCCGCTATTCGGTCGGCGTCGAGGGCGTCGGCCTCGCGGAACGCGCCTACCAGGCCGCCTTGGCCTACGCGCAGGGGCGGATCCAGGGCACCGAAGCGGGGGTGCGCGGCGGAGCCCGCGTACCCATCGTGCGGCATCCGGACGTGCGCCGCATGCTGCTGCTCATGAAATCGCAGGTCGAGGCCATGCGGGCGCTGGCGTGCGTGGTGGCGGTTTCGCTCGACGCCGCCCGTCTGCACCCGGACGAGCAGGAGCGCCGCCGGCATCAAAGCTTCGTCGATTTGATGATTCCCGTGGTCAAGGGCTGGTGCACGGAAAACGCGGTCGATATCTGCTCGCTGGGCATTCAGGTGCACGGCGGCGTCGGATTCATCGAGGAGGCCGGCGCGGCGCAATACCTCCGGGATGCGCGCATCACGCCGATCTACGAGGGCACGACGGGCATCCAGGCCAACGACTTGATCGGCCGCAAGCTGGCGCGCGACGGCGGCCGGGCGGCGCAGACGGTCATCGCCCAGATGCGCACTCTCGTGAGGGATCTCGACGGCGCGCCGGGCTTGCGGTCCCTCGCCGAGGCGCTGTCCGCGGCGGTCGACGCCCTCGAGCGCTCGATTCGCCACGTGGTCGAGAATTACGGGCAGGACGTGCGCAGCGTGTCGGTCGGCGCGGTGCCTTTGCTCAAGCTGTTCGGAATCGTGGCCGGGGGCTGGCAATTGATGCGCTCGGCGCTGATCTCGAGCGGGCGCCTCGAAAGCGGCGGCGCGGACGGCCCCGATTCCGGCTTCCACCGGGCCAAGATCGCCACCGCACGATTCTATGGGGATCATGTGCTGCCGCAGACATCGGGTCTGGCGCAATGCGTCATCCACGGTTCGGCCAGCGCGCTGGCCGAGGATCTTCTCTAGCGGCACATGGACGGCCGATACCCGAGCCGGATCGTTTGCCTGACCGAGGAGCCCACCGAGGTGCTCTACGCGCTCGGAGAAGAGGCGCGGATCGTGGGCATCTCCGGCTTCACGGTGCGTCCGGCCCGCGCGCGCCGCGAAAAGCCCCGGGTCTGCGCCTTCACCAGCGCCAAGGTCGGCAGAATCCTCGCCCTGCGGCCGGATTTGGTGGTCGGCTTCTCGGACATCCAGGCCGACATCGCGCGGGAGCTGATCAAGAACGGAGTCGAGGTTTGGATCAGCAACCACCGCTCGGTGGAGGGGATCCTGGGTTACGTGCGCCGGCTCGGCGCCATGGTGGGCGCTGCGGACCGGGCGCTGCGCCATGCCGCGGAACTCGAGGCGCACATGAACCGCGTGCGGCAAGCCGCCGCGCAGCTGCCCCGGCGTCCACGCGTCTATTTCGAGGAATGGGACCAGCCCCTCATCAGCGGAATTCACTGGGTGAGCGAGCTGATCGCAATCGCCGGGGGCGATGACGTATTCCCCGAGCGCGCAGGCCGCTCGCTCGGCAAGGATCGCATCCTGGCGGACCCGGGGGAGGTGGTGCGCCGTGCCCCGGACATCATCTTCGGCTCCTGGTGCGGCAAGCGCTTCCAGCCCGATCGGGTGGCGTCCCGAGCCGGCTGGGACGGCGTACCCGCGGTTCGCGATGGGGAGTTGCACGAGATCAGGTCCCCGATCATTCTGCAGCCCGGCCCGGCGGCGCTCACCGACGGGCTCGACGCCCTGCACCGGGTGATCCGGCGTTGGTCCGGGCGGGACGTCGGGTAGAATGGACTCAGCCGGCGCGGCCGCCTCGAGGTGTGGCTTTTTTTTGCAGCGAACTTGATTGCTTTGGTCACCCGCTCGCAATCGCCATGCATCTATAGTTTCAACCCAAAGGGATCGAGCATGACTACGTTGACCGTTGGCGAGGAGGGCGGGTGACTGCGGCCCACGTGACATCGGCCGGGGCGCGCCTGCGTGCCGCGGTTGCCGATGAGCGGCCGCTGCAAGTCGTAGGCGCCATCACGGCCTATGCGGCGCGCATGGCCGCCGCCTGCGGCTTCAAGGCCCTGTACCTGTCGGGCGGCGGCGTGGCCGCCAACTCGCTGGGAGTCCCCGATCTCGGCATCAGCACCATGGACGATGTGTTGATCGACGTGCGCCGCATCACCGATGCCTGCCAACTGCCGTTGCTGGTCGATGCCGACACGGGGTGGGGCGGCGCGTTCAACATCGCGCGCACGGTGAAGTCGTTCATCAAGTTCGGCGCGGCGGGTCTGCACATCGAGGACCAGGTCCAGGCCAAGCGCTGCGGGCACCGGCCCGGCAAGGAGGTCGTCTCGAGGCAGGAGATGGTGGATCGCGTCAAGGCGGCTGTGGATGCGCGCAGCGACGAGCATTTCGTCATCATGGCCCGCACCGACGCCCTGGCCGTGGAGGGGATCGACCGCGCCATCGAGCGGGCCGTTGCCTGCGTCGAGGCGGGCGCGGACATGATATTTCCCGAGGCCATGACGGATCTCGCGATGTACCGGCGCTTCAAGGACGCGGTGCGAGTCCCCATTCTCGCGAACATCACCGAGTTCGGAGCGACGCCCTTGTACACGCGGGAAGAGCTCGGCACGGTGGGCGTCGACATCGTGCTCCATTGTTGTTCTGCGTACCGGGCGATGAATGCGGCGGCGCTCGCCGTGTACCAAGCCATCCGCCGGGACGGAACGCAGAAACACGTGCTGGACCGCATGCAGTCCCGGGCGGATCTGTACAAGTATCTGGACTACCACGCGTACGAAGAGCGGCTCGACCGGCTGTTCGCCGAGGGAAAAGCCAAATGACCGCCCGTGGGCAATGGGACATGACCAGCGAGGGAGAGAGGCAATGACGGAGGTTCAATCGGCGGGGTTCAAGGCCAAGAAGTCGGTCGCGCTGTCGGGGGTGACCGCGGGCAACACCGCGCTGTGCACCGTCGGCAGGACCGGGAACGATCTGCATTACCGCGGCTACGACATTCTCGATATCGCCACGCGCTGTGAATTCGAGGAGATCGCCCACCTGCTGGTGCACGAGACGCTGCCCACGTCCGCCCAATTGGCGGCCTACAAGGCGAAGTTGAAATCCCTGCGCGCGCCTCCCGCCGCGGTGCTCGACGTGCTCGAGCAACTGCCGGCCGCCAGCCATCCAATGGACGTGCTGCGCACCGGGGTCTCGGCCCTCGGTTGCCTGCTGCCGGAGGCGGCCGGGCATTCCATCGCCGGCGCGCGGGACATCGCGGACCGCCTGCTCGCCTCCTTGGGATCGATGTTGTGCTACTGGCATCACTTTTCGAACACCGGGCGGCGCATCGAGGTGCGGACCGACGATGATTCCATCGGCGCGCATTTCCTGCACCTGCTGCACGGGCGCGCGCCGGCGGCCTCCTGGGTGCGGGCCATGCACACGTCCCTGAACCTGTACGCCGAGCACGAGTTCAATGCATCGACCTTCACGGCGCGAGTGATCGCGGGCACCGGCTCGGACGTGTATTCGTGCATCGTGGGGGCGATCGGCGCCCTGCGCGGACCCAAGCACGGCGGAGCCAACGAGGTGGCCTACGAGATTCAGAGCCGCTACGCGACGCCGGACGAGGCCGACGCGGACATCCGCCGGCGCGTCGCGGCCAAGGAGGTCATCATCGGCTTCGGCCACCCGGTGTACACGGTCGCCGATCCCCGCAATCAGGTGATCAAGGAGGTGTCGAGGGCCCTGGCGCAGGAGGCGCGCGAGACGCGCGGCTATCTGGTCGCCGAGCGCATCGAGTCGGTGATGCACGACACCAAGAACATGTTCCCGAATCTCGATTGGTTTTCGGCCGTGTCCTACCATTTGATGGGCGTGCCGACGGCGATGTTCACGCCGCTGTTCGTCGTCAGCCGCACGGCCGGCTGGGCGGCTCACATCATCGAGCAACGCGTCGACGGCAAGATCATTCGTCCGAGCGCCCATTACGTCGGCCCTGAGAACCTGAAATTCGTCCCTCTGGCCGAGCGAACCTAGCCGCTTGCGCCGCCCGAGAAGTCTTCAATCCCAAGGAACCATCGCCCCTTCATGTCACACGATACCAAGTCCGCCGAACGGCCCGCCCCGGATCCCGTCATCACGGCGATCGCCGATTACGCGTTGAGCCACGATATTGCGAGCCCGCTCGCCTACGAGACCGCCGGCTATTGCCTGATGGACACGCTGGCGTGCGGATTCCAGGCATTGAAATACCCGGCGTGCACCAAGCTCATGGGGCCCGTGGTCCCCGGCGCGACGCTCACCGGGGGCGCGCGTGTTCCCGGCACCTCCTACGAACTCGATCCCGTCAATGCGGCCTTCAACATCGGCGCGATGATCCGCTGGCTCGATTTCAACGACACGTGGCTGGCCGCGGAATGGGGGCATCCGTCGGACAACCTGGGCGGCATCCTCGCGGTCGCCGATTATCTGTCGCGAGGCGGCAGGCGGCTCACGGTGCGCGACGTGCTCACGGCGATGATCAAGGCGCACGAGATACAGGGAGTGCTGGCGCTCGACAACAGCTTCAACCGCGTGGGCCTCGACCACGTGCTGCTGGTGCGCGTCGCTTCCACGGCCGTGGTCACCGCGATGCTGGGGGGCACGCGTGATCAGATCGTCAATGCCGTGTCGAACGCCTGGATCGACGGCGGCGCGCTGCGCACCTACCGGCACGCCCCGAATACGGGTTCGCGAAAGAGCTGGGCGGCGGGCGACGCCACCAGCCGGGCCGTCCGGCACGCGCTGTTCGCGCTCAAGGGTGAAATGGGATATCCCTCGGCGTTGTCCGCGAAGACCTGGGGCTTCCAGGACGTGCTCTTCAAGGGCAACGCGATTGCCCTGCCGCAGGCATTCGGCAGTTACGTGATGGAAAATGTGCTGTTCAAGATTTCCTATCCAGCCGAGTTCCACGCGCAGACGGCGGTGGAGGCGGCGATGACGCTGCATGCCGAGATCGGCTCCAAGGCCGGGATGATCGAGCGCGTATTGATCGAAACCCAAGAACCCGGCATGCGCATCATCGACAAGACGGGAAGGCTCGGCAATCCGGCCGACCGCGACCATTGCATCCAGTACATGGTGGCGATTCCACTGCTGTTCGGCCGGCTGGAGGCGTCGGACTACGAGGACGGGGTGGCCACCGACCCCCGCGTCGACGAGTTGCGCGCCAAGATGCAGGTCAAGGAAAACGCCACGTTCACGCAGGAATACTATGCGCCCGACAAGCGCTACATCGGCAACGCCGTGCAGGTGTTCTTCAAGGACGGGAGCGCGAGCCGGCGGGTGCAGGTCGACTATCCGATCGGGCACCGCAAGCGGCGGGCCGAGGGCATGCCGGTCCTCGTCAGGAAATTCGAGTCGAGCGTCGCGGCGCATTTCGGCGCGAAGCAGGCCGACTCCATCAAGAAGATGTTCTCCGACCCGGCGGCGCTGGCGGCGATGCCCGTGAGCGACTTCGTCGCCCGGATGGTGAGCGCGGCATAGGGCGTCCGCGCCCGCGCCCGCGCCCGTGCCGGCGCCGGCATCGGCGCGGGCGAATCGCGCGGGCCGATTGCTCGGCCGGTATACTCTCGCCGTGAAGCTCTACACGTATTTTCGCTCCTCCGCCGCTTATCGCGTGCGGATCGCCTTGCACTTGAAGGGTCTCGCCTTCGAGGCCGTCCCCGTGCATCTGCGGCGGGGCGAGCAGGCGGCGGCGGCCTACCTCCAGGCGAATCCAGCGGGATTGGTGCCCGCGCTCGAGGTCTCAGGCGAGGTCCTTTCCCAGTCCCTCAGCATCATCGAGTATCTGGACGAGGTCCATCCCCGGCCGCCGCTGTTGCCGTCCGGCGCGCGCGATCGCGCGTTCGTCAGAAGCGTGGCCCTCAGCATCGCCTGCGACATCCATCCGCTCGACAATCTGCGCGTGCTCCAGTATCTCCAGAGTGACCTGGGGATCGACGATGCCGCGCGGGACCGGTGGTATGCCCATTGGATCGCCGTGGGGTTCTCGGGACTGGAGGCGCGCCTGTCGCGCGACGCGCGCGTGGGGCGTTTTTGTTTCGGGGAGACGCCGACGCTCGCCGATGTCTGTCTGGTGCCGCAGGTGGCGAATGCGGAACGCCTGAAATGCACGCTAGCCCCGTATCCGACGCTGTGCCGCATCGCCGCCAACGCCCGGGAGCTGGCCGCCTTTCGAGCGGCCGCGCCCGATTCGCAGCCCGACCCCGAGTAGCGTGCGGCGGGCCGCCGATTCAGTCGAGCGCCTGGTAAACGAGCGCCCGCAACAGCGAGCGGTACCGGGTGCGGACCTGCAGGTTGAGTTCGGCCAGCATGAACACGACGCTCAAGGTCTCGGCCGGATCGCCCCAGAAGTAGGGGCCGAGCGCGCCGCCCCAGCAAAAATCGCCGACCGATCCAGGCACGGGCGAGAGGCCGGCGTGAATTCGCACGCCCACCCCCAACCCATATCCCTGCCCGAGCTGCGGCAGCGGGGCGGCCACGCCCAGCTCCGCGGTGTGGTGGCCGTAGGCCAGCGAGGACGGCAGGTGGTTTTGCAGCATGAACTGCACGGTCTTGCGCGCCAGCAGCCGCACGCCCGCGAATTCGCCGTCGTTCAGGAGCATCTGCACGAAGCGGGAATAGTCGGCGGCCGTGGACAGCAAGCCGCCGCCGCCGGAGTACCAGCGCGCCGGCCGCCTGGGGCCATGGGGCGCCAAACCGGGAGCGCCGGCCTGCGCGGCGTCACGGTGTGGCTCGGCGAGGCGATGCTCATCGCCGGGATGGATTGCGAACGCCGTGTCGGCCATGCCGAGCGGGCCGGTGATGTGCTCGGCGAAGAATCGATCCAGTTCCATGCCCGATACGGCCTCGACCACGTGCCCCAAGACGTCCGTCGACATGCCGTACTCGAAGGTCGTGCCGGGCTGGTGCGCCAGCGGCACCAGCGCCAGCTTCGCCGTCATCTCGGCATTGGTCTGCTGTTGGTCCATCAGGTTCTGCGCCCGGCATGCCCTGTGCACGAGCGAGTCCCCAAATTGGCCGTAGGTGAATCCGGCCGTGTGGCGCATGAGATCGTGAATGGTCATGGCCCGGCGGCAAGCGTGCAGCGTCAGCCGGCGCTGGCCGGTGGGATCGGTGTCCTCGACGCCCACCTTGACGTCGCGCAACGCCGGCAGATAGCGCCACACGGGATCGGCGAGCAGCAGCTCGCCCCTTTCCATCAGCATCAACGCGGCCGTCGTCGTGAGCGGCTTGGTCATGGATGCAATCCGAAAGAGGCTGTCGCGCCGCATCGGCCTCCCCGCCGGCCGGTCGGCATACCCGTAGGCGTCGAACAATGCGACCCGGCCCCGGCGCACGATGAGCACCACCGCGCCGGGGATCACGCCGCCGTCGACGTCGGCGCGCAGCAACGCGCCCAACCCGTCCAGGCGCGCTGCCGAGAATCCGGCCGCCTCGGGGCTGGCAGCATCGAACAGCTGTGCAGCGGGGATCGGCATGGGCGCGCTTATGACCGGGCGCGGCCTTGCTTGAAAAAAATATTGCGCCGCATGGGTGCATTATGACTCATCGAGCTTGCCCAGTCGCGATGCGGTTCGGGATAGTGTGAACGATGGACCCCAGCAAACGGCCGATTGAACGAAGGGACTGGGCGTCAGCGCAAGCGGAGGGCGCGGCCGTGCCGGTTCAGGCGCCGGAATTCGAACGCCGCGACCGGAGGGACCGCCGCAGCCGCATCTTGTGGTCGATCGTTTACGGCAGCTTCAACCCGCGCCGGCGGCGGCCGCCGCGGCGGGCGGGCGAGTCGCGCTTCCATTCGCTCGATTGGCATTCATCCCACCTGCTTGCCGTATCGATCGGGATCCTGCTGCTCAGCGTGGCGGACGCCTTCATGACGGTGAGGCTCCTGGCGGGCGGAGCCGTCGAGGTGAATCCCGTCATGGCCGCGGTGGTGTATCGAAGCGCCGCCGGCTTCGCCGCGCTGAAGATGATGATGACCGGAATCAGCGTGACGATGATGGTGATGCTCGCGCGATACCGCTTCATGCGGATGGTCCGCGTCGACGTGGTGATGTACCTGGTGTTCGCCGGTTACGTCGCGCTGCTGGTCTACGAATGCCGGCTGGCGCAGTCGCTCGTGTCCCCGTTCGAATTCTGAGATTGGGGCACTGCGTCACATTCCATATTACGTCACATTGGGCTAAACTAAGGCCCTTCGCGGATCTTGGAATTCCTCTCTCCATCACCTTGACCTGCTCGAGGTTTTCGTAAGTCACGGCGCACTCATGAGCCAATCACCTGCAGACCAGCTGACCGCCACGGCCCTGTCTGGCGGAAATGCCGATTTCATCGAAGATCTCTATCGGACATTCTTGAAGGACTCCGGCGCGGTGGGGCCGGCCTGGGCCCAGTACTTCAAGGGTCTGCAGCGTGAGTCGGGCCCCGAAATGCCGCGGCGCGAAGTTCGCGAGAGGGCCGCCGCGGGCGGCGGGGAATCCGCACCGGCGGGGGCGGCCGGTGCGATCGCGGCCGAGGTGGCGAGCGCCGGACAGCTCTCGGTGGATGTGGCGAGCGCCAAGCAGGGCGCGGTGTCGCGCCTGATCCAGGTGTATGCGAATCGCGGTCACTTGGCCGCCAATCTCGACCCTCTCGGCATGCAGGAACGGCCGTGGCCGTATGTGCTCGATCTGGATCACTTCGACCTGTCGGATGCGGACCTGGATACCGAATTCTTCACCAACAGCCGCAGTGCGGCCGTTGCCTCGCGCGCCAAGCTCAAGGACATCCTGAGCACGCTGAAATTCATCTATTGCGAGACCATCGGCGCGGAATTTGCCCATGTGTCCGACAGCGACGAGCGGCTCTGGCTGCAGGATCGCTTTCAAACCGAACGGATGCTCCATCGATTCACCGCCGACGAGAAGAAGAACATTCTGTGGCAGCTGACTGCAGCGGAAGGACTCGAGCGGTACCTGCACACGAAATACGTGGGCCAAAAGCGCTTCTCGCTGGAGGGCGGCGACAGCCTCATTCCGCTGCTCGACGATCTGGTGCAGCAGGGCGGCACGGCGGGCGTCGAGGAAACCATCATCGGCATGGCGCATCGCGGCCGCCTCAACGTGCTGGTCAATCTTCTCGGCAAGTCGCCGAAGGATCTGTTCAACGAGTTCGAGGGGCATTACGACCTCGCGAACCTGCGCGGCTCCGGCGACGTGAAGTATCACAAGGGATTCTCGGCCGACCTCAAGACCGGATCGGGCAACGTTCACGTGGCCCTGGCATTCAACCCGTCGCATCTCGAGATCGTCAACGCGGTCGTCGAGGGCTCGGCCCGGGCCCGGCAGGAGCGCCGCGGCGATGCGAAGGGCGACAAGGTGCTCCCCGTGCAGATCCACGGCGACGCGGCCTTCGCCGGCCAGGGCGTGATCATGGAAACCCTGCAGCTGTCGCAGGCGCGCGGGTTCTACACCGGCGGGTCCATTCACGTCATCATCAACAACCAGGTGGGATTCACCACCAGCGATCCGCGAGACGCCCGCTCGACGCTGTACTGTTCCGACGTGGCGAAGATGGTCGAAGCCCCGATCTTCCACGTCAATGCGGACGATCCTGAGGCCGTGTGCTTCGTCATCCGGTTCGCGCTCGAGTATCGCAAGAAGTTTCACAAGGACGTCGTCATCGACCTGGTGTGCTATCGCCGCCATGGGCACAACGAGGCCGACGAGCCGGCCGCGACCCAGCCCCTGATGTACCAGGTGATCCGCAAGAAGCCCACCGTGCGGCAAATATATGCCAGCCGGCTGGCCGCGGAGGGCGTGCTCACGGCCGCCGAGGCGGCGGCCATGATGGATCAATACCGCAAGGGCCTGGACAACGGCGAACCCCAGGCGCGCGCGGCGCTCGGCCTCATCGGCAACAAGTACACGGTCGACTGGAGCCTGTACCTGGGGGCGGATTGGTCGGAGCCCGTCAAGACGGCGGTGGACATGGGGCGGCTGAAGGCGCTCGGGAAGGCGATCACGACCTATCCGACGGATTGGACGCTGCATCCGCGCGTGCTCGCGATCATGCAGGCGAGGGAGCGGATGGTGGCGGGCGATCTGGCGCTCGATTGGGGCTGTGCGGAGAATCTGGCCTATGCCAGCCTGATCCAGGAAGGCTATCCGGTGCGTCTCACCGGACAAGACAGCGGGCGGGGCACTTTCTTCCACCGGCATGCGGTCCTGCACGACCAGGCGACCGGCCGCCGCTTCGTTCCCCTGCAGCACCTGGCGACCAACCAGCCGACCTTCACCGTCACCGATTCGGTCCTGTCCGAAGAGGCGGTGATGGGATTCGAATACGGATTCTCCTCCACGGAGCCGCATTGCCTGACCATATGGGAGGGGCAATTCGGCGATTTCTGCAACGGTGCACAGGTCATCATCGACCAGTTCATCAGTTCCGGCGAGGCCAAATGGGGCCGGCTGTCCGGACTGACGCTGTTCCTGCCGCACGGCTACGAGGGCCAGGGGCCCGAGCATTCCTCGGCGCGCTTGGAGCGCTTCCTGCAGCTCTGCGCCGAATTCAACATGCAGGTATGCGTGCCGTCGACCCCCGCCCAGATGTTCCACATGCTGCGGCGGCAGATGGTGCGCGCGCTGCGCAAGCCCCTCATCATCATGACGCCGAAGAGCTTGCTGCGCCATCCGCTGTCGGTCTCGCGGCTCGAGGAGCTGTCGGCCGGCGGCTTCCGCAACGTCATCGACGAGGTGGACGACCTCAAGGCGCAAGCGGTGAGCCGCGTCGTGCTGTGCAGCGGCAAGGTTTACTTCGATTTGCTGAAGGCGCGCCGCGAGGCCAAGATCGACAAGGTGGCGATCGTCCGCGTCGAGCAGCTGTATCCGTTTCCCGCCGACGAATACGAGGCGGTCATTCAGAAGTACTCCAATGCCCGCGAGGTCGTCTGGTGCCAGGAGGAGCCGCAGAATCAGGGCAGCTGGTATCAGATTCGCCACCGGCTGCAGGCGCCGCTCTCCGTCAAGGACGAACTGCTGTACGCCGGCCGCGCCGGCGCCGCGGCGCCGGCCACGGGCATCACGGCGTTGCACGAACAGCAGCAGAAAAATCTGGTGATCGCCGCCCTCCAGGGCATCCCTCCGGAAGAAGCCACCCGACAAACCATGCGCCTACCGGCCATTCAAACTAGGATTGGATGATGACTATCGAAGTTCGCGTGCCTCGGCTGCCTGAATCGGTGGCCGACGCGACGCTGGTGTCTTGGCACAAGAAGGCCGGCGACAGCGTCGCCCGCGACGAGAATCTCGTGGACCTCGAGACCGACAAGGTGGTGCTGGAAGTCCCGGCGCCGGTTGCCGGAGTGCTCACCGAGATCAAGCTGCCGGACGGCACCACGGTCACGAGCGGCACGCTGCTGGCGCTGATCGAGGAGGGTGCCTCGGCCGCTCCCGCCCCGTCCGCGCCGGCCGCCGCGAATGCGGCCGGCGGCGCGGCGGCGGCCAATGGTTCGGCGGCCGCCGCCAAATTGAGTCCCGCGGCCAAGCGCGTGGTCGAGGAAAATCGCCTCGACCCGAAGGCCGTCTCGGGGAGCGGCCGCGCCGGCCGCGTCTCGAAGTCGGACGTGGTCAATTATCTCGCTGCGAAGGACGCCCCGCCGGCCCCCGCTGCGGCGGCGGGCGCATCCGCGGCCCCGCCCGCGGGCGCACCGGAGGCGCGCGGCGCGCGGACCGACCGGCGCGTGCCCATGACCCGGCTGCGTGCGCGGATTGCGGAGCGATTGATCCAGGCCCAGTCGACGCAGGCCTTGCTGACGACGTTCAACGAGGTCGACCTGACCGCCGTCAACGCATTGCGCGGCCGCTACAAGGATGCATTCGAGAAACAGCACGGGGCGAAACTCGGCTTCATGTCCTTCTTCGTCAAGGCATGCGCCGAGGCCCTGAGAAGATTCCCGTCGGTGAACGCCTCCATCGACGGGAACGACATCGTCTACCACGAGTACTTCGACATCGGCGTCGCCGTGTCCACGGATCGCGGCTTGATCGTTCCGGTGCTGCGCGACGCCGATCGGATGACCTTCGCCGACATCGAGAAGTCGATTGGAAACTACGCCGCGCGCGCGCGCGCCGGCGCCATCACGATCGAGGAGCTGGCCGGAGGGACCTTCACCATCACCAATGGCGGCATATTCGGCTCGATGCTGTCGACGCCCATCGTGAACTCGCCCCAGAGCGCCATTCTGGGCATGCACAAGATCCAGGATCGTGCGGTGGTCGTCGACGGCCAGGTGGCGGTGCGCCCGATGATGTACGTTGCCCTGACGTACGACCATCGCATCATCGACGGCCGCGATTCGGTGCAGTTCCTGGTGACGGTGAAACAGTGCCTCGAGGACCCCGCGCGCATGGTGCTGCACGTATGAGCGACTCCTTCGACGTGGTCGTGATCGGCGCGGGACCCGCCGGTTATCCCGCCGCCATACGCGCCGGGCAGAACAAGCTCACCGTGGCCTGCGTCGACGAGTGGAAGAACTCCGACGGGTCGGCCGCGTTTGGCGGGACCTGCCTCAATGCCGGCTGCATCCCCTCGAAGGCGCTGTTGGAATCCTCGGAGCTGTTCCAGCGCGCCAAGGATGAATTCGCCGTTCACGGCATCGTCGTGGGAGACGTCAAGCTCGATCTCGCCGCGATGCAGAAGCGCCGGGCCTCGATCGTCAAAACCATGACCAACGGCATCATGGCCTTGTTTCGAGCCAATGGCGTGACCGGCATTCACGGTCATGGGCGCCTGCTGCCGGGCAATCGGGTGCTGGTCACCGGCGCGGACGGCTCCGAAAGAACGCTCCAGGCCCGGCACGTGGTGCTGGCGTCCGGATCGTCGCCCGTGCGCCTGCGTACCGTGCCGCATGACGGAGTACGCATCGTCGATTCGTGGAACGCATTGGAATTCGATGCGGTCCCGCGGCGGCTCGGCGTCATCGGAGCCGGCGTCATCGGACTCGAACTGGGCAGCGTGTGGCGGCGCCTGGGCAGCGAAGTCACCGTGCTCGAGGCATTGGAGCAGTTCCTGCCGATGGCGGACCAGGCGATCGCCAACGAGGCTCAGCGCCATTTCAAGAAGCAGGGGCTCGACATCAAGCTCGGCGCCAAGGTGTCGAGCGCCGAGGTGAGGGGGGATGGGGTGGAGGTCCGCTACTCGGATGCGGCGGGCGACCATGCGTTGCAAGTGGACAAGCTGGTCGTCGCAGTCGGTCGAAGGCCGTTCACGGAAGGATTGCTGGCCGAGGGCACGGGCGTTCTTCTGGACGATCGCGGGTTCATTCAGGTCGACGAGCATTGCCGCACCAACGCGCCGGATATCTGGGCGGTGGGCGATGCCGTTCGCGGACCCATGCTCGCGCACAAGGGCAAGGAAGAAGGCGTGATGGTGGCCGACCTGATTGCCGGCCATTTCGGCGAAGTGAACTACAAGGTGATTCCGTCGGTCGTCTACACCGCTCCGGAAATCGCGTGGGTGGGGCAGACCGAGGAGCAGGTCAAGGCCGGCGGGCGACCCTACAAGGTGGGCACGTTTCCCTTCGCCGCGAACGGACGGGCGCGCGCAATGGAAGCCGGGCAAGGCATGGCGAAGATCGTATCCGCCGTGGATGACGACGAGGTCCTCGGGGTTCACGTGATCGGGCCGATGGCGGGCGAACTCATCGCCGAGGCGGTGCTGGCCATGGAGTATTCAGCGAGTACCGAGGACCTGCAGCGGACCATCCACGCGCACCCGACGTTGTCGGAGGCCGTTCACGAGGCGGCTCTCGCTGCGGACAAGAAGGCCATCGACTCGATCAATCGCTAAGGGAGCGGCCGTAATCGCTCAACAGGATCTGGATGCCGGCGTACCCTAAGAACTCGGGCTGGCCGGCGGCCGTTCCGCTCACGCTGCGGCCCGCCATGAACAGCGCGAAGAAGCTGCGCGACAACCGGTAGCGCCCCCCGAAGTCCAATGCCGTGAAATGAGGCTGCGCGCCCGAGGCGCGGTCGTCGTAGAGTTCCGCGTCGAGTTCGAGCCGGTCCGTCAGCGAATGCCCGACCACCAGCCCCAGAATTCGCTCCCGCGCACCGCTCTTGGGGACGTAGTATCCGGCTTCGACGTCGACATGGACGGTTCCGATGGCTCGCGACACCTCCAAGGGCAGCAGCAGCCGGGGCCCCGGGTCGGCGATGCCGCGTTGCTGGGCCCAGATCGAGGATCCCGTTTGGACCTGCGGAAATGCGGACGCTTGCCACCCGTCCTCGCCCTGATCCAGGAAACGCCACTTGAGGCCGGGGTAGGCATTGCTCCAACCCGACTGCTGCGGCTCATGGCCCGCGGCTTCGATGACGTAGGGGATCTCGAAGGTCAGTTGCACGCGCTCGCCGACCCCGTAATTCAAGTCGATTTGCGGCATTTGAAGGTTGCGTACCCCATGCTCGGTGGTCTGCATGGACGCGAGGTTGATCTCCCAGTTCGCCGGTCCCGGCGTCCCGGGATCGTTGGTGAGGAACGGCGGCCCCGCCTGTGCCACGGAGTTGCCGGGTGCGATCAGCCCGGCGTGCAGGAGGCAGATCAGGAGACACCCCAAGCGGGTTCGGGTGTCGCGCCGCGGCCCGGCCGTCCCGGCAACGGGCGGCCCGAGCCTGCATGGGTGCACCGGGCGAGTTGTTGTAATGGCAAGCAATGTCGGTATTGTAGGGGAGGGTCGATTCAAAACGCGTAGGGTAGCTGAATCGGGTATGGATGCGTCAGCCAAGATCCGCGATCGCGCAATGATGGTGCCTCGCCACAGGCTGGTCACGAGGCTCACGCATTGGACGAATGCGCTGGCCATGGCGATTCTGCTCATGAGCGGTCTGCAGATCCTCAACGCCCACCCGGCGCTGTACTGGGGTAGGGCCGGGTATGCGCCCAATGGCGCGTGGCTCGACATCTACGGCGCCGGGACCCCCCCGCAAGGCATTCTTCGGATCGGACGGACGGCGTACCGCACCACCGGATTGCTCGGGGTGTTCGGCAGCGGGGACCATCTCGTGATGAAGGCGTTCCCCGGCTGGCTCACCATTCCCAGCTGGCGCGACCTGGCGACCGGACGCCGGTGGCACTTCTTCTTCGCCTGGGTCCTGGTGTTGAACGGCATGGCATATCTCGCGCACGCCGCCATCACGGGTCATTTGCGCCGGGACTTGCTGCCGGATGCCGGCGAACTCGCTCCTCGTCACCTGGCGCGGGACCTGTGGAACCATGTACGGCTGCGCTTCCCGAAGGGTCCGGCGGCGCTTGCCTACAACCCGCTGCAAAAGATCTCCTATGTGTTCGTGATCTTGATTCTCGCGCCGCTGATGGCGCTCACGGGACTCGCCATGTCGCCGGGATTCGATGCGGCCAGCCCCTGGCTGCTCGATCTGTTCGGCGGCCGGCAGTCGGCGCGATCGCTGCATTTCATCGCGGCCAGTCTCCTGGTTCTGTTCTTCCTGGCTCACATGGCTGCGCTGCTCGCGGTGGGGGTCTGGAACGAGCTGCGCTCGATGATCACCGGCCGGTATCGCATCGAGCAGTCCGAGTAGCCGATGGCGCGCCTGAAATCATCCCGGCGGCGGTTCCTGCAGGATTCGGTGCTGAGTCTCGGCGCGCTCGCCGTTTCCGGCTGCGACAGGCTGAGCGGGTCGCCGTCGTTCCGGCGCCTGCTGGATTCCGCCGACGCGTTGACGATGCGGGGCCAGCGATTGCTGATCGGCGGCCAGGCGCTGGCGCGGGAATTCACGGCGGCCGACATTTCGCCCGCGTTCCGCGCCAATGGAACATCCATGCCCGCGGACGAAGCGTATCAAAGACTCTTGCAGGACCGATTCGCGGACTGGCGGCTGCAGGTCGACGGCGAGGTCGAGCGCCCGGCGAGCTACAGCCTCGCGGAGCTGCAGCGGCTGCCGTCGCGCACGCAGATCACGCGCCACGATTGCGTCGAGGGCTGGAGCGCGATCGCGCGCTGGCAGGGTGTGCCGCTGTCCCTGCTGCTCCGGGCCGCGGGGCTCAGGCCCGCGGCGCGCTACGCCGTGTTCCATTGCGCCGACACCTACGGCGGCATGCCCCACAAGGGGGGCGACGAACGCGCGGGCCGCTACTACGAATCCATCGACCTGATCGATGCCTTCCATCCGCAGACCATTCTCGCCTACTCCTTGAACGGCGGCCCGTTGCCCGTGGAGAACGGCGCGCCCCTGCGCCTGCGCGTGGAGCGGCAATTGGGCTACAAGCAGGCGAAGTACCTCATGCGCGTCGAGATCACCTCGCGCCTCGATCTGATCGGCGAGGGCCGCGGGGGATTTTGGGAGGATCGCGGCTATGAGTGGTACGCCGGCATCTGAGCGCGGCGAGCGGACGCTTCGCGCGCTGCGCTATCGCCTGCGGCGGGCGCTGACGACGTTTTGAACCTGGGCGATGCGCGCCAGCACCCGGGAGAGCTGGGGCAGGCCCGTGATGGTGATGCCGATGTGCATCCGCGCCATGTTGTCCCGCTTGTCGGTGAGGGTATTGGTGCCCTGGATGCTTATTCTCTCGTCCGCCAGGACCGCGCTGACGTCTCGCAGCAGGCCGCGCCGGTCGAAGGCCTGAACCTCGATGTCGACGGGGAATTCCGCGGCGGCGTCCATGGGTCCCCATGCGACGGCCAGGATCCGCGCGGGCGCCTTTTGACGCAGCCGCGCGAGGTTGGAGCAGGTTTGCGCGTGGATGCTGACGCCGCGGCCCACCGTGATGTAGCCGACGATGGGCTCGGGCGGCACGGGCGAGCAGCACCGGGCGTAGGTCGACAGCAGGTCGCCGACGCCCTGTACTTCGGCCTCCGGCTGCCGTTCGGCGGGCTTCTGGCGAGCGGGCTCGGCGCGCGCCTCGCGCGCATGCAGCAGGCGCTGGACGGCGCCTGCCACCTGGGTGCCGCTGACTTCGCCGAGGCCCAGCGCCTCGTGCAGGGCGTCGGCGCTCGGCATCTTCAGTTCCGCCAGCAGTTCGGGCATGGGCGGGCTGTTCACCCCGAGGCGCTGCAGCTCGCGCTCGAGCAGCGAGCTGCCCTCGGCCTTGTTCTGAGCCTCGTTCTGCTTGCGAAACCACGCCCGCACCTTGTTCCGGTGACGGGGGCTCGCGAGGAATCCCGACTGCGGCGACAGCCAGTCGCGCGAAGGCTGCGGCGACTTTCCGGCGATGATCTCGACCGTGTCGCTGTTCTCGAGCGGGTGGTCGAGGGGCACCATGCGGCCATTGACCTTGGCGCCGCGGGTCCGGTGCCCCAGATCCGTGTGGACCTGGTACGCGAAATCCAGCGGCGTGCCCCCCACCGGGACGTCGATGATCTCGCCCTTCGGCGACAGCACGTAGATGCGGTCCTGGAACAGATCGACCCGCATCCGGTCCAGGAAGTCCCGGCTCGTCTCCGCGCCCTCGGCGGGGCCCAGCAGCGCGCGCAGCTGGTTGATCTTGCGCTCGTACGCCTGATCGCTGCGGCCGCCCTCCTTGTAGCGCCAGTGCGCGGCGACGCCGTGTTCGGATTTCTCGTGCATTTCGTACGTGCGTATTTGAATCTCCACCGGCAGCCCGCCCGGTCCGATGACGGCCGTGTGGATGGACCGGTAGAGATTGTCCTTCGGGGTCGCGATGTAGTCGTCGAACTCGCCGGGGATGAACTGCCAGAGCGAATGCACGACGCCGAGGGCGCCGTAGCATTCGGCGACGCTGCCCACCAGAACCCGCGCCGCACGGATGTCCATGAGCTCATCGAAGGCAAGCTGTTTGGCCTGCATTTTGCGCCAGATGCTGTAGATGTGCTTGGGCCGGCCGTAAATCGTGGCCTGGATGCCCGCCGCCTGGAGCTCGCCCTGAAGCCGGGTCTTCAGCTCCTCGATGTACTTCTCGCGCTCGGAGCGCCGGGCATTCAGCGCCGTCGCGATGTGCTTGTAATGCGACGGCTCGAGGTACCGGAAGGCCAGATCCTCCAGTTCCCATTTGACCTGCCAGACACCGAGCCGGTTGGCGAGAGGCGCGTAGACCTCGCGGGTTTCCACGGCAAATCGGCGCTGGGTGACGGCATCCAAGGCCTTGGCCGAGCGCATCTTCTGCAGCTGCTCGGCGAGCCGCACCACGACCAGGCGCACATCGCCGATCACCGCCAGCAGCATCTTGCGCAGCGCCTCCGCCTGCCCCGGCTCGAGACCGCGTTCCGGGGTCCAATCCGGCGGCAGGCCGAACCGGCCCAGGTGGCGCAGATCGCCGGCCAGCCGAACCGGTTCCGGGCCGAAACGCGCGACGGCGCTCTCGTGGCCGATGCAATCGGCGTCGAGGAGAGGCTGCAGCGCCGCCGCCATGACGACGTCGTCGTCGGCATCGAGGCTGCGCACGATGTCGGCCACTTCGAGCGCGCTGCGGCGGGCCGCATCCGCGGCGGCCGGCAGCTCGAACGAGCGCACTGCGACGAGGCCCTCCTGGAGCTTGGTGCTGGCCGTGCGGCCCGTCGTGGTGGTTTCCATGATGTGCGGTCAAGAGGGACTATTGCCGGTATCATACGCGGCATGCCAATTTCCAGCGCATCGAGCGTGACCGTCCGCGTGCTCGGCATCGATCCGGGCTCGCAGTGCACCGGATTCGGCGTCGTGGATGCGACCGGGCCGAGGCTCGCCTATGTGGCGAGCGGCGTCATCCGCACGACCCAGGGCGATTTCGCGGCGCGGCTGTGCGAGATCTTTCGCTGTGTGCAGACGGTCGTCGCGCAATACCGGCCGCAGGAGATCGCCATCGAAAGGGTCTTCGTGAACCGCAATCCCGACAGCGCTTTGAAGCTCGGCCAGGCGCGCGGGGCGGCGATCTGCGGCACGGCAGGCGCCGCTGCGGAGCTGTTCGAGTATGCCACCCGCGAGATCAAGCAGGCGGTGGTCGGCTCGGGCAGCGCCGAGAAATCCCAGGTGCAGCTCATGATGAAGAGCCTCCTGAAGCTCGAGGGGCCGTTGGCAAGCGACGCCGCCGACGCCCTGGCGGCGGCGGTGTGCCATGCATTGCGCGGCCGCGTGCGGCTGTCGGTGCTGCGAGCGGGCGGGGGCGCATGATCGGGTTTCTCAAGGGGCGCTTGGCCGCCAAGCAGCCGCCGATGCTGCTGGTGGACGTGGGCGGGGTCGGCTACGAACTCGAGGCCCCCATGTCGACGTTTTACGGGCTGCCGGCCGCGGGCGAGCCGGTGGCCTTGTTCACCCATCTGGTGGTGCGGGAAGACGCGCACATCCTGTATGGGTTCGGCTCGGAGGGCGAGCGCCGCCTGTTTCGCGCGTTGCTCAAGGTGTCCGGCGTGGGCCCGAAGATTGCCCTCGGGATCCTGTCGGGAGCCAGCGTCGAGGATTTCGTGCGGATCATCGAATCGGAGGAGGTCGCGATGCTGACCCGGATTCCCGGCATCGGGCGCAAGACCGCGGAGCGGGTGATCATCGAAATGCGCGACAACGTGCAGAAGTTTGCGGGACCGGCTGCGGCCGGGCGCGAATCGCCCGGCGCGGCCGGCGCGGCACCGAGCGCGCAGAGCGAGGCGTTCAGCGCCCTGCTGGCGCTGGGTTACAAGCCGCCCGAAGTGGCCCGGCTGTTGAAATCGGCGGACGAGCCGGGGTTGTCCACCACGGAAATCATCCGGCGCGCACTCAAATCGGCGGTCAGGGCCTAGTTCCGCATCATGAGCATCGAGCAGGACCGCATCATTGCCGGCACCGGCGGCCGCGACGACGAGCTGGCCGATCGGGCGGTGCGTCCGAAGAGCCTGACCGACTACATCGGGCAGCCGAACGTCAAGAATCAGATGGAGATCTTCATTCAAGCGGCGCGCCAGCGGGGCGAGGCGCTGGATCACGTTCTGATATTCGGGCCGCCGGGTCTGGGGAAGACCACGCTGGCCAACATCATCGCCAACGAATTGAAGGTGAACCTGCGGCAGACGTCCGGGCCCGTGCTCGAGCGTCCGGGAGATCTCGCGGCGCTGCTCACGAACCTCGAGCCGCGCGACGTGCTGTTCGTCGACGAGATCCACCGGTTGAGTCCGGTGGTCGAAGAGGTCCTGTACCCGGCCATGGAGGATTCGCAGCTCGACCTGATGATCGGCGAAGGGCCCGGAGCCCGCTCGATCAAGCTCGACCTGCCGCCCTTCACCTTGGTGGGCGCAACGACCCGCGCGGGGCTGCTCACCTCGCCGCTCCGCGACCGGTTCGGAATCGTGCAGCGGCTGGAATTCTATTCCACCGAGGAATTGACCAAGATCGTGACCCGCAGCGCGTCGATATTGAAGTTGCAGCTCCAACCCGACGGCGCCGATCGCATTGCCGAGCGCTCGCGCGGCACGCCGCGGATCGCCAACCGCCTGCTGCGCCGGGTGCGCGACTTTGCGGAGGTCAAGGCGGGAGGGATCATCAGCGGCAGTGTGGCGCTCGCCGCCCTCGATCTGCTCGAGGTCGACCCGCAGGGCTTCGACATGCTCGATCGAAAACTGCTGCTCACCGTCATCGAAAAATTCGAAGGCGGCCCGGTCGGCGTCGACAGCCTGGCCGCGGCGATGAGCGAGGAGCGCGGCACCATCGAGGATGTCATCGAGCCGTTTCTCATACAGCAGGGATTTCTGATGCGCACGGCGCGGGGCCGGGTCGCAACGCGCGCGGCTTACGCCCACTTCGGCCTGGCGGCCCCGGCCGTGGAGCGCGATTCGAACATGCCGCTCTTCTAATGGACGCGATCTAGTTGACCAAGCCCGAAGACAAGCGGAGCCCCGCGTACGCCAGTAGAATGAGGGTTTATTGGGAGGATACCGACGCCGGCGGAGTGGTCTACTATGCGAACTACCTGAGGTTCATGGAGCGCTGCCGGAGCGATTGGCTGCGGTTTCTCGGCATCGACCAAGGTCGCCTGCGTCTCGAACGCCAGATTCAATTCGCGGTCGTCAACGTCGTGGTGGATTTTCTGCGGCCTGCCGTGCTGGATGATGAAATTCTCGTCACCGCGGAACTCGTGCGCTTCGGCGGTGCCACAATTTGGTTCAAGCAGGCCGTCACGCGCGATTCCATGCAGCTGATCGATGCGAGCGTACGAATTGCCTGCCTCGATTCCGGCACGCTGAAGCCGCGTGCCATACCCAAGGATCTGTTCACGGAGTGGCGTAATGGGCAATGACTTCTCAATCTGGCTCTTGGTGCTCGATGCGAGCCCCATCGTGCAGGGAGTCATCGCCGTGCTCATGCTGGCCTCGGTGGCGTCCTGGGCCGTCATTCTGAAGAAGAGCGGCGTGATTTCCCGCTCGAGGCGCCAGGCCGACAAGTTCGAGACCGCGTTCTGGTCCGGAGGCGACCTCTCGACGTTGTACCGGAGCATCGAACCCAAGGGACGTCAGGGCACCGGTGAGCAGAGCATATTCGAGGCCGGATTCGGCGAGTTCAGCAGGCTGCGCCAGCAGGCATTGCCGCCCGAGCAATTATTGGAGGGTGCGCGGCGTGCGATGCGGGTGGCCCAGATGCGCGAGCTGGACCGGCTCGAGCGCAGCCTCGCCATGCTCGCGACGGTCGGATCGACCAGCCCCTACGTGGGGCTGTTCGGCACCGTCTGGGGAATCATGAGCGCCTTCCACAATCTCGGCAACGCTCAGACGGCGACCCTGGCGGCGGTTGCGCCCGGCATTGCGGAGGCGCTGATCGCGACCGCAATCGGCTTGTTTGCGGCGATTCCGGCGGTGGTGGCCTACAACCGGTTTTCCGAGCAGGTGAGCCGCCTGGAATTGAGGTTCGACACCTTCGTCGAGGAGTTCTCCACCATTCTGCAGCGTCACGGTCCGGTCCGTGCGCCCCAGGCCTAGCCGCCATGCCGATGAATCGCCGGCGCAGGCTCCTCGCGGAAATCAACGTCGTGCCGTATATCGACGTGATGCTGGTGCTGCTGGTGATATTCATGATCACGGCGCCGCTCCTCAAGGAGGGCGTGAAGGTCGATCTGCCGACTGCCGCAGCCCAGCCCTTCGATCCGTCGTTCCTCGTCAAGCATGAGCCGCTGGTCCTGACCATCGACCGGGCGGGGCGCCTGTACCTCAACTTCGGCCCGGATCAGGACAAGCCGGCTGCCGAGGCCACCGTGGCCTCGCGCACGGGGGCGCTGTTGCGGCGGGATCCGCTGACGCCCGTGCTGGTCAGGGCCGACACGTCAGTGCCCTATGGCACCGTGGTACGGGCGATGGTGCTGCTGCAGCAGGCCGGCGCCGCCAAGGTCGGGTTCCTCACCGACCCTCCGTTGAAGCCGGTCGGCGGACCGCACTGATGGCCGGCGTCATTCGCGACAACTCCTGGCCGGTCGTCGGGTCCTTGGCATTGCATGGACTGGTGGCGGCCGCCGCGGTGCTGACCGCCTACGTCTCCAGCAGCCGCCGGGTGCCGGAGCTGCACCCGCTGCCGATCGATGCGATGGTCGTGGATTCCCGGGTTCTGCATGCCGCGCAACGCGTGCAGGAGGAACGCGCCGAAGCGGCGCTGGCGCAGGCGCGCGCCGCGGCGGACGCCAAAGCCGCAGCCGAGCAGAAGGAAGCGGCGCAGGCCAAGCGCGCCGACGAGGCCGCCGCGGCCGAGCAAGCCGATGCCGATGAGCGCCGGGCGGCGCAGGAACGCAAGGCGCTCGAGGCGCGGCAGGCCGCCGAAGAGGCCAAGCAGGCGGCGCAGGCCCGGCAAGCGGCTGACGCGAAGCGGGCGGCGGAGGACAAGAAGGCCGCCGAGGAGAAACAGGCCGCCGATGCGAAGCGCGCCGCCGACGAGCGCGCCAAGCGGGAGCGCGAGGCGGAGCTGAAGCGGCAGCTGGCCGATGAAGAACACCGGGAGGCCGTCGAATCCGGCCCCCTGCGCGACAAGTACATCGGCCTGCTGCGAAACAGGATTCAGAACGCATGGATCAAGCCGCCGTCCGCCACGGCGGGGGTCGATTGCGTGGTCGAGGTGACGCAGGTCCCCGGCGGCGAGGTCACGGGCGCGCGCGTCACGCAATGCAACGGCGACGCGGCGGTGCGGCAGTCCATCGAAAATGCCGTGTATCGCGCCTCCCCGCTGCCGGATCCTCCGGACCCGGCGCTGTTCGAGAGAAATCTGGTGTTGAGGTTCAAGCCCAATGAATAAGCCCAATGATTAAGCGCATCGCCTTGGCCGCTCTGGTCGCGTTCTGCGCGTTCTGTCCGCGAAGCCGCGCCGAGTTGGTGGTCGAGGTCACGCAGGGCCGGGACGATGCGATTCCGATCGCGATCGTGCCCTTCAACTCGGGGGCGGAGGCTGCGGCATCGTTCGACGTGGCGCAGGTCATCAGCGACGACCTCGCGCGCAGCGGCCGATTCAAGGCCATGGCGCGCAAGGACATGATCGAGCAACCGCACGTGGGAGCGAGCATATCGTTCGACGATTGGCGCCGGCTGAACGACGACTACATCGTGGTGGGGCAGGTGCAGATCCAGGGCGCGGATGCGTTCAATGTCGTGTTCGAACTCTATAACGTGCTGAATCGACAGCGCCTGCTGGGGTACCAAATCACCGCCAATCGGGCGGGGCTGCGTCTCGCCAGCCATCAAGCGGCCGACATGATATTCCAGAAGATCATCGGCGTGCGCGGCGCCTTTGCCACGCACATCGCCTACGTGTCCGTGCTCGGCCAGCTGCCGAACAGGACCTATCAGCTCATCGTGGCGGATGCCGACGGCTTGAATCCCCGGGTGGTGATGGATTCGCGCGAGCCGCTGATGTCGCCGGCCTGGTCGCCGGACGGCGAGAGCCTGGCCTATGTATCGTTCGAGGACCGGCTGCCCACGGTATACGTACAGATCCTCAAGACGGGCGAGCGGCGCCGGGTCTCGGCCCGGGCGGGCGTCAACCAGGCGCCGGCCTGGTCGCCCGACGGCAAGAAGCTGGCGCTGACCTTGTCCACCCGCGACGGTAATCTGGACATCTACACGCTGGATCTCGCCACCCAGGCCTTGACCCGCATCACGGACGATCCGGCGATCGATACCGAACCGCAGTGGTCCAAGGATGGGCGGAGCATTTATTTCACCTCCGATCGGGCGGGCGGCCCGCAAATCTACCGCATCGGCCTCGGGCCGGGCGGCAGGCCGCAGCGCCTGACGTTCCAGGGCTCGTACAACGCGCGGCCGCGGCTGTCGCCGGACGAATCGCAAATGGCGTTCGTGACCCAGGAGGACGGGGCCTATCATATCGCCACGATGGATCTGAAGGGACGCGGCGACGTGCAGGTGCTGACGCACGGCCGGTTCGACGTCTCGCCGAGTTATGCGCCGAACGGCGAGGGAATCCTTTATGCGACCCGCAATCGCGGGCGCGGAGTGCTTGCCGTGGTGAGCGCCGACGGCCGGGTTCAGGAACAGCTGGTGGCGAGCGAGGGCGAAGTGCAGGAGCCGGCGTGGTCGCCGTTCTAGGTGCCCGTGCGGACGCGGGAACCGCCGCCGCTGCCGCGGCGTCCAACTTGATGGCACTATTGCAGTATTCGACGATGGCGTTTAGGTTCAATTCAATATGTTGACGGAGAATCGAATGAAAAAAATCCTCATCACCGCCTGTTTGCTGGCGGGGACCGCTCTCTTGACGGGATGCCCCAAGAAGGCGACGACGATTCAACCGCCGGCTGCCGGCGCGCAAGTCGGGGGAGGGGCGAGCACGTCGCCCGGCGCCGGGGGCGCCTCCACCAGCGGCAGCGCGTTGGCGAACGAAGGCACCAGCGGAATGCGCGGAGCCGGGGGCGCCGGCGTAACCCGCGGCACCATCTACTTCGACTTCGACAAGTCGGAAATCAAGCCGGAATACACCGACATCGTCTCCTCGAACGCGCGTAATTTGGTCAGTCATCCCGGCCTGAAGATGAAGCTGGAGGGAAACACCGATGAGCGCGGCACCCGCGAGTACAACATCGGGCTGGGCGAGCGCAGGGCCCAGGCGGTGAGGCGGGCGTTGATGCTGCAGGGCGTTCCGGACAGCCAGCTGTCGACGGTGAGCTTCGGCGCCGAGCGGCCGGCCGTCGAGGGCGACGATGAAGCCGCGTGGGCGAAGAACCGCCGCGTAGAACTCGTTTATCTCCCATGACCGCACGCGCCTGGCTGCTGGCCGCCTCCTGCGTGGCCCTGCTGGCGGCGGGAGGCTGCTCGCTCACCCGGCCCGAGGACGATCCGGTTCAGATCAAGCTGAGGGATCTCGAGACGCGGCTGGAGAAGATCGAGCGCATCCTGTCGAACCAGAGCCTCCTCGATCTGTCCAATCAGGTCGAAGGGCTGCAGAGCGACATGCGATCCATGCACAACGACATCGACGAGCTGAATCACGCGATAGAGACGACCCGCAAACAGCAGCACGACCTGTACGCCGATCTCGACGCGCGCCTGAAATCCATGGAATTGCGCGGGCCGGCCGGCGGGACGGCGGCCGCAACGGCGCCGGGCGGCGGCAGCGGCGCGGACGCATCCTCGGACAGCGCCGAGAAGGCCAGCTATCAAGCGGCCTTCGACCTGCTGAAGAATGGACAATATGATCGGGCCGTCGCGGGCTTTCGCAGCTATCTCTCCACCTACCCGAACGGGCAGTTGTCGGACAATGCGCTGTACTGGCTCGGCGAGGCGTACTACGTCGACAAGTCCTACGCCGAGGCGCTGGCGTCGTTCCAGCACGTGGTGGACAATTTCCCGGCCTCGCGCAAGCTCCCGGATGCGCTGCTCAAGATCGGCTACTGCGATTACGAACTGAAGGACTACCCGGGCGCGCGCGCCGCCCTGTCGCGCGTGACGTCGAAGTTTCCCGATGCTCCCGCGGCGCATCTGGCCCAGCAGCGCCTGGACAGCATGGGGGCGGAACAGCATTGACCGCGGAGCCGCGCAAGCGCGAGCGATTGCGCATCAATGAGATTTTCTTCTCGTTGCAGGGCGAAGCGGATGCCGTCGGTTACCCCACCGTCTTCGTGCGGTTGACGGGCTGCCCGCTGCGCTGCCAGTACTGCGACACCGAGTACGCGTTTCACGCCGGAGAGTGGCTGGAGCTCGAGTCCATCGTCGAGCAGGTCGGCTCCCACGGCGCGCAACACGTGTGCGTGACCGGCGGGGAGCCGCTCGCCCAGCCGAATTGCCTCATCCTGCTGAAGCGCCTCTGCGATCGCGGATTCGACGTGTCGCTCGAGACCAGCGGCGCCATGGACATCAAGGATGTGGACGCCCGCGTGTCGCGGGTCGTGGACGTCAAGACTCCGGGGTCCCGGGAGTCGGCGCGCAACCGGGTCGACAACTACCCGTGCCTCACCCGGCGGGACCAGGTGAAGTTCGTCATTTGTTCGCGGGACGACTACGAGTGGAGCAAGGTTCATATCCGGGATCATGGATTGGGCGGCCGCTGTCAGATACTGTTCTCGCCGAGCTATTCGCAGCTCGCGCCCAGGTCTCTCGCGGATTGGATTCTCGCCGATCGCCTCCCAGTGCGGTTCCAACTGCAGCTTCACAAGATCTTGTGGGGCGACGTACCGGGCAAATGAAGCCGGCCGTGGTTCTGCTGTCGGGGGGGCTCGATTCGGCGACCGCGCTTGCGATGGCCCACGCGCTGCAGTTTCGCACCTTCGCCCTCAGCGTGCATTACGGCCAGCGCCATGCGGCGGAGCTCGAGGCGGCGCGCAGGGTGGCGAAGGCGCTGGGCGCCTTCGAGCACCGGGTGATGGGAGTCGACCTCGCGGGCATCGGCGGCTCGGCACTGACCGACCCGGGCGTTCCGGTTCCCGAGTCGGCCGCTGCCGGCATTCCGCTCACCTACGTGCCTGCGCGGAACACGTTGCTGCTGTCGCTGGCGCTCGGCTGGGCCGAGGTGGTCGGGGCCACGGACATCTTCGTGGGAGTCAATGCGGTCGATTACTCCGGATACCCGGATTGCCGCCCGGAATTCATCGAGGCCTTCGAGCGTCTGGCGCAACTGGCGACCAAGGCCGGCGTCGAGGGCGCGCGCTTCAAGATCCGCGCGCCGCTTCAGAACATGACCAAGGCCGACATCATCCGCGCCGGCGCCGGATTGGGCGTCGACTATGGGCTCACCGTCTCCTGTTACCAGGCCGATGGCGCGGGCCGGGCATGCGGAAAATGCGATTCCTGCCGGCTGCGCGCTGCGGGCTTTGCCGCGGCGGGTGTGGTGGACCCGACGCGCTACGCGTGAGCGGCCCCGCGGTCCATTCAATACGCGATGAACTGGCCGGGTACTTCGGCTATGATGCGCCGTTCAACGGGACGGTAGCTCAGTTGGTAGAGCAAGGCCCTTTTAAGGCTTTGGTCCTGGGTTCGAGTCCCAGCCGTCCCACCATATTATTTTATTGTAAATCATATAGATACTGAACACATCCAGATTCATTCGGGGTCCGGCATGGATGAAGTCGTTTTCTATCATTGGCCGCAATCGCGCGGGCGCATGGTGCACTGGATGCTGGAGGAGGCCGGCGCTCCCTATCGGATCGAATTGACGAACCTCCAGAAGGGCGAGCACAAGACCCCGGAATTTCTGGCCATCAACCCGATGGGCAAGCTGCCGGCCATCGTGCATCGAGGCACGGTGATCACCGAGACCGCCGCGATCATCAGCTATCTGGCCGACGAGTTTCCGGCCGCGGGTCTCGCACCGCGGATTGGCGACCCGGCCCGGGGCGCCTTCCTGCGCTGGATGTTCTTCGGTGCCGGGTGCGTCGATGGCGCGTTGATCGATCGGATGCTGGGCCGTCCCGCGCCAGAGCAGGTGGGCGCGCTGAGCTACGGCCGGTTCGACGTGTTCGTCGAGACTCTGGACCGGGCCGTGAGCCGCACACCTTATCTTCTCGGGGAGGCGTTCACGGCTGCGGACCTCTACGTCGGTTCCCAGATCGGCTTCGGCTTGATGATGAAGGTGCTGGAACCACGCCCGAGTTTTCAGGCCTACGTCGATCGAGTCACCTCGCGCCCGGCACAGCGCCGGGCGGTGGAGCAGGGCGAGGCCCTGATGGCGCGCGCGAAGGCCGCTGGCTGAATCGCTGCTGCACCCGGCCGCGTGCGCATGAAATCCCCATTGGACTATTCGAGGTTGACCAGCCATGCCTGAAGCCGTGATTGCCCAGCGAACCCCCTGTGGCGTCGATGTGGAGGCCGGCAAGACCTACTACTGGTGTGCCTGCGGAAAATCGGCGACGCAGCCGTTTTGCGACGGCTCCCACAAGGGGAGCGGCTTCTCGCCGACGCCATTCACGCCGGCGGAGACCGGGAAGGTTTGGCTGTGCGGCTGCAAGCGCTCCGCGCATGGCCCCTACTGCGACGGCACACACAAGACCCTCGGCTGAATTTCACACGCGGGTGACGGACGTGACTCCCATGCTCGAATCGGCCTCGCAAGTTCCATGACCGCCGGCTCGGTGCTCTCGATCGCGTCGTTGACGGGACCGGCGGGTCTCTCATTGATCACGGCCAATGTGCTGGCGGATCAGATCGGCCTTCCCGTTCCCGCGGCCCCCACGCTGCTCATTGCCGGAGCCTTGGCGGTCGACCACCCGGAGTGGGGAGCCGAATTGTTCGTGCTGGCCACGGCGGCCTGCGTCGTGCCGGATTTCATGTGGTATGTGGCTGGGCGGGTTTATGGCAACCGGGTCATGCGCCTGCTGTGCCGCGTCTCCCTGTCGCCCGATTCCTGCGTGAGCGATACCCAGTCGAGGTTCGAACGCTGGGGCGGAAAGGTTCTGCTGGTCGCCAAGTTCGTTCCGGGACTTGCCATCATTGCGCCGCCCCTGGCCGGGGCGTTGCGGATGGGCTGGATGCCATTCCTGGTGCAGAGCACCGCAGGAGCCGCACTATGGGTCGCCGCCTACCTGCTGGGGGGCGCGCTGTTCGCTCCGCAGATCAACCGGTTGCTGCCGCACGCGGCGCAGTACGGAGGCCGCGCCATCGCGCTCATCGCGGCGCTGCTCGCCGGCTACATCGCCTACAAATGGTGGGAGCGCCGGCGCTTCTACGCGACGTTGAGAATGGCGCGGATCGGCGTCTCGGAACTGTACGCGCTGATGGAAGCGCGCCGTGCGCCGGTGGTTCTCGACGTAAGATCGCACAGTGCGCTCGAGCTCGAGCCGCGCTCGATCCCGAACGCGCTCCACGTGCCGCCGGATGAGGCGGGTGCCCGCCTTTCGCACCTGCCGCGCGAGCGCGAGATCGTCGTCTATTGCACCTGCCCGAACGAGGCGACCGCCGCACGCGTCGCCAAAATGCTGATGGGCCACGGGTTCAACCGGGTGCGTCCCCTGCACGGCGGGCTGGATGCCTGGGTGGAGGCGGGATATCCCGTCGTCGGCGCCGCCGAACCCGAAGCGGGCGCGCAGACGGCGTCTTGAGCCGGCGGGCGCCGCGTCGTCAGGGCTTGGGCCGCACGAATCGCCTGAACCGCCCGAGCTCCGGTTGTTGGACGCCGGGAAGCACCCGGCCGTCGTCCACCGGAGCCTTCAGGCCCACTTCCAAGGGAAGCACCCCGGCCCAGATGGGCAGCGCATAATCCTCGTCGTCGTCCACGGGAGGGCCCCGGCGGATCTTGGCGGAAACCTCTTTCAGCGGCAGCGCGAGCACGCTGGTCTGCTTGAGCTCGAGCTTGTTGGGACCGCGCACTTCCGCCCACCGGCCCGGCACCGCGTGGTCGGTGATGATCTCGAGTGCCCGCATTCGCTCCGCGGGATCGTCCACGAGACGCGCGTTGCCGAGCACGACCACGGATCGATAGTTGATCGAATGATGAAAGGCCGAACGGGCGAGCACCAGACCGTCCACGAGCGTGACGGTGAGGCAAACATTCACGCCCGCCGCTAAAGTGCGCAGCATGCGGCTCGCTGCGGAGCCGTGAAAATACAGGGTCTCGCCGTCGCGGGCGTACAGCGTCGGAATGACATAGGGCTGAGCGTCGACGGCGAATCCGACATGGCACAGGAATCCTTCGTCGAGGATGGCGTGGACGGCGGCCTGGTCGTACGCGCCCCGCTTCTTCAGCCTTCGTACCGTGGTTCGCGCCGTGGGCTTGTAGTTCATGATAATAGAACTGTACCGCGTCCAGTGGCGGCCTAAAATGACCACTTTGGGCATTTTGGTGCAGTCCACTCATGGCTTCGAGCATCACCATCGATGGGGCCTCCGGCGTCGCGGTTCACCGGCAAATCTATGAGGCGTGGCGGCGCGGCATTCTGGGCGGGCGGTTCGTCGCCGGCGACCGCCTGCCCTCGTCGCGCGATCTGGCCGCGACGCTCGGTGTCTCGCGCAGCACGGTCACGCACGCGTATGAGCAGCTGATCGCCGAAGGGTACCTGCAGGCGCTGCACGGCGCCGGAACCTTCGTATGCAGAGAGCTGCCGGAGCGGTCGCTGCGAGTCCAGGGTGCGGCCGGGCGCCCGTCGGCGGCCCGCCGCGTGGCGCTCTCGCGCTATGCGAAGGGGCTGATCGAAGACGATCCCGTCGAAGGGGCGAGGCCCGGCCATATCTGTTTCTCCCAATGGGGACCGGATCCGCAGCGATTTCCGTGGAGCCTGTGGCGGCGCCTGTTGTCCCGCCAATTGCGCCACGTCAGCCGCGACGCCTTCGACTATGCGCAACAGGTGCAGGGCTACGAGCCGCTGCGACGGGAGATTGCCGGTTACGTCGGCCGGTCCCGCGCCGTGAACTGCACGCCGTCGCAGGTCATCGTGGTCAATGGGTCCCAGCAGGGGCTGGACCTGTGCGGACGCCTGCTGGTCGAGCGCGGCGACCGCGTGGTCGTCGAGAATCCCGGATATCCCGGCGCCATCCGCACCTTCCGGGCCTACGGGGTCGATCTGGAGCCGGTCCGCGTGGACCGCGACGGCATCGTCTGCCGCGACCTCGTCGGCGGCGCGAGAGTGGCCTATGTGACACCCTCCCATCAATATCCGACCGGCGTCGCGATGTCCCTGAACCGGCGGCTGGAGTTGCTCGACTGGGCGCGCCGCGGCGGGGTGGTCGTCATCGAGGACGACTACGACAGCGAGTACCGGTACAGCGGCGCTCCCTTGCCTGCGCTGCAGGGCCTGGCCGACGACGTGCCGGTGATCTATTGCGGCACGTTCTCCAAAGTCATGTTTCCCGGGTTGCGCCTGGGGTACTTGATCGTGCCCGAGGCGCTGCTGCCCATCTTCGTGCGGGCCAAGCGCTTGATCGACAACTTCACTCCGGTGTTGGAACAGATGGCGCTGCGCGAATTCATCGCCGCGGGACACCTTGAGCGGCACGTTCGGCGCATGCGCCGGCTGTACGGTGCGCGCCGCGAGGCGCTCATCGAGTCCTTGAACCGGCATTTCGGCGCCGGCGCGACGCTGTTCGGCGAGGCGGCGGGAATGCACGCCTACGTGCGGATCGCCGACCAGGCGGTGCGCGACAGAGCGCGGCGCCACATGGTGCAGTTGCGCAGCGCGCGGTCCTGTTTCCTGGGCGGCGAGGATCGCGAGGACTGCGGCGATTACCTGTTCAGCTTCGCCTCGCTGGATGAGCGGGCGATTCGCGAGGGCATTCGGCGGATTGCGCGTCGCTAGGCAGCAAGCCGGCGCGCGGCGGGCGCGCCGGCTGCCGAGCTCAGGCCGCCTTGGGCGGAACGGCGATTTGCGAGAAGTACCACTGGTGGAACGTGACCACCCGCCGCTCGTGCTCCGAGTACCGTCCCGGCTGGTAACGCTTCGACAGGATGCCGGCCTGATTGTTCTCGGTAATCTCCTTGTCCTGCAGGGTGGTGCGGTCCCATCCCCAGGTCATCCTCTCGACGTCCACCGGGCCGGCCGCGGCGTCGACCAGCCAGTACAGGTCCACGTCGGTCCGCATCGTGCCGCGCGGCGTGAACAAGAAGAGCACGGCAAAGTCGCTGGTCGCCACCAGTTGCGTGAACGGGCTGAACGACAGATACATGCGGCCCTGATCGAAGTCGAGGCGCTTTCCCATGAGCGGAGCCGCGGGCCGCCCGTCCTTGGTCTCGGTCTCGTAGCCTTCGCGGATGGTCCGCTGCAGCAGCATGCGCAGGTGCGACGAGTCCGGCCCGTCGTCGACCGTGCCGATGGGTCTGCCCAGGGCGGCGGCCCGCTGTTCCCAGGCCCGGAGCGCGGGGAGGTATTTCTCGACGGCATCGGCAGGACCCGATCCGGGGCCCGCGCCGAAGGCGATGAGGGCCTCGGGCGGGTGCATGGAGGAGAACTCGGGATGCGCCGGGCCGCAGTGGTAGCACTCCAGGAAATTCTCCACGACCAGCTTCCAGTTGGCGGACGTGGGATAGGACTTGGCATGCGCGATCCTCGCTTCGCCAAGGCCGTGAAAGTCGAGATACGGCGCAAGATCGGCGAAGGAGGCGTCGAAGTCGACCGGTTCCCGCTCCGACAGGTTGATGAAGATCAGGCCGTGGAACACCCGGATGTGGCAGCGGTGCAGCCCATTGTCCTCCTTCCGGAAGTCGGCGGGCATCAGGCGCGCGGCGAGCAAGGCGCCGTCGAGCCCGTAGCTCCATGCATGGTAGGCGCAGGTGAGCCTCGCGACCCTGCCGCGGGGCTCGGTGCAGATCAACGAGCCGCGATGCCGGCAGACGTTGTAGAACGCATTGATGGTGGTGTCGTCGCTGCGCACGATGATGATGGATTCATCGCCGACCTTGAACAGGAAGTAGTCGCCCTTGCTGCGGACGCGGTCGACGTGGCCCGCGACCAGCCACTTGGTCCCGACGACCCGCTCCATGTCCGCCGCGAAAACGGCGTCGGCGCAGTAGAAGTCCCGGGTCAGGCTGTAACCGGGCCTGGCGCCCGCCGCCAGGGAGGTGATGACGTCGGTATTGGCCATCGAATGATTCTCCATGCTGGTTGATGTCTCGGAATTAGCGGATCCCGCCTGCCGGGCATCGCCGATTCACGCCGCGGCGCGCACCTATTGCTTGATGCGCTCCCCTTTTGGATCGTAGAGCGGTTTGAGCGAGGCGGTCGCCGGGTAGCGGATGCCGGCGACCTCGATCTCGTAGGCATCGGGGTCGATGGCGCCGAACGTACCGCCGGCAGGCGCGGTCACGTACCCCAGACCCACGGCGGCGCCCAGCGTGTGTCCGTACATGCCCGAGCGGATGTAGCCGACGAGAACATCGCCCTGCCAGACGGGCTCATTGTGGTAGAGGAGCGGCTCGGGAGACTTCAGCTGAAACTGCAGCAGCCGCTTCGCGAGTCCGGACTGCTTCTGGCGCAGCAACGCTTCGCGCCCGATGAACCCGCCGGGCTTGTCCATCTTCACCGCGAATCCCAGGCCCGCCTCCAGGGGCGAGTCCTCGTCGGCAATGTCGTGACCCCAATGCCGGTAGGCTTTCTCGATGCGCAGCGAATTGAGCGCGTGGTAGCCCGCATGCACGAGTCCGTGCGACGAGCCCGCGGCGATCAGGTCGTCGTATACGCCCTGCATGAATTCGCTGGGCACGTACAATTCCCACCCCAATTCCCCGACATAGGTGATGCGCGAGGCGCGCACCCGCGCGTAGCCCAATTCGATGATCCGGCTGGTGGCGAATGGGAACCCCGCGTTCGACAGGTCGTCGGGCGTCAGCGTTTGCAGAAATTCCCGGGAGCGCGGGCCCATCACCGACAGGACCCCCGAGGCCGACGTGACATTGGTGAGGACGCAGTGATCGTCGGGTCCGATATGCCGTCTGAGCCAGTCGTAGTCCTTGGTCTCGGTTTCGGCGCCGCCGACGATCAGATAGGCATGGTCGCTCAGGCGCGTGACCGTCAAGTCGGCTTCGATGCCGCCCCGATCGTTCAGCCACTGGGTGTACACGATCCTGCCGGGCGCCACCGACAGGTCGTTGCCGGAGACCCGATTGATGATCCGCTCCGCATCCCGGCCCTCGAGGCGGAACTTCGCGAACGAGCTTTGATCGAACAGGCCCACGCCGTCGCGCACGGCGCGGTGCTCGCGGGCGCTGTGCTCGAACCAGTTCTGCCGGCCGTAGCTGTACTCATAGCGCGGCTCGACGCCCGCGGGGGCGTACCAGTTGGCGCGTTCCCAGCCGAACGCTTCGCCGAAGCAGGCGCCGGCCGCCCTCAAGCGGTCGTGGAGCGCCGACTTGCGGACGCCGCGCGCCGTCTCGTACTGCCGGAACGGCCAGTGGGTGGCGTAGAGCAGCCCGAGGCTCTCGGAAACGCGCTCGCGCAGGTATTTGCGGTTGATCTGGAACGGCATGTTGCGCCGGACGTCCACCTCCCAGAGATCGACGGGCGGATGGCCGTCGCGAATCCACTCGGAGATCACCTTGCCGATGCCGCCCGCCGATTGCAGACCGATGGAATTGAGTCCGGCGGCCACGAAGCAGTTCCGCAGCTCCGCGGACTCGCCCAGGTGGTAGCGCACGTCGGGCGTGAAGCTCTCGGGTCCGCAGAAGAACTTCTGGATGCCCGCCCCTTCGAGCGCCGGGATGCGGCGCATGGCGTCGAGCAGCACCGGCTCGAAGTGGGTGAAATCGCCCGCGATCTCGCCGAAACAGAAATCTTCGGAGATTCCGCCGGCACCCCACGGGCGCGCGTGGGGCTCGAAGGCGCCCACGAGCAGCTTTCCCGCGTCGTACTTGAAGTAGCTGCAATGGTCGTAGTCGCGCAGCACGGGCATGTCGGGGGTGAGCCCCGGCACGTCCTGGAACAGCACATAGTAGTGTTCGCAGGCATGCAGCGGCACGGCCACACCGATGCCCGCGGCCAGATCCCGGGTCCACATGCCGCCGCACAGCACCACGTAGTCGGCGTCGATGCGGCCCAGCGGCGTTTGCACGCCGCGCACCCGTCCGCCGTCGTGATGGATCCCGATGACCTTGACGTCCTGGAAGATTCGCACGCCGCTGCTGCGCGCTCCCTTGGCCAGCGCCTGCGTGATGTCCACGGCGTTGCCGTAGCCGTCGCTCGGGATGTGAATGCCGCCGATCACGTCGTCGGTGTTGGCGAGCGGGTAGAGCGAGCGGATTTCCTCGCGGGATACCACTCGCACGTCGAGCCCGAACACCTTCGCCATGGAGGCGTTGCGCCGCAGTTCCTCCATGCGGCCGGCCGTGGTGGCGAGCGAGATGGAGCCGCATTGGCGATAGCCCGTGGCCTGTCCCGTCTCCGCCTCGAGTCCCCGGTACAGGCCCGCGGTGTAGCGGGCGAGCTGGGTCATGTTGATGGATTGGCGCAACTGGCCGATCAGTCCCGCGGCATGCCACGTGGTGCCGCTGGTCAGCTGCTTGCGCTCCAGGAGCACCACGTCGCTCCAGCCGAGTTTCCCGAGGTGGTACGCGATCGAGCAGCCGATCACGCCGCCGCCGACGATGACGGCCCGCGCCCGCGATGGAAGATCGTTGCTCATGGTCAGGCTCGCATGCGGGTGTTGTCGGGATCGAACACGGGTTGCGCGAGCACCGTCGCGCGGCGCCGCTCGTCTTGAATCAGGATGTCGAAGACGCTGCCGGGAGCCGCGAATTCGGGCGGCACGCAGGCGAAGGCGAGGCTCTTGCGGACGCGGTGCCCGTAGGCGCCCGACGTGGTCACGCCGATGCAGCGCGCGCCGTGCAGTACGGGCTCGCCGCCGCGCGCATCGGTGTCGGCGGCGTCGACCTCGACGTACACGATCCGGAAGGGTCGCGCGGCCTGGGCCAGGGTCGCACTCTTGCCGACGAAGTCGGGCTTGTTGAAATCGATGAATCGGGGCATGTCGGCCTCGATCATGTTCAACTCGTTGGTGAGTTCCGTTCCCCAGGCCTTGTAGGCCTTTTCCACGCGCATGCTGTTGACCGCGTAGAGGCCATAGTTCGCCATGCCGAAATCCTTGCCCGCCGCCCACAGCGCGTCGTACAGCGCCGGCATGGCGTCGATGGGGGGATGAAGCTCCCACCCCAGCTCGCCCACGTAACTGACCCGAAGCGCACGCAAGCCGTGGCCGGCCACCGTGATCTCGCGGGCGCGGAGCCAGGGGAACTGCTCGTTGCCGAGGTCGGCGTCGGTCAGCCTGCCGAGCAGGTCGCGCGACCGCGGCCCCGACAGCACGAGCACGCCGCGGCCTTCCGTGACGTTCTCGATGCGGACGTCCTCGTCGGGCCGGCGGCCCTGCGTGAGCACGTCGAGATCGCGCAGTTCGGCCGCCGCCGCGGAGAGCGCGTAGAAGCGGTCGTCGGCGAGTCGGGTGACGGTCATCTCGCCCAGGATCCGGCCGCCGCGCGACAGGAGGTGGACGAGGGCGATGCCGCCGATCTTGCGAGGCACGCGGTTGGCGCACAGGCGGCCCAGGAACTGCTCCGCCCCGGCGCCGCTGATGTCGTACTTGGCAAAGCCCGTAAGATCGAGGATTCCGACGCGCTCGTGAACCGCGGCAACCTCGGCCCCCACCACGTCGAACACGTTGTTGCGGCGGTAGCCGCAATCCTCGACCCGCCCGTCGGGCGAAAACCATTTCGGCCGCTCCCAGCCGAAGGTCTCGGTGTGGACGCAGCCCTGGGCCTCGAGCCTGTCGTGCAGGGGGCTCGTCTTGCGCGGCCGGCCGGCCATCTCTTCCTCGCCGGGCCGGCGCGTCGTGAAGGTTAGGCGGTAGTCGAGGAACACCTTGTCGCGCGTGTAGGCGGCGTCGGCAAACTTGCCGAAACGCCGCGGATCGAATTCGGTCATGTTGATTTCGGCGTCGCCGTGGACCATCCATTGCGCGAGATACTTGCCGCAGCCGCCGCCTTGCGCGATTCCGAACGACGTGCCGCAGCACATCCAGAAATTCCGCAGGCCCGCGGCGGGCCCGAGCAGGGGCGCGCCGTCCGCCGTGTGGGGGATGGCGCCGTTGATGACCTTGCGTATGCCCGCGTCGCCGAAAATGGGCATGCGCTCGATCGCGCGCTCGAGCCAGGGCGCGATTCGCTCCAGATCGTCGGGGAACAGTTCGTTGCACGATTCCCACTCCGGAACCCCGCGCGGCGCCCAGGCTTCGCGCAATTCCGAGGTTTCGTACACGCCGATAAGTCCGGATTTCTGTTCCTGACGGAAGTAGCCCGATGCATACGAATCGCGCATCACCGGAATCTCCGTGCCGCGGTCGATGAAGGCCTGAATCGGATGCGTCACGATGTAGTGATGCTGCATGTTGGTGATGGGCGCTTCGGCGCCGACCATCGCCGCCACCTGCCGGGCGTAGCAGCCCGCGGCATTGACCACGATTTCCGCCGTGAGCGTGCCTTTCTCGGTCACCACGTCCCACTCGCCGCTGTCGCGCCGCTTGATGTCGAGCACGCGGTTGTGGCGCATCACGGTGGCGCCGAGATCGCGGGCGCCCTTGGCCATGGCGTTGCACAGGCCCGACGGGTCGCCGTGGCCGTCATCGGTGGTCCATGCCGCGGCAATCACGTTGTCGGTGGTGAGGAACGGATTCAGGCGCTTGATCTCGTCCAAACCCACGATTTCCATGCCGAACCCGATGCTCTTCGAGAAGCCGTGGATGTACCTGAGCCAGGCCAGCTCGTGCGGATTGTTGGCCAGCCGCAGGCCGCCGGACGCATGCCAGCTGACGTACTGGCCGGTCAGGGCCTCCAGCCGCGGATAGAGCTGGTTGCTGTAGTGGTGGATCTTGGCGAAGTTGTAGCTGCCGGTGATGCTGGGGCATTGACCGGCGGCATGCCAGGTGGACCCGGACGTGAGCTCGTTCTTTTCGACGAGGATGGTGTCGGTGCAGCCCTCGAGCGCCAGGTGGTACAGGAGACTTGCGCCCATGATGCCGCCGCCGACGACGACGACCGTTGCGTGTGTTTTCATGAATTCGTGGCTTGGAGGAAGAGATGGCTACACTAATTTGATCCAAGACCCCACGCAACTGAGTATTTTGCTACCTTTGGCCACAAATTTTTTGTGCTTCGGTGTTATGTGAATAGCGTTCGACCGTTGGCGGGATTGCCGAACCTGGCCTGGCTCAGATCCTTCGAGGCCGCCGCGCGCACCTCGAGTTTCGCGGCCGCCGCCACGGAACTGCGCCTGACCTCGGGGGCCATCAGCTACCAGATCCGCGCCCTCGAAGCCCACCTGGGCTTCGCACTGTTCGAGAGACTGCCGCGCGGCGTCAAGCTCACGCCCATGGGGGTCGCGTACCTGCCGCCGGTGCGCAAAGCCTTCGAGGAACTCGCGGACTCGACCGTCGGGCTGTTCGGCGGATCCGGCCGGCTCCAGGTGACGGTGCACTCGCCGGTGTCGCTGGCGGCGCTGTGGCTCGCGCCCAAGTTACCGGCCTTCAATGCGGCCCATCCGTCGATCGACATCCGGCTTTCCTCGGTGATCTGGGACAGTGCCGTCCCCGACGAGGCAACCGACATCGAAATCCGTTACGGGCTGGGCCATTGGCACGGCTACCGCGCGGTGCATCTCATGCACCAGGACATCCTCGCCGTGTGCAGCCCGCAGCTGCTGCGCTCGGCGCAGCAAAAGGGCGAGGCGGGCGCGCTGGTTCCGCAGCGCCTGATCCACATCATGGGATTCGAGAGTCATTGGATGACCGTGCGCCGGAGCCTGGGGTTCGCCAACGTCGGGATCAACCCGGGACCCACCGTCGACACCACGCTGGCGGCGCTGGAACTCGCCGCCGCCGGCGCGGGCTGTGCCCTGGCGCATCGGGTATTTCTCGCTCCCTACGTGTCGACCGGGCGATTGGTCGCGGCCATCGATCGCGAGTTCGCCGACGACAATTCGTATTTCGTGGTTACCCCGGAGCGGCCGCAGCGGGCGCGGCGCGAGGTGGCCCTGTGCCGGGACTGGCTCATAGCCGCCGCGGCGGCCGATATCGCTACTTGATCAGGTCGCGGTACGCGTGCCAGGTCGCATGTCCGAGGAGCGGGGCGACGATGAGCAAGCCGCCCAGGAGCGGCGCGTAGCCGACGACGGTCAGGATGAGTATCAGGGCGCTCCACACGATCATGGCCGGGATGTTGCTGAACGCCGCGCGGATGCTCGCGCCCATCGCCTGCCCGGCGGTCGCGTCCCTGTCGATGATGAGCGGAACCGAGACCACCGAGAGCACGAACACCAAGGCGGCGAGCGCGCCGCCGGCGGCCAGGTAGCCCTCCACCTGGGAACGGTTCATCTGGTCGATGAAACCCCGGTACAGGGTCTCCGAGATGGTCGGCGCCGTGATGTGAAAGATCGTACCGAGCATGACGGCGGACGCCGCGAACCAGGCCACGGCGAATAGCGCGAGCAGGCCGCCGAACGCGAACAGCGGCCCGGGCCGGCGCGAGAAGCCGGCCAGGGAGTCGTCGAAAGTCGCCTGCTGCCCTGCCGCGTAACGGCGGGACATTTCGCTGAACGCCGCCGCTACCAGCGGCGCCACGAGGAGAAATCCGGAAAAGGCGGCGGCGACGAAGTACGGGTGGGTCCCGCAGAAGATCAGGATCGTCCAGCCGATCGCCACGACCAAGGCGCCATAGCCGAGGCTGGCGCCCCAGTTGCGGCGCATGTCCCCCCAGCCCTGCGCCAACCAGGTCAGCGGCCGGCCCATCGGCACTCGTGAAATGCTGATGCGCATCATTCTCATTTCGCCGGAAACGGACATGGTTGTCATCGCGAACCCCTGATTATCCCCGGTCATCGGTTCCCTCGAGGTTCGAGTGTACTACCGGGGTGCGCACGATCATAGCGCGCCGCGAGCGTGCGGCCGGGCGCGAGCGCGGGAATCGATCAGCCGCCCGGCGACTTGGGTCCCTCAGTCTTTCCAGGCTTTTGCTCGTCTTGCTTCTTGTCGGGGCGCTTGGGTCCCATCGCGACGAAGAGGATCGCGAGCAGAAATAATATGAACCCAATCGTTTCGATCATGGCGCATCCCAAGAGAGGCTTCGGAATCCCCGATATTTCGACGCCGCGCAGGTTAGCACCGCCCATGGTTCAATGCATCGCAGCGACTAGGGAAAGTGCGTAGTGAGGACTATGGATTAGGGGCAGTCAGTCGTAGTAAGCTTCCTGATGATTCTGGAAATTGGGGTGTTTCCGGATGATGGGTGGCGTCGTCGAGAGGGCGGGGGAGGCGGATGGAAGCCATTCCGGCCGCATCGCTCAATTATAATGGAGGATGGCTTGTTATGCGTTCGTTACTGAATAAATTCGCGGTTGCTTCGATTCTGGCCAGCGCGGTTCTGTGGTCGGTCGGCGCGGTCGCGGGCGATGAAGCTTCGGCTCCGCTCCCCACGATCAAAGGAGAAGGCGGCGTCGGAGTGGGAGGTGAAGGCGCCAGCATCAGCGACGCATCGGTCGCCAACGGCAAGCTGATCTTCAACAACGGCAAGGGCGACACGGTGCCTGCGTGCATGACCTGTCACGGGGCCGGCGGCTGGGGCTTGGACGCGATGGGAGCGCCCCGCCTCGCCCGCATCGGGTATCCCTACGTCGTCAAGGAACTGTCCGACCTCGCCAACGGCCGGCGCACGCCCGCCGGTGCCGGCGCGGTCATGGTGGTATTCGCCGGCGGACTCACCGAACAGGAGCGGCGCGATGTGGCCGCCTACGTCAGCACGCTGGATGCCCCGCCCGACCTGTCCGATCTGGGCGCGCTCAAGGAAGGCGGCACGGCGATCGGCGAGCGGTATCTCGGCGAAGCCATCGTCAAGTACGGCGTCTACGGCAAGGTGTCGGCGTGTTCCTCGTGCCACGGTTTCAACGGACGGGGCGCCGCCCCGCTGTTTCCGGTGATTGCCCAGCAGAAGTACGTTTATCTCGTCAATCAGCTGAACTCCTGGCGCGACGGCAGCCGAGCGAACGATCCCTACGCGATGATGCGCAAGATGGCGGCGAACCTCACCGATGCAGACATCAACAATCTCGCCACCTTTTTGTCGTCGGCGCCGACCACCACGGGTGGGAACAGCATCGTTCCCGTGACGACTAAGTGATCGGCAGGTCACTCCGACATCATCAGGGCGTCCGCTCGAGGACAAGGGACTGGGGATTCGAGGGTGACCGGTCGCACGCACCGCAGCCGTCCCGATGAGCGGCGGCCTGCGGTTGGGCGAGAAGATCCTGTTCGGGATCGCCGGGCTTTTCCTGGTGTTTGCGGTGGTCAGCTTCGTTGCCATGGAGATCTATCGCGCGCACTCCGGCAAGAAGATGTACGCGGTGACCTCGCACTACGACTTTACCCCGGAGGGGCTCAAGGGCTCGGAAAGATTCCGGGAGCTGGGCTGCACCAGCTGCCATCGCGCGGTGCGCAACGGCACCAACAGCGGCGTGAATTTGGACGGCATCGGGTCGAAGCGGAGCCTCGATTATTTGCTCGCGTTCCTGCATCAACCGGAGACCACCTACGAGTCGCCGACCCTGGACCATGGTCCCGCGAAGGGCGCCGCCTATGTGGCCGGATTGCCGGAAAGCGACCTGCATGCCATTGCGGTGTTCCTGTCGGAGTTGAAAGCAACTCAAGGATCGCCCGACGCCCGCCTGCCGGCGGATGAGCGCTCCGGATTCATCGACGAGATGGTGAAGATCTGGGCCCCGTCCACCTGGAAGTCCCAATACCATGACGTGCGCGACGAGGACAAATCCGCGCACCCCGAGGATCATTAGCATGTCCGAGGCACCATCGGCAGCGGCCGGAATCAACGACCCCGAGTACACGCACATGACGCTGCTGTTCGTGTACGCGTGCATCGTCTACGCCATCATCGGGTTCTCCTGGGGAGCCGTGATGGGCGGAGTTCCGGTGCTGCGCATGTACGTCGATACGGCGCCGCACGGACATCTCATTCTATTGGCGCATGGCCACATCAACCTCCTGGGTTGGGTCGAAATGGCCATCTTCGGCGCGATTTACTATTTCATACCGCGCCTGGTCAATCGGCCGATCTACAGCCTGCGGTTGGTCAAGGTGCATTTCTGGATGCACAACGTCGGGCTCGTGGGGATGGTTGCGTTGTTCACGTTGGCCGGAATCATCGGGGGATATGATCCAGGCGAAGCCGTCGAGCGGACGGTCTCGCATTTGATGGCGGCGGTCGGCAGTTTCGGCACGCTGGTTTTGTTGGCGAACATCATCTGGGGATACAACATCTACCAGACCGGTCGAGGCCATTAGCATGGGGATGCCGGGCATTCGGACGCTGGTTGCATCGCTGGGGCTCGCGGCGTTGGGTGCGTGCGGCGGGATCCAGCAACAATCGCTCAATGGATCCTTGAATCTGCGGGTGGGCGAGCAGGCGCCGCAGATCAGGACGAAGACCCTCGCGGACGTGGACGGGGACGTATCCCGGATCACCACCTACCGGCAGCCGGACGAGAGGATGTATTCGTACTCGGTGGATCAAGCCCTCACCAGCGGCAAGCCGGTGTTGCTCGAGTTCGCGACGCCGGCGCACTGCACTCCCTGCGACCGGCAACTGCAAATCATCAAGTCGCTGCTGCAGAAATACCAGGGGCAGTTGATTGTCATCCACATGGACCAGTATGACGATCCGGAAGCGTACAAGGCGTACCGCGTCCCCGGCGATCCTTGGACCTTCCTGGTCGACCGGCGGGGCGTGGTCCGGTTCGAACAGGCGGGCTCGATGCTGTACAACGAACTCGACGATGCCATAAAGAGCGTGCTGTAACGCGCGCTGTGAAAATCCGAGAATTCCTATTCAGTTCCCCGACCGGGTGGCTGCTGCTTCCGTGGGCGGCGTTGCTGGGCTTCGCGCTGCGCACCGGCCCATACGGCCTCACCGAGGAAGGATCCAAGGCCCTGCTCCTGGCGTGGTCGCTGGGCGACCAGGTGGCCAGCAGCGTTTTCACCCTGGGCGCCCCCGATGTTCGTGCCTTCGTTTTCCTGCCGCTGGGATTCCTGTGGTCCGGCCAGGTGATCGCCGCCAAGTGGGCGACGTTACTGGTCATGGGGGGCGCGGGCGCGGCCCTTTATTCCTGGCGTTCCCGGGACGGCCAGGTCGAGGCCGCCCTGCTCGCGACCGGACTGCTGCTGATCGCGCCGATCACCGTGGACGGCATCGACTCGGTGGCGGCAGGCCCCTTCCTGCTCGCGATCGTCGGAGCGGCCCCCTGGCTGCTCCGTATGGCGGACCGCGAGCCGGGCAAGGTGGGAGGCTGGTTCTTCACGCAGTATCTGCTGTGTGCTGCCGCCGTGAGCCTGCATCCCGCGGGCCTCGCCTATCCCGCGGCGCTGATTCTTCATTGGCTGCGCCAGCCCATCGATCGGCGCGACCGCCAATTGGCGCTGGTCGGCATCCCGCTGGTCGCGGCGCTGGTGCTGATCGTACGTGTGGGTTGGACCGGTATGGCGTGGGGACAGAACCCGCTTCCCGCCGCCGCCGCCGTCTTTGGCGGCAGCCTTCCGGAGGACACCTGGTCGAGCGCGGTTTGGCTGGGCGCCATCGTGCTCATCGCGTCGACCTTGGTCGTGGCCATCCACGAGCGCACTCGCCTGATGGCCGACCTGGGGGGCGGTGTGTTGCTTCTCGGAGTGTGCTTCGGAGGGGTGGCGGCGGACCGGACCTGGGGAATGCTCATGCTGGCGCTGCTCCTCTACGGCGGCTTTCCGTGGCTGTTGCGGGCCTGTGCGCCGCTGGCCAGTCGCGGGGTGCTGGTGCAGCGCGGTTGGCTGTGGGTGCTGCTCTTGTTGATCTGCACCGCGTTCATGCGCACCAACCGGAGCGACTTCGAGGCGGCGCGCCGAGGTAGGCTCTCCGCCGATGACGCATTGATCAGCGACTTGGCCCATGGCATCGAAGGTTCGGTGGCAACCGGTACCGAATCGGGACAGCCTCCCGCCATCCTCGTGGCGAGTCCATGGCCCGCACGAACCTCGATCGCATGCCGGTGCGCATCGCTGCCGCTGCCGCCAGCCGCGAAGGACCCACAGAGCCAACTGGCCATGATCCGCGGTCTTTCCTATGTGGTGCTCGCCGACGATACGGAAAGTCGGGCCTTGGCGAATAATTTTTCGCAGCTGGGTTCGCGAGTCGAGGTGGTTTCCAAGGAGCCCGGCGGGGTCATATTGCACTTGAAGCCGCAGGAGGGGCGGTGACCTCGATATCTCCGCGAGAGTCTAGGGGGGATTCCTTTGGCATGCTTGCGCCGGTCGTGCTAACGTGTGAATCGAGGTTGCTGTTTTTCGGCTGGCGTAGGTTGCGCAGCCGCCGCCAAAATTCGGTCGGCGGCGCGATACGAAGGAGTTGGATTATGATGAATGTGGGCTATATGTTGATTCCCGTGGTGCTCTTCGTCGGCGGTATTTTCGCTTCGTCGGCCCTTTTCAGCCTCGGCATGACCCGGGTTGAGGAATAGGCCGCGCGGCTCGAGTCCGTGCAGTCACCAAGCGCCGGTGTGGGCGCGCTGACCGGCGGGAAGCTTTGGGGATTGCGCACCCTGGTCAAAACCCCCAACCCGACATTGGCCGGTGTTTCGCAAGCGGCGCCCGTTGAGGGCGCTTATCACCGATACCTGGTCAAGTTCCTGCTCATTTCCGCGCTGTCGCTGCTGATCGGGGCCATGCATGGCATGCTGCAGGTGCTGCCCCCGATCCGGGCGTGGCTGGACTCCATCGGCAGTCCGTACGGCGGCCCCGGGCACATGATCGACCCGCTCGCCCATGCCCACATGAATCTCGTCGGCGGCGTGGTCATGCTGCTGATGGGGGTGACTTACTATTTGCTGCCCATTTTGAGCGGCCGGCCGATTTACTCGCTGAAGCTGGTCCAGCATTCATTCTGGCTGACCACGTTGGGCGTCTACGGCTTCTATACGGCTCAAATGGTGTTCGGGATCTGGGAAGGGAACTTGATGTTCCATGATCCCGTGGCATTTCATGCGTTGCATCACTGGTACGGACGGCTGGTGGCGGTCGCGGGGACGGTGATGGCATCCGGGTTCCTCGTGTACTTCATCAACGTGTCGCTCACGATGCTGACCCGGCCGTTGCCGGCGGCGCAGGTTTGCGAGTAAGAGGAAAGGTCAAAACCGTTTCATCGCCTTCGGCGCGAATCCGCACCTGCACCCTGGAGTGATCCCGATCGTCCACCTTGGCGGCCCGCCGGTAGACGCCCACATAGCCGTCCTCGATCGCCTGTTTCCAGGGATCCTCATCGGAGGTTCGAAGTTCGACCCGGCAGTTCCAAGCCGGCAGGGTGCTGCCTTGGTTGATGTACACGAGCAGTTCCTTCATTTCCGGCACCGCCCCGTAGCCGCGCGATTCGACGTGGATCTGCAGATCGCGCCAATTCAGGGTGGGCGAGTCCTGCGTCCCGCCGCCGCATCCGGACGCCAGGAGCGCAATGCCCGCCATCGTGGCGCACCGGTGTCGCCGGAGCGGGCCCCGCACCGGGTCAGCCGTCATCGCTCGGGTTGCCCGGCTTCGACTTCTCCGGATCCGAATCCAGCCGGCCTGCCCGCTGCGAGCCGTACATGCGGACCATGAACCAGACGAAGTAAGCGGCGACCGCGATGTACGCCAGCGCGATCGCATAGCCCCAGTCGAGCCAGGGGCGCGTGTCGCCCGGGCGAAGTCCCCAGAACGGAAAGCTCAAGCCGATGGCGACCAGCAGTACCACCACCACGACCGCAAAAAACCAATAGGGCACCGGCTTCTGCGAATCGGGTATTTTTTCGACGAGTTCCCAGTCCTCCAGACCGCGTTTGGCCTTGCGATCCTCATCGGATTCATAGCCGAAGTGCTGTGCGTCCGTCTTGCCCCATTGCGAGTCCGCCGTTCCCAGGGCAGAGTCGGGTTTTTCCTGGTCCTGCATCACGGCGCCCTCATTCTGAGAAATGCTGTATTGCAAAGCTGTCGTGCCATCCCTGGGCCCACACCTCCACGGCGAAGCCGTGGATGCCGTGCGACAGCTTGTCGGACAGCGACAGCATCACCGATTCATGCCCTGCCGAGGGCAGCACGACCTGGGTGGCCCCCAACGCATAGTCCGCGGCCGGCAGGCCGGTCACCCGCACCTGCACCGTCCGCTCGTGGTAGAGCTTGTTCGATATCGCAATGCGGTAGTCGCGGTTGCCGGGCTGATGCTGGATTTCCGCGCGGTAGACGACCACGTGCATCGGTTCCCAGGTCCATAGCCCCCAGACGAACATGGCGGTCCCGAACGATCCCAGCGCCAGCACCCATTTGCCGCGGGCGGCCAGCGAAGTGGCGTTGTCGCGAAACTGGGACCGGGATTTCGTGCGCGCCGCGGGCTCCCCGAATTCGAAGGCCAGAAGCCCCGGCTTGTCCGATTTTTGATGCATGCGATTGCACGCATCGATGCATTCCCCGCAATTGATGCAGCTGTCGTACACCTCCGTCTTGCGCGGGTCGATCTCGATGAAGCAGGAACTCACGCAGTAGGTGCACTTCGTGCAGCTGTCCGCCCGGCTGGCATCGTAGCGCACGTGCAGCGTCTCCCGGGTACGGAAGCTGTGCTGCCAGACGCGATAGACGCAGGCGAAGCGGCACCAGAAGTGCCGTATCAATGCGACGTCCAGCAGGATGATCAGGACGAAGATGAAGTAGATATAGTGCAGCGACCCGGCCAGGTGGCGATCCGACCGCCAGGTCACGAACGACCAAACGGTCTCTGGCGGATAAAAATAGAACAGCGGCACCACGGCCACGACCATCGAGGCGGCGAGCAGCGACAGCCCCAGCAGCACCCAGTTGAGGGCCTTGTCCTTGGTCGAGGCGACGATCGGGGCGCTGCCGTCCAAGGCGACCTTGGCGCGCCGCCCCAGGAGCCTGCGGGTCATGAAATTCGCCCACTCCGAAAGGATGTTCTGCGGGCACACCCAGCCGCAAAAGACCGTGCCGGCGATCGAGTAGAGCAGAACCAGTCCGCTGGCGAGCATGACCCACAAGCCGGCGACGAGAAAGAAATCGGACCACCAGATCTGCCGGTCGAGAATGACCATGGCTCCGGCGGCGGGATCGATGCGAAACAATCCGGAGGCGGGCACGAGGATGGCGAGGGCGAACGAGACCGCCTGCACCAAGCGCCGCCGGCCGTGATAGCGGATCGAATTCGCGCGTGCGGGGTTCGATGAGCCGGGGAATCCCGAAGGCGCTGCCGCTCCCGGGGCAATCACCGCGCTGGAGATACGATTCATTATCACTCGCATTCGGTGGGGGGCATGACCAAGTTGCCGCAATGCACGCCGGACGAACCCGATCCGCGCACTTAACAGATGTGCAATTATATCACCATCTCGACGCAATCAGCCGAGGCGATGCTGCGGTTCGCAGCGGCTTCCATGTAGCTTGCGGTGGAATCTACGGGGCCTGAACATTTGACAACGAAGGCTGTTCGGTTGGACACTATGATCGTTCGATTCAGAGAATAATCCGTTCGGCTCGTTGGCCGAAAGTTTTCATCAGTCACATGCTTCGGGGGGTTGATTGCAATGGAAGATCAAAGTAAACATTCGCGCCGGAAAGTCATCAAGGCGGGCATGACGGCGCTGGCCGTTGCTCCCCTGGTCGGATACTCGACCCAATCGCTGGCTGCGCAAAACGCGGCGGTTCGGGCGGCATTGAAATTTCAGAACACGCCGAACGGCGACAAGAATTGCAAGGTGTGCGTCAATTTCATTCCCAACAAGGACAAGCCCGACAACGACGACGCGATCAACGGGTGCAAGCTGTATCCCGGCGACACGGAGATTTGTCCGCACTGCTACTGTGTGGGATTCGTAAAGAAGCCAGCCTGACAAACGACCCTGGGTTTCGCATCGCGAGTCCGGGGTTTCTTCTTTTTGGGAAGGGAAATTGGCGGATTGGCACTCGGGCGGCGGCGGGCGGCGGCCGCTCGAGAGGGGATGGGGCGGGTTCAAGGCACTGGAAGCACGATTTGCGCGGTCGCGGTCAGGAGACCTGTCATCAACCCTGATACCCGGCGCGCGATTCCATAGGCGAGATCAACGTTCAATGCTGCAGAGCTAGCCGTGCGCTGGAAACTGCGGAAGTCTTCTGGGGGATGCAGAGTGCTCAAGTGGTCTCAGTTTCGCGCGTGGCGATTGTCGGTGTTGCTCGTTCCGTTGCTAGCCGCCCCTCTTGCCGCCGCCGGCGAGCCTTTTCAGCAGGGCGGTCCCATCGGCAGCCAAACCAGCGACGGCTACAACGCCCTCGGGCCCGTCGTCACGCAGCCCATCGAATTTCCCCATTACATTCACGTCGAGAAGATGGGCATCGACTGTCTGTACTGCCACACGTACGCGCGGCGCAGCGCCGTTTCGGGGATCCCGCGCCTCAACAAGTGCATGGGCTGCCACCAGAACATCGAGTCGGTCAAGGACAAGCCGCGGATCAAGAAGCTGTTCGAGTACTGGGAGAAGCAGCAGGCCATTCCCTGGAAGAAGGTCCACGACCTGCCCGATTTCGTGCGCTTCAATCACGAGCGGCACATCCAGCGGTTCATCTTCGACCAGGAGCGCCCCACCCGCGAAGCCTGCGGCTACTGCCACGGCGACGTGGGGAACATGACCACGGCGCGCCGGGTCAAGGCGATTTCGATGGGATGGTGCATAAGCTGTCACGAGAAGGACCATAAAGTCGACGCCGTGAGCCTGGAAACCAGCCATGGGCCCGGCGATTGCTGGCAGTGCCACAAATGAGCGGCGCACCGATGGGCGGCATCTCGGGGAATTTCGTGGCTGCGGGGGGAATTCGATGAGCGGTAGCGGCATCAGCCGCCGTGATTTCATGCAAATTGTCGGCCTCGGCGGCGCTTCGGCGGCGCTCGCGGGCTGCGGCAACACGTCCATCGAATCCGGCGCCGAACTCGTCGAGTCCTACGTTCAACCGGAAAATTTCGTGGTGCCCGGCGTCGGCGTCTACTACGCCTCGACCTGCACGCAATGCCCCTCGGCATGCGGGATCATGGGCCGCGTGAGAGAAGGGCGCATCCTGAAGCTGGAGGGCAACCCGAATTCGGCCATCAGCGGCGGGAAGATCTGCGGCCTCGGACAGGCCGCCGTGCAGCGCCACTACAGTCCCGACCGTTTGACCGTGCCGATGATCCGCAAGTCCGGCGAATTGAAGCAATCCTCTTGGGAAGAGGCGATGACGCTGCTGACCAACGCGGTCGCGCCCGCCGACAAGGCCGGGCGGCGCGTCATCCTGACGGGGCCCGCCAGCGGCCACGAGCAGGTGCTGCTGCGCGCGCTGGTCGAGGCGGGCGCCGCCACCGATCACGTGGTCTTCGATGCCTTGTCGACCGCGGTCGCGGCGTCGGTCAATCGCCGGATGTTCGGCGTGGATGATCCCGTGACGATGATCGACCGCGCGGGCGTGGTCTTGTCGTTCGGCGATGATTTTCTCGGCGCGGGGGAATCGCCGGTCGCCGCCGCGCGCCAATATGCGCGGTTCCGCCGGGGCGCTCGCCGGGGCGTGCTGGTGCAGGTCGAGCCCAGGATGACGCTGACCGGAGCCAACGCCGATCGCTGGATCGTCATCGTTCCGGGGACGGAGGGCGTGTTCGCCTTGGGTCTGGCGCGGGAACTCCTGCAGCGCAAGGAGGCCGCGGGCAGCGTGTCGCCGGCGCTGGCCGCGGTCATCGAGCCTTACACCCAAGCCGAGGTCAGCCGGATCACCGGAGTTCGCGGCGACCACATACCGCGAATCGCTTCGCTGTTGTGGGAACATTCGCCGACCCTGGTGCTGGCCGGGCGCTACCCACAGGGCCACGCGCATGGCTCGCAGAACATGGCCGCCATCGGGATGCTCAACGTCATTCTCCAGAACCACGGCAAGACGGTGATGCGTGCGGCCGAGCTGCCGTTCCCGCAATTGGCCCCGACCGCCGGCAGCTTCAAGGCGCTGCGGGATTTGAACGAGGCCATGGCCGCGGGACAATGTCGCTCGATCCTGATGCACGGCTCCAATCCGGTGTACAGCGCTCCCGCCTTCATGGGATTCGCGGACAATCTGCAGAAGGTGCCCTTCAAGGCGGCCTGGGTCACGGAATTGGACGAAACCGCCATGCAGTGCGATTTGGTGCTGCCGCTGCTCTCATCCCTGGAAGACTTCGGCACGCACGTGGCGTCCAATCAGTCCGACGGCACCGAAATTTCCATTCAGCAGCCGTTGATGGAGAAGCTGTACCCGCAGACGCGCGCCTTCGGCGATGTCGTACTCGACCTGCTGCGCAAGGTCAAGCCCGACAGCTACAAGTCCTTTCCCGATTACTACGCCTACTTGAAGAGCGCGGTGATCAACGCCAAGCCGGCTTATGACCCCGCGGCCGGGGACGAGGAATTTTGGGAAAATGCCTTGAGCGCGGGGGTTCTGCACCGCGAGGCATCGCTGCAGCCGCTGCCCGGCATGCAGGCGAGTCCCGAGATGATCCACCAGCCGGAACCGGCGGGCGACGATCTTCAATACCCGTTCAGGCTGATTCCGGCCGTGACACCCAACATGCGCGATGGCCGGCCGGCCAGTCTGCCCTGGCTGCAGGAGTCCCCGGATCCCTTGACTACGGTGGTCTGGGACAGTTGGGCCGAGCTCCATCCGAGCACCGCCCGGGCCATGCAGATCCGCGAAGGCGACGTGCTGATTCTCGCCTCCGCCCACGGCTCAGTCCGCGCCAAGGCGTATCTCTTCCCGGGAATTCACCCGGGTGCGGTCGGGGTGCCCATCGGTCAGGGGCATGAGTCATATGGCCGCTTCGCCAGCAATGTCGGGGTCAATGTCCTGAAGATCCTGGATCCGATCTTCGACCGCGATACCGGCGAGCTTGCACTTTATTCGACGCGGGTCTCCATCGCCAAGACCGGCCAAAATGAGCGGATCACCAAGGACGAGGGACCGACCACCCTTCAGCAGGACAGGAAGCTGGTTGCGACTCTCGCCGCCGACCAAGTCGACCTCACCAAGGAGACGCCGTTTGTCATTAGATAACCTCACGTCCAACTGGTCGAAGCTGCGGGTCAAGCGCCCCCAGCCGGATCAATACAAAGACGCCCCTTATAAGTGGGGAATGGTGATCGATCTCGATGCCTGCACGGGCTGCAATGCCTGCACCGCGGCGTGCTACGCGGAAAACAACCTTCCCGTGGTGGGCAAGCATCGCTTCTTGAAGGGGCAGGCAATGCACTGGCTCCGGATCGAACGCTATTGGGGCGAGGGCACGGAGTCCACCCAGGAGTTTCCCGAGCGGGGCGCCCAGTTCCTGCCGATGATGTGCCAGCAGTGTGAGGCGGCGCCCTGTGAGATCGTATGCCCGGTGGGCGCCACTCACCACACGCCGGATGGCCTGAATTCCCAGGTCTACAATCGCTGCATCGGCTCGCGCTATTGCTCGGCCAACTGTCCCTACAAGGTTCGATATTTCAACTGGTTCAACTACCCGGAGAGCGCCTGGCCGAGCCCTCTGGAGCAGCAGCTCAATCCGGACGTCACGGTGCGCAGCAAGGGCGTCATGGAGAAGTGCACCTTCTGCGTACAGCGGCTGACCGAGGCCAAGGATCGGGCGCGCACCGAGAAACGCACCGTGCGCGACGGCGAAGTCCTGACGGCGTGTGCCCAGGCCTGCCCGACCTCGGCCATCCACTTCGGCAACATGGCCGACAGTTCGTCCGCCGTGGCGCGCATGTGGAAGGCGCAGCAGGTGGAGCTGTCGGCCGACCGGCAGGCAAAGGACGATCAGCGGGAAATCGACGAACAGCAGGGCAAGACCGATGGGGTTCTGCGCGGCTATCGTGTCCTCGAGCAGCTGCGAACCTATCCTTCCGTCGTGTACCTGGAACGCATTCGGTCCTCGGAGGTGTAGCGACCATGCGCAATGCAAATTCACCCAGCCTTGAGGGCCGCCTTCGATGAGTGATACGTTCGAGGAAAAAGAGGTTGCCGTCGAACTCCGGTTCCAGCCGAAGCCGAAGGACATCGACGAGGATATCGCGTGGGCCCAGATCAACGGCGACGTGCTGCGCAGCTTGGAGCGGCCGCGGCCGCTCTACTGGGTGATCTTCTTCGGGTCGCTGGCGCTGTTCCTGTGGGGCGTCTATTGCGAGATCTACCAGTACAACACCGGCTTAGGGGTCGCCGACTTGGAAAACCCGCAGGTGTGGGGGCTCTACATCGCCACCTTCATCTTCTGGATCGGCATGAGCCATTCCGGCACGCTGCTGTCCGCGATCCTGCACATCATGCACGCCGACTGGCGCAAGCCCATTTACCGCTTCGCCGAAGCCATGACCACGTTCTCGCTCATGACGGCGGGATTGTTCGTCCTGGTGCATCTCGGCCGGGTGTGGCAGTTCTACTATGTGGTGGCGTATCCGAACGAGCGCTGGACCTGGCCCAATTTCAGCTCGCCGCTGGTGTGGGACGCCACGGCGATCGGCAGCTATCTCACCACGTCGGTGATCTTCCTGTACTTCGGCATGATCCCGGACCTCGCCATCTGCCGCGACAATGCCACCGGGTTCCGGCGCACCTTCTATAGGGCTTTGTCCATCGGCTGGCGGGGCACGGACCGCCAATGGTCCAATTTTCGCGTGACCTACCTCACCATCGCCTGTCTGCTGATTCCCCTGGCCGTCTCGGTGCACTCCATCGTCGCCACCGACTTTGCCGTGTCGCAACAGCCGGGCTGGCACACCACCTCGTTCCCGCCGTACTTCGTGGCCGGCGCCCTGTATTCCGGTTGTGCCGCGATCATCACGCTGTTCATCATCCTGCGCTACACCTTCCGCTTCGAACAGTACATGACGATCCCGATTCTCGAGAAGCTGTGCAAGCTCACCTTCGCGATCTCCATGGTATGGACCTACCTGAACTTCATCGAATACGCCGCCGTCTGGTATGGGACCGACGAATTCGCAAAGCAGTCCCTGATCTACCGGGCGACGGGCGACTACGCCTGGTGGTGGTGGTCGATGAACATCCTGGGGTCGGTGGTGCCGTTTTCGCTGACGCTGAAGAGGCTCCGCACCAACATACCCGTGATGCTGGTGGTGTCCATCCTTCTGAATTTGGGGATGTGGATCGAACGCTTCATGATCGTCACGCCGACTTTTGCCCATGGCTACTATCCGTGGACGTGGACCCAGGGCTGGTGGCCCAATTGGGTGCAGGTCGGCATCGTGCTGGGCAGCTTCGGCTGGTTCAACATGCTGTTCATGTTGTTCTGCAAGATTTTCCCGTCCGTCTCGATGTACGAGGTCAAGGAGATGGTCTACCACCGCCGCCTGCCTCGCAAAAACCTCAAGCCGCTGCCGGCGGAGGGCTGATCCGTGGCCAAGAACGCATACATATTGGCGTTGTTCGGGGATTTCGAAGTCGCGGCGGCCACGATTGCGGCACTGCGGGAATCGTCCATCCCGGGCTTCAAGATGAAGGATGTCACGCTGAAGTCGCCCATAGACCATCCGGAGTGCGCGGCGGAATTGGGGCCGCGGCCGGTCTATATCCAGATCTTCTCGCTCATGGGAGCGGTGCTCGGCAGCAGTCTCGGATTCCTGGGGATTTCATCGGCGCAGGCGAATTTTCTGCGCCAGCCGC